>Ga0206129_10000002_pt1 | contig 483989 bp, 432 predicted proteins | sample Helgoland_Spring_8_FD_148616 | JGI IMG/M metagenome (GOLD analysis project Ga0206129, IMG submission 148616) | Pelagic subsurface seawater microbial communities from Kabeltonne, Helgoland, North Sea - Helgoland_Spring_Bloom_20160502_2 | ecosystem: Environmental > Aquatic > Marine > Epipelagic...
CAGCTGCAGCACCTTGCCAAGTTTCGATCCAAGTTTGATCTCCAACAACATTTTCAAAAGATCCATCAGCGTTGAAAACGTATTCGTCATCGAAAAGGCAAGCTCTCGTAGTTACATCAGCTTCGGTGTTAGACCACCAGCCGAAATCTCCTTCAGTAGGGCCTACTGCTAAAGCTTGAGCAACTGGAGCAAGTTTCCAAGTTCCTTCAACCTGACCAAAAGCAGTAGAAAAAGAAACTGTTGCTAATAAAAATAATAAGTAAATTTTTTTCATGTGTTTATATATTTTAATTGTTCAAAGCTAAATAAAAAACTTTAAGTAAAAAATACTATAAGTTATTTTTTCGATTAATTTTGAATTGATATTATTAACAAATTATCAGGATGAATTCGCCAAGCAATTTCTTTATTTCCGAGAATAATGTGCCGTTTATCGACTACTTCAAGTTTGGTATATCGGTAGATTGTGTCATTTTTGGATACAGCAAAGGAAGAGTTCGCATATTGTTAATTGAACGTGATGCTGATCCATTCAAAAACAGTTGGGCTTTACCGGGAGATCTAGTCTCCCTAAATTCCAATTTGGATGATGCAGCTAATGATGTGCTAAAAAATTTAACGGGTATAGACAATATTTTCATGGAACAGTTCTATTCATTTGGTGAAATGGACCGTCATCCTGCAGGAAGAGTAGTTACCGTAGGTTATTATTCTCTTGTTGAAAATAAAAATTATAATCCAGTTGCTTCTTCTTGGGCAAAATCAATACAATGGTTTGATATATACAATTTGCCTGAATTAGCTTTTGATCATAAAAAAATAGTTATGCGCGGTATTCAAACATTGAAACGAAGGGTGAGATATCGTCCTGTGGGTTTTGAATTATTACCAGTAAAATTTACACTAACTGAATTGCAAGATTTATACGAGGCATTACTTGACTCCAAGTTTGATAAACCCAACTTTAGAAAGAAAATATTAAGTATGGATCTATTGATACCTTTGAATGAAACTCAAGGAAATGTCTCACATAGACCAGCAAAACTGTATAAATTTGACGAAAAAAGATACGAACTCCTCAAAGATGATGGATTTGTTTTTGATATCTAGAAATAAAATTAACAAAAAAACCTATGCAAATACTGTCATTTATAAGCTTCACCCTTTTGGTAGCTATCATATCCTATTACAAGAGCAGAAAAAATGATGAAAATACATCTGATGGATATTTCCTAGGGGGTAGAAGTCTTACAGGTGTTGTCATTGCAGGTTCATTGTTACTCACTAATTTATCTACCGAACAAATTGTAGGTTTAAATGGTGCAGCATTCAAAGAAGGAATTTTAGTAATGGCATGGGAAACGCTTGCAGCTATAGCGATGGTCATTACGGCTTTTTTCTTATTGCCCCGATATCTTAAAGGTGGTATTACTACGGTACCTCAGTTTCTGGAACGTAGATATGATAAAATGACACGGACTATTGCATCAGGATTGTTTTTGACTGGGTATGCTGTCATTTTGCTTCCCATCGTGCTTTATTCTGGCGCACTTGCTATCAATTCCATGTTTGATTTTCCTGAATTAATGGGTGTATCTAAAGACAGTGCGCTATGGATTACCGTCTGGGCCATAGGTATTATTGGAGCAATATATGCCATTTTTGGTGGGTTAAAGGCTGTGGCTGTATCGGACACCATTAATGCTATTGGGCTTTTGATAGGTGGTTTAATGATACCTGTTTTTGGTCTATTAGCTGTAGGTAAAGGAAATATGTTAACTGGAATACATACATTAGTTGAGTTTAATCCAGATAAGTTTGTTTCTGTTGGTGGTCCAGAATCATCTATTCCGTTTGGTACTATTTTTACAGGAATGATGTTAGTTCAGTTATTCTATTGGGGAACCAATCAAGCCATCATTCAGCGTGCCTTGGGCGCTAAGGATTTAAGAGAAGGCCAAAAAGGATTACTGTATGCTGCGGTTTTAAAAATTTTAGGTCCTCTTATTGTTGTTTTGCCCGGAATTATTGCTTTTCATATGTTTGGAAATTCATTAATAAATCCAGATGAAGCATACCCACTCTTAGTAAAAAGTGTATTGCCTACTGTTTTGGTTGGTTTTTTTGCGGCGGTATTATTCGGTGCTATTCTGAGTTCGTTTAACTCTGCTCTTAATAGTTCGGTGACACTTTTTGGATTAGACATCTACAAAGAATATATCAATAAAGAAGCGAATGAAAAGACAACCGTAAAGGCAGGTAAATTATTTGGAACGATACTCGCTATTATTTCTATGTGTATTGCTCCGCTGCTGATTCATGCTTCAGATGGATTATTTGCATATTTACAAGAGGTAAATGGTATTTATAGTATTCCTATTCTAACGATTATTGTTGTTGGATATTCGACTAAATTTGTCCCTGCAATAGCTGCAAAAATTGGTATAATATCCGGGTCTATTCTTTATGTTATTAGCCAGTTTATCATCAAGCCCTACGTGATAGGTGCAAATGACTATCCTCATTTTTTACATATCATGGCCATTTTATTTGTATTGAATGTAATGATCATGCTAATTATAGGTAAGCTATATCCTCGTGAAATAGAATACACTCAAAAATACACCGAGCAAGTTGATATCAGACCATGGAAGTATGCTTTAGTTACAGGAGTTGTGATATGCGTTGTTGTCATTTCTAGTTTTATTTATTTTTCTTAAATTTAATTTTTTTTTAATGAAATCATTTTCAAAATTAATTCTACTATTTTCCTTCATTATTTTGACAGGATTCAATTTTCCTATATGTAAGGATAATCCAACCCACGATATTGATAAACTAATAAAAAAAATGACCCTAAAACAAAAAGTGGGTCAAATGACACAACTCAATCTAGACGTAATCTCAGTTGGAGAAATTTTTAACCTCAAAGAACCACATCAATTGGATTCTGCAAAACTTCGAAAGGCACTTGTTGAATATGGCGTGGGCAGTATACTAAATGTTGGGGGACATGCTTACAGCCTTGAGCATTGGAACTCTATTATTAAAGAAATTCAATCTGTTGCTACCAAAGAAACTAATTTAAGGATACCTGTTTTGTACGGAATAGACGCAATTCATGGTGCTAATTATCTGTTAAATGGTACTTTATTCCCACAACCACTAGCCCAAGCAGCCACTTTTAATCCGGTTATGGTAGAAAAAGCAGCACAAATGACGGCCTATGAAACGCGTGCCTCTGGAATTCCATGGAATTTTTCACCTGTACTAGATGTGGCTCGTCAACCGCTCTGGAGTAGAGTATTCGAAACATATGGTGAGGATGTCTATGTGTGCAAAAGAATGGGAGTTGCGACTATACAAGGATATCAAGGTAAAGACGCTTCTGATCCATATAGAGTGTCTAGTTGTATGAAACATTTTCTAGGATATAGTTGGTCATTTACCGGTAAGGACAGAACCTCTTCCTATATTCCAGACATTCAATTAAGAGAATATTTTCTGCCTACTTTTGAGGCAGCCATTAATGCAGGCTCTCTTAGTGTAATGATTAATTCAGGTGACGTTAATGGTATTCCAGTACATGCTAACAAATCCCTTCTTACTGATTTGTTGCGCAATGAGTTGGGTTTCGATGGAGTAGCAGTAACAGATTGGGAAGATATCATCAAATTATATCAATTTCATAAAGTGGCATCTTCTTTAAAAGAGGCTATTAAAATGGCAATCAATGCAGGTATAGATATGAGTATGGTACCTAACGATTATCAATTTTCAGATTTATTATTGGAGCTTGTTGAAGAGGGTGAAGTTCCAATGGAACGTATTGATGAGTCCGTAAAAAGAATTTTATTAATGAAAAAACGCTTAGGCTTATTTGATAATCCATTTACTCCAGATAGCCACTCCTATCCTTTGGTTGCATCGGATAGTTTTTCAAATCACAGTTATAAAATAGCTTCAGAGGCAATTACACTGCTAAAAAATAATGACCAAGTTCTTCCTTTATCTAACGATCAAAAAATATTTTGTACAGGACCAATGGCTCATTCGTTAACTATGATAAATGGATCCTGGTCGAGAACTTGGCAGGGTACTGATCCTGTATGGGATGATCAGTCAAAAAATACGATATTAGAAGCACTTCGTACTAATTTCTCTAATGTATCTTTTGAGCAAGGTTGTGATTTTGATAGTTTTCAGAATATAGAAGCTGCTATTCAAAAAGCTAAAAATTCAGATATTATACTCGCCTGTATGGGGGAGTATCCTTCTACAGAAAAACCTGGGGATATACATTCACTTGAAATGGAGCGTGCCCAACTGGACTATATCAAGGAATTATCAACTCTTGGAAAACCAATTATTCTAGTCTTAGTTCAGAATAGAACCCGTATTATTCGAGAAATTGAACCCTTATGTTCAGCCATCATTATGGCATATCAACCTTCTGAAAATGGCTCTTTAGCAGTTTCTGATGTCTTAAATGGTAAAGTGAATCCCAGTGGTAAATTACCAGTAACCTATCCAAGAAATGTGAATTCTTTACTGTTGTATGATCATCGATATACGGATGAACTCAATATAGATTTTGGTCTTGAAGCATTTAATCCACAATATGAATTTGGCCATGGTTTGAGTTATACAAACTTTAACTATTCGGATTTAAATGTAAATGTAGATTCAACCAAACAACAAATACATATTCAGGTAAAAGTCACAAATATAGGAACCCTTGATGGTAAAGAAACTGTTCTTGCTTTTGTTTCGGATAACATAGCAAGTGTAGCTCCATCTGTCAAGCGTTTGCGTTATTTTGAGAAATCAATGATCTCCTCTGGAGAAACTAAATTACTTGATTTTTCAATTGATTGGTCTGATTTAGCCTTTGTGAATGCTAATGGGAAATGGATCAGAGAAAAAGGAAGTTACACCATAACTATTGGTAGTTTAACTCAAAATATTTACTTCTAAAAATATTGATTTTTATTGAAATACCCGGATATAGTCGACGTGTAACTTTTGAGGAAAATCAGTAGTCGTATCAGGTGAACCTGGCCAAATTCCTCCAACTGCAACGTTAAAAATGAAGTAGAATTTTTCATGAAATTCAGACATCTGACTTTGAGTAATTTCAATGGTGTTATACAGTATATTATCTCTGTACCAACGGATTTTAGTTTCATCCCATACAATAGAGAATACGTGAAATTCTTTTGAGAAATCACTTCCAGATAAGTAATTACTGTTTCCATATTCAGCGTGTTCTCCATTATGTTCCCAATGAACAGTACCATGAACTCTGCTATCAGACTTTCCATTTTTACTACCTCCTACAAGCTCCATAATGTCAATTTCTCCACATGCTGGCCACGAAACCTCATCTATAGCATCACCCAGCATCCAAAGTGCAGGCCATAGCCCCTGACCCTTTGGTAAAGCTGCTCTAATATCTACTCTACCATAGAGGAATGATTGCTTATTTTTAGTTGTAATTCTGGATGATGTGTATGAATGATTGCCAAAGTTTTGTTGTTTTGCAGTAATTGTCAAATAACCATTTTTAACTTCTAGATTTTCTTTGCGGTAATATTGTAATTCATTATTTCCCCACCCCCAATCACCATTACCAATCTCATAATTCCAATCGTTTGGATTGAGTTGATTGCCCTCAAATTCATCTTGCCATACAAGCGTATATCCATCATAACTGAGTGGCGAAGTATATCCCTTAAGAGGCACACCATTGGTGTCCGTATTTGAAGATAAATTTATTGTGATAGTATCCAATTTTTCAATAAATATTTCAGGATTAAGGTGTGCACGAGTTCTTATAACAAATATGCCTGAGTTCTTATATGTGTGTTCAGCATTTCCATTAATATCTTCAATTTTTTCACTATACTCTCCATCTTCAAAATAGATGGTAAAATAATTTTCGTCTGTTGCTGTGGCAGAAACAGAAACTAATCCCTCTAGACTGGGGGAGATTTTTATTTCAGTTTGAAGGTTTCTAGGTGGCTCAAGTTTAGCTTCAGGTTCTTCAACGTTACAGGAAATTAAGGAATAGGATAGGAGTGTTATGCCAATTAATCGGATAATCATAGATTTATTTTTAAATTATTGAACAGGGACTAATCTAAAATACCAAGCAAGACTACTAAATGCATCTTCAGCTCTAATTAACAGTACATTTTCTTCTATTTTCACAATTTTAAATTTACGTGTTCCACAATACATGCCAATGAATGTTTTTCCGGATAAAGTTAACGTTGTGTCATTCTCTCCCTCTTCAATTTTCCATGTTTCATCATATTGGTTAGCTAAAGGTGCCGTATAATCATTTGAATTTTGATATCCACCAGGGTATTCACCCTCTGCTCCAGGCGATCCGTCATCATTTAAGTTGACAAATACATTTCCATTGGTGATGTGATCAAATTTAAATCCATTGATTTTGAATATATACTGATCATCATACATACCTGTCCCAGCTTTTTCTCCAGGATTTGCAGCATAATATTCCGGGACATCTCCAAGTGCCGAACTGGGATTAGGACCTACACCAAAATGCCCTGCATTAGCAGTGTCCATAACCCAAGCCTTGTAACCTGGGCCATTTATTCCTCCTGTTAACAACGTATATAGTGGATTACTGATTAAGGAAAGATCATCTTCGGCTATTGTTACTGCCTGAGATGTACTAGCACTTCCACCACGGTCAAAAATGGTCAAAGTGACTATATAGGTTCCAGCATAAGGATATGACCCTTGAGCATTTACTCCTTCACCTTTTGTTCCGTTGCCAAAATCCCATTTAGCATTGATATTTGGATTTTGAGCAGTAAAGCTGATGATATTGGGTGTGTTAGTACTGGCCTCATAATAAAATGCTGCATCAACTTCTGAAGGAGCAGGACCTAGAGTTGGTCTCTCCTCAGAACAGCTAATCAATCCTAGTAAAAGTCCCAATACTGTTGTGTTAAATATTATTTTCTTCATCATATGAATAGATTTAATAGTTTTTATTTTGATTCCAATTACCTCCTGCTAAATCAATCTCAACTTGTGGAATTGGAAAAAGTTCATGTTTGCCAGTTACAAACCCGTCAATACTTTGGGCTGCTTTTCCAGTCCTTACTAGATCAAAAAAACGATGACCTTCTCCAGACAACTCTAGTCTTCTTTCTGCCCAAATAGCTTCAGTTAATTGGTTTCCACTCGCATTAATTTCAGACATTTTAGCTCTTTTTCTCACTTGATTCAGATAGTTGGTGGCTTTTGCATCATCGGGAGATGTCGCTCTATTATGTGCTTCAGCAGCCATTAGTAAAACGTCAGCGTAGCGAATAACATGATAATTTACGGGACTTGTTAAGTCATTGTCGGGTAATCCAATCTCTGCCTTCTTTTTTATATACTTATTATTATAATACCCTGTATGTCCTCCGCCACCTTCGGCATATTTTACTGAGGGATTAGCATTTTTGAAAGCCTCAATATCTAATATAGATGCATCTCTCCTGAGATCTGATGGATTAAAAGCATCATATAAATTTTGGGTTGGTAAATTATAACTGTTTCCATCACCATAAGTCGGTCCCTCAAATTGTCGTATACCTTGGAATCCAGGGGCAGCATTGCCTTCTAAGCAAATCAGGCAGTCATATCCACCACCCTCTGCTCCTGTATATTGTATATCAAATACGGTCTCTGTATGGCCTTCATTTGCAACTGTAAATAAGTCGGTATATTTATCAATTAACATGTATTCATTTTGATCAATTATTTGATCAAAGGTCATAGCTGCTGCATCAAATTTATTCTGATATAGATATGCTTTACCTAGTAAAGCTAAACAGGCGCCTTTGGTTACTCTTCCTTTGGTAGGATTTTCCCAGTCTAAAATTGAAGCGGCATATATAAGGTCTTTTTCTATTTGAGCATATACTTCAGATTTGGGTGTACGGTCAATTTTTGTTACCTCATCAGCACCAATTCTCTTGTCTATAACTAAGGGAACATCTCCAAAATATTTCACTAATTCAAAATAGTAATAGGCTCTTAGAAATCTAGCTTGAGCTATAATTTTATCTTTTCCTTCAAAATCAATATTGTCTTTAAATTCCAATAAATAGTTTGCCCTAGTTATTCCTGAATAATTCCATCTGAAAATACTTCTTAATTCATTATTAACAGCATCATGGTTCATATTATCTATTTCGTGAAGTCCTTCTGTATCATTGACACTTTCTCCACCTGCAATAGAATTATCAGATGCAATTTCTCCTACCCACACTGTCATGAAAGAAGACTGGAGTAAATCATAGGCTCCAGTAAGTGCTCGATCGTAATCAAGCGGAGTTAGAAAGTAATTTTCAGCATCTTGTGTGTATAATGGATCTATATCAAGAAATTTTTTACAACTAAAAATTGATGGGAAGATGAAAATTAATATAAAGAGTGATGTTATTTTTTTTGTCATGAATATCTTGAATTAAAATTTAAGAGAAATACCTGCCATTATTGTTCTAGCTTGAGGGTAGAATCCATAATCGATTCCTGATGCAAGAGCTCCACCTACAGAGCCAATATCTGGATCGAATCCTTGATATTTGGTCAGGGTTAATAGATTATTGGCTGCGATATATATCCTTGCAGAACTTATACTAACGTGTTGAGTTATTTTTGGATTTAAGGTATATCCTAATTGTATGTTTTTAAGTCTTAAAAATGATCCATCTTCTACATAAAAATCAGAGAAAATAGTGTTTTTGTTAGCTCCAGTTGTAATTCTGGGATTAATATTTGTAGAATTTGTTCCTGTCCATCGGTCAATATTATATGCGAGTTGGTTAGCATACGGCTGTTGACGTTCATAATTTCGAATAATATCTTGGCCTAAGGCAGCAAATAAGTTTGCTGAAAAATCAAAACCTTCATAGCTAATATTAATATTATAACCCAGAGTAACTTTAGGTATTGGGGTGCCTAACATGGTTTTATCGGAGTTGTCATTAAAGCTAATGATTCCGTCACCATTTTGATCTATAAAACGTAGATCTCCAGGCACAGCTCCATCTTGTTTTACAGGTGAATTATCAATTTCTTCTTGAGATTGGAAAATTCCGTCTGTTTGGTAACCTATAAAGTAACCAATTGGAAATCCTTTTTCAAATCGTGTAGCAACACCGCCGCCAATTCCAAACGCAGCACCCGGAATGAATTCTATTCCCCCAGGAATTTTCACCACTTCGTTTTTGATCCATGTGCCATTGATGCCAGTACTTATATTTATTTTTTTACGAATTTTAGTGGAATACATGAGTTCAATTTCAACCCCTTTATTAGAAACATCCCCGGCATTTATGATAGGGGGATAACTGCCTGCACCTGCAGTACCAAGAACTCCAGAAACGTCTGGTTGAAATAATAAATCTTTAGTATTTTTTATAAAGTAATTTAAAGTTAAATCAAATGAATGAAAAATTTTCATATCAGCACCTACATTGAATTGTCGAGTAGTCTCCCATTTAAGGTCAGGATTACCTGCTCTACCAATAGCAACTCCTTGTGTAATAATGTCATTAAAAACATAGACGCCCTCTCCATTAAGAAGACCTCTGTATGCAAAATTAGGAATCTGATCGTTTCCACTAATTCCATAACTTAATCGTAATTTAAGGAATTTGATACGATCAATATCATAGAAATCTTCTTCAGAAAGTAACCATGATCCAGATAAGGTAGGGAAGATACCAAATCTATTATTGGGACCAAACTTTGACGAGCCATCTCGTCGAACGATTAATGACCCATTATATTTTGAACCCATACTATATTGAGCTCTCAAAAAACCAGAGACTAATCTTTCCTGAAATTGAAACGAATTAGTATTATTTAAAAATCCACCTTCAGCTAAATTAGCTGAGATATCAGCATAATCAATGGAATTATTAGGAATATTGTACGCAGTACCTCCTAATCCTTTGCCATTTCTACTAAATATGGATACACCAGCAGTAGTTTTAATAGTGTGTATTTTTTTGAATTGAAATGAGTGGTTAATGAAACTTTCAAAGTTTATATCACTGTAAGTTGATCTACCTTCATAGACACTCGCTCCACGATCAATCAATATCCCAGGAGCAATTTCCACTTGTGTAGGATCTAGTTGTTCGTTCAATGCTGTATTCTGAGATTTACCAGGTCCGTACCAAGTAAGGGGTGAGAATACTTTGTTATCAACTAAGGCGTAATTATAGTTGAATCGATTAGTGAAGGTTAGGTTTTTAGTGATATCAAATGCTATTTCTTCTTTCCCAACAAATTTATCTACCCATGCAGTATTGTACGTGTTTTGCATTTGTGCTACAGGATTAATGATATCACTCACTTCTTCTAAATAAGAGAAATTGTTATTTTCATCACGTATTGGCTCAGTTGGAAATGCATTAATGGTATTGTAGAGTACTGAACCTATTCCATTCTCCGGAAGAGCATTCCTCTCTTCGTTGGTATATAGAAATACACTAGATAACCTCATCCGTTGACTCATTTCCGTGTTAAGATTGACACGTGCATTAAATCGAGTAAAATTTGATTTGTCAAGACCAACAATTCCATCTTGTGAATAGTAGCTACCTCCGACGGAATAGGTAGTTTTTTCTGTACCCCCAGATACAGTAATATTATAATTCTGGACAATTGCATTTTGAAAAATAGCATCTTGCCAATCAGTACCTGTGCCAAGGTTGGTATTCTGAAAAGGAACATCTAGACCACCATTAGCATGCATTTCATTTTTAAGAACAGCATATTCTCGAGCATTGAGAAGATCAAGTTTCTTGGTAGCTTGTTGCATGCCCGTATACGCACTCAGTTCAATTCTAGGTTTAACATTTCTTCGTCCTTTTTTTGTTTCTATAAGAATCACACCATTAGCTGCCCTTACACCATAAATACCCGCTGTTGCATCCTTAAGAACGTTTATAGATTCAATATCATTGGGATTAAGCGCATTTAAACCCTCAGAATCATACACGACTCCATCAACCAATATGAGGGGGTCATTATCACCAAAAGTTGAAAGTCCTCGAATGCGTATACTGGATGATCCTCCGGGTGATCCAGAGTTAGTACTAATATTCACACCAGAAATTTGACCTTGCAATGCTTGATCAATTCTAGGAATATTTAATTTTTGAAGTTCTTCTCCTATTAAATTGGCATTTGCCCCAGTAAATTCTTTTTTGGTAGAGGTTCCATAACCCACGACCATTACCTGATTGAGATTATTTGAAATTTCTAAGAGTATAATGTTTACCGTGGATCTTCCATTTACTTTAATTTGTTTGGTTTTGTAACCAGAGTAGGATGTTACCAATATGGCATTTGACAAATCGATGTTAGCTATTTTGTAAAAGCCATTTTCATCAGATATACTGCCCATGTTAGTCCCTTTAACAACGACAGCGGCTCCGATTATTTTTTCACCAAGACTGTCAGATAATGTACCTGAAACAGTGCCATTTTGTCCAAAGGATGCTATTAAATAAAATAAGGATATGAAAACAAGTAAACTTCTTTTTATCATATTATAGTATGTTTTGAATTACGAATATATACAATACTTATGGTCAAAAAAACTATAAGTATACTTTGTTAGTTTGATAAAGCATAGATATATAGTATGCTTAGATTTATTAGTAGAGGTGCAAGCTGCTAACTAATTCCATCACGCTCTATTGCTTTATCAATTTTAAGTATCATGCCTTGGAGTACTTTTCCTGGGCCTATTTCAGTAAATTTAATTGCCCCATTTTTAATCATATTTTGAATGGATTGAGTCCATTTTACAGGTGCAGTTAACTGAGCTATCAAATTCTTTTTTATTTGTAAAGGATCAATTTCAGCTAGTGTACTTACATTTTGAAATATGGGACAACTAGGAGTGTTAAAAATAGTATTCTCAATTGCTAAAGCTAATTTTTCTCGTGCAGGCTCCATGAGAGGAGAATGAAATGCTCCACTCACTGGAAGTTTCATAGCTCTTCTTGCTCCTTTTGAAGTTAGAATTTCGCAAGCTTTATCAATACCTGAGATTGTGCCAGATATGACTAATTGACCGGGGCAGTTATAATTAGCAGCTACTACAATTTCGTCAATAGATTCGCATACTTGCTCGACAGTACTATCGTCAAGACCAATGATAGCTGCCATAGTACTTGGGGTGATCTCGCATGCTTTCTGCATCGCTTCTGCTCTTATAGCCACGAGTTTCAATCCATCATCAAAATTGAGGCAATGATTAGCAACTAATGCAGATAATTCACCTAAACTATGACCAGCAACCATATCTGGATTAAATTGAGGTAGTGTTTTTGCCAATATCACTGAATGGATAAAAACAGCAGGTTGTGTAATTTTAGTCTGTTTGAGTTCTTCATCGGTACCCTCAAACATGGTTTTTGTGATTTCAAATCCTAAGATTTCATTGGCTTTTTCAAAAAGAGCTTTTGCTTCACTGTTGGTGTTGTATAGCTCTCGACCCATGCCTATATATTGAGCACCCTGACCGGGAAAGATAAATGCGTTCATGTTATTTTTTAATCGTTTGATCTCTTCCTGGTCCTACAGAAATGATTCGAATAGGGGTAGAGATATGTTGTTCTACAGCTTGAATATAATTTTGGAATGTTTCGGGTAAATCACGATGATTTTTTATTTGTGAAATATCTTCTTTCCATCCTGGATGAGATTCATATTGTGATCTAAAATTATCAACGTTTAAGTCAAAAGGTACTTCATTAGTTTGCATTAAGTCTCCTTTGTAGCTGGTCCCCACTAGAACCTCTTCAAAACCACTTAAACAGTCAGCTTTCATCATACAAAGCTCATCAACTCCACTCAACATGATGGCGTATTTTAAAGCAACGATATCTAGCCATCCAGTTCTTCGAGGCCTTCCTGTTGTTGCACCATATTCATTACCTACATCCCTAATACGTTGCCCTATTTCATTATCTAATTCAGATGGAAATGGTCCACTTCCAACCCGTGTACAGTATGCTTTGAAAATACCAATCACTTTATGGATATGCTTGGGTGCTATTCCTAAACCAGTAGAAACACCACCAACGGTTGTATTGCTTGAGGTGACAAAAGGATAGGAACCGAAATCAATATCTAACATACTCCCTTGAGCACCTTCAGCTAGAATATTATGATTGTCTGTAATGTGTTGATTGATAAGGTACTCGCTATTAACAAACTGAAATTTTCTCAACCTTTCGACAGAAGTGAAAAATTCTTCTTCCATCGCTTCTAAATTAAAGTCGGTGAAGCCAAATTGCTCAACTAACTGAAGGGATCTTTTCTTTTTCTCATGATAATTTTGTTCAAAATTGGGTGCAAATATTTCCCCAATTCGTAGGCCACCTCTACCAATTTTTTCTCTGTATGTTGGTCCAATTCCTCTGAGGGTACTTCCTATTTTTTTGTCCCCCTTACTCCATTCACTAGCAGCATCGAGTATTTTATGAGTAGGCATGATGATGTGAGCCTTGTATGAAATTCTCAAATTGTGCATCACATTGGCACCAGCAGCAACGGTTCTGTCAATTTCAGCCATAAATAATACGGGGTCAATCACTACCCCATTGCCAATGATATTCACGCAATTTTCGTGAAAAATACCTGAGGGTATGGTGTTGAGAACATGCTTTATTCCATTAAATTCTAAAGAATGCCCTGCATTTGGCCCTCCTTGAAAACGAGCAACTACATCATACTTAGGTGTTAGATAATCTGCAATTTTACCTTTTCCCTCGTCACCCCACTGGAGTCCTAATAATACATCTACCATTTATTTTTTTTCTACTATTTTAACTTGATTGTCACAGTTTTTACATAGTCCTAGCTCATCTACTTGTGGATCACCAAAAAGATTAAGTGAATGTCTTGAAACTTCAAAATTGAGCAATTCACCCATTTTAGATGTTATTTGTTGGATTCTAGGATCGCAAAATTCCATCACTTTACCACAAGTGTTGCATATGATATGGTCATGTTGTTTATAGCCATACGCTTGCTCAAATTGAGCCATGTTTTGCCCAAATTGATGTTTAATTACTAAGCCACATTCTTGAAGTAAGTCTAATGTATTATATACAGTAGCTCTGCTCACATGGTAATTTCTATTCTTCATTTGAATATATAGAGTGTCCACATCAAAGTGTTTTTTGTTGCTGTATATTTCATCCAATATAGCATAGCGCTCTGGAGTTCTTCTTTGACCTTTTTTTTCTAGATATTTTGTAAATAGGCGCTCTACGTCCTCTTTTATTATGTTGTTATCTTCCATCTGTTCAATTCATTCTAATTCTAAAGCAGCTCGGCTTACTTTTAAGTACTGATCTATGCTACTCAATTCTTTCATTAGCTGCTCTAAGTGAGCCTTGTCCGAGACAATTACTTTTAAATTACCAATAAAAGTTCCATCTAAGGATTCAAAACTGATGGATTTCATGTTTACTTTCAACTGTTTGGAAATAATGTCAGTAACTTTACTTACGAGACCTAAAGAATCAATGCCAGATATTTTTAATGTAGCCTCAAATGTTTCTTCAATATTTTCTTGATTTGCCCATCTTGCTTTAATAATCCTATATCCATATTTTGACATTAGATTTTGAGCATTTTTACAATTTGTTTGATGAATTTTTACTTCTCCACCTACAGTAATAAAACCCACCACTTGGTCTCCTGGAATAGGATTACAACAGTTAGAAAGTAAATAATCAAAATTGATGGAAGCGTCCCCGATAATTAATTCTTTTGATGATTTTATATCTGATGGAGAATTTTCTTGTCGTCGAGTTCCTGGCTTATGTTTTGACTTAGTTTCAATTAATATTTTTTGAAGTTTAATTTTTTCTTTATCTAAAGTTCCAGAACCTATTCTAAAATTTAATTCCAATTCATCTTCTAAATTAAAAAATTGAACCAACTTATTTAAATTTTGAGTATTGTACTCAAATCCAGCATTTTTCATTTTTCGTTCCAACGCTTCTTTTCCAATGGATGCAACTATACGTTTATCATCTTTTAAGCTTTGTTTAATTTTATTTTTAGCCTTTGATGTTTTTACAAAGCTCAACCAATCTTTGTTCGGTTTTTGTTTTGCTGAAGTTAAAATTTCTATCTGATCTCCATTCTGAATTTCATAGCTCAGAGGAACTAATTTTCCATTTACTTTTGCTCCTAGACATTTTGCCCCAATTTCGGTATGAATATCAAATGCAAAATCTAATGATGTAGCTCCTTTAGGTAGTTTTTTTAACAATCCTTTGGGAGTGAAGGCAAATACTTCTTTGGCATATAAATTCATTTTAAATTCATCCAAAAAATCAAGAGCATTACTCTCTTGATTTTCAATAATTTCACGAATTTGGTTTAACCAATTATCAAGGTTTTCTGCAGTTTCTTTCGAATTTTCATTTTGTTTATATTTCCAATGAGCCGCATATCCCTTCTCCGCAATTGTATCCATTCGGGTACTGCGAATTTGTACTTCAACCCATTGTCCTTTAGGTCCCATCACTGTGGTATGCAGACTTTCATATCCATTACTCTTGGGTATACTAATCCAATCTCTTAGTCGTTCGGGATTTGGTTTAAAAATGCTCGTTATTATGGAATATACATTCCAGCAGTCCATTTTTTCGTCTTCAGGTTCGCTGTCAAGTGTAATTCGTATGGCAAACAAATCATAAACATCTTCAAATTCAAGTTGTTTATTGACCATTTTCGAATAGATGCTATAGATGGATTTGGGTCTTCCTTTAATTTCGTATTTTACCCCTAATTCTTCTAACTCAACTTTTATGGGTTTGATAAATGATCGGATATATCTACTACGTTGTTCCTTTGTTGCATTTAACTTTTGCTTTAGATTCTGATAAAGTGTTGGTTGTGTATATTTAAGTGATAAATCTTCTAACTCTGTTTTGATGGCGTATAGTCCCAAACGGTGAGCTAATGGGGCATAGATAAAATTTGTTTCAGAAGCAATTTTTAACTGACCTTTATCACTCATGTGTTCTAGCGTTCTCATATTGTGTAAGCGGTCACACAGTTTTATGAGAATTACACGAACATCATTTGCCATGGTTAGAAGCATCTTCCTAAAATTTTCAGCTTGAGGAGAATTTGTATCATAAACTCCAGATATTTTAGTTAGACCGTCTATGATATTTGCCTCTTTTTCTCCAAATTCTTGTCTTATATCATCTAACGTTACATCAGTATCTTCTACTACGTCATGTAATAGAGCGCATACGATTGAGGTCGTGCCAAGACCAATTTCCTCAGCAGCAATTCTTGCTACTGCAATTGGATGGTATATGTATGGTTCTCCGGATTTTCTCCGCATTTGACTGTGAGCATCTACTGCTTTTTCAAACGCTTTCCGGATAACAGTAATATCTCCTTTCTCTCTTGACCATTTTGATACACGAAGTAGCTGCCGGTATTTATTTACAATTTCTTTATTTTCTATTAGATTTTTGTTTTCCACGGTTCAATTGTCTGATGCGAATTTATAGATTAAAATAGTTAATTGATATTTGTATATCTATTGTTTTTTTTCGTGATTTAAACACCTAAAAAAAGGAAGTAAATTTCTTTACTTCCTTTTTTTGATTTTTTACCATCTATTTCATTTACCGAATAAGGGTAATGGTGCCGGTATAGGTGTATACTTCGTCATTCAGAGCGGTTACGTTCAGTTGGTAAGCGTAGACATCTTGTTGAGCGGGCTGTCCTTTATACATACCGTTCCATTTTTCGTTAACGTCATTGGTGATAAACATAATTTCACCCCATCGGTCAAAGACAATAAGTTCCATTGTTTTTTCTCCACTAATGATTGCTTTAAATCCTTCATTTTGATTAGGGCCGGATGCATTTGGTGTAAATGCATTGGGGATAAATACGATCAAATCTGGACCAATGACCACGCATGAGTTAAATTCATCGGAGCATCCTTTATTGGTAGTTACTTTGAGGTTTACACAATACTCTGCGGTATCGGTAGGGTAATAGTGCGATGGATTTTCTTCAGAGGATACGTCATCTGAGGAATTCGGGTCACCAAAATCCCAATCAAACTGATCAATGACACTACCATTAATAGGGTCAACGGTACTCGTATTGGTAAATATAAAACGAGGAAGAGCCGCCGTAGTGTAATTGTTGGGGTTAGGCACAAAGCTAGCTATCGGAATAGGATTGATAAGTACAGAGTTAGTGATGGTCGTATCACAACCTTTATCAGAGGTGACCACCAAAGTGATGATAGCTTGACCATCATTGGTATAAGTCACGGTATTATTAGCTAAGTTAGCACTGTTTCCATTGCCTAAATTCCAAGCATATGTTGCGGTAACAGGGTCAATCTCGTTGTTAAACACCACACCTAAATCCGTAGTTACAGGATTACAACCCTCGGGGTTACTATTGGTAATGGTAGCCTCAGGAATAGGGTTAATGATAATTTCAAAAGAGCCATTGACATCCGAGCAAGAAGCAAGCCCTCCAGCATTAGCTCCAATTCTAAAGGTATCTGCTTTTTGATTTTGTAGCGTAAGAGTGATGATACCTTCGCCTAATGTATTATCAATAGCACCCGCATTAATACGATCTCTATTGCCATAAATATTGGTAGGGATCCAAATTAGGCTGGAGTTGTTGGTAGCCGAAATAGGAAGGGTAAGAGGCATAACCATTTCTCCTTTATTGCGACAGTATACGGCATTGGTAGGTAGGGATATGGTTGGTTTAGGATCTACCTGAGCATCAATGGAGTCTACATTGCTACAACCCGTAGAAGCATCGGTATAGTTATAGTATAGATTAATGATATCTCCGTTACCCACAAGTGCTGCAGAACTGGGGCTAAATTTGTTTCCACCTACAATAGCTGAGGGGTCGTTACTAGACCAAGCACCTCCGGCAGGCGTAGCGTTTAGGGTTACATCAGCAGCTGTTTCACATAGGCGTTTAGGGGTAAGTGGAGTCAGGTTGATGGCTGGCAGTGGGTTGATACGTAGGGTAGTATCCTTAAAGGTGGGACAACCCGTAGCCGTATGCGTGTATCTAATTTTCCATGAGTTTGGAGTAATGTTTGAGTTAGCCATGGGCACACTATTGAAAGTGTTGATGGAGTTGTTGGATATTCCTCCTAGGTCGTTGGTATCACGGTAAGTAGTAGGTACATCTACTACAGACCAAATACCATCGGTTAGGTTTACATCCATCAGATTATTTAAGTCAACGACTCCTTCGTCATAACATAAATCTCTGTGAGCAGAGAAGGTAAGTTTAGGTACTTTAGAAACTTCGATAGAAACGGTATCCTTGGCTCTACATCCAAATCGATTGACGTATGTAAATTCAAGGACAATAGTATCGGTATTGCTATTTTGGATAGTGTAGACAGATTCGTCGAGTTTTAGCCAGTAATCAGGGGCAAACTGAGATCCTCTATTTTCGAGCATATCGGCAAAGAATCGGTTATTCGTAGAATTAGAGTCCAAGCATTTCCAGGAAGGAGAACCCAGCGAGGTGTTCGAAGGGCTAATGACTACATCATCATCTAAACGAATAGCTCCAATATCTTGGCAGTACACTCGATCTTGAAGGATCATTTTAGGTAAACTATTAATGGTAATACGTATGGAGTCTTTATTGACACAAAGTGTATTGGGTTCGGTGTAGGTGTATACAGCATACTTATCAATGGAAGCAGCAGGAGCAACGATCAAACCGCACCCTGCATCGGTATCAAAAGTTCCACCAGAGATGAGGCTAGGAGTAGAGGTACAGCTCCAAAACCCTGTAGTTGGATTACCGGCTGGAGTGGTCAATTTAAAGCCAAGACTAATAGGGCCATAATCGCAGCAAACGGATTCGTCGGTACCGAGTACAATATTGGGCAAGGGATTGACAAAAACCTTCATGGTATCATCATCGAAACATTCAACACCCCCTTGGGTGATGTAAAGTTCTAGTCGATAATCTTCATCATCGGTGGCAACAATATCGTATTGATCATTGGTTCCAAGGATGACGGTATTGATATTGGTAGGGGTAATATCGGACCATCGATAGAGTCCAGTATTAGAATTGCCGGCGGTATCCATGCCTTGAGCACGCAGTAGGATAGTTTCGTTGAGACACAAGGTGGTATCATTGCCAGCAAAAGCTGTGACGGTGTCGTTGACGTTCAAGAACATCGTATCGGTATCCATGCAATTGAGGCTATCAATAACTTTTATAACATAGATACCTGCTTTGTGTATGGTGACACTATCCTTGGTGTCAAATAATACACCATTATGATACCATTCTTTAAATAAGGTATCCCCTTGAACAAGTGTATCTCCCATAATTGGATCGACCCAATATGCTGAATCTAAATTAGGTACAATGAGAATACTATCGTAAGAGCATATACGTGGATCTGGAGGCAGCTTAGCTAAGGGATTTGACTTTAAAAATACCTGAACAGTATCTTCAGCTGAACAGCCGGATGCATCTTTGATGAAGATACTGACTGCAGTATCATATTGGACATTGGGTATAGAAAGTAAGAACGAATCTTTATTATTTGTAGTGTCAGCGGTTGCATTTTTAAGGAATGTTCCATCATTAGTCACACCCATGGTACTCCATTGATAAGTCACAGGTGCGTTGTAATTACTGAGGTAAGGTTTAAATAAAATATCCGTTCCAGCACATACAAAGGTGTCTTGACCAATAGATAGATCTGCCTCTAAAAGTGGGGGTACAACGAGCGTATCAACAAAAGTACTAGGACAATTGATAGGACTATTATTTAATGCAAGTTGAATGTAATACAGTCCGCCTTTTTTAAATTGAATGGTGTCTTGTTTTGAGGTACTTAGAAAATTTCCAGTTTTCTTGAAAGAAGCTATTTTCCTACTGAACACAATATTATTATTAGAGTCTAATATAGTCCAATTGTACGAAGCAGTACCTTTAAATCCGTCACTTAAAACAGCTTCGATAGGATACACACCACAATCCATGGTATCGATATCAATGGTTGCCTGAGCACGAGGCTTTACCTTGATACGGAATGCACGAACAGAAACAGCATTCAGTGGACATGCATCATCTCTTGCGGTTACTGTAAAGGAATAGGGAAGGTTACTAGCTTGACCCGCACCGGGTGTCCAACAAAATCTACCAGTTTGAAGACGAGCAGTAGGATTGGTTACAGTGAATGTAGCTCCAGGAATACCTTTATTCCAACTTATAGTAACTGTATCTGGAGCAGGCAACGGAGCAGGTGGAGGAGGAACAAACTGGGGGTCATTTGTTGTGATATTGAAACAAAGTTGACTTCCTTCACAAACGTCATAGGTATAGGGACCATTTACAATGGGCGGTTTATTCCCGGGGCACGATTTGACAATAAATTGCATATCTCGTCGGGTTTTACCAATAACTTCATATTTGCCTTTTGCATTTTTACGCCATTCGGTAATTTCGATGACTGCCACCGTAACCTCACTACAGTTAGTAGGCGTGAGAACAATATCGCCAGTTAATGGATCGAGGTAAAGCCCTATAGGTGGATTTCCACCAGGGATAGGTGCTCCTCCGTTGGGTCGAGGATCATATACGGTAAATGGATTTAAATAGGTAAACTGACCACTATATGATGTATTATTATTATACCCACGTTGTGGATTAGCCCAAGCGTAGGACAGTGAGTCAAAGTTGGCTGTATCTAGTGCTCCATTATTAAAATAAAACGGCTGATCACAGCATAGAATTGCTATAGGTTCAGAAGTAAGAGCAGGTGATGTATTACAGGGCGCTTTATTCAAATCAATAGTACAATCGGTGTATAGTGTACCGCTGGGACCTGTTGTGATGGCTCCATTTCGAGCATTAATAGCTCCACCAATTATAATTTGACCAGAACATTTGGCTAAAGCACTGAGTGGAGAAGTATTAAAGTCTAATATACCAGTGTAGGTATGTTCTTCAACTCCTTCTCCAGTTCCGTATGTGTTGGAAGGTTTACATCTTGATGGTTCAGTGGCACATACAGGAGTAATTTCTCGTATAGATTTAAGAGTAAGAGTAGCAGTTCTACTACCACCAGAAGTACAACGGATAGTTAATGCTCCTCCGTTATTAAGACCAATACCTCTGCAATCTCGGTACCATTTTAAGGTGATTTCAAATTTTAAGGTATCGACACAACGATAAGTAATGTCAGCTCCCATCATGTGGGTAGCTTTAGCGCTTTGTGAGAAAAAAATAAACGGGATCAAAAACAAAAAAGGAATTAATCGCCTGTGTAAAAATTTTGCCATGCTAAAGATTGTTAGTTACAGTGTTGCAAGTTACATTAAATTATATTAAAAGTAAAATTTTCAAACCAAAAACTTACAGAAAAAAGAATATCAGAAAAAATTTCAGATGCATTTACCTAGACATTCATTTCTGATTTGTAATAAGTTGATTTATAATCCAAAAAGTGCAAATTTGCATGATAATGAAATGTATTTCTAGTGATGAATTATCCATCTTTTGCAAGCAATTATTTTCTGTATTAGGAGCAAATGAAAATGATGCTATAACAGCTAGTGACGTGTTAATTTCTGCGGATCTTCGTGGTGTTGACAGTCATGGTGTTTCTCGTTTAACCGGATATGTTAATTTATGGGAATCTGGAAGAATCAACATGAAACCAGAGGTAAGAATTATCCGTGAAAATAAATCAATATTTACCATTGATGGAGACCGTGGATTAGGTTTGGTTGTAGCCCCGAGAGCAATGGATATGGCTATTGATCGTGCGAAAATATATGGATCAGGTTGGAGTGCAATTCAAAATAGTAATCATTTTGGAATAGCAGGATATCATGCGATGAAAGCGCTTAGTCACGATATGATTGGAATGGCCATGACTAATGCCACTCCCTTTATTCCTCCAACCCATGGTAAAGAGCCGATGCTAGGGACAAACCCTATTGCATATGCATTTCCTGCAGGGGAGCAACAACCTCTAGTTATGGATCTGGCCACATCATCAGTGGCTCGAGGAAAAATTGAAATTGCGCGTAGGGAAAATAAACATATACCATTGGGTTGGATGTTAGATAAGCATGGAAATCCTAGTCAAAATATTGATGAGCTCAAAGATGGAGGTATGTTGACACCACTAGGTAGTCTAGAAGAATTAGGAAGTCATAAAGGTTATGCGTTAGGTAGTTTTGTTGATATTCTATCGGGAGTTTTATCGGGTGCAAATTTTGGGAAATGGGTTCCTCCATTTGTTAGTTTTTTACCCCTTTTACCTGAACTTCCCGGTAAAGGGTTGGGTCATTTTGTGGGTGCTATGGAAGTGGATGGTTTTCGATCGGTTGAGGAATTTAAGTTGAATATGGATGTATGGATTTCGTCTTTTAAAAATGCAAAACGTATTGATGAAAATCAGCCTATATATGTGCCTGGTGAAAAAGAATTTAATATCGAGAAAGAACGCTCAATTACAGGAATTCCTCTTAATGATCAGGTCTTTAGAGATCTTGAAGAATTGAGTAAAAAGTTTCATATTAAATTATAGATTTTATTCCAAGATAGTTGGGCGTTTTCTTGGTATAGTCGAGATAGTTTTGTCCATGCTTTGATGTCAAATACGCCTCTTCTAATCTAATTTGTAGCGTAATCAGCATCCATTCTATTATCCATAAAAACAAGGTCAGGATGTTAGGTAAAATGAGAAAAAGGCTCAAAAAAATTCCTGTCAAACATACAAAGAATGGATTTCTTGAATACCTAAAAATTCCATGGGTAATTCATGTTGTTTTACTCGTATAATCAATACCCATTCTCCAGCTATTTTTCATTTCTTTTTGGCTCAGGATTGCTAGAATAGAGCAGATAGTTAGGCAGATTAATCCCAAATATATAAATGCATTTTGCTTAATGAACTTAATTGGATGTAGGTGATTCATACTACTGGGATAAATTCCTTGGATAACAAGGGATATGATGGTGGTATAATGAACTACTTTGAAATACATACCCAACAAACTGTGGATAGTGTCATCTTTTGGAAGTTGGTTGATAACCGCATTTGTTTTTTTTGAAATACGTTTGTTTTGGATAACATAAACGTAATAAAAAAACAGGACGATATAGATTGGAAGAGCATAAGCAATGAGTCGATTCATAGAGAAAAAATATTGATTAATTTCGCAACAAATTTAGTATCGAATACCCATGAAAAAAACATTTCTTTTTATAGTAGCTATTTCAATAATATATGCCTGCAAAAGCAGACAAGGTATCAGTCAAGTTGAAGTGTCAACTCAAATGGAACATTCAATAGACGAAAACCGTTTTGCAGATTTGAAAATACTCAGTTACGATGCATCGGGTATAAATGACTTATCAACCAAACAAAAAGAGTTGGTCTATTATTTGTCTCAGGCTGCTTTGAGTGGGAGGGAAATTATCTATGCTCAAAATTACAAGCATAATATCCAATTAAAACGAATTTTTGAAACCATTTACAAAACGTATTCGGGAGATAAAACATCAACGGACTGGAAGAATTTTGAAATTTATTTGAAACGATTCTGGTTTTCAAATGGGATTCATCATCATTATGCAGAGAAAAAGTTTCTACCGGATTTTTCTCAAGACTATTTCCTTGAATTATTTAATAATAGCTCCTTCCTTTTTGCACCAATGCTCAAAGGAGAAACAAAAGAGGATATGTTAGCTAAATTATTGCCTGTGATTTTTGATCCTACAATAGATGCTAAGAAAGTAGTGAAAGATAAAGGGGTAGATAAAGTAGCATTGAGTGCAAACAACTACTATGGTGAAGGAGTTACGGAGGCAGAGGCTATCGCTCATTATGCTAAAATGGGTACATCAGGAGAGAAAACCCCCGTAGAGTATGGTTTGAATTCTCGATTAGTTAGAAGAAATGGTCAATTGGTTGATTTAGTATACAAATCTGGGGGTCTATACGGTAATGCCATAGATCGCATTATTTATTGGTTGCAAAAAGCAAAAACAGTAGCCGAAAATCAAGCTCAAGCAAATCATATAGGGATGTTAATCGATTATTTTACAACGGGAGATTTGAAACAATGGGATGCAACTAACATCAACTGGCTCAAAAGTACCGATGGAGATATTGATTTTATTTTAGGTTTCATTGAAGTATATGGAGATGCTATAGGATATAAAGGAGCCTACGAGTCAGTTATTCAAATGAATGACAAAGAAGCATCCAAAAGAATGGCTGTTCTAAGTGAAAATGCTCAATATTTTGAGGATCATAGCTCCATCATGGAAGCGCACAAAAAAGAAAATGTGGTAGGGGTTAGTTACCGAGTAATTAATGCTGCCATGGAGGCTGGAGATGCAGCACCTTCTACACCTATTGGAATAAATCTACCCAATAGTAATTGGATTAGAAGTACCCATGGAAGTAAATCAATCAGTCTTGGAAATATTGTTGAGGCTTATAATTCATCGGGAGGGAATAGTTCTTTAAATGAGTTTTACTTTGATGAAAATGTTAGAGCTAGAATCAAAAAACATGGCAAACTGAGTAGTAAAATGCATACGGCGATGCATGAAGTTATTGGTCACGCATCTGGTAAAATCAATGATGGGGTTGGTACTCCCAAAGAAACGCTTAAAAACTATAGTAATACTTTAGAAGAAGCTAGAGCAGATCTAGTTGCTTTATACTATATCTATGACCAAAAGTTAGTTGACCTAGGCTTAATGCCAAGTATAGAGGTCGGTATGGCTGAATATGATAGCTATATTGCCAATGGTATGATGCTTCAGTTGAGAAGATTGGAGGAGGGTGAAAATATCGAAGAAGATCACATGCGAAATAGACAATTGAATGCCTCTTGGGCCTATGAAAAAGGGTTGAAAGATAATGTGATCGAAAAGAAAATCATGGATAATAAAACATATTTTGTGATTCATGATTATGCTAAACTACGTGTAATTTTTGGAGAGCTATTGCGTGAAATTCAACGCATAAAATCTGAAGGTGATTATGTCGCTGCTGAAGCATTAGTAGAAGGGTATGGTGTACAAGTTGATGCAGCAATCCATAAAGAAGTATTAAACCGATATGAAAGTTTAGATTTAGCTCCATACAGTGGTTTTGTTCAACCAAAGTTGGTTGCGGAATATGATAATGAGGGTCGTTTCATTGACTTGAAAGTAACTAGTGAGGGATATGTAGAGCAAATGATACGTTTTGGAGAAGAGTATGCTTTTGTATATCCTGGTGAATAAATTTATATGTCTAATAAATTTTTGAAGATAGTGATATTACTAGGGTTCGTCTCTGTTTTTGTTGGTTCAGCAATTTGGATGTACAAAAACTATGTGGTACCCAATAGTCCCTATCACACCGAGCTTAAACTTCGAGGGAGTAAGTGAAAATAGCATTACCTTCTTGTTGGAGAAATGTGCTTCGTGTTGAGATGGAAGCTGCGTATTTTAGGAAATTATGTTCATTTATTGATCAAAAGCGTGATAAAAAAATACCCATTTTTCCGTTGGAGGAGGAGGTATTTTTTGCGTTCAATCAAACACCATTACAACAGGTTAAAGTGGTCATTGTGGGGCAAGATCCATATCATGGAGAAAATCAGGCTCATGGTCTTTGCTTTTCAGTAAGAAAAGGAAATAAAATTCCTCCTTCACTTCGAAATATATTTAAAGAATTAGAGACAGATATATCGTGCAGAATTCCCAATCATGGAGATTTGACTGCTTGGACACGTCAAGGTATTTTTTTATTAAATAGCATTCTTACGGTTGAACAAAAATCACCCAAAAGCCATGAAAATAAAGGTTGGGAAATTTTCACAGATCACGTAATTCAGATTCTTTCTGACCAGCATGAAAGAATAGCTTTTATATTGTGGGGTGAATATGCTCAAAAGAAGAAAAAATATATTGATGAACTCAAACATTTGATTATTGAGTCGCCCCATCCTGCTGCTGAAATATATACAGGAGGCAAAGCAGGTTTTTTTGGAAGCAAACCTTTTTCAAAAGTAAATTCATTTTTGAGTAATCCTATTAACTGGACTTTAGATGACTTATAAGCTATTTTCTGAGTTCGTAGATTGTCCAATCCATAATTCAGTGAATTTTTCAACAAATTGATCCTTGAATTCATCCATTGTACAATTATTCTTTTCATTTTTAATGGATGTGACTTGTTTGTCAGATATACCACAGGGAATGATATAATTGAAATAATCAAGATTAGTGGATATATTCAGGGCAAATCCGTGCATACTTACTCCATTTTTGATGCGTATACCAATAGCTCCAATTTTTCTTGGAATCTCATTTTTATTACCCACCCAAATCCCAGTTAAACCCTCAATTTGATACGCTTTGATTTTGAAATGAGCTAAGGTGTTTATTATAGAATCTTCCAAGATTTCTACATACTTTCTCACCCCAACTCCTATTTTTCGTAAATTAATGATAGGATAACAGACTAGCTGGCCTGGACCATGATAGGTAATATCTCCGCCCCGATCAGTTTGATGAAGAGTTGCCCCTATGCTAGTTAGAAGATTAGGTTTTAATAATAAATGAGTTGCATTTGCACTTTTACCTAATGTGAAAACATGATCATGTTGACAAAATAAAAGGGAATTTTGCTCACCATTTAGTATATTATGATGAGTTGTTTGCTGGATTTTTAAGGCATCCGTATATTGAATTAGTCCTATGTTTTTAACGTCAAACAAATCAGTTTTTTCTTTTTACTAACATTCCAAGAATAAAAAATACACCCATAAAACTAGCTAATCGTCCCAAATAGTCACCGTAAGTAGCATAAAAAGTCATATTTTGAAAGGGATATACGTCAACGGCAATAATGTCTTTTTCCCACCATGAGGTTTGTTCTTGTATCCTGCCCAGTTTATCTATTCGACAAGTAATGCCTGTATTGGCACTTCGAAGTACTTCTCTTCTATTTTCAATGGCTCTGAGTGATGCATAATGCATGTGTTGTTTATATCCATCTGTATCTCTCCACCAGCCATCATTGGTAATTACCAAAAGTATTTCAGCACCTTTCCTGCAAAATTGGGCTACATGACCAGAAAAAACACTTTCATAACAAATCAATGGAGCAAGGTTTGGTTTATTACCTGCATTAAAAACTAGGGCCTCTTTATCTGAGCCCAAACTGCCTGAAACTCCACCAAGATTAATCGATAGAAAACTCAAAAAACCAAATAATTTAGGATAAGGAAGTATTTCTGCACCTGGGACTAATTTACCTTTATGGTAAAAATCAATATTTTTTGTGCTATCAATAATTAAAGCAGTATTGTAACTATCATAAAATTCACCACTTTCTGTTTGGCGTGCGGTGGAGGATAAACGTTCGTTTTTATTAAAAAATTTATAGGTTGAGATGCCTGAAACTAAATGAATTTGGGGGTATTTTTTAACAAAATGTTTTACTATTCTTATGCTTGTAAATCTATCTAGATTTTTCTCATCTACATACTCAACAATAGCAGTTTCAGGTAAAATCACATAGTCGATGCTATCGTTCATTTTTGTTTCTATTAAAGATAGCATTTCTTTAAAATTAGAAATCTCGGTAGTAGTATTGAATTTAGTATAGGGATCTATGTTGGGTTGCACCAATAAGGCTTTTCTCGGACGATTCTGCATTTCAATGGCGTCATAATCTTTGGAATGAGTGAGATAAAAGGGTATAGAAATGAGTGCTGGAACACAAATCGTGGTGAATGATATTATCCAAGCTGATTTTGTCTTTTTTGTAATGGCTATGTACCAACATATATTGGCTACTAAAACCCAAAGACTTCCTCCTAAAACGCCAGTAATCTCGTACCATTGGACAACTTCATTATGCTTTGCAAAGATATTACCCAATGTGAACCAGGGCCAGGTGATTTGCCAATTGAGGTGTAAATACTCAAATGATAGCCATAAGGCAACAAAGATTAAAAATGCTTTTTCATCGGATACAATTTTTCTACCTTTTCTGTATCCTAACCAGGGAAGATACATTAATCCAGCATTTGCAAACAACATAAAAACACTGGAATAAAAATCAGCAAATCCAACCCACCAGGAGATGACTAGATTCCATAAAAATAGAGACAGATAAATGAGCCAACCACTTTTGGAATAATCATGTGTTCTTTGTTCCAAAAGGAATAATGGAACAAATGCAATAAAGCTAAGAAAAAACAAATCTCGTGGAGGCCAAGAGAGCCAAAACAAAATGGCCGGAGCTAGGGTATAAAATATGAGAAGTATCTTCTTATTTTTTATCATAACCAGCGATCATTAGTACAAATTCACCCTTTGGTTCATGTTGCATAAAATGAGCTAAAAGTTCAGTTGCAGTTCCACGAATATATTCTTCAAATTTTTTAGTTAATTCTCTACCAATGGCAACCTGTCGTGTATTGCCAAGAATTTCCTCGATCATTTGTAATGTTTTAATAATTCTGTGTGGACTTTCATAGAATATGGTTGTTCTTTTTTCCTCAACTAAGTTTTGAATTTTTGTTTGCTTTCCTTTTTTATGGGGTAAAAACCCTTCATAAATAAATGCATCACAAGGAAGTCCAGAACCCACAATGGCAACAATTGCTGCTACTGGTCCAGGTAGTGTAATTACTTCAATATTTGCTTGTATCGCTTCACGAATCAATAGAAAACCAGGATCTGAAATACCGGGTGTTCCAGCATCAGTACAAACAGCTAATATTTCACCATTCAACAATCGTTCAATTACCAGTTGTAAATTTTTATGCTCGTTGTGTTGATGATAAGGGATGAGCTTTTGGGATACTTGATAATGATCGAGTAATTTTTTAGTTTGGCGTGTATCCTCAGCTAGAATTGCGTTTACGGATTTAAGCACCTCTATTGCTCGATAGGTAATATCAGCTAAATTTCCAATCGGAGTAGGTACGATATATAATTGTCCCTTCAAATTACGTGCAAAAGTAGTTTTTCCAAATCATTTTTGGCTAGATTAGCACTTGATGATATTTTTTAGGTAGATTTAGAATAAATCATGCACTTTTGACGTCTATTCAGATAGATGCTCCAGTTTTTTTTAGTTTTTTTGATATTCATTATGTCATTTGTCCAAGTCCATGAGCCCAGTTTTAGAGATCAACAGCTGATGTATGATCGTGTTTTTGTTGCTTACCAAGAAAAGTCAGAAGATGTCTATGCCAAATTAAAAAAGGTTGGCATTCAACGTGATGATTTTGAGGTATTTATTCGAGGTTTTAAGTTTGAAGAAGATTTGGAGGTATGGGCGAAAAATAGGGATGAACATGAATATCGGTTGGTCACAACATATAAATTTTGCCAAAATATTGGTGATTTAGGGCCAAAGAGAAAAGAAGGTGACAAGCAAATACCAGAGGGTGTTTATTCACTCAGTAACTTTAATCCAAATAGTGATTTTTTTCTTTCTTTACAGGTCGATTATCCCAATACAAGTGATCGTATTTTATCTGATCCTCGATATCCTGGAGGGCTTATCTTTATTCACGGTGGATGCGAAACGATTGGATGTATCCCCATCACGGATAATTTCATCAAAGAGCTATATATTATCTGTGTTGAAGCTAAGAATAATGGTCAAAAAGACATTCCTATCCACTTATTCCCTGCTAGACTAACCGATGAAAATTTCACTCTTTTGAAAAATCAATGTAACGATCAAGTTGTTGTTGATTTTTGGAATCAACTCAAAATTGGCTTTCAATTGTTTGAAGATAATAAGATAATACCAAGAACCATCATCAATTCAAAAGGGGATTATCTTTTTTTTGAATAACGCTACTGAGGTCTGTATCCACTTTTCCTAAAAATACCTTGATGATTGGTGTCCGATATCAATTGATGAATAGATATCTCCGGATTTTTTTCCATATATAGTCGTACAATTTGCCAGCCTATCCAAGCTCCAGCTCTTGGACTACTCTCATTTCCAAATGGGGCGGTAAAGGGTCCATCGGTAAAGTATCGTTTTTGTATGTTATTTTTATCGGTATTATACAGTTCTTCTTTCTCAACCAAATAGGACCAAATATTTCTTTCATGTTCCTGACACCACTCAATTTGACCATTTAGGTAATTGATTTTAAGAGAATCATCATAAGCGGGTAATAATACATCAGCCAGGTATAATTTTTTACCCTCATATATCGCTTGGTCTATAAAATTATTGGATTGATATTGGGGTATTTTTTGATCAATGTAGGTTTGAATACTATTGGATGCAATACGATAAGGCTCAAATTTTTTTACTCTATATGTAGGAAAAATTTCAGGGTTTAATAGCGGATATACCTCAAAATCTCCACCCATATACATGTCTAACCCAATAAGTAATTCGTTATCTAAATCGTTGTAGATTATACCATAATTACACAGAGATATGAAGGTAGTTATTTTATCAATTGTATCTTCAGGGAAATAGTAGAGGATGTATTTTCCAGCTTCGGTTAATTGATCCTCAAGGGAAGAAAGATCAGGGTATTTTTTTTGAGTCAATAGATATAATGAATCCATATCTGAATGGGAGATAAATTTGTATAATTCAACGGCAATATCACTTTGGGTTGCGTTGGGTTTATATAAATTTGATGCAACAATATATTCGGTGTATATTTTATAAATCCGGGGATTTTTCTCGGATAATTGAATAATATCATCCACGCTTTTACACGAAAAAAGTTGTTGCTCAAATCGTTCTATTTTTAATGTTAAGTCGATGGAAGATAAATCCTTACTATGGTCATTTTTAGAACATCCTACAAGTCCGAGAGTAGTTAAAAAAATGAAAGTACTGAATTGGATAATTAAACTTTTAGTGCTAATCTTTGTAACCATTTAAATATATATCATTATGAAAAACATTACAATACTAACAATAGGTCTTCTACTTACGCAACTATCTTTTGCACAAAACTCATACCGATTTGGGCTAAAAGCTGCTTCTAACTTTGGTTGGTTATCGGGTACTGATAAAACATCAGAAAACGGGGGAACTACCGTTGGACTTGCATACGGTCTTATGGGTGAATATGCTCTTAATGCCTCATATGGTATACATGCTGAGTTATTGTTATCCAAAGTCAATAGTAAAATGAACCTATTATCTGAACAAGTTTTTACTAAAGACCCTGATAATGATAATGTAACAGGATTAAAATACAATTATACCATTCAATATTTAGAAATTCCTATTTGCATGAAGTTCAATACCAAAGAGATAGGTAATTTAGTGTATTATGGTAATTTCGGGTTTTCACCTGGATTTGCATTAAACGCTAGGGCTTCAATTTCTGGAGATATACCCACTGAAATAGCAAATCTTGATCCAACGGATTATAGAGTCAATGATAATGAAGGAGATAATTTCACCTTAGACAATTTTGATGATAGAGTATTTCTTTTTCGTTTTCCGTTAGTTATTGGTGGGGGAGTCGAATATAGAATGGCTGGAAATACAAGTCTTCAAGCGGGAATAAGATATGCAAATTCTTTTACAGATATGTTTGTAAAAGATAAAACAGTAGATGCTAAAAACAATTATTTTGCCTTATCCATAGGCGTATTATTTTAACAATAAGATATGCAAATTGCTATTTCTCAACTCAACTATACCATTGGTGATATTGATGGTAATACACATAAAATAATTGGTGAAATAGAAAAGGCAAAAAATGAAAAAGCAGATTTAATTGTTTTTTCTGAATTGGCAGTGTGCGGCTATCCACCCAAAGATTTATTAGATTATCCTCATTTTATAGAACGTTGTGAACTAGCAATCCATGAAATTGGTAGTCAATCGGAAGGAATTGGTGTAATTGTGGGTGCTCCGTCTTGGAGCAGACTAAAAAAAGGTAAAAGATTATTCAATTCAGCGTACTTTTTTGAGAATAAAAAATTAATAAATAGGGTCGATAAAACCTTATTACCCACGTATGACGTATTTGATGAATACCGTTATTTTGAGCCAAATAAAAAATTTGAATGTGTCCCTTTTCTAGGAGAAATGATGGCTATTACTATTTGTGAGGATCTATGGAATTTAGATGAACCGAAGTTGTACGGGATTACGCCTATGGAAGAACTTATGAGAGATAACCCCACAATAATGGTAAATTTAAGTGGCTCTCCGTATAGTTATAATCAAGTTGAAAAACGCAGAAAGCGTATGCAAGAAAATGCAAAAAAGTATAATCTTCCGCTATTGTATGTAAATCAAGTAGGTGGTAATACAGATATTCTTTTTGATGGTGGATCTATGCTAATCAATAAAAATGGAGATATTGCAGAAGAAGCTGCTTTTTATAAAGAAGATTTTAAAATAGTCAATTGGTCCAGTCAAGCAGTATATCCAGACAATCATTCTGAATATTATGATTATGATATTGCGTTAATTCATGATGCCCTGCTCATGGGCATTCGTGATTATTTTAACAAAATGGGCTTTAAAAAGGCGATACTGGGTAGTAGTGGAGGTATAGATAGTGCTGTTGTACATGCATTGGCTACCAAAGCATTGGGTGGTGAACAAGTGAAGGCCATCATGATGCCTAGTAAATATAGTAGTAAAGGCTCTATATCTGATGCCGTTTCTTTAGCCAATAACCTAAATTCACCGCATAGCATTATCCCAATTAATTTGGTATATGATGCATTCAATACCACCTTAACCGACGAGTTTGATGGTACAAAATTGGATGTAACAGAAGAAAATATTCAAGCTAGAAGTAGAGGGCTAATTTTAATGGCTATCAGTAATAAGTATGGTCATATTTTATTAAATACGAGTAATAAAAGTGAGAGTGCTGTAGGCTATAGTACTTTGTATGGTGATATGTGTGGAGGATTGTCTGTAATTGGTGATTTATACAAAGAGCAGGTTTATGAATTAGCTCGATATATGAATAGGAACGAAATGTTGATTCCACAAGAAATAATCGATAAAGAACCAAGTGCAGAGCTGCGACCGGATCAAAAAGATAGTGACTCGTTGCCTCCTTACCCGTTATTGGATAAAATATTATTTCATTACATTGAAGAAAAAAAAGGATGGAGAGATATTGTGAATATGGGAATCGATGAATCTACGGTTCGTAGAATCATAACACTAGTTGATAAAAACGAATATAAACGTTTTCAGGCTCCACCAACACTGAGAATTAGTCATAAAGCATTCGGTATAGGAAGACAGATGCCCATTGTTGCCCGTTATGATCACTAAAAGATGATACCAGTGTCTAGTATAAAATCAATGCACTAAATTAGGTGACAACTTTAGTATAAGAACGCTAGTTATAGGCTTATTTTTGCGTTAAATAAAAATAAAAGGAGTGAGGTCAACGAGAGATTGTCATTTCATTATCGTTTACCCATATGACATTCAAAGAACTAGGCCTTTCAGAAGCCTTATTAAAAGCTGTAGCAGATAAAAATTATGAAACTCCAAGTCCCATACAAGAAAAATCAATTCCTCCCATATTGAGGGGGCAAGATGTCCTAGCCAGTGCACAAACAGGAACAGGGAAAACAGCAGGTTTTGCCATGCCAATGATACAATTACTATCAATGGAAAAACGTTCAAGCATTAGACCTATTCAAGGGCTGGTACTAACGCCAACTCGTGAATTAGCTGCCCAAGTATGGGATGATGTTCAATCGTATAGTAAGTATGTAGATATCCGAAGTACGGTTATTTTTGGTGGGGTAAATCAAAAACCACAGGTAGCTCAGTTGCAGCGTGGTGTAGATATTTTAGTCGCCACTCCAGGAAGACTGATGGATCTTCATAGTCAAGGATTTATTTCCTTAAAAAAGTTAAAATTTCTAGTGCTTGATGAAGCAGATCGAATGTTAGATATGGGCTTTCTTAGAGATATTAAAAAAATCTTACAAATGATGCCTGAAAAAAGGCAGAATTTATTATTCTCTGCTACTTTTTCGAAAGAAATTAAAAAATTAGCTAGTGGATTATTGACCAATCCAATTCTTGTAGAAGCCACACCTGAAAATACTACCGCAGAACGAATAGATCAAGCTGTATATCGCGTAGATGCTAAACGAAAAACAGAATTGATAACAAAACTGATATGGGAAGGTAATTGGCATCAAGTATTAGTATTTACTAGAACTAAACATGGTGCAAACCGACTTACTCAAAAACTTGAAAAAGCAAAAATTACAGCGGCTGCCATTCATGGGAACAAATCTCAAGCTGCTCGTACCAGGGCTCTAGCTAATTTCAAAAGTGGGGAGATCAGTGTCCTTGTAGCTACAGATATTGCCGCACGTGGACTTGATATACCATTATTGCCCTTTGTCATAAACTACGAATTACCCAATATTGCTGAAGATTATGTACATCGAATAGGAAGAACAGGTCGTGCTGGAGCAAGTGGTATTGCAATTTCTTTGGTAAGTGGTGAAGAAAATGAATACTTAAAATCTATTGAAAAACTTTTAGGACTGCAAATTCAAAGTGGCACTGTAGAAGGATTTGAACCATCAAAAGGTCCAGTTGATGGCGGAAAAAAAAGAATGAAGAAGCAAGGAAAAGATTCTATCCAATCACATACTAATAACTATAAAAAACCATCAAATAATCAGAAGCGAAATAATCGATTTAGAGGAAAGCCTAATAAACCTATGGATTGAAAAAATTAGTCTTTGCAGTCACATTTCTCACAATCTGCTTTGGTTTCAAAACCTATTGCTGAGCATCCACTATAGCCAATATACTTACATTTATTTTCCTCTGGATAGTAAATCCAGGATTCAAAATAGGCTGTACATGTGGTTTGATTATTGAGGGGTTTTTCCTGACATTTTACTTCAGAAATACACTGTTTATTACAACTGAGAAAAAGAATATTGTAAAAACCTAGAAAAACAATTAGTTTAAAAAGGGTTGGTTTCATCTAAATGACACCGCTTTTCTTACCATGTTCGAACTTCCCATGATTACGGGGTTTCGTTGATGAATCTCCGTGGGCTCTAATTCTAAAATTCTTGTATCTCCAGTTGAAGCAATGCCGCCAGCTTGTTCAGTTATGAAAGCCATAGGGTTACTTTCAAACATTAATCTTAACTTTCCATTGGGTGAATCTTTCGTTGAAGGGTATATGAAAATACCTCCTTTTAGCAAATTTCTATGGAAATCAGCGACCATACTGCCTATATAACGAGCACTATATGGTTTTTTATCCATAGAATTTCTACAATAGTCTATATAGTTTTTTGTAGATTGTTCAAATTGATCGTAATTGCCTTCATTTACGGAATAAATATTTCCGTCAGTGGGTATTTTTATATTAGGATGACTTAAACAAAAATCTCCGATAGAAGAATCTAATGTAAACGCGTTCACACCCTGTCCCGTAGTAAATACAAGCATTGTACTACTTCCATATATTATATATCCAGCAGCAACTTGATTAACTCCTTTTTGAAGTACATCATCCATAGTTACAGGTCCACCTATTGGACTTTTCCTTTTATAAACTGAAAAAATTGTTCCAATGGATGCATTCACATCAATATTACTACTTCCATCCAATGGATCAATGGCAATAATGTATTTACTATCCTTGTTGAGAGTGGTTTCTATATGATGAATATTTTCCTCTTCTTCTGATATTATAGCACAACAATCACCTCCCAAGGTTAGTGAAGATTTAAATTCTTCATTTGCAATAATATCTAATTTTTTTACATCTTCACCTTGTACATTGACTGTACCGAAAGCACCTAGTATATCAACTAGACCAGCTTTTCTAACATCTCTGTTTACAATCTTGGCAGCAAATTTAATATCCCTAAATATTTTGGATAAATCCCCATTTGCATCAGGAAATTTATTTTGTTGATCTGCTATAAATTGACTTAGACTTATTACTTTATTGGTTCTCATTATTGTTATTATGTGGTAATATTGCCACAAATTTAATCATAAATGAGAGTATTCAAATTTGGAGGAGCCAGCGTTAAAAATGCTGAAGCCGTAAAAAATGTTGCTTCGGTAGTTCAAAATTTCGGTCAAGGTCCACTATTGGTGGTGATTTCGGCAATGGGTAAAACTACTAACAAACTTGAGGAGCTAGTGGATGCTTATTATTACAATAGAGAAAATAAAAAAGAACTATTCTCAGATATAAAATCTTTTCATCAAGAAATAACGGATTCTCTATTTATAGCTGAAAATGATTTTTACGAGGTAGAAAATTTATTAATAGAATTAGAATGCATTATAGAAAAAAGACGAGATGAGAATGCTTCTTATGATTTGGAATATGACAAAATCGTTCCTTTTGGCGAATTGATTTCTACAAAAATTGTGAGTATATTCCTTAATAAATATGGGGTAAAAAATCGTTGGATTGATGCACGAAATTTTGTGATCACAAGTAGTAAGCATCGATCTGCAAGTGTTCTATGGGATGAATCTGTTCCATTTATTCAAAATAACTTGAGAATATTGGCCGAACGTCAGACAATCATAACTCAAGGGTTTATCGGAAGAGATCTTAATCATAACAATACAACATTAGGCAGAGAAGGTTCTGATTATTCTGCAGCAATTTTTGCTTTTGGTTTGGATGCAGAATCTGTAACGATTTGGAAAGATGTAGAAGGGATTATGAATGCTGATCCCAAACAGTTTTCTGAGGTGCAACTCATCCCCAAAGTATCCTATAATGAAGCAATTGAGCTGGCTTATTATGGGGCATCTGTAATTCACCCCAAAACTATTCAGCCACTCAAAAATAAATCAATTCCACTTTTCGTGAAATCATTCATTAATCCTGAATTGCCAGGTACAGAAGTGATAGAAAATGACAGTAGAACTCTAAACGATACACAATGCTATATCGTAAAGCATGATCAGTCATTGATTACTATTGCTTCAAGAGATTTTTCATTTATTGTTGAAGATAATTTAGAACTCATATTTAGTACTTTTAATCAAGTGGGTATTCAGCTAAATCTGATGCAAAATTCTGCTATTAGTTTTATGTCTTGTTTTAATAAAAATGATGCAAAAACAGAGGCAATTTTAGAAGTTTTAAAAGATAAATTTACGGTGCAAATAAACTCAGGGTATACTTTATTGACTGTATTTAATTACAATGATGCTTTTAATCAATTGGATAAAATTATTGATGGAAGAGATATTGCTCTGGAGCAAAAATCAACTTCAGCTCTTCAACTATTGCTTATTAATTAAATTGGGATCAATGGGACCAGTTTTAATCTCAATATCATCCTGATATTGAATGGTACTTTTATTACCCATAATGGTTACGTCAAATACACCATTTTTTTTGCCGTTCTCAAAATGGCCTTTGATCGATTGTAGACCATCTTTAGTTGCTTGGGTACAAACTCCGTGAGGTTTACCATTTTTAAAATACCCATCAATTATTCCATCTGGTGTTGTTAGTGTTCCACGTCCTGAAAATGAGTTGTTTACGAGTATTCCTGTATAGGAATATCGATCTTTTATAGTGTATGTTCCTTGGCCATGCATTTTATCTTGTTGCCAATCACCAAGATAGGTGGTTTTATTAGAGTATCCTATACGACCTTTACCATGTTTTTTGCTCATTGCAAAACTACCCGAATAGGAGTATTGGTATATTTTTGAATAAAACTCTCCTTGGCCCCAAAAAAATCCTAGTTTGAATTCGCCTTCATATTTATTACCAAACGAATCAATATATTGGCCTTTTCCATGAGGAACACCATAGGACCATTCACCTTGATATTTTGCAGTTCCCTCGCCCCACATCATACTTCCGACACCATCAACAGTATTCCCGTTGATTTTTTGGCCGTCTGGAACTAATCGGATGCCTGTTGCAGCAATAATTGATTCTCTATTCTCTTGAAGTGTTTTTAAAGTAGCTGTGATTTTAAGGTGATATAATTTTCCATTCTCAAAGTAAAAATCTATCTGAAAATCATCGGTATTCATTCGGCGTTGAAATGGATTTTCTGAGACAAAATCCAGCCCACCAGATTTTTCTTGAATTTGATCAATATTCATACCCCATTGAATATTGAAAGGCATTGAACCGGTATATTTTTGATAACTGTATCCACTATCGAATAAGGTTACCATATACAAGCTAATGTCAGTATTGAACGCCAAGCCAAAGCCATTTTCCTTGTAATCAATTTTATATAATCTTAGATAGGGTAAAAATGACTCGACGGGTTTACTCTTTTGATAGGGTTTTAAAAAATTTGCCACCTCAGAATTGGTGTAGGGTTTACCGATCATATTCTCAGGTGATTGAGCGAAGGTTATCCCATGTATTATATTAAAAAAGAAAAAAAGGATGAGCTTGATTTTTTTTAGATGCATGGATAAATAATATGAACAAATGTATTAGCTATATGTTAGACATCATAATTGGACGTTAAATAAAGTTGTTTTATTTAAGACGAGATGATTTAGGATTCAGTTGCTTTCACTATTTTAGATTGACATTAAATATTACATTCGCAATACCAAATAATGAGTATACATAAAGTACTATTTAGATTTGAGGAAAATCCTGATAAAGCGATTTTCGTTGAAGTAGAAAGTGGAGACACGATACTCGATGCAGCTTTGGATAACCAAATTCATTTGAACCATAACTGTGGTGCGGTATGTGCCTGCAGCACATGTCACGTATATATAGAAAAAGGAATGGATGATTTGCCAGAGATCACAGATAAAGAAGAAGATTTTATTGATCGGGCAGAAAATCCAAGGATTAATTCTAGATTAGGTTGTCAATGTATTATAAATTCAGACATTGAAGTAACTATTCCCGATCAAAGTAGCATAATTGGACATTAATTTATGAGTAATAAAAACTTCTATGAGCCCCCAATGAAATGGTCAGATTATGAGGACATTGCACTAGCATTGTATGAAAAATTTGGTGATGAATTTGGTGAAGCTCAAATATATCGTATCCGCTTTACGGATTTGTTAAATTGGGTACTAGAATTGCCAAATTTTGAGGGTAAACGTGAGGATAGCAATGAGGGACATCTTGAAATGATCCAGAGTAGTTGGGTTTACGAATGGCGTGATAATCAATGATTTGATTATGGTATTAGATAAATTAAGCAGCATAAAAACATTTATTTTTGACATAGATGGTGTCTTTACTAAGGGTCAGGTTCTTGCTCAAAAAAATGGTGATCAATCTAGATTTTTTAATATAAAAGATGGTTTTGCTGTCCAATATGCTATCAAACAAAAGTATAACGTCATTATTATCAGCGGTGGAAACTCTGAAGGTGTAAAGCAAAGATTAAGAACTTTAGGCATTACTGAAATTCATATGGGAGTTTCTGATAAAAAGGAATTCTTAGCTCAACTCTCCAATCAACTTAATCTTAATTTAAATGAAGCTTTATACATGGGAGATGATTATCCAGATTTATCTCCCATGCGCATGTGTGGTTTAAAAGTAGCACCTGCAGATGCTGCATGGGAAGTATTAAAAGAGTCAAATATGATAACCAAAGCCAAAGGTGGAGAAGGGGCCATAAGAGAGATCATAGTTCAAGTATTAACCATTCAGGATGCTTGGCAAGATTCCAATCACGCTGTATGATAAAATCTACATCCTTTTAGTTTTGTGGTTTTATACTCATTTGAAATTTATTAATTTGTATTCATGAATTTTCTCGAAGTAATAACTTCATATAAATATCCAATTACGTTTACATTTTTTGCATTATGGGTTGTATTTTTTGATGGAAATAGTGCAATCTTTATTTATAGACAATACCAAGAGCTCAAAGAATTAAAAGCTCAAGAATCTTTTTTATCTCAAGAAATAAATGATATGACAATAGAAATGGAAGTTTTAACATCTAATGATGAAAAGCTGGAAAAATATGCCAGAGAAAATTATTTTTTTAAAAAGGATAATGAGGATATTTACATAATTGAAGAAAAAATTGATTAACTGAATTTCTGTTGAATTATGCTCAGAATTTTTTGATGCAAAATTACATTGCTAGCTAAAATAGAATTTCCAAATACAAATTGATTTTTGGCGTGAAAATCAGTTACTATTCCACCCGCTTGTTGAACAATGTATGCTCCCCCAGCAACATCCCATGGACTTAAATTGAGTTCCTTATTGACTTTGTCAGGATCATACTTGTAATCGTAAAGTTGTGTTTTTGAATTCCAATAAATGGTTGCTACACGATCATCCTCTTTGACGTCAATAATGGATGAAGTTGGAATAGTTTGAGCTTTTGATGGTAAACAAGTAAAACCAAGTAAATAACAAACAAATAAAACGACAATGATAAGATCTGATATTTTCATAATAGATTAAAGTTTAAAAGACGTTGCAAAATTAAAATTAAAATTCAGTTAATTCATTCGGCTTTAAACTATAATTTCGTAGGCATAATTTTCTATGCATAAAGTAGTACAAAATGCTGATGAAGCTATACGAGGTATTCAGGATGGATCAACATTAATGTTGGGAGGTTTTGGATTGTGTGGGATACCTGAAAATTGTATATCAGCACTGGTAAAATTTGGAGTTAAAAATTTGACGTGTATTTCTAACAATGCAGGTGTAGATGACTTTGGTATTGGTTTGCTTCTTCAAAGCAAGCAAGTGAAAAAAATGATTTCTTCATACGTTGGTGAGAATGCAGAATTTGAGCGACAACTATTAACAGGGGAATTAGAAGTAGAGCTTTTACCTCAAGGGACACTAGCAGAGCGTTGTAGAGCAGCGGGAGCAGGTATTCCAGCATTTTTTACCCCAGCTGGATATGGGACAGAAATAGCAGAAGGCAAAGAGACTCGGGAGTTTCATGATAAACAATACATCATGGAAACCGCTTTTGAATCAGATTACGCAATTGTTAAAGCTTGGAAAGGAGATACGGATGGAAATTTAATATACAAAGCCACCGCAAGAAATTTTAATCCAATGATGGCTATGGCAGGTAAAATTACCATTGCAGAAGTAGAAGAACTTGTAGAACCTGGTGAGTTAGATCCTAACTTTATTCATACACCCAGCATTTTTGTGAATCGCATTTTTCAGGGTACCCATTATGAAAAACGAATTGAACAAAGAACTATTCGATAACCTGTTATGTTAACCAAAGAACAAATCGCCAAACGTATTGCCCGAGAACTCAAAGATGGATACTATGTGAATTTAGGAATCGGCATACCGACTCTGGTTGCCAATTATGTTCCAGATACCATTAATGTAACGCTTCAATCTGAGAATGGATTACTTGGAATGGGGCCATTTCCCTCAGAAGATGAATTAGATGCGGATTTGATTAATGCAGGCAAACAAACGGTAACCACACTTCCTGGTTCTGTGTTTTTTGATAGTGCTACTAGCTTTGCAATGATTCGAAGTGGTCGAGTAGATCTGACCGTTCTGGGAGCTATGGAAGTAAATGATCAAGGCGATATTGCGAATTGGAAAATCCCTGGGAAAATGGTAAAGGGTATGGGAGGTGCTATGGATTTGGTGGCATCTGCTCAACAGATTATAGTGGCTATGCAGCACACTAATAAAGCTGGTGAAAGCAAGTTGTTATCTAAACTCACATTGCCAGTTACAGGGTTAGGTTGCGTAAAAAAAATTGTTACAAATCTCTGTGTAATAGACGTTACTCCTCGTGGCTTCGAGTTAAGAGAATTAGCTCCAGGTGTGGGCGTGGAAACAGTTAAAAATGCTACAGCAGGCAAACTAGTGATTGAAGGAGAAATTCCAGAAATACAGTTTTAACTCTGGCTTAAATAAAATCTAAAAATTGCCCATTGTTCTTTAGGGATAATTCTTTTCAAACGTTAATTTTGCACCCATGAAAGTAACAGTAGTAGGAGCAGGTGCAGTTGGGGCAAGTTGTGCAGAGTACATTGCCATAAAGAATTTTGCGTCAGAAGTTTGTCTAATCGATATCAAAAAAGGTTTTGCAGAGGGTAAAGCTATGGATTTAATGCAGTGTGCATCACTTAATGGTTTTGATACTATAATTACTGGTGCTACCAATAATTACAGTAAATCAGCCAATAGTGATGTTGTTGTAATCACAAGTGGGATTCCTCGTAAACCAGGAATGACTCGTGAAGAATTGATTGGAATCAATGCGGGTATTGTTAAATCTGTGAGTTCTAGTCTGTTAGAATACTCTCCCAATGCTATCATTATAGTAGTAAGTAATCCGATGGATACGATGACTTATTTGGTACATAAAACAACAGGTCTATCTAAGAATAGAATTATTGGTATGGGTGGTGCTTTGGATAGTGCTCGTTTTAAATACCGAATTGCAGAAGCTTTGTCCTGTCCATCTTCAGATGTAGATGGAATGGTCATAGGAGGACATAGTGATACAGGTATGGTCCCACTTATTGAAAAAGCTACTCGTAATAGTGTGAATATTTCTGAATTTTTATCCAATGACCGGATGAGCCAAATTGTAGAAGATACCAAAGTAGGAGGAGCAACTCTCACTGGACTTTTAGGAACAAGTGCATGGTATGCTCCTGGTGCAGCTGTATCTGAAATTGTAAAGGCTATAGCCTTAGATTCTCATAAAATGATACCCTGTTCTGCTTTATTGGAGGGAGAATATGGCCTTTCTGGGTTATCTATCGGTGTTCCATGTATTATTGGTAAAAATGGAATCGAACGTATTGTAGAAGTATCACTAAATGATGCAGAAAAAAATAAACTACATGAAAGTGCCGAGGGTGTATCAAAAACAAATAGTCTTCTAGATTAAATTTCAGTATACTAAATATATTAAAGAGCCTTACGGGGCTCTTTTTTTTTGGACTATTTTCTGAGTGCGACTACTGGATCCATTTTAGAGGCCATTATAGCAGGTGATATCCCTGCAATAATTCCAATAAAAATGGCTATCGAAATTCCAAATGCAAAAATTGAAGCACTAAAAAAAAGCGTAAATGAAGTGAGGTATGAGACAACTAATCCTACCGTGATCACCAAAATAATTCCAATAATAGCCCCTATGATGCATAAAAAAACGGATTCAAAAAGAAACTGGGCTAAGATGAATTTACGTTTTGATCCGAGGGCTTTTTGAAGTCCGATAATAGATGTTCTTTCTTTTACTGAGACAAACATGATATTAGCAATACCAAAACCGCCAACTAAAAGTGAGAAGAATCCAATGATACCAGCAGCTATGTCAATCATCCCGAAGGTCTGATTTAAGCTATCAGAGACCATGGTTAATTTATTGATAGCGAAATTATCTTTATCTTTTGGTTTAATTTTACGAATAGATCTCATTATTCGAGTTATTTCAGATGACAAAGCATTCATATTAATATTTTCGTGACCTTTAATAATAATGGATGATGATGAACCGGAACTAGTGGCTTTTGCAAATCGATGAGCAAATTTTTGGTTTAGGATTACAATATCATCATATTGTGGTCCACCAATACTTGATCCTTGATAATCAAGGATTCCAATAATTGTAACTTTTGTACCGTTAATTTTGATGGATTTACCCCTTGGATTTTGTCCTTGAAACAAATTTAAAGCTACATTATAACCTATGATTGCTGTGTTTTTTCCAGTTTTTATTTCAAAATCACTAAAAGCTCGTCCGCTAAATAATTCCCATTGATTGATTTCAAAAAAATCACCCATCACAGCCTGAACCTTAACATCATTCAGTTTAGATTGATTGGATTCAATGGTATTCTTACCAAATTCGAAAGAAAAAGCAGTATTCTTTACTAATGATGGATTGACATTCTTGGATAAAATTTGATACTCTTTTACATTGCATTGAGGGCGGTTCATGTATTCCCACCATTGATAGTTTTTGCCAAAACTCCATGGCCATTTTTGAATATAGATTATTTTATCACCTAGTTTATCGACATTATTTCTTATGTTTTTTTCTAAAGAATAGGTTGCTGTAAAAATGGCAACAATGCATGAAATCCCAATAGTAATTCCAATTATAGATAAAAAGCTACGCAATTTATTGGCTCTCATAAACCGAAAAGTTATCGCTACAGATTCTCTTATTAATAGAATAAAATTCATTCAGTTTACAAGGTTAATGAGGGAATTAAGAATAAAAAATTTGTTTTCCTAAAATTCGATATTTACGATATCGAATACAATGTATGATCAGTCAATGTCAAATCATTAGATAACACAGTTTCATAGAATGCTACAAATTGCTTGACTTCGGCTTTCAAAAGGGTTATCTTTACACCAATATTCAGCTAAAAAACTAAAACTATCCATGAAATTATCAGAATTCCATTTTGAACTTGATCAGAGTAAAATAGCATCTATATCTCCATACAACAGAGATGAGTGTAGGCTAATGGTTGTAGATAAAACCACAAAAACCATTGAACATAAGATGTTTAAAGATATACTTGAGGAGTTTGATGAAGGAGATGTAATGGTCCTCAATAATGCCAAGGTTTTTCCTGCACGTCTCTATGGAAATAAAGAGAAAACTGGAGCCAAAATAGAAGTTTTTCTACTTAGAGAATTAAATGAGGAATTACGACTATGGGATGTTTTAGTAGATCCAGCACGAAAAATACGAGTTGGAAACAAATTATTTTTTGGCGAAGATGAGTTGGTTGCAGAAGTAATTGACAATACAACATCACGCGGGAGAACCATACGTTTTCTTTTTGATGGATCAAACCAAGAATTTAAGGATGTCATTGAAAAACTTGGCCATACACCCATTCCTAAATACCTTGATCGCGAGGCTATTCCTGAGGACGAGGAGATGTACCAAACTATTTTTGCTGAAGAAGAAGGAGCCATTGCACCACCAGCTGCAGGATTACATTTTACTAAGGCTCTGATGATGCGTCTAGAAATCAAAGGAATTGAATTTGCCAAAATCAATCTCAACATTGGTTTAGGATCTTTTAGACCTGTTGAGGTCGAGGATTTAACCAAGCATAAAATGGATAGTGAACATTTTAAAATTGATCAAACTGCAGCTGATATAGTAAATAAAGCGAAAGAGAATAAAAAAAGAGTTCTAGCTGTAGGATCAAGTGTCATGCGGGCATTAGAAAGTTCAGTCTCAGCATTCGGCAAACTTAATCCAGACGATAATTGGACTGATAAATTTATATTTCCACCGTATGAACCCAGAATAGCCAATTGTTTTTTGACTAATTTTCATCAACCTCAATCTACATTAATGATGCTAACTTCGGCATACTTGGATGATCAAAAACTAGCTAATGAGGTATATGAAACAGCGTTAAAAGAAGGGTATAGCTTCCTCTGTTACGGAGATGTATTATTAATAAAGTAATTACTTTTTCTATTCATGTTATCCTTACAAATATTAATTCTTGCACTCATTGCATATCTCTTAGGTAGCATTCCTAGTAGTATATGGATTGGCAGATCATACTTTGGAATGGATGTTAGAGAATTTGGAAGTGGTAATGCAGGAGCTACCAATACGTTTCGTGTACTCGGAACGAAAGCAGGAATTATTGTTTTATTTTTAGATATCATAAAAGGTGTAACTGCAGCCAGTCTTGTACATTATTTGGGGTCTGTAAGTCATGGAACTGAACGTTTCGTGAATCTTCAATTATTTTTTGGAATCCTAGCTGTAGTTGGACATATCTTTCCAGTCTTTGAAAATTTTAAAGGGGGGAAAGGCATAGCCACATTGTTTGGTATGCTTATCGGAATTCATTATGTGCTTGCAGTCGCTTGTCTAGCTTTATTTCTTGTGGTCTTATTTTTAACAAAATATGTTTCTCTAAGTAGCATATTTGCAGCGATATCATTTCCTTTATTTACCATTTATGTGTTTCATCGTGATGAACCACTTTTCATTACCTTTGGTATTGCAGCCGCTTTAATGGTCATTATTACACATAAAAAAAACATTAAACGTCTTTTAAATGGAGAGGAAGCGAAGACACGATTATTCAAAGTTAAATCATGATATATTGTAGTGACACACAAGAGCTTGAAGACGTATCTGTAACAACGGATGTCGATAAAGGGTTTGCTATCATTTTATATAATGATGACGTCAACACATTTGATCATGTTATTCATTGTTTGATTAAATATTGTAAGCATACCGAGGATCAAGCTGAACAATGTGCTATGATTGTCCATTACAAAGGAAAATGTCAAGTTAAAAACGGCTCAGAAATACTACTTATTCCTATTTGTAAAGTTCTTCAGGCACAAGGTTTAAGTGCTACATTGGAACAACTTTAATACTGCTCTTTATCATTGGGGAAATCTACCGCTTTTACATCTTTAATATATTGACTTACCCCATTTTTAATCTCACTATACAGATTGAGGTATCTTCTCAAGAAGCGAGGAGAGAATTCCTTGGTAATACCTAAAAGATCATGTATGACTAGGACCTGTCCGTCAACGCCGCTTCCGGCACCTATTCCTATGACAGGGATATTGATACTTTGTGCAACCTGGGTAGCTAAAGTTGCAGGTATCTTTTCAAGAACGATTGCAAAGCAGCCAGCCTCTTCCAAAAGTTTTGCGTCTTGAATTAATTTTTCTGCCTCCTCTTTTTCTTTAGCTCTGACGGTATATGTGCCAAATTTATAAATACTCTGGGGGATTAAACCTAAGTGTCCCATAACGGGTATACCTGCTGATAATATTCGTTTAGCAGATTCAATTATTTCTGATCCACCTTCTAACTTCACAGCATGAGCACCACTTTCCTTCATGATACGGATTGCACTTCGCAATGCTTCAGAACTATTGCCTTGATAACTTCCAAAAGGAAGATCAACAACAACTAATGCACGATCAACGGCTCTAATTACAGATTGTGCATGATAAATCATATGATCCAATGTGATGGGGAGTGTACTGTCATGTCCTGCCATAACGTTACTGGCAGAGTCTCCAACAAGAATAACATCTATCCCTGCATCATCTAATATTTGAGCAAAAGAGTAATCATATGCGGTTAACATTGATATTTTTTCGCCTCGAGTTTTCATTTCTTGAAGCTGATGAGTAGTTACTTTTTTAATGTCTTTTTTGGCGGTGCTCATTTTTTTTATTCTGGAATAGGGAGTGAATTCTTTAACCGATCAATTTCTCGTAATAGTATTTTAACATCCTCTTTGAGTTTTTTGTTTTCTTGTTCGTGAATACTCTTCTCTTTTTTAATTGCAGCGTTTTCTTTTTTTAAATTCGCTAAAATTTGTGTTAAGTTCAGAACTAAATCACCATTAGATCCTTTTTCAATATCTTCTTTTAAAGATTCAAGATAAAGGAGTCTACTCGTATTTTTCTGAAGAAGTTGAGTGGTAGAATCAAGTTGGTATGTCAAAAATGTATTCTGAATTTCTAGCTCAGAAGCCTTGGCTATTAGTGTAGTATCGTAATTAAGCATACTGCGGTATTTATCTACTTCTCTTTGTAAGCTTGCGATTGTTTGTTGTTGTTTATCAATTTTGGTTTTGAAAATCAAAATGACTTCCTGAAATTCTATGTTTGGCTCTTCTTTTTGTATCCCACTGGATGATGAACGATTTGAAAAATCAGTCAGATTGGAACTATTTTTTAATAAAAATTGATTGAATTTTATTTCACTTTCGGGTCCAGAGAACAGACCAATTTTGCCTTTTGTTAGCTGCATATCATAGATAGAATTTACAAAAGTGCCATTCATGTAAATATCGCTGTGTTCAGATTGTGTTTTAATAGTGATTGTATTCTCCCCGTTTTTTTCAATAGCTGAATGTTTTAACCACCCTAAATTTTCTGGATCACCCAAAATGTATCGTTCTTGGTTGTTGGTTATTTTAAGTACACGATACTGTCGATCAGAATTTATTTCGACGATGATCGCTCTACTGGGATTTGATTGTCCATGGAAAATGATTCCTCCAACCGAAGCACTTGAACTCTTCGTTAGCATATATTTTACATCTATTTCATAATTACTCAGATCATTCGGATGTTTGAGATATACCATGGATCTACCTTCCGTATCCATGCGTTTTACCCGATAGTAACCATCTTCAACAATAGATAATTCAAACGCATTGAACTTTTGAGGAAATAAATCAATGGTATTGTTTTCGAAATTTTCAAAATAAAGCGTATCACTGTAATTTTGTGTTACATTTTGTCCTCTAGAAAAAAGAAATACACCAATTGTGCAAATAAATAATAGGAATCTCATCATAATTATGAAAGCTTTGCAAAGCTAATCTAAAAATATGCAAAAAACGATTTGGTATCTGTTTCTAACGTTGTTTCTATTAACTTCATTTTGGAGTTGCGAGAACGAATTGGTCGTCGCTGCAGATTGGAAAGAAGTGGCTGTTATCTACGGAGCATTAAATCCCAATCAAGAAAAAAATTACATCAGAATACAACGGGCTTATTTAGATGGTAATGAGGCTGCAATTGCCTTTTCAAACCATAAAGATTCGATATATTTTGATACCTTGGATGTGAGGATTCAAGAATACAGAATGCTAGCTGGTGAGATAGATTTTAGCTTTCAGAATGAGTTTACACTCAGAAAAGTAAATGGTACAGATATCGGAATGCCTAAAGATTCGGGAGTCTTTTATCAAGATGACAATATACTCTACGAATTGAGTGATCCCATCAAGTCTTCACAATTTGCTACAGATTATCGGTATAAAATTATTGTTCAAAACCCAAAATCGGGTTATGAATGCCATGCTACAACTCTAAGTGTGGGTCAAGCAGAAGTAAAAGGACCCGTAAGTAACTCTGGAGGAACCATATATTTCTCAAATGAGACCATCCCTGTAACACTTCAAGAAGGAAAGCATGCGAGGGCATATAAAGTAACTATGGATTTTAGAGTTGAAGAATATCCAAAGGATAATCCTTCTTCATCACAAATAAATGAGTACACATGGACATTAGTTAATCTAGGCAAAACTCAATCTTTGAATGGCTTCAATTTGGGGAGATACCTTGTTTCTTCCTCTGGTTTTTTTACGACATTAAGTGGTGCGTTGCCTGTTAATGATAATGTACAACGACGATTGGTAGATTTTGATTTGACGTATTTTGGTATATCCGATGATTTTAATACTTATTTGAGCGTTAACAAACCCTCCATTGGCATTGTTCAGAAAAAGCCAGAATATACCAATATAGAAAATGGTCTGGGTTTGTTTGCCTCCAGAAATAGTATATCATTCAAAAATCTTGGATTTCATCCTACTACACTTGGGCTTATTCAGACCAACGATAAAACTAAAAATCTCGGATTTGTAGATTAGGGGTGTCTTTTTGTCATTAATAATGGATCAAAAACTGACATTTTTATCCTATTAAGGTGTGGCATCGAAGTTGATTATTGATTGGTAATTAACAAATCAAATTAAAATGAGCAAAGTAATTGGAATTGATTTAGGAACTACGAACTCGTGTGTTTCTGTAATGGAGGGAAACGAACCTGTAGTCATCCCAAACAGTGAAGGAAGAAGAACAACCCCATCTATAGTTGCATTTATGGATAATGGGAATGGAGAGAGAAAAGTAGGTGATCCTGCTAAAAGACAAGCAATCACCAATCCGCAAAATACGATAAGTTCCATCAAAAGATTTATGGGATCTACGTTTTCTGAAGTAGAAAAAGAAGCAGGTCAGATGGCATATAAGGTTGTTAAAGGAGACAACAATACTCCACGCGTATTAATCGGTGACCGAAAATATACGCCACAAGAAATCTCTGCTATTATCCTCCAAAAAATGAAGAAAACGGCAGAAGATTATTTAGGAACTTCTGTAGATAGAGCCGTAATCACTGTTCCAGCATATTTTAATGATAGTCAAAGACAAGCGACCAAAGAAGCAGGTGAAATTGCTGGTTTAAAAGTAGAACGAGTAGTAAATGAGCCAACTGCTGCTGCTTTAGCTTATGGTTTAGATAAAAAAGATGTAGATCAAAAAATTGCGGTATATGACTTAGGTGGAGGAACTTTTGATATTTCTATTCTAGAGCTAGGAGATGGTGTATTTGAGGTAAAATCAACCAATGGAGATACTCACTTAGGTGGAGATGATTTTGACCGAGTTATTATTGACTGGTTAGCCGAAGAATTTATGGCGGATGAAAACATAGACCTAAGAAAAGACCCGATGGCTCTTCAACGTCTGAAAGAAGCAGCTGAAAAAGCAAAAATTGAACTATCCAGTTCTACCCAAACGGAGATAAATCTTCCGTATGTGACAGCAACCGATAGTGGACCGAAGCATTTGGTTCGATCATTTAGCCGAGCAAAATTTGAGCAACTGGCCGATGAATTAATTCGAAGAAGTATGGAACCCTGCAAACAAGCGTTGAAAGATGCGGGATATTCTCCGTCAGATATTAATGAAGTGATTCTAGTTGGAGGAAGTACTCGTATACCTCGAATTCAAGAGGAGGTACAAAAATTCTTCGGAAAAACTCCGTCTAAAGGAGTGAATCCTGACGAGGTTGTTGCGATTGGAGCAGCTATCCAAGGGGGAGTACTTACCGGTGAAGTGAAAGATGTTTTATTATTGGATGTTACGCCACTATCCCTTGGGATAGAAACCATGGGTGGCGTATTTACCACATTGATTGAGTCGAATACGACTATTCCTTCCAAAAAATCACAAGTGTTCTCAACAGCAGCAGATAATCAACCAAGTGTGGAAATTCACGTACTACAAGGTGAGAGAAGCATGGCCAAAGATAACCGAACCATCGGTAAATTCCATTTAGATGGTATGCCGCCAGCACCACGAGGAGTACCTCAAATTGAAGTAACTTTTGATATTGATGCCAATGGTATATTAAATGTGAGCGCAAAAGATAAAGGAACTGGGAAAGAACAAAATATTCGTATCGAAGCGAGTTCTGGGTTAAGTGATGCTGAAATTGAGAAAATGAAAAAAGAAGCAGAAGCAAATGCCGATGCAGATAAAGCTGAAAAAGAGAAAATAGATAAATTAAATTCAGCCGATAACCTTGTTTTTTCAACAGAAAAGCAACTCGGTGAATACGGTGATAAAATTCCAGAGGATAAAAAAACAGCCATTGAATCGGCAAAAGAAGAGCTTAAAAAAGCCCATATGGCAGGAGATCTTGCGGGAATTGATTCTCACATGGAAGCATTAAATAAAGCTTGGGAAGCAGCTTCACAAGATATTTATGCGGCTCAACAATCTGCAACAGAAGATGGAGGTGCAGCAACAGAGCCATCGGGTGAGTCAGACGCTACCTCACAAGACTCCAAAGATGTGGAAGATGTAGATTTTGAGGAAGTAAAGTAATTTATTTCAAATTAAAAACGGTACAAAGCCACTCCTTTATTGGAGTGGCTTTTTTTATATTTTGACAATTACATTACATAAAAATGCATAGACTTTAATTTTATAAATCGTAGTATTGCATCAGATTAATGGCGATGACTCTAAAAAAGACTTGAAATCGCTCAATTTTTAACTTTATTAAAATTTATTATAAGACATGAAAAAATTAGTATTATTCGGTGGTGTACTCTTGGTGCATTTTCAAATTTTAGCACAATGTGGAGCTGCCTCAAGCAGGTATGCTTTTACTGCCAATGGAAAAAATTATGAATTGGTTCGACTGAATCAAACCTGGTCCGGAGCTGCTCAATGTGCTTTACAAAGTGGCGGTTACTTGGCGCATATTGACAGTGAAGCAGAAAATACAGCTATTTTTAATGAGCTTTCTAGTCCAGCGGCGGGGATAACTCTCAATCAAACGATAGCAAATGATGGAGGAGGAGGAGCTTACGTCTGGATTGGTGGAAATGATTTGACCCAAGAAGGTGGGTGGCGATGGGATGGCGATAATTTGGGTGGATCGATACCTTTTTTAATTTACCATATTTAAATTTTACAGTTTGAAAGTAGCACCCAATTTCCCGTTGGATAGTGTACTGCCTCTTCCAGCCTCAAAATGAAGACCCCAAGTATCGTTGATAAAATAGCGAACTCCCAATTGGGTTCCTATACGAATTCCCGTACCTTGATTTTCAGAAAATGTAAGTGAAGATCCATCATTGCTGGAGTAATTCCACAAATAGAATCCTGCATTGAGTCCTGCATACAAATTCCACTGGGAAGGCAGGTTCAAAATTCGATTGAAATGGTAGTTCCCGTTGGCTAATATACCAACAATGGATATCTTGGTTTTGTAGTCGTGGGATGAGTAGTTGTAATTTCGGAAGGATAATTCACCACCTACGGAAATATCTTCGTGGATACCATGGTCAAGTCCTACATATAAGGGTAGCCCCCAAGATGAAGTCCCGATGCCTACATTGAGTTGGTTTTCTCCAATTTGGAGTGGTGCTTGGGCTTGAGATTGGATGGATAATCCCATTACAAAAGCGAAGTTTAAAATGGTTTTTTTCATAGGGTTAAATTTATAATTTTCAAAGGTATTCAATTACCACATTGGATTAAATAATTTTAAAAAAAAATGAATTGATTGAATAAAAACAAGGCACTTATCCTATTTTTACACCTTAATTTAAAATGCTTTTGAAACTATCTATACTAAAAGAAACTAACGAAGGTGAAACTAGAGTTGCAATTGTACCCAAGTCTATTGCTAAGTTACAGAAACTGGGTTTTCAAGTGAGTATTCAGTCGGATGCAGGAGCGCAAGCATCATTTACAGATGAAGAATACAAAAATGCAGGAGCAACGATATATTCCACATTACAAGATTCGATCGAAAATGCAGATCTTATTGTTAAAATAAATCCGCCATCAGCGGAGGACTTAAAACATTTAAAAAAAGGACAAACTTGGCTTTCACAACTATTTCATCGATTGAATGATGACCTAATTAATGCATTAAAAACAAAAGGAGTTTCTGCATTTAGTTTAGACGCTATGCCTCGTATCAGTCGAGCTCAAAGCATGGACGTACTCAGTTCTCAAAGTAATTTGTCCGGCTATAAAGCGGTGATTGCTGGAGCAGAGCATTCCAGCAAAATTTTTCCGATGCTGATGACGGCTGCGGGAACAATTACACCAAGTCGAGTACTCATTTTTGGAGTGGGTGTGGCTGGTCTTCAGGCTATTGCTACAGCAAAACGGTTAGGAGCTATAGTTGAGGCAACCGATGTTCGATTAGAATGTAAAGAACAAACGGAATCGTTAGGGGCTAAATTTTTAACCGTTGAAGATGATGGGGTGAAAGTAGAAGGAGGGTATGCACAGGAAGTAACTCCGGAGTATTTGGCCAAACAAAAAGAAGTGGTCAATAAATCACTTGCTCAGGCAGATATTGTAATTACTACAGCACTTGTTCAAGGTGCTAAAGCTCCTGTTTTAATCAGTAAAGAACAAATTGAACTAATGAAAAATGGTTCTGTTATCATTGATATGGCTGTAGCTAAAGGCGGAAACACAGCCCTAAGCAAGGCTGATGAAATAGTATTTCATCAGGGTGTAAAAATTGTTGGAATAAGTAACTTCCCTGCTCAACTTCCAACCAATGCAAGTGAATTATTAAGTAGAAATGTAGATACATTTTTATCACACTTAGTTGAAGACGGTGCTTTTAAATGGGATATGGAAGACGAAATCACACGTGAAACCCTCATTATTAATAATACAAACAATTAATTTAGAATTAAATGAATGAAATAATCGAGTTTTTTAAAGTTCATCAAGACATGGTTTTTATTGTAGTTCTTATGGTCTTTGTAGGAGTAGAGGTGATTGGTAAAGTGCCAGCGGTTTTACATACACCCTTGATGTCTGGAGCAAATGCCATACATGGAGTGGTGGTAGTTGGGGCAATAATCGTTATGCTTAACTCTAAGTCTAGTGATTATCTAGCTATGGGACTTGGATTTGTAGCCGTTTTCCTTGGAACAATGAATGTTGTTGGTGGTTTTGTAGTGACAGATAGAATGTTGGAAATGTTTAAAAAGAAGAAGAAATGAATATTGACATCATACATATCATTTATCTAATTGCATCAGTCACTTTCATATTAGGACTGAAGATGCTAAGTAATCCGAAGACGGCTAGAAACGGTAATCTTCTTGCAGCAGCTGGAATGATTGCGGCTATTTTAGGTACTATTTTTTTACATCAAGGAAGGATCGATAATGTCATTTATGGTTTAATTTTTGGAGCAATAGCATTGGGTACGGTTGTTGGCTGGCTCACGGCTAAGAGCGTGCAGATGACTAAAATGCCAGAGTTAGTATCCTTATTCAATGGGATGGGGGGAGCTTGTGCCGCTCTTATTGGTTTAGTCGAATTTCATCACAATGTAAATAATCCAACAAATGTAGCAATCATTCTTGCGGGGATGATTATAGGTTCTGTTTCTTTTAGTGGAAGTATCATTGCTTGGGCAAAATTGAATGGGACACTTAAAAATGCGATTCGATTGCCCAAATACAATATCTTGAATACCGCTATTATGGTTGGCTTGTTTGCCTATGCTTTTTTTATAGTTTGGTCTGAAACACATAGTGAGGTTCATCTCTATCTTTTATTTTTTGCAGCATTAATCTATGGCGTATTATTTGTTATTCCTATTGGTGGTGCAGATATGCCTGTTGTTATTTCGTTGTTAAATTCATTTACAGGTTTAGCTGCAGCATTTGGTGGTTTTTTATATGGAAATCAAGTAATGCTAACGGGAGGTATTCTAGTGGGAAGTGCAGGAACACTATTAACCTTGGTGATGTGTAAAGCCATGAACAGACCTTTATTCAATGTGATTTTTGGTGCATTTGGAGAATCAGATACTTCTCAAGCTACTGAGACGGGAACGCAAGGAACGGTTAAAGAAGTTGGCCCAAGTGATTTGGCTGTTCAGATGAATTATAGTAATAAAATACTTATAGTTCCAGGCTATGGATTGGCAGTTGCTCAGGCTCAGCATATTATAAAAGAATTAGAACAAATATTGGAGGATAGAGGTGTTGAAGTAGCGTATGCAATACATCCGGTAGCGGGAAGAATGCCCGGACATATGAATGTTCTTTTGGCAGAGAGTAATGTAGATTACGACAAGCTTAAAGAAATGGAAGATGTGAATCCAGAATTCTCACAAACTGATCTTGTACTTGTCGTGGGAGCGAATGATGTTGTAAATCCTGCAGCAAAAACAGACCCATCAAGTCCCATCTTTGGTATGCCTATTCTTGAAGTAGAAAATGCAAAACATGTAGTAGTGAATAAACGAAGTATGAATGCTGGATATGCGGGGATTCAGAATGAGCTGTTTTTTAGAGATAAAACGAGTATGCTTTTTGGTGATGCGAAAAAAGTATTGACAGAATTGTTAGAAGAACTTAAAGCGTTGGATTAATGCAATATTCCTGAAGCAATTGAATACTATTTTCTTTACAACATCAATTCATGATAAAACACTATCCCTTGTCGATCAAGAAGCGGTCCATTGTGCACTAGTTTTGAGGAAGAAAGTGGGTGATATCATCCAGGTGATTGATGGAAAAGGAAATATCTATAAATGTGGAATAGACCAGATGAGTAGACGAACGGTCTTATGCACGATCATTCAATGTCAATTTTATGCACAAACAGAGCAAATAACCATTGCTGTGGCTCCAACCAAAAATAGAGACCGTTTGGAATGGATGATCGAAAAGTTAGTAGAAATAGGAGTATCTAGTATTATTCTTCTACAGACCACGAACACCGAACGAAATCGAACAAACTTTGAAAGACTTGAAAAGAAGGCTATTTCAGCGGTCAAGCAAAGTCTTCGATTTTACATCCCACCTATCAAAGAAATGGAATTTGAAGACCTCATAAAACAAGATTATTTCAATAAATTCATTGCTCATTGTCATTCAGAATTTGAGGGGAATAAACAAATGCCTATCTCATCTGGGAATACATTAATCCTAATCGGTCCAGAGGGAGATTTCACAGAACAAGAAGTTAAATTAGCCCTAAATCATAATTTCATAAGTTTGAATTTGGGTGCACATCGACTAAGAACTGAAACCGCTGCAATTGTAGCGGTTGCAAAATTTCAATAGGAAACGATTAATGCGGCTCATAAAAACATACAGTATCATGTTTGCCATTTTGTTGACAACAACTTCTTTTACCTCCGACTCAGGACTTAAAATTGCCAAACTAAAATATGGAGGTGGAGGTGACTGGTACGCAAATAGGTCTGCATTATCTAATCTTATTCGTTTTTGTAATGCTTCATTAGGGACCACCATAAATCCGGAGAATGAGGTTGTGGAAATTGGCGACAAAGCAATTTTTAATTACCCATATGTTTATATGACTGGTCACGGAAATGTAGTTTTTAGTCCTTCAGAGGCAACTAATTTAAGGAATTATCTAAAAGCAGGAGGGTTTCTACATATTGATGATAATTATGGATTGGACAAGTTTATTCGATTGGAAATGAAAAAAGTATTTCCAACTTTAGAATTTGTTGAATTACCATTTGATCACCCCCTTTATAAACAGCCTTTTAATTTTAATCAAGGTTTACCAAAAATTCATGAACATGATGGCAAACCTGCTCAAGGTTTCGGGTTGTATTATGAGGGAAAATTGGTTTGCTTTTATGATTATGAGTGTGATTTAGGTAACGGATGGGAAGATGTAGGAATTCATAATGATAGTCCTGAAAAACGATTGCAAGCTTTACAAATGGGGGCAAATATTATTCAATTTGTTTTTAATAATTAGGTATTTCTCAATGCCTCTTCTTTCAGATGATGAGCCAAGTCTTCACCCAAATACCAATCAATAATAGCATGACTGAAATAAATCAGGGGTGTAAGTACAATGGCTATTAAAAATTTAAAAATATAATTGTTTAGACCAACAGCAATAAGAAGACTCCAACTCCAATCTGCACCAATTTTAAAGGCAATAAACAATACAATAAAGCTATCTATAAGTTGACTGACTAGGGTGCTTCCAGTTGCTCTTAACCATATTTTTTTTTCTCCCGTCAACGATTTTAATTTTTGAAATACTTTGACATCTATGATTTGTCCAATTAAAAAAGCAACTAGCGATCCAATAATGATCCATAAACCTTGACCAAATATTTTTTGAAATGCGAATTGAAAATTAGGTACTCCCTCTGAAATAGCACTTTTTACCCACCAAGTTGCAGGGGATAAATGAATTGCAAAAATGACAATCAAGAAAGCATAACTTATGAGTCCCACTGCTAAAAATGACAGGAATCGTACTCCCTTGATACCAAAATATTCATTGATGATGTCTGTCATGATAAAAACTACGGGCCATATAACCACTCCTGCAGTAAGGTTAAAACTCATTAATTCCCCAAATACGGTGTATGAAAATGAGTCAAATCCTAAGGTGTTTTCTAATGAGAAAATCTTTACACCAATAAATTCAGCGATAATCGCATTTGAAACAAAAAAACCACCTAAAATTAGGAATAATATGTTTTCTTTCTTTTCTAAGATGTTCATTTATCTAGCATGAATAGTAATGGTGTGGAAATATAGGTACATTCCTTGTTATTTTCATCATTATCATTGTGTTAGTTTATGAAAAAATATTTTGTTTTTATAGCTATTTCCTTTTATTCAATAACCAGTATTGCTCAGGATGCATTGGGCTGGTACAATTCAGGTATCGATAAATTTGAAGAAGGGAATGTGTTGGGTGCAATTAAAGATTTTAATGCTGCGCTAGAGCTTAATCCGTCTTTGGCTGAGGCGTATTGGGGAAGAGGAAGTGTATATGCTGAAATGCAAGAATTTGATTTGGCTCTTAAGGATTTAAGTCAATGTATTAAACTAGACCCTGGAGTTGGAGACGCTTTTTATAATCGTGCATTCGTTTTTATGGCTATTGATGAACCTGAAAAAGCACTGAATGATTTGAACATGTATGTTATTCTTAATCCCAATGATATAAATGGTTATTTATCAAGGCTTGATATTTTAGTAAAATTTGGTATGAAGTCCGAGGCATACGAAGACATGGAAAAAGCATCTAAGTTGGAAGCTAGTGTCCCATCTGAGTTAATCCAGAGATCAAGAATACGTTACCTGATGAGAGATACCCTGGGTTGTATTTCTGATTTGGATGATTGTATAAATATGGATCCCTCGTTTAAAGAAGCATATTTTTTGAGGGGGAGATACCATTACGATTTTCGTCACTATAATTTAGCTATACAGGATTTGAATATCTATCTTTTGACAGCTAATGAGGATCACGAAGCGTATGTGATTAGAGGTGAATGCTATGCCACTCAAAATGAATATTCGCTTGCGATTAGTGATTATTCCAAGGCAATTATGTATGAAAAATCAAATCCAATCTACTACTTTGATCGTGGTTTTTTTCATCTTCAATTGCAACAGTATGAAGAAGCTCAAGAGGATTTCATTAAAGCTATAGCCTATGATCATCAGGATTTAAGATTAGCTTATTTTAACTTAGGCATAGCCTCTTATCGATTGGGTCAAAAAGAAAAAGCTTGTGAGCAGTGGAGGAAATCAGAACACGTGGGTATGGATTACATCAACCAATATTGTAACTGATTTATTCTTTCAGTTCAAATAGTTTGAATTTTTTTAATCCCCATTTAGAAATACGATACTGGATAGAAACCCAAATCACCCCAAGTCCATAAATAGAACTTCGTTTAAAATTGATGGAGCTAGCATCGTCAAAATATTTTGTAGGGCAGGTTACTTCTCCAATTTCATATCCGGCATAGAAAATCTGTGCAGACATTTGATTGTCAAAAATAAAATCATCGCTATTTTTCATGATGTCAATTCGATTAAAAATAGACGTATCAAAAGCACGATATCCTGTATGATACTCGCTTAATTTTTGATTGATTAAAAGGTTTTGAAAAAGAGTTAAAATTCGGTTAGCAATATATTTATACCACGGCATTCCCCCTTTTAAAGCTCCTTTACCTAATATCCTAGATGCATATACAACTGGGAATACGCCATTAGCAATTATACTGCACATGCTTTTAACCAATAGCGGGGTATATTGATAGTCAGGATGAACCATAATCGCAATATCAGCCCCTAATTCAATGGCTTTGTTATAGCAGCTTTTTTGATTTCCACCATAGCCAGTGTTTTGATGATGAATAATAACATGATTGATGCCAATCTTTTTGGCAAGTTCTGCCGTGTCATCTTTACTTGCGTCATCCACTAATATGGTTTCGTCCACGATATCAAAGGGTAGTTCATTGTAAGTTTTTTCTAATGTTTTTGCGGCATTGTATGCAGGAAAAACAACGATAACTTTTTTACCATCAATCATATATTAGGCAAACATAAGATAGAAAACGAGTGCTCCAGATAGATATCCTATTACGGCCAACCAACTAATCTTTTTTAGATACCAAACAAAGTCGATTTTTTCTAATCCCATAGCGGCAACTCCAGCTGCAGAACCAATAATCAGTGCACTTCCCCCAGTACCTGCACAAAATGCCAAAAATTCCCAAAAACGACCGTTAGCAGCAAAATCTCCAGAGGGACTAATATCATACATGCCTTGAGCAGCAGCTACCAGAGGAACATTATCTACAATACTGGACAATAGACCAATTACTATATTGATGGAAAATATATTACCTGAAAATAATGTGTCTAGTTTTTCTGCAGCTGTTCTTAAATGACCAATTTCTTGCAAAGCGCCAACGGCCAATAAGATACCAAGAAAGAATAAAACACTGGCCGTATCAATTTTTTGAAGAACGCCTATCACCGATAATGGATGCTTTTCAGATTTACTTTTACCAATATGCATAACCTCTGTGATGGCCCAGAGTATACCTAGACTCAGCATCATGCCCATAAAAGGGGGAAGGTGTGTATAGGTTTTGAAAATGGGAACAAAAATCAATCCAGCGATACCTAAAAAGAATACAAAGGTACGTTCACCCGAAGTGGTTGGATTGATGTAATGATCAAGATTTTCTTGTTTGACAGGTCGCTTTATCTCACCTTTCAGAGACATACTTAAAATAATTAATGGAACCAGCATTGAAACAAAACTTGGAATAAACAGATTCGTTACAATACCCTCTACATTGGGAAGTTGACCTTTGATCCAAAGCATAGTTGTGGTCACATCTCCAATAGGCGACCATGCTCCACCAGCATTGGCTGAGATAACAACCATACCTACAAATATCCATCGTATTTTGACATCATCGATAAGCTTGCGGAGTAAAGAAATCATGACGATAGTAGTGGTTAAATTATCTAATGCAGCAGAGAAGAAGAAGGTTATTAAACATATTATCCAAAGTAATTTAGTACTACTTTTAGTCTTGATTTTATCCGTAATAACTGCAAATCCCTCATGGGCATCAACTAATTCAACAATGGTCATGGCTCCCATTAGAAAGAATAAAATATTTGCAATGTCATACATATGATGATACAAACCACCTCCATTATTGAGACCATGTTCAATGGTGTGAATAATGTCATGGCCATTACCATCTATGGAAAAAACGTATATAGTCCAACACAATATACCTGTAATTAAAGCACTAGCTGCTTTGTCAATTTTAATTGGATGCTCCAAGGCAATGGCTAGATAACCAAGTATGAAAATAATAATAATGAGTGTTGACATGTGGTTTTAAATATTAGGGCAAAAAAACATTTTTTTCTTCACTATAGTGAGGGAAATCATGGACAATTTTAAAGTTTTCGTTAGTTCTCATGATTGATATGTGCTGCATTCCATTCGTGATAAGAATCATTGGGGAGTTTAGATGTTGCAGATAGGATATTACTTGATCCAAAGTTTTTTGAGTTATCGCAATCGAAGGTGCTTTGCATTCCACTAAAAGTTTAGGTTCACCTAGTTTGTTGTAATAAACTAAATCGTAACGTTTCGAAGTATGGGGTAGCATTCTTTCAACACTCATTCTTCCGGAAGGAAAACCATTTTTAAGCAGTTGTTGGATCACATGTTGTCTGACCCATTCTTCAGGTGTGAGGCGTATTTCCTTTTTACGTAATGGATCAAAAATCAGTTTTTGCCCATTATTATTCGTTTTTACTTGAAAGTTAAAATTTTCGAAGTTTAATTGCACTACTTTATTACAGATGGCCAAAGGTAGTAGTTCATACACAGATTTCAATACGTTGATAGGACAACTCAACAATAATCAAATTTCTCCTGTGTACTTATTGCATGGGGAGGAATATTATTTTTTGGATCAATTATTAACTAAAATAGAAGAAGTAGCTGTAGATCAAGCAACAGCAAGTTTTAATCATCATGTATTTTATGGCAAAGATGTAGCTGTTGAAAATATTGTAAATACTGCTCGTCGATTTCCAATGATGGCAGAAAAACAACTGGTTGTATTCAAAGAAGCTCAATATTGTAAATCACCAGAAGCGATTATCCCTTATCTAGAATCACCAGCGGGAAGTACAGTTTTAGTATGGTATCATCCTGGTAAGAAACTTCCCATGAATCGAAAGTTAGGGATGGCAATGAAAAAACATGCGGTTATTTTCAACGCTGACCCTGTTTCAGATCGAGAGGTTTTTCAAGTAGTACAACAATACATCCACGAAAAAGGGTATGATATTGAACCAAAATCATTGCATTTACTGTCAGAGAACAGTGGTTATAAATTTTCTACGATGGTCAGTGAGTTAGAAAAAGTCTTTTCAAATCTTGACGTGGGAAATAAAATAAGAGTTGAGCATATTGAAAAATTTGTAGGGATTAATAAGTCTTTCAATATTTTTTCACTTCAAAAGGCTTTAGCACAAAAAAAGAAAAATCAAGTAGTAGAAATTGTTCACTATTTTACTTCAAATATTCATGATTATCCGGTAGTCATGCTCAATGCTTCATTATTTAGTTATTTCAGAAAGATAGCGATGGTTCAAAGCATGGGAAAAAATACTGACAAAGAAGTGATAGCAGCCACAGGTATTCCTTATTTTGCTATCGGTGAATATAGAGAGGCTGCCCGAAATTATGGGGGTAAAAAAATAGTAGAGGTGATGGGGTATATCAGTGATTGTGATTTAAAATTTAAGGGCATAACACAACAGAATAAAAATCCTCAAACACTTTTCGAGGAAACAATCCTAAAAATAGTAAGTATTTAAGAACTGATTTTGGACATAAAGTCAAAAAAGTATTATTTTCGAAATGTTATTACAAAGTAACTTTACATAATATAATCAATGAAAAATACACTAACTCTCGGTTTTTTAGCCATCTCAATTTTATCATTTTCACAAAATCAATTAAAAGAACTCCCAGTTCCTAATTCACATGCAGTTGTATTAGAAAATTCATCTAAAATAGCAACGGATAATGAATATATACCTGGACCCGTAGTTCCCAGAAAAGAATCAATAAAAACCAAAAAAGCGGTAAACTACGATTATATTGATTTAGGTCAAACTTACTACGATTTACAAACAAATTCTAGTCCAGGTCGAAGAATTGCATTACATGCAGATGGAACGATATCTGCAGTTTGGACCACTAGTCCAGATGCTGGAACTGGATATCCCAACAGAGGGTCTGGTTACAACTATTCTGATGGTACAACGTGGTATACGGGTAGAGATAACAAGATTGAGTCTAGTGGAAGAACTGGATGGCCGTCGGTTATGTTACTAGAAGATGGATCTGAAATGATTATAGCACATGAGTCCAATACAGGAGGATTTGTAGCTTCTCGCAATAGCACAAAGGGAAGCACAAATTTCATAAGTACATCAGCTATATTGGATGATGTATCCAATGTCAATACTAATCGAGTACCCATTTGGAATAGAAGTGCCACATCAAATGGAAAAGTTCATTTGATATCAAACTATTGGTTTAGTGATGCAAATGGGGTACCTTTAGTAACCCGTGATGGGGTATCTAGCCCTACAACGTATAGTCGATGGGATGTTTCTGGCGATACAGCGGATATTACGCATGCTCTTTTGCCTGGATATGATAGTACACTGTTTCAAACAGGCGGTGGAGATAGTTATGCTATCGATGTTAGAGATTCTATAGTAGCTATTCTTTTAGGCGGTTTGGGTGATCCTTTATCCCTATGGAAATCAACAGATAATGGTGAGTCTTGGACCTATACAGATATCGATAATCTTCCTTTTAAAGGAGATCGTGCTAATGCTAAATTACTGTTATCTGGAGATACCATAAATACAAATGATGGTTCCGTAGATGTGATGATTGATGCTTCAGGTCAAGTACATGCTTTTTGGGGATTAGGTAGAGTAATGGGAGGTATAGCTAGTACTGGAGATACCTCGTATTCTTTTTTCCCAGGACAATCCCAAATTAGACATTGGAAAGAGGGGGATTCAGAATCACGAATTGCAGGTTCTGGTTTTGATTTGGACCAAAATGGTCAGTATGATATTACGTCCGAAACATTAAGTGGTTTAGATGGAAATGGCAATGTACCCAATAACTTATTATCAGCAACCCGAACAGGTGCTACATCGTTAGTGACTATGCCCAGTGCTAGTATGGATGCCGATGGAAATCTATTCGTAGTGTATTCTGCACCTGTTGAAAATCAACTTCACTTTTTGAATGCCAATTTCAGAGATATAATGGTATCTTATTCTACTGATGGAGGAGAAACTTGGAATGGTCCACAAAATTTAACGCAAGATGGAACACAAGAGTGTAATTTCCCTTGTGCTGCTAAATCAGCTAATGATTTTTTACATGTACTTTGGCAACAAGACGAAACCCCCGGAACATTCTTGCAAAATCACTCAGCCAGTGCGGGTTCTCATCCAAATGAAATCAACACTATGAAATATGCAGCGATTCCTACGGCTGATATTTTAGCGAATGTCATTGGTAATGATGTCCGAACAGCTAGTGTGCAAGAAAATAACATGAATGAGGTTTTTGTAGTGAGCCAAAATCAACCCAATCCTTTTGATGGAACATCTCAAGTTATAATCTATTTAAGTTCAGGATCTCCTGTAACACTGACTATTTCTGATATATTAGGAAATGTGTTAAATCAAGGCGATTTAGGAGTTATGAATGCTGGAAATCACACGTTATCTATTGATGGTAATGGACTCACTTCAGGTATTTACTTTTACACAATAGCTACTGATAATCATCAAGTTACCAAAAAAATGCAGGTAAAGTAATAGCTGTTCAAAATCAAAAAAAAATCCATCATTCAAATGATGGATTTTTTTTGTAATAAACATTGACCTGAACTGAATATTATTTTACATTTGCAGCCCTTTAATAAAAGGAAAATTGAAGCGGGCGTGGTGAAATTGGTAGACACGCTAGACTTAGGATCTAGTGCCTCACGGTGTGAAGGTTCGAGTCCTTTCGCCCGCACTCATGAAACGACAAGCCCTGTTATTGCAGGGTTTTGTTTTTTATAATATGATAAAATAAAGTATCAAAACTTACACATACTACATCCAAAAAATATAAAAATACTGTTTTAAATGAAGGTTACCTTTGAAAAATTAGATTCACTGAATGCAATAATTAGCATTGAAGTTAAAAATGAAGACTATCAAGAAAATTTGAATAAGCAGTTTAAGGATTATCGTAAAAAAGCCAAAATTCCTGGTTTTAGACCAGGTACTGTTCCTATTGGAATGGTGAAGCAAATGATAGGGAAGAGTGTTTTATTCGAAGAGGTCAATCGAATTGCGTCTGAGGAATTATATAAGTATCTTCAAGATAATACCATTGATATACTTGGTCAACCGATGACCAGTGAATCAAAAGAAAGCATTACAGATTTTGATAACTATGGAGATTTTATATTCCATTTTGATTTAGGTCTTGCGCCTATTTTTGATCTGAAAATATCAGAAAAAGATAAATTAACTCGCTATGAAATTTCGCTTGATCAGAAAGAAGTAGAAACAGAAATTAAGAATTTAAGACGTCAAAATGGCTCATTAGAAACCATCGAAAAAGTGGAATCAGAAAATGATTCTATCGTACTAATTGTAACAGAACTGGACGGAAAAAATGCCAAAGATGGTGGCGTTTTTGAACAGGAAGTTACCGTTTTACCTGAAGTAGTTAAAAGCAAAAAAGTCAAGAAACAATTACTTGCTCTGAGCACCAATGATGAATTTGAAGTTGATGTTTTCGACTTATTCAATGATAATGAAATGGTTATTTCTCACTCTTTAGGCATAGATAAAGAAGCCGTAAGTAGTCTGAAAAAGAAGTTTAAGTCTACAGTCAAAGAAATCAAAAAAGTAATGCCTGCTGAACTTAATCAAGCATTCTTTGATTTAGTAATGGGGCCTGGATTAGTCTCCTCTGAAGAAGATTTCAATAAAAAAATAGAGGAAAATTTAGGTTCTTATTATATTGCAGAAGCTGAAAAACAATTAGAAGCAGAAATAAACACATTGCTTGAAAAAAGTCATCCGCTTGTTCTTCCAGATAGTTTTCTTAAACGTTGGCTCCAAGGTACAAAGCCAGAAACATACACTCCCGAAAAAGTAGATGAACTCTACTCAAACGAGTCGGTTGTGCTTCGTAAACAGTTAATCCGGGAAAAAATTGCAGAACAATACCATGTCGAAGTTTCTGATGAAGATATCAACCAAACCTCATTTGCCTATACTGCTCAGATGTTACGACAATATGGATTGAATAATCCTGATCCTGCAATGATTCAGAACTTTGAAGCCAAAAACAGAGAAGATAAAAATTATTTACTAAGAATTAGAGATGTTGTTGTAGAAAAAAAGGTGCTGGACCAAGTAAAACAGCTCATTACAATTAAATCTAAAAAATTATCAGTCGATAAATTTTATGATGAGATCAAAAAATTTAACGAAAAGAAATAATTGGTAGCGCACTGAAACCACTTTTCATAAGTGGTTTTTTTATGGCTATGTAAAACAATTGAATTATGTAAATTTGACAAATATTTAAAATTACAAGAATGGATTACGGAAAAGAATTTAAAAAATATGCAACAAAGCATATGGGGATTAGTAGCATTAAAGTAGATCACTACATGTCTAGTTCCATTCAAACACCCCAAGATATGACAAGGACTGTAATCGAAGAAAGACAAATGCCTTTTAGAGAGGTTGACGTGTTTTCTAGATTAATGGCTGATCGAATCATTTTTTTGGGTACAGGTATTGATGATTATATCGCAAATGTAGTTCAAGCACAGTTGCTTTTTTTAGAGAGTTCGGATGCCAAGAGAGACATTCAAATTTATATTAACAGTCCCGGTGGCTCAGTGTATGCAGGTTTGGGTATCTACGATACCATGCAGTATATAGCTCCTGATGTGGCTACAATTTGTACAGGGATAGCAGCAAGTATGGGTGCTGTTCTGATGTGTGCAGGTGCTAAAGGAAAACGTACAGCATTGAAACACAGTCGTGTTATGATTCATCAACCATTGGGTGGAGCACAAGGACAAGCTACAGATATGGAAATTACCGTTAAAGAAATTATCAAACTCAAAAAAGAACTGTATGAAATAATTGCCCATCATTCTGGTCAAAAATTTAATAAAGTAGAAAAAGATAGTGAACGGGATTTCTGGATGACGGCTCATGAAGCCAAAGAATATGGCATGATTGACGAAGTTCTTATAAGAAAATAGATGATGCAATTAACCTGTTCTTTCTGTGGTCGAAGCAAAGGTGAAGTAGGATTACTTATTTCTGGAATCGATGCACATATTTGTGAAGATTGTATTGAACAAGGAAATGAGATTATTCGCAGTGAATCAAACTCTACGCCAAAAAAAGATAAAAAAGCTTTATTTAAATTATTAAAGCCTAAAGCCATTAAATTACTGTTAGATCAGTATGTAATTGGACAAGAAAAAGCCAAAAAAACACTGAGTGTAGCGGTATATAACCACTACAAGAGGTTGTCTTTTGTTTCTGATACTGAAGATATAGAAATTGAAAAGTCGAATGTCTTATTGATCGGGGAAACAGGGACAGGTAAGACACTTTTAGCAAAAACACTTGCTCGAAGTCTGGAAGTACCCTTTTGCATAGCGGATGCAACTGTCCTGACTGAGGCTGGATATGTAGGTGAGGATGTTGAAAGCATTATTTCAAGACTCTATCAAGCCTCAGATTACGATCAAGAAGCTACAGAACGAGGGATTATATATATTGATGAGATTGATAAGATCGCTCGAAAGTCAGATAATCCTAGTATAACTCGGGATGTAAGTGGTGAGGGTGTTCAACAAGGCTTACTTAAAATTTTAGAAGGTACAGTTGCAAATGTTGCTCCACAAGGAGGCCGAAAACATCCTGATCAGAAGATGATAAAAATTGATACTAAAAATATCTTATTTATCTGTGGTGGTGCTTTTGATGGTATCGACAAAATTATTAGTAGAAGACTACAAGCGGGAGCATTGGGATTCAAATCACATACCACTAAAGATATTCAATCAGAAAACTATTTAGAATATGTAATTCAGGCGGATGTAAAACAATTTGGTTTAATACCAGAAATTATTGGACGAATTCCAGTTCTTACGGCACTACAACCACTAGATGCAGCAACTCTTAAGTCTATACTGTTGGAACCCAAAAATGCATTGATTAGGCAGTATCAAGCCTTGTTCAAGATGGAAGGCATAAAGCTTGATATAGCCGACGATGTAATTGATTACATCGTCAAAAAGGCACTGGAATTCAAACTCGGAGCACGTGGTCTTCGATCGATATGTGAAGAAATATTGAGTGATTACATGTATGAATCTCCTTCGCAAGAATCCGTTAAGACCATTTCTATTCAAATGAAAGATGCCAAGAAAGTCATTGAAAAATTAAGACTTAAGGCGGCGTAAGTGTATAACTAAGTTAACGTACTCTAATTTTTTTTTATTTGCTTTGAACAAACTACATTTTGAGAGTATTTAAAAAAAATGATCCTAAAGTAATCCGAGCATGGACGTTTTATGATTGGGCCAATTCAGTTTATAATTTAATAATTTCAACGGCCATATTCCCAATTTTTTATCAAAAAGTCACAAAAGACTATGCCGCGTCCAATGGTTTGGTTCGTACAATTAATGGTGAGTCTGTAGATATGGTTCGTTTTTTTGGATTCGAATTTGTGAATACAGAGTTATATTCATACATCTATTCATTGTCTTTTCTACTTGTAGTACTGATGGTTCCAATTTTATCGGGTATTGCCGACTATACCGGAACTAAAAAGCGGTTTATGCAATTCTTCTGTTATTTGGGTGCCTCTGGATGTATCGCGTTATTCTTTTTTGATGTAACTAATCTAGAGTTAAGTATGCTACCCTTATTCTTGGCAAGTATTGGTTTTTGGGGAAGTCTTGTTTTTTATAATTCCTTTTTATTAGAGATTGCCGATAAAGAAAAGCATGATCAAATCAGTGCGAAGGGATTTGCTCTAGGATATATTGGGAGTGTTTTACTTTTAATCACCATCTTAGCTTTATCCCAAGTTTTTAATGTGATGCCTATCAAATATGCTTTTATTCTTGTAGGAGTTTGGTGGATTGGATTTGCTCAATATACATATTATTATCTCCCTAATTCATCTCACTATGTAACAAGAGAAAAACAACGAAATATTATTTGGTATGGATATAGAGAATTGCGAAAAGTATGGAATGATTTAAAAAAACATAGGAGAGTGCAGTGGTTCCTTGCTAGTTATTTTGTATACAATATGGGTGTACAAACGGTCATGCTTTTGGCTGTTCTCTTTGCAGGAAAAGAAATAGATTGGATAGAAAACGGTGCCTGGTGGGAATCGGATAAAATAGGACTGATTGTTAGTATTATTCTTATACAGTTAATTGCAGTTTCTGGGGCCTATGTTTTATCCAATATTTCAAGGAAACTAGGCAATATCAAAACCCTAATGATCTCCATTCTTATATGGATCATATGTACCATCATAGCCTATTTCATTCATTTGCCTCTAGAGTTTTATTTTCTTGCTATATTAGTTGGTTTTGTAATGGGTGGGACTCAATCACTCAGTAGGTCAACATATAGTAAAATGCTCCCACCAACAGACGATACAGCATCCTATTTTAGTTTTTATGATGTGATGGAAAAAGTTGGACTAATATTTGGTCCCTTTCTTTTTGGATTTTTAGAAGGAGTTTTTGGGAATATGAGGGTATCTGTACTGATGGTAATGGTTTTTTTTATTATTGGTCTTATACTGTTGTACATGACACTTCAATCTGAAAATAAATCAAATATTCAGGAAAGTGAGGTATGTTGAGAAAGTATATCTCTGATATCGCATTTATGCAAGTAATTAATTTACTTGTTAAGCCGATATGGATTCTTGTGATTGACAGAGCTGTTCAAAATGTACTACCCCAGGAGGTCTATGGTAATTATTTTGCGTTATACAATTTTAGCTTGATGTTTTTTATCATTCTAGATTTGGGCTTGAATAGCTATAACACCACAGAAATTTCGAGAGATACACAGAAAATTGTCTCTGTGGCTGGACATATAATTGGATTAAAACTAATTCTAATGATCGTATATGTATTAGCCGCATTAGGAGTTGGGAGTATTTTAGGGTATACCCATATTGAATTTCAAATTTTACTCATTTTATGTGTTTTGCAGATTATAACTTCATTCAACCAATACCTGAGAAGTATAGTAGCCAGTTTGCAAAAATTTAAGTGGGATGGAGTTTTTATGGTCCTAGACAGGATCATAATAATTGGACTTTGCTCAGTTTTAATTTGGGGTCAATTGGATCAATGGAGCCTAACTATTCATCGATTTATCTATGCTCAACTGATAGGAGTTAGTGTTGTTTTGTGTTTACTGATACTATTTTTATTCAATCATCTCACAGAAATAAAGATTTCATTTAATCTAAAAAAGCTTATGCCTATTTTTTACAAGTCATGGCCATTTGCCCTTTTGATTACCCTAATGGGTTTATACAATTATGTAGATAGTGTGATGCTAAAATTATTGGTTGGTAATGAAGCGGCTGGGAGTTATGCCTTGGGCTACCGTTTGTTTTATGCATTACTCATGTTTGCTCAAATCTTCAGCGGGGTATTGTTACCTTTATTTAGTAAAAATATAGCGAACACTTCGATAATTAAAGAAATCAGTACCTATACAGTCAAATTTTTATTACTGGTAGCCTTAACAGCAGTTTTTGTTAGTTTTTCATACAGTGATGAGATTATCAAGATGTTATACCCAATGAAGTATAATGCTGAAAATTCACGAACCTTTTCATTACTCATGATTGGTTTTATTGGGTCAGTATTAATTCTTGTATACGGTACACTTTTAACTGCTGCCTTAGAATTAAAATATTTGAATATTGCTGCTTTTTTTACCCTACTCGTTAATGTAATCCTGAATACTCAGTTGATTCCAGTTTATGGTCCTAGTGGTGCTGCTATAGCTACTTTTATCAGTCAACTTTTATTCGGAAGCATTTGTTTTATGATTAGTTATCGTAAATTTAAGTTAAGCTGGGTATGGTCAGACATCTGGAGGTTAAGTAGTAGTGTTATTTTTTTGTTTATGAGTATAGTTACTTTAAAACAATATATACCAAGTCCTTTCGTTCATTCTCTGTTAATTTTGGGCATAGTAGGTCTAGTCGCTTATGTTTTTAAGCTATTTCATGTCAAAAATATACCCACTTAACGAAACAAATTATAGGGATGTTTATTAAAAATATACCTTTGCAGTGCCAAAAAAAATAATGAAACAAAACAAAGAATTTGAATTCAATTTCGTAGATATTGTATCCTTAATCTGGTTTAATAGAACACGTTTAATCTTAATTGGTATCATATCCATAGTATTATCGGCTGTTTTTTCCAGTCCGTTTTTTATAAAGCCTAAATATAAATCGGAAGTTATCTTTTACCCGACTACCATCAATTCGATTGGAAATGCCATGTTTACAGATTTGACTCAACGTCAGTCTGACCCATTAGCATTTGGAGAAGAAGAAGAAGCAGAAAACGCTTTACAGCTTTTAAATTCTTCGGCTTTGCAAGGGAGAATTGTTCGAAATTTTGATTTAATGAATCATTACAGAATCAATAATGATGGGGGTAGTCCTCAAACAGATTTGGCCAAAGAAATGAATAAAAATATTCGTTTTAGTAGAACAAAACATTTGGCTGTCAACATCACTGTACTGGATGAGGATCCCATAAAATCTGCAGAAATAGCCAATGGAATTGCGGTACTGTACGACTCCGTAAAGACTGAAATACAAAAACAAGTATCCCTAGAAGCACTCAAAATTGTCGAAGACGAATTCAAAAATAAAGAGGCAGAGGTATGGGATCTCCGAACTCGTCTAAAAGAATTGGGACAAAAAGGAATCACCAACTATGAAGAACAGAGTAGAGCGATTTCGGAAGAGCTTTATAAAGCAGTGACTCCTGCCAAGGTAAAAGTGTTACAAGCCCAACAAGACGAGTTGGCGAAATATGCAGGTGAATTTACGTATCTCAATGAAACATTAATTCTTGAATTAGAAAGCTTAAGTAAATTGAGAAAACGATTTGAAAAAGCCACCGTTGATGTTGAAAAAACATTGCCTCAAAAATTTATTTTAACCAGTGCTACACCTGCTGAAAAAAAATCATACCCCATACGTTGGTTAATTGTTTTGGGTGTAACGGCAGTAGTTATGTTTTTTAGTGTTATTGTATTGGTTTTCAATAACCAAAAGAATTCGCTGAAAAAGTAGATGAGGCCTTGGTCAGATATAACTCGCCTGTATGTTCTAGCAGGAAGTTTTCTTTCGCTTTGTCTTGTAGCTGTTATGCTCCAATTTTATTATTTTTTACTTCTTCCATTTGCTCTTTTATTGCTATGGATCACCATTCAAAAACCGCGTTATATACTCTATTTCTTAGCTTTTGCCACACCACTTTCTGTACATCTTATCGATGAGCGATACAGTACAATCAATCTAAGTATACCAACAGAGCCCATTATTATTATCCTATTTTTAGGTGTATTGCTTAAGTTTTTTCAAGCAAAAAAGTTGCCTTGGAAAGCGATGGGAACGATATTAAGTATTCTTTTATTGGTGGACTTTTCGTGGTTATTCATTACCACACTCACCAGTTCTATGCCCGTCATTTCGGGCAAGTATCTGCTCATGAAAAGTTGGTATATCGTTGTTTTTTATTTTTTGTTGAGTCGATATTTTCAGCAAGAAAAAATCATCAAGCATTTTTTATGGAGCTTTATTACCGCCGTTTGTATATTGGTAGGATACACCCTGTGGCAACATGCACAAGAGGGTTTTGGACGTGCAGCCTCTTACACGGCCATGCGACCTTTTCTTCCGGATCATGGAATGTATGCAGCCTGTATATCGTTTGTGATTCCCGTACTTTTGGTGTTTACTATTCAGGGAAAACGAATCAATTACTCACCGTTTTTACGTGTCATTTGTGGAGCATTGTTTGTTTATTTATTAGTCGCAGTTGCTTTATCATTTACCCGAGCTTCATGGGTAAGTATCGCTGTGAGTCTGATCATTTATATCGCATTAGTACTCAAAATACGGTTTCATTATTTACTGATTTTAGGGGGATTGATGGTCGGATTTTTAGCCCAAAATTTAGTAGATATTCAGACAGATCTCTCTAGAAATAAAAAAGAATCCGATGACAACATAGAAAACCATCTACAATCTGTGGGCAATGTATCTTCTGATCCATCTAATTTGGAACGTATAAACCGCTGGAGTTGTGCCGTACAAATGGTCAAACAAAAACCCATTACAGGTTGGGGGCCAGGGACGTATACCTTCAACTATGGTCAGTTTCAATTACCACACCAAATGACCATCATAAGCACCAATGCAGGGACCTTAGGTGGAGTTCACTCCGAGTATTTGCGACCATTATCCGAAAGTGGTATACCTGGAGTATTATTGTATCTCAGTATAGTCATTTATGTGATCAGTTTAGGATTCAAACACCAACGTCTGCTCACAGGAAGTGCTAAAGTCTTAAGTTTGTCTGCCTTCCTAGGTTTGACAACCTATTTTGTGCACGGACTTCTCAATAACTATTCCGAATTTGACAAAATTGCTGTACCATTGTATAGTTTCATGGCTATACTCACAGCCCTTGAGATGAATCGAAAACATGTGGAAGAAGATCATCAAGAATAAACTGGGTTTTGCAGGTCTCATATTTATTGTACTGCTTGCATTGATTTCTTTGTTGGGTTACTTCATAGCCCCAGATTCATCACCCAGTGCCAATGAAATTCATGTAGAAATTGCCCTTCAAAAACCAGGTTTTTCCGTTTTATTTTTAAACACCGATGAATTAAATAATCAGCCCCCTGTATCAGGATTGAGTTATTGGATGTATGGAAAACCCTCCCCAAGCACACGTGTTCCAGTTTCGCATATTGCAGGTAAAGATAGCTTTGCTGTATTCAACAAAAATGGGATCGTTTTATGGCAACAACTCGGAAAACCGATTACACACACGTCCTTAGAATCCCGAACATTTTGGTTTGGGACCGATCGCTATGGCAGGGATGTATTAAGTAGAATCATCATTGGTTCACGAGTTTCATTATTGGTGGGATTCATGGCGGTTTTAATTACTTTTTGTATTGGTACGTTGCTTGGACTTTTAAGTGGATTTTATGGAGGCTGGGTAGATCAAGTTATTCTTTGGCTAGTTAATGTAGTATGGAGTTTACCCAGTTTACTCATAGCCATTGCCATCAGTTTTGCATTTCAAGAAAAGGGAATCTATCAAGTTTTTTTGGCTATTGGATTGAGCATGTGGGTGGAGCTAGCTCGTGTGGTCAGGGGTCAAGTATTGCAAGTCAAAGAAATGGAATACATTCAGGCTGCCAAGGTGTTGGGATTTGGTAATTTTAGGATTTTGTTTAAGCATATTTTGCCCAATATTACAGCCCCAATCATTGTAGTATGTGCCGCCAATTTTGCCAGTGCCATCTTACTTGAGGCTGGTTTAAGTTTTTTAGGATTAGGAGTGCAGGCTCCCATGCCCAGTTGGGGGAGTATGATAAAAGAGCATTACAATTACATTGTATTTGATGCGGCATATCTAGCCATCATTCCGGGATTGTGTATCATGTTACTGGTGATGAGTTTCAATTTTTTGGGCAACGCTATACGCGATGCGTTGGATGTCAACCTGAAGTAGACTTTCTTTTCATTTTTTGTTAAAAAATCATATCCAAGTATGACGAAAATCATATTTTGTCAGGTTATGGATTCATTTTTTTACGGTCTATTCGAAGCTTGAATTTGGAAATAAAAAGAGGGGTAAAAAAAATGCCCCGAAGGTAGTCGAGGCGGCTAAATGTTTTCACAAAGGAATTGCTTGATTGGCCTGCTTCCATATAGTGCTGCTAAAATATAATGGATTCAATTCATCTCGATTTCATCCGCGGGTATTTTTCCTTCAAAAACACGTTCAGCTGGTCCATGAAGGGTAATGTTTTCAAAACTTTTTGGTTTTTTTTCAAATCGTACGGTAAGTGGTCCGCCTAAGGTATGTACCTTTTGTACATATTTTTTTTGCGTGCTTTCTTGTTCCAAATAGTGGGCTATAGCCGCAGCGGTAACCCCCGTTCCGCAACTTAGTGTCTCATCTTCTACCCCGCGTTCATAGGTTCTGATATACAATATACCGTTGCGAGATTCCAGATAATTTACATTTATGCCCTCCTCCTTAAACGGGTTACTATAGCGGATGGCATGGGCTGCAGATAGTAAGTCTAAATGGTCTAAGTCTTCGGTATAGGCAATGTAATGAGGCGAGCCTGTGTTTAAAATATAACCCGCATCTTCAACTACAATAAAGTCTACATCGTGCATGGATAATTGGATCATATCCCCATCCACTTGGGCCGTGTGTGTCCCATCGTTGGATAGAAAGGTGCATGTATCGGTGATCCATCCCAGATAATGGGCATGCTTCACAGCACATCGACTGCCATTGCCGCAGAAGCTCTCCGATCCGTCTGCGTTATAATACATCATCTCAAAATCATAGGTGTCGGATTTTTTAATGAGGATTAGTCCATCAGCCCCAATACCAAATTTACGATCACACCATTTTTTGATTTGTTCGGTGGATATCTGACTCCATGCATCAATGATAATAAAATCATTGCCGGTGCCTTGGTATTTGTGAAATGTAATGGGTTTAGTATTCATGGAGGAGGTCTAATAAAATGGTGTTGGTTTCGGCAATAAAACGATTATTTGAATGTAAAGTTAACGCATAAAAATAACCCTCTTTTTTTAGATAGATCCGATCTTCTAATTCAATTATTTGAAGAGGTGTCTCTTTGGGGATGCCAAATAATTTTAGTTTTTTCCCATCAAAATGATATCCGGTAAATTTCACGACACTTTCCCAATGTTCTATCGTTATGGGTGCTTTTGTTTTTACTTCAGTATCTTCTTTGGATGCAGTTTTACCAAGAGCTTGGTTATCGGCATTTCGTTTTTTGAATTTGAGGCGTTTTTCGTTTTCAGATAAATTGTTTTCTTGATTCAGTTCAAGAAAAGATGTGACATTGATTTGGCGGGAAGCTATAAGTTGATCACTTGCTATTTGAATTTCTTGAGTAGAGATTTCTTCTGATTCAGGACTTTCTAGATCGATATCTTCGACATCATTAATTTCCATGAGGTCAGTTTCAATTTCTTCATCCTCCAAGATGATAGGATCTATACTTTTCTCTTTAAGATCAAATTGGGCAGCAATACGTTGGGTGTCTTTTGGTGATCTTTGATTTGAACGGCTGGTTTCTTTATCATCTATTTCGATGGCTGTATGGGGAGTTGAATGGGCCTGTGGTACAGTGTCTAAATCAGGAAAATGGAGTGCAGTTTGTGTGAGGGAGGGGTCAGGTCTGAAATAAAAGAAAATACTCACAATAAATATCACTGAGGCAGCAATAGCTAAAGCGGTTTTTAATTTGGCAGACTTCAAAGGCGCGGTGTTCGTTTTTGAGGTATGATCCGAAATGTATTTTTTCAACTCCAGCTTTCTATTTTGCTGAATAGCGTCTATCATACCTTTTTGAATGGCTACCTGTTCTTGAAGCGTGGAATTGGACTTGAGTTCCGCTTTAAAAGCATCCAATTTTTGGCCTTGCAACGTGTCGGCTAAATAGGCATCGATTAATTCATATGTCTTTTTATCCATTTTCATAGGAGATCTTCTTTGACATAGTGTTTCAGAACCTGCTGTTGTAATTTTTTAAAACACTGGTATTTCTTACTTTTAACGGTATTTGAATTCGCAAAATTTAGTTTTTCGGCAATGGTGTTATTATTCATGCCATCAAAATAAAAATAGGAAAGGAGTTTGCGACAGGTCTCGTCCATTTCTTGCACCAACTGTAGGATGATGGATTGATCGATAGGAGGTTCAGGGGTATTCGTTTTTAATGAATGTTGATTAGAATGATCAATTCGAATGAGTTTACTTTTTTTCTTGAGTTCTTTAAACCAAATGTTCTTAGTAATGGCCAATACATAGGTTGAAAATTTTGAATGTAGTAAGAAGCTAGGTTTTTGTACATTCCTCCAAAGGGCAATAATCGTTTCTTGAAGTATATCATCTACTTGGTCTTCCTCACCACTATTTTTTAGAATAAAATTTTTGATCAGTTTAAAATAATCCTTATACAGATAAATAAGAATCTTTTCGTCTCCTGATTTTATTTTTTGGATAATGGTTTCATCCGAATATTTCCCTAAACCAAACATTTATAGACGATAGATACGTTTTAATCGAAAAAAGTAAATGAATAATATTTTGGGAGGGTAATACAACGTTGGTATCATAACAATAAGAGTTTTTGCAAATTTACACAAATTATCGTTAGTAAAAATTGACACCCGAAGTTTGGCTATATTTGGAACGAGATTTGTAAGGGATTGAATAACTTTAACTAATTTTAATACATCAAGATGAATAATAATATTAAAAAAATTGGGAGTTTATTACTGGTAGCTATCATCGGAGGTTTAGTAGCGCTTGGCCTTAATAAATTAGTTGTCCCTAAGTCAAATGAGACCTCAGAATTTTTTGAATTACATCAAAATGCCAAATTTACATTAGCTGAAAGAATGGCAGATACGACACTGGGTGGCAATTTTGTGTTGGTGTCGGAAGTAGCAACACCGGCTGTGGTTCATATCAAAACCATAATTAGCAGTTCTAATCAAATGCGTCAAATCAATCCATTTGAAGATTTTTTTGGACCGGGATTTGGTATGCCAGATCAAGGACCCAGAGAGGCTTCAGGATCGGGTGTTGTCATTCATAGCGATGGATACATTGTGACCAACAATCATGTTGTTGAGGCGGCAGATAAGGTAGAAGTCATTTTGAATGATAAGCGTTCATATATCGCTGAAGTTTTGGGGGTAGACCCTGAAACAGATTTGGCGTTACTCAAAATTGAAGAAGAGAATTTACCCTATTTGAATTTGGGGAACAGTGATGATCTAAAAATAGGAGAGTGGGTAGTTGCCGTCGGCAACCCTTTTAATCTTACGAGCACTGTGACAGCAGGAATTGTAAGTGCAAAAGGTAGAAATATTAATTTACTTCGTCAGCAAGGAGGTGAATATGCCATTGAGAATTTTATTCAAACGGATGCGGCTGTTAATCCTGGTAATAGTGGAGGTGCTCTTGTCAACACCCGCGGAGAGTTGATTGGTATCAATACAGCGATAGCCTCTAAAACGGGATCTTATTCTGGATATTCTTTTGCAATTCCGATAAACTTAGCAAAGAAAATTATAACAGATTTAAAAGATTATGGTGAAGTCAAACGAGCTATACTAGGGGTTCGAATTCAAGATATTACCCAAGATTTAGCTGATGAAAAAGGGTTGAAAAGTCTAAATGGGGTATTCATTCCGGATGTAACCGATGGAGGAAGTGCTGATAAGGCTGGAGTAAAGTCTGGAGATGTTATTCTTAAAATTGATGACGTATTTGTCAATAAATCTTCAGACTTACAAGAACAAATTAGTCAATATCACCCTGGCGATAAAGTTAGTATAACGCTTTTAAGAGATAACCAAGAAAAGGTCATTGAGGCGGAACTTTTGTCTAAGACTGGAGAAAAAGAAATTGTCAATGATGTTAATCGTGAAGAAACAAAAGTATTAGGAGCGGAGATTGAAAATATAAGTCGTGATGAGCGCTTAGCACTCAAAATTAGACATGGAGTGAAAATTACAAAATTGGGTAATGGGCAATTAAAATCTAAGGGGATTCCTTCAGGGTTCGTGATTACTCATATCGATAAGATGCCGATGTATTCGACTTCCGATGTTAGAAAAGCACTAAAAGACAAAACAGGTGCAATTTTAATTGAGGGTGTGCGTGAAAATGGAGATGAAGAAGCGTATGCTATTAGAATAGAATAAGCTGGTTTCATCTATTTTTTAAAAAGGGGAAAAGAATTACACTTTCCCCTTTTTTTATAATTCAAAACCATTCCATGTTTCAAATTTCCAAATTTCTAAAACGTGATCGATATGAATGGGGTAAGGGGCGTATGCGCTATTCGTACTGACTAAGGTTAAGCTTTGATCTTCTTTGATTTTGTTATACAATCGCTTAAATACTATACCTTCATCTTTGGTTACTACGATATAGTTTTCTCCATCCTTGATATCATTCCAATCTTGAAGATAGCTAGCTGTAACCCAGGATCCTTCACTAACGGGAGGCATACTATCGCCTTTGATTTGAAAACTTCTATACGTTTTGTTTTTAGGTAAAAACGGGAGTTTGAATTTGGGCAAATTTTCGATAAATTCAGGGTCGGCATATCCTCCTGTATAACCCGCTTGAGCTTTCATGCTAACCACTTCTATATTTTCATCTTCATTAGCATCTACACTTACGGTAAGTAGGCGCAATTTACGACCTCTTAAGTCAGCTTCACTTCCTTTCAATATCTGAGTTAGTTTAAAATGGGTAAGCTTGGCTAGATCGTGGCGAACTAGGCCGTCAAGTGTTACATTAAAATAATCGGCTAGCTCAATTTGTATATCAAATGGAGGTTGTACGCCTCGTTCATAACTGTTTAGTTTGGATCGTGTAATATTTATAGCGTCAGCTAAATCTTGCTGACTCAATCCTTTTTTTGTACGCAGTAACTTAATATTTTTATCGAAATACATGATGCTACAAATATACTAAAGATTAAATTATTATCAAAATATAGATAATAAAATTGTCAATTTTACCTTCTTTTTATACATGAAAATTATAAATGGAAAATAGAAAATCTTTTTTTTAATAAATTATAAGGATTAGTGCCTAATAGATAGGATAATACATGAATAAAACTATATTTTTGCTTACGGAATTTAATGATGGGAATATTTAATTTTTTTACTCAGGACTTAGCTATCGATTTGGGTACGGCTAATACATTAATCATGCACAAAGACAAGCTTGTTGTTGATGAGCCATCGATCATTGCTATACACAGAAATAGTAAGGAAGTTTTAGCTATTGGTTCAGAGGCACAAAAAATGCATGGCAAAACCCATGAAGACATCAAAACTATTCGACCACTCAAAGACGGAGTAATAGCAGATTTTGAAGCTGCTGAACAGATGATTAGTGGTTTTATAAAATTAATAAACAGCAAAAATACCTGGCGATCACCACAACTTAGAATGGTTATTTGTATTCCCAGTGGCATTACACAAGTTGAAAAAAGAGCGGTTAAAGAAAGTGCTGAACGTTCTGGCGGAAGAGAAGTGTATATGATTCCAGAACCGATGGCAGCAGCCATTGGTATAGGGATTGATGTTGCCGAACCCATGGGAAATATGATTATTGACATCGGGGGTGGAACCACAGAAATTGCCGTCATAGCGCTCTCAGGGATCGTTTCTGACGAATCCATACGTGTAGCAGGCGATGATTTTACCAACGATATCATTGAGTATATGCGAAGACAGCACAATTTGATGATTGGTGATAGAACAGCTGAAAATATTAAAATCAATGTGGGTGCTGCACTTCCTGAGTTGGAAAATCCACCCGAAGATTATGCCGTAAATGGAAGAGATTTAATGACAGGCATTCCCAAACAAATATTTGTAAGTTATTCTGAAATTGCTCTTGCCCTAGATAAATCTATTTCAAAAATTGAAGAAGCAGTGATGAAAGCACTAGAATATACTCCCCCAGAATTATCTGCAGATATTTATCAAACTGGTTTATACTTAACCGGGGGTGGAGCATTATTACGCGGATTGGATAGAAGAATATCCAGCAAGACTAAACTTCCTGTTTATGTTGCAGAAGACCCACTAAGAGCTGTCGTCAGAGGTACGTCCGTTGCCTTGAAAAACTTGAAAAGCTATAGGACTATATTTACTTAATGCAACGCCTAATTGCGTTCATAGAGCATAATTTACACATTCTATTACTTGTATTTTTACAGGTAGTTAGTGCCTTTCTTATCTTCAATTTAAATCCATATCAAAAAGCGACTTTTACTCAATTTGCATCTTCTGTGACAGGAAGATTCCACGCTATCTCCTTTAATGTTACAAATTACTTTGACCTAAAGAAGCAAAATATAGCCCTACAAGAACAAATTGCAAATCAATTTAAAGATAGATATCCGCAATCACTTAATTATCTTAATGACACTATAGCTATTCAAGATTCTATCAATAATCAACTGTTTGAGGCAATCCCGGTTCATGTGATTTATAATACATCATTCAAAGTCAATAATGTCTTCATTATTAACAAAGGGAAAAATCATGGAATAAAAAAAAATATGGGTGTAATTTCTCCTCAAGGTGTCGCTGGTATTGTTTTAGAGTCGAATGATAATTTCAGTACGGTCATGTCATTATTGAATTCTGAAATGAAAATAATTCCGTATATAAATGGGCAAGAGTATTTTACAGAATTAATCTGGAATAATTCAAACCCCAATCATTTAACCCTAAAAGGAATAAATAAACTAGAAAACATCCAGTTGGGGGATACGGTTTATACCGGCAACTCATCCCTATTGTTTCCAAGGGGTATTCCCATTGGTAGCATCACCAAAATTAAAGAGAATCCAAAAAGTCAATATGCCGAGATGGAACTGAAAACAGTGACAAATTTCAGAAATCTAGCTTATGCTTTTGTGATAGTAAATCGTGATTATGAATCCTTAAATAATTTATTTTTAAATGATTAAAGCAACGATATATTGGATATTTATCATTTGTTTTCAGATTTTAATTCTAAATCATTTGGATATTTCTACCTACATATATCCCCAAGTATTTATAATTCTATTAATTGCTTTTCCACTTCATATCAAGAAATCATATCAAATTATCGGAGCATTTTCTCTTGGATTGTTCATTGATTTTTTAGTGTATACACCAGGAATTCATACGTCTGCTTGTTTGTGGCTGATGGGCTTGAGAATGTTAATTCTCGATCGCCAAGATTTGGTAGAACAAACCAATAATCGATGGTCCTATTCTATCCAAAATGTAGGCTTTGTTCCATTTTCTTATACGGCTCTAATTCTGGTATTTTTCTATCATTTTTATGTCTTATGGTTAGAGGGAATTGGTCATATTAATGTCAGTCATCTGTTAATTACAGGAGTGAGTAGTTCTCTTCTATCTCTACTGATAATTGGTATTTTTGAAGCATTATCGATTAGACAAATAGAGTGAAAAATAGTAGACTACCTTATATCTATTTGACGGTTGTGATTATTGGATTAACCTATCTATTCAGATTACTTCAAATTCAAGTTTTGGATGTCAAATACGCGCTAATTGCAGAACGTATATCGCTTCGAAAACAAGTCATATACCCACAACGTGGTCTTATCTTTGATAGAAATCAAAAGCTTTTAGTCTACAATGATCCAGTTTATGATTTAATGGTGTCTGTACCTATTTCATTGCAAAATATAGATACTTTAGCTTTTTGTGAATTGTTAGAAATAGATAAAAACACCTTTGATAAACTACTAGCAAAATCCAAAAAACAATCCTACCAAGGCAAATCGCTTTTTAAAAAAAATATTTCAAATACTACCTATGCCCATATTCAAGAAAGAATGTACGAATTTCAAGGATTTTTCTTTGAAATTAGACAAGATAGAAATTATAAATACAATAGCTCGGCTCATTTATTAGGATATCTAGGTGAGGTAGGTGAGTCTGATTTGATGACTCAACGTGATAGTTTTTATAGCCAAGGTGATTTTATTGGTAAAAAAGGAGTCGAGAAAATTTATGAGAAAGAACTCAGAGGTGCTAAAGGTGAATATTTTTTTTATGTAGATCGTTCAGGTGTCAATAAAGGTGTTTATAAAAATGGGGCCTTAAATGTTGAACCGGTTGACGGAAAAAATTTACATTTAACTATTGATGTTGACTTACAACAATATGGCGAGAAATTATTGGATAATAAAATGGGAAGTATTGTAGCGATTGAACCCCAAACGGGAGAAATTTTGTCCCTTATTTCAAGCCCATTTTATAATCCAGCAAATTTCAATATTCAGAATAGAGGTAAGTATTACAAAAGAGCTATTGATGATCCTACAAAACCTATTTTTAATCGAGCAGTAAGTGCTCCATATCCTCCTGGCAGTACTTTCAAACCGCTAATGGCATTAGTAGGTCTTGAAGATAATGCTATTGAGTCTCATACTCATTTCAATTGTTCTGGTCAATATAAGCTTGGTACTCAAATTATTAAATGTCACTATCATCCATCAAATACGAGTCTAAAAGAGAGTATAGCTAGCAGTTGCAATACGTATTACTGCAATATATTTAAAAAAATGATGCAATCTCAGAAGTATTCATCTACCGAAGAAGCATATGTGAGCTGGACATCTTATTTAAATAGCTTTGGCTTAGGAAATGAACTGGGAATAGATATTTCTGGTGAATTTAAGGGATGGGTAAAAGATGCAGATTATTACAACAAAATGCATGGTAAAAATAGTTGGAATTATGCCAGTATTATTTCCCTGTCTTTTGGTCAAGGTGAACTGGGACTCACCCCCATACAAATTGCCAATGTGGCAGCTACTATTGCCAATAAGGGCTACTTTTATACGCCACATGTGGTAAAGCAAATTGAAGGTTTAGATCAAATACCCAAAAAATATTTAAATAAACATGTGACTCATGTCTCACCTGAACATTTTTTGCCCGTAATCGAAGGGATGAAAGAGGTGACCATTTCCGGTACAGCATCTCATCTAGCTTTTGATCATATTGAAATAGCGGGAAAAACAGGAACGGTCCAAAATCCTCACGGCAAGAATCACTCAGTATATATGTCTTTTGCTCCTGTTAATGACCCTAAAATAGCCATAGCTGTTATTGTTGAAGAATCGGGGTATGGTGCCTCCTGGGCTGCGCCAATAGCACATTTAATGATTGAAAAATATCTGAAGATAGATTCTGAGAATCATACAACTAAGCCCAAGTTAGAAGAGAAGATGATTAATGCTAATTTGATTCCAGAAAAATATAGAATAATGATGGATGAGTCTTTATATGGAAAATAGATCTCAGCTAGATATCATCGCTTTATTTCTTTTCATAGTGATTACTAGTTTAGGAATAGCAAGTGTCTATTCAGCTACAATGAATGATACTATTTTTAGTCTTTTTGACGGAAGAAGTGGCAAACAATTAGTTTGGTTTGGAATTTCATTATTTCTGGGTATTATCATTTTCTTACTCAATGCTAATTTTTTTGAATTATTTAGTTTTTACATATTCGGTATTTGTATGCTATTGCTACTTCTTGTATTGATAATTGGAGTTGATATAAATGGTGCTAGATCTTGGATAAAACTCGGCTCATTTAGTATTCAACCCTCAGAATTTGGAAAATATGGAACGGCTTTAGTTGTATCTTCTTTGATTAGTGCTATTGATTTTTCATTCAATAAAAGATCAGATTTGATTAGAGTTATTTTAGTATTATTAATTCCAATGGGGTTGATAATTTTACAAGGGGATACAGGTTCAGCTCTGGTATTTTTGAGTTTTATAATTGTTTTTTATTTAGAAGGACTTACCCCAACGGTATTAGTTTTAGGGATAGCCTCAATTATTATTTTTATAGTAACTTTAATTTATGGGTCCTTATATCTAAGTATTGCTCTACTGATTTTGTTCTTAATCTTTTATGGATTTACCTATTCTGAAAAACGATTTTTTTGGCCAAGTGTATCATTTTTATTTTTAGCTATAATATTCAGTTTGTGTGTTCAGTTTATTTTTGAAAATGTACTTCAAGAACATCAGCAAAAAAGGATACAAGTCACTTTAAATTTGATTGAAGATAATCAGGGTGCGGGATATAATGTTAATCAATCTAAAATAGCTATAGGTTCTGGAAGACTATATGGTAAAGGTTTTTTGAACGGTTCACACACGAAAGGGAATTTCATACCAGAACAAGAAACAGATTTTATTTTTTGCACTATCGGTGAAGAAGGAGGGTGGGTAATGAGTAGCATTACAATTATCCTATACTTGTCATTTGTTCTCCGATTATTCTATTTGTCTTCTCGTGCTAAAAAGAAATTTAAACGAATTTTTATTAGTTCTTTAGCATCCATTATTTTATTTCATGTTGTTGTAAACATAGGCATGGCAATTGGTCTTATGCCTGTAATTGGTATTCCATTGCCTCTAATTTCTTATGGTGGTTCATCTGTACTAGGTTTTGGTATATTTATTTTTACGGCTCTTAAACTGGATGCGACTAGAGATCAAGATTTAGAATCGGTTTTATCATGACACACATTCATCAACTTACATTCGGTCCATTTGCAGAAAATACGTATATCCTATCAGATGATTATTCCAATGCAATCATCATTGATCCTGGAATGTATTATCCTCAGGAAAATATAAAATTTTTTGAATATTTAAACTCACATGGATTAAACCCAATTCGACTCATACTTACTCATGCTCATTTAGATCATGTATTTGGCGTAAATTGGGTATATCAAAATTATAATGTAGTCCCAGAACTTCATGCAGACGATTTAATGATTTATAACTCTGCCGTATCTGTTGCTCAACAATATGGTTTGCCTATGAAACCTCTGGTTAAAGCGAATTCAACGCTAACCCATGGTCAATCATTTCAATTTGGCGGAGCTGATTTTAAAATATTCCATACTCCTGGTCACTCACCTGGGAGTGTTTGTTTTCATAATGAAAAAGAAGGATATGTTATCGGTGGAGATGTTTTATTCCAAGGGAGTATTGGAAGAACAGATCTTCCTGGAGGTGATTTTGATATCCTTATACGTTCTATAGATACTCATCTACTCGTATTGGATGATTCTACTGTGGTGTATTCTGGTCATGGTCCACTAACAACTATTGGACAAGAACGAATTGCTAATCCATTTTTACAAACATAAAAAAAGCCACTGTAGAGTAGCTTTTTCATGTTTTAAAGTGTATGATGTGTCGTCTAATTTTCTTGATTTTTGAAAGCGTCTAAATCAAAAAGTAGGCTAAATCGTATAGTATTTTGAAGTGGGTGTCTTCTTGCAAATGGCTGCAGATATGCTGCATCAATTTGAAAAACATTATATTTTAGTCCAGCACCAAAGGTCAAATATTTTCTAGATCCTTTGGTATCTGCTTCATAAAAGTATCCAGCACGAAGAGCAAATTGTTTTGCATACCAATATTCAAGACCCGCAGAAATGGTTATTTCGTTCAATTCTTCTTTAAATCCTCCAGGAGCATCAGCAAAAGATGAGATCATTCCATTAATCAATGGATCATCTGCAATTACCCTTCCAGATATTTCTCCAAGAGAATCATATTCATATTGGGGAGTAGGTACTAGAAGTTTATTGAAATCTACTCCAAAACCAATGTCATTATACTCATCTAATTCAGTACTCCAAAAAGTTCCGACCCTTAGATTCACAGGAATAAAATCTCGATTTGCCTCTGTTGTGTATGTGATTTTATTTCCAATGTTGCTGATGTTACCACCAATAGTATAATCAAAATCTTTACCGCCTAGATTGGTATTATTCAGATAAGTCATAGATATATCTCCAGCACCAGCCATTCCTGCTTTTATTTCTGTACCACTGGATCCTATTTGACCACGTGCAAGATCAGAAAAGATAAATCTTAGGGCTACTCCTAATGCTAGGTTATCAGATAATTTACGAGCATATGCTCCATCAAATGCAAACTCTTTTGGTTCATAGTCTCCTGTTGATGTTCCTTGATTGTCAGTAAACTGAATGTCACCCAGTGAAAAATATCTCAATGATGCTGCTACAGTACTTTTGTCATCAATTTTTTTATATCCAGATAGATAATAAAACCAGATATCTGGAACAAGTTGTTTCAACCACGGTGCTGCTGAAATTGCAATACCACCATCTCCCTCAACAAAAGCTAATTTGGAGGCATTCCAGTGGATAGAGTTGGCATCTGCGGAGGTTGCAACTCCTAAATCTCCCATTGCTGCAGCTCTTGAGTCAGGAGAAATTAGCAGAAAAGGTGCGGCAGTAGTAATTACATTTCGCTGTCCTAGTAGACTTTCTTTTGATTGGAGTCCCCCTTGAGCAAAAGTTTGGGCTGATATAAAAAGGCTTAACCCAATGACTAATGTTTTAATATTTTTCAATGTTTTAGTGTTTAAAGGCAAATGTATCATTAATTTTTTATTAGTTAATGATGTATAATTTTTGATTTTGACTCGTCTCTGTTCCATCTTCTGTTCTAATTTTTAGTGTGTATAAGTATACTCCTCGACCTATAGGGTCTCCAAAATCATCAAATCCATCCCAAGTTATGGATGAACAATGGGTTGGAGCATTTGGAATTGTTTGAACAATTGTTTTTACAACTTTACCAGTTACACTTGTGATGGTAAGCATCGATGTAAGTGTTTGTCCAGATTTATTATGATCAAAATGAAATGTTGTAAACGCATTAAAGGGGTTAGGGTAGTTCAGTAAATTTTCAATAGAAACTTCTGGATTTTTACTTACCACAAATTCTGTATATGCCTCTTTCGAATTATTGTAAACATCCCAGGCTTTGATATTTAATGTATGGAGTCCTTCAGCTAGTGTCTCAAATGGGTACTCAATACGTCCCTTCTGATAACTATTGAGTGCAGGTTGATAGTAATCATTTAGGATAATCACTTTTTCATTCTTAGTTCCTTTATCCAATATGGCCTCCATCTCTCTTCCAATACCACTTCCAATGGTATTAATTCCATTACTGTCTAATAAGTCAGCAATTAATATTGGATGAGTAGATGTCAATCCGCCAAACACCCAACTTTCATCATCAATGTATAGTTCAAGTTGGTCAAATACGTTATCCTCTACCACATTATCGGATGTACCACCAATACTGTAATTGAGTTCGGTACCTCCTGCATGGTCAAATCCATCTTTTGCGTAATAAGATAACTTTCCTTTGTCAACATTGTATGCTATATCCTTGGGTATCACAAATTGAAATTTAAACTGACCGTTATTTACTGATACTTTCCCTTTATAGATGATTCTGTTTTGTTCTTCAAACTCGATAGGGATACTCTGTGCATCTTGACCAAGAGTAAAATACTTTGATGGTTTGTCATAAAATGTTGGGAATAGCTCACCATTAAAATTGGGCATAATTTTTTGATCCAAATCTCTAATTTCACCTTCTATAGTTACAACTTCTAATGCTCCGAGGGTATCATTAAATAATCCCACCTCAGTCTCATTAATTTTAGTGGTAACAACATGGTAGGATGGACTCAATAAACGCATTGCTGGATCTGCTAACAAAATAAAACATCGTTTATTAATTTCCTCAGATGGATCAGAATTTCTAGTATTTCTATAGGCTTCGCCAAGCGTTGGTAGCTTTCCATTTGTACTTTTTAAGAGATTGTTGTTGAGTAAGTTGGCATTTAAATCAGTGTTAGCTCCAATGTATACCACGCGGGTAGTTGCAAGCATACCGACAGCACCACCATTGGGATTTAAGAGCATTAATTCTCCAGGAGATTCTATTTCTAAGTTATCAATTTTGGCAAGTTCACAACTAGCCGTGATATAAAAAGATAATTTATCATAGTTGGTCCAATTGGATATTTCTGGTCTTGTGACTACTCGTTCATGTGCCATGCCATTTTCACCACCATGACCTACATAATTAAAAATCAGTGTACCTTGAGAACTAATAACTTTATTGATTTCTTCATTGACTTTCGGATATTTATTGCCACTTCCAAATGACACTTGTTCATAGGCATCGAGCCATATTTTTTTGATGTTGTATTCAGGGCTTTGTTGACTAATGATTTTAGTCATATTTTCAGATGGTTGCACGTGTCTATTTTGATCCTCATCATCTCCAAGAAAAGTAATGGTTTGCATCCAATTTCCTATGCTTGCTTCTGAATTGTAATGAAGAATTTTATCGACAATCAATTGGGCTTCGGCAATGTTTGAGGCAGGAAGTCTACCTACATCAATATCTAATCCCTCATCTTTAGAAGATGTGCCCCAATAACCTTCATCATCATCAAGAATAGCATAATAATCATCAGAGCAATAGGTGATGGGGGGATAGTTACTTTCATAACTTTGATAGATGGGTACCACATTGGTATTGTTTGCTTCAACGTTTTTAAAATCATAGCTTGCATCGCCAAATAACAGAAGGTGCTTAAATGTTCGTTCTGCACCTGGAAGGTTGCCTCTGTCATACAAGAGCTTAACAAAGTCACGAATTGCAGTTACGTCTTGGGATCCCGATGAAAATTCATTGAAAATTTGATCGGTAGTAGCAACAAATACGCTAAGGTTATTACTTCGATGATAATCGGCCAATCGTTCGGCTTGATTGACTAAATCTGTATGGGTTACAATTAGGTAGTCAATATCCTTAATCCCATGTAAGTTTTGATTAGGTATTTTTTGAATAAAACGGGGACTTAAGGTAGAATTTAAATCAAATAATATATATAATGGAGGATTATTTATAGTTATATTTTCTGCAGTAAAAAATCCTGAATTATTTTGAATATCAATTTCCTGATTTGCTGGGTTTTTGAAATCGGTAATATTCCAAATCATGGTAGAAGGATTATAATTGGATATTTCAAAACGAGTATTTCCGTCCAACATGCTTCTTTGTGTTCGTATTATTTTTTGTTCCCCATAAAATTGAATGGTTCGAGGGACGGTTATAACAAAATAATCAATCCAAGCTGCAGCTTCATTCCATGATTTATTATAATTGAATGTAAGATTGATTTGGTCACTATTTACGGTTTTGTCAACTATGGTTTTTATTGGATCTGAAGCATAGCGATCATCATAACTGCCACTTACAGAACTGTAGGGTATATTTTTTAATAGCTCATCATTTAAAAATAATTGCATAGAGGACGGATATCCTTGAATAGATCGAGCTGTGGTAGTGGTTTGAATACTGATTTTATCACCTACCGAAATACCTGGAATGGAGTAACCGAAGGACTTTATAGTATTATTTTGCATTTTATCACCCCACCAGATACGACCAGATTTTTGGTGATTTTCTTCATTCTGTTCATGATAAATTACATCCTCATATTGATTAGTCGTCTGATTGTAAGATAGACCTCGACCATCAGCAATTGTAGTTATTCTTTTTCCAGCATTTCCTCCCCATGTTAGGAAGTAATGGGATGCGATATCAAAATCATGACCTTGCGCATCATAAGATTGATTGGATTCTTTATAGCGAATAGATGTTGGGTCTTTTGCAAACCATAAAATATAGTCTTCTTTATCAAAAAGATTATTGTTGTTAAAATCATATACCTGTATGGGTACTTCAACTAAATCTTCGGAACGTTCTGAAATAATAAGCTCGGGCAACATTTCCCCACCATTGCCATAAACCTTAAATGTTGATAGTGAAATATTGTTAGGATTAACTTCTAAAGATGCTATAAAATTCCAATCAAATTTGTATATTCCATCCGTAGCGATAGAAATCTTATAAAAATCACCATTTTTCAATACAGAGGTATACGTTTGGTCTTTTTTGTATTTAATTGAATTCGAAGTCTTGGTGTACGGTGTTTTTGTATATGAAATATCAAATGATGTTAGATAATCTACATCATTATTGTTTGCACGGAGTGGCGTAATAATCAGCGTTATATAACGATTGCCTTTTTCATAGGTGGCAACAGAATTCAGTTCAAAATTTTCAGTTAAATAGGCGTTTAATCGGGCTGAATTTATACGTTCAAAAGTGATATTATTCAATTTTAAATCCGTAACATCAAAATCGTTGGCTAAAAACTTCCTGGTGATGTATGGGATCATAAAAGTTTTGTCCTTGGTCAGTTTTTCAAAACAACCAACACAAGAGAAAGGACGCAAAACTTCATGTACTCTAGAATCTGGATTAGAACTGACTTGCTCGTCTATGACCCATTCAACTGACGCTACTTGACCAATTACTTCTTGAAAGTAAAATAGAAAAATTATATTTAGAAAAAAGGACTTCAGCGACCAGTTTAATATCATGAATGCAATTTTAATCTTGATAAGCTAAAAGACTAACATATGAACAAGAATATTTATTGTTAAAAATTTAAAATTTTACAAAAGCGGTATAATAATGACAAAATATAATCGTATCTTTACAAATGTTATATCTTTGTAAATTACAATAATTCACAGAATGAAAAATTTTAAAGCCATAATTATTCTATCATTAATACTTGTATCTAGTGTTGTTACGTATGCTCAAGATCCTGAGTTTACTCAGTTTTATGCAGCACCCGTGTATACAAATCCAGCAATGGCCGGAACAGGTTCTTGCAATGGCGGTGGGCGTGTAGTTCTGAACTACAGAAATCAATGGCCATCATTACCAGGTACATTCATTACATCAAGTGCTAGTTATGATCAACATTTTGATAATATAGGCGGTGGGGTATCCCTACTTTTGCTGGATGATCGTGCAGGCGAAGGTTTATTAAGATCTCAAACAGTTTCTGCTGGATACTCATTTCAATTAGACGTAAATAGAAGATTCACAATGCGATTTGGTATTGAAGGACAATACGGACAACGTAGTATCGATTGGCAACGACTTCGATTTGAAGATCAAATCGATGAAAGTAAGGGATTTGTAAACCCTACAGCTGAACCATATGTGTCTGATGGGGTGGGTTTTGCAAATTTTTCCACTGGTATTTTGGGATATACCGAACGCTTTTATGGTGGTGTAGCTGTTCATAATTTAATTGAACCTAATCAATCGTTCTTTGGTAATCCCGATGCCATTGTCCCTCGAAGATATACAGCTCATAGTGGTTTAGTCATTCCTTTGGATGGAAGAAAGATTCCCGAATCAACCATCTCCCCCAATGTACTATTTATGTTGCAAAATAAATTTACCCAAATGAATATCGGTTTCTATTACAATAAAGGACCATTAGTTACTGGACTTTGGTTTAGACAAACCTTTGGTGAATATGGTAATTCAGATGCACTCATGGGGCTCGTAGGGTTTAGAAAAGATCGATTTAAATTTGGATATAGTTTTGACTTGACAGTTTCTGATGCTCGTTCAGCAGCTCCAAGTTCTCATGAAATTTCCACTGGAATAGAATGGTGTGCCAAAAAACCCAATAGAAAATACAGAAAGCTATCTTGTCCAGATTTTTAATTGGAAACATAAAATTGTATAATTGCATAATATTATAAAAAGAATATAGTTATTAAAAAAAGTTTCTTACAATATGAAATTTAATAAACTCACAATCACACTACTTGCTGCCTCTTTGATGTCAACTGTGGCTTGTAAAAAACAAAAATCAGCCAGTACGGGTTGGAATTACAACGATTCCAAATGGGGTGGCTTTGAAAAACACGAATATGCGGGTCAAGAAACAGGACCTGGTTTAGTGCTTGTCCATGGTGGTACTTTTACCATGGGTTCGTCAGAACAAGATGTAACCTATGAACACAATAATGTTGAACGAAAGGTTACCGTTCCATCATTTTACATGGATGAAACAGAAGTCACTAATAATCATTACAGAGAATATGTATATTGGTTGAAACGTGTGTATGTTGACTATCCTGAAGTAGGAATCAATGCTTTGCCTGATACCAATGTATGGAGAAATCGACTGGCCTACAATGAACCTTATGTCGATTTATATTATCGTCATCCAGCGTATCAAGATTACCCTGTAGTGGGAGTTAGTTGGCAACAAGCTACAGCTTATGCTGCATGGAGAACAGATAGAGTTAATGAAATGATTCTCATCAGAGAAGGTGTTTTAGAACCAGAACCTGAGCAAATGAATGAAGCTAACTTTAATACTGATGCATACTATGTAGGTCAAAGCGATGGATTAACTTTCGGTAAACATCAAATGAAAGATTATCGAGTGAAAAAAGGTGGAACTCGTCAAGTTAGAATGGAAGATGGTATTATGCTTCCAGATTATAGACTTCCAACTGAAGCTGAATGGGAATATGCTGCACAAGCCAATATTGGTTCCTCTACTTATGAAAATATAAACCAAAAGAAAATATACTCATGGGAAGGTTTAACCGTAAGATACTCTGGTGGAGATGAGAGAGATAGAGGATACATGTATGGTAACTTCAAACGAGGCAAAGGTGATCAAGGAGGTATTGCAAATCGATTAAATGATGGGGCATTAATCACAACATCAGTTGCTTCATATTGGCCTAATGATCATGGTTTATATAATATGAGTGGTAACGTTGCTGAATGGGTGATGGATGTTTACAGACCTTTATCCTATGAAGATGTGAGTGATTTTAACTCTTTCAGAGGAAATGTTTTTGATAAAGTTAGTTTGGATCAAGATGGTATTGTTGACTTAAAAGACAGTTTAGGAAGAATTGTATATGTTCCTGTTACCGAAGAGGAAAACGTTGGAAGAAGAAACTATAAAAGAGCAGATAACATGGGATATTTGGATGAGGAACTGTATATGGATGGCGAACAAGGTTATGAATATGGTGTGTCTACACTTATTGATAACCAAGCTAGAGTATACAAAGGAGGGTCATGGAATGATAGAATTTATTGGGCTTCACCAGGCACAAGAAGATATTTAGATGAAGAGCAATCATTGTCAACCCTTGGTTTTAGATGTGCTATGCACAGAGTAGGAGCACCATAATTTCTCTAATTAAAAATTAAAAAAAAAAAGGAGGATGAAATTTATTTCATCCTCCTTTTTTTTCTTATCTTAATATCAGGCTAGCAAAACTCATTATATACCTCTTTGAGGTGTGCTGAGATCATCTCAGCAGATCGACCTTCAATATGATGTCGTTCAACAAAGTGAACTAACTCTCCATCCTTAAATAGACCAATACTTGGAGATGATGGAGGATATGGAAGTAAATATTTTCGTGCTTCGTTTGTAGCATCAGTGTCTTGTCCTGCAAACACCGTAAATAATTGATCTGGTTTTTTGTCGCTATCAAGAGAGTTTAATGCACCTGGTCTTGCACTTCCTGCAGCACAACCACATACACTATTAACAACCAAAAGGGCTGTTCCTTTACAATTTCTAAATGTATTGTTAACTTGTTCTGAATCTCTCAGTTCTACAAAACCATTGTTGGTTAAATCTGCTCGCATTGGAGCTACTAATTCTTCTGGATACATAGGTTTTTAATTTTATTTTACAAATATGCAACAAAAGGAATCAAAGGATTGTTTATATAATATTAAATTTGCACCAATATAAAAATAAGATGACAACAGAATCAATGACTAGATATAAGGTTAAAGATATCTCACTTGCTGAGTGGGGAAGAAAAGAAATAAATATTGCTGAAGCAGAAATGCCGGGCCTAATGGCTCTTCGTGAAGAGTTTGGACCATCACAACCTCTAGCAGGTGCACGTATAGCAGGATGTCTTCACATGACCATCCAAACTGCTGTTCTTATTGAGACCTTGACAGCTCTTGGTGCAGAAGTTTCTTGGAGTAGTTGTAATATCTTTTCAACGCAAGATCAAGCTGCTGCGGCAATAGCTGCCGCTGGAATTCCAGTTTTTGCTTGGAAAGGAATGAACGAGGAAGAGTTTGATTGGTGTATTGAACAAACACTTCATGCTTTTGAAGGTGATAAACCGCTAAACATGATTCTTGACGATGGAGGTGATTTGACCAACATGGTCTTAGATAATTATCCAGAACTTGTAAGTGGTATCAAAGGAATTTCTGAAGAGACAACAACTGGAGTGCTAAGGCTGCATGATAGACAAAAAATAGGAACTCTTCCTTTGCCTGCCATTAACATCAATGATTCTGTTACTAAATCAAAATTTGACAATAAATATGGTTGTAAAGAAAGTGCTGTAGATGCTATTCGAAGAGCTACTGATGTAATGATTGCCGGGAAAGTAGCAGTTGTTGCTGGATATGGTGATGTTGGTAAAGGGACAGCTGCATCTCTTTCTGGAGCTGGCGCTCGTGTGATCGTAACTGAAATTGACCCAATATGTGCTTTGCAAGCTGCTATGGACGGTTATGAAGTCAAAAAGATGGAAAATGCTATTCCAAGAGCTCAAATTGTAGTAACAGCTACAGGGAATAAAGACATTCTTGTTGAAAAACACTTCAAATTAATGAACGATAAAACAATTGTTTGTAACATTGGTCATTTTGATAATGAAATAGATGTAGCCTATTTAAATTCGAATTATGGACATACCAAGTTTGAGGTTAAGCCTCAAGTGGATGTATATAATATTGATGGCAATGAAATAATATTATTAGCTGAAGGTCGATTGGTTAACTTAGGTTGTGCTACTGGTCATCCGTCATTTGTAATGAGTAATTCATTTACAAATCAAACGCTCGCACAACTAGAATTGTGGCAAAATTCAGAAAACTATAACAATGAAGTTTATGTTCTTCCTAAACATTTGGATGAAAAAGTGGCAGCTCTTCATTTATCTAAAATTGGGGTTGAGTTAGAAGAATTAAGCAAAGATCAAGCTGATTATATAGGTGTAGGTATGCAAGGTCCTTATAAAGGAGAACATTACCGTTACTAATATAATTACAAACAAATAGAATTATGCCTACTTGAATAAAGTGGGCATTTTTATTTTATGCGGGTTATTCCTACTGTGCCTCTCAATGAAAATATCTTTGAAGCATGGCAGATATCATCATAGTTTATTTTTCTTTCAATAATTTGAAAATGATAATTTGAAATAATATGTCTTAATGTGACTCCGTATATTCCACCAGATGACAGTGATGGAGTTATATAATTTTCTCCGTCAAAAATTAAAATATTGCTAATCAATTCCTCACAGATATCTCCGTCCTGATTTTTTATGAATAAGTAGTCGGCTTCTGATTTTTTCATGAATTCAGCGGCCAAAACATAGTATATACTTGATAAGCTTTTAACCGTCAACCAATTCACAACAGGTTTGGGTTGATCATAAAGTTTGAATTGACCCAATTGAATTGGAGCTTTCTGGAGTTCAGATTCGAGATCTAACTGGGTAGGAAGAAAGAAGGGTAAATCACATTGCTCACACGTGAAATCAAATGATAATTCATTATTTTCTGGTAAATATTTACCACCACCGCTTCTAAAAAAATTTACTCTAATAATTTGGTTTTCGTTGGTTATAAGTGATTTTATGAACAGTTCATCAATTGGGAAAGAGTGCTCAAGATGATAAATTTTCAAACCCTCATGGATACGTTGAATATGATAATGTAACAAAGGCACCTGTCCATTAAATATACGTATAGTTTCAAAAAAACCATCACCATATAAAAAACCGCGGTTCATCATAATGTAAACATACCTGCTACTGCTGCAGTCATGAGACAAGCCAATGTTCCTCCTAAAAGAGATCGAAGTCCTAGTTTAGCTAATGTGCTTCGTTGATTAGGAGCAATAGAACCAATACCTCCAATTTGGATGCCTATGGATGCAAAATTGGAAAATCCACACAATGCGTAGGTAAGAATAATGATGGTTCTTTTTTGAAGGAGGGCATTTGTTGTATTTTCTGCAACGATGTCTTTCAGCGATAAATAGGCAATAAATTCGTTGATGACGGTTTTTTCACCCAGTAGTTGACCAGCTATTAATATGTCATTTGAATGGATACCAATAATCCATGCAAAGGGAGCAAAAAGATATCCCAATATCATCTGAAGATTGAATGAATCAAATATAGTCCTTGTCTCAATAATTTCATTGAGGGATGTAAATTGCCAAGATCCTATTCCGTTGAATTCTCCGATAATATTGATTAACAAATAATTGATCAAGGAAATAAATGCTAGAAAAACCAAAATCATACCAGCTACATTGACGGCAAGCTTTATTCCGTCGGTAGTGCCATTGGAAATTGCTTCTAGTGGTCCATCCCCTATTTTTTCTTTGTTGATTTCTAAATTTTGATTGATTTCTTCAGTCTCTGGAAATAGAATTTTAGCACAGACAATTGCAGCTGGTGCAGAAAGAATAGATGCAGTTAACAAATGTTTGGCGAATTCTTGTTGAGAAGCGATGTCATCACCTCCAAGAAATCCAATAAATGCAGCAAAAACACCGCCAGCTATAGTTGCCATACCTCCTGTCATTAAACACATAATCTCAGATTTAGTCATATGAGTAATGTATGGTTTTACAATCAAGGGTGCTTCAGTTTGACCCACAAAAATATTGGCGGCTGCTGCCAAACTTTCTGCACCAGATAGGCGCATCGTTTTACTAAGTACCCAAGCAAATCCGTAAACAATTTTTTGGAGTATTCCTAAATAATAAAGAAGTGAGGTAAGTGCAGAAAAGAAAACGACAGTTGGCAAAACCTTAAAGGCAAACACATAACCAATTGTATGTTCAATGGGTCCATTAGACCCCAATTTGAAGATTTGAGCAGAATCTGGCCAATTTCCAAAAATAAACTGGGCACCAGAATCAGTAAAAGCTAATAATTGAGTAAAGAAGCTAGCTAAAAATGTGAATATAATTGAAATAGAAATATTCGTGAATGGAATTTCGATTTGTTTAAATACAAGAATTGCGAGTATAAATTGGATCAAAATACCTGATAAGACTAATTTCCAGTTGATATGTTTTTTATGCTTACTAAAAATGAAAGCAAATCCAATCAAAATGATTATTCCAATGAATCCTCTGATTATTATCATTAATGTTATTTAATAAATTTGCCGTAAATATAAAAGAAATACCGTTGGTCAATTGGTTTAATGTTGGATCATTCTTTTTCCTTCAATTACTTATTTTTAAATATTCTATTCTAGGTATACTATTTTCGAACGTTTTCAATCACTTATCTTTGTAACTAATAATAATTTGCACATGCAAGATCAAACGCCCTATTCTCCTAAACATAAAGTTAGAATTGTAACTGCCGCATCCTTGTTTGACGGCCATGATGCCGCAATCAATGTTATGCGAAGGATAATTCAGGCGAGTGGATGTGAAGTGATACATTTAGGCCATGATAGAAGTGCTGAAGAAGTTGTTAATACAGCTATTCAAGAAGATGCCAATGCGATTGCAATGACCAGTTACCAAGGAGGTCACAATGAATATTTTAAATATATGCGCGATCTTTTGGTTGAAAAAGGAGCTAGTCATATTCAACTATTTGGTGGTGGTGGGGGCACAATTTTACCAGAAGAAATTGAGAAGTTAGAAGCATATGGCATAGCTAAAATATATCATCCAGATGATGGAAGGTCTATGGGACTTCAAGGAATGATTAATGATTTAATTCAAAAATCAGATTTTGCAACAGGTCAACATCTAAATGGCGAAATAGATTCGTTCAGGACACGCAACAAGATGTCTATTGCACGGATCATTTCTGCTGCAGAAAATTTTCCTAAAGAAAACAAAGCCTTTTTAGATCAAATTCAACGTGAGGCTAAAACGATATCAACTCCTGTGTTAGGAATAACTGGAACTGGGGGAGCAGGAAAAAGTAGCTTAGTAGATGAATTAGTTCGACGTTTTTTACTGGATTTCCCTAAAAAAAACATAGCAATTATATCAGTAGATCCATCAAAACGAAAAACTGGCGGTGCCCTTTTAGGTGACCGAATCCGAATGAACAGTATTCGTAGTGAGCGAGTTTATATGCGTTCTTTAGCAACAAGACAAGCAAATTTAGCCTTGTCAGCGCATATTGATACGGCTAAAGATATATTGAAAGTGGCCGGGTATGACTTAATTATTTTAGAAACTTCGGGTATTGGACAAAGCGACACAGAGATTACAGATCACAGTGATGTGAGTTTATATGTAATGACTCCAGAATATGGAGCTGCCACCCAGTTAGAGAAAATTGATATGCTTGATTTTGCGGATGTTATAGCACTCAATAAGTTTGATAAACGTGGTGCTCTAGATGCACTCAGAGATGTTAAGAAACAATTTCAACGGAATCATCAATTATTTAATCAAGATCCAGATAAAATGCCTGTTTTTGGGACTATAGCAAGTCAATTTAATGATCCAGGTTTGAATTCATTGTATGCTACACTGATAAAAACGATTCAAACTAACACAAATGCGGATCTAAATACTTCGTATGGTACTACTCAAGAATTGAGTGAGAAAATATATATTATACCTCCTAAACGAGTTCGGTATTTATCTGAAATAGCAGAAAATAATCGGAGTTACAATCAATGGGCAAAACAACAAGCCAATATTGCTCAAAAATTATTCGGAATTCATAAAACTATTCAGACTATTCAAGAGACAGCGGTTGACGATTCTGATCGTTTGATAAAAGATTTAAAAGAGACGTATGCCAGAGTGGCTCTTGATTTTGACCCCAAACTTCAGGTGGTTTTAGACGAGTGGGATCAGCTAAAAGTGGCATACGCCAATGATATATATACGTATTTGGTCCGTGGAAGAGAAATTAAGGTTGAAACTAAAACGACCTCACTATCACATCAAAAAATAAGCAAAGTATCGCTACCTAAATATGAGGCTTGGGGTGACATTTTACAATGGAATTTACAAGAAAATGTGCCCGGTAAATTTCCGTTTACAGCAGGAATATACCCATTCAAACGTCAAGGAGAAGACCCAACTCGTATGTTTGCGGGTGAAGGAGGTCCTGAAAGAACGAATAAACGTTTTCATTATTTGAGTAGCAGTATGCCCGCTAAACGGTTAAGCACAGCCTTTGATTCGGTAACCTTATACGGAAATGATCCAGATCATCGTCCTGATATCTATGGTAAAATTGGTAATGCTGGAGTGAGTATTTGTTGTTTGGATGATGCAAAAAAGCTGTATTCTGGATTTAACCTAGCCAATCCAATGACGTCGGTAAGTATGACTATCAATGGTCCTGCGCCTATGCTTTTAGGTTATTTTATGAATGCTGCCATTGATCAACAATGTGAACTATATATTCATGAGCAAGGCATTGAAAAAGAGATAAAAGCTAAAATAGATGCCTTTTTTAATTCACGTGGTATAAAACAACCGCAGTATGAAGGAGAATTGCCAGTGGGTAATAACGGCCTAGGACTTATGCTACTTGGAGTAACAGGTGATATGGTGCTCCCTTCGGATATTTATTCTAAAATTAAAGCAGACACATTAAGACAAGTTCGTGGTACGGTTCAGGCAGATATATTAAAAGAAGATCAAGCTCAAAATACGTGTATCTTCTCTACTGAATTTGCACTCAGGTTAATGGGAGATGTACAGCAATATTTTACGGATCATGGAGTTCGAAATTTTTATTCTGTGTCCATTTCAGGATATCATATCGCAGAAGCTGGTGCAAATCCAATTACACAATTAGCATTTACCTTAGCCAATGGATTTACCTATGTAGAGTATTATTTGAGTAGGGGAATGAATATCAATGATTTTGGTCCTAATTTGTCATTTTTCTTCTCCAACGGTATAGATCCAGAATATGCGGTTATTGGAAGGGTTGCACGAAAGATTTGGGCTAAAGCAATGAAATTAAAATACGGTGCAGATGAGCGAAGTCAAATGCTTAAATATCATATTCAAACCAGTGGAAGAAGTTTGCATGCTCAAGAAATTGATTTTAATGATATTCGAACTACACTTCAAGCTTTGTATGCCATTTATGATAATTGTAATTCATTGCATACCAATGCATATGATGAGGCTATCACCACTCCTACAGAGGAAAGTGTCAGAAGAGCTGTCGCTATCCAGCTCATTATTAATAAAGAACTGGGGTTAGCTAAGAATGAAAATCCTATGCAAGGTTCTTTTATCACTGAAGAGCTTACAGTGCTTGTGGAAGAAGCTGTTTTGGCGGAATTTGACCGTATAACAGAGCGAGGGGGTGTTTTAGGTGCTATGGAAACAATGTATCAAAGAAGTAAGATTCAGGAAGAAAGTCTGTATTACGAAACGCTAAAACACAATGGTGATTTTCCTATAATTGGCGTAAATACTTTTTTAAGTAGTAATGGGTCGCCTACTATTTTACCAAAGGAGGTTATTCGAGCAACGGAAGAAGAAAAACAAATCCAAATTAAAACATTAGAAAACCTTCATACTTGCTATGCTGAAGCATCCAAGAAACAGCAAAAAAATATTCAATCGATTGCACTTCAAAATGAAAATCTATTTGATGCTCTCATGGAAGCGTGTAAAGTCTGTTCTTTAGGACAGATTACGGATGCTCTCTTTGAGGTAGGTGGTCAATATCGAAGAAACATGTAAACTGCTGCTATTGTATTAGATTTGTAATCATGATGTCATTACGATCTGTATTTTTTGCGTTTTTTATATTTCTATCTACTTTGTTATGGGCATGGGGTCCTACAGGTCATCGCGTGGTAGGCTATGTTGCACAAAAACATCTTACTTCCAAAACAGCTAAAAAAGTAGATGCAATTTTATCATCATATTCTCTTGAAATGTGTGGTAATTACCTAGATTTTATTCGTTCAGACACCCAATATAGACATATGAATGCTTGGCATTATGTCAGTATCCCAGATGGCAAAACATATGCAGAGTGCGATCACAAATCTGCAGGGGATGTAATACAAATTATTGAAAAATTAGTTCAAGAACTCAAAACAAAGGAGTTTAGTGTAGTGGAAAATGAAGAATTTGCCATTATGGCTTTGGTTCATTTGGTAGGTGATTTACATCAGCCACTTCATGTTGGATTAGAAGAAGATCGAGGAGGTAATTCAGTGAGTGTAAACTGGTTTGGGAAAAAAACAAATTTGCATCGAATATGGGATAAAGAACTCATTGATCATTTACAACTCAGCTACACCGAATTAGGGAATCATATAAATCGAAATATAACCAAATCTCAAATAGCCATGTGGCAGCGTTCAACGGTCCGCGAATGGGCTCAAGAAAGTCAAAATTTAAGAACTGCTTGTTATGATTTTGAAAAAGATACCAATCTAGGTTATTCGTATAGTTTTAGACATACCCAAACCATGCAAATCCGTTTAGAGCAGGCAGGAGTTCGGCTTGCAGGACTTTTAAATGAAATTTACAATTAATGGGTACGATTAGTGAATATGAAGATTGACAGCCAATAATGCGACTACTAAACCTACTAAAATGGCAATCAATTTATATCTGCCATAAGTATGACTCTCATTATTCTCGAAAAGAATGGTGGTACTGATATGTAAAAACACCCCAATAACCACTGCGATTAGCATACTGAAAATCTCGGCATAGTCTATAAGTTGGTGGCCAATAATCATTCCAAGTGGAACCATAACAGCATATAGCGCAATCCATAAATAGTTCGTTTTATCTTTTGAAAAAACGCTCTTGAGAACCACAGCCAGAGCAAAAGCTGCGGGTAGCTCATGTAATCCTATTGCAAAAACAAGATTATTTTGGGTTGCCTCGGAGAATGCATCTCCACCTAATCCTAGTCCTTCGATGAACGCATGAAGACTTAATGCCAAAAACACGGAGATGGGAAATCCTTTTTTAAACTCATGAAAATGTAAATGGCCATGTTCTATGCCTTTGGTAAAAAAATCAACAACAATTTGCAAGAAAAAGCCAGCTAAGATATAGTACCCTGCTTGGTGACCAATTTTTTCATATACCTCAGGAATCAAATTAAGAATGGTAATAGAGATAAGAAATGAACCACTAAACGCTAAAAACAACTTGAGCTGTCGTGTTTTTTCAGATTGAATAGTAAGTCCAATGACACCTCCTAAAAATGGAAAAAAGAAAAGCAAGAAAAGCCACCAAAAATGCATGAATGCAATTTTAATCAATAGTTCGTAGTTATGATACGTTTTATTTTAATTCACGTTATATTTCTTCATCTGGATGATGATCCGTTAGTTTCATAATCTGGGATGCTTCGAGCTCATTGCCAGCAATACCTTTTATGCTTCCAAAAAGAGATGCTAGATTTTCTTGCACCACCCATATTTGTTTTTCACGTGTAGCCCAAATTTTGTGCATGGCTTTTTTTTCGGCATTGAGTTGGTTGATCATTCCATCATAATTTTCGACAATGCGCTGAATATTTTGAATAAAACCATTGCTGGTCAGGTAGGTATATAGTAGCTCCATCTTATCGCCCTTGTTTTCTTCAGCAGATTTTACGGCATGGGTCTTAATTACCATCTCGCGAAGAATAAAAGAAAGGCTTTTTACTTCATGAAATCCACAAATCCAAACACCATCTTTAGCACCAAACCGATCCATATCTGAGGGATAAGTTTCCGTAACAATTACAGCAATATCTGCTTGGCAGTTCATCTGATCTTGCTTGAGTTTTTCAATCCAATCACCAGCAAAATTCTTGGTACGTTTACTCTCATATACGATAGAACCACAGATTTGCTGTGTGTTGTTTCGAACAACTTGAATGCAGTCGGCTCCACGAACTCCTTTAGGCACTTCTTTAATAATATCGAAGGGGTAGGAAGCCAAAAGCAGGTTTTCTAGGGCTAGTTCTTGCACCTCCCCTTGAAGCTGCATGCTGCCTTGTTCTGCTTTTCGACGCATTTCCTCTGCCAGTCTTTTATTATCATCTATTTGTTTTTGCCATTTTATTTTTTCCAATTCAAAGGTTTCTCGTTCTTTAGCTCGAGCCTTTTCCTCAATTTCGTGTTGTTTGTCTAGCATTTTTTTTTCGAGATCAAGCTGCAAGTTTTCGGCTTGTTCTTTCAAATCGCGTTCTTTTTTGAGTAGACTTATTTCAATTGCCTTTAGCGCTGCGTTTTCCGCTTTTTTCTTCTCATTTTCTTCGGTGAGATCTTTCAGTTGTTGCTCAAAAGAGGCTTGGGTTTGTTTATGGATGCTTTCTTTTTCTTTGAGTAATTGCTGGTTCAAACGATCTTGAAACAGCTCATTTTCATTTTTCTTTTTTTCTTCGAAGGCGGCTTTTTCCTGTTGCAGTTTTAGTTGTTCTGCTTCAAACCGTTGATTTTGTTGGGCTAATTTTTGTTCAAATTCTGCCTTAAAGTGAGCCTGTAATTTACCGCTTAACGCTTCTTCTACATCAAAATTACTTCCACAATGGGGACATTTTATTTTATCCATCATACTAAGGTCAAATGTAATGTATTGGTCATAAAAATAGCAGTGGTTAAAAATCATATCCAATTATGATTTTTATCATAATTTATTGCTTACGAAAATTAGATAATTGCCCAATGGGGATAGATTGAGTCAAGTTTTTGAACCCATCATCATAAAAGGGTTAGGATCGGCCAGACTAGAGATATACAACCGTTGGGGCGAGAAAATGTATGAAACTAGTGATATGGAAAAAGGCTGGGATGGGGTTTACAGAGGCAAACCAGTTCCCGAAGGAGAATATTTTTGGATACTCTATTACCAGATTTCAGATACGAATGGACATATAAATGGGACCGTTACATTAATCCGTTAGGCATCGATGTAAGCGTAGGCTAGCTTGATGGTTCCGTAATCGATTTTACCATCCAAGGCATTGAAAATGATACTGGATTTTATTCTTCCATCAGGACTATAGTTGTCTTCTTTTCCGTTATCTGCTTCCTGATAGATTTGAATAATACGATCCATCAATACATCGTCTGGCTTATAGGCTTGAATGTCCACATCCGGAAAATCATCGGATATTTTAAGGATATGACCTTGTATGGTGGTTAGTGCCATGCCACGTTCAATGGATATTTCTTGTAGCGATTTTCCTGCTTTGATGAGTTCGATGGTTTGTTGATAGGTGTTGATTTTTTTTTCTTTGGCGCGTATTTTGGCTTTGTTTTTCTTTATTTCAGAAGGATTTGTAGTTCCTCCGCTGGCTAGGATATGGCTTTCCCAATCTTTTTCAAAGTCGGTTTCCGGCAGTAGATCTACTTCTTGGCTTAACTCTTGAAAACGTTGATCAGCCTTAAGAGCCAAAGAGTCAACCTCAATGGCCATTCGATTTATGCCCAACAGTTTCAACCCGTCCAAATCTTTCAATCGAGATAGAGCAACATAGCCTTGTCCGGGTTCAAATGCTTTTCCCAAATCAATTTCGGCGGCTTCTAGCGTCATACCTTGGCTTTTATGAACGGTTATAGCCCACGCTAAGCGAAGGGGGACTTGTTCAAAACTCACTAGGGGTGTCCCTTTTTCATTGTTGATGGACCAGACATCAGGCGTTGCTAATACCTTTCGTTTATCCATAAGTTGCACTAAGGGAAATGGACCATTTTCTTCAGCATCTTTTTTAAAGTCAACAATTACACCTAGGGTACCATTCATAATAGCCCGTTCATGATTATTTTTTAGAAACATCACTTTTGCTCCTTTTTTGAGTACCAATTTATCTTGAACGATCAACGATTTGACGAAGGATTCCATCATTTTTTGATTTCCTTTCTTGATGGCAAAAAATTCCCAGGGTTCTTCCGATAATTCAGCCAGTTCTTTCTCGTTCATAGCATCTACATCTGCATTATGAGCATACAATTTTGTGGGCTCTATGGTATGTTGATTAAAACGGGTTTCTTGCAATAGCTGCACTGCAGGCTCATCAATTTCATTTGCACGAATTTGATTGAGAATAGTATTTAATTCATTTTTAGTTTGGCGATATTGCTCGGTAAGGTAACAGACTATGGGCGATGCGTCTATCCAGGCCTTGCTCATAAAAGCAAACTTTTCCCTGCTGGGAACAAGTTCCTTGCTCACAGGGGGTAATTGAAAAAAGTCTCCAGCAAATACGACTTGCATTCCTCCAAAAGGTTGTGCTGAATTTCTTAAATATTTTAGTGATTGATTGATCATATCCAATTGATTTTTATGAAGCATGGATATTTCATCGATAATCAATACATGGGTTTTGGTTATGTTTTTGGTTAGATACTGTTTTCCTTGCATGGATTTCAGATCGCTATGGGATAGGCTTTCTTTAACCCCAATACCACTCCAAGAGTGAATGGTTGTGCCATTCATGTGGGTAGCAGCTATTCCCGTGCTGGCCGTTATTGCTACAGGAACTTTATGTTCTTTTAGCCATTGAATGTAGGTGTTTAATGTATAGGTTTTCCCTGTTCCCGCACTTCCAGTTAAAAAAACATTTTTTCCTGATTTTAGTATAGATAGTGCCTTTTCTTGAAACATAGATTAAGATTTTAGAAGTACTTTATGGAGACCAGTAACGATGAATTTCCCAATGATAAATCCTGCAATAGCACCTACCATAATATCACCTAAATAGTGTTTGCCTACATACACTTGCGCAAATGATATGAGTCCAGCCCAAACATAAAAAATCCAATGTAGATGATTAGAAGGATGTTTTTTTGTAAAGAACCAAGTAAAGATAACAGCCAATCCAAAATGGTTGGTAGCATGAGAGGATATAAACCCGTACTGACCCCCGCAGTCAATAATATGACGTATATGCTGAGATAAACTAGGCTCATGACAAGGCCGTAACCGTTCAAAGAAAGGCTTCATAAAACCTGCAGAAAATTGATCAGTTAGGATAATAGATAGTATGGCAGCTAGGAGAAAATAAAAACCTTTGAGTTGGTATTCTTTGAATATCAAAAAAATAAACAGGACATATAATGGAATCCAAGTCAATGCGTTTCTTATGGGGAGTAGGATGGCATCCAATATAGGATGTGCCCATTTTTCATGGATGAGTATAAATATAGATTGGTCTATATCTTGTAAAAATTCAATCATTTAGTTGCAATTAGAATAAACCGTTTTGAATGAGTTGAGTGATACGGGGATAAAGCATAATCACCAAATGTATCTTGAATAGCGAAGCCAGCTTTCTTCATCATAGCCATAATTTCATCTGGACGAAATGCGGCGACCTCTTCTGTAAACGTATAATGTTGCCCGTTATCTTTAAAAGAGATATGTTTTTGTAACGTGCCATTAATTTCTTTTCGAATGATATTGAATTCAACTGGTCCTTTTGTGACGGTTTCATGAGAAATAAGTTGGTCTAAAATGAACGGAATATTCATAAAATCAAAGACAAACGTGCCATTATTGTTAAGTCCAGTATAAATGTGATTAAGCGTTTGTTGGTGTTCTTTTAGGGTGTCAAAATAACCAAAGCTGGTGAAAAGATTGAAAATATAATCATATTTTTTTGGTAAAGGATTACGCATATCATGAGTATAGAAACACAAATCATTATTTTCAAATTGTTTTGCATGTTGAATGCTATTTTCCGAATAATCGCAACCTTCAACAATGGCTCCCATTTTCTGTAGATGAATACTGTGTCTGCCTTTACCACAAGCTAAATCAAGCATTAGAGCATGGGGAGCAGGGGTGAGATATTGGTATATTTTCTGAATAAAATTTTCTGCTTCAGTGTGATCTCGGTCTTTGTAGAGTAGGTGATAATATTCACTATCAAACCATGTTTTGTACCATTTTCTCATGGTCACAAAGGTATTCTGCCATCTGAAAAGGTTGATATAAAATACAATCAACTTATCCCTTTTAGACGTATAATTTGTTAACCTTTGTAACTTTATATTACAAATAACCGTAGTATAGATACATATAACCATGACTACTCAAGAGTATAATATCTGTGTTCAAACGCATACTGATGGGATATATCGGTTCATCCCAATTTGAGGTCTTTTTCATTTGGTGTAGTGTTATAATTTTTGTTTTCGCATAGCAGCTATAATTCGTTTGTTTTCATCATAGATATCATAGCATTGATGAGCATTCCACGCTTTATCAAAGTAAATGGTTCTATAGTCAAAGTAAAGTGGCATATTTTGGTTTAAATGTACCCATGTTGTTTCTTTAAGTGGTTGAATGATAGCATTAGTATCAGTAGGATCATATGTTTTCAAACGTTCTTCATCTTTTGGTAGTAAGCCCATCATAATTCTAAAGTCATCGGCATCATACTTGTTTACATTTTGCATTAGAAATTCACCAAATAGTATTGGTTTTTCAAGACGTACACATCCATGACTTACCGCACGTTGGGTAAGATTGAAAGCACTTTTATTGGGGGTGTCGTGTAGATAAATACTAAATGGATTACTAAACATAAACTTTACTGTTCCTAACGCATTTTTTGGACCGGGGTCTTGAACAATTTGGTAAGGAATTTGCATTTTATTGATTCGTTTCCAATTGATGGTATCCCCATTAATTAAAGAATCACCTCGATAAACTTTATGTCCGGTTCTGCTCAGATGTGCCGGGTCTTTGACAAGTTTCCACCACATTTCATTGCGAATAATACTATATGGAATGGTCCAAGTTGGGTTAATCACCAAATAGTTAATACGACTGGCAATTTGAGGTGTTTCCATATTTTTTGGTATAGCAATCGACTTTTCACTATTTTTATTTTCATTAACCATTTCATCATAGTTGTCAGGTAAATTTTTTCCAATACAAATTTTAAAGTAAGAAGTACTGTCCTTCCAATGAAGATTGACCATGTATTCGGGAAGATTAACATATACAAAGGGTCTTGTTTGAGGCTTATTAAACCAACGTTGTCTTTCTAAATTAGCGATGATTTGATTCAAATTATCGGTTGGATTACCATTAATAATTTGAATGGTTTTATATCCAATTACCCCATCTGGAGATAAACGGTGTTTTTCCTGAAGTTTTTTTATTTGTTTTTCTAAATCCTTCGTGTAAATATCTGATTCATTGATATTTTGAATGCTTTTATCGGGTAAATTCTGTTGTTTTAAACGCTGTATAATTTTAATAATATCGGGTGACGTATCTCCTTGTTGTATTTTAGTTTGATACGTAAATTCAATTAAACTAGCTGTTGATTGATTTACTTTTTTTTGTTCCTGTAGAAGGAGCAATATTAAATGCTGGTAAGTGGTATCATTTTGATGTAGAGCATCTATTTTTTTGGTTTTGTCAGAGGCATATAAAAAATTTTTGTAGTCTAGAGCTTTTAAATTATTAAGTGGAAGTAGGTAATTATTTCCAAAAATATCTTTGGGATTGGTCCGACCATTGGCAATATTTTCATACATATTTAATAGTGCACTAGAAATCAGTATTTCGCATTTAGCAGCAGCTTGGTATGCTAACTTCGAATTAGAAGTGGCAAAAATCTGTTCTTTATATTTTCGGATAAGGGGAAGAAAATAAAATTGGGTATCCATGCCATGTTTCATCGCATGGAGAAAGATATTTTCTAAGGTATCCCAACTAGATTTGTTATCATTAAGCACATAGATCCATAAGGGTGCAAATGTTTTTTCGTGGTAAAATTGCTTAAGGGTATCTTGGAATAAAACTGTCGGTAAATCTTTTGAAGCAATGGATGTATTAAGTTGTTTTTGAATATAGAATGCTAATGAGTCTTCTTCTAGAACGAAGGGTAGATTGTTGTCTGTTGTTTCTTTAGTCGTTGTAGAATTGCAATTAGATATGAAAAAAATAAAAGCAAATACACTAAAATATCCCAGGAATTGTTGTAAGGTCTTAATTCTACGGACCATTGTTTTTAAGCGAATATAACAGATTTATATGACTAAATCATTTATGGTTAAGTACATGGATGTATTTAATATCCTAGAATTATTCATGTAACTTTGGTTAGGATAATATATAAAAAGGCACGTTCCTTCTTTGATGGTATTGATAAGAGTTTTGTTAATTGATTTTGATACGGCAGGGCAACCGAAACTTCTTCCTATTCTCTCATTTCGATTTACAATTGTAGGAGATATATAATCGGCACCATGAATGACCACACCTCTGGAGAAGGCATTTGAATTGAAATTTGGTTCTAATCCGTGTAGTTTTAGAGATAAATTATTTCTACCATAATAGGGGTTCCCGGTAACGTAAAAACCCAAGGAGCTTTTTTTGCTACTATGTTGATTGCTAAACGAGTTAGCATATTCATTGCCACTTCGATTTCCATGAGCAACCCACTCATTAATTTTAATATTTTTATTAATTAAGTCTATTACCCATAGTCTTTTGGTATTGCAATGTTTAGAAAAATCAATGACAGTTAAGTATTGTGTGTCTGATAATTCTTGGGTATGCTTCAGAAAGAGATAACCTTTTAAAGCACTGGATAATGCTTCTAACGATAGTGAATCCTGACCCGAAGTGTAGATAATCTCATTGTAAACACGCTGAGTAAATGCATTAAATTCATCGGAAGCTAAGGAGATTAATTCATTACCGTCTGCCTTAGAAGTAGGTGGATTTTTGGGTACAGTCTTAGTAGAATATGCATTCGAAAATAAAAAGAGAAATAAGATTACAATACATTTTGTTCCTATTTCTCTTTTTGTAAATATCGTTTGCATTTTTGAATGAAAGAGGTTTATTTAGTGTGTTATTGATAGGCTATTTCTTTATCTTTTTTACAACAAGATGATTTTGTTTCAGCTTGTTCAGTGGTTTCCTCAGCGTTTTTATCTGAATGGTTACCAGAAATATGTCCACCTAAAATTGGAGCAATAATCAACCCAATAAGACAGGTAAGCTTTATCAATATGTTCATGGAAGGCCCAGAGGTGTCTTTAAATGGATCACCTACAGTATCTCCTGTAACAGCTGCCTTGTGAGCGTCTGATCCTTTGTAAGTCATTTCTCCATTAATCTCTACACCTGCTTCAAAAGATTTTTTTGCATTATCCCATGCACCACCGGCATTATTTTGGAAAATAGCCCAAAGGACTCCAGAAACGGTAACACCAGCCATATATCCACCTAGCATTTCAGCCACTAATTGATTGTTTGTAGGGTAAACAAGTTTACCAATAATTACAACGGCTATTGGGAAACCGATGGTCAGTATACCAGGCAGCATCATTTCTTTTAATGATGCTTTTGTTGAAATGTCTACACACTTGCCGTAATCGGGTTTTCCAGAACCTTCCATTATGCCAGGAATATCTCTAAACTGACGTCGAACTTCTTCTACCATTTCCATAGCAGCCTTTCCTACAGCATTCATTGCGAGTGCAGAAAAAACGACAGGAATCATAGCACCAACAAAAAGCATTGCTAATACAGGAGCTTTAAATATATTGATACCGTCAATTTCAGTAAAGGTAACGTAGGCAGCAAAAAGTGCTAATGAAGTTAAGGCTGCAGATGCTATAGCAAATCCTTTACCAGTAGCTGCAGTGGTATTACCAACAGAGTCCAATATATCCGTACGTTCCCGAACGATAGGTTCTTGCTCACTCATTTCGGCAATACCTCCAGCGTTATCAGCGATAGGACCAAAAGCGTCAATAGCTAATTGCATCGCTGTTGTAGCCATCATGGCGGAAGCAGCTAGAGCCACTCCATAAAAACCAGCAAAAGCATACGATGCCCATATTGCAGCAGCAAAGAGCAATACTGATGAAAAAGTTGAAATCATACCTGTTGCTAATCCTGCAATTATATTTGTTCCCGCACCCGTACTAGATTGTTGTACTATTTTAAGGATTGGTTTTTTACCCAAGCCAGTGTAATATTCGGTGAATGAGGAGATCGCAGCACCAACCACAAGCCCAACTAAGCAGGCATAAAATACTCTCATTGAAGTGATATCTTTAATACCTTCACCAAAAAACTCCATTTGCATGGTCTCTGGCAACATCCAAGAAACTAAGCCAAAACATGCACCAGCTACTAATACTATGGAAGTCCAATTCCCAATATTTAATGCTTTTTGAACATCAGCTTCTTTTGCATCATTGTTAGATATCTTTACTAAGAATGTTCCGATGATTGATATTATGATACCAGCACCAGCAATAGCAACGGGTAATAAAATAGGGCCAATGCCACCAAATATATCATTCACTGAACCACCCATATCATTAATCACATAATTACCTAATACCATAGCAGCTAAAACAGTAGCAACATAGGAGCCAAATAAATCAGCACCCATTCCAGCAACATCACCAACATTGTCACCAACATTATCCGCAATTGTTGCAGGATTCCGTGGATCATCTTCAGGAATTCCAGCTTCTACTTTTCCAACAAGGTCAGCGCCAACATCGGCAGCCTTAGTGTAAATACCACCGCCCACACGTGCAAATAAAGCGATAGACTCAGCTCCTAAAGAGAAACCAGCAAGTGTTTCTAATACTTTGGTCATATCGGTATTTGATGTCCAAACACCTCCCATGAAAACATGAAAGAAAAGAATGAATAATAAAGTTAGGCCTAAAACTGCAAGTCCAGCTACACCTAATCCCATAACAGTACCGCCACCAAAGGATATTTTTAGTGCATTCGGTAAACTTGTTTTTGCGGCTTGCGTAGTTCTGACATTGGTTTTTGTAGCTATTTTCATTCCCATGTTACCTGCTAATGCAGAAAAAATAGCTCCAATAATAAATGCTGGAATAATCAGGTAATCAGTTGTAGGAACAAAATAAGCAATAGCTCCTAGAACTCCACTTGCACCAATCACAAAGAAAGTAAGTAATTTGTATTCAGCTTTCAAGAAAGCCAATGCACCTTCATAGATATAATCCGCAATTTCTTTCATTTTTCCATCACCCGCATCTTGTTTCATAACCCATTGTTTTTTATAAGTCATGTAAAGAAGTCCTAAAACAGCCATCACAATTGGCATGTAAATCATTATTGATCCCATATTTTATATTTTATTTAAATGTTCAATTCTTTAAAGCCTGCAAAAATAACAGATATATCAAAATACAACTCTAAAATCATAGTATCTTTAAACGATAGTGTCTTATTTTTTTGAATAATTATATCTTTTGAGGACCGTTGCTGCATTATTGAAAATATCATTGATACATTACGCAGTATTTTGTTCATTGAAATAGGAATAGTTATATCTTCGCGACACAAATGGAGAACATCCGAAATTTCTGTATTATCGCTCATATTGATCATGGTAAAAGCACGCTAGCTGATCGATTACTTCAAACCACTGGCACCATTAGTGATCGTGATATGAAAGAGCAAACACTGGATGATATGGATATAGAGCGGGAGCGAGGTATTACTATCAAATCACATGCTATCCAAATGGATTATGTACATGAGGGTAAAAAATATGTGCTTAACTTAATAGATACACCAGGCCATGTTGATTTTAGTTATGAAGTAAGTAGAAGTATAGCCGCATGTGAAGGAGCACTTCTGATTGTCGATGCAGCTCAAGGGATACAAGCACAAACGATTTCTAATTTATACCTTGCTCTGGAACACGAGCTAGAAATTATTCCAATACTCAATAAAATGGATCTTCCTGGAGCAATGCCAGAGGAAGTGAAAGACCAAATTGAGGAATTGATATTGTGTGATCGTGATGATATTATAGCTGCAAGTGGTAAAACGGGCATGGGTGTGGACGATATTCTGTCTGCTATCATTCATAAAATACCACCTCCTCAAGGCGATTCGAATGCCCCATTGAAGGCTTTAATTTTTGATTCAGTCTTTAATCCTTTTCGAGGGATTATTGCCTATTTTAGAATCATTGATGGTGAATTAAATAAAGGAGATAATATTCAATTTATCAATACTCAAAAAAATTACCATGCGGATGAGATTGGCGTGCTTCGTATGAACCAAGAGCCCAGATCAACTGTTAAAACAGGCGATGTAGGCTATATTATCTCAGGAATAAAAGAAGCAAAAGAGGTGAAAGTGGGAGATACGATTACTCTTCTCAAAAATCCTACACCAGATGCCATCCATGGATTTGAAGACGTAAAACCTATGGTTTTTGCTGGTATTTATCCAGTAGATACCGAAGATTTTGAAGAACTTAGAGACTCTATGGGTAAACTTCAATTGAATGATGCTAGTCTTGTATTTGAACCTGAAAGTTCGGCAGCATTGGGTTTTGGTTTTAGATGTGGTTTTTTAGGGATGCTCCATATGGAAATTATTCAGGAACGTTTGGAGCGTGAATTTGGTATGACTGTTATCACTACTGTTCCTAACGTGAGTTATCATGCGTATTTGAAAAAAGACCCCGATACCATTGTGATTGTGAATAATCCTACCGATTTACCTGAACCCAATTATCTGGATCGAGTTGAGGAACCTTATATTAATGCTCAGGTAATTACTTCTGCAGATTATGTAGGTGCTATTATGTCGCTATGTATTGAGAAAAGAGGAATTTTGAAAAATCAAGTGTATTTGACATCTAATCGGGTAGAGTTAACCTTTGAGATGCCCATGGCAGAAGTAGTCTTTGATTTTTATGATAAGTTAAAAAGTGTGAGCCGGGGGTATGCTAGTTTTGATTACCACCCCATTGGTTATAGACAAAGTATTTTAGTAAAGCTTGATATTTTACTGAATGCTAAAGTAGTTGACGCCTTATCGGCTGTAATACATCGGGATAAAGCCTATGAATTTGGAAAAAAAATATGTGAAAAATTGCGAGAACTCATCCCTCGCCATCAATTTGAAATTCCAATTCAAGCAGCTATTGGAGCAAAAGTGATTTCCCGTGAAAACATTCGAGCCATGCGAAAGGATGTAACGGCGAAGTGTTACGGGGGAGATATCTCTAGAAAACGGAAGCTTCTTGAAAAGCAAAAGAAGGGTAAGAAACGAATGCGACAAGTAGGGAATGTGGAGATACCGCAAAGCGCATTTATGGCTGTATTGAAAATTAACGACTAGCATATCTTTTGCGGGTAAATTTTTACTCATCAAAAAATTGTATTTCAGTATTCGAAATATTAGCTATTAATTTATAGTAATAAAACTCTGAGTATTGACATGATAAATGATTGATTTCTTTTTCGTAGTCCTTAGTGTTTGAAAACTTAAATAAAAAACAACATGAAAGAATTTAAAAATTTTATTAGCCGAGGAAATGTAATCGATATGGCTGTCGGTTTAATTTTAGCCACTTATTTTGGTGCCATTATCAAATCATTAGTTGACCACATTATTATGCCACCCATTGGACATCTCATTGGAGGTGTTGATTTCTCAGAGCTCAAGTATGTGATTCAACCTGCAATGGATGGATCAGCAGACGGCAGTGTTGAGGCTATCAATGAAGTGGCCATTAATTATGGTCTGTTTGTCAATGCAATTATCACTTTTATTATTGTAGCTTTTGCCATTTTTATGGTCGTTAAAGGGTACAACAAAATGAAAGATCGCATGAAAAAAGAAGAGGTTGCTACACCCGAAACGCCACCTAAACCATCAACAGAAGAGGTTTTATTGACAGAAATCAGAGATTTATTAAAAAAGTAGAAAGGTTACTGTCCATTTTTACTCAGAATTCCCTGAGTTAACCAATTAGCAATTGCTTGTCGATTATTAACGATAAGCAATCGTTTTTGGTCAAATTCATTGGTAATGTTGCCCAATTCAATATATACCACTGGAGGTTTAGACTCACGCAAAGTATGTAAATCTCTGCTTTTAACTACGCCAGAATAACCTCGATTGGATTGGTGTTCTTCGTATTCAGACTTGATCGTTCGATACATTTCCTCAGCCAAATCTTTACCTACTGAACTTCCTGGATAGTAGTAAAAGAAAATATCTACTTTTTGGGTTTCATATCGACTGTCGATATGGATTTCAATAACTCGCTGTATCGTAACACCATCATTTTTGTGCTTTTCGTAAAGTTCATTGATTTTACTAGATCTTTGTCTCAATCTTTTGACATGATTTAGAGGTATGGATTGATTAAACCAAACAGTTTCGTCCTTATCATTTTCTAAATATTCCTGATCCCTTATTCCATCAGTATCTCGTGTAATCATATAAACTGTTGCACTTTGCTGTAGAAGGTTTCTGGCAAATCTTAATGTAACATCGTATGCATATTCGTCTTCACAGAGCATATGACCATCTTTCTTGCCAATGGCTCCAGGATCAGGGCCGCCATGACCACTAATCAAGTAGTAAACTTGCCCTTTTAATCGATCATTTAATATAATGGTCTCTTCGTAATCCTTACCAAATATCGGAAAAATTTCGGTACGTACTATCGTATTTCCGTCTGCGGTATTTTCTACATGATCTAACCTAACTTCTTGCTTTGATATGTCTTTAAACTCGATAGAATCTGATTCATGAGCGTACCATAAATGAATGGGTACCCACAATTTTTTGCTTTTTTTGTAATCTACTTTTTTTACCCCATTTTCAAAAGCATTTTCATTAAATTGTTGAATAGATATAGCCAAATCGTAGTCGTCTTTTCCAATTGTAGTTCGAATATTTTTACCATTATAATCAAAGACATAAATAGGAAGTTTATATGTTTTGAATAGGAGCAGAGGACTGTTTGGTTCTAATTCGTTGATTTGCAAAAATGTATCTAAGTTAGAACCATAACGACTCAAATTATATCGGTTTAATAAAACAGTAATACCGTCACCTGACTTAGCCTGAGTAGTAAGATATTCTTGGGCATTGATGCGTATGCTACTTGAGTTAAAAGCTATAAAAAAAAGAAGTAAATTCTTAAGTGATTGTCCAACCATTAAATCCTGTTAGTGGGACAAAATTAAAGTTTCCATGATCCGTTTCTGTGTATTCATTATCACCAATTCTATGAATGAGTATCATTTTTTGGACATCTAAGCTACCTACTGGTGCTACAATTTTTCCTCCAATTTTCAATTGCTTTAATAAGTTTTCTTTTAGTTCTGGTGCGCCTGCTGTTATGATAATTTTATCGAAAGGAGCAAGTTCTGGTAGTCCTAATGACCCATCTCCTAAAACAGCATTAATTGTCAATCCTAACTTAGAAAATAGGATTTTTGCTTTTTGATGGAGTGTAGGTATGGTCTCAATGGTATGTAAATGTACACCCATTACTTTTAATACTGCAGCTTGATAGCCTGATCCTGTGCCTATTTCCAGAACCTTTTCACCAGTTTGAATATCTAAGAGTTCTGTTTGTTTTGCAACAGTGTATGGTTGAGAGATCGTTTGTTTTTTGTCAATAGGAAAAGCGATGTTCTCATATGCTTTATCAGCAAAATCTTTCGGGAAGAAAAAATGACGAGGAACGTGTTGAATGGCTTTTAAAACAGATGTGGATTGAATACCCATGGTTATTAATTCTTCAACCAGTCTATTCCTCTTTCCTTTGTCCTTGTATGTGTCTTTGAGCAAGTGTTTACTTTTTGATACGCAGCAAATATCATTGTTTTTAGCACAAATAAAATAAGAGCTTTATTCGTATTCATATTAATAAAATACATAGGTGCACATTGGAGTAATAGGATCGGGTAATTTTTCAATTGAAGTATTTAATTCTTTGAAAAAAATGTATGGGATCTCCATAATCGGGGGATATGATTCAATTCAGGCTTCTAATTTTAAAACGTTTAAAACTTTAGATGATTTACTTATTTCTGTTGATATAGTTTTAGTCCTCGATATGTTATCCTGTAATTATGTTACTTTATCTACTATTTTAAAAAAAAGCAAACACCTGTATATTGAAAGTCCTGGTTTGTTAAGTAGACGGGATTTAAGTCGTCTAGAATTATTGTCACAAGAGGCGCGTGTTGTGCTCCAAATTGGTTTGAAGCAGCGATTTTATAATTTCTATGATGACTTGGAAAAGCATGATGTTTTGCCAAGAATGATAGATGCTAGAAGACATATCAAATTTAATATTAATACTACACAATTGAGTGTAGTAGATGATTTAATGCAACATGATATTGATGTCATATTAGGATTGGTAAATTCAGATGTAAAATCTATCAATTCAAATGCTGTCGGTGTTTATTATAAAGATCCAGATATAGTTAATTGTCGAATTGAATTTTACAATGGTTGTGTGGCAAATATTTCGGCAAGCAAAATTGCAGATACGGATATTCATTTAACTGAATTATTTCAAAATAACTTTCATTGTGTCATCAATTTCCTTGATCAATATGTGCAAGTGCAAAGTAGCCAGTCTCATGTTGGTGATTTGAAAAAAGATTGGGGAGTTCGATCTAATTATAATCATGGAAAAGACGATTATATTTTTATGCTTACAAAAGAGATTCAAGCACTTCAACATAGTATTTCAAATAATATTGAGCCATTTGCTGGGATTTCACAATATTTGCAACTCCAGTCAGTGACGGGTAAAATTAAAGAGCAATTAGAACGCAATTTCACAGCCAACGTATAATATCACTTCCATGGATATGGAGTCTATTTTTTCTGTGTTTAATTTTTCACGGCTGTGATGAGGAGGAATCTATCCCTTCTTATATTTATATTTCGGATATTTCATTAATAACTGATCGAGCGACACAAGGGGATGCATCCCATGATATTGTAGATGGGTGGGTATATTGTGATGGTATTTTAATAGGAGTCTTTGAGCTGCCTTCCCGAATTCCAATACTTCAATCGGGGAAACACACCATTACCATTGTTCCCGGCATAAAAAAAAATGGACTATTTAACCAAAGAGTGACATATCCATTTTATAAGCCATATGAAATTGATTTAGAATTGATCCCAACAGTTATTGATACGCTTTCTCCGATATTTTCGTATCGATCGAATATTACATTTAGTTGGTTGGAGGATTTTGAGGACAATTCTATATCGGTTGAAAAAAGTGGATCAAATACTACAACTGATAGCTTATTTGTTACAGATGATCCTGACCATGTATTTAATTATGATGGTTTGGCTAATCAATTTTCTGGACAAGTAGTTATCCCCAGTGGATTTCAAATTTTTGAAAATGCAACCGTACAATTATATGATTTACCGCGGAGGGGTACGGAAATATTTTTAGAATTCAATTTTAAATGTAATACCGAATTTTTGGCAGGTATATATCCAGTTACAGGGTCATTTATAAGTGGTGTGCCAATTGTTAATTTCTATTCAACTCAAGATGATAATGGAAAAATGCAGTGGAAAAAAGCCTATGTAAGTTTGAAAGAGGATGTGAATAATCCTGATTATTCAGGAGCTGATTTTCGGATATTCTTTAATGCACAAACCAATGGAGATCTAGAAAAACAAATTTTCTTCGATAATTTTAAGCTCGTACACTTTTGAATAAAATTCGACTCATACTGACCTATTTATTGCTAGATTTTGTAGCAGCATTTGTTGCCTGGGGATTATTTTTTATTTATCGCAAATGCTTTGTGGAAGGTATTTATAATTCCTATTACATGCAATACGTTTGGTCTGATTCAAAATTGTATATTGGTGTAATCATAGTCCCATTATTTTGGATTTTATTGCATGGCCTCATTGGTCTTTATAGAAATGTCTATCGGAAATCACGCTTAAAAGAATTTATTCAAGTGATGACGACCAGTGTGATCGGTGTATTAATATTGTTTTTTACCTTATTAATTGATGATGAAATTGTTGGGTATCAAAATTATTATCAATATCTAGCAGTTTTATTTACCCTTCATTTTGGATTAACGTCCTCTTTTCGTTTTATTTTATCTACTCGAATAAGTTACCTTCTAAAAAATAGAATTATTGGTTTCCCTACTTTACTAGTAGGGTCTGGTCACCGAGCTCAAAAAATATATACAGAGTTAGTATCTGCTAAATATTCTGAGGGTCATTTTTTTATGGGTTATATTTCGGTCAATGGCGAAAAGACTTCTGTCAATGAACTTAAACGATTAGGATCAAAAAATGAACTCAATAAAATAATTTCTGAATACCATATCAAAGAAATTATAATAGCAACAGAAGAAGATCAAAAAGATGAAATAGCTTCAATTTTATCGCTACTGGATGGAGAAAGCATTCGTATTAAAATTATTCCTAACATGTATCAACATTTAGCTGGGATGGTTAAAATGGGTAATGTATTCGGTGCTGTTCTTATTGAAATAAAAATAAATGTACTCCCCCCTTGGCAAAAGTTTTTAAAACGAATTTTTGATATTGGAGTGTCAATTTTAATTCTTATACTCGGATTTCCCTTCTTTATTTTAATTGGAATATGCGTAAAAATAAGTTCCAAAGGTCCGATACTGTTTCTTCAGGAACGAATCGGTATTGCAGGTAAACCTTTCGAAATCATAAAGTACAGAAGCATGCGTATTGATGCAGAATCTAATGGACCACAATTGAGCAGAGAAAATGACCCAAGAATCACACCATTAGGATTATTTTTACGTAAGACTAGAATAGATGAGTTTCCTCAATTTTGGAATGTACTGAAAGGAGATATGAGTTTGGTAGGCCCTCGACCTGAGCGACAATTTTTCATAGACCAAATCATGCAACAAGCTCCACATTTCAAAAGACTTCAACGTGTAAAGCCAGGCATTACCTCTTGGGGTCAAGTAAAATATGGATATGCTGAAAATGTAGATCAAATGGTACAACGATTAGAGTTTGATTTACTATACTTAGAAAATATTTCTTTGTTATTAGATTTAAAAATTTTAATCTACACTGTTCTTATAATGGTTCAGGGGAGAGGTAAGTAAAACAAAAAATTACGTATTTTCTAAATTTCCCTTCACAAGGAGGTTCTTCTAATATATTTGTATTCCAAAATTTATACGTATGAAAAATAGTTACATCATCATTTTATTATCCATCCTGTATGTGGTTTCTTGTTCAAATAAAGTAACGCAAAGCACGAATCAACCAGTTGCATTTGATATTCATTATATGGACACTACTACTAGTCCGTGTGACAACTTTTATACCTATGCAATAGGCAATTGGAGGTTAAATAATCCTGTTCCAGAGACGGAAAGTAGATGGATGGCTTTTAATATTTTGAATGAAGAAAATCGTAAGAAATTGATGAAATTGGTAGATGAAGTTTCTCAAAAACAATCGCTAGAATTAGGGTCTGATGAACAGATGATTCGTGATTTTTACAATTCAGGAATGGATGTAGCATCAATCGAAAAGCGCGGTGTATCTGAAATACAAGATATTATTAACTCTATCGATGCGGCTTCTACTGTTCAAGATATTCAGACATTATTCGGAAAACTGGCTCCCCTAGGTATTAATACTCCTCTAGGTTTTTATATATCTGCTGATAGTAAAAATAGTATAGCAAATGTGGTATATGCTAGTCAATCTGGGTTGAATCTTCCCGATCGTGATTTTTATATACAAGACAACCCTAAATTTATAGATATTCGATCCGCATACGTGTCACATATCAATCGAATGATGAATTTTATTGGAGAGGATCAACAAATGGGTGAACAAATTTTAGATGTGGAAACTTCGTTGGCTACAATAAGCTGGAGTAGGTTGGAACAACGTGACCCCAACAGAAGATACAATAAGAAAAATTTAGTAGACTGGGATAATTCATTACCGACTCTAGACATGCAATCTATCTTGAATAATAGGGGTTTTGGATCATTTGATACAATTATTGTGAGCCAACCTTCATTTTTTGAATCGTTTGATGGACTTCTGGTGAATAAATCTGTTGACGTCTGGAAAGCTTACTTAAAATGGAATACTATTCATTCTTTTGCTTCATACCTTAATGAGGAAATTGTGAATGAGCATTTTTATTTTTACAGCTCAAAACTTCGAGGTACTCAAACAATGAAACCTAGAAATGAGCGTGTATTTTCGGTTGTTGATGGTTCATTAAGTCAACCTTTAGGAAAGCTGTTTGTCCAATCATATTTCGATGAGGAGAGCAAACAATACATGGTCAATATGATAGAAAATTTGAGATCTGCTTATAGAGATCGTATTGAAGAATTAGCGTGGATGAGCGATGAAACAAAAATGAAGGCACTCAAAAAATTAAATGCCTTTACCTATAAAGTAGGATATCCAGATGAGTGGGAGGATTATAGTAAATTGACGATTAATTCTGACAGTTACATACAGAATATTTTACGCGTAAGGAAATTTGGATATAATAGAATGTTAGCTAAACTCGATAAACCCGTTGATAAAAAAGAATGGCATATGTCCCCACAAATGGTAAATGCTTATTACAGTTCAAGTAATAATGAAATTGTCTTTCCAGCTGGGATATTACAGCCACCATTTTTCCATAAAACATTTGACTATGCTATTAATTATGGTGGTATTGGAGCTGTCATTGGTCATGAATTTTCGCATGGATTTGATGATCAAGGTAGTAAGTTTGATTGGGATGGAAATTTAAATTCATGGTGGACTGAAGAGGATCGAGCTAAGTTCGATCAATTAGCACAGAAATTAGGTGAACAATATGATTCATACTCACCTGTAGAAGGGATGAATGTGAATGGTAAAATGACTATGGGAGAGAATATCGCAGATTTAGGAGGTGTGACATTAGCTTATAATGCTTTGCAGTTAGAATTTAAAAATGGAAAGCCTGCAGATATTGATGGATTTACTTGGCAGCAACGATTCTTTTTAGGATGGGCTAACGTTTGGAAAGGTAACATAAAGGAAGAAGAAATGGTTAATCGTTTGAAGTCTGATGTGCACTCTCCTGCTGAATATAGAGTACTTGGCCCATTGGTCAATTTTGAACCGTATTATGAAGCCTTTGGTACCTGTGAGTCAGGTCATATGTATAAGCCTGATACCTCACGTATTGCCATTTGGTAAGCAAATCTATTTGTACAAAAAAAAGCTCGGCTAAGTATCCGAGCTTTTTTTATTTTTTGATTACCTCAATGTCTGAATAAGAGGCATGCGTCATAAAATCCTGAATAATTTCCTCAACATCAGGGTGGATGTACGTTGATTTTGATGAATCAATAGTTACGACAGATCCATTGGGTATTTTATTAAGGGTTTCAAGTATCCGTGCTTTATTTAAAAAGCTAACTTCATCAGCCAATTCAATGAGATAATTTCCATCATTAACATCCATGTGATATGGTTTTTTATAGTTGATGTATAGAATTTCGAATATGGCAACTACAAGCCCAATACCTACTCCCCACAATAGATCTTTAAATATGATAAAACCTATGGTTATTATAAACGGTAAAAATTGACTTAATCCAGCATTCCACATTTTCTTAAAAGTAGCAGGTTTGGCAAGCTTATACCCTACAATAAGAAGAATAGCCGCTAAACTAGCTCGTGGAATGAGATTTAAAATACCAGGTAATAAGCTAACAAATCCAAGGATTAAGAAACCATGGAACACCGCTGAAATTTTTGATTTTCCACCACTTTGAATATTTGCTGAACTTCGAACAATAACCTGCGTGATTGGAATACCTCCAATTAATCCAGATATAAGATTACCCAAACCCTGAGCTTTTAATTCACGATTGGTTGGGGTTACATTTTTTTCTGGATCTAGCTTATCAGTAGCCTCAACACATAAAAGTGTTTCTAAACTTGCCACAATCGCAATTACAAGGGCTGTTTTCCAGATTAACACGTTATGGATAGCTGAGAAGTTTGGGAAATTAAAAAAACCAATAAATTCATTTGTATTTTTAGCTACAGGAACATTAACTAGGTGTTCATCGATCATTTCAAATCCGCTTCCTTTGAATGCGATAACCAGGCTAATGCCAGCAATTATTGCTACTAATGGACCTTGTATGAGATTGAAAATATAATGTTTTCGAATAAAATTTTGTTCCCAAAGAATCAAAATGGTAAGTCCAACAAGTGCAATTATCGTAGCACCCATATCTGGATTGCCAAAGGCATTGATAATTTCTGTAAATGTATTTTCACCATCCATTTGGAAAAACTCAAAATCTCCCTCAATATCTTTATCATATCCCATTACATGGGGAAGTTCTTTCAGGAAAATAGTTAAACCGATACCTGTCAACATTCCATTAATCACGGAAGAGGGAAAATAATATCCAATAATCCCTCCCTTAAAAAAACCCAAAATGATCTGGAAGACACCAGCAAGAACTACCGCTAGTAAAAACATTTGAAATGCATCACTAGAAATACCATTAGCAAGTGTATTTTTAATATCCTCAATGGAGTCATATACGATGACAGCTAATCCAGCAGCAGGTCCACTCACGCCCAATTTTGATCCACTGAACAATCCTACTACAATACCTCCTACTATTCCAGCAATAAGTCCAGAAAATGGTTCTACGCCACTCACTGCAGCGATACCTAGACATAGGGGCACAGCCACTAAAAAAACAACAATTCCTGCAGGTAGATCGGATTTTAAACTCTTAAAATATGATTTCATAAAATTAACGGTATATCAAAACTAACTCTAAATTAAAGTATTTTATTGAAAATACTATTTTATTAAAAATAAATTTACAGTTGAACAATAGATGTCCTTAATTTTATTATTTTTTTTATCACCGAAGATGAAAATAAACCAAATGGTACGGATCCCAGCCGACGATATAACCAAAATTAATTTCCTTAAGAATTAGGTTCAATTCTGTCTGTGGACTACCCTCTAGAAAAACTTGTAGACGATGCGTATCATTATCATACTCCCATGTATCAGGAGTTAAAAAATCATTGTTACGTGCATTCTTATTCTTAAAAAGTGCATAGGACTCTTCTGTGTAGTTTCTATACTTCGGTTCATTGATGCGTTCTATATTATTGACATCTGTAATGCTGGTTACTTTCCATGATCTTCCCATTACTGAGGATAAAATATACGTAGGTGAAAGACCGTTCCATGAACCAAATATGTTAGTCATCGTATAGTTATTGGTGTGAGCAATGATTGGGGTATCTGGGGTTGTATTATCATCCCAATTTGTTCGAGGGTATAGACTTTCACCACTATGCCCCTGATAGATTACATCATAACTGTAAGTTATGTTTTCCTGAATGTGGTCTGCAAATGTAACTTTACCCTGATCATTTGTCAGTTTTTTGGAAATTAGGTTTACACTATTGAGTCTATCTTCTTCACTGGGATATAAGTATACAACAGCACCCTCAACATCTTTATCTTCTTGTAATTCACCTTGAAAATAATACATGCTTTTGACATGAATAGTGAGAGTTGTAGGGTTTGGAGTGGGTTCATCGTCTCCACCACATAATTGACATGATTGAATCAGAATTAGGAGAGTACTTATGATTACAAATGATTTAATAGAAATTTTCATCCTGCGATGATAGGTTACACAAAATATTTTAGTGCTTGGTTTATGTAATATTAGGGTCAATTTTATAGTTGATCGACACCCAGTCCTTCGCGAATAATTTCGGGATGATCTGTGGTCGCGTCTATAACGGTGGTTCCTATATTTTTACCCGCTCCTCCATCTACAATCATAGCAATGGAGTGGTGCCATTTTTCATAAATTTCAGCTGGTTCGGTTAAGTATTCTTGGATTTCATCTTCAGCGTGTATTGAGCTTGATACAAGAGGATTGCCTAAGGATGCGATGAGCGATTGACAAATGGTATTGTCAGGTACACGTATACCAATGGTTTTTTTATTTTGACGAAATATTTTCGGAATATTGGTATTGGCCTTGAGAATAAAAGTGAATGGTCCAGGCAGTAATCGATTCATGAGCTTATACAATGGATTGGGAATAGGAGAGGTGTACTTGGATAAGTTACTCAAATTTGCACAAAGAATAGATAAGTTGGCTTGATTGGGCTTTTTACCAATTTGCTTGCATATTTTTTCTAGAACCTCTCGGTGATTTAAGTCTCCTACAATTGCGTAGATACTATCTGTTGGAATGATCGCTAGATGTCCTTTTCGAAGATGGTCTACAATAGACTGAATGCTACGCTCATTGATATTATGAGGACGAATCTCTAAAAGAATGCCCACAATTTTTTAGGCTAGTACTTGTTTAACTTTATCTGCTGCTTCTTGTAAAACAATAGCGGATTCGACACGTAGACCGCTTTCATCAATAATTTTTTTGGCTTTCTCAGCATTGGTGCCTTGTAAGCGAACAATAATGGGTACGTTAATCTCTCCAATGGATTTGTATGCTTCTACAACACCATTAGCTACTCGATCACATCGCACAATTCCACCAAAAATATTGATTAAGATCGCCTTTACATTGGGATCCTTAAGGATTATTCTGAATCCTGCTTCCACAGTTTCAGCATTTGCTCCTCCACCTACATCCAGAAAGTTCGCAGGTTCTCCTCCGCTTAGTTTGATTATATCCATGGTGGCCATAGCTAAGCCAGCACCATTAACCATACAGCCTACATTTCCGTCTAGTTTGATAAAGTTAAGGTTATGTTTTTTAGCTTCAACTTCAGTGGGGTCTTCTTCACTTTCATCACGAAGTTCTGCATAATCTTTATGTCTGTACAAAGCATTATCATCTAGCGATACTTTACTATCTACCGCTATGATTTTATCATCGGATGTTTTCAGTACAGGATTAATTTCAAACAAAGAAGCATCAATACCGACATAGGCATTATATAGAGCGTTTACAAACTTGACCATTTCTTTGAAAGCGTTACCGCTAAGCCCTAAGTTAAAAGCAATTTTACGGGCTTGAAAAGCCTGTAATCCTAAAGTTGGATCAATAAACTCCTTATATATTTTTTCGGGTGTGTCGTGAGCAACCTGCTCAATATCCATTCCACCTTCTGTTGTATAAATAATTACATTTTTACCTGTAGTACGGTCAAGTAAAACACTCATGTAGTATTCGTCTGGTTCGTTGGCTCCCGGGTAATACACGTCTTGTGCAAGTAGTACCTTACTGACATATTTTCCAGCTTTGCTTGTCTGCGGTGTTACCAGTGTCATACCTAAAATATCATCAACAACTTGTTGTAATTCAGTATCATTTGTGGCTAATTTAACTCCGCCTCCTTTTCCACGTCCACCGGCATGTATTTGAGCTTTTACAACCATCCAATCGGTACCAGTTTCTGCACGCAATTGAGCTCCAGCCTTTAAAGCATCTTCTTTTTTGTCGATGACAATTCCTTCTTGAATGGCAACGCCATAGGATTTTAATATTTGTTTTGCTTGATACTCGTGTATATTCATAATGAAGTTGCAAAAATATGCTACTGTAGGTGTTAGAAAACCATTATTCTTAAAAAGTTATCATTTTTGAATAGTTATCTCCGTATCATCATTAATTTTAATAGAATAATGTATCTATTAGGGATTATTGTTTTATAAATCTACGATAGTAGTTTTTTTTCACCAGTACGGATACTTGCAATGTACATACCTGGACTTAAGGATGCCGATTGCAATCGGTTGGAAGGAACAAACCCGAGCTTTGGATCGTGTGTTTTATCCCATTCGTGTTGAAGAGCTTCTTGAAAGCGTTGTTCTTTTTTGGAGTGGGTAGAGAATTGATTATGGAATATAGAGCAACTGGTGATGAATACAAAAAAAAGGATATTCGAATATTTAGGGTATAAAAGCGAGTATTTTTTCATAATGCATTACAAAGCTATAGCCTTATGTACGCAAAACCAAATGAAAAGGTTGGTAAGTCATTCTTTTTTACAAGCTAGAATGACTTTAAACGGGAATTATTCTGAGGAGGGTTCTATTTTATCTTGATCAGTTGCTTGTATAGGAAATAGAAATTTTCTGAAAATAAGAATGGTAAATACGCCAATACTTATTGCAGCGTCTGCTATGTTAAATACGGGTCTAAAAAATTGAAAACGACTTCCACCTATGTATGGAATCCAATCAGGCCAAAAAGTATCAATGAGCGGGAAGTACAACATATCTACAACCTTTCCCATAAATAATGGTGCATATCCGTTACCTTGAGCTGTAAATTTTGCGATTCTATGGTAAGAACTTTCTTCAAAAAAATATCCATATATCAAAGAATCAATAATGTTGCCAATTGCACCAGCTAAGATGAGGGAGATCAGAACAATAGTTATTGTTTTTGTTCCCTCTTGTATAAGATTTTTAATGTACAATATAATGATACCAGATGCAATTATTCTAAAAAGTGTAAGCGCAATTTTCCCCCATTTACCTCCCAAGGTCAAACCAAAAGCCATCCCTGGATTTTCTGTAAAATGCAATTGAAACCAATCTGGAATAAGTGTTACGGTTTGACCTAATGTAAAGTGGGTTTTAATGTAATATTTCAACCATTGGTCAAAAACCAGTACAAATAGTACAGTGACTAGAGCAAAAAGTACTTGTTTTTTTGACTGTTCAGAAAGAGAAAAATGTGACAAATTAACGATATTGATTCTTTTTAGCTTCCATACTTTGGGTAGTATGCGGAACTGCTCTCAATCGTTCACGACTGATTAAATTACCAGTTACTCTGCAAATGCCATATGTTTTATTCTCAATACGAACCAATGCATTTTCTAAATTTTCTATAAATTTTTGTTGACGAGCAGCTAATTGACCGGTACTTTCTTTTTGTTGAGAGGCACTTCCATCATCAATGGCAACATATGCACTAGCTGTGTCATCAGTTCCATTTTCATTTTCATTTCGAATTTGTTTTCGGAGGTAATTGTACTCCTCTTTTGCTGATTCTAATTTTTTTAAAATAAGATCTTTGAATTCTGCTAAATCTGCGTCGCTATATCTTAATGATTCACTCATAATTGGTTATTTTGTTAAGTTTATTAGGATTGAATTAGAGTCAATATCAATGGTCTCTTTGGAGTCTATTGTATCATTTATGGTAATTTCATGTGCGAGAACTTCTCCGCAAATATATTGTTTATGAACCTGAATTGCATCCATAATGTATGGATGATGTTGTAAATTCACCTGAATTTTATCTGTTACTTGAAAGTCCTTATCTTTTCTTAGGTTTTGAATTTTGTTGACTATTTCTCGAGCAATACCTTCATTTTTAAGCTCGGTGGTTAATTCTAGATCAAGAGCGACTGTATATTTTTGATCACTGATGATTTGCCAACCCGGAATATCTGCTGTTTTGATTTCTATATCTTCCAGACCAATCTGATATGTTGTTTCGTCAATATCAATAGGAATAGATTGACCTTGTTCAAGGCAGGCTATTTGGTCATTATCAAAAGAAAAAATCTGGGCTGTCAAAGCCTTCATGTTTTTACCAGCTTTTTTTCCTAATGATTTGAAATTAGGTTTAGCAGATTTTTTAATCACACTTGAATCTTTATCAATAATCTCTATTTCTTTGATATTAACCTCAGATTTAATGATCTGCTCTACATGTTTAAGTTGCTCTGCAAAGGTTTCACTTAGAGCAGGTACAATAGCCTTTTGTAATGGTTGACGTACTTTTATGCCTTCTGCTTTACGTATGCGTAGTATAAGTGATGTAATTGCTTGCGATATGGCAATTTGACTTTCTAATTCTTCATCAATTAAATTAGAATCAACACTCGGAAAATCTTGTAAATGTACAGATGCTTTAGAAAAAGTTAAATTTTGATACAGATTATCTGCATAAAATGGACTAAAACTACACATGAGTATAGCTATTTGTTCCAAACAGGTACTTAAGGTTTGATATGCAGCGATTTTATCTTGACTGATTTCTCCTTTCCAAAAACGTCTACGATTCAGTCGGACGTACCAGTTACTCAAATCATCTATCACAAAACTTTGAATTGCTCTAGTTGCCTTAGTAGGTTCGTAATCATCCATGGCCTCTTCTACTAATTTGGTAAGTGAATTTAGCTTGCTAAGTATCCAACGGTCTAATTCTGTTCGTTTTTTGAAAGGGACTAAATCATGTTGATTCTTGAATTGATCAATATTAGCGTACAATGCATAGAATTCGTAGGTATTGTGTAATGTTCCAAAAAATTTACGTTGGGTTTCAACAACACCATCTAAGTCAAATTTGAGATTATCCCAAGGAGCAGCGTTACTTAACATATACCAACGAATGGCATCTGCACCGTATTTTTCAACAGCCATAAATGGGTCGATAGTATTGCCTAAACGTTTGGACATTTTATTGCCTTCTTTATCAAGTACTAAACCATTGGCAACTACATTTTTGTAGGCAACAGAATTGTTTAGCATGACTGATATGGCATGCAATGTAAAAAACCAACCACGCGTTTGATCTACTCCTTCGGCGATAAAATCTGCTGGATAAGAATGATTACTTTCTATTGCATCTTTATTTTCAAATGGGTAATGGTGTTGAGCAAATGGCATAGCTCCAGAATCAAACCATACATCGATAAGGTCAGTTTCTCGATACATGGGTTCACCATTATTTGATACTAAAATAATGTCATCAATGAATGGTCGGTGTAAATCAAAATCATGACTGATTTGATTCTCTTTCATAAGACCAGCATTAACCGCTTTTTGAACTTCGCTTTTTAATTCTTCAATAGATCCTATACAAATAGCTTGTTCTCCATCTTTCGTTTTCCATATAGGCAGAGGTGTACCCCAATACCTACTTCGACTCAAATTCCAGTCAACCAAATTTTCTAACCAATTACCAAATCGGCCTTCACCTGTGCTGGCTGGTTTCCAGTTGATGGTTTTATTCAATCCAATTAATTGATCTTTTACAGCGGTTGTTTTGATAAACCAACTCTCTAAAGGATAATATAGAATGGGTTTATCTGTTCTCCAGCAATGCGGATAACTGTGTTCGTATTTCTCTACCTTAAATGCTTTATTGTCAGTTTTTAACTGGATTGCTATTTTGACATCAGTAGTCATGAATCCCTGAGCAGATTCATCTTCTTCTTTGTAATTTTTAACATAAAGGCCAGAAAATTTACCAACTCCATCTGTAAATTTTCCTTTACGATCAACTAAAGTTAAAGAACCAATTCCATTTTGTTTTGCAACGATGTAGTCATCAGAACCAAAACTTGGCGCTAAATGAACGATTCCTGTTCCATCTTCGGTAGTCACAAAATTGGCGGCTATGATTTTAAAGGCATCTCCATCTTCGGGTTGTTGATAAGGCATGAGTTGTTCGTAGGATTGCCCAACTAGTTCTGACCCTTTAATTTCTTTGACTATTTCGAATGGTATATTTTTATCTCCAGCATGGTATGCTGTCAATTGTAATTCTTCATTTTTGGAAGGAAAATACTTGCCGACTAATTTTGAAGCGAGAATGACAGTGATTTTTTCAAACGTGTAGGAATTAAATGTTTTAATAATCGAATAGTCTATTTTGTGACCAATCCCTAATGCTGTATTGCTTGGAAGTGTCCAGGGAGTAGTAGTCCAAGCTAAGCAGTATGTATTCCCCCAATTAAAATCTAGTCCAATAGATAAAGGATTCGAAAGTTGAAATTGAGCAACTATAGTGGTGTCTTTAACATTTTTATATGTGCCTGGTTGATTAAGTTCGTGCGAACTCAAACCTGTCCCAGCTGCAGGAGAATAGGGTTGGATGGTGTGCCCTTTGTATAGCAAGCCTTTATCATACAATCGTTTTAATAAATTCCATACGGATTCTATGTATGAATTATCATAGGTAATATAGGGGTTCTCAAGATCAACCCAATATCCTATTTTTTCAGTAAGCTCATCCCATTTGTCTTTGTATTTTAATACATCCTCTCTGCAAGCTTTATTATAATCCTCCACAGATATTTTGGATCCAATATCTTCTTTGGTGATTCTTAGTTTTTTTTCAACTTGAAGTTCTACAGGTAAGCCGTGAGTATCCCAGCCGGCTTTTCGTTGTACTCTATATCCTTGGAGTGTCTTGTATCGACAAAATACATCTTTGATACTTCTACTAATCACATGGTGAATGCCCGGCATTCCATTGGCAGAAGGGGGTCCTTCAAAAAACACAAAGTTTTCCTGATTAATTCGGTTTTTGATGCTTTTTTTAAAAACAGTATTTTCTTTCCAATAGTGTAAAATATCTTTTTCAATCTCAGGAAGATTTAATTGTTTGTATTGAGGATATGAAGAAACTTTGGACATTAAAATTACACCCTATTTAATAAAGGAATGCAAATTTAGTATTTTACGTTATTAAATTTGGGTTTGATACCTTTTTTAGTGGGAATCTATAATTTCTTTCTTCTTTTTTTCTCTTGTACATTATCATAAGATAGTAGCAAGGATGGTAGAAGTATCAAATTGGATAAAAGAGCAATAAAAAGGGTGATTGCTGTAAATAAACCTAATGCAATCGTTCCACCGAAATCTGAAAATACAAATATGATAAATCCAAAAAATAAGATCACAGCAGTATAAATCATGCTCGTACTTATCTCTTTTTGAACTTTAGCAACGGCCTCAGTAATAGTGTTAGAATTTTTGAGTTCTTGTCTGTATTTTGTTAAAAAATGAATAGAGAAATCAACGGCTATTCCAAATGCTACACTAAACACCAATACGGTACTTGGTTTGAAGTTGACATCAAAAAAACCCATAATACCTGCAGTAAATAGGAGTGGTATCAAATTCGGTAGCATAGATATTAATATCATTCGTAGTGACTTAAATATACTAGCCATTAATAAGGAAATAATGATAAAAGCAATAAGCAAACTCATTAGTAAATTTGAGATTAAATAATCATTTCCCTTGAGAAAAATGATACTTGTTCCTGTAATTGAAATATTAGTCAAATCTGAGGAATCTAAAGGGGTGTAGCTTACTACTTTTTTCGAATAAAAGGTAGTATCTGTTTCATTGTTTTCAACGTCAATGAGGTCTACATATAGTATTGAATCAGTTGCTATTTCTTCTGTATTTTTTTGATAATTAAAAATAGTATCAGCTATAAGTTGGACTTCCTGCTTCAAATCTTTTATTCGAACACTGCCAACATCAGCCATTTGAACACTAACTCTTGCCTGGCTATTATCAGGATTAACTAGGCTGTGAATTAAGTTATCATTGGTTTCATTTTTCGGTATATAATTCATGATATTACCTAGGTCCATAACACTAGGTGTTCTATATCTTCTTGGATCACCGTCAAAATAGGATTGATTCAGAAATTTCATTGTTTTTGAAATACTTACGGGTTTTGAAAACTCAGGGTATTTGCTGATTTTTCGTTCAAGTAAGTCAATTTTCATAAGTGTTTTCACATCAAAAATACCTTGCGGTTTTTTGGTGTCAACAATGATTTCAAAAGGCATTACGCCGTTGACATTTTTTTCAAAAAATTTTAGGTCAAGGTATAACGGATCTTCTTTTGAAATATCATCGACCATATAACCAACATTTTTAAGCTTGGACATACCAATGGCAGATGCTATGACTAATATTGATGTAGCTAAATAAACCCATTTTCGATGGGAAATGGCTAAATGTGATAGGGTATCAATAAGGGAGTTTAGAAATTTATAGTCGAGATGTTTTGTTTGTCTTTTGTTAGGAGGTGGCAGAAAACTGAATAGTACAGGAATTAGAATAATTGAAATAACAAATACAGCAATAATGGATAAAAAAGCAGTGAGTCCAAATTCTTGAAGTACTGAACTCCCCGTAAGGGTGAAAACTCCAAATCCAACGGCAGTGGTTAAGTTGGTAAATAATACAGCTCGTCCAACTTTAGATATTACGCGTTGTAGGGATTTAATTTTATTGGTATGATTACGATATTCGTCGTGATATTTATTGAGCAAGTAAATACAATTGGCAATGCCTATGACTACGATAAGGGGTGGTAACAGACCAATAAACATTGTAATTTTATATCCTAACAAAACAAGTATACCAATGCACCATATCACGCCTATGACAACCGTGAGCAACGAAAATGCAATAGTCGGGAAGCTTCTGAAGAAAAATAGAAGAATCAATGATGTAAGAATCATGGATACGATGGTAAATCGAATCAATTCCTGTTTGATCATTTGCGACATTTTTGTTCGAATAAACGGAAGACCGGAATAATGGACTTCTACATCATATTTCGAACAAATAGAGGATATTTTATCTTGAATTCCATTAACAAAGGGTACCCTTTCTTTGGTGTCTAAAATTGATTTTTCAAGCGTGATAGCCATCAACGTAAAATCAGAGGGATCCTTAAATATTAAGCCTTCATAGAATCGTAAATTTTTTATTTCATTGAAAATAGTATCCAGTTCTTTTTGAGAGTTAGGTTTCTGTTTGATTATTTTTTGCGCAGTAAATACTTCAGTTTCAAAAGAATCTCCTTCAAAATATTGGTATACATTTTTTTTTGAGAGTGTTATTAAATTAGCTATGGAAATAACTTGTTTAATATTTGCAGTGGTATCCAGTTGATGGGTAAGATCATACCATTCATTAAAAAAATTAAGGTTGGTTATTTTTGAGGTGTTAATACCAACAACCATTACACTGCCATCATCACCAAAAAGATTCTTAAACTCTTGATAGGCGACCATGTCAGGGTCATTGTCGGGTATAAATTTAGGATTGTCGTAGGCTAATTCTACTTGAGCGGCTTTGTATACCATTAGCACAGTAGCGACAATCAGAAATAGAATAAGGAAAAGCCTATTTCTTAGGATAGTGTTGGCAATTTTTTCCCACATGTAGTTTAATGGTTTGCGAAAGTAGTCAAAATGCATTCATTTTAGGTAATACAATTTGTCTGGGAATAAGGGTTATTGAATCTACAAGTTGTATGATTAAGCTATAATTTGAGTGGTAACAAATCAGTAGTATTGTATCCATTTAAAAAATTAGTAATATTCATTTTTCGTTTACCTTGAAGTTTAATACATTCTAAATAGACATATCCATCTAAAACACTTACTGCTATATATTTTTTTTGGTCTGAAAAAAATAGGCCTCTTTCTTTTTTATGCTCTTTTTCATAAAATCGAGCTTCAAAAATTTGCATTTTTTTCCCATTAAAGGTGTAATGAGCAGAAGGATAGGGGTTTAATCCACGAATAAAATTAAGAATATCTTGTCCCTTCTGATTCCAGTCAACTGTAGTGTTTTGCGTATAAAGTTTTGGAGCACTTTTAAGCTGTTTTAGTTCAATTTGGGGTTTTTCATGGAGAGTTTTTTGAAATAATTTTTCAAGGGTTTCGATCATTGTGTTGGCTCCTAAAACCATTAGTTTATCATGCAATGTCCCTGCATTGTCTTGGGGTTCAATCGAACACTCTTTTTGAAGTAATATTCCGCCAGTGTCTATTTCATGTTGCAATCGAAAGGTGGTAACTCCTGTTGTTTTTTCTCCATTGATGATGGCCCAATTAATAGGAGCTGCACCTCGATATTGTGGAAGCAAAGAAGCATGGAGATTAATCGTTCCCATAGCAGGCATGTTCCAGACTACTTTTGGCAACATGCGGAATGCTATCACAATTTGAATGTCAGCATCTAAGTCTTTTAGCGTTTTAAGAAACGCTTCATTCTTTAGATTTTTAGGTTGCAAGCAGGGTATATTCATGGACTTTGCATAGGTAGTTACAGGTGTTTCCTGTAATTGAAGACCCCTTCCGCCAGGTTTGTCAGGAGCTGAAATAACAGCTACGATGTTGAAATTAGCTCCTACTATCTTTTCAAGATGATAACGAGCAAATTCGGGATTACCCATAAAAATAATTCGATTTTTATAGGTGTAACTCACTAGTGAATAATATTAAAAATTCTATTCCAACGGATTCTACTGAAAGTACCTTTGTGCCTACCTCCATAAATTCCATCTTGTTCTATACTCATCCAGATAAATAGAGCTTTACCAACAATATGGTCCTCTGGAACATATCCCCAATAACGAGAATCAGCACTTCGATGTCTGTTGTCACCCATCATAAAGTAGTAGTCCATTTTTACTTCGTAGGACGAAATTTCTTGGTTATTTAAATATGCCTTGCCATCACGAATAACGTAACTTTCATTTCCTTCATATTTTTGAATCAAGTCTCTATATATCCACATAGTTTTGGCGTCTAATTTTAGTATATCTCCTTTTTTAGGAATGTAGATTGGTCCGTAATTATCTCTACTCCAAGGAAGTTGCTCTGGGATATGGGGATATACATCGGGATAATTTCCGAAGGAATCTATGGTAGGTATTATACTCACAACTCCAGGAAGTCCAGATATTTGTTTTTTGTTATTCGGAGTCATCCATATTTCATATGCCCTTATATTCGGATTATATCCGTATTCAGAGATATCTATTTTCTCAAGTGATTTTCGATCAATCACATTCGAGGTGTTAACTCGGTAGCTAGTTTGGCTATTTTCTGCCAAATCAGCTACTTTTCCATTGACGTATACAATACCATTTCTTATGGTTAAGCTATCACCTGCTATGGCTATACATCGCTTAATGTAGTTGGTTTTTTTATCGACTGGAAATTCATCTTCACCTGGATAATTAAAGACAACTACATCATTGTTTTTGATTTTTTGAAAACCAGGTAATCTATAAAATGGTAGTTTTAATATTTCAGAAAATGATTTGCCACCAATGATGGGTAATTCTTGATGTACAAAAGGAAATGAAATAGGAGTCATGGGTATTCTTGGTCCATAATTCATTTTACTCACAAACAGGAAGTCACCTCGAAGTAAAGATTTTTCCATCGAAGAAGTAGGAATTTGATAGGCTTCAATAAAAAAAGTTCGAATTAAGGTTGCCGCTAAAATGGCAAACATTCCTGCATCAATCCATTCGCCACCTTTCATATTATTTCTTCGCTTGTAGCGAAACATGTAATATACCCAAATGGCTGCTTGCCAAAAGATAAAATAGATAAAAGCCGCAATAAAACTTACATCCGTTTGGGAAAAGAGTAAAATAAAGGTAATCAGGTTAATTACGGAAAAAATGATATAAAAAATTGCCGCTCTTTTGCTTAATAATTTCCAGTCTTCTTTTATGTTAATTTTCATATTTTTTTAAAATTGTATTAAATCGTTCATTGTATAAACGCCTTTTTTATTATAAATCCACTCAGCTGCCATAAGTGCACCTTGGGTAAATCCTTGTCGATTAATTGCATTATGGCTGATCTTAATTTCATCAATATGACTGGCATATGTTACTTGATGAAATCCAGGGACGTTTTCTTCGCGATTACATTTTATCTGCAATTCTAAAGGATTTGAGGTGTGCGATGGTGGATCAATTAGACCAACATAGGTTGATTTTCTATCAATGTTATTTAAGATGCCCTCTGCAAGTGTAGCTGCAGTTCCGCTGGGATGATCTTTCTTTTCTAAGTGGTGAGTTTCAGTCATCTCCACATTATATTGGGGAAATTGATTCATAATTTGAGCCAATTTTTCATTAATGTGAAACAAAATATTGACACCTAAACTAAAATTGGTAGCTGTAAATAGCGTCTGATTTGTGTCGAGAGCAATTTTTTTTATTGAAGGGTAATCTTCATACCAACCTGTTGTTCCAACAATAACTGGAATATTTGCTTCGAAGCATTTTTTAATATTCGCAATAGCCATGTCAGGTTGAGTAAATTCTATGGCAACGTCAGCCTGGTTAAGTTCATTGGGTTCAAAATCAGGGTAATTGATCTTTGAAACAATTTGATGCCCTTTTTCGATAGCCATTTTTTCGATGGATTTCCCCATCTTACCATAACCGATTAATGCTATATTCATTATTAAACTACAAAACTAATATATAGTTTACTTAATTTGCGATTAAGTACGAACTGATTTGAAGAAAAATACAAGAAGGTTTATCGGATTTATTTTGTTTTTGACTGCTATTGGATTTACGCTAGCATATACTGTTTTTTTTACTAAAAATACAAATTCTTTGAGTGATGGGGAGTATTTTTATATTCGTCACGATGATACATATGCCGAAGTAAGATCAGGACTCATCAAGTATAATATTATTAAGCAAATTAAAACCTTCGATTTAGCGGCAAACAAAATGAATTTGCCTCAAACTTTCAAGCCTGGGCGATATAAGATTGATGAAGACTTAACCAATACCGAATTGATTCGTAAAATTCGAAATGGTCAATGGGATAACGTTGTCATTAAAATTGACATAGAAATGTCTCGAGATCAGATTATTCAGCATCTTGCTGAAAACTTAGAGGCTAGTAAAACAGAATTACTAGAACAAATGAAAGAATCTTGGGTGCAAGAAAATGGTTTTACAGAAGAGGACAAATGGACTGTGTTTTTAGCTGATCATTATCATTTTAATTGGGCTTCAGATTCAAAAACAATAATAGATAGGTTTATTTCAGAGTATAAAAATTTCTGGAACAAAGAACGATTATCGGTTGCAAAATCACTAGGTCTTCGTTCATCTCAAGTGTGCGTATTGGCGAGTATTGTTGATGCAGAGGCCATACATATAAAAGAAATGCCAATCATTGCGGGTTTATATCTGAATCGATTAAATAGAGGTATGATGCTTCAAGCAGATCCAACCATTCTATATGTGGTAGGTAAGGAAGGTAGAAAACGTGTTTTGAATAAAGACCTAAAAACACCTCATCCATACAATACCTATTTGAACAAAGGATTGCCCCCAGGTCCAGTTTTTACTCCAGATAAACGGGCTATTTTAGCTGTTTTGGATTCCGAATCTCATAATTACATCTATATGTGTGCAAAACCAGATGCTTCTTATTATCATAATTTTACGGCAAGTCTGACTCAGCATCAACGTAATGCAAGGGCTTATCAGCAAAGTTTAAATAAAAAAGGGGTATTACGATAATTTAAGATCAATATCTCCTTCTTCTTTTAGAACCATGACTACCTGCACTACTCTCTTTACGTCTACCTCGTCCTCTATCACTGCGGGACTCACTGCCACGACCTCTTCCTCGATTTCGATTGTCTTTTTGTTCTCCATTTCCCTCTGGTCTCGGCGAACTTTCTTCAATGGCGACTTCACGACCATTAAATTCCATTTGTTTTGCGGCACTCTGTAAATCTGAGGTGTGACCCGTTTCCATTTCAAAAAATGAGAACATTTTCATGATTTCTATTTGCCCAATTTCTGGAGATAATCCACCCATATGTGAATTGATCATACCCATGAGTAGCTTTGGACTAAAACCATCTTTTTTGCCTTGGTTGATAAAATATCGAGTCATATTGGCAGCAGTTTTATGTTCTCTTTTTTCTCTTCGTCCTCTTCGTTCTCCTCTGTCATCGTCATTGGAGTTGTTGCGATCATTTTTTCGTTCTCGCTCCCTTTTATCGGATGTTTTATTTAAATCTGGGGCATCGCGATAGTAATCTAAAAATCGATTAAACTCCGTAGAAACAATTTTTTTCAAGACCTCTTCTTTTGTCATGTCTTTGAACATGTCAAAAATTTGAGGTAGAAAACTATCAATATGACTATTTGCAATTTCTGTCTCTTTGATATTATCAATCAAACTAAAAAGTTGCTTTTCGCAAATTTCTTGACCATTAGGTATCGATACTTTTTCAAATTTTCTCCCAATTTTCTTTTCAAGATAGCGAAGTCTGCTTTCTTCTTTTGCTGTTAAGAGAGAGAGAGAAATACCCATATTGGCTGCTCTCCCAGTACGACCGCTCCTGTGCACATATACAGCATCCTCATCTGGTAACTTGAAGTTGATGACGTGAGTAAGTTCATTGACATCCAAACCACGAGCAGCAACATCCGTAGCTACTAGCAATTGTAATTGTCTATTTCTAAATCGGTTCATCACATAGTCTCTTTGAGCTTGTGATAAATCGCCATGCAGAGCATCAGTATTGTAGCCATCTTCGGCAAGTCGCTCAGCTACTTCTTTAGTTTCAGCTCGAGTTCTACAAAAAATAATACCATAAATATCTGGGGCGATATCTACGGCCCTTTTAAGTGAGGGATACCGGTCTCGAGAATTGATTTTATAATATTGATGGGTTACGTTAGTATTTGCTTCTTGTTTACTTCCAGCGGAAATTTCAATGGGATCAGTCATATACTTTTTGCTAAGCTTTACCATATCAGGAGGCATGGTTGCTGAAAAAAGTAACGTTTGTTTTTCTTGCGGGGTATTGGCTAAAATAGCATCTAAATCCTCTGCAAAACCCATGCTCAACATTTCGTCTGCTTCATCCAATACGAGATACTGAACACCTTCTAAATTAAGCCGATTTCGTTTGATTAAGTCTAATGTTCTACCTGGAGTTCCAACAACAATATCGCAGCCACGTTCTAATTTTTTGATTTGAGTCATGATATCTGCTCCGCCATATACAGCAACAACTTTGAAGCCAGTCAGGTTTTTTGAATAGCTTTTGATGTCTTCAGCTATTTGAAGCCCAAGTTCTCGGGTAGGACTCAAAATGATGCATTTGATTCCTTCTTTTTGGGAATCAATCTGATTGAGGATGGGTAAGCTAAAAGCTGCAGTTTTTCCAGTCCCTGTTTGGGCAAATGCAATTAAATCTTGTTTTGATTCTAATACCTTTGGTAAGGCAAGTTGTTGGATAGGCGTTGGTTTTTCGTAGCCTAAGTCGGTGATGGCACTTAAAATCTCTGATTTTAAGCCCATTTCTTTGAATGTACTCATTGTTATTTGTTTTTGTTAGCAAATGAGCACGTATCGACTTGGGTTGATTTATATTTCCAGATTGCTCTGATGCTAAATAGGGTGCAAAGGTAACTATATTTATTGGATTTAGGTTGATTGTATGATCTATCCCAACAACCGTTCACAACAAATGGCAGTTGCCATGGCCGCATTAAGGCTTTCGACTTGTTTGTTTCCTGGAATAGTCACTGGCAGATAGTTGATTTTTTGGAGTAGTGAACCAGAAATACCGTTGGCCTCATTGCCAATCAATAAAACACCATTTTTTATCTTGGGAAGTGTTCGTATATTTTCACCATCAAGCATAGTGGCATACACATCTTTTTGGTCTAAATTTTCAGAAAGACTGCCATATTTTAACTGAACTCTAAGAAATGAGCCCATGCTAGATTGAATAACTTTATGGTTATATAGATCAACGGTATCTTGACTGCAATAAATGGTATTGATTCCATACCAATCGGCTATTCGAATGATGGTGCCTAAATTACCTGGGTTATTGATATTATCTAATGCAATTTGCCATGGTGTTTCTGTCCAATTTGGTTCATGAAACTCAGCAATGGCTAATATGCCTTGGGTGCTTTTTTGTTGGGAAATGGTCTCGAAATCACGATCGCTTAGAGAACAGATGTAAGGACTGTAATTCTTAGAAATCTCAGCATTGAATGATTCGCTACAAATAATTTGAGCTATAGGCCAATTACTCTCAACCAATTCATGGACAGATTTCAATCCTTCAACAATAAATTGACCATACATTTGTCTAAATTTTTTAAAATGAAGTTGCTGGTATTGTTTTATTTTACCTTTGCTTAACGTTTGAATCATTATTTGAATACAAAACTAAAATATTGTCTGACAATTTATTGTTTTTTGAGCTTAACGGCTTGTCATATTGCTCGAATTGTGCCAGAGGGAGATCAATTGTTAGTAGGCAATAAAATTATTCGAAACGATATACACGGTATTGATTTATCCGATGAAAAAAATAATATCAAACAAAAACCCAATCGAAAACTATTGGGTTTTATAAAATTTCATCTCTGGGCATATCAATACGGGAATAAGGGTTTAGGCATCCAAAAAAAACAACCTCCGCTTCGTCGATTTGCTGAAAAAATTGGAGAAGCACCGGTTTTAATAGATTCAAATAAACTTCAGATATCTGCACAAAAATTAAATGAGTATTATTTTGGAAAAGGGTATCTCAATAATTCGGTAGATTTTATAGTACAACCCAAACGTTTTTATAAAAGTCGAGCTAAAGTAAATTATGTCGTTGATTTACAAAATCATTTTAATATTCGAAAACTCAATTATAACATTGATTCAAAAGCTATACGTTCTTTAATTGCTTCAACTTCAAGTGATCAAATATTGAAATCAGGTCAAAGGCTCGATTTTGAGAATTTGGAAAATGAACGGTCACGCATTACGGGATTGTTTAGAAATAATGGTTTTTATACATTTAATAGTTCATTTATAGATTATGATATTGATACGACCATAAATGCTTACGAAGTTGATGTGGTTCTCAATATTAGGAAAATTAGTACTGATGTTAATCATCAACCCAATTATATTAAGCAAATAATTGTAAAAATTGATGATCAAAATAACATAGATTCATTGGAGTATGATGGTATTCAATTTCTTGAGGGCAGCAGTTATATTAATCCCAATACACTAGCTAAAAATATAATTTTTAGAAAAGGAGATGTATATAAGTCCGATCTGATACAAAAAACGTATGCTAATTTACTTTCTATGGGATTATTTGATTTTGTGACCATACGGTTGAAGAATGATACTGCCGAGAATCAATTAATAGCTGAGGTTATTTTACAAACTACACCAAAACATGATTTTACATGGGAACCTCAAACGATTTACACCGATAGAAGTGATGTTGTCCAATCTACTTCAGATCAAAATTTTGGGATAGCAAGTAATATCCGTCTGAATAATAGGAATGTATTTGGGAACGGAGAGTCTTTTGTGATTAGTTCTCTAACAGCCATAGAAACTCAAATTAGAAAAGATAATAACGGTTCTTTAAACGGTTTTAGACAGAGTGTTAATGCAGAACTCAAGTTTCCCTCATTGATCTATTTTGAGAGAAATAAGTTTAGTCCGTCTTTAACTAAAAAAACCACTAAAATAAACGCATCCTTTTTACATGATAGAAATGTTAATTTTACGCGTAATGTGATACCTTTTAATTTGACCTATGCCTTTACAAAGAATAATTGGTCAATGGGCATTACCCCATTAAGACTGAGTATTAATCAAGCGAGAATAGAGCCTGATTTTCTTAAAACATTAGATGATAATGCTCAGTTCTATACAAGTCAATTATTAACGAATAATATCATCTCTGGACCTAAAGTGACTCTTAATTGGTCTAATCGTTGGCAAAATAAAAAATCGTATTGGCAAGTAAGATCAAATGCATTAGAGCTTTCAGGAAATTTAGCTTCTTTATATTTTGATCAATTCACACAAAAAAAGGGAGTTAATAAAGAAATACTAGGTGTAAAATATTCTCAATTTGTCCGTTCAGATATTGATGTGGTATACACCTTTATATGGGACGAGAATAACGCATTAGCCTATCGTGTAAATGGTGGTATTGGGGTGCCTTATGGCAATACCGAATTTTTACCCTTTGAACGCCGTTTTTTTGTGGGTGGTGTAAATAGTTTAAGAGCTTGGAGACCTCGAACGGTGGGTCCAGGTAGTTATCGCGATTCTACCAATAACATTACTATAGAAAAAACAGGTGAAATTCTTTTACAAGGGAGTGCAGAATATCGATTTGATATCATTGATAAGCGAATAGATGGGGCCATATTTTTGGATGTAGGTAATATATGGAATTATAAAGAAGATGCTAATTTTCAAAATGGAGAATTTAAATTCGATCGTTTTTACAAAGAGTTTGCTATCAATAGTGGTATAGGGCTTCGATTTGATTTTTCCTATATTGTATTTAGAATTGATTGGGGAATATCCCTACATGATCCATCGTTACCTGAGGAAGATCGATGGGTGATAAAATATTTTTCAGATAATAGGTGGATTTTTGATAATACAGCAGTTAATTTTGCCATCGGTTATCCATTTTAATTTATCAATCAAATTTTACCTCATGAAACACAGAAAACTTTATTTTAATTTATTAGTACTTACATTGATCAACTCATTGTTTTTATCATCTTGTCAAGATAAGTCTGGTGGGGGTGGCATTAACTTTTTTTCATTGGAAGATGATAAGGCTTTTGGAGCTCAAGTAGCTGCAGAAATAGCTTCAGATCCTGCTACTTATCCAATTTTAGATAGTACTCTGTATCCAGAGGCTTATGGATATTTATATGCTATTCGGGACAGTATTTTATCATCCGGAAATGTAGTACACAAGAGCGATTTCACCTGGCAAGTAAAAATCATTAAAGATGATGATGTATTAAATGCATTTTGTACGCCAGGGGGATATATTTACGTATATACTGGAATCATTAAGTACTTGGATTCTGAAGATCAATTTGCCGGAGTCATGGGTCATGAGATAGCTCATGCTGATGAACGTCACTCAACCACAGCACTTACTCAACAATATGGATTAGATGTTTTATTGAGTATTTTACTTGGTGATAATAAAGGAACATTAGTTCAAATTGCTCAAAATCTAATTAATCTTAAATACAGTAGATCAAATGAATCAGAATCGGACATGCGTTCTGTGGAGTATCTTTACCCCACAGCTTATGATGCTAGAGGAGCCGCACGTTTTTTTGAAAAAATACAAGAAAGTGGTGGATCTTCTGGTCCAGCCTTTTTAAGTACTCATCCTAATCCAGAAAATAGAGTAGAAGCCATTTATGCCCATTGGCACGGTTTAGGGGGTAAAACAGGCCAACAATACATTTCCAGATATACTGAATTTAAAAACAGCTTACCTTAAATACTATAACAATGAAATTAACCAACCATGGTTACACTTTTGGTGGCGTTCCTGTCACAGAGCTTTCTAAGAATTTCGGAACACCACTATACGTTTATAATGCAGACGTCATTCGAAAAAATTATCATACTTTGAAAAATGCATTTAGTGGTGTAGATGTTCATCTCAAATATGCTTGTAAAGCTTTAACCAACATCAACGTTTTAAAAATACTTCAACAAGAAGGAGCAGGATTAGATACGGTAAGTATACAAGAAGCAAAAATGGGTTTACGAGCAGGCTTTCAACCCAACGATATTTTGTATACCCCAAACTGCGTTTCTTTTGAAGAAATTCAAGAGGCTGTAAGTCTTGGTTTAATCATTAATATTGATGAGCTGAGTACTTTAGAACGATTTGGTAACGAATACGGGGGTAGTGTACCCTGCTGCATTCGACTAAATCCTCATATTATGGCTGGTGGAAATTCACATATATCCGTCGGTCATATTGATAGTAAGTTTGGTATAAGTATTTATCAAGTTCCACACATCAAAAGAATTGTAGATAACTTGGGTATCCATGTCAATGGCTTACATATGCACACAGGTAGCGATATATTGGATGCTGATGTTTTTCTACGTGGTGCTTCTCTTTTGTATGAAGCGGCTAAATCTTTTGAAAAACTTGAATTTATGGATTTTGGAAGTGGCTTCAAGGTAAAATATAAGGAAGGAGATATTACTACCGATGTTAATGATATTGGTCAACAAATTGTCGATAGTTTCAAAAAATTTTGTCTGGAATACGGAAAAGAATTGCAATTGTGGTTTGAACCAGGGAAGTACATTGTTAGTAACGCGGGGCATTTATTGGTAGACGTCAATGTGGTAAAACAAACGACATCAACCGTTTTTGCTGGAGTAAATTCAGGACAAAACCATTTATTACGCCCTATGATGTATGATGCGTATCATCACATCACTAATGTTTCTAATCATACAGGTGTTGAACGCATATATTCTATTGTTGGATACATATGTGAGTCGGATACATTAGGGTATGATCGAAAACTAAATGAAGTGCGGGTTGGGGATATACTGGCAATAAGTAATGCTGGAGCTTATGGATTTAGCATGAGCAGTAATTACAATTCAAGATTTAGACCTGCGGAAATACTTATTCAAAACCAGAAAGCTGTACTAATCAGAAAGCGAGAAACACTGGATGATCTATTGCAAAATCAAATTGAGGTCGATTTAGTATAAATAAAACTCGTTTTGATTTAATACTCTGTTTTCATGGAGGATTTCAACCTGATAAACGCCAGGCTTGTAGTTTGCCTTTTGATCATAATAATATATGAAACTCTTTTCAGATCCATCATAAGTAACAGTTTCATTTAACGTATACAAATCATCGATATTTGATAATTCATCATTATACTGAGTCAGAACTGATCCATTTGGGGCAATTATTCGAATGGTGACTTCTTTTTCAACCTCTTCTGTTGGCTTCCCTTCTGGAATTATAAATTTAATTTTAAGACGCTGTACTTTTTTAGATTTATCAACTATTTCTTGTACTCCATTCTTCTCTCGAATGGGAGTAATATTAAGTTTAGAAATAAGTAGTGGGTTACTGTTGCTTAAATCTTCTTGCAACTGAATATTTGATATTAGCAAGCTATCATTTGAAAATTGTAATGATTGAGCCACATATTGAACGGAATCTGATTTCGCTTTTTCTTGGATATATTCATTTTGCAGTTTCTCAATTTTATCGATGTACTCATAGTTGATCTTCACAAGCTGGTTGATTTGAGCTTTGGCTGCAACAAGGCTTTTTGGAGTTTTACCTGAAGAAGAGTTAACATCTTTAGCAATGGAAGAATTAGTATTGGTTCTACTTTCGTTGATTAGTGATTGAATTCTATCATAGGCAGACGTTAATTCCTGTTTTTGGGCCATTAACTCGTTTCTTAATTCTTGCTTTAAATCTTCTTGAGCTAGGTTCTTATTGATTTCATTCTCAAATTTGATCATAACCATATCTAATTCTCTTTGCAATGAATCTGCATGGAGGTTTAAAGCTTCATAAGCTAGAGATAATTCTTCATTTTGCTTTTCTATTTTGGCTGCATTTTTCACATATTTTAAAAATAAAAATGTGGAAAGACCCAGAGACATTATAAATAGGATAATAAACAAAGTCAATGACCCAGACTTAGATTTGGTTGGTTGTTCCTCAGTGTTTTGTATCTCGCTCATATTTTTCAGATTGATATCGTAACAAATGTAATTATTTTTAAATAAAAGGCAATCTGTTGTTTCTTAGGTCCAAGATCCTGAAAAATCAGTTATTGGTATCATCATATTTTGAAAAATCTATTTTGCTCATAAATTTTTTTTCTAAAGAAGTCCAAGTATCAGGGGAACGCCAATGACCTCTTCCGTAAGCAAATCTTGCTTTTTCCCATGATCCATATTTGACATGCAAATACTTTAAATAATGGATACCCACAACAAGATAATTTTTTCTTGTTTTTCCATCAGTAAGATTTAATTTTTCATACCAATACCAAAACGTTTTATCAATGACTTGTAAGTCTCCAAAATCAGTTCCGCCAGACTTATTTTGAATATAACTCCAATTGCTTTCATTTTGTCCAATTTCGTAAATTAAGGGGTAGGGTACATCTACTGACTGGCAAATTGAATCTGCCAGTTGAAATACATCTTTTGGTTTAGTTTTCTGATGAAAAGTATCTCTTATTGTAGCATCATTTTTCTCAGTCACATGCATCGAAATATTTTCTGTAGTGTTCTTGGAAGGTAAAATTGTTATGAAGCTACTACTAAAAAGGGATGTTATTGCTAACAAATAAAACAAATAAGCACTTTTATAATGCATTAAAGAACCTTGTCAGGTATTTATTTAAATACAAATATAAATGATGCTTAAAAACTAACGGATGAGTTTAATCACATTGGGGTAAAAGTGTTATGTTTTTTATACGATAGTATGTTCTAATACTAAAATTATGATTTTTCTTCAAGACAAATTAATTTACAAGAAAGGAATTAACGGATTGCGTTATTAGCTTCTAGAACTTAAATATCGTTCTGCATCCAATGCAGCCATACAACCACTTCCTGCTGCAGTTACAGCTTGACGATAAATTTTGTCTTGAGCATCTCCACAAGCAAAAACACCTGGAATATCCGTTTTAGCACTATCAGCATGAGTAATTATATATCCAGAATCATCCATGGTTAAAAAGTCTTTGAAAATATCGGTATTGGGTTTATGGCCAATAGCAACAAAAAATCCTTTGATTGCTATTTCACGCGTTGCATGGGTTATATTATTTTTAACACGAACACCCTCTACCGTCATATCACCGAGTATTTCATCTGTTTCGGTATTATATAGAATCTCAATATTTTTTAAGCTATTTACCCGATGTTGCATGGCTTTGGATGCTCTCATTTCACCTTTTCTGACCAACATATATACTTTATTGCAAATTTTAGACAAATAACTAGCCTCTTCAGCAGCAGTATCTCCAGCACCAACTATGGCAACATCTTCTCCTTTGTAGAAAAATCCGTCACAAACAGCACAAGCGGATACTCCACTTCCATTTAAACGTTGTTCGCTGGGAATATTTAACCATTTTGCACTAGCACCTGTAGAAATAATTACTGTTTCACATTCAATTTGATGAGATCCATCAACCGTTACAGTATGATTATTTCCATTTTTATCAAAATCTACAGCAGTTATCATACCAAATCTAACATCAGCTCCTAAGCGTACGGCTTGTTTTTTGAAATTTTCCATCATTTCAGGACCCATAATTCCATCTGGATATCCCGGGTAATTTTCTACATCCGTAGTAATTGTTAATTGTCCACCCGGTTGGAGACCTTCATACAAAACAGGTTTCATATCTGCTCTTGCAGCATAAATGGCTGCGGTATAGCCGGCTGGTCCTGATCCAATGATTAGGCATTCTACTTTTTCCATGATTAATTTTATATTGGTGGAGCAAATAAAATACAAACTAGGGTGAGGAGCTATAAGAAAAAGAAATTTGGGTATAAATTGTTACAATGATTTTAGGGTAAGCTCAGTTCAAATTTTTTGGGTGTTATTCCATATTTAGCTTTAAAGGCATCAATAAAATGACTTACGTTGGTGTATCCAAGCTGATCAGCGATTTCTGCAATTTGAAATTCACGTTGTAAAATAAGTTCTCTTGCTTTACTCATTTTGTACTCTTTAAGAAATACATGAATAGTTTTTCCATAAATTTCTTTGAATCCAGTTTTTAAATTATATTCATTCAAAGCAACATGTTTTGCTATTTCTTTAATCGTAGGAGAGCTATTGAGATTTTGGAGTAAAAACTCTTTAGCTTCCCTCACTTTATTGACGTTTTCTTTTTGATTTAGGAAAGGACATTTATAGGCTTTTTGTTTACTGGGTTTGTTGAAATAGTTATCTAGAATAACATATTTATTAGCTTTTATTAATAATGGATTATTAGGATTGTTGTTGATATCGTGAACACAATTGATGATCACATCTGTAGCCATTTCAAAATGATGATATTGTTCTTTTTCAAAAATAGATGCTTGAGTAAAGTTGAGATGGTCCGTTCCATGTCCTATAATTTTATGAAGGGTTGAAATTGGAAGGTTAATAATACAAAGTTGAGTAGAAACATTCGACTTCATGGACAGCTTAAAATTCCTATTCTGGTCATAAAATAGGTAAATACCATGAGGAGGTAAAGGTATATTTCTTTGTCCCATAGGCATTAATATTTCGTGTTCTCCATTGATAAAAAGACAAATATTACCTTGATTGTATTGGTAACTAGCCAAATCATTTCTTATTTTTTGTACTTGAAGTTGAATAGCTAAATCGTCCATTTTTGGGTTATTAATTAAACAACAAAGGTAGTGTGTTTTTGATTTATTATTGTAAGTAACTGTAAATCAATCAATTTAACATGATTTAAGTTTTTTCATTTTCGGGTATTTTTATTTCTTTTATGGTTATTTTGTCAAATCACTCTACAGCACTTTTGCATCATGATAAATACAAAAAATAAACTCTTTATGTTAATTCCATTATTTATGTGTGGATTTGCCTCAGCACAAAAAGCTGATTCTGTTGTTACCACTGCAGGAACCTTTGATGCGTATTATGATTTTGAGACAGGTTCTCAAATTTTATTGGATAGAACAACATGGGATATTGGTTTGACTACCGATCCAAGAAGTTCAAGTGTAATTATTAATGAAAATGCTGGGGTAGAACTTTTTTTGTACAGTAATGATACGGCAGATTGGTCATCAGTCGATACTACAGCATTTACATTTAGTAACATTTACAATTCAGAAGAATCCTGGGATAATGGTGCTTTTTCTAACCTAGGAACAAATCACCCAGATTATGGATGGGGGATGTATGATATGAATTCACATGATATTAATGGTAGTCGTTTATTCATCATAAAAACAAATCAAGGTGAGTATCTGAAAATGATTATTGATAAAATGTCTAGTACTGGAGATTTTAAATTTAGAACAGCGAATTTAGATGGAACCAATTTGAATTTATTTTCTCTAAAAAAATCTACAGATCGGGGGAAAAATTTTACGCTTGTAGATTTATCTACTCCTAATATAATTTTAACCAATCCCTTTTCTAAAGATTGGGATATCTTTTTCACCAAATATTACACGGAAGTAGTTCAAGGTCCTACTGTTAGGATCATGCCCGTTAGCGGAATAAAAGTGAATGCAGGATGTGAAGTGGCAGTTCGGTCAGGTATGGATGTTTTAGATGATGATACCAGTACTATCACATGGAATAGTTCAATTACCGAAATTGGCTATGATTGGAAATCATTCAATCGGAACACTTTCCAATATGACATCACCCCAGATTTGGTATATTTCGTTAAAACAAAAAATAACGCGGTATGGAAGTTATGGTTTACTGCTTACAACGGGGGTGCTGAGGGGAAATATGTATTTAACAAAAAAGAAATCAAAAGAGGTGTAAATACGGTGCCAATTACAAGAAAGTTAAAAATCTCTTTATTTCCTAATCCCGCTTTATCGAATGTACACATTGATAATCAAGAGCCGACCAAGTTAAATGTTGAAATTGTAGATACCTACGGTCGAATTATTTATATTGAGGAATTGCCTCCATACACACAATCAAAAATAAACGTAGAATCATTTGCTTCAGGTCTTTATTCGGTTCGTTTTTCATCAGGAAATAATAGTGATATTAAAAAATTAATCATTGAATAAATTAGGTTTAATTTTTCAATTTTTTCTTATTGTAGTGCCTACCCTTGGGTGGGCACAAACTATTTTGCGTGCTGTTGATGCAGAAACCAACTTTAGTGTTCCTTTTCAAGTAGCTATTCAAGGGGCAAATCCCCTTCATAATGACTCGTTAATTCTTACATCCATTAACGGTGAGATTCATTATTCCATCAAAACTTCTAAGCAAGTAATCCTATTTTCTAAAGGATATTTGCCTCAAAACTTAACGCTTTTGCCGAATGAGGTTTATTCCGTTAAACTAGCCAAATCTTTTTATAATTTGGGTGAGGTCTTGGTTACAGATATTCACTCCAATCGTTCATTTACCAACACTGTTCTTCATGTTTCTAAAATTAGTGCCCAACAAATGGAATCTATGGGTGCTGTGGACTTAAAAGACGCCTTATCTTTCCAAAATAATATTCGATTGAGTCGAGATAATGCTATCGGTTCATCAGGATTGAGTTTAATGGGAATGAGTGGTGATAATGTAAAATTATTGATTGATGGGGTACCTGTGATTGGACGATTATTTAATCAGTTAGATTTGGAACAATTTAATCTGGAGAACATGAAACAAATTGAAATTGTTCGTGGTCCCATGTCAGTAATTTATGGCAGTAATGCCCTAGCTGGAAGTATCAATTTAATTACCAATAATACGAATACAAAATCAAGGTTTAATATCAATGGAAATTATGAGTCTGATGGGCAATATAATACGGGTCTAACCGTATCAAACTCGTACAACAATCATTTTGTAACCATAAGTGGAGGAAGAATGATGTTTACAGGGTGGAGTCAAACGAATACAGACAGAACATTTGATTGGATCCCCAAAGAGCAATATACTGGAAGGCTTCAATACAGTTACCAGCATGAAGATGCGAAAATAAATGTAAGAACAGAGGCCCTTCGTTCTAAATTGATTGATCGTGGAGTACCGCTTTTACCTTATCAAGAAACAGCTATCGATCAGCATTATACGAATATTCGTATGGACAATAGCTTAAGTTATGAAAACAAATTAGGTGAGTCGAGTATCCAATTAATTGCTGGAAATAATAATTTTAGAAGAGTAAAAAATAAATACCTAAAAAACCTCATTAATCTGAAGGAGCAACTTGTTCCGGGTAAATCTGAGCAAGATACGCAGTCCTTCAATGCTTCCGTTTTTCGTTTGATTTTTGGGCCTGATAGAAAACGAACAAAGGGCATAGAAACACTCATAGGTTTAGATGGAAACTATGAAATAGGTTCAGGCAATCGGATTATAGAAACCACACAGCAGCAATATGATATTGCTTTGTTTGGTAGTGCAGAAAAACAACTAACTTCTTTTTTGCTTGTGCGAGCTGGGGTTCGGTTTGCTCAGAATTCAGCTTTTAATGCTCCCCTTTTATATTCCTTGCAAACAAAACTAAATTTACCCCATGATCAGCAAATAAAACTAGCTTATGGAAAAGGATTTAGAGCTCCATCGTTAAAAGAACTCTATCTAGATTTTAGTGATAGTCGTCATGAAGTATTTGGAAATGTGAACCTAGTTTCAGAATCCTCATATTCGCTTACAGGTTCATACACCAAATACCATAAATGGGGAAATATATCCTCATCTTCCACCATAGATGGTTTTTATAATCGGGTGAGTAACAAGATTGAATTGATTGTGACTGGACCAATTCAAGCTCAATATGGCAATATTGGAAAATATCAATCTATTGGTGGAGGCATCAGTCAATCGATTATAAATAATAATTTTAAGCTCAATTTTTCATTCAACTATACAGGTATTTATAATGGTGTGGATGCGAAGAAAAGTGATTTTTATTTTTCTCCTCAATATACCATCAATCCCACCTTTATGATCTCAAAAATAAATACACAACTGGGATTATACCTCAATCATTTTGGGGCAGTCAGTCGAGTATTCTCAGATAGCGAAAACTCAAACTTAAATATTCAAGAGCAAGATGCGTACACCATGATTGATTTTACATTGCATCGACAATGGCCCAATACTAGAATGAAAACAACATTGGGCGTCCGAAATCTATTGGGTGTTGTAAATATCAATGCTAATAATACAGAAGTGGGAGCACATACGCCAAGCACTAGCTTTATTTCAATCAGTCCAGGAAGAACTTATTTTTTTACTATTCGTTATGCGTTATTTCAATAAAATAGTATTTTATAGCTCGCTTTTTTTTACAGCTTGTTTCCCTAAAGAAGACACCATTACACCTAAACCAAGGGTATTCCAGAACGTAAAAATTGATGCAGGTAAAACTAAAAACAAGGTCGTTTTTTATTCTTTGGATGAATCTAAAATTGTTGCTGAAGCCAGTCCTATGGACTGGGATTTATATCTTGATGAATCCGTCATTAGAATCAATTATTTTAGAAGTTTAAGAGTAGCAGTTACTTTATTGGATTGGAATCAGATTAGTGATACATCGGGATTACGATTTTCCTATCTAACCAAACAGGAAGATACCTTAACTCAGTGGGAATTAAAAGAGAATAAAAAATACATTTTAGATTTAGGTTTAGATCTGGAATATCAACCGATGGGATTTGTTGCGGTTCAAGTTAGACGTATTGGTGATTCATTTGAAATTATCCAAAAGTTCTTGAATGATACAGCAAAGAAAAAATCGACGGTATCTGAAGCATGTTATTATAATCTGAGAACAAATCAGTCGCTGGATTTTCCCATGGAATATGAGTACGATGTAGCTTTTGGTAAATATACTGATTATGTCACCGTGGATGATATATCTCAAGATTATCTGATTTATGGAGCAATTTTAGGACAAGCAAAAGCATATGCGTTAAACACGGCATTTGAACCTTTAACTAGGGATGATTTTGACACAAAAGAACTAAAATCCTCTAAAGATGTAATTGGGTGGGATTGGAAAAAATTCAATTTAACTAAAAATGCTTATGAGATAATTCCAAATAATACGTATATGATAGCTACCAATGCTCAGTTTCTGTGTAAATTACGTTTTGTTAACTTTTTAAATGATCAAGGGGTGTCAGGTCATCCTACCTTCGAATTTAAAGTTTTGTAATTTTTACGCCATAATTTTGTCATATATTGAACATAGTACGTGATTAATAAGAATTAGATTTAATATTTGGGGACAAAAATTAATATTGACATGAAAAAAATTGTATTAAGTTTCCTGATTTTCTCATTTGTATTGACATTCTTTAGTTGTAAAGATAAAAACGATATTTCTACAAATAACACTGATCAGATAGATACTGCGTTTGTAAAAACTATAACCTTTTACTCATTGGATAGTTTTGAAATAACGGCAGATCATTATCATATAAACAACAGTTCTCCAGTTATTATACTTTGTCATCAAGCAGGCTGGAGCAGAGGAGAGTATATAGAGATTGCTAATAGACTAAATGATTTGGGATATAATGCTTTAGCAATTGATCAACGATCTGGTATGGCTGTCAATGGTATCGAAAATGAAACAGCTAAGAATGCTTCTATTGAACAAAAATCCATGCGATTTATTGATGCTAAACAGGATATACAAGCAGCTATAGATTGGGCAAAAAATAGGTATAATCAAAAAGTGATCTTATGGGGGAGTTCGTATTCTTCATCACTATCATTAATGATTTCAGCAGAAAGAGACGATGTTAGTAAAGTACTCGCTTTTAGTCCAGGAGAATATCTTCAAGGCATTAGTGTTCAAGGAAATATCTCAGGAATATCTATACCTTGTTTCTTAACTTCATCAAAAAGTGAAAGGGCTCAAACTGAAAAATTATACAACGCAATTACCAATACATCATATAAAAAGAAGTTTATACCCATGGGTGATGGACAACATGGAAGTAGGAATCTATGGTCTTCTATGCCAGATCAAGAGGAATATTGGGCTGCTGTTGAAGTATTTTTGAATTATTAATTTTAGTAACAATAAGATGATTTTTTAATCGGTGTATCTTACACTTTTGGCGTATATTGTTTAATATTGAACCATGAAAAAATGGACTTTTTTAGTGATCTTATTTTTAGGATGGGTTTGCATACCAAAAGCGTTCAGTCAGACCAATAATACAGAACATCACCCTTTAATCATTAAGGATACATTGATTCTTGAAGGGGAAACTCATTTTAAAAATATGAAGCAATTAACGTTTGGAGGAGATAACGCAGAAGCATATTTTAGTTTCGATGGAAATCAATTGGTTTTTCAAGCCAAAAATCCGAAATGGAATGCATTTTGCGATCAAATTTATATTACTGGGGTTAACCAAACATGGCATAATTCTATTCCACCATTGATAAGTACTGGGAAAGGTAGAACAACCTGTAGTTATTTTATGCCAGGGGATAGTTCAATTTTATATGCAAGCACCCATGAAGGTGACGAAAATTGTCCTCCAGAACCTCCTCGAGGAAATAAATACGTTTGGCCAATTTATGAAGATTTTGATATTTATGTTGCCAATTTTAATGGGGATATCATACAACAATTAACCAATAGACCCGGTTACGATGCTGAGGCAACCGTTTCTCCTTTGGGCGATAAAATTGTATTCACAAGTACACGTTCGGGAGATTTAGAATTATATACGATGAATATAGATGGTTCAGGTGTCAAACAGATTACACATGAGTTAGGTTATGATGGAGGAGCTTTTTTTTCACCTGATGGAACAAAATTAATTTTTCGGTCTTCTCGTCCCAAAACAGAAGATGAAATCAAAGAATATAAGGATCTGCTGAATCGGAATTTAGTTCAACCTACCAATATGGAGTTGTATGTGTGTAATATAGATGGGTCTGATTTACGTAAAATTACGGATTTAGGAAATGCCAATTGGGCTCCTTTTTTTCATCCCAGTGGTCGAAAAATTATTTTTTGTAGCAATCATCATAGTCCTAAAGGTGGAAGGCCACAATTTAATCTATTTATGATAAATATAGACGGAACGGGCTTGGAGCAAGTTACTTACGATAAGGTTTTTGATAGCTTTCCCATGTTTTCTCCAGATGGGAAGAAGTTGATTTTTTCAAGTAATAGAAATAATAGCGGTGGTAGAGATACCAACTTATTCATTGCCGATTGGATCGATTAATTCTAGTCATTTTTGTTGTCTGTAATGTTCTCATTCCGAATCACTTTTTTAACATCTTCCATGCACTCGTTGGGTATTGCTAAAGAAAGTACATAATACATTAAAAACCATCGACCAGATTTATATTCAATCATACCAGAACCTCGGCATGCCCCCATGTGGGTATCTAAGGTTTCATAAAAGTATGCTGCGGTGCTATCTTTATTAAAATTAAATTCACGATTCAGTGGAGTAAAAGACCATGTTTCATTTTGTTGAAAGTATGGAGTGCAGAATTCTTTAAACTCTTTTTTGGACCAATTTTCATTAGCATCTGTGCCGATGAAATGGCAAGTGCTATCCATGAAGGAAAAGTATGCATCCAAATCTGAGTCAGAAGCACTTTTATGCCACTGATCTAATTGTCGATTAATGGCAATGATTTTAGACTCAGGTTTCTGCTTTGAAGCAAACGAACATATGATTATGATAATTGCAGCATATCTGATACTAGACATGCTGCAAAATAATAAAAATCAAGGAATTAAAATTACTGAAATGTTTTTTTAAGTTGACTTATAGTTAAATTTAAATGCATTTATTTTGGTTAAATAAAGCGATTGAAAAGTGTTTTATTCTATCTTTGACAAGCATGGATACTCTCTCTATTGTAGGGAATTAGAATATCAAGGTAATTGATACCAATTGTTTCCGTTAGAAATTATCATGGTCATACCTGAAAATGTGGTATTGGTTGTTACCCCAGGTGGTTGACTAATGGCTGTATTGTATGTAAATGTTCTACCTGAGGTTAGATGACTAACAATATAAATTCGACCTGGGCAGGATGAAGCTGAAGGTAAGTTTACGGTAGAATTTTGACCGGAAATAGTTAAAAAGTAATCTGCCTCATCCAGTGTAGTGGTTGTGGTTCCACTTACAGAATTAAAGTGCCGCGTAGGAACAGCCATAGATCCACCCAGATGTAGTGAACTAGTGGGTAAATTGGTTCCAATTCCAACTCTATCATTTGCTCCATCTATACTTAATGTAGTTCCGTCCACACTAAATCCATCTACAACAGTAGTAGTTATATCCATAGTATTTGTTCCTCCGGTAATGACGACTCCACCAGAAGGTATAGCTCCACTTCCAGAATATATGCCATTTTCGTCGGTTGGTGTTTGCCAACTTGTTCCACCATTTACCTTGGTAAGGACTTCTTGAGCATTGGAATTGTAAAAATTTAGAATAAGAAAAGATAGCGTTAAATAAAAATTGATTGTTTTCATTTTGTTTACGTGTGATTCTTACTACAAATGAACAATCCCATTGAATCATCTCAAGCTATCAAAATATGATATTTGTCATATTTTGATATGATTTTTATACGAGTTTTTGAAGGAGTATTGATTAGAGAATTTGAGCTAAAGTATCTACGGTAAAATCTACTTCATCAGGGGTGGTGTATTTACTAAAGGAAAATCGGACAACAGAACGGTTGGGGGGATGATTAATACCCTCAAGGACATGACTAGAACCTGCAGCACCGCTGTTGCAAGCTGAACCACCACTGGCATATACGCCGTTAATATCTAATTGAAAAAGGAGGGTAGAGGCTTTATCAGAGGGAGGAAGGGACACATTAAGTACCGTATATAAACTGCCTGTACTGGTAATATCGCCGTTGTAGCAAATACCAGCTATTTTTTCTTCCAATTGTTGGATGAAATAGTTCTTAATGGATTGAACTTTAGTGATTTTTTGGTCCACATTATGAGAAGCCACTTCCAATGCTTTTGCCATGCCTACGATTCCAATTATATTTTCAGTTCCTGCACGCATGGCTCGTTCTTGCCCTCCTCCGGTAACTATAGGACGGATTTTTAAGGCTTTATTTTTGTACAAAAAACCGACTCCTTTGGGTCCATGAAATTTATGAGCAGAACAGGTAATAAAATCTATATCCCACTTACTCAAATCTATAGGATAGTGACCGATAGTTTGCACTGTATCGCTATGGAAGTAACACTTATTTGCTCGTGCTATTTGGCTAATTTTAGTTACATCATTCAGTGATCCAATCTCATTATTGGCGTGCATTAAACTGATCAAGCTTCCCGGATTTCGTTTGGCTAATTCTTCTAAATCAGATAAATCTGCTTTTCCAAAAATATCTAATTGTACATAGCTAATCTGAACAAGCCCTTTTAATTCTAATTCTTTGGCCGTGTCAAGAACAGCTTTATGCTCTATTGTACTGGTAATAATATGGGTCACTCCTAAATCATGCACCGCACATCGCAAAGCCATATTATCTGCTTCCGTTCCACTTCCAGTAAAGATAATCTCTTGACTTTCGCAATGAAGAAGTTTTGCAATATTTTTACGTGCCATCTCTACAGCTGCTTTTGCCTGTCTTCCTTGTGTGTGTGTGGCAGAAGGGTTTCCGTACACTTCATTCATAATAGAAGTCATTGCCTCAATGACCTGAGAATCCATGCTGGTAGTCGCAGCATTATCGAGATAAACTTGCATAAGATTAAATGCAAATTAACGAATTAATCAGAATATTTATAGCCTATTAATTTATAGCATAATTGAGCCATATGATAGGCCGTAATATCATCCTGTGATTTTGGATTTAACTCAACAATATCAAATCCTTTAACATCACATTTTTTAAATACTTTTCGAAGAAATTGGAGGGTAGGATACCAGAGTAATCCACCGGGTTCGGCAGTACCTACACTAGGGCAAATACTCGGGTCAAATCCGTCAGTATCAATGGTGATATATAGAATTTCAGGTAGTTTTTCAATGACCTCATCCATCCATTGGTTATCTTCCCAAATTTGATGAGCATACCAAGTATGGATATTGGATGAATTTTGGATGAGCTGATTCTCTTCAATGGATTGAGCTCGGATACCAACTTGAAAAATTTCAGGTTTTAATTCATGAATGCGAGCCATTACACTAGCATGAGACCACTCATTTCCGTTGTAGGATAATCTTAAATCACTATGAGCATCTAGTTGAAGTATACCAATGTCTCGGTATTTTTCTTGGAAGGCTTTGAATATACCATAAGTTACCGTGTGTTCAGCTCCTAAACTGACCACAAATTTGTTGTCTTTAAGTAATTTTGATGTTTTTGCATTGATTAAATGCATAGCATCTTGGTTAATTGTTTCTCCAAAAATCAGGGGTTTTGTACATGCAATTCCACATTTTTTGTAGGTTTCTTGATCTAATTCAATATCGTAAAACTCAACATATTGAGAGTTCTCTATAATCGTATGAGGTCCATGAGCTGAGCCTTGTTTGTAGGAAGAGGTATGTTCGTATGGTATTTGTTGAACAATGCACGATGAAGTATCATAGTTGGACCATTTAGATTCAGTTATTCCTAAAAAATGAGGGATTTTACCATCCATATTTATCAATTAAGTATAGATTATTTAGCTCGTTCTACGTATTCGCCAGTTCGAGTATCTACTTTTATTTTTTCGCCAGATTCAACAAATAAAGGCACATTGACAATGGCGCCAGTTTCTAATGTAGCAGGTTTAAGTGGATTGTTTGCTGTATCACCTTTGATACCAGGTTCGCTGTAGGTGATTTCTAGCACCACATGATTTGGTGCATCAGCCATTATAGGATTTCCTTCATCAAAATATACATTAAGCATCATCTCTTCTTTTATAAATTTCATTTGATCACCCAACATTGTATCGGCAACAGATACTTGCTCGAAGGTTTCCGTATTCATTAGTACTAAATTGGATCCATCTTTATATAAATACTGCATTTCAATTTGATCTATTCTTACATCATCAATTGTCTCACCACTTCTGAAGCGATTTTCAATGGATTTTCCAGTAATCGCATTTTTCATTTTAACTTGATAAAATGCTCCACCTTTTCCTGGCATGGTGTGTTGGTAGTCGATAACCTGACATAATTGACCATTATATCGTAAAAACATTCCACGGGATAAATCTTGTGTTGTAGCCATATAGGTGGCAAATATATTACATCTAAATAGTTATGTTTATATGTTGTTTGTTTAAGTAAACGTTTAATGTTCTATGTTTGAACTAACAATAAGTTAAGGGAAGCGAAGTGAAAATCTTCCACTGTACCCGCAGCTGTAAAAGTTTGATAGAGTATTGCCAGTCAACACCACTGTTTTTTAAAATGGGAAGGTGGCATTTGCTAAACTAAGTCAGAAGACCTACTTTTTGTTCAACTAACGGTATTAAGCTTTCGGGAAAAAAAGCGATAAGTGTCTGACATTGTTTTCGGTCAATTATTACACTATTTTTCTACGCTTAATTTTTTTATTTTAATAAATGAAATTCGCAACTGCTGTCTTATTTTTTATTTTCTTGAGCCATCAATTAATGGCTCAAGATACAGTGGTGTATGGTCTAGATTCTGTAGCTGTAAGTTATAATAAGTTTGCGTCTAATAAACAACTGATTAGCCAAGTTCTGTTTCAATCTAACCCAAATCAGACTTTTGCTGAATTATTGCAAAAACAAAGTGGTATGTTTATAAGAAGCCAAGGAAATGCGACTTTGAGTACTCCATCGTATAAAGGCTTAGGTTCCATGCACATTCCCATATATCTTCAGGCAATCAATATGCAAAGTAGCATGAATGGTACCATGGATTTAAGTTTGATAGATGCGGTACATTTTAATTCCATTCAATTTACATCTCAGGACATGAACAAGTTGGGTATTCAATCCATGGGAGAAGGAATTTCCCTACAATCAGATTTTCCTCAAACGGGAATAAATATAAATGCTAGTTTGAGTTCTTTACATGAATATGGCGTATCGGGTGCGTATGCTTTTCAACATAAAAATCTTAAATATTGCCTGAGTGTTTCTACAATTAAATCAGAAAATAAAATTAATTTAAAGCACTATCAATTGGATAGTTTTCTACAAAATACGGAGTTTCATCGGGCCAGTTTAATGCAAAATATCAACTATGCCTGGACGAATAATTCCATTACCTCCCAATTTTATTTTTTGACTGCAAACAGAGGTATTCCTCCATCTATCGGGGAAAATCAACTTAGTAGACAAGAAGATAACAATGGATTTTTACTCACGGAGTATCAAAAAACATTTTCAAATCGCTCCATTTTAAAAATCAGTAATCAACTTTCCAAAGAGAAAATAGGATTTCAAACTACTCCTACTTCTAAAAATAGCATAAGTAATGTTATTAATTTGAATACCAATTTAAGTTTTAACAAGCGGTTCAATAAAAACTGGTCCTATCATTTTTTATGGAGTAATCTTCAAGCAAACTATACTTCAGATGCGCTTCGTCAGTCGGTAAATTGGAATAGAAATAAAGCATCCTTTATTATAAAAAAACAATTTAAAAAGGGATATTTAAATTACACTCATGGAGCTATTCATACTGAACAACAATGGGCTACCCGAATTTCATTAGACATCAATTATAGAGTTCATTCAAAGTATATGGTGAAGGCTAATCTGCAGAAAGTATATCGATTGCCCGTGCTCAACGAACTATTTTGGTATCAGCCGGGGGAGGCTATGGGAAATATTGACCTTAAACCAGAAGAGGGGTATAAGGTAGATTTTATACTAGCCCAGACTAATAATCAATTTCAATGGACACTCAATCCGCATGGGGGTATTTTTAAGAACTGGGTTCAATGGGGCGGGTTTCCTGAAATTAAGCCATATAACTTAAATCAAGTCCAGATAGTTGGTCTTGTTGGGAGTGCTTCTTATACATACCCTTTCCAAAAATATAAGCTATTGGCTCAAACCAATGCACATTATGTGAGGTCTGTTTATGTCTATAACAATAAAACGGATCCTCGTCACCATCAACAACTTATTTTTACACCTCAATTTAGCAGTAATTTAACACTTAGCTTCGTTTCTAGACTCAGTGGGGTGTATATGAATCTTCAACAGGTAGGTAAAAATTATGTCACCAGCGATAATTCTATTTTCATTGACCCCTATGTGCTAATTGACGTGGGTGGTTATTACTCTAACAAAACCTTGCGAATAAGTGCCACCTTAACAAATGTAAGGAATACACCATACTACACTCAACCTAGAACTCCCTTACCTGGGAGGACGCTTAAAATAACATTAACTTATAAAATTTACTCAACATGAAAAAACTAATTTTAAACCTAATTTCATTTTTATTAATCCTCACAAATCACCTAAATTCATTTGGACAATTCAATCATCCAAGAGTGTATTCTACGTTTGATAATTTATCTTTGATTCAATCAGATACCTTTAACAATGGTGCAGATATCAATGGCAAATTTTTTCATTTTGGTCGTAATTGGATCAATGAGTATAATTCAGAATGGGATAGCTGGACAGGTTGGGCATTGAGCAATATGACCGATACAATCACACCGGGATATGGGAATCAATTTAGTGCCATTCCTGGACATGGGGTAAGTCATACGGCTAATTATATGGTTGGTTATGGCAATACGTATATCAAGCTAGATAGACCTTCACTTATTTCTGGAGCTTATTTTACCAATAGCACCTATACCTATTATGATCTGTTAGAGGGTAGTAGCTTTAGTAAAAAGTTTGGTGGTGAGTCGGGGAATGATCCTGATTTTTTAAGTGTGCATATTTATTCCTACTTGGCTGGTAATATTATGGACTCAACGGAGTTCTTTTTAGCAGATTTTCGATTTGATGATCAATCGAGTGATTATATCATTGATGATTGGGTATATGTGGATTTTAACAATGATCAAAGCCAAGACAGTAAGATAGATAGTATCGCTTTTGTCTTTGAGAGTTCAGATACCAACAGTTTTGGAATACGAACTCCGACCTATTTATGTATGGATGATTTTAATGCGATAAGCACGGCTCAAATTATACCCGAAAAAATCATCATGAATCCAGATACATTTTACAACGGACAGGACCAAGCAGGCGGTTTTTCAGTATCACATTTGTTTTTTCCAAATACCTATAATGCTACTTTTGAATCTTGGTCGGGCTGGAGTGTGAGCTCAATATATGATACTGTATCTCCTGGATATACAAATCAGTATGCTGTTTTCCAGGAACCGTTGGTTTCAATACCTGAATCAACCTGGAATTTTGAGCAAGTCCATTTTGTAAATAGTGGTATTACTAATAGTATAAGATCTCCTTATTTTGACGATGAAGAAGAGAGTATATTTGGTCTAGTACAGTTACCCGTACCCGTTCGTTTTTACATTACCAATGCGACCTATGCTGCATTGGACATGAGATATGGTAGTGGGTTTAGTAAAAAATTTGGGGGTGAAAGTGGTGATGATCCAGACTATTTTCGTCTGTTAATAAAAAGTATTTCTTCTTCTAATCACATTTTGCATACCGATACGATATATCTAGCTGATTATCGTTTTGAGGAAAATTCAAAAGACTATATTCTGAAAGATTGGCAAATGGCTGATATCGTATCTTGTGATCGCGTAGACTTTGAATTACAATCTTCAGATATAGGTACATGGGGAATAAATACACCAGCCTATTTTTGCCTTTCTTTAGCTCAGCAAGAACTCATGTCTGTAGAAGATTATGCCATTTCATCTATACAGCTTTACCCCAACCCTACACAACAAACATTAAATATTCAAGCACATTCGAACATTCAACGTATTGAATTGTTTTCTTTGTCGGGACTAATTATACAAGAAATGAATTGTACCACAGTCTCCTCATTTTATAAGATGGATGTCTCTAATTTGAATAGGGGATTGTATTATGCTCTTGTATACACAAATGACGGCATGAGTGTATCAAAGTTTATGAAACAATGAGAATATCATCATTAATCGTAGTTTTTTTAACAATAAGGCTATGTGCTCAGTTTGACGGTCCAGGTGGGGAGCTAGGTAGCAAGTCCATTCTTAATGATGCCTCATCCATTGTAGGTTGGGCTACAGGTGTGACATTAGAGAGAGGTCCGATGCAAATTAATGATACTGCATTAGGCAAACCATCAACGGGTAGTGCTGCGGATGCACTTAACCGTGCTGACGGTCTTGTTGTAAGTTTGGGAGACGGAGGACAAGCCACGTTGAGTTTTGACCAACCCGTTATTAATCATAGAGGGTATGACTTTGCAATTTTTGAAAATGGTTTTAAAGTGGGTCTTTCATATTATCTTGAACTAGCTCATGTGGAGGTAAGTAAAAATGGAATTGATTTTATTCGGTTTCCAAGTGAGAGTTTAACAGATACATCCTATCAAACCAATAATTTTAGTTACACAGATCCATATCAGTTATATAATTTAGCAGGAAAGCATCAGGCACCTTACGGTACTTTGTTTGATTTAGATGAGATCGGTATGGATACCATTTATTTTATTCGAGTTATCGATGTAGTTGGTAGTGTTAATGACACCCTTGGAACCAGAGATAGTAAGGGCCGATTAATCAACGACCCATTTCCTAGCCCCTTTGAAAGTAGTGGATTTGATTTAGATGCTGTGGCTATAGTTAATGGTGAATTATTGGATATTCAACAGAGCATTTTGTCTAATGTTTCAGTATATCCAACTGTTCTGAAAATAAATCAACCTTTACATATTGAAGCACCTCGTGCTACAGAATGCCGTGTATTTGATATAAACTACAAATCCGTTCATTTTATTGAAAATAATCAGCAACTATACATCACTCAACCAGGTATTTATTTTGTAGAACTTATCCATCAGGGTAAACAATTTGTCCAAAAAATATGCGTACAATAATCGCATTTATTATAGGTATTGTATTATTTGGAGCTTGCAGTGAACACTCCGAAAAACCTAAAATAACAATACAAAATACCGATATATTAATTGCCAATCAAGGAAATTTTGGTTGGGGAGAGGGTACACTTTCTCTGTACAATCCGTCAACAAAATCTGTTCAAAATGAGGTATTTAAAGCAGTTAATGGAAAGAGTTTAGGTAATGTTTTTCAATCGATTTCTACTCATAAAAATTCGTATTATTTTGTGATGAATAATTCAGGAAAAATTATAATTACAGATTCCATGTATAAGCAAACTGGAGAAATTAGTGGGCTAACATCTCCTAGGTATATGTATCCGTTGAATGAAAATAAAGCCTATGTTACAGATCTTTATGCTAATGGAATCAATGTGATTGATTTAGCTAAAAATGAGATAACTCACACGATTTCTTGTCGAGGATGGTCTGAAAAAGGGGTGTTCATTGATGGTCTTTTTTGGTATACTGGATCATCAACTAATCAGCTTTATGCCATAGATATTTCAAATGATAAACTTGTAGACAGTATTCAAGTAGGCTCATCTCCTGAATCATTGATTGTAGATAATCAATCTTGTCTTTGGGTACTTTGTAGAGGGGACGAGGAGCTTAAAGAATTACCTTGTTTAGTTCGTATCGATAAACCGATTACGGGTGAGTTAGATTTGAAAATAGAACTAAAAGAAAATCCAACGCAATTAAGATATGATACTCGCTTGGATCAGTTGTATTTTATCAATGGTGATATCTGGAGTATGTCTTCAAAATCAGCTATTCCGAAGCCATTTATTGCACATCAAAATCGTACTTTTTTTGGAATCAATATAGATCCAATATCTAGCGATGTTTATGTTTCAGATGTGAGAGATTTTATGAGTAGAAGTGAAGTGTTTGTATATGATTATCAAGGCCTGCTACAGGATACTTTTTTTGTAGGAATTATAGCAGGTGATTTCTTTTTTCCATAGGTTAAAAAAGAGTCCATTATCTTCGCAACAAGTTAAAGATCTTGATTAAGTTCAAAAACATATTTGCATTAGCTAAACCCTATACCTCAAGGTTAATTAATTTTTTTAGTTTTAATTTACTAACAGCTATGTTTAATGTTGTAAGCATAGCTCTAATTATCCCTTTTCTAGAACTTATTTTTTATGGAGATAAAGCATCTTTATCTCCCGTTGAAATGACCTCAGATCCCAACACTTGGATGACTTATTTGAATTATATTATGAGTGCCAAAATAATGGAGTTAGGTAAGCAAATGGCACTCATTTATTTTTCCGTTGGAATTGTAATTGCTTTCTTTTTAAAGAATGCAGCTTTATATCTTGCTTTTTATAATTTAGCTTATGTGAGAAGTGCAGTGGTTCGTGATATTCGGGAACACATCTATAATCATTTATTGAAGTTGCCGCTGAGTTATTTTAATAAAGAAAAAAGAGGAGATACCATGTCTCGTTTTACCAACGATGTAAAAGAGGTAGAATGGAGTCTTTTGGGTGTAGTCGAGCTATATTTTAAACATCCATTATCAATTTTAATACCCTTGGTTGTATTATTTATGATGAGTTATCAGTTAACACTTTTTGTAATTATAGTTCTTCCATTAAGTGGATTTCTGATTAGTAGGATAGGTAAAAAGCTTAAAAATGCTGCACAAGCAGGTCAAGAGAAATTGTCAGAAGTATTATCACATCTAGAAGAAAGTTTACACGGCATCAAAATTATAAAAGCATTCAGTGCTATTAAAGATAAACAAGAGAAATTCAAAACACTAAATGATGATCATTTTAAACAAATGGTTCGCTTAAACAGAAAAGAATTATTGGCTTCTCCCATGAGTGAGTTTATGGCAAGTATCGTATTGAGTAGTATCCTAATTTATAGTGGTTCTCTCATTTTATCTGAAAATTCATCTTTGCCTCCATCAGTCCTTATAGGCTATATTGCTATTTTTTCTCAATTAATTCCTCCAGCAAAAGGAATTTCTGAAGCCTTTTTTCGATTAAAAAAAGGTGCTGCATCCATGGGAAGAATTAATGAAATATTAGACAAGGATGAAGAAAAAGATACTTTAGGTGATAAAAATATTACATTCAATAAATCAATCTTATTTGATAATGTGAGTTTTGGTTACACCAATGATGTATTAGTCCTGAAACAGATTAATCTAGAGATTAATAAAGGAGATACAATAGCTTTGGTAGGTCCATCTGGAGGAGGAAAATCTACATTGATAGATTTAATTCCTAGATTTCATGAATTGACATCAGGCAGAATTATTATTGATGGTAAAGATATAGCTCAACTAGATTTATCTACCCTTCGAAGTATGATGGGCATTGTCACACAAGATGCGATATTGTTCAACGACACAGCGGCAAATAATATTCGAATGGGTGATGTATACATGAGTGGGGATCAGCTTTTACAGGCAGCTAAAGTAGCCAATGCACACGCATTCATATCAGATATGAATGCGGGTTATAATACCAATATGGGTGAAAAGGGAACAAATTTAAGTGGCGGTCAACGACAACGGATGAGTATAGCTCGGGCAATTGCTAAAGAACCTCCTATACTTATTTTGGATGAAGCTACTAGTGCATTGGATACTGAAAGTGAGAAAATGGTGCAAGACGCAATTGATAAAGTAATGCAAAATAGGACGAGTATAGTCATTGCTCATCGATTGAGTACCATACAAAAAGCAGATAAAATAGTGGTGCTTGATAAAGGTAAAATTACAGAACAAGGAACGCATGATGAGTTGATGCAAAACAATGGAATCTATAAGAAATTGGTAGATTTACAAACCTTTAAATAACAAAAACTAACCCAATTACTCTTTTAATTTACTACATAAAATACGTAATATTGCCCCAATAATTTAATGAATATGAGTCATACAATAAAACCAGGAGTTGCAACAGGAGATGAAGTCCAAGCTATTTTTTCGTACGCCAAGGAAAAAGCTTTTGCCTTACCTGCAGTCAATGTTACAAGTTCAAGTACGGTAAATGCAGTTATGGAAACAGCTGCTAGATTAAATGCTCCTGTTATCATCCAATTTAGTAACGGTGGAGCACAATTTTTTGCCGGAAAAGGGTTGAGTAATTCTAACGAATTAGCAGCCATCAAAGGGGGTGTTGCAGGTGCAAAACATATACATGAACTGGCTGATTCATATGGGGCAACAGTTATTCTTCATACCGATCATGCAGCTAAAAAATTATTACCATGGATTGATGGTTTACTTGATGCTAGTGAAAAATATTTTGCGGAAACAGGCAAGCCGCTTTATAGTTCTCACATGATTGATTTATCAGAGGAGCCTATTGAAGAAAATATAGAGATCTGTAAAACCTATTTAGAACGCATGAGTAAAATGGGTATGACTTTAGAAATAGAATTAGGTATCACAGGAGGAGAAGAAGACGGTGTGGATAATACCGATGTAGATAGCAGTAAATTATATACTCAACCCAGTGAAGTAGCCTACGCCTATGAAGAGTTAATGAAGATAAGTCCACGATTTACAATTGCAGCTGCATTTGGTAATGTGCATGGTGTATACAAACCTGGGAATGTGAAATTAACTCCTATTATCTTAAAGAATTCTCAAGTGTATGTTCAGGAAAAATATGGAACGAATCATAATCCTATAGATTTTGTTTTTCATGGCGGATCAGGATCTACTTTATTGGAAATTCGTGAGGGTATTTCTTATGGTGTCATTAAAATGAATATTGATACTGATTTGCAATTTGCTTTTACTGAGGGAGTTAGAGATTATATGCTGAATCGAAAAGATTATCTATTAACACAAATTGGAAATCCAGAAGGGTCTGATTTACCCAATAAGAAACACTATGATCCCAGAAAGTGGGTGAGAGAAGGTGAGTTGACATTTGTTACCCGACTCGAAAAGGCCTTCAGTGATTTAAATAATGTAAATACACTTTAACATCAACTTTTTAAAAAGTTGAAAATCGTAGGATAACTCATAGGATTTTTTTTGTGTACACGCTTAGTTAGCCAGTGCGCCAATCAAATCATATTTTGTTAAAATATGAATAGATCCACTTAATTCTTTTACTAATACTGCCGGATGTTCTTTATTAATTAATCGAGATACAACTTCAATATTTTCTGAATATTCTACCATAGGAAAAGGTTGTTGCATAACATCATTAATAGTTTGAGATGATAAAGAAGGGTTTTTAAGCAATAATGAAAGTAAGTGATGATCATTTACCGAACCTACAAATTCACCATCTTTATTTTTTACTGGTAATTGAGATATACCGTGTTTTTCCATAAGTTTAAAAGCAACTCCTACCTGATCAGTGTTCGTGACTGTGAGCATGGGTAAATGTTTGTGTGATTGGATGATATCTTCGGCAGTTTTTGGTTTAGCATCTAAAAAACCCCGTTCTTTCATCCATTCATCGTTGAATGCTTTTCCCATATATCGAGTAGCATGATCATGGAACAAAACGACAACCACATCTGTAGGTTTAAGCATATGAGCACATTGCAAAATACCTTTTACAGCACTTCCAGCACTATTACCAGCTAAAATGCCTTCCTCTCTTGCAATTTTACGTTGCCATAATAATCCATCTTTATCGGTGACTTTTTCAAAGTGGTCAATGATGTCAAAATTGACACATTGGGGAAGAATATCTTCTCCAATACCCTCAGTGATGTAGGGATAGATCTCTTTTTCATCAAATTCACCCGTTTCGTGGTACTTTTTAAATACCGAACCATATGTATCGATACCCCAACATTGAATATTTGGGTTTTTTTCTTTTAAATATTTTCCGACTCCACTGATCGTACCTCCTGTTCCAACACCCACTACAAAATGAGTGATTTTTCCTTCGGTTTGTTCCCAAATTTCGGGACCAGTGCTTTCATAATGAGCTTGTACATTACTTGGATTGTCATATTGATTAACATACCAGGCATTGGGTATTTCCTTACCTAATCGTTTAGAAACTGAATAGTAAGATCTGGAATCATTTGGATCTACATCAGTAGGACAAACGATTACTTCAGCTCCTACAGATTTGAGAGCATCTACTTTTTCCTTACTTTGTTTATCAGTAGTTACAAAAATGCATTTATATCCTTTAACTACACCAGCTATTGCCAATCCCATGCCTGTATTCCCGCTTGTGCCCTCCACTATTGTTCCTCCAGGTTTTAAACGACCATCGGCTTCAGCATCTTCTATCATTTTAAGAGCCATACGATCTTTTACAGAGTTGCCAGGATTGGTAGATTCTATCTTGGCCAAAACAGTACATGGTAATTCTGAAACGGTGCGATTTAGTTTTACAAGAGGTGTGTTTCCAATGGTTTCTAAGATATCATTATAATACATTGGTTCAAATGTACATATAAGTTTAAGTTTTCATATTTGAATGGTCAAGTCTAAAATATTATTTATTAAAACTATTTCATGAAAATTAAAATAATTTCATGATTCAGCATGGTGTAAATAAAGTTATAGCAAAAGTTGAAATGGTTAATTATTAGATTAATACAGATTATTCAGGAAAAAAATATGAAATTAATAATCTTAAAATGAATGATATTGGTTCAGTTTATTTTATTCTAAATAAACCAATTTATTACGATAAATTTAGTAATCATCGAATTAATAGATCATTCATTATAATCGATTTAAATACCAATAAAACTGCAGGAGTTGGGTTTCTAAATTAATGATGAGTGTTAATTATTAGGTGGAAATTCTTGTTGAATTCTGAATCATACAGCTTTGAAGGGAAGTCTGAATTTTTTAAAATGAAAATAACGCTTTGTAAAAATTCTATTTTTTAGTAGTAGATTTCTGAGGCACATTCAATAGATAATTTGGTGCATCCATCTTCGTCCTGGTCAGCTTCAGCATATGAAGAGTAGTTTGCTTGTAGCTTATCCAAATAACATTCAATAAAAATATCTTCATTTTCACCAAAATTTGAAAGTTCTGGAATTTTTCTCATGTCACTTCGAAATTTTCGTTTCTCATAATCAGACCAACTATCATTCAAATCAATTTCAGAAACAAATTTTAAAGCGCATTGTTCACCTATTCTTTCTAACCCAACCTCGTCACTCACAGCTTCTGCATAGGAAGAATAATTTTTTTGGCACTTTTCAAGGCAACAATCAATAAAATCATTTTTATATTCACCAAATACAGCAAATTCATCTTGATCATACATGTCATTTCTGAATGTTCTTTTATCAAATTCAGACCATTCTTTTGTGCCAATTGCATCTGTATCTTCGGAATTGTTTTTAGAATACTTTTTTTTATCTTCAACATCGTTAACATCTGTGTCATCTGAATCATTTTTATGGTTCTTTTTTTTATCATCTTCACAACTTATTGTAAATGCTGATATTATAAGGATACTAAATATAAATATGGATTGTTTCATTGCTTAATTTTTTGGATGTTTGAAATTTGATTTATTACAAAGTTAAAAAAAAATTTAATTGCCATTTAGTCTTGATATTTGATTGATTTTAGATGTTGTTTTAATTCCTTATCATCGAAATATTATAGAACTTTATCCAATCCATGTAGGATATTATTGTAAAAATAAGAGATTTGCCATACTTATTTATAATATTCGAAACATGAAAAAAATATTTACATTGATTCTAGGGTTAACTACACTTTTAAGTAGTCAAATCTCTAAAGCAGATGAAGGAATGTGGATTCCTGCTTTGCTCACAGACAACTATGCTGAAATGCAGCGATTGGGTTTAGTATTATCCCCAGAGCAAATTTATGATATCAATAAAAGCAGCATGAAAGATGCAATTGTTCGTCTTGGTTCTGGTTTTTGTACAGGAGAAATTATTAGCAGTCAAGGCTTGATTTTAACTAACCACCACTGTGGATATAGTGCAATCCAAAAATTAAGTACGACAACAGCAAATCACTTAAAAAATGGGTTTTGGGCCAAAACAAAAGCGGCTGAATTGTCTGCTGGTTTTAGCGTATCATTTTTGGTAAAAATTGAAGACATAACCGATGATATTTTAGCGGGTGTGACCGATGAAAATAGAGCAAAAATGATTGCTGAGCATTCTTCAGAAGTTCGAAAAACATTATCCGACTCCGGTGCCTACGATGTCGATATCAAAGAAATGTTTAGTGGAAATAAATACTACGCCTATGTTTATGAAACGTTTGGAGATGTTCGTCTAGTTGGAACTCCACCTGAGTCTGTAGGTAAGTATGGTGGCGATACCGATAACTGGATGTGGCCCAGACACACAGGTGACTTTTCTATGTTTAGAGTATATGCCTCAAGAGATAACAAAGCAACTAAAACATATTCAGAAGACAATATTCCTTATACCCCAAAGCACCATCTTCCCGTAAGTATGAAAGGGGTAGATAAAGGTGATTTTGCCATGATTTGGGGTTTTCCTGGAAGTACCGATCGTTATTTGTCTTCTTATGGAGTGAAAAATGCAACAGAAATTGATCAGCCTGCTCGAGTTAAAATTAGACGTGCTAAATTAGATGTGTACGAAAAATATCAAAAGAAAAATGAAGCTGTAGATTTAATGTATGCTGCTAAACATGCTCAAGTTGCTAATTACTGGAAATATTTTATGGGACAAACTCGAGGCCTCAAACGATTAGATATTGAAGGGAAGAAAAGAGCTGAAGAAGCTGCTTTTCAAGCATGGGTAAATAGTGGGGATAAATTAAGAAAAGACAAGTTTGGCGATGTGCTCACAATGTATAAAGATGCTTACGACGTTTATGATTCAAAAAAACTAGCTGAAACCTATTGGATGGAAGCAATTTATGGTATTGAGTTTACGAAGTATGGGTTTGGTTTTGGGAGATTAGCTAGTATGTATGCCATGCTTTCATCAGAAAAAGACAAAACAAAAAAAGCTGAAATTCAATCTCAAATTGACGGAATGATAGGTCGTCTTAAAGAATCTACAGAGGGTAATTTTAAAGATTATTATGCTCCAATTGACCAAGAAGTGATGGTAGCAATGCTTGATTTTTATATGAATGACCTAAGTGCTGATTTAAGACCAGCTGCTTTTAATGAGATGATTGCCAAATTCAAAGGTAACACTCAAGCGATGGCTGCATGTATTTTTGATAAATCTATTCTAGTGAATAAGGATAGAGCCATGAATTTTTTAAATAATCCCAATCCTAAAAAGTTAAAAAAGGATCAAGGTGTTAAGTTTTCGGCGATTATGTTAGATTTCTATTTAAACGATCTTCAAGCAGTATTTGCAGAAGCTGATCTAAAAAGAGCTACCGCCGATCGTTTGTACAAAGCCGCGTTATTTCAAATGCATCCCAATAAAGCTTTTGCACCTGATGCAAATAGCAGCATGCGATTTACGTATGGTCAAGTTTTAGACTACTCGCCTGGAGATGCTATGCAATACAAACACTATACTACCATGAAAGGGGTCATGGAAAAGTACCAACCTGGGGATGATGAATTTGATTTGCCAGCCAACTACTTGGACGTTGCTAAAAATCAAAATTATGGGGATTATGCAAAACCTGGAGAAGATTTACGTATCTGTTTTTTGACGAACAATGATATCACTGGAGGTAACTCAGGTAGTCCTGTTATTAATGGAAATGGGGAGTTAATTGGATTGGCTTTCGATGGTAATTGGGAAGCCATGAGCGGTGATATTGCTTTTGAACCAGACTTGCAACGGACTATATCGGTAGATATTCGCTACGTATTGTGGTGCATCGATAAGCTTGCAGGTGCTAAGCACATTGTTGATGAAATGACATTAGCGAGGTAATTTTTAAACTATTCAATAAAAAAGGCTCTTCAGAAGAAGAGCCTTTTTTATTGAATAAGCTCCATCGCTTCTTCAACCGTCTTTACGGGTAGCTTACAAACTCCTCTTTGACAAACATAGATCCATGTTTCGTTGCTTTTGAAACGATTTTTAAATATCGAAATATTGGATGATGTAGCGGTCCATAAAATAAGCGTATTGGGTAAAAATATTGACTGCATTTGGAGGGCTAATCGTTGTGCATTTTCCCCAACAATGACAACCTCATAAAATGGGTAGGATAGGGCTAGATGGGTTTGTGCCCAATAGCAATGACCACTGGGATATGTACCCATATTAGCTTGTACTTTTCCTACAAGATTCTCTGCAAGTTCAAGATAGGATTGGTTGCCTAAAATGAGTCCCAATTTCAATAAATTATTGGCCATCATAGCGTTGGAAGAAGGAATTACATTGTCATGAATTTCTGCCGTACGAATAATTAATTCATTTTCTTCATTGAAATAAAAAAATGCTTTCTCAACATCATAAAATCGATGCAGACTAATCGTCGTGAGTTGATTAGCTATGTCTAAATATTTTTCTTGTCCTGTAATTGAAAATGCATTTAAACAAGCTTGGATTACAAAGGCGTAATCCTCTAACATTCCGGATATTGATGATTGATTATTTTTATAACTGTGCCATAAATGTTCATGCTGATATTGTTTCTCAATAATCTGATTTAGTGCATGAATCGCAAGGTTTTTACATTTTTCATCATGTGTGGCTGTATATGCTTCGAGAAGGCCTGTCACCATCATTGCATTCCAAGAGGTTAGACATTTATCATCCAATCCAGGAGCTACACGTTGGTTTCGAACCTGGAGTAATTTTTTATTTACAGCATCTATTCGTTGATTTAATTCTGAGGGTGTTAAATCAAATTCGGAGGCAATGATAGCGTCAGTCTTAGTTCGTAGAAGAATATTATTTGGGTGTTCCCATTGTCCTTGCTGGTCTATTTCATAGTAGGCTTTTACAAGGGGATAATCGGAACCAATGTTTTGCTTTACTTCATCAGAATTCCACACATAATATTTGCCTTCTTTTCCTTCACTATCTGCATCTATCCCAGCATAAAATAAACCACTGTTGTCCTTCATTTCTCTTTGTAACCAGTCAATTGTTTTTTTTATGACTTGTGCATATAAGGGATTGTTTGTTTTTCGAAATGCACGCGCATAAATGGCTAACAATTGGGCGTTATCATAGAGCATTTTTTCAAAGTGGGGGACTTTCCAAACAGCATCGACACTATATCTTGAAAATCCACCACCAATTTGGTCAAAGAGTCCACCAAATGCCATTTTATGAAGTGATATATCAATAAAATCCTGGATCGATGAGTTAGAAATAATGGAACTATATGCTAACAAAAAGTCATAATTACTAGGCATCGGAAACTTAGGTGCTCCTTTCATTCCACCATATTCATAGTCCCACTTTGATTTCCAAGTGTTGATCATATTTTCTAGGACATCAGCGGTTAATTTTTGAGGAGTTTGATCACATATTGCGGTTTCCTGCATTTGAATCCCTACTGTTAGTTTTTGAGCATACGATTTAATTTTACTAAAGTTATCGGTGTATTGTTTCGTGATATTTTTGAGTAATTTCAACCATCCTTTTGATGGATAATAGGTGCCTGCATGAAAGGGTTTACCATCGGGTAAGGCAAAGCAATTCAGCGGCCAACCTCCTTGTCCTGTGATAATATTAGCACCTGTCATATACACTTGATCTACATCTGGTCGTTCTTCTCGGTCTACTTTAATGCAATAAAAATGAGTGTTCATGTATGTGGCTATTTCTTCATCCTCAAAACTCTCCTTTTCCATGACATGACACCAGTGACAACTACTGTAGCCAATGCTAATAAGTAAGGGCTTATTCATTTTTTTTGCCTCTTTTAAGTTAGATTCACTCCAGGCATGCCAATTTACTGGATTATGGGCATGTTGGAGAAGGTATGGGCTCGTTTCATGAATGAGTTCATTGGTGTATGTATGCATGTTTTTTTGAATTTTTTACACAGTGATGAGACGAAAGGGCACGACTGTGTTTGTATAAAAAAAATAATTAAACTCTTGGCAAGGTAGCACTTAAATTAATAACTACTGAATATAAATATCTTTTGTATTATATTTGGATTATATGAATATACGTAGTGTATTTTTATTCTTTTTTGTTCTTTATTCAACATTCGGATTTGGCCAATATACACAAATTGGTACTGGTGGTTTTCCAAGTTCTAATTTTGGGCCTATTCGAACAGATACAGCTTCTGCGTATTACAGCCGTTTTGCCTTTATATACCCTAAAAGTACACTCACAAATTTGAAACCGGGAGATTCGATCAGTGCTATTTCGTTTCAACATCGTTCTTTTGATTCCTTGCGGGGGAAATGCTCAATGAAGGTGTATTTAAAAGCGACAAATCAATCTGATTTTGGTGCTGGTTCTATCAATTGGTTAGCTGAACGAAGAAATGGAATGACCTCAATTTATGAGGGTAATCCATCTCAGTTATTGGGAAATACACCCGGTGAAGTTGTTTTTAAACTTTCTCAACCGTATGCATGGGATACTTCAGGAGGTCGTATTCATCTTCAATTATTGGTGGAATATACTCAAACTACCAATCAAGTTGAATCCATGAATTGGATGGTGGAGAGTTCGTTTTATGTGCCGGGATTTGTTTCAGGCAATGAGTCTAAGTACATTTATGGTACGAGTACCAATGGGTTAGATAGCTCGACTACATTCAGTTCCTCTATTCATCCAACCTTAAAAATTTACCATCCCAATACCACCCATGACTTAGAAATTAATAAAATATATAGTTTAGGTACGATTCCTCTACTCATGGTTTCTCCTGATAGTATAAAAGTGGTGGTATCGAACGTAGGCAAAGAAACGATTCAAAATCATAAAGTATACCTGTCAGTAAGTGGATCCAATACATTTAAAGATAGTGTTACGGTGTCTCAAATAGATCCGTACACATCTACTTTTATTTATTTTGATTCATATAACCCATCTCTTCAAGGTACAGAAACATTGAGGATAGATGCAGCGTTGGATAGCAATGTATCCAATAATTCTATCAGTAAAAATAGAACAGTTAATTATAACGTATACTCCCATGCGGACCCTTTTTCTCCTAATTCTGGGGGAATCGGCTTTAATGGAAGTACAGGAGATTTTGTAGCTCGATTTTTTGTAGATGGTACATCTTATATCAATCAAATTAAAGTTGATTTTAATTCAGTAGGTCGTTCATTTCAATTAGGAATCTGGGAGGTTGACGCCAATGGGTATCCAGGTAAAGAACTATTTATGTCTGACACCTCGATGTCTGCCGCAGGAACTTTTATCATGAGTGTGTTGCCACGTATTGCTGTGACCCATAGTTTTTATGTGGGTATTCGCCAAGCTGGAATGACCAATGTGGGCTTCAGCTATCAAAGTGAAATTCCTGTAAGACCGCATACTTTTTATTTTACGGCACCTGCAGGAGATACCACCTGGACACCATTTTCGCCAGGTTTTAATTTTAATTTTAATATTCAACCGCGATTGCAAGTAGCCAATGACATAGCGGTATTAAATTCTGTTTCTCCCATACCAGATTCTGCATATTATTACGATGAATTTGATTCACTTGAAATCAAGGCTCAATTTATTAATTATGGTTATCAAGACCAAATAAACATTTCGGTTAAAGCAGAATTGTATAATCGTTTTGGACAGTTAGAATATAGCAACGACCAATCTACGAGCATTTTGGCTGGAGACTCGGTTACTGTAAGTTTTGGTAAAATAAGTTCCTATAGATTAGGTGACTATTCAGTGGAATTTAGTTCAAACCTAGCGTCGGATAGTGTTATAGATAATAATGCTCGGACTATTGATTTTTCTTTCATTAAAGATCATGATGTAGCTGTTGATCAAATTTTTTCTCCATCCTATGGAGACCAATTCGATTTACAACGCGAACCATTACAGATGGTAGTTAGAGCCATTAATTATGGTGTAAAGTCTCAAAATAATTTAACAGTAAGAATGGAATTGGTAAACCAGAGTAATCAAATTATTTTGTCACAAGATAAGGTGGTAAATCTACTAGCTAATTCAACTACTATCATTCCTTTTGATACCATTTATCTGCCAGAACATGGTGATGTATTCTTGAGAGCATTTACGCTTTTAAGTATAGACAGCTTTCCTCAAAATGATACCATGCAAGTGATGATCAATGTCAGAAAAGTGGATGATATGATGATGCTTCGAGCTGAAACTCCAGAAAATCAAGGATTTTATGCAAAGGATACCACTATAGTACCGTATGTTATTTATCGAAATGATGGGATTTCCAATCAGGATTCTGCACGTATATTTTGTCAGATTTTGGATGATATCGGAAATATAGTTTATTTCGATAGTATCCGCCAAAAATCCCCATATTACACAGATAAACAAGCTTTTTTTAAATCTATTAGCCTCGATGTAGCTGGAAACTATCAATTCTTAGCATGGGTATATATCCCCGATGATCAGGTGCGAAGTAACGATACCCTTATTTCTTCTTTTTCAGTCATTAATAGCCATGATATTCAACTTCTTGAAGTGTTGCAACCCAATGCTGTTATTCCTTGGAACAGTATAGATACACCTTTTGCTTTGGTTATTCGGAATAATGGAAAAAATGCAACGATTAATGCCAAAATTAGTGTTGATATTGAAAACAACCAAGTTGAACGTACCTATCAAGATTCGATTATGGTCAATTTGAGTCGTCAGACAACCGATACTTTCTATTTGTCGGATGTCTCTTTTGCTCAAGTAGGCGATTATTATGTAACAGTAATCAATCATTCTTCTCTTGAGGATGAACCCAATCCATTGGATACAATTCATACATCATACAGGGTTCGGTATACCCAAGATTTGAGTATCCAATCACATCTAAACCCCAATGATAATGATACGCTGGAGTTAAATACATTACTGTATCCCTCTATTCAGATCTTAAATGAAGGACTAGAAACCATGGCTACTATTCGGGTTGTTGTTGAATTAAAAGATACAGGTTCGAATTTGCTTTATACAGATACGTTCACTAAATCTGAGTTACTCGCCAATAGGGCACTTAATTTTACGGCTAACCAATCGTGGAATGCCATAAATCCTGGATCATTTACAATGACCTCATGGATCGAAAATACGGACAACAACCCGAGAAACGACACACTCATGTCCCGCTTTGAGGTAGTGAAACGTCGAGATATCGTATTAGAATCTGTAATTCTTCCTCAAGAAGATTTGTATAAAAGTCAGGTTTATCGTCCTCAAGTTGTGCTCAGGAATGATGGGATGGATGACCTATCTGCTATCAATGTTGCATGCGATGTTTTTGTGGATGGCGGTCAAATCTATCAAGATATTAATACATTTGATTTAGCTTCAGGACAATCTATGATTATTCGTTTTGATAGTTCCTTGATGTATCCTCAATCAGCCAAAGCCAAGGCTATTTTTTGGGTGGATTATGCCGATGATCAAGTAAACTCAAATGATACCTTAAAGATTGATTTTGAATTTGTACAAGGTCTTTGGACAGCTAACCTAGCCGATAGCGATATTCAGGTATACCCTAATCCCTTTCAAAATCAATTGACTATTCAATCACCTTCGCCCATTCAATCGGTTCGATTGGTTGATGTGTATGGTAAATTAATTGATTCTGAAGACATGGTGGATTCCAATCATCTGGAATGGTTCATGGATATTCAATCGGGTACTTATATCCTTGAAATTCAAACCAAAGAAGCCTGGCAACGGATACCCGTGACCAAATTGAGATAATGGGTCGTCAACTATTTTAATTTACAACGAGCCTTTATCTTCAGTTGTCCTTTTTCATCATTACCAATCACACGAATGGATAGTTCCATAGGCTCAGCATCGGCTATCTCGCTTAGTGGGATGTAATGTGCCGATGAAATGGATACATTGGATTCCGATTGTATTTTCTTTTTAACAGCAATAAAACCGAGAAATTTTCGGTGAAGGTAAAGCGTATAGGAGATGGGGTTATCCTGAGCATTAAGCACCACAAATTCCATATTTAAGGTATTAATTACGTGTATTTTTCTGTTTTCTTCAACTGACTTTTGAAAGGCATAAGCCACATCAAATCGGGCAATACCATAGCCTATCATAGAATCGGGTCGATGATTTTGAGTTGCTGTTTTTCGCAATAGATCTGCAATAGCTAAGGGTGATAAATGAGGATATGCTTGGAGTAGACAAGCCACTCCTCCAGCGACTACAGGTGTTGAAAAGCTAGTGCCGTTTCCCTTATTGTATGTGCCTTTTGGGGTAGCTACAGCCGTCATCACTCCCATAGCAGAAAGGTCTGGTTTAAGGTGATGGTTGGCATTATTTCCACGACTGCTGAAATAGGCTACATCACCCTTTTTATCGACAGCTCCCACAGTGATAACTTCTCTACTGTCGGCTGGAAACCCAATTTTTTGCCATGGACTGTGGCCCTGGTTCCCTGCACTATTTAGCACAATAATGCCTTTTGCAACTGCAATTTTTGCTACTCGACTTATGAAGGCTGTATTTCCGTCCAATTGACTATGGGTGTAATTTAAACGCACATCATCAAATTGGTTGTATCCCAAGGAAGATGTAATCATATCAACACCTAAGCTATCTGCAATTTCGGCAGCTTTACACCAATTAAGTTCTTCAATGGGATATTCGGTCTTTCCATTTTCAGTTTTGAATAACGTGATACTGGATAAGGGTCCACTACCAATGTAGCTACCGGGATCATAGGCACCCAGAGCCGAAGCGCATGAAGTTCCATGTGTTTCAAAATCAGTAAGAGTATTGTCCATGTTAACCCAATCATATCCATATCTTAATTTATGATTAGCTTGATGTTTTAAAAATCCAGGAATGGTATTTAAATTCTTGAATCCAGCATCAAAAACAGCAACGGATATACCATTTCCATTCCACCCTTTTTGATGTAAGTCAAGGATGCCAATTTGTTTATTTTGATCGTAGGCTATTCCATAATCCCTAGATGTTAAATTTTGTGTATGCATGGAACTCTCTTTGAGCTTAACCACGGGTTGAATAAAGGTCATCTTTTCACGGTTTACATTTTGATGAGCCGTAACCTTACCCACATATTGAGTGAAGTTAACAAAAGAAATGCTATCCAATGACTGGATAGCGGTAGACGTAGATTCAACGATTGCGGCGTTGAGCCATTTCAATGTGTATCGAACATGTATACTATCGATATTCTCTAGGCTTTGAATGTAGGTAGTTTTCACGGGGTAATCCTGATAATCAATTGGAATGGAATACTTACTTCTTCGATCCAGAGCTTTTTTACTTAATAAATGGTTCGCGTCATAAACCGTATCTTTACCCACTAACTGTACATAATAAGCATCTTGATATTGAGCCAATGCCGTCAATTGCAGACTTATAAAAAGTCCAATAACATAAAGTCTAGGGCTATTTAATACGTATTTTGGTATACTCAATTCCATTTTTATATTTTCCAGGTTGTGTTTCAGTTTGAATAATCTCTTTCTTGATAAGTCTCGTGTTTCGTGCGTATATTTCAGTTTCGATGTGACTAAAAATAAAATTGGTTTGATTAGCTAATATCACATTAACAGTTTCAGGGTACATGGAGTCACTGGTGGGATAGGGCTGATCAACATCTTGGTAATATCCATATTGGGGATCTTCAGCATTAAAGAGATTCACATCCCAACGTTTCCCATCAGATACGGGGTATATTAACTTTACTTTTCTAGAATCATTTTCGATACGTTCCAATCCATAAACATCCTGTTGTTCAATAGCGTACTGGTCAAAGACCCATGTATTTTCTGGAATTTCACTACGATCTATGCGTACTTTATACGCCGTATCGCCCGCAGCATCTATATACAATTCTTCTACGGTTTCTCTTAACCAATAGTTTAGGGTATCGGTTGTGCGTGTGAAAGCATCATGGTGTATTTCTTCAACCGCATAGGTTGATATTTTCCCCACATAAACAGAAGAAAAAGGGGGTTTGACAGGCTTCAAGGGCTCATCTGGAGCACAGCTATATAAGGCTACGGAAGCAAGTAGAATCAGGGTGTAAAAATATAGTTTCAAAGCTATTTGTAAGTTAGGATAGAATGGTTAGTAACTTGTTTCAACAAAAATAAGCGTTATCAGATGTTCATGCTTTATTTTAGGGATATAATTCTATATTTTTGAACCATTCAATGTCAACAATAATCGATGGGAAGGGCTTAGCCCTCAAACTCAGAAGTAAAATTAAGGAAGAGGTTAGTCAGTTTAAAAATGAAGGGCATCGTTCTCCTCATCTTGCGGCTATTTTAGTTGGTGATGATGGGGCCAGCCAGACTTATGTGGCAAGTAAAGAAAGGGATTGTCAATTTGTTGGCTTTGAATCTACCGTACACAAACTTCCAGCCGATACTTCAGAACAAGCCTTACTCGATCTTATTTCAAGTATCAATGCAACGGATTCCATCGATGGATTAATTGTCCAACTACCACTACCAAAACACATGGATGCTTCGAAGATTACGGAGGCCATTGATCCGCGAATTGATGTAGATGGTTTTCATACGATTAGTGTGGGTCGACTTACCAAAAATGAAGATACCTACATCAGTGCGACCCCCTTTGGCGTCATGATGATGTTAGCAGAATATGGCATCGAAACCAAAGGCAAGCATTGTGTGGTGATTGGGCGAAGCAATATTGTAGGTAGGCCCATGAGTATACTGATGAGTAGAGGAGGATATCCGGGAGAATCTACCGTTACCTTGTGTCACCGATATACCCAAGACCTAGCATTGCATACATCTCGGGCAGATATTGTCATTGTAGCTGTGGGCATCCCTCATTTTTTGAAAGGCGATATGGTGAAAGAGGGGGCGGTAGTGATTGATGTAGGAATTACCCGTGTTGCTGCTGATAATCAGAAAGGTTATGCACTTCAAGGCGATGCGGAATTTGATACGTTGGTCGATAAATGTGCAGCCATTACGCCAGTTCCTGGTGGTGTAGGTCCCATGACTCGCTATGGATTACTCTTCAATACATTAAAAAGTTATAAATCCAAAATAATCCAATGACCCACTTTCCCGTAATGGAATATTTTTACTCCATCCAAGGGGAGGGAGTGTATGCTGGACAAGCGGCTTTTTTTATCCGTTTGGGTGGTTGTGATATTGGTTGTGTATGGTGTGATGTAAAAGAAAGTTGGGATGCGGAAAATCATCCAAAACGATCTGTTGATTTTTTATTGAGCGAAGCCCAAAAACATGCTAGTAAACTGCTGATTCTGACGGGTGGGGAACCGGCCATGTACGATCTCACGCAACTTACATCAGCATTCAAAACGGCTGGATTTCAAATTCACATTGAGACCAGTGGTGCGTACCCGCTGGTTGGTAAGTTCGATTGGGTGACGTTTTCTCCAAAAAAATTTAAAGCCCCATTACCTGAAGTTGCTGCACAAGCAGATGAACTCAAGGTGGTGGTGTTCAATCCAAGTGACTTAAAATGGGCCCAAGAAAATCATGCCTTGGTATCGTCTTCCTGCCGCTTGTACTTGCAACCCGAGTGGGACAAACGGGCCATTACCGAAAAAATCATCTTCGATTATGTCCGATTACATCCCAACTGGCAAGTGAGCCTGCAAATTCACAAATATTTGGGAGTAGACTAAATAAAAAGCTATTTGTACGTTGAAAAAAGGCCATTTATATGATATTCGTCATAAATGGATATGATTTTTATACCAAAAGTGGATTCAGAGGCTGTTTTGGTCTAGAGATCGAGGACCAAAGGGGGAAGTTTTTAGCTACGAGGCTGGAAGTCATACGATGATCTACGACCCCAGTTTGCAAGACCACGTGAAGCGATGGAAGCGTGATTTGCATCATTTGCCATCCACGTTATTCCTTACTGCAAATACTCGGTAACCGCCTGTATGCGATCGATATTGTGATTTTGGAGCGTTTGCACGGCAGCATTAAACTGACCGTTGGTGTAGGAATAGCCCGTTTCTTCATTATCCGCAGCGGTTTGAAGCAGGTTTTCTTTTGTGCTGTAGATGCCTTGCATACGCGTGCTGGCAAAGGAAGTTTCGATACACTGTTTGAGATAGCCTTGGTAGGTTGTTTCATAGGTCTCATCTGCGATGAGGTAGTTGATCAGCGGCCAATCCACACCCACTTCTTGCATGCCTAAGGACAAGGCTCCGCCCATTTTTCCGTTTTGGAAAGCTTCGTTATGATCCCAAACGATCCATTTGATGCGATCATCCTTAGGATCATGGTAGAGGTAGTAATTGTGGGTCATCTTGCCGTAGGTATCCCAATTTTGGATGGTATTGTTCACGGCTAAGTATTTTAAAAATCCATCCACATCAAAAACGGCTTCCAGATCTTTTTTCCATTGGGTAGGATGGGTAGCTCGAGTAGGGGACTGCAGCACGTCGTACATCTGCTGTATGTCGCTTTTGTCGGCTTGGTCTTCATTGGTTTTTAGCTCAAAATCGGTAAGGGTAAAATTGGATGAGAAAAAACGAGCTCCATTACCATCGGGTTTGTAGCAATTGCCACTCTTGGATCCAAACCAATCGTTGAGGAAGGTATCAAATACAATTTCGGTGAGGGTGTACACCCCATAATACTGGTATGTACCCGTACCTTCATCGATGTACACTTCATAAAATGCCGTACGCACTGCCGGTACGCCAAAGTTTCTAAACAAATCGGCAGCTGATTTTTCACGCATGATAGCAGGATCGTTATAGTTGCTACTCATCGATAATTCTTTAAATCCATAGAACCGTTGATCCACAATGGCGGGGTATTGGTCTTCCCACTGGTCAAAATCAAAACGTAGAGGCAGTTTATTGCTTCGGGCTCGGAGGGAGGAGTTGCCTTTGTAACGGATGCCCACATGATTCCACGATAGACCATTAAAAATCACTTCACACTCAAAATAGGAAGGATCTTCGGTTGGGGGGCTTCCAGGACCTCCTCCTGATTTTTGATCCAGGTCAGTTTGCATGGCTTGCCACTCATTCGGTGTAAAGATAATATTGATCCGATTGACTTGATTTTGATTGAAAACAACATCATAATTGGGTGGAAATCCATTGTGATGGGATGATGAGTCGATGGCTGGTGATTTTTCATCCGGAATAAATAGTTCTTTTTTACAAGAAGTGACACTCCATAAAAGTAAAGGGAGAATAGCTATTTTGAGTCCGTTTGATATAGGCATTAGTTTTTATTTTTTAAGGTGTAGTTGTATTTGATTCCCAATATATTGGTTCGTTTTGGGTACCTACCGGTAAGTTCTTTTTCGGTTCGGATAAATACACCGATATCGCCGTTTTGATGGAGTTCGGATTGCGTACCCAAGGTAAAGCGTAATCGGTTCAATCCTTCATTATCGGTTAATCCATGATAGATTTCACTCGAAAATTCGGGATCGAGTTTCCACTGTTTGAAGTTGTAGGCGAAACCCACTTTAGCTCGCAGGGTATTTTGGAGGATGTCGGTGGTTTTTTCGAGTTCGTCTTTGGACTGATACCGGAGTCGGTATGCCCAGGTAAATCGGTTGATTTTATGATTGTATTCCAGGTCGGCATTCCAACGCAAGTACTTTCGGATGCCTTGATTTTTGCCTTGATCATCATTTTTATGGATGTATCGAGCACCACCTCCCAGTTTGAAACGATGGGGGAGTTTGTATCGCAGGGTAAGTTCGGTAAAGTATTGTTCGAGTGTGGATGTATTGTCTTTCAGACGTAGTTGTTGGCTAAGGTTGAGTTTCAGGTTTTGGTTGGGCTTGTAGTTCAAGCCAGCTACAGTCCATGATTCGAAATCTTGAATGGTATGGTACGTTCCCGATTGGGCGATTACCGGAGAAGCTAATCCGAAACAGCCAATGAATACGATGTATTTTAAAAAGAGACGCATTATTTTTTGTATTTCACCGTCAGTTTGGTTGCATCTTTTAAGAAATCAATGTTTCCAATTTCTACATCAACGATATCTAGACCGGTTCTTTCTTTTAAATCTTCGATCAGTTCAGGTCGCATTTCGGGTTTGATGTTTTCAATTTTTTCATAGGTAACCTGCTTGGTGTATATCACATTGGATAACCACATTCGTTCGATGATGAAAATAGAAATCACCACCAAAATATTAGACCCTACAATCTCAGCATAGCTCATTTTTTGGTTGGCCAATGAATTGATGACCGAGACGCCAATCACGATAAATAGATAGGTCATTTCCTTGATGGGTACCGGATTGGTTCGGTATCGAATAATGCCAAAAATGGCAAACAAACCCAGAGCCATTCCAATATCGAGTTCATATTTCTTGAGGGTAAAGCAAAGAAAGAATACGATGATACCAATCATGAAGAAGGTAAAAACATAGTCTTTACTTTTTTGAATGGAAGCATATAATCCTTGAATGATAATAGTCAGAAACACCATATTCAGCGCAAATCTGAATAGCATTTTATAGAAGTCGTCATCAAAGATAGGGATATTGAAAATTTCGGTCATGAGGCAGTTATTTTATTTATTTTTTGGAATTTGGGTTTAAAGTTATTTTGTTTTAGTAGGGGGTCATGTTTAGCCATGCCTAAGCAATATTTACTGATTCGGTTTGGGTACACCCGCAAGGATCGGAGAGCGGCAAAGATGGGCGAAGCTCGATTGAGTTTGGCTTGTTTGATTTCAATGATGACCATGTTGGCATTGAAAGAGGTGTGATTAAATTCAAGATTCAGGTCAAAGGTAACGCGTTCTTTTAAATGAGTATTGACCAAGGTAAACCGATTAAATTGGTTTTCGATAGATTTTCTGAGCGTGTATTGTTGACCAATTGTCTTTTGAATAAAAGCAATAGCATGATCATCCAATGTATGCATATATTCATGGACTTTTACTCTTTTTTTATTGGTGTGACCTTGATTGCCTTTTTGTTTGATTTCCAGGAATTGCAGATTTGATTCCATATAGTTTCGAATGCGAATTTTTATCCGATTAGAGATACCATTATGATGCATTTGATAAAATAAAGCATCTTCGGTGTCGAAATAAGTAGACTTGTACGTCATCAGTCTATGGTTGTCAATTTCTAGTACACGATAATCATTCTGGATACGATAAAGAAGTGATTCTAGCTGATTGATATTGACAATGAACTTCGTGTCAATTCGTTTCATCAGCGATACCTCGTTTAATTCGGATAAAGCGATGGGTCTAAAAGTGGAGAGATGAATGGGAGTCAAGTGCGTATTCATTAACGTGGATATGAAAAAAAACACTATTTAAAATTATAACCAGTGTAAGTGGTAATCTTTAATTTCTAAATCAAGGGCAGCTTGCGTTACCCGAAGCGGCTTGAAGGTATCAATCATTACGGCAAGCTCTTCCGTAGCTGATTTGCCAATGCTGGCTTCTTGAGCTCCTGGGGTAGGACCGTGCGGTATCCCACCAGGGTGCAAACTCATTTGTCCGGGTTCTACATGACCTTTGCTCATAAAATGTCCGTCTACATAATACATCACCTCGTCACTGTCAATATTGCTATGCCAGTAGGGTGCCGGAATACTCAAGGGATGATAGTCAAATAGACGTGGAACAAAACTGCAGATCACAAAGTTATGCGCTTCGAAGGTTTGGTGAATCGGTGGAGGCATGTGAATACGTCCAGTGATTGGTTCAAAATCGTGAATACTGAAAATATAGGGATAATGAAATCCGTCCCAACCAATCAAGCAAAACGGATGGTATTTATAGGTATAGGGATAGAGTTGATCTTCCTTTTTAGTTTTAATTAAGAATTCACCTTCCTCGATGATGGTCTGAAGATTTTTGGGTTGTTTGATGTCACGCTCGCAATAGGGAGAATGTTCCAATAATTGTCCGGTTTTGCTGGTGTATTTTTTAGGATAAATAATGGGGCTATGACTTTCAATAATGAGGAGTTTGTTGTCTTCAGTATCAAAATTCAATTGATAAATAACACCTCGAGGGATAATAATGTAGTCGCCATATTTAAAATCAAGCTCACCATAATTGGTGCGGCAAGTCCCGCTCCCTTGATGCACAAAAATGACTTCATCACTATCGCCATTTTTATAGAAATACGCTGTCATACTATGACGGGGACGAGCCATACCAATTTGGACATCGTTATTGGTCAGTAAAATGACACGGCTTTCTAGAAAGTCATCTTGAGGAGCTACATCAAAACTTTTGAAGCTTCGATGAAGCATTTCCATATCACCCGCCAATGAGGGCTTCATAGAAATGGGTTTACTTACATTGAGAATAGCTGTAGGTGGATAATGATGGTACAATAAGCTATAACTATTGGAAAATCCTTCTGTGGAAAAAAGTTCTTCAGCATACAATTGACCATCAGGTCTTCTGAACTGCGTGTGTCTTTTTGGAGGTATATGTCCTAACGAGTGATAATGCGGCATGTGTAATTCATTGACAAACTTCAAATATAGGAAAACATTAATCTGATAATACGAATGTCAATGGATAATTTAGGCACATTTATTTTTTTTATTTGACAAAACAAAAATTCTGGAATGGGATATAAGGAACAGGAGTCATGTTGAACGATTTTTGTTTTATTTTCCTGAGTAGATTTAGTAGGTCAGCATGCCAACCAAATCAAACGATTTGATACCTTTGCACTTGCGTGAAAAATATACGTCTTAGCATAATTTTAGGATTCGTGTTTTTGGGGATATTCTTCCTGGGTTGTAGAGATACGTCAAACACTTCAGCGGAAACAAGCTTAGCATCCGATACTACCCTCAGCCTTGAAGCTAGAGAATGGAGTAAAAAAATTGACAAATCACCCAACGTAGCACGATACTATGTTCAACGAGCAGAAGTTTTATTAAAAGAGAAAAGGTTTGATTTAGCCATTGCCGATTATCTTAAATCTATTGAGCTAGAACCCAATGACGCAGTTATTCATTACCAACTAGGGGATGCGTATTTTGCAGCAGATTCCACAACCAACGCTTTGGCATATTATAAAAAAGCCGAAAACATAAACCCCAACGATGTGGAGGCGGTCTTCAAACATGCTCAGTTTTTATATTTTGTTCGGCAGTTTGATAATGCCCAAATCAAATTGGGGAAGTTGATAAATTTAGATCCTGCTCATGCCAATGGTCATTTTTATAGTGCTATGTTGCACAAAGAAAAAGGAGATATGACACAGGCTATTTATTTTTTTAAAAAAACCATCGAACTTTTGGGAGCTGATTATAATAGCAGTATGCAATTGGGATTGATTTACCAAAATCAAAAAGATTGGGAACAAGCACAAAGATATTTTCAGCAAGCACTAAACACGGACCCCAATAGTGATGAGGTATACTATGCTATGGGTTTATTGTATCAGAAAAGGGGAGATAATACCCAGGCAATGGCCCATTATCAAAAAGCGATTGATCTCAATGCACAACATTTTTTAGCATACTACAATGCAGGAAATATATTGGCGGAGGAAAAGAAGTATGCAGCGGCTATTGATCATTTTGAGATATGTATCCGCCTCAAAGAAGATTTTGCTAAAGCATATAATCGAATCGGTCAATGTTTTCAGCAAATGGGTAATTTTGAAAAAGCAATGGAAAATTATACGAAATGTTTAGAAATAGACCCTAATTTTGCACTTGCCAAAACGGGACTAACTCAGCTAGGCAATCAAGAATGACCCTGATCAAAAGAGATTTGTTTTGAATATTAGAATAACATTACCCGACGCTTCAGTTCGAGAAGTCCTAGCCGGAACCACGGCTTTAGAAATAGCGAAAAGTATAAGCGAGGGACTTGCACGTTCGATTGTCAGTGCCAAAGTCAATGGCGAAGTTTGGGATTTAGATCGTCCTATCGATGAAAATGCCACATTAAGTCTGTTGAAGTTTGACGATTTAGATGGAAAAAAAACCTTTTGGCATAGCAGTTCCCATCTGTTAGCAGAAGCATTAGAGGTTCTTTATCCTGGCGTTAAATTAGGCATAGGTCCTGCTATCGACACTGGTTTTTATTATGATGTTGACTTTGGAGATCATCCATTTTCTTCCCATGATTTTGATAAAGTAGAGCAAAAAATGGTTGAATTGGCTCGACAAGCCAACACTTATGATCGTAAAAATGTATCTAAAGCAGAGGCCATCGCTTATTTTACTGAAAAAAATGATCCATATAAACTGGAACTGATTGATGGCCTAGAAGATGGTTCAATTACATTTTATACCCAAGGAAATTTTATCGATTTATGTCGGGGGCCACACATTCAAAATACGGCTTCTATTAAAGCAATTAAACTCCTCAATGTGGCTGCAGCATACTGGAGAGGGGATGAAAATAATAAATCATTGACGCGTATTTATGGTGTTTCATTTCCTAAAGCAGGAATGCTTAAAGAGCATTTGGAATTACTTGAAGAAGCCAAAAAACGAGACCACCGAAAATTAGGTAAAGAACTGGAGTTGTTCATGTTTAGTGAAAAAGTTGGAGCGGGCCTTCCATTATGGTTACCCAAAGGAACAGCTATTCGCGAACGACTAGAGAATTTCATGCGTCAAGCACAAATCGAACGAGGGTATAAACAAGTGGTAACTCCTCATATTGGCCGAAAAGAATTGTATATCACCTCTGGGCATTATGAAAAATATGGTTCAGACAGTTTTCAACCCATTCGAACTCCAAACGAAGATGAAGAGTTTTTGCTTAAGCCTATGAACTGCCCTCACCATTGTGAGGTGTTTAAATTTAAACCTAAAAGTTATAAAGAATTACCGCTACGTATTGCAGAATTTGGCACAGTATATCGATACGAGCAAAGTGGCGAATTAAATGGTTTAACCCGAGTAAGAGGATTTACTCAAGATGATGCTCATATTTTTTGTACACCAGATCAGTTAAAAGCAGAATTTGTAGACGTTATTGATTTGGTGATGCATGTATTTGGTAAATTGGGTTTTGAAGACTTTACAGCCCAAATTTCTTTGCGTGATCCAGAAAATAAACAGAAGTATATAGGCAGTGATGAGAATTGGGATAAAGCAGAGCGAGCAATTATAGAGGCTACGGCAGAGCGTGACATGAAGACGGTAACCGAGTATGGAGAAGCAGCATTTTATGGTCCTAAGTTAGATTTTATGGTGAAAGATGCACTTGGAAGAAGCTGGCAACTAGGCACTATTCAGGTGGATTATAATTTACCAGAGCGTTTTGATTTGGAGTATATTGGGCCAGATAATGAAAAACACAGACCTGTAATGATACATCGGGCTCCATTTGGAAGCATGGAACGTTTTATTGGTATTTTAATTGAACATACCGCAGGGAATTTCCCACTTTGGCTAAGTCCAGAGCAAGTAGCGATACTTCCTATCAGCGAAAAGTACCACGATTACTCAGATAAAGTTTTAAAATTCCTGAATAAACACGATATTCGCGGCCTTGTCGACGAACGAGCCGAGAAAATTGGTCGAAAAATTCGAGATGCATGGGCTTCCAAAATTCCAGTGATGCTAATTGTTGGTGAGGAAGAGTCTGAAAATCAAGAGGTTTCGGTTAGGATTCAAGGAGAAGGTGATGTGGGCAAATTTAAATTAGAGGAGTTTGTAACTTACTTTAACTCCTTGTTAACAAAAGAATAAAATATTTGAAGAAAAAAAGAAAACCGTTTAGAGGGAGGGTGCAAGACCCCCATAAAATAAATCAATACATTGTTGCAGACCCTGTTCGTCTAGTGGGTGATAATGTGGAACAAGGTATCGTAGATTTAGCGTCAGCTCTTGCTTTAGCTGAAGAACAAGAATTAGATTTGGTTGAAGTTTCGCCTAAAGCAAATCCTCCTGTTTGTAAAGTGATTGATTATCGAAAGTTTCTGTATGATCAAAAGAAAAAAGCAAAAGAGTTAAAGTCTACACAAGTAAAAACGGATATTAAAGAAATTCGATTCGGACCCAACACGGATGAACATGATGTTAATTTTAAATTAAAACATGCTGAAAAATTTATTGATGAGGGACATAAAGTGAGAGCGTATGTTTTTTTCAGAGGTAGATCCATTGTGTTTAAGGAGCGAGGAGAGCTTTTGTTGTTACAATTTGCAGAAAAATTGCAAGAGGTAGCCAAATTAGAGCAAATGCCCAAAATGGAGGGCAAAAAAATGATTATTGTTTTAGCACCAAAATAAATTTTAAAAAGAGAGAAAAATGCCAAAAATGAAAACCAACTCCAGTGCGAAGAAGAGATTCAGAATCACGGGAACCGGTAAAATTAAAAGAAAGCACGCATTTAAGCGTCACATCTTGACAAAGAAGTCTAAGAAAAGAAAACTTGCTCTTAGACATAGTGGTTTAGTTCATCCATCAGATGAAAGTAACATCAAATTTTTGTTAAGAATCGGAAAGTAATTCGCAACAGCGAAAAGTTTAACCCTTATTCAGGCCAAAAAAAAGAGCTTGCCCAGGCAAGACGCCTAGTTTAAAAAAAAAGAAAAAAAATGCCAAGATCAGTAAATGCAGTAGCCTCAAGGAGGAGACGTAAAAAAATGATGAAACATGCCAAAGGATTCTTTGGTAGAAGAAAGAATGTATGGACCGTTGCCAAAAATGCAGTTGAAAAAGCATGGCAATATGCCTATAGAGACCGAAAAAATAATAAGCGAAATTTCCGTCGCCTTTGGATCACTAGGATTAATGCTGGTGCTCGATTACACGGAATGAGCTACTCTCAATTTATGGGTGGTGTTCATGAGCAAGGAATAGAACTTAATCGTAAAGTTCTTGCCGATTTAGCCATGAATCATCCCGAAGCTTTTGCAGCTATCGTAAAGAAAGTGAAAAAGTAAATTAAACGTTAAAACAATATTTTAAAGCCTCCCATATGGAGGCTTTTTTATGCCAATTTTAAGGTAAATATACCAACATTTCAGATGCACCGACATGAACAAGATAGCCCCTTTCTTGAAAATTAGTTACTAATTCGCCAAGTTCATTGTCGGATATGGCATGATGATTATATAGATGTTCGAAGAAAATGATTGTGGGCTTTATCTGACTAAAATCAATCATTGATAAAATTTTAAAGTCATATCCTTCAGTGTCCAAAACTAATAAATCTATATGCGTTATATTTTCTTGTTGAATTAAGGCTTCAAAAGTGATTGAATGTACCGTTTCTGTTTCTATTGCAAATTTGGGTATTCCCGTACGTTGATGATGGTCTTCATGTATAGATGCAATTCCTTTTGTCCAAGTTGGAAGTTTTAGTGAGGCTTCTTCAATTACCTTATGCATCAAAATAAGGCCATTTGTTTCAGATATTGCATTTTGAATAAGTTTTACTTGTGGATATGCTTTGTAGGTAATTTTCAATTCGTTAAAATAGGATTCAATGGGTTCTATACAAATCCCCGTAAGTTGATATTTTATAATATACTCATGGATTGGGTCAAATGAATGCCCATCATTTGCTCCGATTTGAACAAAGTAAAATTGATCATGTATATTGGATTGAATCAGTTTTTTTAAGATTTTTTCAATGGTATGACTTGTTCCTAATGAATTAATGGTTACGGGAAATGTTCCAGTATGCTTAAATTGAATTTGCATATTGAATATCTGAAGGATAAAATTTGCAAGTTTCATTGAGTTTTTAATAATTCCTGTTCCCATTTTTTATTTCACTTTCTTATGCCTTTGTTTTCGATAGTGCTCATAAATGGCATTAATAAAACTCAGAATCATACCCACTCCCAAGATGATATATAAAATCGTAAAAAGTTTTCTTTCATCTGTTTGAGGTGCAAAATCACCAAAACCTACAGTGGTTAGTGTTACAAAGGAAAAATAAATAGAGTCAATCCATGACCAACCCTCCAAGAAATGATACGTGATGCTACCTCCTGAAATAATAAAAAAGGTAGTGATCAATAATTGCCTATACTCTTTATCCTTAAGAAAGGATATGATGGTTTTAAAGACAAACATATTAATGCATTCGATCCCCTCGAAGGGCAATTTTGTTTACCATTGCTGCTTCAAATTGCACAAATTCATTCCATCGGTTAGTGATGTATTTCTCGTCTTCAAATGATTTAGCTAATTGAATAAATGCTTTGTAATGACCAGCTTCACTCACCATGAATTCGTGATAAAAGGACTTTAAATGAGGATCTTTAATATATAGACTCAACAATCTAAAACGCTCACAACTTCTAGCTTCTATCATTGCAAATGAGAGCAAGTATTCGATGAGTTGTTTGTTGATATGATCTCCTTTCTTAATGAAGCTATTAAGTTGATTGACATATTCATCTTTACGTTGTGGTCCTAACTCATAGCCTCGCTTTTTCAACTCTTTTAGAACTTTTCGAAAATGGCCCCATTCTTCCGCAACAATGGGAGCTAGGGTATCTACGATTTGAGGAAACTGACTGAATCGACTGATAATGCTTATCCCATGAATGGCAGCTTTTTGTTCACACCAGGCATGGTCTGTAAGTATAAATTCAATGCTTTTTTCAGCAATATTTACCCATCGTGGATCTGTTGCCATTTCAAGGCCTAACGTAGTTTTTGTATTTTCAGTAGTTTGCACCTAACAAAGGTACAATCAATTAGAAGCGTATCAAAACACTGATAAATATCAGTATACCTACAAGCATAAATAACAAGCTGTAAGGTAATATTTCTTTTGCTTTTAAGCCAGTTATACTAAGCAATGGTAGTGCCCAAAAAGGTTGTAGCATATTGGTAATTTGATCACCATAGGCCAATGCTAAAATAATTTTAGGGAGCGGAACATTCAATTGATTTGCTGCATCAAGAATGATAGGTCCTTGCAATGCCCATTGTCCGCCACCACTAGGCACAAAAATATTGACAATCCCAGCACTTATGAAAGTATATATCGGCAGAGTAAATGTATTGGAGAGCGTGATGAATCCTTGAGAAATACTTTCAATTAGTCCTCCGCTTTGCATTAGAGCTAGAATTCCAAAATACAATGGAAACTGGATCAATATACCCGATGCTCCTTGAATAGTTTGGTTAACCGACTGCAAGAACCGTCGAATATTTTGATGGAACATTAGATTGAGACTTAACAAGCAAAAATTAATATAATTGGGGTTAATAAAGCCGAGATTGTTTCGAGCTGAAATGGCAAGATAAACGGCCGTTACTACACCTATGATTCCTACTAATTTACCTATGATTTTTGAGGTATCTAATCGTTCTGCACCCTCACTCAAAGATTCTACTTTTTCCTCTTTTTTTACCGTTTGAATACTTGGAATTTGAGTTTTGGAAATCCTTCCTAATACGTAAGCTACTCCTGGAAGGATGAGAAGTAGAAGAACCGTTGTAACAAGATTCATAGTGCTAAAAACAGTTTCACTAAAGGAAATATGGTCTGGCAGTGTGCTATTTTGAGTGATTTGTTGAATGTGATTATTTTCTGCTGCTTTTGCTAGAGCACTGCCAGAGATGCCTCCATGCCAAACCATGAGTCCTACATAGCCCGAAGCTCCAATTAATGGATAGTTTAGTTCGAGTTTTCGCAGGGTAAAATTTTCTCCAATTTTTCGGACTATTATAGCTCCGAAAATCAATCCAAGACCCCAATTAAATAACGCAACAATTATAGTTGTTAAGGCAACCAAACCAGCTGCCTGTGCATTCGTTTTAATGGGATGAATGATGGTATTGATGATTCGCTCAAAAAAATGGGTTAAAGCTAACGTATATCCCAATACCAACATTAGCATCATTTGAAATGCAAAGGCAAGTAAATTGGAATTCCACAAACCTTCTTGCCATTCTTTTAATAAATGTGATGCGGATTGTTCAGAGTTATACCAAGCGACAAAAAATACAATACAAGTAAGAAGGAGTGCGATACTAAATGGGGAGGGTAAAATTCGCTTAAACCAGATAGCATATTTTCTTGCGAAACTCATAGCAATGCAACCAATTGTTCTAAGTAGGCTTGATCGATTGCGTCAAACTGAGCTTTTGTAGTACTATCCACATCCAAAACAGCAAATACCTCTCCATTTCGGATACAAGGAACAACAATCTCTGAATTGGAATAGGGGCTACACGCAATGTGGCCATCAAACTCATGCACATCATCAACGATATACGAACGTTTATTTTTCCAAGTCATACCACAAACTCCTTTGCCCATTTCAATAGATGTACATGCAATTGGTCCTTGAAATGGACCCAAGGTAAGCCGACCTTTGAATACTCTGTAGAAACCTACCCAATGAAAACCAAATTCATCATAAATTAAACGACTTAGATTGGCCATATTGGCGATATCGTCTACCGTAGAATCAATTATTGGAGATGCACTTTGAAGAAGTTGCTTATATTTTTCCTCCTTGGTCATATCAACAAAATTATCATATAATCCTTGATATGGGTATTTCTTGCAATTTTAATCAGTTGTTGATGATTCTTCCTTAAATTCCAACAAACATTGTGTGGCATAAATAGATAAGATCAATGCGCTGAATGGAATAATGCCCATTGCCTCAGTAATATCCGAAAAGTGGGAGCCGATAAACAATTCAGAAGTGAACGTTATCCCTAAAATTGGGACATAAAACCATGGTGAAGTTTTATATTTTTGGAAACGATTGACCAATAGTACCACAAGTGGTGTTAGGAAAACATAGTAGTATTTCCATGCCAATGGGGAAATAATTGGAATTAATGATAACGTAATGATGTATTGGACTATCCATGCATTTTTATGATTTCTGGTTTGATAAAATCGATATGCGAAGAAAAAACCTAAAAGACTAATGATTCCTAATGTGCTTATTTTAAAAGTAGAATGAGATAGATTTAGAATGGAATAATCCAATCCATCCATCCGAGGATTAGCTGTAAATAGCCCACATAACCACCCCCAGATGGATTGATTCATAAACTCACATTTCATACCATTGACTACTTGTGTAGTGGTCCAAGAATGGAAAAGCGATACCCCCTCTTGATAGCCGAAATAAACAAAAACTAAACTAGTTGAGATAGCTATACTTATAACGGAATATATGGCGGGAATAAACTTACGTTTAAACAATAAAAAGCCCAAAATAATTAATGGATAAACTTTGATACTTATAATCAAGCCAAGAAGCAAGCCAGCAAAAATATTTTTTTCGTTTAGAATTAAATTTAGAATATACATACTGATGGCAAGTATGAATAGGTTGATTTGAAGATTACTCAGTTCCTCAAGAAAAATTCGAAGTGTGCATAAGAAACTAACTAAAAATAGGGGATGAGTTAATCCAATTTGATTTTTGTTGTGATCATTGGGTCTAATTCTGAGTTGATAGGTTGTGCATTGACCTATGACCCATTGAATGATATAAAAATTTGCAACTACAATTCCTATTAACCAACATAATCTTAAACCTACAAAACTAATTTGATTAAGACCATAAATCGGAATACTCACTAACGAAAAAAAAGGGGGCCACGTGTTTTTGTAATCACTATAAATCGGCAGCTTATTCCAAGCTAACTTTCCTGCAGAAATGTAACCAGCAAAATCACCGTCGCGAAAAATATCTCGGGATATCTCACCTATAACTAAAAGTAAGCATAGATAAAGCGTGATCTGCTTAGTTACTGGATGATGGATGATTTTTGATAGGAGCTGCAAATAGGATTACTATTATGAAAACATGGATAACCATGCATTCTATTTAAAAACTAGAATAAATCGTTTAGCTTATCTAAATGGGCATGCTCCCAATTTTTTATTTGAAGTTGAGCCCCCTTCAGTCCTTTATCTTCCCCATACAAAACGCCCTTAATACCTGCTTTCTTGGCAGCGGAAAGTCCAGCTTGTGAGTCTTCAATAACTAGGCAAGATGAGGTAGGTGTTTGCAGTTTTTCTGCAGCTAAAAGAAAAATATCAGGTTCTGGTTTAGTATGTTCTGTCATACCACCATCAACAATGGCGTGGAAGTCAAGCACTAAATCTAATTTATCAATGATTCGGATTGCATTTCTACTGCTTGAACCAATGGCTACCTTAATTCCATTTTCTTTGACAGAAGAATTAAATTTTTTAAACCCTGGAAAGATTTCTGAAGGAGTCATGGTATCTATGAATTCCAAATACATTTGATTTTTCATTTGGAGAAGATGTTGTTTTTGAGCTTCAGAAATACGTGATCCACTCCATTTTAAAATTTTTTCTAGCGACTCTTTTCGACCAATTCCTTTGAGTTTTAAATTCTGTTTTTCGGATAGTTTATAATCAAGTTGCTTACTTACCCACTTCCAGCTCTCAAAATGATATTTGGCGGTATCCGTAATCACGCCGTCCAAGTTATAAATAATGGCCGCTAAACTCATGACATTTCTTTTTGATGGTTGAGATGGTATTCAGCTAATGCGTCAATCGGCTTTTTCTCGATATTTCCAATTGTAAATCTATGATTGTCAGCTACTTCTTTTAATAAATCTTTAAAATAATGGGCAATGGATCCAACAAAATTAACCGGGATATCTCTGAAATTATCAAAGCACCAAATGTGTATGCTACAAAATTTTGCCAACCCTTGATATACCATATCTTTCATATAAGGATGCGTTTTATTTTCACTGACAAAAGGCATGAAACTGGCCAAATAGACATTCGGATTAGACTCCTGATGGATTGCACTAAAAATTCCTTCTTTAGTCAATGTATAATGAGACTCAAAACTTTTGGCTAAATCAGCTGGCATTCTTTTATATAGCCAGTCTGCAAGCAGTATTTTACCAAAATAGGCTCCACTTCCTTCATCACCCAATATATAGCCTAGAGCGGGTAATTCTTCGTAAACTTTTTGTCCGTCATAATAGCAGGAATTAGATCCAGTTCCCAAAATGCAAGCAATGCCTGGATTAAAAGGTGTCGTCGCTAATGCCGCTCCTGTCAAATCATGATCGATATCAATTTTTTCTGCAGTAGTAAAAAATTGACTCAACGCATTTTTTAGGATTAGTTTACGGGGTGCGCTAGAGCATCCTGCACCATAGAAATAGACTTCTTTAATTTGAGATTGATAGGTATTAAACAACTTGTTTTCTTGAATCTTAGCTAAAATGAAATCAGTTGAATGAAAAAATGGGTTAAATCCCATTGTATTTGTTTTATGCTTGGTGTTATCCTGATCGATGATCATCCAATCACATTTTGTAGATCCACTGTCGGCAACTAATATCATTTTAAAACTTTAATATAAACAAACTTAACCTAAAATATAATTTGAAAAAAGGAATCCAAATAGAATAATTATGGCTTGGGTTCCGAGCAGGGATCGCAGGCTAGTTTGATTTGCTGAGTAACTTCTTTTGTTTTTTCATTTACAGAAAAATCGCCGAGCATTTGTTGGCTTCGAAGCACAGCGCAATGAATTTGGTCTGCACTTATCGTGGGATTCTGTTTGAATATTTCAAAATCAGCCTTTGGATATTCAAACATCAGGTAATCACCTTCCACTAGTCCAGAAACTTCAGCTTTTCCATTGGAGAAAATAACGGCTATGCCTGCATCATTTCTATCTGGATCTTGGTGGAGATAGATGGAACCAGTGTAGGGCTTGGGTGTATTATAATCAGCTAGTATTTCCTCGGTAGGTTTTGCACCTTCACAATATTCGGAGGTGGACTGAATGTTCAATTTGATGGTACGTTTCGCCAATGGAACTTTACATGAAAAGATCAATAGGGCAAGGGTAATCAGTAACGTATTTTTCATGTGTTCAAATATAGTTTAAATGAAGGTTTTTTTACGCTATTTTACGATAGTCTTCGTTAAATTTTCATCTTTCAAGTGGTTAAGAAAGATCGTGAAAGATATGGTGGGCTAATTCTTCAGAAGGCTTTTGGTTTCCCAATACCTTTCGAAGTTCTTTATAATCATTTTGGATGGTGGTTTTGTGACTGGGATCTAAAATGATATCCAATGCTTGCTTGAGTTGGTTTGCATTAAAGTCATCTTGAATAAGTTCTTTCACACAGGGTTTGTCGAGTAATAAGTTTACTAAGGAAATATATTTGGTTTTTATGACTCTTTTCCCAATCCAGTAGCTGATGCGATTGGTTTTGTAGCAAACCACTTGAGGTACTCCCATTAATGCGGTTTCCAATGTAGCTGTTCCTGAGGTTACGATGGCTGCTTTACTTTGAGCTAATACGCTATACATGTCGTGCTGTATCAACGTGAGTTGTGGGTGAAAAGCATGGTAAAAATGGGCATCAAATCCCGGAGCTTGAGCCACAAGCAGAGGCATGTCATACTTTTTTACGGCCTCCAGCATGCGAGGGAGTGAAGCAATAATTTCTTGTTTTCTACTACCGGGCAAAAGGGCAATGTATTTTTTTTGAATTTCAATAGGGTTCGATTGTAGATATGCATCTACGGATTCTTTGCTTGGATTTCCTACGTAGGTATGATTGACTAGGTGCAAGTCAAAATAGGGGGTTTCAAAGGGCAAAATCGTATAAAGTCGATCGATATGTTGTTTTAATTTTTGAATCCTTCCTTCTTTCCAGGCCCAGACTTTAGGCGAGATATAATAGTGTATGGGGATACCCCGTGCTTTTCCATAAGCAGCTATCTTCAAATTAAATCCAGGGTAGTCTACCAATAGGATGGCATTGGGTTGCCAGGTTAGTATGTCTTTTTTAATGCGTCTTAAGTTGCGAAGTATTTGGATCAAGCTACCCAAGATTTCTACAAACCCCATAACCGCCATTTCTTGCTGATGAATGACAAGCTCCAGTCCTGCAGCCTGGCATTGATCGCCACCCATACCTCTAAATTTAGCCGATGGGTCTTTTATTTTTAAGGATTCCATTACGCGTGAGGCATGGTGATCTCCAGAAGTTTCGCCAGATATTACATAATACTTCATACGTTTACATCAGGGTAAAATAAACAATGAATAAACCATAAATTAAGGTAGCCAAGATAATGCCTTGACCTACTTTGAGTTGGTTTTTATTGATAAACCCAAAAAAAGGAATTAGGTTAAAAAGTGTGGCTATCTTCAGCCAAGGACTCAAAGTACCTGTAGCAAAACCGGTTTGTATAAACAAACTAAAAGTCATGTGACTAAAGTGATATTGTTTCACTCCCCACAAGATAGCTACAGGAATTGCAAGTCCTATTAGAAGACCTCCAATCAGGGGCTTGATCTTCATGAAAAATCCCATGCATTAAGGGGTTGAATGGCATGATGAGCCGTAAGGTCAAATTGAACAGGAACAAGTGATACATAGTTATTTTCTAAGGCCCATTCGTCGGTATCTTCACCATTATCCATATTGGTAAATTTTCCCGTTAGCCAATAATAATCTCTGCCATGTGGATCTTGTCTGTGGTCAAACTCTTCTACCCATTTTGCACGGGCTTGGCGGCAAACTCGAATTCCTTTAATCTCAGAGGGAGATACATTAGGCACGTTGACATTGAGCAAGGTAGCTTTGGGTATTCCGTGGTGAAAGAAATTGCGAATAATGATTTTCATGTAGATTTTGGTTGCCGTAAAATCAGCATCCCAACTAAAATCTAGGAGCGAAAAACCGATGGAGGGAATGCCTTCAATGGCTCCTTCCATAGCCGCATTCATGGTACCACTATAGATGACGTTGATGGATGAATTGGAGCCGTGATTCACCCCACTAACCAATAAGTCAGGTTTACGGTGCAACACCTTATCTACCGCCAATTTTACACAATCGGCAGGTGTGCCGCTGCACTGATAACTGATGACATGATCACCAAATTGATTATTCTTGATCATCCGCAAGGGTTTGTTGATGGTGATGGCGTGTCCCATGCCACTTTGCGGACTGTCTGGTGCTACAACCACTACATGACCAAAAGCAGACAGCACTTCAACGGTTGCGGCTATACCCGGAGCAGTGATGCCATCATCATTGCAAATCAATATGAGGGGCTTTTCGGATTGACTCATGGTTGCGAAGGTACACAAACCCAACCTAAAATGAAGCCCTCTAGGTCTAAGAGATATTACAGGTATCCTTTTTTTTAATTTTAATAAATTCATAATCAATAGGTTATGAAAGGTATGATTTTTGTAGATATTGTTTTTTCTTTTTTTTTTCCTAAAAAACCATCTACTTTTGAGATTGAACAAGTAAAAGATACTTGCTCAAGTTTGATAAATGAAAATGGATGGTTGATGCATGAAGACTCAAACATCATTTTTTACTGGATAGAACGTAACACACAAGTTTGGTGAAGCATGGGGTGTAAACTGTTTTTTGAAACCCAAAAAACCATTGAAAACGATATGCCATGAAAACCATTGAATACCCATAATACTGAGTAAGGTGTCATGATTTGAGTAAGATTTTTTGCTACAACGAAAATTTTACCATGAAAAATAGCTACTCAAAAGCGTTTCGTGCTACGCTAAAAGGCACAACTCTAGCAACGTCAAGATGCACCCGTCAGTTTTCGTTCAAACGGCACACCCTCGTCGTGTGGGGACTCCTAGTCAGACTTTGGGGGTATGCTAAATATCAAATTACCACGAATACCGTATGGGATGCTAACAATCCACCTTTGCCCGAAATGTATAGTCAAGGCATAGAAATAATATTGGATGGGTCACTCACAATTGATGGGCTTAATTTAGATTTTAACTATGATAAGTCAATAGTAATAAAGCATGGTAGCTTGAAGGTGATCAATTCTACCCTTACGTTTGAAAGATCCAATGCTAAGATAGAAATTAGAGATGATTTCTCAAACCCATTGGTTCGAAATCTCACCTGTATTAATTCTACCCTCAAAGCCCATGGCATTGATGGCAAGTGGTACGAGACCAAACAGACGGTAAGTCTATTGCAGTAAGTAGGAGAAGTTTGGATAATATTTTTATCTAAACAATTGATAATATTGTATTATTTTTGAGCCGAAATATGTTGTTGCGATTAATTGTAAAAAACTTTGCCATGATTGCTGATGTGGATATGGGATTCCACCGAGGGATGAATATCATTACGGGTGAAACGGGAGCAGGGAAATCCATACTCATTGGTGCCTTAGTTCTAGCCCTAGGAAAACGGGCCGATACTTCAGCCCTTCGGGATCTAACGGCCAAATGTGTCATTGAGGCTGAATTTGATATTAAAGATTACGAACTACAATCCATATTTAGGTCATTGGATTTGGATTATGAACACCTTACTATTTTTCGTCGTGAAATCACTCCCTCTGGGAAAAGCAGAGCATTTATTAATGATACTCCTGTAAATCTATCGGTACTTCAAGAAATAGGTGCTCAACTCATAGAAATACATTCACAACGGGATAATATTCAGCTATTTACACCGCATTTTCAATACCAAAGTTTGGATGTATTGACGGGGTGTCTGTCTGATATGGAATCCTACACTTCTCTGTTGAAATCGTTTAAAGAGCACCAATCGCTTTTAGAACAACTTAAAATAGCGGATGAAGTGTTCAAAAAAGAGTCGGACTATCACCAGTTTTTAGTTGATGAATTGGAAGAAGCACAGCTTGATACCCTGGATGAGTCGGCCATGCATCAAGAATTAGAATTACTCACAAATGCCGAAGAACTGATTAAAAAATTTGGGGAAGCCAACCAACTTTTGGAAGGATCAGAATGGTCACTGCTCCACCAATTGCATGCCTTACGTCAATTGATGTCTGGAAGTGATGTTACCATCATACAAGAGTTAGATTCTCGTATAAAATCAGTTATGATTGAGCTGGAAGATATTGGACTAGAAATACAAAAGAAGGCTTCATCCGTAGCGATAAATCCCGAACGAATGGAGGAGCTTAATGAAAAAAGCAATGTACTTTTCACCCTCAAAAACAAACACCATGTGAAGGATTTAGAGGCATTGCAAGCGGTGTATCACGACTTGTCAGAAAAACTGAATCAGTCCAATGCATTAGAGAGTCAAATAGAAGCCTTGGAGCTACAATTGGCCGACGAAGAAAAGGCTCTTCGGAAATTAGCATTGCACCTGAGCAAACTTCGACAGGCCCATATACCATCCATAGAATCTAGCCTTCAGCAACTCTTGGCTCAAATGGGAATGCAACATTCAATCATTAGATATCAGTTAACGACTACGGATGTATTAAATGCCTATGGATGCAATGATCTAAAGATCTTGTTATCCTCCGATAAAGGCCAATCGTATCACGAACTTAAAAAAGCGGCCTCTGGTGGTGAATTAGCCCGAATAAATTTGAGTTTTAAACAAATATTAGCTCATAACATATCATTACCCTCCAGTATTTTTGATGAAATAGATACGGGTGTGAGTGGCGAAATTGCCAGAAAAGTAGGATGTGTCATGAAAACGATGGCGGAACATCAACAGGTGATTGTCATTACTCACCTTCCGCAAATTGCTTCTCTAGGGCATCATCACATGTTTGTTTATAAAGCCGAACATAAGGGAACCATTCATACCCAAGTCCGAATTCTGGAAGGGAATGACAGAATCCATGAAATAGCAAAAATGATCAGCGGTGATAATTTAACAGAACACGCCATAGAACAAAGTAAAGCCTTATTGTCCTAGTCCGTATTTAGAGGTATTCTAATATACGCTCCATTTTCATTCCTCGGCTACCTTTGACTAGAATGGCCGCATCCAACAGGTGGTCTTTTTTAATTTGTAAGCCTAAATCATCCATGGATAAATAGGCCTTATGATGGCACTGTGGGGCAACTCGATTAAAATGTTCTCCTAAAACATATACCTGATGTACAGGAAGAGTATCAATCCATTTCAGTAAATTTAGATGTTCTACATCCGCAGTTTCACCAAGTTCGAACATATCTCCTAAAATTAAAACTTTAGTGGGTTGAGGCATTTGTATAAAATTTTGAATGGCTACGTGCATGCTACTGGGATTGGCATTGTAGGCATCCAATAAGATATGATGAGTACTTTTGCGTATCCATTGCGAACGGTTATTATCTGGCACATAGGATTCGATTCCCTGCTTAATTTGATCCATACTCAGCCCAAAATATTCCCCAATGGCAACCGCCGTTAAAATATTGTCAAGGTTGTAATCACCCATGAGCGAGGATTGGATGTTCGTGTTTTTATAGGAGAACGAAATACTCGGAACCAATGTGTGGATGTTAACTGCATTTTTAGAGAAAGGAATTTTTTGGGTAAGCGCTCTACTCATTCGAATAAGCCATTCATCATCCCCATTGATAAAAGCCACACCCTTGTTTTGAAGGAGGTAGTGATATATTTCACTTTCCTCTTTAGCTACAGCCTCTAACGTACCAAAACCTTCCAAATGTTCTTTACCAATATTAGTAATCAAGCCGTGTGTGGGTGCAGTAATTTGACACAATGCTTCAATTTCGCCAGGGCTATTTGTGCCTAATTCTATAATACCCATTTCACAGTCGATGGGGAGTTGTAGTAAGGTAATGGGTACCCCAATATGATTGTTGAAATTACCTTGGGTGCAGTGTGTTCTGAAACGTTGCTTCAACACTGATTCGATGAGATTTTTGGTGGTAGTTTTGCCATTACTTCCACCAATAGCTAAAATAGGAATATCATAACATTTACGGTGAAAATGAGCCAACTCTTGCATAAATTGTAAAACATCGTTTACCAGGATAAGACGAGGATCAGGAGTCTCTAATTTTTCATCGATTACGGCATAACTAGCTCCTTTACTGAGGGCCTGTTCTGCAAATCGATTACCGTTAAAATTTTCACCTTTAAGTGCGAAAAAAATACTCCCTGCTGGGATAGTTCTACTGTCTGTTGTGAATTTAAAATCACATTGCGTAAAGAGATTGTAAAATAATTCAATTTGCACGGTGTTTGCGATTATGTTGTACGACAAAAGTGTTAATTTAGTAGTCGATAAAAAAATGCGTTCATGAAAAAAATTGGATTTGTGTCTATTATAGTGTTTTGTTCATTCAGTGTATGGGCTCAATTGTTTGAAATTTCATTTGATCCAATTTTTAGAAATCAGGAGGGTAACCCTTATGCATTGGCATTAACGGGGGGAATGAATCAACCACAATTTTCGAATATCGATTTGAATAATGATGGCAAACAGGATTTGTTTGTCTATGATAGAAATGGTAATAAAGTACTAACTTTTTTGACAAAAATAGTCAAGGGTAATTTGATATACATATACGAACCCAAATATGAAGAGCTATTTCCACTGGGTCAGGAGTTCATGCAATTGCATGATTATAATCAAGATCAAAACCCAGACTTATGGTTATATACGGGTGATTCCGTAGTGCTGTATCAAAATAATGGAACCACATTTCCACAATTTGATAAAATTAAGGGATTATTTGCCTTTGATCGTGTCAATTATGTTCCCTTCAATCCTTATAAAAAATTATCAGAAATTAAAGGATGTCTACCAGCTATTGTTGATGTAGATGGAGACTCTGATCTGGATTTTATTACAAATTTAAATGTCACGGGTTCACAGATGATTTTCAATCGGAATACCAGTGCGGATAGTAATTTCCAATTGGAAAAGATAACCTATGATATTGTAGATAAGTGCTTTGGGGGGGTTGATGAATATAATGCAGAACTCATTATAAATGCACCCTGCTATTTCTACGAAGCCTATAAACAGAAGAAAAAACACGTAGCTACAAAGACAATCTTACTTTTTGATGAAGATGAAGACGGTGATATGGATTTGTTGTTTGGCAGTTCAGAGAGAGCCACCAATCCCATCTATTTTTTTAGAAACGGTAAAGCAGATTTGAACTATTACAAAGACACTTTCTTAACCATAGATTCTATGTATTTTAGTGAAGAAATAGAACCCCTTATTCCTGTAGCTCCAGCTATGTCTTATGTGGACGTAGACCTCGACGGAATAAAGGATTTGGTATTGAGTAGCAATGAAATAGATAAGTCGTCTTATCCCATTCATGAAGCCAATAATGTACTCTTGTTTTTAAATAAAGGAACATCAAATAATGTAGATTTTGTTTTTCAAAACAATGATTTTTTGGTCGGTGATATGATTGATTTTGGGTCTCATAGCTCGCCTACATTTGTGGATTTAGATGGAGATATGGATCAAGACCTTATTTTAGGAACTAGCGGAAATCATTATGTTACAGGTGATACGACTGATTTTTTAGTATATTTTGAAAATATTGGCACCTCAAGTATGCCCGATTTTAAACTTATTGACGGAGATTATTTAGGTTTAAAATCACAATCCATACAAGGTATTGTACCTACGTTCACAGATATAGATGGTGATGATGATATGGATTTATTTGTGGGTAAATTAGACGGTACCATTAGTTATTATCAGAATATAGGTTCCAAAACCTCTCCTTCATTCACGTTTATTACTGCTATTTTTGAAGATATACAGGTTGAGAACTTTGCCGCACCCCATTTTGATGATATAAATGGCGATGGTTTAACCGATTTGTTGGTGGGGCGATACAATGGCACAATAGATTATTACAAAAACTCAGGTAGTGAAACAAGTCCAGTATTTGCCCTCACCCAAGATACATTTGGAGGAATTATTGTTAATGAGTTGGTTCGTACATCAAAATTAGGTTCTGATGGGGTAATTTATGATACGATGGTCTATCAAAACTATGGGTACAGTGCACCAGAAGTATTGCATTGGAATAATGGATCTCGATGTATAGCCGTTGGAAACAACCAAGGTGTAATTCGTTTATATGAAATTACATCAGATTTATCCCAAGATTTTGTTGAGATGGAAAATTTTATGAAAAAGTCATTTTCTGAGGCGCTTTATTCTAAGGATTGGGGAAGAAGAACGTATTTATCCTCAGCTGATTTGAATGCAGATGGCAATCCAGATATTATGGTGGGTAATGACCGCGGCGGATTAAGTTTTATGAAGGGTTTTAGAAAAACAAATCGTATTTTAACCTCAAAACCAATAGGAAGTTTTAGAGTCATACCCAATCCTACTTCAACATTCTTTACTATTGAGACGGATACCAAAAAACAACTTGACTACACGATATATGATTTAACGGGTAGCGTTGTAACAAAGGGTTCTACTTTTTCGGAATCAAGAATACATGTAACTAGTTTGACTAGTGGCATGTATTTTGTTGGAATGGATGATGGATTAAAAAATTATCCGTTGCAGAAATTATTTGTCCATCAGCTATAACTGTTCAATAATGCTCATTGGGCCACCACAATAAATATGATGACAATTTTTACAAGCTTGGATAGATGCATTATAGTAGAATTCTTGTGAGTCTTTTCGCTCAATACCTTTCAATGCATCTAAATATGATGGAACCATAGCTTGAAAAGCCTCTTCTTCATGTTCATTTCGAGTACTCTTTTGGCGAGCTAATTGAAAAAAATGTGCTGGAACTTCATGGATACGCTCTCCACGATCAAGCTTTTGTTTTGCTTCTTTACTCCATTCTACCATTTCACGCATCATTAAAGAAAGATCAGAAGCTTCATACATATCTGCTGATTGATTGGAACAGGCCCATATAACAAGGGTTAAGACAGTAATTATCATATGTTTAAGACCCATAGCACTTACTCAATAATTACACCATCAGCAACAAACTGTAATTCAATTTTAGGGGAGTTAATTTTTTGAATTTCTTCTTGGGAAGCGTCATTATCCAAGGCAAGTTCTTTTTGTTCTGCCACGGTAATAGTGTCAATAAATGCCCAGCCGCTGATGATTGCATGATGATCAGCAGAATTCTTTGGAACAAAAAATCCATAATCTTTAAATTTAACGAGCATATCTTCACCATTAACATCCATTTTTAGCCAGCATCCTTTGGCTTGGCACGCAGCAGTTATATTTCCTTCTACGACGGTAAAAAGAGAGTCTTTACCCTGTATGGTTTCTTGCAATTGATTGCTGGAGATGGCCTGTTTTTTGTCAAAGGAAGTATCACCATAATTACCTGATATGGTGTTGGAGGGTTTACATGCCAATATACTTAAACAAACAAATAATGTGAGTATAATTTTTTTCATGATTTATTTAAAATTTTGAAGGTTAATATGGTTTGAACAAAAGGAATATTCAATAGGCGAATTAGAGGCTACAATAATGAGTTGATTTTTACAAAATCGGTCAATCATATTCAAATACCATTGGCAATTTTCTTCATCAAAATTTGAACATGGTTCGTCTAATAAAAGAAATGGAGTGTCTGAAAATAGGGCTAGCGTTAGCTTTACTTTATTGATTAATCCAGAGGATAAATTCTGAAAAGTTTTGTCAAGATGTTTTTGGAATGAAGCAAAGGTTAACTGATCGACAATATCTATTTTTGGCTTTTTAAATTGGTAATGAAAATCAAATAATTCTTGAACAGTAAAATCAGAGAGTAAGTCTAATGCTGGACTTGTATAACTGATTGCATTCTCAGGTCTTATCATAGGATGATATTCGACTATGCCGCTTGTTCCATCCATTACCCCTCCAATGATTTTTAGAAGTGTGCTTTTGCCAATGGAGTTATGGCCAAGAATGGCGTATGAATTTGGACTTTCGAATGAATAAGAAAAATCACGAAACAATAGTTCTTGATTATATCGTTTTGTAATTTTATTACATTGTATTTGAGGCATTATCTCGATATGTATCCTTTCATGACACCACGATCAGATGCCCTAATGAAACTGATAATTTCATCCCTTTCTTGCGTGGCTGGCATCTCAGTTTCAATCTTAGTGAGGGCTTTTGCATTATTTAATCCTCGAAGGTATAGATTTCTATAAATTTCTTGTATTTCAGCAATTTTTTCTGGGGTAAAACCTCTTCTTCGGAGTCCAATACTATTAACACCTTCATAACTCAAGGGTTCTCGTGCAGCTTTTGTATAGGGTGGGACATCCTTTCTTACTAAACTTCCTCCACTGATCATCACATGGGGTCCAATGTTTACAAATTGATGAACAGCAACTAGACCACTCAGGATTGCATAGTCGTGAATGATTACCTCTCCAGCTATTTGAGATCCATTACCAATGATGACATTATTGCCCACGATGGTATCATGAGCAACGTGTGAATAGGCCATAAGAAGGCAATTGTCACCAATTACTGTTTTATTTTTAGCAGCAGTTCCTCGATTTATGGTTACACACTCTCGAATAGTGGTGTTGTTGCCAATTTCTGTAGTTGTGATTTCGCCATTGAATTTAAGGTCTTGAGGAATAGCTGAAATAACGGCACCTGGAAAAATCTTGCAATTTTTACCAATTCGTGCACCTTCCATGATAGTTACATTTGAACCTATCCATGTACCTTCACCTATTTCTACATTTTTATGAATAGTAACAAAGGGTTCAATAACTACTGTATCAGCGATTTTTGCACCTGGATTTACGTATGCTAGAGGTTGAATCATTTTATCTATTTTCTACAATTTGTGCCATCATGCTGGCTTCTGATACTAATTTATTACCGACATAAGCTTCTCCTTTCATTACACAAAGTCCTCTTCTTATGGGTGCAACTAAAGCCATTCGAATAACAAGAGTGTCTCCAGGAACAACTTTGTCCTTGAATTTTGCATTTTCAATTTTAACAAAATAGGTGCTCCAATTTTCAGGGTTTTCTTTGCCGGCTAAAACTAAAACTCCTCCAGCCTGAGCCATGGCTTCAAGTTGAAGCACTCCTGGCATTATAGGTTCATTGGGAAAGTGTCCTTGAAAAAAATACTGATCACCTGTGATATTTTTAACGGCAATCACTTCCACTTGAGAAAGTTTAACAACTTTATCAACAAGCAAAAATGGGTGTTTGTGTGGGAGTATTTTGCCTATTTCCTGGTGATTGTATAAGGGTGTGATATTCGGATCATACACTGGAACATTTTCATTTTCTTTTTGCTCTTTTTTAGACGCTAAATAGGCTTTTTTAATCTTTTTAGCAAATGCTACATTGGCTGCATGTCCGGGTCTAGCAGCCAAAATCTGGGCTTTCAATGGAACACCAGCTAAAGCTAGATCACCAACAATATCCAATAACTTATGACGTGCAGGTTCATTTTGAAAACGTAAATCAACATTGTTCAATATCCCTTCTTTTTTTACTTCAATTTTATCTTTATTGAAAAGTTTGGCAAGACTATCCATTTCACTATCATCAATCACTCGATCTACAATAACAATAGCATTATTAAGATCTCCACCTTTTATTAGGTTGTTTTCTACCAAGGTTTCCAACTCATGAAGAAAGCAAAATGTACGGCAATTGGATATTTCATCCTTAAATTCTTGGATATTTATAATAGACGCATGCTGACTCCCAAGGACAGGTGAATTGTAATCGACCATCACGGTCAGCCTATAATCATCAGCGGGCAAAGCCATCATTTCAACCCCGTTGCCGTCTGAATAATTGATTCGATTTGGAATATTGAAATATTCCCTTTCTTTCTTTTGAGTCTGAATTCCAGATTGAAGCAAAAGGTCTATGAATGGTTTACTACTTCCATCCATAATTGGAGTTTCGGGTGCATCCATTTTAATCAAACAATTGTCAATTTCTAGACCAGCAAGTGCGGCTAGTACGTGTTCTACTGTATTGACTTTGACGCCATGCTCTTCTAATGTCGTACCTCTGCTGGTATCGGTTACCAAATCACAGTCAGCTTTAATTATTGGTTGATTTTCTAAATCTGTTCGTTGAAATGCATAGCCATGATCTTCTGGAGCAGGTTCAAATGTTAAGGTAACGTTATTTCCAGTATGAAGTCCAACACCAGAAACACTAATCGCTTTTTGTATGGTAGTTTGCAATTTATCCATTCTTTGGTTTTTCATTAATATTTAGGGTTTTTTCTAGTAATCGTATTCGTTCTTCCATTTTTGGAAGATTTCGCCATAATACACGAGATTTCATCTCTTCTTTATACGGGAGATGAGGAGATCCGGCAAAAGTACCACCGGGTTCTTTAATATCTTTATTAATTCCGCCTTGTCCTCCAAGTTGTGTTTTATCTGCCACGGTGATATGACCAACTACTGCAGATTGTCCCGCAAAGGTGCAATTTGATCCAATTTTTGTACTTCCAGCAATAGCCACTTGACCTGCAATTATCGTATTTTCTCCTATTTCTACTCCGTGTGCTATTTGTACAAGGTTATCAATTCTACATCCATTACCGATAATGGTACTTCCCATGTTAGCTCGGTCAATACTAGTATTGCTTCCTATTTCTACCTTATTTCCAATCACTACATTCCCTATTTGTGGGATTTTGATATATGTTCCATCTGGCAAAGGTGCGTGCCCAAAACCATCCGAACCAATCGCGGTTCCACTATGTATAATACAATCATCTCCGATTATTGAGTGGTAATAGATGGATACGTTTGAGTAAATAACGGTATTTTGTCCAACCGTTGTTTTTTCATAAATGCATGTATTGGCAAAAATTTTGGAATTACTACCAATAGTTACCTGATTTCCTATGTAGGCATGAGGTCCTATGTAGCAGTTTTTGCCAATTTCTGCTGTTGGTTCAATAACAGCAGTTGGGTGGATACCCGAGTTGGGATCGTTGTAATCAAAATACTGAATTAGTATCTGACAAAAAGCAACGTAGGGGTGTGAGCACTTAATTATGGTTAAATGTTCAGGAATCTCGGATAATGTATCATCAATAAAAATGATGCCAGCTAGGGTTGAATTTAAAAAATGGCTATATTTTTTATTGGATAAAAAACATAAACTAAGGGGGGTAGCATCTTCAATTTTGGATACCGTGTTTACAATTTTATCGGGGTTACCTACAACGGTACCATTGACTATTTTGGCAATTTGTTTTGCTGTTAATTCCAATTCAAGGCAAATTTAATCTATTTTTAAAGAGGTTATAAAATATTTAACATGTGGCTCTTGATCATGGGTAAGGTTGTAAATTTCTGAAGTTTCAGATAGTTCTTTGAGTTCGCCATTTTTCATACCTATTTTTAGCGTGTTCCCTAAATTGGAATAAGCTTTATTTTTAAGTTCTCCTGTGGTGACAAAATAAGTTGCTTCTTCGTTGCTTACCTGTAATAAATGGGTAACATCTTTAATCGCTTGATTAATTTTATTTGTAGATATAGGTGTATCTGATAATTCTATTTTTAATAATGTTCTATTAATCAACATTTTACATAGCTTTGATAGTGTTTTATCTTGGTGAAATTGCCATTGTTTTACCGCACTGTATATTTCACTATCATCAAGATTACAAAAATTTTCGATTACATCAATATGGATAAGATCTTCCTTGTAAAATGGATTATTTAAAAAAAATTGTAAAAATGGACTGGCTTGTAATTGATGGTTTTGGGAGACCAATTTTTTTGCTCTTTTAAGTATATTTAGAAGAATTTGATCGGCTGCTATTGATGTTTTGTGTAAATATACCTGCCAATACATAAAACGACGAGCCATTAGAAACTTTTCTACCGAGTATATCCCTTTTTGATCAATGATAAGTTGATCATCTTTTACATTAAGCATCTGTATGATACGTTCTATACCCACGGTCCCCTCTGATACCCCTGTATAAAAACTATCTCTTCTCAAATAATCTAGTCGATCCATATCCATCTGACTACTCACTAATTGATGGAAAAAGGGGCGTTTGTATTTATTTTCAAACATTGCAATAGCCAGAGATAGCTGATTATCCATCTTCTCATTAATTCGATGCATCAAAACACTACTAATTTGCTCATGACTAACATTCTCTAACAAACTGTGTTCGAGTGTATGCGAAAAAGGGCCATGACCAATATCATGTAAAAGTATGGCTAATAATACACCAATTTCTTCTTCTTTCGAAATGGGAATATCTTTGGCTTTTAGGCTATTAATAGCAGTTTTCATCAAATGCATGGCACCAATGGCATGTTGAAAACGAGTGTGTTGTGCACCAGGATAGACTAAACTGGTTAGACCCAATTGTTTTATTCTTCTGAGTCGTTGAAATTCAGGTAACTGTATACAATCAAATATGATATCATGATGTATGGTAATAAAACCATAGATAGGATCATTGATAATTTTCTTTTTATTCACGGGATGAAATAAAATATTATTTAAAGAGTTGATTTATTACTTGCTTTGCAAGATAAATTTTTAAAATCAACACAAAGGTAAAAATAGGATAAGGAATAAATGAATAATATTAAAATACTTTGGGCCGATGATGAAATAGATCATTTAAAAGCTCATTTATTATTTCTAAAAGATCGCGGATATGAGGTAACTACTGTAAATAATGGATTAGATGCGATAGATTATGTCAAGGAACACCACTATGATTTGATTTTTTTAGATGAGAATATGCCCGGAATTTCTGGTTTAGAAGCATTAAAAGTCATTAAAGAGATTGAGAGTAATATACCCGTTGTAATGATTACTAAAAGTGAGGAGGAGCATATCATGGAAGATGCTATTGGCAGTAAAATATCAGATTATCTTATTAAACCTGTAAATCCAAGACAAATTTTGAGTACAATCAAAAAATTGACGGATAATAAAAGATTGGTTACTGAAAGTGTTACGCAACGCTATCAGCAGGATTTTAGAACCATAGGGATGGCTTTTATGGATCATATGGATTGGCTAAAATGGAAGGAGATGTATAAAAAGTTAGTGTACTGGGAAACGGAAATGGCAAGCTCGGATGAAACAGGGATGGAGGATGTATTGCGTACTCAAAAACAAGACGGAAATCGAGAATTTTCTAAATACATTGCCAAAAATTATCTTAATTTTATTCACGCTGAATCGAAGGATGATATGCCGATGATGTCTCATAATTTGATGAAAAGAGGCATCTTACCTAAAAAAAATAAAGGAGAACCTTTTTTTCTTTTACTACTCGATAATTTGAGATTTGATCAATGGAAAATTATTCAACAAGAAATCAGCAATTATTACATTACGACCGAGGAGGATTTATACATGAGTATACTTCCTACTACTACTCAGTATGCGCGAAATGCAATATTTAGTGGGTTGATGCCTATGGATATTGAAAAAAGATTTGGAGACAAATGGTGTAATGATGAGGATGAGGGTGGAAAAAACTTGCACGAGGCCCACTTTTTAAATGATCAACTTAGCCGATTAAGAACAGGTTATGAATCCAAATTTATTAAAGTAACTAATCTAAATAATGCTAAAGCGATGGTTGAGCAATTGCCCAATATAGTAGGTGAGGAGTTTGTTACCATTGTATACAATTTTATTGATACCCTTTCGCATGCACGAACTGATTCTAAAATTATGCGCGAATTGGCTGAAGATGAAGCTGCCTATCGCGAATTAACCAAGAGTTGGTTTATGCATTCTCCGTTGTTAGAAGCAATTAAATATTTAAGTAGTAAAAAGGTAAAGTTAGTCGTAACTACCGATCACGGATCGGTGCATGTGGATAATCCTGTAAAGGTACACGGCGGCAAAGACACCACAACTAACCTCAGATACAAAACATCCAGAAGAATTGATTTTAATCCTAAGGAAGTTTTTGAAATTAAGAATCCACATGATGCACTTTTGCCCAAACAACACATGACAAGTTCTTTTATTTTTAGCAGAGAAAATGATTTTTTTGTGTACCCTAATAATTTAAATCATTATGCGAAATATTATAAAAATACATTTCAACATGGTGGTATTTCAATGGAAGAAATGTTAATTCCTATCATTACTCTTGAACCGAAGTGAAATTTGTAGTTGAAAATCATCAAAGTATCTCTGAAGTCTTAATCTTTTTAAAAAATAGAGGGATAGGCCAATCCCATAACATGGTATTGCTTAAAGGGGATTTAGGTACAGGAAAAACTACCCTCGTAAAATCATATATAGCATCTATTGGTGGTGATGCTAGTCAAGTAGATAGTCCTACTTTTTCATTGGTGAACACTTATATTGTTAATGGAAAGACTATTTATCATTTTGATTTGTATCGTTTAAATTCAGTCGAAGAAATTGAGGATATTGGATTTATGGAATATATAGATTCAGGTCATTTATGTTTTATTGAGTGGCCAGAAAAAATGGCAGATTTCTTACCCAAAGACCAACTCATAGAAATAGAGATTGTTGTATCTTTGAACGGATGCAGAGAATATTACATTGTATAATCCTACTTTTTTTAGGGTTTTGTACTGTTGCTCAAAATTTTAATCAAGATATTTCGGATTATACCCTACGAGTAGACTCAGTTCCATTTCAGTTAGTTAATTATGAAGGTTTTGGACCAAAACCTTCAGGTTCTCCTGCTTTGGATCTTACCCGAGACTGGTTACTAAAAAAATACCAACAGTATGGTTATGCTCCTCAAATAGATACCTTTATATATCAAGGTAAAAAAGCCTATAATATTATAGTAGAGAAGCATGGTGAAGATTCTAATCAGTGGATAATTATAGGAGCTCATTATGATTCGGTGGATGAAAGTCCTGGTGCTAATGACAATGGTAGTGGGGTAGTTGCTACATTGCAAATAGCCCGAATTATCCGTGATTTAAATCCTCGAGTAGGGGTTCGTGTCATTAATTTTGGGGCGGAAGAACTGGGTTATATTGGGTCTAGTCATTATGTAAATAATACGTTAAAATCAACAGATTCCATTCAATTAATGATAAATTTAGATCAATTGGGAGGGACACTAGGAAAAGATAATAGTAAAATAGTTTGTGAACGTGATGAGTTTCAAAATCCATCGTCAAATAATGAGTTATCTGCACTAAAAACAGACACTTTAGCTACTATTTTGACTTTGTATACTGATTTAACGCCTGTTTTATCTGCAGCCTATGCGTCAGATTATATACCCTTTGAATCCAAAGGCATCGTAATCACAGGGTTATATCAAGAAAGCGATTATAAAGATCATTATCATCAATCTTCAGATAGAGTTTCCAATATGGATGTAAACGCTACTGAAGAAGTGATTCGTGGAGCAGTTGCTGCAACAGTGTACTTTTCTCGTGTACCAACTACTGCGGGAATAAATAATCGGGTGTATTCTAAACCAATAATCACTCCAAATCCAGCACAAGATAATGTGATATTTTCCACCATTAATTATCCTTTTAAAGTTCAGATATTTTCTAATTTGGGATATTTATTAATGGATAAAGAAATGAATGTATCGGATCGATTGGATGTTGCTTTTCTTCCCAATGGTATATATTCTGTTAGGATTTCTGATTTAAGAAATATCCAAACAAGTTATTCTACACTTATAATTGCACGATAAGTAGTAGGAAATCGTATGAAATACACATGTTGGGGAGCTGCCAGACAAGTAACTGGCAGTATGCATTTATTAGAATTGGATTCAGGTTATAAAATATTGATTGATTGCGGAATTGATTATGAGGATAAAGATAATCATGAAATTAATTCAAAATTTGAATTTGATCCTAGTCAAATTGATGTCGTTTTATTAACTCATGCACACATCGATCATAGTGGGAATATCCCTAATTTAGTTAAACAAGGTTTTTCTGGAGAAATTATATGCACTGAGCCAACTGCCTATTTACTGGAAAAACTTTGGACGGATTCTGTAAATATTCAGAACAATAACAGAAATAAACGTAAAATACCCCAATTATACGGTTTTAAGGAGGTTAAGGATGCAAGTGAGCAATTATTAACGGTGAAGTATTATCAAAAAATTGAATTAACCAGTTTGTTATCTTTTACCATGCATGAAGCAGGTCACATCATTGGGGCTGCTAGTATTCGGCTTGAAATACGAGAAAATAATACGGTTAAAGTAATGGGTTTTACGGGGGATTTGGGTAATCCAGGCAGTAAATTAATTGTTGATCCAGTTCCGATGGAAGGATTACATTACTTGGTCACTGAAACCACTTATGGTAATAGATATCATCAAGAAACAAGATCTCCGGAGGAAGTATTGATGGATTATGTCACAAAGACATGCATAAATCAAGATGGAAGGTTAATCATTCCTGCTTTCAGTGTGGGTAGAACTCAGGCTATTCTATTTACCTTAAAAAAATTATTTAATGAAGGGAAATTACCACCTATTCGAGTATTTGCAGACAGTCCTCTTGCTTTAGCGAGTTCCAATATTCACAATAGATTTTCAGATTATTTGAATGAAGAAGCCCAGCAAAATAAACAAACAGATTCCAATCTCTTTGATTTTAAGAGTTTGTTTTTGGTTGAAGATAAGTCGGATGTAGCCGATATGGAAATGTATCGCGATTCGTGTATCATTGTTTCCTCAGCAGGCATGTTAGAAGGAGGGAGGATTCAGCATCATATCAGTGATCATGTTCAGAATCTATCATGTACTATACTTATTGCAGGATTTTGTTCACCGGGTACATTAGGTGCACAATTATTGGAGGGTAGAAGTACGATACGGATAAAAGGAAAAGATAGATATGTATTTGCTACCATTAAGCAAACGGATGTATTCAGTGCACATCCAGATACTCAAGGTTTGCAAGATTATTTTGAAAAATCAAATCAGACAAAACTCTCGAAGTTATTTTTTGTACACGGAGAGGGAGCATCGATGGAAGATTTAAAGCATCATTTGGAAGAAGAACTTCGAGAAAAGGTCATCATTCCGGAGCGAGGAGAAGTCTTTGAATTGTAAAAAAAAACCCCTAACGGACAGTTAAGGGTTAATTGTACTCGGGACGGGACTTGAACCCGTACGGCCGTGAAGCCATTGGATTTTAAGTCCAACGTGTCTACCAATTCCACCACCCAAGCATCAAGTATAAAATACTAGAGCGAAAGACGAGATTCGAACTCGCGACCCTCACCTTGGCAAGGTGATGCTCTACCAGCTGAGCTACTTTCGCATAATATGAGTAGTGAGCGTGTGGTGATACTCTACTCCGCCTTAGCAGAAGCTACTTTTACATATAAAATATCAAAGAATCAATATGTATATGTTCATACTTGCTTTTGCTTAAACTCAAAGAACATTTCATCGATTAAGCGGCTGCAAAGATAATATTGAAATCAACTCTTGCAATGGATTGATTTATTTTTTCAATAATTCTATGATTATTTCTTTTCCCAGTCGAGTTGGAATGGATTTCGTACTTTTTTTTATCTGTATAATTTCGAATTTTTCCTCGAATAAATGTTGATACTCCGTGACTGATCCACCAAAAGGTGGACCATCAATTAATGGCATCACAAATAGAACGCCATACAAGCGACCTAGTGGATTTAGAACTTCGTGTATTTTTTCTACATACGAGGAACGCAGTGCAGGGTCTATAGCACAAAAGAAGGTCTGTTCCAAGATTAGGTCAAATGATTGTTGCATTTTAAAAAAATCACCTACGATATAGTTTTCCTCTGGGAAATCGGGTTGTTGTTTCAAAAATCGTTTTTTTGCTAACGGTGATAAATCAATAGCATAGACTTGGTTATAGCCACAATTCCATAATGTTTTTATTTCATATCCAGAACCAGCTCCAGGAATTAGTATTTTTTGGGATTTATCAATGTGTTCAAGCACATATTCAATATGAATAGGGTTGGGGTATCCAATATCCCATCCTATTTTATTTTCTTCATATTTTGAATTCCAAAAATGGGTATCTAAATTAACTTTGATCGTTTTTGTCTCTTTTTGGTCCATCTGATTTTACTTTAATAGGCATTTTTTTAGTAGGGGTGGAATTAAAACTACGTGTTTTCCTGGTGGAAGGAGTTGATGAACTGGGTGTTGAATTGTCAAAGTAACGGTTACTATTGGATGAATTATTTTGATTTGATGGAGCAGTATTTATAGGATTATACTGATACTGCTTAAACAATTGGAATCGAATACCTGCATTTATTAATAGTATGTCTGTTTTTACGGTTTGATAATTATCATAATGTACTTCATTACTTCCGTCAGCTCTTTCTATATCTTTCAGTGGCAATACCGCTCCTTTATTGCCATAGGTATATGTTACACTAGATTCCAATGAAATACTTTGGTTTACTTTGTAGCAGACGCCTACGGTTCCTCCGTAATGAAACCGTTTGGTATGAACTACACGTTCTGTTATTGATTCTGATTCTCGTTCTGGGTTATAATTGGGTTGATTGAGTGAAAGTACTTGGTATGTAGAATAGTTTCGATGTCCTGCAAGTAAACTAATATAGGGTGTTATTTTTTGATCTTCAGGAGTAAAATTGATTCGACCTTCTAAAAACAGACCATACATGCGATTACCCGCTTTTATCGTGGCATCTCCTATGATAATTGGACCGTCATCCTCAGCTAATGCTATAGATTCGAATTTTCGAGTTTGCATATGTGCAAAATCCATGCGTGTTCCAATTTGAAAATTAACAGGTGATTTGTATGGAAATTTAGTACTCAGGTAAGAGAAGTTAATTCCAAATCCATGATCATAATCAATTGCACCAATTTCGCTTTGAGGACAAGCTAAATGAAAGCCGATACCCAATGACCCTTTATTTATTTTATCTTGAGCAAACAATGCAACAGGTACGCCAAGTAGGAATGTAAGTAGTATTTTTTTCATGTGATATAGGGTTCAATTTTTATGCCATTATGAAAGTTTGGGGTTATTTCGATGTCTATCTTGGTCGCGTTTTGTTTTCTTGTCTAGGTTTTTTGTGAGCGACTGTTCTAAATTTATTCCACATTGATTTGCTAAACACAACAATACAAATAAGACATCTGCCATTTCATCACCCAAATCAATGGATTTATCAGATTCTTTAAAACTTTGTTCACCATATTTCCTAGACATAATTCTGGCAACTTCTCCAACTTCTTCCATTAAGACAGCAGTATTAGTAAGTGGGTCGAAATAACGAACTCCAATGGTATTTATCCATTGGTCAATTTTTTTTTGGGCTTCTGTGATGGTCATTTTGATTTGATGAAAAACAAATTTAACCAAATTGGTCAAAGTGGTTTTTTAGAAACTCCAACTATTAGAGACGGTGTTGTAGGGTACTATTGAAAATTTAAATCCAGTAGTAATTCCTTGTGTGTTGGATTGAGCAACCACATAATAAAGCCCCAATCTAAATCGTTCTCTTCCAATTCTGAAAATCCGATTAATTCCACCAAATATTTCGGAGTACTGGTAACTTCTTTCTGGGACAATGAGTAAACCACCTCCAGCCATAGTTAGGATACCAGTCTTATTAATCAAAGGTACTTTGCTTGTTAAAAACCCATTAAACTGATGAATATAATGGGTCTCTAAAAAACCTCTAAACGTTGGGAAGGTACTATCAATCAGTTGATAAGCAAACATCGGTGGCATGAAGAAATAAGGGTCCCCCCCTCGTTGATATTTATAATCCATGATTTGTAGGTTGGTAGTATCAAGAAATGTCCCAAAACGAGCCGAGTACTGAGATGTCCCAAAAATACCAACCATGAATTTCTGAGTAATTCCTAGCTCAATTTCTTTAAAATCGGTAATTGATCCACCTATGTTTGGGACCGCTTGCTTGTATGTCAAAGAGAAGGTGGGATATTTTGAGCCCAAGACAATTTTTTGGTTTGGTTCAGAAATATATAATTGTTTTGGGGTATAGGATATTCCCAGGGTTATTCGAACATCTGAATTGATTTCAAAATTCTGAGGTACGTTATTGACAAATGCAGAATCAAAATCGGGATTAAATTCAAAATTTTCAAGGGGTTTTCTGAGAGTATGACTTATACTGTTAAAGAGATAAAGCCCATTGATTAACTCGGTGCTATGAGTAAGGTAGGTATAATCTTGCTCAAAAAAGTTTTGTCTATTAAGGAGGTCATTAAATGTGGCAAATTGATTGACAAACCCAAAATACTTTCCATAGTAAATCGAAGCCCTTGACAGTTTTTTGGGGTTGTATAAGGTATTGATTGTGATGTTGCCTTTTAAATCTTGATTTCGAAATCCATAATTTAAACTTGGAGCGATATATAAGCTTTTCCTATCCTCAAATTTTTTGTAATAACTCATGCCATACTTAATACGGAAACCCCCAATGGCAACAGGATCAATCATTTCGGCTAGTGAGGCAAAACTCCATTCTGTTTTTTTATCTCTGTTGATATGCCCAATTCCAGACCAAATGACTTTGAGGAAAGTTAGTTGATTATATACGGAGTCAATGGAGTCTAGGTATGCTTTACTTGTTCTTATCCGATTTATACTGTCTTGCATGCGAATAAATTTATTCTCATCATAAGTGAGAGGGATAGGTCTTATTTTGGCCCAAAAACTAGTGTCTTTTTCGTAAGCATCATCAGCTGTTCTTGCCATTTCTGCATTGAAGAAGCGTTTAGGATAAATACTATCAAATATGTAATTAGAATATTTAGCAATGCATTCACCATCAATGGTTTTTGATCCATTTTTAATTTTCCAGTTAAAGGTTTCACTGGTTAGTATTTTTATACTATCCTGAAAAGAATAATATTGTTTCAATGAAAATTGGTCATATTCAATTAAAGAGCGTTTGGGTAAGGTCAAATTAACACTTTTAATTGTAAATAATGAATCCCAAATTTCTACCTGACCTTTGAATAAGGCATTCCCTAATTTACGAGGAATGACTTGTATGGTGTATACTTTTCTTTTTCCTTCAAATCTGGAACCTAATAATTTATATCGATAGGATATAAATGCAGCATCGCTAATAGGGGATATGTAGGCATTATCACCCAGTTTTTTAACTTTTATTAGGTTCTCGTTTAAATCAAAGTTGGCATCAGTCGTACTCACATAAAATAATGATTGTTGATAGCCTAGTTTTTTTGCCGCATTTTTCTCTTCTTTAAATCCATCAGGAAATTTAATGTGCTGAACAAAGTCACCTTCAAATAAATTTAGCTTGGGGGTAGAATCATTTTTGGATTCAATTGTGGATTCATCAAGTTTCTTAGCATCTGGTTGGTCATCTTGTATTTTGGGGCTTCTATGAGTAGTTTTTTCAACACTTTTAACGTAAATATTTCGTTTTTGTGTATTGAATTGATTTGTGTATTTCTCCTTATTTTCAATGACTTTTCGAATAATCGTATAACTCAAGTCTTTCTTCTTGTTAGAAATTTCTACCACTCCTAATTCATTCTCTATGGGTTTTAAAATGATATTCAAAACCTCATTCTTTTGAGTGGGTAGATCTATTTGTTTTGGTTCATATCCAATGTGAGTGAAAGATAATCGATGGTAACCTTCTTCTAATCTCATTTCAAATTCACCCTTTTCATTGGTGATAGTTCCTACACCCAAATCAACAGCCCTTATGTAAACGCCTACTAATGATTCTGATGATATGTCAGTGACAGTTCCGCTGATTGTATAAAAGTTTTGAGCATTGACTGTTATACTGAATATTATAAATAGGATGAAGCTTAATCGATTTTTCACATTCAAATAGTTAATTCACTTTTTTGATAAAGTTGCTCATTACGAAAACAAAGGTATTTATATTTATATTTAAATTCTATTTAATAAATCCTGATTATGAAACCACAAAAATTAATTTTGTATCTGATGAAAAAAACGATGTTAGTTATATTGGATGGATGGGGAATTGGTAAAAAAAATAGTACGAATGCTATCTTTTCTGCTCATACTCCATTTATGGATAGTATAGAAACCAGTGTTCCCAAAGCAACATTAAATACATTCGGTGAACACGTTGGTTTGCCTGATGGACAAATGGGCAATTCAGAAGTTGGTCATATGAATATTGGTGCTGGCAGGGTCGTTTGGCAAATGCTCGTTCGCATTGATAAATCATTTCAAGAAGGATCTATTCAAGATACGGATGCCATAAAAAAACTGATAGAATTAGCCAAGCAAAATCCTAATCGTAAGATTCATCTTATGGGCTTGGTTAGTGATGGTGGGGTACACAGCAGTCTCAATCATTTGTTGGGATTGACTCAATTATTACAAAACCATCAATTGGATGATCGCACATACATTCATGCATTTACAGATGGTAGAGACACGGATCCATATAGTGGTAAAAATTTTTTAAAACAAGTAGTCGAATCTCCTAAATTTGGTAAATCTAAGCTGGCTACAATCACAGGACGCTATTATGCCATGGATCGTGATAATCGATGGGAGCGAACACAATTAGCATACGATGCACTCATTCATATGAAAGGGGATTCTTTCGATACTTACTCTTCAGCTTTCCAATCCAATTATGATCAGGAAATCACAGATGAGTTTATCAAGCCATGCATAATTGATCCACTCGGTGCCATTCAATCAGATGATATTTTACTTTGTTTTAATTTTAGAACAGATCGGGGACGTCAAATTAGTCGTGTTTTAACCCAAAGAGATATGCCTGATTTTAATATGCACACATTGAATCTAAACTATTTTACAATGACAGAATATGACAAAACGTATCAAAATGTTCATGTGGTTTTTCATAGTAAAGATTTGACCAATACATTAGGTGAAGTACTAGCTAACCATCATAAAACTCAATTGAGAGCGGCTGAAACAGAAAAATATCCGCACGTTACCTTTTTCTTCAATGGGGGTAGAGAAGAGCCTTTTGAAGGGGAAGCTCGTGTTATGGCCAACTCACCAAAGGTAAGTACCTATGATTTGCAACCCGAAATGAGTGCTCCAGAATTAACAAAAAGAGTTATGAATTATATGTCAGAAAATAACCCAGATTTTGTATGTATTAATTATGCTAATCCAGATATGGTAGGACATACAGGGGTATTTAATGCCATTAAAAAAGCGTGTGAAACGGTAGATAAATGTGCTCATCAGTTGGTCAGTCTTGGTCAGGAATTAGGCTATAGTATCGTTCTTACAGCAGACCACGGTAATGCGGACATGGCAGTGAATGAAGATGGAACTCCCAACACAGCACATACAACGAATTTGGTCCCTATATATATCATTGATAAGTCTATTCAGTCAATCAGATCAGGAAAACTAGGGGATATTGCCCCAACAATTTTAGACATTATGCAAATACAAATTCCATCTGAGATGGATGGTTCATCACTGATTAACTGATTTTAATCATTATAGTATCATTAACTACACTTAAATTTGAAATATGGATTATAATATCATTATTGTATTTTTATCAATTTGTATTGTCATTTCTTATTTTTTTAGTGAAATAGCCAAACGAACGAATATTCCTTCCGTCTTAATGCTCATTGTATTGGGTGTCATTGTTGGTCAAACTTTAAAGGCGTATCCAGAGTATAATGTCGATTATTTTCCCTACTTAAGAATTTTAGGCACAATCGGTTTAATCATGATTGTTTTAGAGGGCGCGCTAGATTTAGAACTTACCCGAGAGAAGAGTGGTTTGATTGCCAAAGCATCATTATTAGCTGTTCTTGGGATATTGGGCAGTGTACTATTTATTGCTCCTGTTTTTCATTTTTTATTAGATATGAGTATAGGGATAGCTATACTTTATGCTACACCCCTTGCCGTAATTTCTAGTGCTATTGTTCTTCCAAGTGTAGCTAATTTGCTAGATTTTGATAAAGAACTTCTAATCTATGAAAGTTGTATCTCTGATATCATTGGCATTATGGTATTTAATCTAATCTTGAGTATTATTCAATCTAATGAATTAGGAAGTTCACTTTCAGGTTTTGGCATTGAGTTTTTACTTACTATTATAGTCTCACTGATAGTAGGTGTTGGTTTGGTGTTATTATTCAAATTCTTAAACGCTAAGGTAAAACTCTTCTTCTTCATTTCCATTTTAATTCTGATTTATGCTTTAGGTAAAATGATTCATTTGAGTCCTTTGGTATTAATTCTTGTTTTTGGATTAATACTAAAAAATCACCATTTGATTTTTATTGGACCTCTAAAAAATTTAATGACCCGTGTGGAATTTATGAAAATGGAAAATGATTTTCACATTATAAGCCGGGAAACAGCATTCGTATTACGAACTTTCTTTTTTATTGTTTTTGGACTTACAATTGATTTATTATCATTAATAAATATTGAGGTTATCATTATTAGTTTGATGGTTTTTATAGGCATTTACCTTGTCCGTATTTTATTATTGAAAGGATTAGTTAAAAATGGTTCTAAAATACTTGAATATATTGCCCCTAGAGGATTGATAACCATTTTGTTATTCTATAGTATTCCTTCTGATTTAGCTTTTGATTCATTCAAGCCCAGTATCATACTATGGGTTATCATTCTATCAAGTATATATATGACCTTTGGTCTTATTAAGTTTTCTGATGAGGACGAAGAATTGGTGGTTTTGGAGGATGAAGACACCCCAGAAGCCATTAATCAATAGCAATAACTAAAATTAGGGTGCACCTTTTTTAGTGATATGACGTTCTTATATTCTAACATAAAATGTATGTTGAATCTAAGGATTCTTTGGCTCCTATTTGTTTGTACCCAGTTTTCTGTATTTGGACAATGGTCTACTCAGAAACAAGTGACACTTTTACCCCGAACTGGAGACTCACTTCAACTTGATGCAGGATTTGTAATTGCGGGTTCAGCAGTGGTCGAACAATACGATACATCCTGGTATTTTCAGTACCATAATCTATTGATATGGAAAGGGGAATCTCCAGTTGACAGTGTTCTAGTTGCATTCAAAAGCTTACATTTTCCAACCTTTTATGCAAACAAAGACATTCAATCTATTTTTAATGTATACCAAGAAAATCCGTTTAATTATACCCCTCGTTCTAATTTTTCGGTATCAGATGATCAAGCATTGAATACGGTCGGTAATATATCAAGAGGAATAGGTCTAGGAAATACCCAGAACGTGGTAGTTAACTCAAACTTAAATCTTAGATTAAATGGAAAATTAGCTAATGATGTTGATGTGTTTGCAGTCATAAGCGATGAAAATAATCCGATTCAGCCCGAGGGAAATACGCAGCAAATACAAGATTTTGATCAAATTTTCATTACGCTTAAAAAAGACAGTACTCAACTTACTGTGGGTGATTATTTTATGCAAAGTCCCCAAGAATCCTACTTTATCAAGTATTATAAAAAATCTAGAGGATTACAATATAAAAACTCATTGCGAGTGAAAGATTGGAAAGTAACTACGACAGCTGAAGCGGCCCTATCAAGAGGTAGATTTAGTAGAAATAGAATTATGGGAATAGAGGGGAATAGTGGTCCTTATCGACTAAATGGTGATGCAGGAGAGCAATTTATTGTCGTTATCGCAGGTACCGAAGTGGTATATTTAGATGGGAAAAAATTAATGAGGGGTGAAGATAATGACTATATCATCAATTACAATACTGGGGAAATCACATTCACCCCACGAATTCTTATTACCTTATATAGTCGGATTGTTGTAGAGTTTCAATATTCAGATCGAAATTACGGAAGAGCAGTGAGTCACATGGGGACTAAAGTTTCAAAAGGAAATATTTCTATTTACGTAAACGGTTTCAACGAGATGGATTTAAAATCACAGCCATTTCTACAAACATTAAATGATACCATTGCCAAAATACAATCTCTACAGCAAGCTGGGGATCAATCAGCCCTTTATGAAAATGTTCGCGTACAGAAAACATATAATACTGAGCGTATCATGTACATCAAAGAAAATGTGGGAACAACAAATATTTATGTTTACGCCCCTGATCCTGATGTAAAAAAAACTTTTTATGAAGTAATTTTTTCCAATGTTGGCATGGGTAAAGGAAGCTATATTCAATCTATTTCTGGGGCCAATGGTAAAGTTTTTGAATACATCGGTGAGGGATTGGGAGATTACGCTCCTTACGACATCCTGATTGCGCCTAAACGTTTAAACACAGCTAATGCTGGGTTTTTATATGAATCAAATAAACGAAAATTTGGGGCAGAATGGGTCATAAGTTCCTATGATAAAAATACTTTTTCAGCTAAAGAAGATGATGATAATTATGGTGCAGGACTGAAATTATTTCAATCTACAAAACGACTTTTAAAAGATTCTGCTTGGGTATATAGTTCTCATTTGGAATATGAATTGGTGTCCCAAAATTATACTTTTATAGAGAGATACAGGGGGGTTGAATTTGATCGTAATTGGAATAAAACGCTATCTAATCCTCAATTTTTTAATCAAGTAAATCCCTCGCAAGAGCATATAGCTAATGCTTCATTCGAACTAAAGAAATCATTGAATCATTATATTCGCAATCATACCATAACATTTCATAGAGAAAATACTTTTAGTGGATTCTCAAACAAATCAGAAGGATTGTACTCTTGGAATAATATGCATATTAGTTCAGGTGTAGAATGGTTGGCTTCCAAAACAAATTTTGGGGATACGGTCCAACAATCAAACACGTTTTATAATTGGAATACAGATCTTGTACGTCATTTTAAATTATTTTCTTCTGGAATGAATTTTATTTCAGAAGAATCAAAATTCGATAAGAATGACTCTCTGCAAAATGAAAGTTATAAATTCACATCTTATCAGGCGTTTATTCAGTCATCGGATACTAACGCCACGCAATATCAATTACGAATTACTCGGCGCTTGGATGAACGTCCTAAAAATAACAGTTTTGCTCAAGCTACAATAGGACGAGATGTGGCTTTTTCGAGTACCCTAAAAACTAAACCCAATCAAAGAATCCAATTGAATAGCACTTTCAGACAACTGGAGGTAAAAGATACGTTGTGGAATAAAACACCGGTTGAAAATACGCTTCAAACCAGAATTGAACTTGATTTTCAGTTATTTAAAAGATTTCTACGTACTAAAACATTTTATCAAATAGGTACAGGTCAGGAGCAAAAAAGGGAGTTTCAGTTTCTTCAAGTACAATCTGGAAACGGATTGTATATATGGAATGATTATGATACCAATGGAATTAAAACCTTAAATGAGTTTGAGATTGCTTCGGAGTTAGATAAACCTCGTGCAGATTATATTAAGATTTATACCCCTGTAGCTGGATTTCTCACGACTCACAGTACACAACTTACACAAACTATTTTACTAAATCCAGCTGTTTTTGTTGATCCTAAAAAGAACAAACAAGCATTTCTGGGTCGTTGGAATAGCATCACTACGCTCTTAATTGATAAAAAAGTATTGCCTCAATTATCTTCCTTTTTTATTAACCCATTGGATCAAAATATGGCAGACTCTGCACTGATCAATCAAACTCAGAATATCAGAACAACGTTATTTTTTAATCGTGGAAATCCCCGATATAGTATCGATTACACGTATACCTCTAGCCGTTCAAAATTATTATTGACCAACGGGTTTGATGGCAGAATGACTCAGAGTCATTTGCTAAATACGCGACTCTCACTCAATCGATCGATGACCTGGACAACCCAAAGTGTTTTTGGACAAAAAGCCTACGAAAGTGCTTTCTTTAGTAATAGAACGTATAATTATGTGTACGTTGAGATAGAACCGAAGCTTCAATTTATTTGGTCATCGATTCATCGTCTGGATATAAAATCAAAAATTTTTACAGCCGAAAATCAAGTCATTTTAGGTGGAGAGAAAACCAAGAATATGGAGTTTGGTTTAGCGTATAATTATACCAAAGCTAGCCAAGGAACATTCAATCTCGGGTTTAACTATATTCAAGTAGATTTTTCTGGAATTCCGAGTACAACATTGGGTTATGAACTTTTACGCGGATTGCAGCAAGGCGATAATTTGACATGGAAATTGGGCTATCAAAAAACAGTAGCCCAAAATATTCAAGTAACGGTGAGTTATGACGGAAGATCCAGCGAAACTGCGGATACCATCCACATGGGAAGAGTCGTTGCGAGATACCTTTTTTAATGGTCAGTTTTTGAGATAAGTCGCGTACCGTTCTTTTCTAATTGTACCCTTTTTTGCTTGTATAAATTACCCAATGCTTTTTTGAATGTCTTTTTACTCATTCCAAATGTTTTACGTATTTCTTCTGGGTTGCTTTTATCGGTATACGTGAAGAAACCATTGTGTTTTGTTAAGATATCCAACACGATTTGAGTGGTCTTATCAATGACATTTTGATACCCCTGGGGTAAAAGGGTGATATCTATTTTTCCGTCCGTTCTAATCGTTTTCACATAGGCCTTACGTTGATCACCGATTCGAATATTTTGATGGATATCTGATTCAAAAACCAGTCCTTGAAATTGATTATTGATAATTGCATTCATCCCCAACTCAGATCGTTTGTAGAACAGCACATTGACTTCATCGCCTTCTTCAAAATCGATTCCTTCTGTAAAAAGAAAATCGTCAATCATGGCTGAGCCAATTAATCGTTCGGTTTGTTCATCGAGCAAGCAAAATACAACATACCATTCACCTACTTCCATTTTGACAGGTTGCTCACTGTACGGTACTAATAGCTGTTTTACAACTCCCATATCCATGAAAGCTCCAGCTTTGTTGACATCTTTCACCTCTAAAAAGGCAAAATGATCCAAAGTTATACGTGGTTTTAGGGTGGTAGCTACTGGACGTTCCTCATTATCTAAATAAACAAAAACAGAAATTTCGTCGCCTAATTTTAAATCTTCTCGAACATAAATATTGGGCAGCAGCACTTCATTTCCAGCGGCATCCATCAGATAGCATCCGTTTTCTGTAGTTCGGGCTGCTTTTAAAGTATGGGTTTTACCAATTTGCATACAGTGGCAAAGGTAGGTATTCCAAGTGGGATTGCATCGTGGGGGAGTTTGATGCCCATATCCAGCAGCTATATCACATTTGGATATGATTTTTATACAAAAAGTAAAAAAAATCGTTATTCCAAGATGCCAATGCACTCAAACCGATCAAAAACGCCCATGCCGTGAGGAGCATCAGCCAATTCAGCTGTCAAATCTTGTCCAGCCCAATGTTCGTAATGTTTACCATTTTTCCATAATCGGCTAGCGGTCACATCATACACTTTGTTTTGGTAAGCGACCCATATTCGGTCTTTATCTTGACCATTGTGAAGGCTTAACTCCCGGAGCGAAATTTTTGATAAATGGTCATTTTTTGCAGACATAGCTGTAATTTGCCATCAATTTTAAGACAATGCGGTTAAAAGTACTCTTGATTTTTGTTATTGTTTACATTTTGTCAGCATTTGTCTGGCTCACATTCTCTTTATTGAATTCGTCAAATACTGATTTTCAGTTGAAGAAAGACGTTCTTAGAGCGGGCCTCAATGCGTGTACACTTCAAGTCATAGAAAAAGCAAAAAATAAGGAGTTGGGCATGACACCACAGGTGACCTATAGACTCAAAAAATTAGAAATGAATATCAATGAAGATCTGTTAAATACCTTTGTTCAACGTCAATTTAAGCACCATTATACGGTAAGTTATGTATATGCATCACCGCAAGTAAAATTAATTCAATTGGCCATTAATCCGATGCAAATAGAGATTCTTGACCGAGAAAGGTTGGCTCAGCAAAAAATTTGGGTGTATCAGAGTATTTTACTTCTATTTTTAGTAGGGTTGGGTATATATGGCGTATTGAGTAGTTTGGATAGGATTTACAAGCTAAATAAACAACAAAACAATTTTTTGTTATCCGTAACACATGAGTTTAAAACACCGATTGCTGCCATTCGACTCATGCTAGAAACAAGTAAGCATCCCAAAATTGAAATCACCAAACAATCCGAATTGGTAGATAGGAGCATTCAAAGTACCTATCGATTAGAAGAATTAGCGGAAAATATGTTGACAGCTATGCAGATCGAGAGCAATGCTTACTCCTATAATTTAGAGACTGTGAATTGGAGCGAATTGATTCGAAATAGTATTCAAAATCAATCGATTAATGGCGAAATTAGGGCAGAAATTGCCAATCGTATTTCGGTACAAGGCGATGATTTCATCCTGCGTATGGTCATCAATAACTTGATTGAAAATGCGTTCAAATACTCCGGAAATAATCCCATTGAGGTTTCTTTAAAACAAGAGGGTAAGTGGAAGGTATTATCCATTAAAGATCAGGGAATAGGTATACGAAAAAAAGATTTGAAAAATATATTCAAGAAATTTTACAGGGTACAAGACGAAGAAACCCGAATAGCCAAAGGTACTGGACTTGGATTATTCATTGTGAAACAAGCCATAGAAAAGCATCAAGGTAGGGTAGAAGTGGTATCTGAAATAAATAAAGGTACTGAATTCAAGATTTTTCTACCTTGACATTTATATGACTTTTGTAGAATAAAATATATTGATTTTTGTGGAAATCTAAAGGGGTCGGGATATGACAAAAAAACGAATTTTAGTAGTAGAGGATGAACGGGATATTGCTGATGGAATCAAATTAAACTTAGAGTTGGAAGGGTATATGCCAGTGTTGGTTAATGACGGACTTAAGGCTATAGCAACGTTTAAAGAACAGTCTTTTGACTTGGTTATTTTAGACATTATGATTCCTTCTGTAAATGGTATTGACGTTTGCGAAAATATACGATTACAGAATTCAACCATACCTATCATGTTCTTGAGTGCCAAAAGTAGATCAGAAGATCGAATCATGGGATTAAAAAAAGGGGGTGATGATTATTTAACAAAACCATTCAACCTTGAAGAACTCATTCTTCGTGTTGGTAATTTATTGAATCGTTCTGTAACGAATGATAGAAAAGCACTTGTAGAATACTCATTTGGAACGAATACGATATTTTTTGATAGTTATGAAGCCGTGGGTAGAGCAGGTAGATTTACACTTACCAATAAAGAAGCATTGCTCTTAAAATTACTCATCGAAAATGAAGGCGAGGTAGTGAGTAGAGAGCGTATATTACAAACGGTGTGGGGATATACAGTTTATCCGAGTACACGAACCATTGACAATTTCATCTTAGCATTTAGACGCTACTTTGAAGAAGATCAAAAAAATCCAAAATTTTTTATTTCATTAAGGGGTGTCGGCTATAAATTTATAAATGCAATAGCTTAAAAAAGAACAAAAAGTGTGTTTATAACTTGAGTAATCTTGCCTAACAGATGCTTACTGCTTATTTTATCTTTGCAGTATTATCATGCACGAGCAAATCCTAATTGTAGATTATGGATCTCAATTCACTCAGCTAATTGCCCGTAGAATTAGAGAATCTAATATTTATTGCGAAATACATCCATTTAATCATCTTCCTGAAATTACGGATCAAATTAAAGGTATAATTTTATCAGGGAGTCCTTCTTCTGTCACAGAGGATAATGCACCCATTGCAGAATTAGATGTCATGAATTTATCTATTCCTGTTTTAGGATTATGTTATGGTGCTCAGTTTCTTGTTGCATCCAATGGTGGATCTGTCCAAAAATCAACACACAGAGAATATGGTCGAGCAAATATCACTATTCAACAAGATGATAACTTGTTTCAAGGAATAGAGAATGGTAGTCAAGTATGGATGAGCCATGGTGATACGATTCTTGATATGCCCAATGATACAACTGTTCTAGCCAAGACCAATTCTATTCCTGTAGCTGCCTATAAATTTAACCACCGTAACATATATGCCGTCCAATTTCATCCAGAAGTAAGTCATAGTATCGATGGTAAGCTTTTGTTAGATAACTTCACCAAGCTAATTTGTGGTTGTACCGGTGACTGGACACCTGCTCATTTTGTTACAGAAAGTGTGGCTTATTATAAGGATTTAATAGGATCAGATAAAGTTATCATGGGATTATCTGGAGGTGTAGACAGCTCTGTAGCTGCCTATATTTTGCACCGAGCAATCGGAGATAACTTGATTGGTATTTTTGTAAATAATGGAGTTTTACGAAAAGATGAATATAGGGATGTACTGGAGGCCTATCAAGGTCTAGGTCTTAATGTGATAGGGGTAGATGCTTCTGAACTTTTCATCGATCGATTGTCTGGAATTTCAGATCCTGAAACCAAACGAAAAATCATAGGTAATACCTTTATTGAAGTATTTGACCAAGAGGCTTCCAAAATATCAGATGCAAAATGGTTGGGACAAGGGACGATTTATCCAGATGTTATTGAATCAGTTTCAGTCAATGGTCCTTCTGCTACCATAAAATCCCATCATAATGTAGGAGGATTGCCCGAAGATATGGATTTAAAACTTGCTGAGCCTTTACGCCTTCTGTTTAAAGACGAAGTTCGAAGGATTGGCGCAGAACTGGATGTTCCTCCTGTTATTCTTGAAAGACATCCTTTCCCTGGGCCAGGATTAGCTATCCGAATCATTGGATCAATCCACAAGCAAAATATTGCTACATTACAAGAAGCAGATGCTATTTTCATACAAGAATTAAAAAATCAAGGATTTTATCACGATATTTGGCAAGCTGGTGCAATATTTTTGCCTATTCAATCCGTTGGAGTAATGGGTGATGAAAGAACGTATGAAAATGTAATAGCTTTGAGAGCCGTTACATCTGTGGATGGAATGACTGCTGATTGGGCAGATTTGCCGCATTCTTTTCTTGCGTCAGTGAGTAATAAAATAATAAATCAAGTTAAAGGTATAAACCGTGTTGTTTATGACATCAGTTCCAAACCCCCAGCAACTATTGAGTGGGAGTAAGCTAACAACCCTATGGTTGTTTGTTTTCTTGTGTCTATTTACACAGACTAATGCACATGAATATTCCAATGAGGTTACTCAAGTTAGTTCTAAAAAAGTATACCAGATAGCTATACTTCTTCCCTTTCATTGTGATTTAACAAATAGTGTTATTGATAAAAAAAGAAAGAATGTCATGCTTTCCTACTATCAAGGAATGAAAATAGCATTAAAACAGATAGATAGCTTCAATGTGGCATATAATATTCTGGTTTTAGATACGGATAATGATACCTCAAAACTGAGATTAATCTTAGCTAGACCTGCACTGAAAAACATGGATCTTATCATTGGTCCAACCAGTGATGATCAAGTTCATATGGCTGCAGAGTTTTGTAAAGAACATCAAATTCCCCTTTTTCTTCCTTTTACGAATTATACAACTACTGTAGCATTTAATCCTTTTGTATTTAACCTAAATTCTACACATTATCTGCAAGCCAATACCATGGTTAATTATTACAAAAAGCACCATGGTAATCGTAAATTTATGATTATCCGTGATGGTGGTTCTTATGACAAAAATTTTGGTAATGCTATAGTTGCAGTATGTAAACAACAAAATATTCCTATACGTGAAATCAAGTATAGTACAACCATACCTTGGAGTTCATTAATAAATAGTCCATCATTTATCGTACATACCTCATTGGATAAAATTAAAATAAATTATTCAGTTACTGGATTACAAGCCTTCCAAGAAAAGGTTGTTTTGGTTGGATCAGATCGATTAATGGATTTTAACGATGTAGATCATAAACAATGGGAAAATCTACATATAGTATTTATTACTACTCACAAATCTCAAGTAGTACACCCCATATCCAATAAGATGAGACAGTCTTACAGAGAAAACTATAGAGATGATCCATCATCTTATTCTTACATGGGATATGATCATTTATTATTTGCAGCTGAAATTTTGAATGCCTTTGGCTCATATTTTCCGCTTTTTATTACAAATAAACAAATAACATATTCGGATACTGATTTTACATTTAAAAAAACAAATTCCTGCTATCACAATCAATACACGGGTATTTATCGATTGATAGAAGGTGAATTCATAGCTGAAAATATAAACTAATTTGAAGTATTTAAGGTCTAGGTATTATTCTGCTCTTCAGCTTATCAAGTCTTATGCCTATCCAACACCTTTTCATGTTTTTATTAAATCGTATTTCAAACAGCATAAAAAGTATGGTTCGAAAGATCGCAAAGCTATTTCGGAGATCTGTTACCACTATTTTAGATGTGGTCTTCAGATGGAATCATTAGAAATATCAGAGGGACTTTTGCTTAGTATGCTCACGTTAGACATAGATAATCTCTCTGACTGGAATAACCTTGTTGAGGAGTTAGGGTGTTTTGATCAAATAGATGAAGATCATTCGAATCAAAGAGGAGAATACATAGCAAAACAGATAGGCAATTCTGTGTCTTTTTACCGGTCAGATTTTTTGATGGATGAATTCAAGCATTATAATGAAGCAACTAATCAAAATTTCAGACCTAAAAATTGGGCAAAAGATCACTGGAGTAAAGAACAAGGTAAGTTGGGTTTGTGTGGAACGAAAGATATTAAATTGGACATGGAATTGTCTACACAAATTCAAGTTCAAGATTTATCATCCCAATATTTGTGCAGTCAAATATCTATTCAAGAAAATGATAAAGTATGGGATGTTTGTTGTGGTTCTGGAGGTAAAAGTCTAAACCTAAGTTATGACCGAAAGGGTGATTTTTATCTCACGGATATACGCAGTTCAATTTTAAAGAATGCTCAATCCAGACTACAATCCATGCATTACAAAGCAAGTTTCAGTATGTTAGACGCCACTCAGGCCATGACTCAATTATCTTTTGAGGGGAACGATCTCATTCATCATCATTTTTTTGATGTAATAATTGCAGATGTTCCATGTAGTGGGAGTGGAACCTGGTTTAGAAATCCAGAACATTTCAACTATTTTGATTATGATAGTATCCAAGAGTATTCGCAAAGGCAAAAAAAAATCATTCAAAATAGCTTACCTTTTTTAAAGGAAGGAGGGTTGTTTTATTATTTAACATGTTCTGTATTTGAACAAGAAAATACAGCCATAAAAAGGTGGATGTTAGATCAATTTCAATTGATACTTCAAGAAGAAATATGTTTTGATGGGATACATCAAAAATCAGATGGGATGTACATGGTTTGTTTCAGGAAACAAGAAAAGTGAATTTCCTCTTTCTTGATGCTGTATTATCCTTGTTGTTCTATAGCTGCTTTGACAAAGCGTACAAATAAAGGGTGGGGGATATCTACGGTACTCTTTAGCTCTGGGTGGTATTGCACGCCAACAAACCATGGATGGTCTGGTATTTCTACAACTTCTACCAAGTTATTATCAGGGTTCATTCCTGTGGCAACCATACCGTTAGACTCAAAATCTTGGAGATATGCGTTATTAAATTCGTATCTGTGTCTGTGTCGTTCAGAAATCATTTGTTTACCATACGCATTGAATGCACGAGAACCTTTTTTTAGTTTACATGCATACGCCCCAAGACGCATTGTCCCTCCTTTTTTACGAACATCTTTTTGGCTCTCCATTAGATCAATAACAGCTTCTTGAGTAGCGATCATTTCGGTGCTGTGAGCTTTTTTTAACCCAATTACATTTCTAGCAAACTCAATTACGGCACACTGCATTCCAAGGCAAATGCCGAAAAAAGGTATTTTATTTGTGCGTAAATATTGAATTGTGGTTATTTTTCCTTCAATTCCTCTGTCACCAAAACCAGGTGCAACTAACACGCCATCTAGCCCTCTGAGACGTTCTTTAACATTATCAGAAGTAATATTTTCTGAGGATATATGCGTTAAATTTACCTTACATTCATTTACGGCTCCAGCATGAATAAAAGCTTCATTGATGGATTTATATGCGTCTGGAAGTTCAACATATTTTCCAATTAGACCAATATTAACCTCATTTTTCGGATGTTTTAGTTTGAATAAAAAATCTTTCCAACTTTCTAGATTTGCTTCTGTGCCTGTTGGGAGTCTGAGTTTTGCTAAGACGACCTTGTCTAGTTTCTCTTTTTCCATCATCAAAGGCACATCATAGATCGTTTCTACATCGATACTTTCAATGACTGCATTTTGATTAACATTACAGAAGAGCGATATTTTCTTTCGTACTTCAGTCGACAATTTACGTTCTGTTCTACACACCAAAATATCAGGTTGTACACCAGCTTCTAATAGCTTTTGAACAGAGTGTTGAGTAGGTTTTGTTTTCAGTTCACCCGCTGCAGATAGATACGGGATTAATGTAAGATGAATGACAACAGAATCATCGGCACTTAATTTTCGTTTAAGTTGTCTAACGGATTCCACATAAGGAAGTGATTCTATGTCACCTACGGTACCACCCAATTCTGTAATTACAATATCAAAATCCCCACTCTCACCCAAAATTTTCATTCTTCGTTGAATTTCATCGGTAACATGGGGTATGATTTGAACAGTTTTTCCAAGATATCTACCTTCACGTTCATTATCAATCACAGTCTGGTATACACGTCCAGTAGTTACATTATTGGCTTGAGAGGTAGGAACATTTAAAAATCGTTCATAATGGCCTAAATCTAAATCTGTTTCAGCGCCATCATCGGTTACATAGCATTCACCATGTTCATATGGATTCATGGTTCCAGGATCTACATTCAAGTAGGGATCAAATTTTTGAATCGTCACACGGTAGCCTCTTCGTTGAAGAAGTTTGGCAAGTGAAGCGGAAATGATTCCTTTTCCTAGAGATGATGTTACGCCACCGGTAACAAATACGTATTTTGTGTCCATTTATTTATGTTATTGGTGTCCATAAAGGAAATAATAACGCATAAATTTTGCGAAATACTCTCCGTTAGTGTACGGTTTACAAAAGTACTTTAAAGAAAGTGCTTTTGGGTGAATCCTTAATTCTGTGATTTCAATATGTTTTCAACAGCTATTAAATCTTCAGGAGTGTCAACGCCATGCATTGCATTTTCTGTGACTATAGCAGAAATAACCAGATGATTTTGAAGCCAACGCAATTGTTCTAGTCGTTCTGATTTCTCTAAGATAGATTGATCTAGATTTTTCATTTCCTCAAATGCAGTAGCTGTAAAACCATATATACCTATATGTTTGAAGGCTATATCAGGTTTAAATATATCCATATAAGGGATAGGAGACCTACTAAAATAGCAAATGTCACAGAATCCTTCATCAAAAGATGTAGGAATAGCTTTAACTACATTGGGGTTGAGGTAATCATGTTCACCAGTGATAGGTTGAATAAATGTACCAATGTCTATATCTTCCTCCTCAAATAGGTATAATAGTCGATTAATATCTTGAGGAGAAATGAGAGGTTCATCTCCTTGGATATTCAGAATAACATCGTAGTCTTCACCACCTGAACTGAGAATTTCAATTGCCTCTTCACAACGTTCTGTTCCATTTTGGGGTTCGGATGTAGTAAGAATAGCCTGTCCATCAAAAGAGGATACAGCTTTCATGATTTCGTCACTATCGGTAATTACAAAAACATCAGTTGCGTCACTTTTTTCTGCGGCTTCATATATCCATTGTATCATTCGTTTATTTTGAATCAATGCAAGTGGTTTGTTAGGAAATCGAGTAGATTCTAGTCTACAAGGAATGAGAATTACGCTTTTCATGAATTTAGGATTTAAACTTCTCTATCGGTATCCCATTGCTCTAGATAATCAGCTACTTTTCGAACAAACATTCCTCCCAATGCACCATCTACAACCCTATGGTCGTATGAGTGAGATAAGAACATTTTATGACGAATACCAATTAAATCACCGTGTTCTGTCTCAATAACAGCAGGCTTTTTGACGATTGCTCCCATTGCCATAATAGCAACTTGAGGTTGATTTATTATAGGTGTTCCTAATACATTGCCAAATGTGCCAACATTAGTCACGGTATAGGTTCCTCCTTGGATTTCATCTGGAGTTAATTTATTAATTCTAGCTCGATTGGCCAAATCATTCACTGTTTTGGCAAGCCCTGTAAGGTTCATAAAGTCAGCATTTTTGATGACAGGTACAATCAGATTTCCACTAGGTAAAGCGGCAGCCATACCAATATTAATATTCTTACGTTTGATAATGTTGTCACCACTCACGGAGATATTTATCATTGGAAAATCTTTGATGGCCTTTACTATAGCTTCAATAAATATCGGGGTAAACGTAAAGTTCTCTCCTTCACGAGCTTTGAAATCCCCTTTTATTTTATTTCTCCAGTTGACAAGGTTGGTCACATCAGCTTCCACAAAAGAAGTAACATGAGGTGATGTGTGTTTGCTCATAACCATATGGTCGGCTATCAGTTTTCGCATGCGATCCATTTCTATCAATTCATCGCCATTATTTAGTGAAATCTCTGATTGATCTTGCTTTGATGTGGTTGATGAAACAACTGGAATTGGGTTTGTTGTTGCTTCTGCTGCCATTGATAGAGGGGCAGTTTTACTATTCGCGATAAATGCGAGTATATCTTTTTTGGTCACTCTACCCTCATTACCAGTTCCAGGAATTGTGGCCAGTTGGTCAGAATTAATTCCTTCTTCTCGTGCAATATTCATAACTAATGGAGAGTAAAATTTACCTTGTTCTCCATTTTTAATGATGGGTTGAGTTGTAATTTGTTGAGCAACATGGATAGATTTTTCAATCTCTTGAACAGGTGAAGTAGGCTTATTGTTAACCAATTTAGTTTCTAAAATGGTTGAGTTTTCAACTGATGTAGTAATAATGGCAATAGTTTCGCCTACTTTAACTACATCTCCTTCATTGAATAATTTTTGAGTTAAAACACCTGCTTCCATACTTGGTACTTCACTATCTACTTTATCAGTAGCTATCTCTAGTACAGCTTCATCTATATCTATGTGCTCTCCTTCATTTTTAAGCCAAGAGATGATGGTAGCTTCAGCTATACTTTCACCCATCTTGGGCATGATTAATTTATATTCTGACATAGCTTTTATCAAGTGCAAAGGTAAGATTTTTGAATTAGGTATAGTATATTGTAATTTGGATAGATTGATTTTAAATACGGGGAAGGAGTATTAGCTTAAAAATCATACCCAAATATGACCAATATCATAAATTTAATAGTAAAATAAAGACTTAATGAAAGTCTTTTGCATTAGAAATAGGGATTACCAAAAATGAAAATTTAATAAATAGAAATATGATTTGTAACCTATTAAATTCCATAACAAAAAAAATTAAATACATTTTCACGTGGATGTTGTTGCTTTTTTTCGAAAGTATCGTGCTTGGTCAGATTGTTTCGAATTCAGTTTTAGCCAAGATAGATGGGGGAGTTTCATGCTATAATGTATTATAAAAAGGATTAATTATTTATTGAAGATATTATTTTCCAACATATGAAACTCTTTTTATCGGAATACTGGTTGGTTTTGTAACCAATATTTTCAAAAATGGCCTCAATTTTTGGTAAGTTATTAATTGAGTGACGTGTGGTTATCTTAAAGAACAGGATAGTAAAAAAGAGTTGAATTCTCCTTAAAAAGTACAGTTCAGTTTCTTTATTTAATTGAAAATCAGCGATATACCAATAAGAAGTCTTATTTTTAAATTGATGTTTTCTTATTAATAGCTTTATTTGCTTTTCATCCAAAAGATCCAAAAAAAAACTCGCATAAATATGCTTTGATTTTAATTTGAACGTAAGTGCATCCGCATGATGAAATGTGACAGACTGCCTTGGATGCTTATATTTTTTTGCAAGTTTGATCATAAGTGAACTTGCTTCGACATATTCAATATTTAGTAAGGGTGCATGATTAAAAATAATGGGTAATATTTTCCCGTTACCTCCACCTAGGATTAAAATTTTACCTGCTTTAGGTAATTTTTTAATCAGATCTTTTTGAATGTTTATAAGGCGTTTACCATAAACCATCCAAGATAAAATATCATATGTATAAGCTATTTTATTGTAGTGATTGAGCACAAAAGTGAATGGTAAAAGTAAAAACCTCGACACCTAGTGCCGAGGTTTTAGATTGGCTTTTCAATCGTTTAAAACGATAAAGTTCGAAGGTAGGTTAGAATTATCTCTGGATTACAATTGATTTATAAAACTGACAGACTAATGACGCTAATTTTACAATTGTTTAGGAATTACCAGCAATCATCATAGGCATGAGCAACATGAGTAGATTTTCGTTTTCTACATTCTTACTTGGAAGGATGATGCCTGCTCTACTAGGAGAGGATAGTTCAATGATAATTTCAGGTGTATTAATATTTTGAAGCATCTCTATGAGTAATCTAGAATTGAACCCAATTTCCATATCTTCACCAGCATAATCACACCCTAATCGTTCTACAGCTTCGTTGCTAAGATCAAGGTCTTCAGCATGAATGGTTAATTCACTTCCAGTTATTTTGATATTGATTTGATTGGTAGTTTTATTACCAAAAATACTTATACGTTTTACAGAATTTAAAAATTCATTTCTGTCAATTGTTAATTTATTTGGATTTTCCTGAGGAATAACAGCTTGATAGTCAGGATATCTTTCATCAATCAGTCTACAAATCAGTTTTATATCACCAAATGAAAAAAATGCATTACTCTCGTTAAAATCTACTTGAGTGGAAGTGTCATCTTGAGGTAGATTGCTTTTTAATAAATTTAATGCTTTTTTGGGGAGAATGAAGTTAGTCTCTACTCCTGGATTTACGTCATTTCGTTCAACTTTTACCAATCGATTTGCATCTGTGGCTACAAACACAGCATTATTTTTAAATAATTGAACATATACTCCAGTGAGGCTTAAACGAAGTTCATCATTTCCGGACGAAAATATGGTCTGAGCTATACTACTCGATAATACTTCAGAGGATATATTAAAGCTATTATCAGCGTTCGATTCTGGTATTTTAGGAAAATCATCGGCATTTTGACCAATTAGTTTGTATCTACCAAACTCAGATTTAAGTTCAATGGCATTTTTTTCTAGTGAAATGGTAAATGTTACCGGTTGGTTAGGTAACGCTTTTAAAGTATCCATACACATTTTAGAGGGAACAGCAATACGAACATTTTCTTCTGACTGAACATCCATCGTCGTACTCATGGTTGTTTCCAAGTCTGTACAAGTTATGGTTAATTTTTTATCGGTAATATCAAATAGAAAATGATCGAGAATAGGAATAACTGGTTTAGATACAATGGTTCCACTCACACTTTGAAGCTTATGAAGTAGTTGGTTAGTGTTAACTATAAATTTCATCTTACTATATTAAAGTTTCAAATTAACTCTAAAACTAGTACTTATGACAAATTTTACATTCAAAACTTATCAATAGATTCTGTTTATTTCATAAATTTTTGTGGGTAACTGATTTAATGTAAATGATTAAAACATGGATTATGTATCATTTCTAATCAGCCATATAGCTGCTAATATAAAAATTAGCCCAATGAAATGGTTGATTGATATTTGTTCATGATCAAATAATCCCCAAAATAAAGCAACAATTGGGATTAGGTAGGTGACAGATGTAGCAAATATGGTATTGGTTTGTTGAATTAATTTATTAAACATAATTAAACTAATAGCGGTACCTACCCAAGCTAAAATCAAGGTAGCTCCAAGGGAGTACATAGCCTGGGTATGGTATATTTCTATGGGTAATCCTATTTTGAGTAAAATGAAAAATCCTGCAATAGAAATAATACCAAGAGGGAGAGCTGCAACCAAAAAGGGGGGATAATTATTTAATTTTTGTTTGATTATATTGACATTAATACCATAGCACAAGGTAGCCAATATAGCGTAAGTCACATGGAGCAGTTCAAATTCAATATTTTTTCCAATGATTAAAAGAATGGCTCCAGATAATCCAAAAATTACACCCAGAACTTTCATTTTACTAAATCGAACACCTAATACACTTACACCCACTAATAAGGCAAAAAGTGGTGTAAGTCCATTGATAGCTCCAGCTAAAGAACTCGATATCCGAGTTTGTGCAAGCGTGAATAAAAAAGCAGGTACAGCACTTCCTAAAAAACCACTTATAATAAAATATTTAATATCTGTTTTGACTAAGCCTAAAGATCTCCATTTAACAAAGGGTAGAAGAACGATTCCTGAAAAAACAATACGCATTGCTGCCACTTGATAGCTAGTGTAAAATTTCAGTCCTTCTTTCATAAGAATAAATGAACTTCCCCAAATGAGTGCTAATAATCCAAGTAAAACATAGGGATTGGAAAGTTTTTTGATCATTTATTTATAACGTGGTCTAAATTAGTAACAAACATGATCAAAATAAGTTATCAGTTTGTATGCTGACATGTTTATTTATTATGGCATTTACAAATGGTGTTTATTCCTTTAATTTCTAATCGGAATCCAATACTCTCGCATGATCAGGACTGAGATTTAAGTCTTCAATAATTTTAGATTTAATAGGTCTGAAATATAGCATCATGACACCAAGCATCATCGAATATAAAATTAAGTTTTGTTGTGATGTTATGAAAAAACTTACGGCAGCTAGTATAGCAGAACCCATTAGGCTAGTCCATTGAATGATTTTTACTTGTTTATAAATGAGCAGTTGCTCGATGAGTTGGATCTTGGGTGTAATCAATTTATATTTCTTTTTTCCCAAAAAATGACTTATTAAGAATGTGATAAGAGCTAATAAAGGAATAATCAACTCGTACCAAATATTGTCAGATGACATTGGTTGAGAAGATTGATTTTTGTAGGTGTATATTGAACCAATAAGTAGCGAAGTAATCACGCAAAGCATGACATGAAGGGATATTAAAGATCGGTATACCTCGCGAGGATTTATGGTTTTCATAATAAGCTGATTTGATCTCCAGATGTAAAGGTATTTTTATCTGAATTTTCTTCTGATTTTAGTGGTGGATTAGGTTTGGGCTCTGAAGGCTTTTTTGTTTTTATTTTTTCGGGTGATTTAGAAGCTTGTTTTTCTTCAGCTTCTTTGACTAATTCTTCATCGGGTTTGCGGTATTTATTTTCCCCAGAGTCATTAGTTGCATTTTTTGGAGAATTTAAGCTATCTTCATTATTATTTGTGAGCCCACCACTAGAAACAACTATTTGTTTTGTTTTTGGCACTATTAATTTCGCTTTAGAAAATTCCTTACCACATATTTTATTACCAATACTTTTCCATCCCTTTACGTCTATGAATTCATCAAGCTGTATTCGTTCTGTTTTTTTATCTCCCGATTTTAATTTAATGGTGAGGTCTACAACGGGGTGATCGTCAATAGATACTAGAATCATTTTACTTCCTCTGCCTTCGGTTATGAATGAGAATCGTTTTCCTTGGGTTGTTGTTTCGATTACAAATCGTTTGACACAATAGTTCTTATTATTACCATCGTAATGAAGTGTAGATATAATTTGCTCTGGATTAAACTTATGAATTAAAGCAATTTCTTTATTGGCATAATGATTTGTTAATTCATGGTTTGTTAGTTCATACTCGCCAGAATCATAGATGACTAATATAAGTTCATCCGTTTGAAAATTTCCTAAATATTCCCCTCTGCTATGCACATTCAAACGACCAATATTACTTTCATACCAAATATCTCTTCCACCAATGGTTGAAACTCCTTTTTCTTTAAGATCAATTTTTCGGACAATATGTTTACTTACAATATTTCCCTGACTAGATCTTCCTTTAATAGCCATTTCTGAGAAGTCATAATCAAATAATTTGATTCGAGCTTTTGTGGCAGCATGTAAGTATACATTTACGGTTTCTGCTTCACCATTAGGATTGGCCGTAAAATATAGTATTTTACTGTTTGGACTACCCTTGGTTACGGTATATTCTTTGTCACGAGTAATACTGGTAACATTAAATCGTTTAGCATAGGTTTTTTTGGTCTTACCATCCATATAGATGGCGTTGTAGGTTAATCGGTCGTCATTTTTTCTAAAAACAGCAACATGGATAATATTTTTTCCAAAAAACGCTTTAGATGTTACCTTACTGACAGAGTATGATCCATCAGCTCTGAAAACAATAATGTCATCAATATCGGAACAATCACAGATGTATTCTTCTTTTTTGATTCCGGTACCCACAAATCCTTCATTCAGATTTGCATATAGTTTCTCATTAGCTACGGCAACTACTTTAGTATTGATTTCCTCAAAGTTGCGTAATTCTGTTTTTCGTTCTTTCCCTTTTCCAAATTTTTCAAGCAAATCAGAATAGTATTGAATTGCAAATTCAGTAATATGATTAAGGTGGTGATTGACCAGAGATAACTCATCTTCTATTCCTTTTAATAGTTCATCGGCTTTGAATGAATCAAATTTAGATATTCGTTTAATTTTTATTTCGGTTAACCGAATGATGTCTTCCTCAGTTACATTTCGTTTCAGTTTTTTTACATGAGGTTTAAGACCCAAATCAATAGCATGAATTACGGCTTCCCATGTTTCGGCTTCTTCAATATCACGGTAAATTTTTTCTTCAATAAATATTTTTTCTAAAGAGCTAAAGTGCCACTTTTCTTCAAGTTCCCCCTTTTTTATTTCAAGTTCTGTTTGAAGAAGCTGGACGGTGTTTTCTGTATTAATTTTTAATATTTCAGATACGCCTAAAAATAATGGCTTATCATCGACGATGACACAAGCATTTGGAGATATAGATGTTTCACAATTGGTGAAAGCATATAGTGCATCTATCGTTTTATCTGTTGAGATATTGTTAGGTAAATGGATTTCTACTTCTACATCTTTAGCCGTATTGTCAACTACTTTTTTGATTTTAATTTTTCCATTTTCATTAGCTTTCAAAATACTATCGATTAATGACCCTGTTGTAATTCCATAAGGGACATCTGTTATGGCAATGGTGTTTTTATCTTTTTCAATAATAGTAGCTCTAACTTTGATTTTCCCACCACGTTTTCCATCCTGATAATCGGATATATCTACTTGTCCACCTGTCTGAAAGTCTGGATATATAGTTGGATTTTTACCTTCTAATATTTTAATACTTCCTTTAATTAGTTCGCTAAAATTATGAGGCATAATTTTAGTACTCAATCCAACAGCGATGCCCTCAACACCTTGAGCTAGCAGTAATGGGAATTTTACAGGCAGGGTAGTAGGTTCATTTTTTCTACCGTCGTATGATTTTTGCCAAAGAGTTGTTTGTTTATTAAAGGCGATGGTAAGCGCAAACTTATTGAGTCGAGCTTCTATATATCGGGCAGCGGCAGCCCCATCACCAGTTCTAACATCTCCCCAGTTTCCCTGGCAGTCAATTAGCAAGTCTTTTTGTCCCATATTAATGATGGCACCCCCAATTGCTGCATCGCCATGAGGATGATATTGCATGGTACTTCCGATGATGTTGGCTACTTTATTGTAACGACCATCATCCATCTCTTTCATAGCATGTAAAAATCGACGTTGAACAGGTTTTAAACCATCATTAATGTGAGGAACAGCTCGCTCAAGAATCACATAACTAGCATAGTCGAGAAACCAATCTTCGTACATGCCTTTGACGGCACGTTGACCATTTTTAAGATCAACAGTAGTAACCTTTTCGTCAGACATGGGCTGCTGAGTTATGTCGTCATTTTCTTCCATGGATTATAAAACAACTTCTTTTAATCTTTTATTCTCAGTTTCAATGTTTGCATTTATGGTAGCTTCATCCATTTCTATTCGAAGATTTTCTATAATAAATTCTTGTCTTTCTTGGGTGTTTTTTCCCATGTAATATTGCAGAATTTTGGTAATACTTGAGTCCTCAGTAAGTAAAACAGGTTCTAACCGGATATCTTCACCTATAAATCCACCAAATTCATCTGGCGAAATTTCACCAAGTCCTTTGAATCTAGTTATTTCAGCATTTTTCCCCAAATTATGGATTGCCTGAATACGTTCACTTTCAGTATAGCAATAAATCGTTTCTTTTTTATTTCGAACTCTAAATAATGGAGTTTCGAGAATGTATACATGACCTTTACGGACTAAATCTGGAAAAAATTGTAAAAAGAATGTAAGTATGAGCAAACGAATGTGCATCCCATCAACATCTGCATCCGTCGCAATAATAATTTTATTGTATCTCAAATCATCGATACTTTCTTCAATGTTAAGTGCATGTTGTAGTAAATTAAACTCCTCATTTTCGTAAACAATTTTTTTCTTTAGACCAAATGAGTTTAAAGGCTTGCCTCTTAAACTAAAAACAGCTTGAGTTTGGACATCTCTAGCTTTGGTAATACTTCCAGAGGCCGAATCACCTTCTGTAATGAATAAGGAAGTTTCGAGTCTATTTTCTTTTTTTTCATCAGTGAAGTGAACACGACAGTCTCGCAATTTTTTATTGTGAACGCTTGCTTTTTTTGCACGTTCTCTCGCAATTTTTCGGACACCTGCCATGTCTTTACGTTCACGTTCACTTAATTGTATTTTTTTGAGTAACGCTTCAGCTATTTCACTATTTTTATGTAAGAAATCATCTAATTTTGATTTTACAAACTGATTAATTTCTGCTTTTAATGAGGGTCCATCAGGAGCTATTTCTGTACTTCCAAGTTTTGTTTTGGTTTGGGATTCGAAAACAGGTTCCTGTATCCGAACAGATATGGCTGATACAAGTGATGCTCGAACATCAGTGCTTTCAAAACTTTTACCGTAGAAATCACGTATGGTCTTTACCAGAGCCTCTTTGAAAGCAGCGACGTGTGTACCGCCTTGTGTCGTATTTTGACCATTGACAAATGAGTAATATTCTTCACCATAGTGATTGTCATGAGTAATAGCCATTTCTATATCTCCTTCTTTAAGATGTATTATTGGATATTTTATTTCTTCAGAATTGGTTTTTCTATCGAGTAAATCCAATAAACCATTTTTAGAAAAATATTTATTACTATTGAAATTAATAGTTAAACCAGCATTGAGATACACATAGTTCCAAAGTTGATTGTCGATGTACTCTGAAATATATTTATGTGTTTTAAAAATATCTGTGTCTGCTATATATTCAACAAGGGTTCCATTTTTTTCTTCTGACTTTTCTTCGACTTCATTTATTAAGTTTCCTCGTTCGAAAATGGCTGTTTTGCTTTTACCATCCCGAAAACTTTTAACCATGAAATAGGAGGATAGGGCATTCACAGCCTTGGTACCTACTCCATTGAGCCCTACGGATTTTTGGAAAACCTTACTGTCATATTTTGCACCTGTATTAATTTTACTTACGACGTCAACGACTTTACCCAGAGGGATACCGCGCCCAAAATCACGAACAGATACTTGATTTTCGGAGAGTTTAATATCAATACGTTTTCCGTTGCCCATCATGAATTCATCAATCGAGTTATCGATGACTTCTTTCATTAAAATATAAATCCCATCTTCAGCAGAAGAACCATTGCCGAGCTTACCGATATACATTCCTGGACGTAAACGGATATGCTCTTTCCAGTCTAAAGACCGAATACTATCTTCATTGTATTGATTTTCAGCCATTTATATATGGGTGTAATTTTATCATGTGCTAAACGTCCAAATTTAGCATGGTTCACATTTTTACCCTACTTGAGTTGATAGTTTTTATGAACAGTTTAGTGGAAAACTAATAGTAACCCCATAATGATGATCTAATCATAATAGTGGGTGAAATTGGATTGTGTATTAAACATCAAAGGGTTGAAAAGAGGTATTTGCCATAGCTTTACGCATGTTGGTTATGGCATACCGCATTCTTCCGAGGGCCGTATTTATACTAACATCGGTCATTTTAGCGATTTCTTTAAAACTCAAATCCCCATAGTGACGAAGGATGAGAACTTGACGTTGTTCAAAGGGTAATTGTTCTATAGCAGCTCTGACCATATCCTCCTTTTCGCTTCTTATAATCTGTTCTTCCCTGTTCTCTGTTTTTATTTTTAGGGTACGAAATACATCATATCCGCTTGAATCTGTTATCGTGGGCATCCGTTGTATTTTTCTAAAGTAATCAATGGCCATATTTCGAGCTATTCGGGATGCCCATGGCAAAAACTTACCTTCCTCATTGTATTTTCCAGCTCGTAGATTTTTAATAATCTTGATAAAGGTTTCCTGAAATAAGTCTTCTGCAATATACGTATCTTTGACAATAAGAATAATAGTCGTAAAAAGTCGGTCTTTGTGACGATTGATTAACATTTCAAGACATGCTTCGTTACCTTGAATATACTGTTTTACCAGTGATTGATCTGAAATTTTTGAATTATACATAATACCTATAATTAATAGTTGATTAAAAAAAAGTTTAACTAGTATAGGTATAGCGTATAGGCGTAATAATTTTTAAATTGAATTACTAAATTAATATTTAAATATTAATCTTACAAATTATTGTTCTCATTTGTAAGGAATAAAGTCAAATTTGTACCAAGTTTCTTCGAATATGATTTTAAAATGACAAACCAAAAATATATCACGATCAAGAATGCTCATTTACATAATTTAAAAAATATTAATGTGAATATACCACGAAATCAATTGACCGTGGTGACTGGTTTATCTGGTTCTGGTAAATCTTCACTAATATTTAATACGTTGTATGCAGAAGGGCAACGTAGATATGTAGAAAGCTTAAGTAGTTATGCAAGACAATTTTTGGGTAGACTTGAAAAACCAATGGTGGACTCTATTCACGGGCTCACTCCGTGTATTGCTATCGAACAAAAAGTCAATACCCGTAATCCAAGAAGCACAGTGGCTACCAGTACAGAAATCTATGACTATCTGAAACTACTTTGGGCTCGAATTGGTAAAACGATATCTCCAGTAAGTAATCTTGAAGTGAAGAAACATAATACGCAAGATGTTTTAGATTTTATTTTAGGATTGAGTCAAACATCATTCTTTATTGGATTTAAATCAAAAAGTAATTCAAGTGTAGAAGAGATACTGGATGATGCGATGAGGAAAGGGTATAATCGAATTTTCATCAATAATCAGACAATTCGAATTTCTGAAGCACAGTCAAAATCGATATCTGAGGAATTTCTAATTGTTGTAGATAGGCTTCAAACTTCGGAACATTCGGAAGAATATATTAACCGTCTTGCTGATTCCATAGATACTGCATTTTGGGAAGGTTTGGGAGAGGTTTCAATTATAGTAAATGAAAAAATCCATACGTTTAATAATCGTTTTGAGATGGATGGTATAACATTTGAAGAACCGACTGTTGATTTTTTAAGTTTTAATAATCCCTATGGAGCATGCAAAATGTGTGAGGGATTTGGAAGTATCATTGATATTGACGCAGATTTGGTAATTCCTAATCGTTCATTATCCTTATATGAGGATGCTGTAGCATGTTGGAAAGGAGAAACATTAAGTCAGTGGAAAAATGATTTTATACAATCAAGCACAGCCGCAAAATTTCCTATTCATCGACCTATTCGCGAATTGTCTGATAAAGAATTAAAATTGCTTTGGAAAGGCAATTCAACGGTTCGTGGTCTTCATGATTTTTTTGAATATTTGAAAGAAAATTCATATAAAATTCAATACCGTGTATTATTAAGTAAATATCGTGGAAAAACAACATGTCCATCCTGTCAAGGTACTCGTATTAGAGAGGATGCTAGCTACGTTAAGATATTCAACCAACAAAACAACCCATCTTTTATGCCTCATAACAATCAGGCTACATTAAAGGAAGTACTATTGCTGAACGTTGCACAAGCAAACCATTTTTTTAACCAACTTAATTTATCTTCTCAATCGGCTGTTATTGCAAAACCAATTCTTTCAGAAATTAAAAATCGACTGGATTATTTAATGCGTGTAGGATTAAGCTATTTGAGTTTGAATCGATTGAGTAATACTTTGAGCGGTGGAGAAAGTCAACGGATCAATCTGGCTACATCTTTAGGAAGTAGTTTGGTTGGCAGTAGCTATATTTTGGATGAGCCTAGCATTGGATTACATTCAAAAGATACCGAGCGACTTATTTCAGTTTTGCAAGACCTAAAGGATAATGGCAACACGATTGTTGTAGTTGAGCATGATGAAGATATGATGCATGCCTCAGATTATCTCATTGATATGGGGCCTGAAGCAGGGCATTTGGGTGGAGAGGTCGTTTTTGCTGGCAAGTATGCTGAAATCAAAGGAAAAGATACCCTAACTGCAAAGTACCTTGATCAGATAGAAGAAATTGAAATTCCCATTGTACGAAGGAAATGGAATAATAAAATTACCTTGGACCATGTATCTCAAAATAACCTGAAAGGCTTTACCGTAGATTTTCCTCTAAATACTTTTACGGTAGTTACTGGAGTTAGTGGTAGTGGAAAAACTTCTTTAGTTAAAGGAATACTATATCCAGCTGTGTTACGTGAAACTCAACAATATAGCATGCAGCGTATGGGAGAAGTGAGAGAAGTAAAGGGGGATTTTGGTAGTATATCAAGTGCTGAATTAGTAGATCAAAATCCTATTGGTAAATCTAGTCGTAGTAATCCAGTTACCTATGTAAAAGCGTATGATCCTATTCGCGAATTATATAGTTCCATGCCGTTATCTAATCAACGTGGGTTTAAAGCCAAGCATTTTTCATTTAATGTGGAGGGTGGACGATGTGATAAATGTCAGGGTGAAGGGGAGGAGATTGTAGAAATGCAATTTATGGCTGATTTACATTTAACTTGTGAAGATTGTGGGGGCCATCGTTTCAAAGATGAAGTATTGGAAGTTACCTTCAAGAAGAAAAGTATATATGATGTATTAAATATGACTGTGGATGAGGCTATTGATTTTTTTACGGGTCAAAATTCTATAGTCAACAAACTTTTACCACTTCATGAAGTAGGTCTAGGTTATGTGAAACTCGGACAAAGTAGTAATAGCTTAAGTGGAGGAGAAGCTCAACGAATAAAGTTGGCTACATTTTTATCCAAATCTCAACACAAGGAAAAGGTTCTTTTTATTTTTGACGAACCTACAACGGGGCTTCATTTTCATGATATAAAAAAGCTTATGAAATCATTTAATGCACTGATTGATAAAGGGCATAGTATTGTGGTTATTGAACACAATCTCGATGTAATAAAATGTGCAGACTGGGTTATTGATTTGGGTCCAGAAGGAGGAGATTTGGGAGGTCAACTTGTTTTTTCGGGTACTCCTGAGACTATGATTCAAGAGGAGATCTTGAAAAAATCAGAAACAGCTAAATACCTCAAGCAAAAGATGATTTAATTTTCTTGATCGTACCACAAGGTGTAATATTTTCGTCCGAATTCGTCAGTACCTTGTTCTATCTTATTTCGATCTCCATGCACATAGACATGAAAGTTTTTATCTAATTTAATGACACTTTTAAAAACACCTTTTTTCTTCTTTACGGCACTTGAATCAATCTCGAAATTTTTTTCTAAGGAAATTGCTTTATCTCTTTGATAAGAAGTTGTAAAATCATTAAACTGGTCAATAATATCCGGTTGCTGCATAACCATGTTAGCATATTCAGATAAATCAAATTGTTCTTGTTCATTAAAATAAGAGGCTGATTTGTTGAGCATATCTATTTGATCGGCTTTTTCAACCTTAAAATTTTGGGGTAGTTCTTGGGCAATAAAATCACGAGTCATCTGCATCACATTGCCCGTTTGAAAATAAGCATCTTCTATCTGCCTGACTTGAAGAAAATGATCAAACCAGAAATTAGTATGAACCCCTTTGTTTGTAGCATCGATGACTTTGAGGATATATCCATCTTCTTTGGATGTATTAAAAATCAGTGCTCCTTTATCGATACGATTTATGTTAATTCCATCAAAACTGCATAGTGAAAAGTCATTTTCGATTTGTTCTACAGTGAGATAAGTATCTTTCGTTTCTATTTTATATAAACCGATGGCATCTACGATTTCTCCGTCTACGGTGCAATTTTTAATATAGGTCACAAAAAAATCTCCTCCTTTAATTGCGGGATGATTACTTTGCTCATAGAGATGGCTTGCTATGAACTTTGATTGTGTTATTAATTCACTCGGATTCTCAAAAATGGCAGATATGATAGGAAAAAGTATATTGTTGGTTAGATTTTCTTCATCATGTAAGTGAAAAAACGTTGCAGGTTTAAAAGTAGATAAAAAGTACGCTTTAAGATAATTGTGCGTTTGATCATTATATGAAATCAATTGATGGCCATGTATTAATGGTTCATTGTTTATTGAATTTCCTATATGGTGAAGAACAATAGAATCAATTTTAGATTCTTCAAAGGATAACAACATATTGACTGCAATATGCAATTCATATTTCAATCAAACTAATCAATCATTCAACAAAAAACACCCAGCGATTAGCTATTTACGATTGATACTGGTGCTGCATTAAGAATTTCAGCAGAAACTCCCTCAGCATATTGCTTGAAATTTTCGTTAAATAAATGAGCTAGTTGGTTTGCTTTCTCATCGTAATCTGTTTTATTGGCCCATGTGTTGCGAGGATTTAGAAGTACTGCAGGAACATGAGGACATGATGTGGGGAATTGTACGCCAAAAATAGGATGTTCTTCGTATTCAATATCAACTAAATCACCATTCAGAGCAGCATTAAGCATAGCTCGGGTATATTTTAATTTCATGCGAGACCCAATTCCATATGGACCTCCTGTCCAACCTGTATTTACAAGCCATACATTGACATTGTTTTCTTTCATCTTTCGACCTAACATATCGGCGTATTCTCCGGGATGTAAGGGAATAAATGCCTCACCAAAACAAGCAGAAAATGTTGCAACAGGTTCTGTTATACCTTCTTCCGTTCCGGCTACTTTGGCGGTATATCCACTGATAAAGTGGTAACCAGCTTGTTCTGGAGTAAGTCTTGAGATTGGGGGTAAAACTCCAAATGCATCTGCAGTCAGAAAAAATATATTTTTAGGCTTTGGACCGATAGAAGGAAAAGCAATATTATCTACATTATGAATAGGGTATGCACAACGGGTATTTTCAGTGACACTCACATCGTCATAGTTGACAATATCAGAATTTGGAAAAAAGCGAACATTTTCTACCAATGCACCTTTGGTAATAGCTTTCCATATAGTGGGCTCATTTTCTTCAGTCAAATGGATTGTTTTAGCGTAACAACCTCCTTCAAAATTGAAAATTCCATTTGAGCTCCATCCATGTTCATCATCACCTATCAATTTACGATCTGGGTCGGCACTTAATGTAGTTTTTCCTGTTCCAGATAAACCAAAGAATACGGCAGAATCACCATCTTTACCAATATTAGCAGAGCAATGCATACTTAATACGTCATGGTCTACTGGAAGTGTAAAATTAAGTACAGTAAAAATTCCTTTCTTAATTTCTCCGGTATAACCCGAGCCTCCAATGATGTATATTTTTTTTGTGAAATCAATAATTGAAAAATTTTCTTGTCGAGTTCCGTCACGATCTGGAACCGCCATGAAGCTTGGTGCAGCAAGAATTACCCAATCTGGATCTATGGCAGCTAATTCATGAACTTCGGGTCGAATGAACATATGATGAACAAATAAATTCTGGTAAGCTGTCTCAGTAACTACTCGAACAGATATCTGATAAGCTGGATCAGCACAGGCATATACATCACGGACAAAGATTTCTTTTCCTTTGTAGTATTGTATAACTCTTTCTAAGAGGGCATCAAATTTTTCAGAAGAAAATGGTTGATTAATTTTTCCCCACCAAACACGATCTTGGGTAAGGTTATCAGCCACTGTAAATTTATCTTTAGGAGATCGTCCTGTAAATTTTCCAGTGTCTCCAGCTAGAGCTCCAGTGCTGGTAATTTTTCCTTCATTTCGAAATACAGCTGCTTCAAGAAGTTGTTCGAGATTTAAGTTTTCATTTGTTTTTGAGGCTAACTCAAATATTCGATCAGTTAAAAAGTGTGACTTCATCGGTCTTATAACATATAAGTTGTGCAAATGTAGTAGTCCAATGTGTGCTTTCAATAAAAGTTAGTAAGGGTTCTCATGATAAACGGTTGATTTATAATTATTTTAGATTAGTATATTTTTACCAAAAAAAGAGCATTTAAGTATAAAAATCATATAAATATATGACCAATATCATAATTTTAGTAAAACTCTTGATACTAACAATCTTTTCATTTGCACTCCAATAATAAAATAGTGATTAATAATATGAAATATAAGAACAGTGTAATTAAAAAGAATATATTGATTGGAATGTTAATTTCAATCAATTCAATTCTAGTTGCTCAAAATGAGGTACTCACAAAAGTAGATGGTGGAGCAACTTGGTTAATTGGTAGTGGGGGTATATATTCAGGTGATGGAACTGCTCCATCTGATGTTGATGTAACAGTTACAGATAATATCGATTTTGATGCTGGAACATTATTTATAGATGGTACTAATAACGAAATAGGAATAGGAACTTCAAATCCCATTTCTCTTTTAGAAATACAAAGTTCAACTATAGCAGGGAATACTTCCACGATAACTTTAAGTAACCATTCAGGAGATGTTTTAGCTCAAGATATTATCGGTGGTATTGCATTTAGATCTAATGATGTTTCGGGATCTGGAACAGGAGGTGTAGCCTATGTAACGGCTGAAGCTGCAACAGCATTTCTGAACACAACAACTGGGAGACCTACAAATTTAAAATTTCACACTGCAGGCGTTGGAGCAAATTCTCCAGAAAGTAGATTGATACTAGATCATAGCGGTAGATTAGGAATAAATACGGGAGGTGTTAATTTATCAGAAATTTTTACTGTAATTTCAACTGCTGGAACACAAGGCACTTATGAATCAATTGGCTGGGTACATTTATCTGACCAAAGATTAAAAGAAAATATTAAGCCTATACTGAACCCATTGGATTTAGTTACTAGATTAAATGGTGTGTATTTTGATTGGAAGGCAGACAAAAGTGTGGGCAGACAGATGGGCTTTATAGCCCAAGATGTTAAAGAAGTTCTTCCTGAGGTCGTATCAGGATTTGAAGGAGATATTGAAAAAGGGGAAACATTAGGTATGGCCTATCAAAACTTGGTTCCATTATTGGTTGAAGCTGTTAAGGAACTTGAAAAACAAAATAAACTTTTAATGGATAGGTTAACAGTTTTAGAATCAAAAACTAAAACGAATAATGGTTTTAAAAAATAATAAAATCAAATCGTCACATTGTGGTTTTTTTTGCTTGGTATCCTTCCTGAATTAAAATTTCAACCACCTGGTCTGCTTTATCCCCTTGGATAATAAAGGTTTTTGCTATGACAGAACCGCCAACCCCACATTGTTGTTTTACTTTTTTACATAATTTTTCTAATGTTTGAGGATTTCCCTGATATCCTTCTACAACGGTCACTGTTTTGCCACCTCGTCCTTTTTTTTCTTTTCGAACAACTAGTTTTTGTCCATTTTCAGGTAACCTTGTATTTTCTTTTTTTACTTCATCATTTTCTTCAAGTAATTTAAAGCCACCATCATTTGGGTTAACAAAAAAATTACTCAAGTCTAATTTTTGCATTTTCTTTTTACTCATGTGGTACAATTATTTTTAAGCTACTTGGAATAACTTGAATGTGTATGGGATAGTCAACAGAGATTGGTTCTCCATCAATATGCATGTGATTTCCTTTAGCGGCTGATATTCGTATTTTATTTCCTTTTTTATATAAAAAAATAGAATTGGATACTTGCTTATGACTGATAATTTGTTGGATTAAGTATGGTATTTGATACCATTTTGGTTTTTTGAGTATTGCAATTTCAAGTAGCCCGTCTTGTAAGTCAGCCTCACTTGCAATTTTTATATTATTGCCCCATTGTGTGCCATTAGCTATACTTAAGCTGAAAAAGGAGGTGTTGAATTTTTGATGATCGATTTCCATACTAAGACTAGAATCTTGATAGTAGCAAAATAATTTTGTAATTAGTTTAATATAGCCCCATAGCCCACGATGGGGTATGAGATTAAATTTATGTGCCACTTCAGCTTCAAAACCGATTCCTGCAATATTTATAAAAAAATGATCATTGATTATGGCCGTATCAATAGATATAGTATGTTGATTAACAATGATTTTTGTAGCATCTGCAATATTTTTTGGTATTTTAAAATGCCGAGCTAAACCGTCTCCTGAACCTTGTGGAATTATTCCAAGCGTTTTTTTTTCTTGCTTTGCTCTTTTTGCAACGGAATTTACAGTTCCGTCACCACCTATTGCAACAAGTTGATCGAAGGAGTCTGTGTGAAGTTCGTTGAATTTTTGTATTTCAATAAAAGTGGACTTAAAATCAAGAGGTAAATAATTCTTGATTTGATCTACCACAGAGGTGTTGAATTTTTTTCCTGCTTTAGTATTATATACAAATAACGTATTCACAGCATTTATTTACGAGCAATAGCGCGATGTGCAGCTGCTACTACATCTTGAATACCAAGTCCGTATTTATCCAATAATTCGGATGGTTTACCACTTTCTCCAAAACTATCATTTACAGCAACCATTTCGACTGGAGCAGGGTGATTTCTACTTAATAGTTGACATATACTGTCGCCCATACCACCATTCATTTGGTGTTCTTCGGCAGTAACCACACATTGTGTGGCAGCTACTGCATCAAGAATAGCTTCATTATCCAATGGCTTAATGGTATGTATATTAATCACTTCAGCTGAGATTCCTTGTTCTTCGAGTGATTTGGCAGCTTCTAGTGAATTCCATACTAAATGACCTGTAGCAAAAATGGTAACATCAGTTCCTTTTCTTAAATGCAATGCTTTTCCAATTTCAAATGATGTAGCATCTGTAAATATGGGCCATTTTGGTCTACCAAAACGAAGATAAACTGGTCCGTAATGTTCTGCAATAGCTATGGTAGCGGCTTTGGTTTGATTGTAGTCACATGGATTTATGACTGTCATTCCAGGCAGCATTTTCATTAGTCCAATATCCTCTAAAATTTGGTGCGTTGCACCGTCCTCACCAAGGGTTAATCCTGCATGTGATGCACAAATTTTTACGTTTTTATGGGAGTATGCAATCGATTGTCGAATTTGATCGTACACTCTACCAGTAGAAAAGTTGGCAAAAGTACCGGTAAATGGGATTTTACCCGCTGTAGCCATGCCAGCTGCTAAACCCATCATATTTGCTTCTGCAATACCTACTTGAAAAAATCGGTCAGGAAACTTGTCTTGAAATGCGTTCATTTTTAATGATCCAGTGAGATCTGCACAGAGTCCAACAACGTCTTTATTTTGTAATCCAATTTCGAATAGACCATCTCCAAAACCTGAGCGAGTATCTTTTTTTTCTAGTGTGGGGTTTATCATTTATGTTCGATTTATTTAAGGGTAATATGTTTCATTTCACCAGATTTAATGGTGAATTCTGTTGTTTTTGTAGTTAATGTTTCTTTGACTGAAGCATCTCTGTATGTTAGTTGATACGTCCCTGGTTGAAGTACAGTAATATTTTGATTACCGGTTAAACTTAAATTTTTGACCAAGTAGGTTATTCCTTTTTTTATTTGAAATACGCTAATTACATAATTTCCACGAGTGACAATATTTAGTTTTCCAGGTTGTTGTACTTGAAGGGTAGTAGTTTTATCCTGATATATGTCTATTTGTTCCTGTGTAATCCTTGGAAGCGTTAAAATTTCTAGTGTGTATTTGCCAACTAAATATTTTTGTTTATCATTAAAATCTTGGACATTGATAATCTGTTTAGTTTTGGAGTCCACAACTAATGCCTGTAAGTTTTTGTAATTAGTAATTCCATCAATTTGCAAATTGAGGTAACCTTGGGGTGCATCAATAGCTACTGTATTATGTTTTCCTGCGGTGAAGGTCACATTTTCCTGAATAATAGGTGGTGTGGTGTGAACTTTAATATTGTACCGATAAGAAGGATCGATGTATAGTGTATCTGGATTGCCTCTGTAATTTAAGGTGTGAACATAATTATATAATGTTTTACCTGTTTTGGCGTCAGTAAACGTCATATTTACGTCTGTTTCGGTAGGTTTTCCGTAATTATCTAAAAGATTTATTTGAGCAGATGTATTGTTGATTGCTTGAGAAATGACAACATTTAGAACTTCTTCAAAATCATCTTCTGTTTCTGCTTCAAAATAACGTCCAACACATTCAAATTGAGTTTTAAATTCAGCAGTTAGACCTAAACCAATGATAAAAGGTCTGAGAACAACACCTTGTTTTTGAAGTGCTGTGGAAACAGCACATGGATCTCCATCACATTCTTCAATTCCATCGGTAATTAGGATAATAATATTTCTAACACCAGGAGATTTTGGAAAGTCATAAGCGGCTTCTTGAAGCGAATAGGCAATTAATGTAGTTCCTTTGGGTCTTAGATTTTTGATTTTCTCTTTGATAGCGGCATGATTACTTTGGCTAAAAGGAACTTCCAAACGAGTATCCTTACAATTCCGATCTGTTTTTATACTTTGATGCCCATATACACGTAGGGCTAGTTCAACTTCATCTTGGTATTTTAAACTGTCAACCATGCGAGAAAGTAGGCGTTTAGCAACCGTGATTCTGTTGTCTACACCCATTTTAGCATACATGCTACCCGAACCATCTAGTACAAATAGTATGCGTGTTTTTGGAGTTTGAGCTTGAGCAAATCCAGTAATTAAAAAGAATAGTAAGGTAAGTATCTTTTTTGACTTGTACATTTACTAATAACTCATTTAAATCTCTACTTGGTATTAATAGTCGCCAATAGTTGAGGGATTTTGTTCTAATGCTTGTGCCAGTTGTTCATCATTGGGCGGTATACCGTGCCATTTGTGACTTCCCATCATGAAATCTACACCGTTTCCCATTTCAGTCTTCATTAGAATACAAATGGGTTTTCCGTTACCAGCCATTACGCTAGCTTGATTGAGGGTATCTTGAACATCTTCAATATCATTTCCATCCATGTGTAACACTTTCCAATTGAAGGCTTCAAATTTAGATTTTAACTCAGTGAACCCCATAATATCCTTAGTGTCACCATCTATTTGTCTGCCATTTACATCAACAGTAGCAATTAAATTATCTACTTTATTATGAGCAGCATACATTACGGCTTCCCATATTTGTCCTTCTTGCAATTCTCCGTCACCCATAAGAACATAAACTAGATTGTTGTCTTGATTGAGTTTTTTAGCTTGAGCTATACCTGCTGATACAGACAATCCTTGACCTAAAGATCCTGAGGCTATTCTAACTCCGGGTAGACCTTCGTGAGTTGTTGGATGACCTTGAAGTCGGCTATTTAGTTTTCTGAAAGTCGCTAATTCTTTAACAGGAAAATATCCACTATGCGCTAGGGCACTGTAATATACTGGTGAGATATGACCATTGGATAAAACAAATACATCTTCATGATCAGCTGTCATTTGGAATGAAGCAGGTTTGTTTCTTAAAATATTTTGAAATAAAACCGTAAAAAATTCGGCACAACCCAGGGACCCACCAGGGTGACCAGACTGAACGGCATGTACCATTCTTACGATGTCTCTGCGGGTTTGATTAACTTGATCTTTTAGATCATTAAAAGTCTTTTTCATTATTATTCTATCAAAGGTGTGTTTAATTAAAGTTTTATAAAATCTTTGTGGAAACTTCTTGGAAAAGTATTGTGCCCTATCATACTATAGAAATAAGTGTACCGATTACTGATTATCATCAAAATAAGGATGATTTGGATAGTTTTTATGCCAAGAATTTCTTGTCTCAATTCACGAATATTAATAGTATAACTACGCTTAAAAAATCTACAGATGCCAGAAAACCTACCATCAAATATAATTTACGATTAGGTGTATATACGGATTTAGATTACCCCAAAAAACTAGAAAATTTGAAGTATCCCCCTTTAAATACTAAAGAGGTTATTCATATCATAGGTTTCGGTCCAGCAGGCATATTTGCTGCGATAAAATGTTTAATGCTTGGAATCAAACCCATTGTAATTGAGCGTGGTAAGCCAGTGAATAAACGTCGAAGAGATGTCGCCGTTTTGAATCGTTCAGGGGTAATCGATTCAGAATCTAATTATTGCTTCGGTGAGGGTGGGGCTGGAACGTTCTCTGATGGAAAACTATACACTCGGTCGCATAAACGGGGTAAAATTCAAGAAATCCTAGATTTATTTGTGTTGCATGGTGCCGACCCTGCTATTTTGTATGAAGCGCATCCCCATATTGGTACAAATAAACTACCCCATATTATTGAAAATTTAAGAGAAACGATAATCCAACAAGGTGGTGAGGTTCGCTTCGAACAGAAGTTAACGGAAATCAAATTATTAAATAACAGGGTTAATAAAATTGCTGTTAATCATAAATGGGAGTCATGCCAGACATTATTATTAGCTACAGGACATTCAGCACGTGATGTATACATGCTGTTGCATAAGCATAAAATCTCATTAGAGGCCAAGCCATTTGCTATGGGTTTCAGGATTGAACATCCGCAATCTTTGATTAATACGATACAGTATCATAGTCCTGAGAATGCAGCTTTACTTCCACCAGCCAGTTATAGTTTGGTTTGTCAGGTGAAAAATAAGGGTGTTTTTTCTTTTTGTATGTGTCCGGGGGGGGTTATTGCTCCAGCTGCTACAGATAAAAATGAGGTTGTAGTTAACGGATGGAGCCCAAGCAAACGAAATGGAAAATTTGCCAATAGTGGCTGGGTTACTGAGATTGGTGAGAAGGAGTGGAAAGAATTTGCGCAGCATGGAGCGTTGGCAGGTTTAAAATTTCAGAAAAGTATTGAAGAAAAGGCGTATCAATTGGGAGGAGGGCAATCTAAAGTACCTGCTCAAAACTTGACTGATTTTTTAGCAGATCGTCCTAGTGCGACTCTAAATAAAACCAGTTATCATCCTGGAGTTACACCAGCAGATTTAAATACCCTTTATCCTCACGATGTTACCTATCGATTAAGAGAGGGATTACGAGAAATGACAAAAAAATTAAACGGATTTAATCATGAATTAGCAATAGTGACTGCGCCAGAAAGTAGAACTAGTGCTCCTGTTCGAATTCCTCGGACAGCTATGTTCTGTCATCCTGAAATTCAAAATTTATTTCCATGTGGTGAGGGTGCGGGTTATGCTGGAGGGATTATTAGTGCAGCTTTAGATGGATTTAGAGTAGTTCAAGCTATCAATGAATTGAAATAATTTATGGGAGGGATTTCCTGACCATATCTAATGCTGCATTGGCTGTACGTTCAATTACTTGCTCTCGAGTACCATAAAATTGACATTTATTAATTTCAATAGTACCGTCTGGTTTGGCTAATCCGATATATACCAGACCTACAGGTTTATCTTTGGTTTCGCCTGTTGGACCAGCAATACCAGTTGTTGCAATACAATAATCTACATTTAGTTTTCTTTGTGCATTCCGAGCCATCTGTTCACATATCTCATGACTAACAGCTCCATACTTCAAAAGCTCTTTAGGGGCAATATCTGCTATGTCGGCTTTAGTCTCATAAGCATAGGTTAATAGGCTTCCTTTGTAATAAGCTGAACTGCCGGGGACGGAAGTTATCTTATTTGCAATATATCCACCCGAACAACTTTCTATTGTGCCAATAGATAGCTTGTTTTTTTTCAATAAATCTCCCACTACTTCAGCGAGACTTATTTCTCCATCGAACCAGGACCCCCCAATTAGCGTTTGTATAGACATGAATGCTTCTTGAATACTATTTCTAAGTTCGGATCGGGTATGGGTATTTGATTTAGCACTAAGTCTCAATCGAACTAAATTAAGATGAGGTAAATAAGCAAGTTTGATATAGGGAGGTAAGTTGGCTTCAATATTTTCAATTTGTGTAGCAAGATGAGATTCGGGGACGCCTACAACAGTAATTGTTTTATGTTCTATGGCGAAGTTGCTATTTTTTTTATTAAGCATGGAGAAGATGTCATTTTCCATCATGGCTTTCATTTCATAAGGTACTCCAGGCATACTGATATAGATGATATTATTTTCTTCAAAATACATACCAGGAGCAGTTCCTTTATAATTTTGTATGGCAATACAGTTTGCTGGCACTAACGCCTGATCCAAATTAATTTGGAGTACTTCTCTATTCAAACGTTTAATAATTTTTTGAATATTATCCATGGCCTTATTATCCGTTACCAAATGTGTGTTAAAATAGTCAGCGAGTACTTTCTTGGTAATATCGTCTTTGGTTGGTCCTAGTCCACCTGTAATCAAAATAACTTGTGCTCTTTTTTCAGCCGCTTGCAAAGCATCAATAATACTCGTTCTTTTATCATTGATGGATGTAATTTGAACCACTTCAATTCCATAATCACTTAATCGATTTCCTAGCCATGCAGAATTCGTATCTATGGTTTGTCCAATTAAAATTTCATCTCCAATCGTGATTATTTCTGCTTGCATTTAATCTATTAACAATTTTAAATTTATTTTCGTTGCAAATTTCAGAAAAATGAAGGAAGCAAAAGCTAATTTAGCCATAAATAATCTTATCAAAGACGTATCAAAAGGTTTTGATGCGGATAAAGTAGTTGATCAACTCCAGCAAATACGTATATTAGCTTTGGAAGAAGAAGACCCAACCATTGTCAAAATTTGTAGACTAGCCAGTGAATATATCAGCGAAAATGGCAATTTTGATGTTGGCTATGTTGCCGATGAAGAAATTGGTGAAATGACTGACATGGAATATTTATTAGAATTGATGTTGAAAGTAGATCGTCCAGTCAATCGCGAAGAAATTCAAGAAATACGTGATCGCATTAAAGAAGATTTATACTAATGACCACAGACCAATTTAACGAATTAAGGAGCCGCACAGCAAAACTGGCGGAATATCTTTGACGTAGATAAAAATCTAGCACTCATTGCTGATGAAGAGCAGCAAACACATGATCCAACTTTTTGGGAAGATCCCAAAAAAGCAGAACTTCATTTAAAAAATATCAAGAAGAAGAAAATATGGACTGATTCTTGGCTAGATATTCAGGGAGGAGTTGATGATCTATCGGTATTATTGGAGTTCAAAGACCTTGGTGAAGCTGTAGATGAAGAAATAGAGCAGAAGTATCAAGTCACTTTTGAACAGCTCGAAAACCTTGAATTTAAAAATATGCTGAGTGGGGAAGAAGATCAACTGGATGCTATTCTTGAAATTAATGCTGGGGCAGGGGGAACGGAAAGTAATGATTGGGCAAGCATGCTCAGTAGAATGTACATCATGTGGGCAGAGAATAGTGGTTTTAAGGTAGAAGTTCTTGATCAAGTAGACGGTGATGTGGCAGGAATCAAGTCCATTAGTATGCAAATATCAGGTGATTTTGCCTTTGGCTATTTAAAAGGAGAGAATGGTGTTCATCGTTTGGTCCGAATTTCTCCATTTGATAGCAGTGCTCGAAGACATACTAGCTTCGCCTCGGCATATATCTATCCGGTAGTCGATGATAGCATAGAAATTGAACTCAATTGGGGAGATATTGATATGCAAACCTCTCGAAGTGGAGGTGCTGGAGGTCAGAATGTAAATAAAGTGGAAACTAAAGTTCAATTAACCCATAAACCTACTGGAATTATGGTAGTTTGTCAGCAGGCCAGATCTCAACTAGCGAACAAAGAAGAAGCAATGAAAATGCTAAAATCTCAATTGTATGACATTGAACTCCGCAAAAAAACAGACGCTAGAGCAGAGATTGAGAATGGTAAAATGAAAATAGAATGGGGGAGTCAAATCAGGAATTACGTGATGCACCCTTATAAGCTTGTGAAAGATGTTCGGACAGGGGAAGAGACAAGCAATGTACAGGCGGTCATGGATGGAGACCTAGAAGCTTTTCAGAAAGCCTTTTTATTAGGTAAACAGAAATAAAGGAAATTACTTTAAGATATCCATAATGGTATCTAATTTTGGAGAAAGTATGATTTCTATACGTCTATTTTTTGCTCTTGCTTCGGCAGTGTTTTCAGCATCAATAGGTACATATTTACTTCTTCCACTGGGTATAATTTTAATGGGATCTAATTTTCCTTCGGTACTTAAGTATCGGACAACAGATGTAGCTCTAAGCACACTCAAATCCCAATTATCTTGTATGGTGCTAGATTTCATTGGGACATTATCGGTATGACCTTCGACCATGATGTCAAAATCAGATAGGTTTTGAAGACTCTCTGCAACTTTCAATAACGCAGTTTTTCCTTTCCAATCGATGTCTGTTTTTCCACTTTTGAAGAGGAGACTATTATCCAGAGAAACATATACTTTTCCATTTTTTTGAATGACCGAAATACCACTATTTTGATAGCCAATGAGAGAGTTTGTTAATTTCTCTTTTAATTCATTGACAGCAGATTCCTGAGCAGCAAGTTTTGATTCCAATTCATTGACACGAAATTCACGATCTTTTAATGATTGGGCCAGCTCTTCAGCTTCTTTCTCTTTAGCAAGTAGTGATGCTTCTTTGGTGAATAATTCTCGTTTTTTATCATCCAATTGTTTGTCCAGTCTATCCAGTTCATAGCGTAAATCGTTCTTAGTATTTTCATTACTATTGACTAATTCTTTATAGTTTTTATTTAACAGCTCGTAGGATGCTTGCGTTTTTTCATAAGCTATTCGTTGCTGCTCACACTCATTTTTTAAGGCATTCCATTGCTTGGTCATTGCGGAATATTCTGCTTGAAGTTCAATCAAACTGGTATCCCCAAATTCTTTGAGTATTTTCATCTCATTATACTGACTCTGTAAATTGTCATAGGATAATTGTAATTCTTCTAGTTTTCTTGCCGGAACACAAGCAATAAATGAACAGAGTGAGAGGATTAAAACAAATTTTGGCAGCTTATTCATGAGCATAAAGATTAATTGTCAAAAGTATACCATGGATGTTTAATCAAAAGTTCAAATACGCACATATGAACAATAGAGCTATTAAGAATCGATTTATTTAGACACACTTTTTGTGAAAAATGATGAGATAATTAAAAAATCACTTTATACGAATACGCTGATTAACCTGAAGTATTGCATTTTTTCGTATACCGTTAATTTGACATAACTTACTAACAGTTGTATTATGCTTTAATGCAATACCATACAGCGTGTCACCCGATTTTACGGTGTGGTATTTTTTACGTGTGGGGAGTGGTTTAGTATTTAATACATCGGAAGAAATAAACAAGGTATCTTCTTTTAATTGAAATTGATCATAGTCCATAAATAGTCTTGGGTCGAAAGGGTAATCCTTCCATCGACATTCAAAATGAAGATGGGGACCAGTTCGTTTAGTACCAGTGCTGCCACCAGTACCAATAAAGTCACCTGCATAGACAATGTCATTGGGCTTTACGGCCATTTTATGTAAATGAGCATAATACGTTTCAATACCGTTGAGATGTCTTATTATAATGATATTTCCAAAACCACCACTATTGTAATCCGCAAATCGAACTATACCAGACATGCAAGCTCTGACGGTATCATGTCGATTCAATCTGATATCAAGTCCTTTATGCATTCTGCCTCTTCGCATACCAAACCCTGAGCTCACATAACCCTCAACAGGAATAGAAAATCCACTATCTTTCTCAAAAAGATGAATGACCAGTGAATCGGGAATGCTATTATTTTTTGCATATACATATGGAAATAAATTGGTATTAGACCAATTTTCTTGATAAATGGATAAATCTCTCCATTCTTCAGGTGGTATAGGATTGAAAGTAGAATCCGAGAACTTCCAAGTATTTAAAACACGTTGAATTGTATCATTGGTATGATTCAATTTAAAGTGAAGATCATCAAAATTGGTTTGACAATGGAGTAAGGAATAGGTTGTCGATGTTAATTCTGTTTCTAAGCAACCTATTGTATTGCTAAATGTATCCGTAATAGTTTCCGCATATTTCCGCTCATATTCAATAACATCATTTAAACTGTCGATCCTAATATTCAATCTTTCAATTTGATTTCTTTTGGCATGTAAAAAATCAAATTTTGATAAAATTAAATCAAGCTTGGTTTGAGCAAAACTAAGATTTGATATCAGGAGTAGTAAAGATAATCCGTAGATTTTCATATTTCAAAAGTACACGTATATGTGTAAAAGTTGATTGTGATTTTGTAAATTCATGGATGAATAATGCAGATCAAGGAGTTTGATTTTTTATTTCAAAAACCATAACGGAATTTCCACCGGCAGAGTTTCTTCCTTGTGAAGTTACGATTAAATAGTTATCATTGGGAGAAACCTCCATGCCGACAGGATACGAATCCGCTTTTATTTTTCCTAAAAGGGATAATGATTTTGAATCTAATATTGCAATTTCACTGGAATTATTAATCGCTGCAAATAGATAATTTGAATGATGTGCTTTAGCAATTGTTCTCACTCCTGGTCCTAAGTATGTACTTGTCCAATTTTTATATACAAAGTCTTTTTTAGAAGAAGAATTACTAAAACTATCAAGAAGTAATTTTAGATCTGTTTTTTGAACATAACCTGTTTTGTTGGTACTGAGATAAAGTACATTTTCATCTATAATTAGATGTCTAACATTAGATTTTACACCTTTTATTGTCCCTAAATATTCAAAGTTTTCAACTGAAATTACAGCGATACCATTTCCTCCCATTTTTCCAATCAAAAGAAACTTGTTATCAGGAGTAAATATGGTGCCTCTAAGACAGTTGCTGCAATCATGATCACGATTTACAACCCTATCAAAATCATTCTTTACCTGATAATCAATAATACAATGGGCGGTATATCGGAAATCCATGGGATTGTTGGAGGATATATCAATAATACCTACGGTATTATCTCCCCAGTGGGTGACGGCTAAGTATTGGTTATTTGGAGATGATGCGACCATTTTGGGCAATGGTCCGGTTGGCATCACACGCACTATTGAATCATACTCTGTATCTATAATGGCGATAGCTGACGGAGATACGGCATTTTTATCAAAATTTCGTCGGTAATAACTGACCCATAAATATTTGCCATTATGAGACAAACAACTTTCTACAGGCTTGCCTTTAAAATGATTTTTAGATTCTGGTCCCCCCATAAACGCGTATCCAAAAACAGTAGTTTCGTTATTTTTAAAAATGGTGCTATTGGCACGACCAAATGAGTGATGAATGACTTTAATTCTTTTTAAGGATTCACTATCATATACCGAGGTTGCATAACCTTCAAGTGATTGAATGTAAAATTTTTTACCATCCCTAGAAAAGGTGACAGATTTGGGAGAATGAATACTCCTATCATAGATATCTTTGGAATTGGTTGGATTTGAATTATAGTGTTGAAAACGAGCAATAAGCTCCAGATATATGCTATTCTGTGGTGTAGATTTATCACCAATGTTGAGTCGGACAATTTCTGATTGAGCTAATGATAACTCAGATAGAATAATAACAATGACGAAATAAAAAAATCGGATCATGAGGGGGAATAGGTTTAATTTACAAGGTTATTGATGTGCAATATATAGGATGCTTTACTAGTACTATCTTTAATGTGTACAGATACATCTTGGTCTTTAAAATCTGCTAGTTCAATGGTTAAATAGTCATCTCCATCAAGATTTTCTTCCCGAATAAGTTTGCCGTTTTTATCCAAGATTTTCATATATCCGTACACAAAATAAGGATATGTAATTAACCAAATTGGTTTTTTGATAGCACTATATTGATTGTAATTTAATAGGCTAGGAGCTAAAATAAAAAATGCATCTCGATTGTATGAATTATTGAACATAGAATCCATTGTTATTTGTGCAAGGTGTCTTAAATCGGAGTTTTCAATGCTGTCTGATGAGAGATATTCATTGTAAGTTAACCAAATTGATTCGTTGCTCTCATTATTATATTCCATGCTTAGTATTTTAATTAACAGGTATATATAGCGGGTATGTTCGTTCAATTTATGGTATGCAAATTCTTCATAGTTTAGGTCAATATTTTCATAAGTTACGTCCATCAAGTCATATTCAATATACTCATGATCAACTCTATTGAAAATATTTGTTATTTTGGATTGATCATAATTTTCCATAGCCAGTAAATATTGATACATCATAAAATTATCCAATCCCAATATTTTCCACATTGGATCAATAGAATCATCGTAGAAATCGTCATTTAATTTAGTACTATCATATTCATCAAATGCATCAGGACTGAGTCCTAGCAAGCTGTCTTCTATCTGTTTTTCTTCTTTCTTAATTTGATTATATCTTTTTTCTAGTTCTTTATAAAAAATAGAGGAGTTAGTGGTCTTATTATCATATCCAATTGCATTGATAAGTGCAAATTTGTTTATAAGCTTAACCGATGGATTAAACATATATTTCGTCATGGTTTTACGCCATTTTATGTTCCCGGATTTGTGTCCGATTTTTTGAATCAATGGGTCATTAATGATTTTCCAAAATTGAATAGAGGTAGGAGATAATTGAGCCATTGAGCTAGGAGATAAGCATACTAAATAAGTGAGTATGCTCATGAATAAGATTATTTTCTTTAAGGACATGGTTGATGGAATAGCAAGTTACGTGTTGTGCAAAAATTATAACTTAAATAAATACAATATTATTATAAAATATACGACGAGAGAATATCTAATAAAATAGATTTTGCTGATGTAGTAGAGAAGGTACAGGTTTATTTTAAAATAAACTACTTTAGTTGGGTATCATTCATACGCTCAATACTAGCTTGTTCTAAAGCTAAATGTATCAATTTTGTGATGAGTTCCGTGTAGGGTATTCCTGAGGCTTCCCATAATTTTGGATACATACTAATATTCGTAAACCCAGGAAGCGTATTCACTTCATTTACCCATATTTTGTTATCGGGGGATACAAAAACATCAACTCTTGCCATACCTTTACAACACAGTGTTTTGTAAGTTTTAATAGCTATATTTTGTATATTTTTTTGAACGTCTGAATTTATATCAGCGGGAATTCTGGTTTTTGATCCTTGTGCATCCAGGTATTTTGCTTCATAGGAATAAAAAGAATGATTTTCTGTCATTGTGATAACTTCTCCTACCTTTGAAGCACTTATATCATGGTTACCTATGATAGCACACTCAATTTCTCGTCCTGAAATATTTTGTTCAATAAGTACTTTTTGGTCATAGCGAAAGGCTAAATCAATAGCAGCCTCAAATTCGTGTTTTGTAGTCACCTTACTAATACCTACAGATGATCCCAAATTGGGTGGTTTCACGTACATAGGCATGCCAAGCTTTTCCAGAGCAAATTCAAACTTAATTTGATTTCGTTCTGATTTCAGATAGGAAAGAAACGGGGCATTGGGAATTTGAGCTTCATTTAATAGTCGCTTTGCAACTTCTTTATCAATACACAATGCAGAACCTATAACACCTGAACCAACGCAAGGTATGTCCAAGATTTTAAGCAAACCTTGTAAGCTGCCATCTTCTCCATTTGTTCCGTGCACAATAGGAAATGCAACATCTACTCGGCCGATACTTTTCTGTGTTTTTTGTAGGATGATTTTATGCTCATGAGCACCCGGAGATAGACTTATGATGTGATCATTGGGAAGAACATGCTTTTCTGAATCTAATTCGGTCTGAGTTTTCAAATACCAAGTTCCATGCTGATCTATACCGATTGGAATAATGTTAAATAGTTGAGAATCAATAGCACGAGCAATATTTCGTGCAGAGAGAATAGAAATTTCGTGCTCTGTTGAATTTCCACCAAATAGGAGTATAACGTTTGTTTTAGTCATGCATTTAAACTACAGATACGAATAACATGTTTACCGCACAAATATTATTCACTTGCTACAAACAAGGTGTCTTTTTTAGTGCGCTATTCGATTATAAAATTCTTCGGCTTGGTTCCCATAAAGCCATCTGACTACATTGTTTTCCCAAATTTCTTGATGCTGAGTGGTATTGATTAAGTCTCTTTTTAAGGCGAGGTCTAGTAATTTTCCAGGATAGCTGCTTTGAGCATCACTTTCCATCTCGCCCAGAGGGTAAGGATCATCCAACCCCAAAATAATTTGATCGGTGGTTTTTAATCTTTTTACCATCACTTCAAATGAAATGGTATCATGCACTAACGTATCAAAATAGATATTGGGATGACCAACAGCTTTACTGGGTCTGTTTTTCCCTTCAAATAAATCGGGTCTGCCGTCAAAACCATGGGTTCTTCTTCCTAGATTGATATGATTTAATTGCCCTCCATGAGCAAAACAAGTTCGAATATTAGGGTATTTATCATAGTAACCATTGAGCGTATAAAAGTGATAGGAATCCGCACATTGAGCTAACATCCAAACCAGATGAAATCGCCATGATATATTTTCTAAATGAATAAATTTTTCACCATCGTAGGGATGTACTTCAATAGCCAAGCTGTATTTATTTGCTAATTCTAAAATGGGTTCTATTTCTGGATTAAAAATTCCTTTCCAATTACCAGCGGTATCTAAATAGTGTGTGGGTAGGCAAAGTACTTTCAGATTAAGTTTCTCTACACAACGTTCTATTTCCCACAGAGCCCCATCTACAAAACCAGCATGGATAACAAAACCTGAGGTAAACTTTTGGGGATAGTCCGCTTGAATTTGGGCGTTAAAATCATTTTGAAAACGCAGGGCCTGTTTCATATCATTTTGAGTCAGACCATTGCCATACAATTGAGATAGATTAAGAATGACAGCATGATCAATGTTGTTTTTATCCATCCAAGCTAATTTTTCATTTAAGAAAAAACTTTCAGATGTAATAGGACGTTCCCAATTTTTTTGCCGCATGAACGAACGATCATCATCAATCCAGAAAATTTCTTTGTCTTTCATAAAAGCAGGGATTTGTTGGGGGTAGGGTAACAAATGAGAATGACCGTTTATTTTCATGGAGATAAATGCTATTGCAAAACAAAGGTATAGAAAATAGGGTAAAGGGAGATTTAGGTGGATGAATTATTTTCAGGATCATCGTCAATGATATCTGACATATCTTCAAGCAATTCTATAGTTTCAAGATTGGGCAATTGTTCTACTTTTTTTAATTTAGAGAGCATCATTTTGGTGCGTGTACCTACGAGCTTATCCAATTCAACGTTGGCTTCTGAAATTTTCTTTTGTGTTTTTTCAAGAACACCACCAAATTTACCAAATTCTGTTTTAACAGCGCCTAAAATCTGCCATACCTCGCTGCTTCTCTTTTGAATTGCAAGCGTTTTGAACCCCATTTGTAAACTGTTGAGCATGGCTGCTAAAGTTGTAGGACCGGTGATGATAATTTTATTTTCACGTTGAAGAAAAGCTACCAGTTCAGGTTGCCGCACAACCTCAGCAAACAATCCTTCAATCGGCAAAAACATAATACCAAAGTCAGTCGTATTGGGTGGATCTATGTATTTGGACTGTATATCTTTAGCAAATTTTTTGATGCTTTTTACTAAATTTCGGTTTGCCAGTTCGATAGCTTCAGACTCACCTGTATCGTATGCAGTCTGTAATCGCACGTAATCTTCTTGAGGAAATTTTGCGTCTATGGGTAAATAAATCGGTTTACCCTCCGTATCCTTCCCGGGGAGTTTAATGGCAAATTCCACATGGTCATTGGACCCTGATTTTGTTTTAACATTGGTTTCGTATTGTTCTGGTGCCATGATTTGTTCAAGAATATTCCCCAATTGTATTTCGCCTAAGACACCTCTTGTTTTCACATTACTTAAAACTTTTTTAAGATCGCCAACGCCACTTGCCAAATTTTTCATTTCTCCTAATCCGTGCTGAACTTCTTCAAGACGTTTACTGACCAATTCAAAGGATTGACCCAATCTTTCTTCTAAGGTTTTGTGAAGTTTCTCATCCACAGTTTCTCGCATCCGTTCTAGTTTGGATTCAGTAGTTTTTATCAACTCGTTTTGTTTGACAGCCATGGCCTCAAATTTTTCTTTCTGAAGCGTATTGAACGCGGCAACGTTATGATTGAACTGATCGCTAAAATTCTTTAATGATTGGGTAAGTTCCTCCCGATCATATTTTGCTTTTTCATTTATTTTCTCACTGATTTCGGTTAGTTTTTCTTCTAGTTTTTGGGTAAGTGAGTTTAGTCCATTGGAGAGTTCTTCTCTATTTTCTTTCAATGAAGAGGCAAGTTCTAATCTGTTTTCTTTGAGCTCTCCTTGCAATATCAAGCGGATTTCATCAATCATTGATTTCCCTGGAGGTGTTTTGCTTTTCAGCAGTAGTATTATGATACCAATTAAACATAATGATAATAAAACTAGTGCTATAAGAAGGGTAGAATCAGCCATACATTTACAAAGGTGTACAAACATTTTAAAACAGAGAATAAAGAATGTTCTAAAAATTTGACCTTATTGAGGAATATATATTTATGCTTTTAAAATTATTAATTTTTAAAGTGAATTTTTTAATATCAAATTTTAAGTATACCATTGAATTATAAGCACCTCAAATGATTCATCAGCGATTAAGAAAACATATTTTGTCAATCCTTTTTCTGTGTATGGCGATAGAAATACATGCACAAAATTATGTAGACCTTTTCTCAGTTGAATATGCGGGCACACCTGAGGTTGGTTTTGACTCATCCGATCATACTACGTCACTAAAAACCCTTCAGACAGATTTACTTATCCCTTTGGTTGTCAATGCGAAAACTACGGTTTTGACTGGACTTACTTATGAAATGAATTCAGCTTCGTTTGATTCTAACCGAAAAAAAGAGCAGCTTCACGGACTTACGTTAAAATTGGGGCTTCATCTAAAACATGATTCAATATGGAGTGGGACGTATTTTTTGTTGCCTAAACTGGCCTCTGATATGCAATCGATTTCTAATCGTGATTTTCAAATAGGAGGGGCTGTACTGATGAAAAATACTCGATCAGATCATTTCAATTATTCATTAGGAGTCTATGCTAACCATGAGCTTTTTGGATGGTTTGTGGTGCCTATGATTGGATTTTATTACTTAAACCCAACAGAAAAAATTGAAATTAAAGCTACATTGCCTTTGATGTTTGACGTAAATTTTAACCCATGGAATCGAGTAAAATTGGGGTTTAATTACAAGGGTCAGGTTAGGAGTTATCAAATGAACACCCATACCAATCCTAAACTAAATCCGTATATGGCCAAACAATCAAATGAAATATATAGTTATTTGGTTTATAAAATAAACAGGATTCATCTACAATTCGGTGTTGGCCATTCTTTAGGGCGGTCCTACCTCATGTATAATGAGAAAGTACAGTGGGCCATGCCACTTGTGTATTTTGATGACGCTAGAACGTCCCTTAATAGCAGTTTTCAGGATAGTTGGTTAATTAAATTTTCTTCTTTTTATAGATTTAGGCTATAGTTTTTTTTAATAAAAATAAATACTTAAAATTGCACTTTAACAATAAAAAATTATGACAAAAATTAAACAATTTACAGCAATTTTATTTCTATCAGCTATTCTAGTTAGCTGTGGTGGAGGAGTTTCAAGCATGGACATGAACGATGTGAAATCTATGGAAGGTGCTTGCGAAAGAGATGAGGCTAAATTAGAATTACTTGAAAGAAAATTAGAGATTTTAACAGAAATGGACGGAAAAGTAGATGCAGATGTTTCTCAGAGTACTTGGGATGAATTAACTTTGATAGCTACTAAAGTTAATAAAATTTCCTCAATGCACAGAGAAGACAGTTATGATAATGGAGAAGAAACTGATTATGGAAAAGATTTGGATAAATGCCCATCAAAAGAAAAAATTGATATGGTAAAAAAACAGATTGGAGAAGTTGGGAGCAAAAGATCAGACAAGTCTGATGCCTACGAAAACAAAGTAGATTAATACGCAAAATTTACTTTTATCCTACAAAAAAACCACATTCATTAGATGTGGTTTTTTTTTGTATCATTTTTTCTATGAAAATCCTGAGAAAATTTTAACCAAACAATCAGAATATAATTGATGTTTTGGTAAGATATGGTGTATAATACAACCCGAACAGATCCTAACATAGACGCTGAGGTCAATCTTTTGGTTGGAAAACCTTTTGGCCTGTGGCATAAAATCAAAAATGGACGTATAGGGTCTGAACCATTTATCATTCAACAAGCAAGCCCATCATTTGCAATCAATCTGGATTGTAATTCATACGAACGAAAATGCAATATGGAGTTAAGACCTTCCGGTATTATTGTTCACTTCAAAAAAAAATATACAAGTTTCATGTGGCCTATACCGTTTCATCACTTGACTATATACTCGGCCGCATCAGTGATTTCTATATATCAACATACTGATTTCTTAAAATTGGCACCACATATACCCACCAAAAATTCCAGTCCTTTCCTACAGAAACTTTTGAAATCCAAGACCCTTCATTCACAACAATATACTTTTCAATAATGGTATCATGTAAAAAGTGAGTAAAGTTTGCATAATTTATTTTCTATTTTAATAGTAATACTATTATATTTGCATTACAAAATTTCGTAAGTCATAAATTCACTAAAATTGAAATTTAACTCATAAAAATCATGAAAAATACAATCAAATTACTCCTTATTGTCTTTGCATTAAGTGCAGTTACATTTACCTCTTGTAAAAAAGAAGATTTTAAAAATATTATTGAAAAAATCAAAGAAGGAGATAAAGATAAAGGAGATAAGGACGGAGATAAAGATGACAAGGATAGAGATAAAGGAGATAAAGATAAAGGAGATAAGGACGGAGATAAAGATGACAAGGATAGAGATAAAGGAGATAAGGATAAAGGACGGGGAGGACGAAATAATGATAAAGATTCTACAAGAAGAAGATAAAATTTTAAATTTTTACATGAAGGTCATCAATCAGATGGCCTTTTTTTTTGCCTAAAATACGCATAGAAAGTGTCCATTTTAATAATGTGAGGGAAGCTAATTGCAGAGAGAAATATAAAAAATGTACCGATGTATGACCCCCAATTATCTCCAATCACGAACCACATTCCTAAAAATAATCCATAGGCTCCAACACTATATATAGCTGCTTTTTTCCATAATTCAAGAGAGGTTACCTTAAAATGTTGTCGGATGTGATTCCATCCTAATAAACTGTGTTGAAAAATAAAGTATATCCCGAATGCTTGAAGAAGCGGAAGTTGAATAGCCAATAACAAAGAAAAACTAACCACACACATTCCCCATATTTGATGTACTACTCCTAGTGTTAAACAAGTACCTAATGCGATGTATGCAATTTCAATCCACAACGACTCGGAAATAATACCTGATTTTTGTGTAAAGCTCGATATAGACAAATCATTTAATATTTCGGATAATTCTTGTGGGTGCCCCAATAGTATTCCCAAGAAAAATAAAGTACCCCACAACCAAGTATATTTAGAAGTAATTTTCCATTCAGTAAAATCTGCCTGTGCAAAATGATAAATGGAATAGGCTAAAAAAAACAATAATGCTACTACTGGACTAATAAGCCACACAATAATGATGATTGAACTCTGTCCAAGATAGCTTACTATAAATGATAATCGAATTTTTTCATTAAACTGGTTATTTTCTAATATATGGTCTACAGCTCCATGAGGGATACCCAGTATGAGTAATCCTAAAAATAGGGTAGTATTGCTTAAGTAACCAATACCAAGTCCATTGAAAATAAGAAATAACAAAGTGATAAAGAAGGGAATAAGCACACTTTTTTTAATCCTATCAATACTCATGATATCATAAAAAGCGGCATTCAAAAAAGGTTTCCATTGTAAAGAGTAAAAAATTTTAATTTCATCTTGAATGGAAGTTCTTTCATCTAAAAATTTCAAAATATTGGTGGCCTTTATCGAATCAAATAGTCTTTCAAATATAGGTTTGCCAATATGTGGTGTTCTGCTCAGTATATGAAGTAATAGGCGATCATAGAATGCAAATCGATTTTTTCTTCTTTGATAATCAGATGGGGTAATCGTATCTATGCCCGATTTAATTTGATCGGCAATTTTTTGAGCATCTATTGCCATAGAACGAAAAGCATATCCAGTACTTGGTTTTACATGTCCAGCTCGAGATCCCATGTTCCTGACCATTGGATTATTCTCAAAAGGTAGTTTAGCATTAGTCATTGGAATGCATCCTATTTCTACATCAGTAATATGGTAACTACCCATTTTTTGCAGGTATTTTTTTAGCAAATGATCTCCCTCACTACGTTGCATAATTTCTTTTCCAAAACGAGTAACTTCAACCAATGCAGATGTTGAGCTAAATGGCAGTACATATACAAATTGTGTAGCATTGTCTTGTGGAACACTAAAATCCATCATGGTAAATGAGTTTGTATCAAATGTATCAAACTCAGTTTCAATTTGCCAACCTATAAAACTTTGATTAATAAAATACTCATGTTTTTGGAGGGGTTCTGTCTTTGGTGGTCGACAATCAAAAATGTACTTTGGTTTGTATTCAATATGCTCAATCCATACAGATTCTAATGATTCATGAATACTCACCGTATTTTGCAATACAATACCCTGGTGTTCAGAAATAATACGAAGTGTATTTTGGTACAATGTCAAGCTAGAAACATGATAATATATGAGCGGATGAAGATCTTGCTTTTTACCATTAAGAATTACACTTGCCCATTCTTTATCTATAAAATCTTTTGGTATTATATTTTTTACCTCATCAGAAGTCGCCCAAAAACAATATGTTTTGTCTTTCTTGTTTTTTTGTTTTGGCTCAAGAATTATGATTTTTTTTTCATCCAATAACCCCTTTTTTTCAAGTTCAAGAATTAGCAAACAATTTGAGGCTCCTAAACCTACAAATAAGTAATCAATGGTATGTTTCTCTTTTTTCAATTTGGGTAGTTATTTTATGATTTGAGTATCATATTTCATCTAATTTTAAATAAATTAATTTATTTTTTGGTAAATATATCTACTTTTTTTTAAATCAAATTTTAGATTTTTTAATTTGTGTTTCATGATTTTAAAAAAAGACTAAACAATAATATTAAATACCTGATTGTTAGGTTATTATGTTTGAATTTAATTTAAATTATTTGTCTGAAAATTCAACTTAATTTTCAGGTTTTTTGTTCTTAAAATGAGCTGTATCAACCATTTAAGTGTTAACAACTATTAAATTGCAATGAACAAATTATTTATTAAATATGTTATATTGTCAACGTTTAACAATAAATTATTTAAAATTATGTTTTTAGAATTTTACAAAATCCCCGTAGATGATCCTGTCGCGATTACTTTTTTCATGGGTTACATTGCGATGTTTGCGGCATCTATTTTCTTCTTTATTGAAAGAGGAAGTGTGGACGGGAAATGGAAACTTTCATTACTCGTTTCAGGTTTAATTACTTTCATTGCAGCAGTTCACTACTACTACATGAAAGATTTTTACGTGGTAACACGTGAAACTCCAACAGCTCTTCGTTACATTGATTGGACTTTAACAGTACCTTTAATGTGTGTTGAGTTTTATTTACTTACTAAGGCAGCTGGTGCTAAGTCTAGTCTTTTATGGAAGTTAATTGGTGCTTCTGTATTGATGCTAGTAGCTGGTTTCATTGGTGAAGCTTTCAGTGATGGTAGCACTGCTCACTCTGTTAAGTGGGGTGTTATTTCTACTTTAGGTTATGTTTACATTCTTTACACTGCATGGTATGGTGAAGTTGCTAATTTAGCTGCTTCTAGCGGTAATGACGCTGTTAAATCAGGTGTTAGAGCTTTAGCATGGTTTGTATTAGTTGGATGGGCTATCTATCCAATTGGTTACATGTGTATGCCAGGTGGTTGGTTGAATACATCATCTTTAGAATGGGATTCATCAAACGTAGATTTATTCTACAACATTGCAGATGCTATCAACAAAATCGGTTTCGGTTTGGTAGTATACTCTATTGCTACTTCTTCTTCTAAAGAAGCGTAGTTAATTCTAACTTAAAATATCCAGAGGGTGCAGTTTACTGCACCCTCTTTTTTTTTGTAAAAAAATGTGATGTCATTCGATTGTGTTCTTTATATTGTTAAAACGTAACTTGATAATTAAAATATCTGAGAAGGCACTTTATGCAACCTAAGTTTTTAACGAACGCACTAGATTTCTATAATCCAAGTTTTACTACAGAGGTAGTATGTACTTTTTATGATGTAGGTATAGAAGCTGGATTTCCATCACCTGCAGATGACTTTACAGAGCTTAGTATTGATATTAATAAAGAGTATATCAAAAATAGAGATACAACATTCTTTGCTAGGGTAAATGGGCACTCTATGAAAGATGTAGGCATATTTGATGGAGATCTTTTAATTATTGATAAAAGTATAGAACCTTCAAATGATAAAATTGCTATTTGCCAGATAGACGGCGACTTTACGGTAAAAAGAATCAAAATAGAGTACGATACTATTTGGTTAATTGCAGAAAATGAGGCTTATGAGCCCATTAAAGTTACTGCCGATAATGAATTAATGATATGGGGAATTGTTGTTGCTTCGATCAAAAAGTTCTGATGTTTGCTTTAGTTGATTGCAATAATTTTTACGCCTCTTGTCAACGTGTTTTTGAGCCTCATTTAAATCATAAACCAGTGGTTGTATTATCAAATAACGACGGCTGTGTAATAGCGCGAAGTAATGAAGCAAAAGCATTAGGTATACCTATGGGAGCTCCGGCATTTGAATTAAAAAAAATAATCAATGACCATCAGGTATATGTTTACTCGTCTAATTTTGCTCTTTATGGAGATATGAGTGCCCGTGTAATGAATTTATTGGCCAATTATACTCCATCTATTGAAGTATATAGTATTGATGAAGCTTTTTTGAAATTAGATGGGTTTGATTTATACGATTTAAATACTTACGGAAAAACCATTCAGCAAAAGGTAACCAGAGGTACAGGAATACCCATTAGTGTGGGCATAGCACCTACAAAAACACTCGCCAAAGTAGCCAACAAAATTGCTAAAAAATATCCGACCTATACCCAAAGTTCATACCTTATTAATACAGAAGAGAAACGGATTAAAGCCCTAAAATGGACATCCATTGAAGATGTCTGGGGAATAGGAAGACGATATGCTAAACGTCTCAAAAATAGGGGCATATATAACGCATATCAGTTTACACAACTATCTGACGATTGGGTTAAAAAGGAAATGAGTATTGTGGGTTTACGATTAAAACATGAACTGCTGGGGAGACCCGTATTGGATTTAGAAATCAATCAACCTAAAAAAGCCATTGCCACCACACGATCTTTTGAAAAGATGTACACTCAATGGGAGGAGATATCCGAACGGATAGCCACATTTACAGCATCATCTGCAGAAAAATTACGCAAACAAAATAGTCAGTGTAACTTGGTGATGGTTTTTGTAAGGACCAATTACTTTAGAAAAGATCAACCGCAATATTCTCGAAGTATTGTAGTTAAAACAGACCTGTCCACTTGTTCAAATATAGACCTGAATATCTGTGCCCAAAAAGGATTGAAAGCGATTTTTAAACCAGGATATCATTATAAAAAAGCAGGAGTGGTCCTAATGGGTATTGTACCGAACGAACAGACACAACTCTCTCTCTTTGCATCATCAAATCCAAAACATAAATTAATTATGCATGCAATGGACCGGATAAATCAATCATTGGGTCAAACCAAAATTATGTTTGCAGGACAATCGTTAAATAGAAAATGGAAAATGAAACAAGAAAAACTATCCCCTCGTTTTACGACTAAGTTTCAAGACATCATTAAAATAAACGTAGAATAACCTTTCTTTTTCTTCCTTAAATTTGTAGTCAATGATAATTAGAAGCAAGGCACCCCTTCGTTTAGGTTTAGCTGGTGGAGGTACAGATGTTAGTCCTTATGCAGACTTACATGGAGGCTCTATCCTTAATGCAACTATAAATATGTTTGCTTATACCACCATTATTCCTAAAAATGATGGAAAAATACACTTAGAGGCCCAAGATATAAACGCATTTGAAGATCTTGAAGCAACAACATATTTGGAACCAACAGGTACATTAGCATTACTGAAAGGAGTATATAACCGGATGGTAAAAGATTTTATAAAAAAACCACTATCATTTGAAATGTACACAAGTGTAGATGCTCCTCCGGGTTCGGGCTTAGGAAGTAGTAGTACGCTGGTTGTGAGCATTATAGGTGCTTTTGCAGAATGGTGCAATATACCTTTAGGAGAATATGATATAGCTCATTTAGCTTATGAGATAGAGCGAATAGATCTAGGACTTAATGGTGGAAGACAAGATCAATATGCAGCTACTTTTGGAGGGTTTAATTTTATGGAGTTCTATGCTAACGATAAAGTGATTGTAAATCCATTGCGAATTAAACAAAAATATGCAGCTGAATTAGAAAATAATCTGGTGCTGTTTTATATGGGAACAAATAGGGAGTCGGCAGGAATTATTGATCAACAAACCGCTAATATTAGTAAAAATAATATAGATGCTATTGAGGCAACTCATCGATTAAAAAATCAAAGTGTGAAGATGAAAGAAGTTATTCTAATGGGGAATATGAATGCAATTGGTGAAGTGATGCATTACGGTTGGGAATCAAAGAAAATGATGGCATCGGGGATAACCAATCCAGAAATTGATGCGATTTATGAAACAGCCATGCAAAATGGTGCAACTGGCGGTAAAATAAGTGGCGCAGGGGGAGGAGGATTTTTCTTTTTCTATTGCCCATCGGTATCTCGTATGGGACTGATAAAAAGTCTCGAAAAATTTGGAGTAAAACCTCAAAATTATAGTTTCACAAAAACAGGATTGTACACCTATACCTTATTGTAATGAAATTTGATGTAATCATATTAGCTGGGGGATTAGGTACACGTTTAGCCGCTGTCGTAAGTGATGTACCTAAACCTATGGCACCTGTTGCGGGTAAACCATTTATGGATCATATTCTGCACCGTTTACCACTAAAACATGTCGGGCATATCATTTTTGCTGTAGGACATAAGTCTGATAAGATTGAAGCCTATTACGGACACGATTATCAGAATATTCCTATACGATATTCGGAAGAAAAAGAGCCCTTAGGTACTGGGGGAGCTATCGGAAAAGCGTTACATTTAATGACTCAAGATACCGCTCTTATTTTAAATGGGGATACTTATTTCGATGTCAATTATGAAAGTTTTTGGCAGCAACATAGTATGGGTCAATCACCCATAACCATTGCATTAAAACAGATGCCATTTCCGGACCGATACGGTACTGTCCTCCTCGAATCAGACACTATTGTTCGATTTCAGGAAAAACAATCTAACCTTCCAACAGGATTAATCAATGGTGGATCATACTGGGTAAATAAATCCATCATTGAGTTATTACCCAGTACAGAAAAGTATTCTTTCGAAAATGAAGTTTTAGAACCCTTTGTAGAACGTCACTTAGTTCAAGGATATGTGAGCGAGGGCTTATTTATAGATATAGGTATACCAACCGATTATGAACGTGCACAAACTATCTTTGCCTAATCGTTCGGAGTGTAAATCGTACACTCTATTTATAGATCGAGATGGTGTAATCAACCAACCAATAATTGACGATTATGCTAAAAAACCAGAAGACTTTATCTTTTGTGAGGGTGCACTAGATGCACTAATTCAATTAAAAAAAATGATGGGTAGGGTGATTTTAGTGACCAATCAACAAGGTATTCAAAAAGGAGTGATGTCTGAAAAAAATTTGGAGGATGTTCATCTAAAAATGTACAATGCACTGAAATCTAACGTTGAATACTTTGATCTAGCCCTGTTTGCACCCTATCTTAAAGATCAAAATCACGCCTGGAGAAAACCAAATACAGGTATGTGCTTAAAAGCAAAAGAGTATTTCCCTGATATTGATTTTACTAAAGCGATAATGGTGGGAGATTCTCCAAGCGATATGGCATTGGCAGAACCGTTTAATGTATTGAAAGTTCGGATACGTAATAGTCAGTTTTCTTTTGATAATCAAGATTTTACATTTAATAGTTTAGCTGATTTTGTAACTAAACTGTCAAATTAATTTCTAGTCTAGCAACTAAACCAATACTTCCAACGTTTTATGTATTAGTATCCTATTTTTGTAAAGTAAATGTATTTCAGATTTTCATCCAAATTAATTTTACTACTTGTATTGGTATGGGGTAGTTTAACTTGTGATGCAACACATCTATTGGGGGGATACATGAACTATGAGTTCATCAATATCAATACAACAACAGGAGAATATCGCTATAAAATTACATTTCATGTCTATCGTGATTGTTCTGGAAATGTACAATTGGATGATAAAATTACATTAGGCGTTTATCTTAACGATAACAACAAGAGTCTGAATCAACAACCAGTTTTTAATTTAGTAACAAAGAAAAAAGTAAATCCTCCAGGCTCTATCGACTGTGATTTCTATGAAAAAAATGTATGTATTGAGTATGGATTATATGAAGGAATTGTATCGCTAAAACCCTATTCTGAGGGGTATCATATTACTTACACAAGGTGTTGTAGGAATGTCCAAAATAATATTATTCAAGATGGTTCTACTCCATCACAAGGCCAAACCTATTATTGCTTTATCCCTGCTACTGCATTGGAGAATAGTTCACCCTCATTTTATGGTGTTCCAAGTCCCTATATGTGTGTTAATGATACCAATTCATTTTTATTTGATGCTGTAGATAAAGATGGAGATAGCTTGGTATATCGCTTTATGCGTCCTTATCAGGGGGGGAGTTCGGCGAGTTCAAATCCTGCTCCTGCAGCTTCATTAGATACTCCTTTATTACGTTACAAAGCCGGATATACGTCAATCACTCCTTTTGGAGCAAATGGATATACCTTTATAGATAAGGAAACTGGCTACACCGAACTTTTTAGTAATCAAACTGGAAATTTTGTTGTGGGTGTAGAAGTGTTAGAATACCGAAATGGTCAACTACTCGGTAAAATTAGGATGGACCTACAAATTATGGTACTCAATTGTATAGCCAATACTATTCCTGATATCACATCATCGAAGGGTCAACGATTCACTATAGAAGCAGGTGAAGAGCTCTGCTTTTACGTTCGTGGTCAAGATCCTGATGATGACCAAGTAACCGTTTCTGCTAGAGGCTCTATTTTGAATACAATTCCTGGAACCAAAGCCACTTTTTCTGGGCCTTTACTAGATTTTGATTTGTATACCTATGAATTTTGTTGGACTCCCGATTGTGATGCAGCTCAAGATCAGCCGTATAATGTCTATTTTACAGCTGAAGATGATGGTTGTCCTCCTAAATTTAATTATTTAGATGTCAGTATAAAAGTTCTTCCTTTTGAAGGGGCCTCTCAGTTAATCGGGCCTACATTAGTATGTAAATACAGTACCCATAGTTATGAAGTAATCGATGGTCATGCAAACTCTACCTATGAATGGGAGGTATTTGATGGTAAGTTTATAGGTGATAGTACGATTAAAAAGGTCAATGTCTATTGGAAAGGCTCTGATTCAGGGGGAATGACTCCTTTTATTAGAGTTCGTGAGGTGAGTGCCAATGGATGTTTAGGAGATTGGATTCGACTCGACATAACCATTCAAGAAAGTCCTGAAATCCCAGTTATTATTGGAAAGGACACAGTATGTAAAGAAGATATTGGTCTGGTTTATTCAGTAAATGATAATCCGGGAAATTCATATTATTGGGAGACCCTTAATGCCTCCATCGGTATTCAAAATAAAAACAGTATAGAATTGTCTAGTTTTAGTATTCCTAATTTTAAAATTCGAGTTGCTGAAACGAATTCAATAGGATGTACCAGTGACACTGCTCAAATTGAGGTATATGTTATTGAACCTAATCCAACAATTACAGGTCCCACGATTGTGTGTCCCAATGCTTTAGATATTGTGTATACTGTAAGTGGTGTTAATGGATCCGTATATAATTGGACTATAGTTGGGGGTTCTCAATCTTCAGGTGGAAATTCAAATACGATAAGTGTTGATTGGGGTGATGAGGGTAGTGGACAAGTGTCGGTCACTGAAATCAATAAATTTGGATGCTTGAGTAATTTAATTACGCTCAATGTCGCCAAATCATATACATTAGGGAATAATAGTGTCCAAGGACCTTCTGAGGTTTGTGAATTGGAAAAAGGCAGTATTTATCAAGTGGATTCAGTACATGGAAGTGTGTATGATTGGACTATAATAGGAGGTAAGCAACAAAGTGGAGACTCATCATCATTGATAAGTATAGATTGGGGCATAGCAGGGTCAGCCAATGTACGAGTTGTACAACGTGCATATGATGCTAAAAATGATCGCTGGTGCGTAAGTCCTCCTAGCGAACGATTAATTGTAATTTTTCCTACACCTAAAGCAGATCAAATTTCTGGTTCTATGAAGTGGTGTCAATCTGACGATTCTGTCACTTATGTATTGAATGGTGAATCGACATCTACATATCTATGGGACATTGATGGAAACACAGATCCTATTGTGGGGCAAGGCACCTCAACCATCACAATATTCTGGAATCAACCTGGAGTGTTCAAGTTATCGGTGATTGAAACAAGTGAAAAAGGCTGTTCGGGAATTTTGGTAGATACATTGGTTACTATTCATCCAAAACCCTCGACTTCACCGCTTACTGGGCCAACGACCATCTGTCCAAAGAGCACACTTAATCATATGTATTCTGTAACTGGATACATTAATTCTGAATTTAACTGGACGGTTAATGGAGCCTTAAATTATACTGGAGATCCAACACCCACTGTCATTGTTGATTGGGATTTATCCCAACCAGAAGGTAATTTAGCTGTAGTGGAAGTTTCAGATCAAGGTTGTGCAGGAGATACACAACGATTAACAGTTAATTTTGATCTTTTAGCAATTGATTTGCGTTTTGTTTCTGTGGGTACACCCGATGATAGAGTTTTGGTAGATTGGCAAGTTTTAAATAATGCAAGCACATCCAATTTTGATATTAAAAAACGGGTGACAGGATCAATAAATTGGTCAAATACGGCAACAGTGAATGGCACGACATCACAGTTTTTAGACCAAGGTTTAAATACAGATTTAAATGCATTTGATTATCAAATATCTGCTCTAAATGGATGCGGAAATACGATATTATCTGAGATTCATACCACCATTTTATTATCTGGTGTTCAGGATGAATCGTTGAATGCAAATCTCATTTTTTTAGATTATGATGGTTGGGAAAATGGTGTTTCTGTATATGACTTGTTTCTAGAAGATAATGCCAATCCATTGAATCTAACACAACCTAATGTGTTAAGTAATACGACATTAGTTTCAATTCATGATCCCAAACAATACAAAAAATGTTTCAGAATTAAAGCACAGGAAAATGGTGGTGAGTTCACGGAATCATGGAGTAATGAAGTTTGTTTCTATTTTTTACCTACGGTATATGTACCCAATGCATTTACTCCCAATGCTGATAATTTAAATGACGGTTTTGGTGTAAAAGGTATTGCCATTAATGAATTTTCAATGAGCATATATAATCGATGGGGAGAGAAGATTTATCAATCCAATGATATTAATGAAAAATGGATGCCTACGTATTTAAATCAACCCATACAAGCAGGGACCTACATGTATCTGATTTCGTATACCGATTTTGAGAATAAATCCTATAGAAAAGCGGGAACGATTAACCTTATAAGATAATACTTGAGTACGTTATTTTTGACTCAACCGAACAATTTTTTTAGTTTCAAAAAAGGCTTCATTAAAATGATCTTTTAATGGATATTCATCCCATATTCTGCTGGGGTATTGGTGTAAAATATCCTCTTTTTCTGCGGATAAATCACCGCCTTTAATGAACAAATGCTGCCCCTTTGAATTCATGGCATTTTTAGTGAGTTTCACCAGTTTTAATGCTGGAGCTACTGCACGAGAAATAATACTATCGTGTTTTTGAGAGATGTCCTCAAAACGAGCGTTGGTAACGGTCACATTTTTTAATTCTAGTGATTGCAATACAGCTTCTACAACCTTTGTTTTTTTTCGTATACTATCTACCAAATGAAAATTAGCCAAGGGAAAAAGAATGGCTAATGGTATGCCGGGGAATCCTCCACCTGTTCCAATATCTAAAATCCATTCATCTGGCTTAAAAGTATGAATCGTAGTAATGGATAAAGAATGTAAGACATGGTTACAATAGAACTGATCCATGTCTTTTCTGCTAATCACATTTATTTTAGCATTCCATTCCGAGTATAGCGGGAGTAGCTGTTGAAACTGACTCTTTTGTTTATCTGTTAAATCAGGAAAATAACGGTGGATTAATTCCATGTTTTAGGTTTTATAAAGATACGAATAACACTAAAAAATAACAAATAGATAGTAAAGAGTATATCATAATAGGGCAAAAAATAGGCAATTTTTTTATGTTGTATATGCAGTGCAAATGGACCCATAATTATCCATTGAACAAACCATTTAATCAGAATTATACTGAGGGTTACATACCAAAGGGGTGGAAATAAAACGAATAATAGGACTCCACCTATAAGCCAAAGCATTTGTATTAGTGCATAAAAACCTAAAAGGAATTTGAATTTCAAGACATAGAATGATCCAGTAGATAGGTGTCTTATTTTTTGTTTGAACCAGGATACTAATGATCTTGGTCCATCTGAATATACCAATGCTTGTTTATCTGTACAGGCTGTTACTTTTGAGAATTGAGCAACTTCTTGGATAAATAAGTCATCATCCCCAGACATGATATGCTGATGATTTGCAAAACCTTTATTTTTAAAAAATACCGATTTCGTATATCCCATATTACGACCTACTCCCATGTAGGTTAAATTTCGTTGTGTATATCCAATATACTGATTAGCAGTATGGAAGGTTTCGTAGCTGATGCATGCACCCAATATAGAGTTATTGGTTCGTAATGGAGCAATGCCTACTACCACGTCATGTTTTTCAAATTGATTAGCCATTGAAGTAATCCATTGATTAGAAACAGGGCTGCAGTCTGCGTCGGTAAACAAAAGATGTTCGTGTTGAGCAGCTTTAATTCCAAGGGTAAGTGCAAATTTTTTTCCTTTTTTATATTGTTCTTTTAATTCAATTTGAACGACTTTAAGATTTGAATATTGAAGCATCATTGCATCTAATGCTTCTTTGGATCCATCAAAACTCCCATTGTTTACGACTATAATCTCAAAGTTAAGATAGTCTTGATTCAGCAGATGTGGCAGATTTTTAATTAAATTATCTTTTTCATTTCGGGCAGCTATAATTACCGAGATAGGAGGAGTAAAACTAGATTTTTTAGGAATTTGTTTTTTAATTCGGAACAGTAAAATCCAATAAAAAATAAGGATTAATGATGCCGAACCTAAGACCGTAAATAAAATTACATTGAAAGTGTTGAACAGTTCAATCATATCAAAAAATCAATTTATTATCGAGTATAATTGGCTTCAAGGTTAGTCATAAAATTTGGAATAGTCTTAATATAAAATCCTCATTGTTATAATTAATTATTTTAGTAAAAAAGATATTGAGAGTTCAATAAAAGTTTATTTTTGCAGTCCTTTTGGTGGGATGGGTGAGTGGCTTAAACCAGTAGTTTGCTAAACTGCCGTACCTCTCAAGGGTACCCCGGGTTCGAATCCCGGTCCCACCGCCAAAGGTTATGTTCTGTACAAACCCACAATGGTTCCATAGCTCAACCGGATAGAGCAACGGTTTTCTAAACCGTAGGTTCCAGGTTCGAGTCCTGGTGGGATCACTAAAGTACACCTCGGGGTGTAGCGTAGCCCGGTTATCGCGCCTGCTTTGGGAGCAGGAGGTCGCAGGTTCGAATCCTGCCACCCCGACATTGATTATCAGACAAATAGAGTCTCGCTTAACGGCGGGACTTTTTTATTTGCACACAATTTGCATAAAATAACGTTTTAATTGATCAGTTCAACACATGAAAGTGCTAGACTTAATAAAATCACTTTTCACTAATTAATCATTGATTGAATAAGAAAAGATATCAGGGGATATTAGCGACGTTCCTTATCGAAAATACCTGACTTAATTATTGTACCTCTAATATCAATAACCTGTATGTTTTATATAAATATATTATATCGTTGCTGCCCGTTGTATGCGATCTTGAATAGCCCTTCCAATACCTATTGGTTTGATAGGTTGAATTAAAATGCAATCGGATGAGTCTGCATCGGCTATACGAAGGATGGAAAAAAGCTGATTAGCTATTTCTCCTAAATGATACGTTTCCGATAAAAAATATGATGTGCCATTCAACGTATCCTTTGGTTTTTCATAGTACAAAATAGAACAGGTTGTTTGTGGATTATTTCGGATATACTCATCAAATGAATTTACAATGTACAAAGGCTTATGCGTAGCGTAATGCCGTTTGAGTTGACCAGGTGACTGAATAGTTGCAGGGGTATGCGGAAGGATAGGAAGTCCAGTTTTATGAGTGATTGCTTCTTGAGATACCCCACCTTCTCGAAGGATAACTACTCCGCCTTCTTGAATGCAAACGATGGTGCTTTCTACACCTACGGCACATTCTCCACCATCCAATATATATTCAATTCGATCACCAAGGCCATGTTCTACATGGTTTGCAGTGGTTGGACTGACAGTATTTGACACATTTGCACTGGGGGCAGCTAATGGGAAAGATACCGACTGAAGAAGTTGAAGGGTCAGCGGATGATTGGGCACCCGGAGAACAACTTGGAGTGAACCTGCTGTGATAATATCTGGAATCATCTCATTTTTGGGCAATAAAATACTTAATGATCCCGGCCAAAAGTGACGAGCCAACTCTTCGGCTGCTTTTGGAAAATGAGTCACATATTTTTTAGCGGCATCGAGGCTTGGTACATGCACAATCAGTGGATTGAAATGGGGTCTATTTTTAACACTATATATTTCAGATACAGCTCGAATATCCAATGCATTGGCGGCCAATCCATATACCGTTTCGGTGGGTATCGCAACGACTTTTCCATCAGCCAAGAGTTGGCTAGCTGTGGCAATGTCTTTTCCGATCATGGATTAATTTCTTTTTAAATCAAATTTGTCAATTTTGTTATACAAATGACTTCGCTGAATATCTATTTCAGCCGATGTTTTGGCAACATTCCAGTTGTTTTTTTTCAGCTTCGCATCAATAAACATTTTTTCAGCATAGTCTTTAAAGTCTTGGAATCGACTAAATTCATTGATAGCATCAATGGTTCCCGGTTTTTTCTTCCCATTATTCGCATAAAGTTGAATGTCTTCTTCGGTAATTTTTTGATCACAAAGAATAACCAATCGCTCAATAATATTGCGAAGTTCACGAATATTTCCGCTCCAGAATATAGATTTGAGTCCCTCCATAGCTCCAGCAGTGATCTGCTTTTTTTGTATTCCGTTATCTTGGCAAATATCCTCCATAAATTGGTCAGCAAGTATAGGAATATCCTCTATACGTTCGTTTAAAGTGGGGATGTGTACCACTATTACTGATATACGATGATAAAGGTCTTCTCTGAAATTACCATCTTCGATTTCTTGCATGAGGTCTTTGTTGGTGGCTGCAATAATTCGAACATCTACTTCAATATCTTTTTCACCACCCACACGGGTAATTTTATTTTCTTGAAGTGCTCGAAGTACTTTAGCTTGAGCAGCTAAACTCATGTCACCAATTTCGTCAAGAAATAATGTGCCTCCAGAAGCCTTTTCAAATTTGCCTAATTTTTGTTTGATAGCCGAGGTAAACGAACCTTTTTCATGACCAAACAGTTCGCTTTCAATCAATTCTCCCGGGATTGCCGCACAATTGACTTCAATAAGAGGCTTATCTGCTCGATTACTTTTTTCATGTATCCATCGAGCGACCAATTCTTTACCTGTACCATTTTCTCCAGTTATTAAAACACGAGCATCGGTTGGTGCCACTTTCTCGATGGTTTTTTTGATTTTTTTTATGCTAGGTGAGTCACCAAGAATCGCACGTGTTTTTGTAATTTGACGTTTGAGAACTTTAGTTTCAATGACTAAATTGCTTTTATCAACGGCATTTCGAACGGTAATGAGTAGCTTATTTAAATCAGGGGGTTTATTGATGAAATCAAATGCCCCTTTTTTAGTTGCTTCAATAGCTGTTTCTATGGTGCCGTGTCCCGAAATCATAATAAATGGAAGCTCTGGAGCGATAGATTTCGCTCGTTCCAAAACCTCAATACCATCTAATTTGGGCATTTTAATGTCTGAAAGAACAGCATCGTAATTGAATTTTTTTAAGAGTGATATAGCTTTTTCACCATCACTAGCTTCTTCAATTTCGTATCCTTCATATTCTAGTATTTCGCGAAGTGTTTCTCGTATGCTTTCTTCGTCATCAACAATTAGTATTCTGGCCATATTTTCTAATTCATTTTTTTTTAAAAAAGGCAAAACTATAAGCCGGGTTCTGTCTCTTCGCCAAGGCGAATGAGCTTATCATTTATCTATGCAACCTACCCTCTACAGCATCTTGAATAAACAAGCATTAGAACGAGTAGCTCTAAATCTGTAGTTTACTTGGTTTTACAACATGTAAGGTTTGTACCGAATGAATATTACTATTCAAGCGTGTGAGCTCTTACCTCACTTTTTCACCCTTATTCGCCAAAGCAAACGGTTATTTTCTGTTACACTTGCTGTTGTATTCGTTTTTCAACGCATACACCCTTTGTTTCCAAAGGTACATTACTCTATGTTGCCCGGACTTTCCTCAAATGAACATACATCCACCCGCGATAAGCCGTTTTGCCTTCACAAATGTATAGTTTTTTAAACGCTTATAGAACACTAGGTTTATTCACGTGATATGAACAAGATTAGATTTATGTGTTTATAGAAGAATCATATTTTTGTTTCACTGTGCTTACGAGATAACCAAGTAATGTTTTATTTTCATAGATGATGTATGCTGTATGTATGTTTTAGTAGGTATAAAAAAATCACCAAAGCAATATTTTGTTCATGATTGGTGATTTTTAAATTATGGAATAGAGCAACCCATTATAGGTAGCAATTTTTTCTTATGTATAAGAAAAATTACCAGCCATAGGTATGATCTCCTCCAGCAACAACGGTTCGTTGTTTTTTTACACTTAATTTTTTCATGTAAAGTATATGATAAAGTGTTGTGCCTACTCGCTTTAGTGCCCTCGTGATATGCGAGCGACAGGATTTTCAACTAACTCCAAGGGTCAAATGTTGTAAATAAAAAATAGTAAAAATATGATATATATCATAAATGGATATGATTTTTATGCGATTCCCTAAATTTTAGTTACATAATCCACATCATGCCAAAAAGTTGTTATTAATAAGATGGAAAAATAGACACATATTGGTTGTTTATTTGCAATTGAACGTATGACATTAATTAAATCAATATCGGGTATTCGAGGAACAATTGGTGGGGTAGAGGACGAATCGTTAACTCCCTTAGATATTGTTAAATACACGACGGCTTTTGCAGATAAAATTTTAACGGCTGAAAACCGTAAAATTGTCATTGGTCGCGATGCTCGATTGTCAGGGTTTATGATCAATCAATTGATTTGTGGTACGCTTATGAGTAAGGGTATAGACGTCATTGATTTAGGCTTAAGTACCACACCTACAGTGGAAATGGCTGTTGTAAACGAAGAGGCCGCTGGAGGGATTATTATTACGGCAAGTCATAATCCCAAACAATGGAATGCTTTAAAATTACTCAATGCAAAAGGAGAATTTATTTCGGAGGCTTTAGGTAATGAAATTATTCGTCAAGTCGGATCCAACGATTTTTCATATGCTTCTATTGATCAGATAGGCAGTTATACAACTAGAGAAGCGTATATAAATTGGCATATTGATGCGATTTTAAACTTAGATTTAATTGACACTGCAGCCATACGCCAACGTAATTTTACCATTGTGGTAGATGCCGTCAATTCAACTGGAGGTATTGCTGTACCCCTTCTGTTAAAAAAACTGGGGGTCAACCAAGTTATTGAGCTCTTTTGTGAGCCTACTGGGAAATTTCCCCATAATCCGGAGCCATTGCCCGAACATTTGACAGATTTATCTTCAGCCGTTATTCGTCATCAAGCGGATCTAGGTATTGTGGTAGATCCGGATGTAGACCGTTTAGCATTTGTCAATGAAAATGGAGATGTATTTGGAGAAGAATACACATTAGTTGCTGTAGCAGATTACGTTCTCAGTCATAAAAAAGGGAATACCGTCTCTAATTTATCCAGCACACGTGCTTTAAGAGATGTTACGGAAAAACATGGTGGAACCTACCAAGCAAGCGCTGTAGGAGAGGTCAACGTAGTGAAAATGATGAAAGATACCAATGCCATTATTGGAGGTGAAGGAAATGGGGGTATTATTTTACCTGAACTTCATTATGGAAGAGATGCGTTAGTGGGTATTGCATTATTTCTCACTCATCTTGCTAAAGTAAATCAACCCATAAGTCACCTTAAAGCCTCTTATCCAAATTATATTATTAGTAAAAATAAAATGGAACTGACTCCTGATATAGATGTAGATTTTATCCTTGATCGTATTCAAGATAAATATAAAAATCAACCTATAAATACGGTGGATGGCGTGAAAATAGAATTTGATACAGAGTGGGTGCATCTTCGAAAATCCAACACAGAACCCATTATACGCATTTATGCCGAAGGAAGTACCCTGAGTGTAGCTAACAGTTTAGTCAATAAAATTAAATCGGATATCAAAGAGCTTACAGCTTAGCATTACCACTTATAGTAGTATTTACTAAATCCTAAATAACTATATTTGTTACAACATATTCAGTTGAAAAAATCTATACTTTTACTAATTGTTTTCTTTATTTTTTTGAATAAAGAGGGAGTTAGCCAATCCTATTTTGCCAATGGAAATGCGAGATCTATTGGAGGAGATTGTTATCAATTAACCAGTGCTGTCAATTGGCAGCTTGGTTCAGTTTGGTATGCAGATCCTATTGATTTATCTAAGGATTTTGATTTAGAATTTTACTTAAATTTTGGAAACAAGGATCAATCAGGTGCAGATGGTATCGTTTTTGTTTTGCAAGATGTTGGTAATAAAGCTCTTGGCAACTCCGGAGGGGGCTTGGGATTTGAAGGATTTTCTCCTAGTTTTGGGATCGAATTTGATGATTTTGAAAATAACAATATGGGTGATTTAGCTAGCGATCACATTGGTATTTTTAAAAATGGAAGTGTTACTCATACAAGTGCAAACAGTATTAGTGCCCCTGTGTCAGCTCTTCCAAGTGGGGGCAACATAGAAGATGGAAAAGACCATTTAGTTCGTATAGTCTGGGATGCCAATAAAAAGCAAATCGAAGTATGGTTTGATTGCAATCTTCGTCAACAGATTACCTATGACATCCAAAACAGTATATTCAAAGGTAAAAATATAGTCTATTGGGGGTTTACATCCTCTACGGGAGGATTAAATAACAAACAAACGGTTTGTTTGAGAGAAGATATTTTGGTTCAAGATACATTTACATTGTGTAAGGGTGAAACTATTTTTTTGAATGCCAGAGAGAGTAAAAATAATAAATATACCTGGACTCCTAATAGCTTTTTGAATGATCATACCATCCGAAAACCTACATGTTCCTCAGAAGTCCCTATGACCTACTATGTTACGTATACCGACTTGTGTGATAACATTTTTCAAGATACGGTATATGTAGAAATTGCGGAATCTTTCACGATGGATTCTATCACAGATTCTCTTTTGTGTGATGGTCTTGGATACGCATTTGATTTCACATCTATGTATGATTCATTACTATGGGAAAGTGGCTCAAAAAATAAAAAAGTGACTTGGACATCCGCAGGGGAATACAGTCTCAGGGTATGGAAAGGGATTTGTTATGATGAAGACACATTTAATATTACCACCAATACCTCACCTTCTATTTTAATGGAAGGGGATACGGTGTTTTGTGAGGGAGATTCAACTTTAATTAGTATTGATGTTCAACCAGATGATGCTACTTATCAATGGGGTGATGGTTTATCATCAGAATCCCGATTTTATAAATCAACTCAATTAGTAGAAGTTCAAGCTGAAAATGAATGCAATACAGTAGTTGATTACTATCAAATACGTGAATTGATTATTGAAAACCTCTATCTTGGTGAGGATACATTACTTTGTTTGGGAGATACGTTTACATTATTTCCAAAACTTACAGATCAGTTTGATTTTAGTTGGAATACAGGAAGTACAGCTTCATCAATTAAAATTGATAAAGCGGGTAGGTATACGTTATCAATAGGAAAGAATGATTTATGTTTTGAATCAGATACGATTGACGTTTTTACTTTAAATTCCCCTGAGTTGAGTCAATTGGATGACGTTCTGATTTGTAGAAATGAAGAAATCATTGTAACCGTGGATGAAATTTTAGCTGATATTACCTGGAACAATTCGGTCAATGGATACTCATACTCATTGAAAAATTATGATGGAATCGTTGTGGTTAAAGCTGAAAATTCATGTGGTGAAGATAGTGCCAATTTTGATGTCAAATTAATAGATTGTTTATGTGATTTAGTATTTCCTAATGCTTTTACACCTAATCAAGATAATTTGAATGATTTTTTTAAACCTACGGTTGATTGCCCTAAACTATTTTCTTACAATTTAAAAATTTACAATCGTTGGGGAGAGCTTGTATATCAGACGAATGATATAACGGATTATTGGGATGGTACCTTTAAAAATATACCATGTCAGGATGGAGTATATTTTTGGATTTCTGACTGGAGCGGCATAGACAATGGACTTAAGCAAGCCAAATTTTCTAAAGGGTCACTTCATCTTATAAAATAAAAAAGCCCCTTGTTTTCACAAGAGGCTCGATGTATTTTTAAATAAATTATTCCTCAGATTTTTCTTCTTGGGGAGTTTCTTCTACAACTTCTGTTTTTGGAGTTTCTTTCTTTGCTTTAGTAGCAGGTTTTTTCTTTATGGTTGATAGTACGTCCATTACTCCTCCAATAACAACACCTGAATCTTCTTTGTTAGGAGATTCAACTGTAATTTTACTTTTTAATCGTTTGATAGTTTTAACTCTAACCTTGGCTACAGTTTTGTTTTTTCTACCTTTTCTTTCTAATCGTGTTACTCCCATTGCTACAAATTTGTGCAAATGTAATACTTTTACATTTGATTTATTTATGATACGAAAAAAAATAAACGATTGCATACCATCCTTTTTTTATTCGTTTGATACTATGGCTCCCTTTGAGCTATGTTCAAATTGTAATCGATCCTTAAATAAGGTTCATCGCTATTTTATTGAAAAGGTTTTCAAACAAAATAGTATTCTCAACAAATCTGAAATCATTTATGAATATGCCATATGTGAACCGTGTACTCAAAACATTTCAGGTGATATCAGCAGTGAAAGTAAAAATGCCATTCAATCATTATATGAGTTACACAGCGAATATTTGTTTCGTAAATTAGACTACTTGCATCGAACTGAAAAATATAATATCGAGAGTTGGATTGACCGTTGCTCATTAACGGGTAAAGAAACGCGATTATGTAGTGAATATGCAGTGAGTGGAATAATAGAAGATAATAAATTGGTCTTCGAACTTTCTCCTTTGGTTGTATCTGATGGATTTATGGAAAAATTACAATCGGTTTTATCTACGGAGACTAAAGAAATTTTAGACGATTTGAAAGATCAAATAATGGGAGATAGTCCTGCAGTAGAGGATTTTATTTTTTCTCCAACTTCAGGATTGATTTAAATAAAAAATCCCCTCCAAAAAGGAGAGGATTTTTTACATCGTTGATTAGTTATTAATCAATGATAGTCACTTTTTTACTGGTTGATGCATTTCCAGCTTGTATTTTATAAATGTACATTCCTGCACTTAAATCTGAAATATTTACATCGGTTTTATGCTCACCAGATGTAAAATACCCTTGAGCTATATCTTTCACTTTATTTCCTAATAAATCATACAATGAAAGTGTAACGTTAGATGCGTTTATTAAGTTAAAATCAGCTTTTAATAGCTCATTTTTAGAGACTGGATTTGGGTATAAGCCAATAGCAATATTATTATCTAAATCTTCAGTTCCTAACTGATCAGTGGTGATATGAACAGCATAGTTAATGTAACGATCCTCGAAATAAGCATTTCCAGGAATAGCTACTTCCCAACCATTTTGATCGCCACCATATCCTAATTCACCGGGTACCCACCAAGAATTGTTCACATATTCAGTTTGTGCAACCATAACAGAGGAATTTTGGAACATGGAATGACCAAAATAGTTCACTTTGTTTTTGATTTCAGAACCATCTCTAGTTTCCATAGTATCTCCAAATTGGTATGGCACCATAGTAGCAAAAGTGAAACTAAAACCAAAAGCATTTGTAAATTGTAAATCTTCAGTTGCAGCATCAGAATTGATATTAAAGCCCTCAGGTAATGGTATTGTTCTGCCACGAGCACCCCAACCTTCAGCTGAAGGTCTTGATGTTGTATCCTCTATGGTGAGAGGAATTCTCAATTCATAAGCGGTATTATTTGATCCATGTAAACTTGGTGTCCAGTTATCAGGGATAAGGAATAATTCGCGATCTCCTCCAGTGGGAGTGAAGCCACTTGATCTCATCTGATTTGCTTTAAAAAATTGGACAATTAAGGTATCTACAACAGGAGTCATTGTACCAGCAACATCAATAGAATCTACATATCGTACATATAAGTAAGGAAAATAAATGGAATCTACAGTGTATTCATTGTAGCGAGATAAACGAATATTATCATCGGATAATTCTAAATTAGGGTCATTTGGAGTGAAAACTGCTCCCACAGAATTCCATGGATAATGACCTGCAGTTCCATCACTATAGACAAACTTAACAGCTGTATCTTGGAACAAGAAACTAACATATCTGTCGAGCGTAGTCAGTTGTTGGATAGCATCAACAGGAAATTTCCAATTCCGGTAGTTGGCTTTTAATTTCTGTGTTTCCAATTGTTGAGCATCACTTATAATTTCGTTGCCTAAATAATCATTCGATTTAATTTCTCCCTGAGCATTTACTTTCAATACTGTGATTGCTAGTAAAAATGTAATCATTGTCAGATTTTGTAGTATTCTTTTCATTTCGTATTAACTTATAAAATTTAAATATGCTCCAAATTTAATGATATTTTTGATTTGCATAATCATAAAAGTGTCAAGTATTGAACTATTTCAAATATCTCCGCTCAATGGACGCAAAATAATTTCTTCCATAACAGTAGTATCGGGAAGTTGGTATGCTAGCCAAACTAAATCAGCAATAGATTCTGGATCACTAAATCGTTCTTTGGGTAGGTCTGTTCCTGCCCATGAGTTCGTAAGCGTTGCTCCCGGAAGAACAGCACTTACTTTGATACCCTCCTCTTTCAGTTCTTCCCGAAGTACTTTAGTAAAGCCCAATTGTGCATATTTACTGACACAATAAGAGCCTCCATTCAAATATGGAGTTATGCTTGCTGTGGAACAAATATTAAAAATGTATGGTTTATCTGATTTTTTAATAGCGTCAAAGGTATGTCGGGTTAGGTGGTATGTTGAAGCTAAGTTTGTATTGATTTGTTTCTCAAAAGATCCATCTCCTTCCTCCATGAGTTTTCCGGGAATGAATACACCTACATTGTTTACAAGTATATCAACAACAGATTCATGAGAAAATAAAAACTCTGTAAAGGAAGAAATCCCAGATTTTAAAGAAAAATCTGCGGTGTATTGAATAAGATTTTCATGGGTAAATTCATTGTCATTAGTTCTTGCAATAACATAAACTTTACATCCATTTTGAAGCAACTTTTCGCTTATGGCTCTTCCAATTCCTTTTGTCCCCCCACTAACTACCGCTATTCTCATATTTTTATTTTAAACAAAATTAAAAACAATTAGGGTAGTTGTTGAAATTAAAAACAAAGTTTTTGTCAAGGTTATTATGTTTTCATTCTCAGAGCCAATAGATGTATGTATATTTACCGCCGTTATGTCTTTCTTTTACAACTTTGGTAACTATATCTTATTTTTAAAAGGAATGTTCTCTAAGCCAGAAAAACTCTCAGTATATATAGATAGAACCATAACTGAGATGAACAATATAGGTGTGGGATCATTATCTATTGTGATTATCATTGCTATTTTTCAGGGTGCGGTAACGACCCTGCAGATAGCTTATCAATTAATCTCACCATTGATAGCAAAACCGGTGATTGGGTCAATTGTGAGTGATTCTTCGATGCTTGAATTAGCCCCAACTATTACATGTTTAGTTCTTGCTGGTAAGGTAGGTTCACACATTGCTTCTGAAATTGGTACAATGAGAGTAAGCGAACAAATTGATGCTCTTGAAGTGATGGGAATAAATTCCAGTGGATTTCTAGCGTTACCCAAAATAGTTGCGGGATTAATTATGATACCCATGCTTGTTATCTTGTCTATTTTTTTAAGTAATCTTGGTGGAATTATTGCGGGTGAAGCTTCAGGTATTTTAACATACGAGGAATATTTGCAAGGAGCTAGAGAATCATTTATGCCCTTCAATTTATTCTTTTCCCTCATCAAAGCGTTCACTTATGCTTTCATTATTACTTCTTTATCAGCATTTCAGGGATATACAACCAACGGTGGAGCACTTGAAGTAGGCGCAAGTAGCACTAAAGCGGTTGTGTATAGTGCTGTTTCTATATTATTGGCAGATTATCTTTTAGCTCAACTACTATTATGATTGAACTTATTAATGTATCAAAATCATTCAACGGTGTAGAAGTATTAAAAAATATTTCAGCGAAGTTTGAAACAGGTAGAGTCAATCTAGTTATTGGGAGTAGTGGACATGGAAAGAGTGTAATGATGAAATGTATGGTAGGACTTCTTAATCCAACTTCAGGAAATGTGATGTATGATAACCGAGACTTTACGAATCTTGAATACAGCCAATTGAGAGAAGTTAGAAAAGAAATTGGGATGCTATTTCAGGGAACTGCCTTGTTTGATTCATTTACAGTTGAGGAAAACATAGAATTTCCATTAAAAATGTTCACTAAAATGTCTTTAGCGGAACGAAGAGATCGTGTAAATTTTTGTCTAGAGCAGGTTGAAATGGCTGGTATTAATCAAAAATATCCAGCTGAAATTAGTGGTGGTATGAAAAAAAGAGTAGGAATAGCTAGAGCCATTGCATTAGATATTAAGTATTTGTTTTGTGATGAACCTAATTCGGGTTTAGATCCAGTAACATCTCGTGTCATTGATGAGCTTTTGAAAAGTATAACAGAAGAATTTAATATTACGACAATCATTAATACTCATGATATGAAGACTGTCTTTGATATTGGCGATGATGTTGTTTTCATATTCCAGGGTAAAAATGAGTGGATGGGTAAAGTGGAAGATATAAAAACGAGCAATAATGAAATGCTAACTAATTTTATAAAGGCATCCTATTTTGATTAGCATTCAAAAGAAAATTTATAATAAATAATAATATTACCATGAATAAAATAGTAGTGTCGATGGTTTTCCTTGTCTTGTTACTATCGTTTAAATCAGATCAACTAGACGAAGGAATGTTTCCTATGAGCCAATTAAATACATTGGACTTAAAAAAAGCAGGATTAGAAATAAATACAGATGAAATTTACAATGAAACCAAGCCAGCTTTGGTCAATGCATTGGTTCGTTTAGGTGGATGTACGGGTTCTTTTGTTTCTAAAACAGGTCTGATTATTACAAATCATCATTGTGTGTTCAGTTCTGTTGCTTCTGCAAGTTCTTCAACCAACAATTATCTGGAAAATGGTTTCTATGCGTCTCAAGAATCAGACGAAATAAGAACTACATTGCCATGTCAAATTACGGTTTCATACATGGATGTCTCTGCTGAAGTTTTAAAGGGTATTTCTTCCTCAACTTCTGCTTTGGAAAAGAAAAAAATTATTGATCAAAACATAACGGGTATTATACAACGTGAAGTTGAAAGTAATCCAGCCTTGGTTCCAGAAATATCTGAGATGCTTGTTGGGAAATCCTATACACTTTTCAGATACAAGACACTCAATGATGTTCGATTGGTTTATGTGCCACCCAAAAATATTGGTAAATTTGGTGGTGAATCAGACAATTGGGAATGGCCGAGACATAATGGTGACTTTTCGATTGTGCGTGCCTATGAAAATGGAAAACCCTACGTTCCTGAAAAACATTTAGTGATCAATCCAGCTGGAACCAAAGAAGGTGATTTTACATTTATTTTAGGTTATCCTGGAAGAACATATCGAAATCAGACTGCTGAATTCTTGGATTATCAAAACAATTATGTTTTACCTATCATTTCAGATTGGTTTGATTTTCAAATTGATGCAATACAAACTTATGCGGGGAATGATGTAGACCTTCAATTAAAGTATAGTGGCAGATTAGCAAGTTTAAATAATACCTCTAAAAACTTTAAGGGAAAAATGCAAGGCCTTGAAAGAACAGGTATTATTGCTCAAAAATACCAAGCTCAAAAACAAATGGCTGACTTTGCTTCAAATCACAAAAAGCTCAAAGATTATTTACCTTTATTTAAGAAAAATAAATCATTATATGAAAGAAAATTTGCGTTGTCCAGAGATTATATATATCTGAATCAATTATATCGTAATGGTATTTTTGGTGGTGCAGCTTTTACTGATTTCCACCAGCAATCAATGAGTGATCTTAGTAAAACTGAAAAATCAAAATATATTGAATCCAACAAAGAACAAATTGCTAAACAATTAACAGCTTATCGAAGTTTATCTGATAAAATTTCATTAGAGAAAAAACTATTTTCTGAACTTATCTATCAATTGTCTTTGAGTGATTTAGTCGAAACTAAGTTCTTGTTTAATCATAAATTTTTTAACGCCTCAGATCTATCAATAAATAATGCAGCTTATTCATTTGCTTCAATGCTTTGGGAATCTTCTAAATTAAGAGATATATCTAAAAATACGGAATTGATTTCCTCAGATTTAGGTAAGTTTATAGCTACAAAAGATGCTTTAATCACTTTTGCTGGACAAGTAAATAAACTATTCTTGGCTATGGAATCAGAAATGAATCAAATCAATGCAGAAATAGACGAGATCATCCCTAGATTTAATGATATTGATATGGAAATGAAGGGGGGAGACTTTATACCTGATGCTAACGGTACGTTACGTTTCACCTATGGATATGTAAAAGGCTATGAACCCGAAGATGCGGTAATAGCGAGTCCATACACAACAATAGCGGGTATAATTGAAAAAGCAGAAGGCTCTGATAACCCAGATTACTTTTTACAATCTGAATATATTGATAAAATGAAGCAAATAGTACCAGCTGATGTATTGAAAAGTCCAATAAATTCTAGTGTAGTTGTAGGCTTTTTATATAATATGGATACCACAGGAGGTAATAGTGGAAGTCCAATAATGGATAGTCAGGGACGATTAGTAGGAGTTAACTTTGATCGAGCGTATACGGCAACAATAAACGACTATGCTTGGAATGAAAGCTACAGCCGATCAATCGGTGTAGATATTCGATATGTTTTGTATATTATGAAGTATTTTGGTAAAGCTGATGTAGTTCTCAATGAGATGGGAGTTATGCTTTAGTTATCGTAATACATCATTGCTGACACCTGTAAAACTAAACCCACCATCATGAAAAAGGTTTTGCATGGTCACCATCTTCGTAAGGTCAGAAAATAATGAAATACAATAGTCAGCACATGTATTTGCATCTGCATTTCCCAAAGGCGACATTTTGGACGCAAAACTGATAAAATCATCAAAACCTTTCACACCACTTCCTGCAGTAGTAACTGTAGGTGATTGAGAAATAGTGTTTATTCTAACTTTAGACTTTTTACCATAATGGTAACCAAAATTACGAGCTATGCTCTCCAGAATTGCTTTACTCTCTGCCATCTCACTGTAATCAGGAAAAACGCGCTGTGCAGCAATGTAAGTAAGTCCCAAGATAGAACCCCAATCTTTGATAGCATCTGATTGGTAGCATGCTTGAATCATTTTATGAAAAGATAAAGCAGATATATCATAGGTTTTGTGTGTCCAATCGTATTTTAAGTTGGTATATTCTCTTCCTTTACGAACGTTCAAGCTCATCCCAATAGAATGAAGTAGAAAATCAAATTTACCACCAAAATGTTCCATAGACTTTTCAACCAACTCGATTACTTGGGCATTTTCTGTCACATCACAGGGTATAACTGGAGCGTTTAATTTTTCTGAAAGTTCAGTTATGGCACCCATACGCATAGCAATGGGGGCATTTGTTAAAATTATTTCAGCTCCTTGTTCTACACATTTTTCAGCGACTTTCCATGCTATCGAGTTGCTATCGAGTGCTCCTGAGATAATTCCTTTTTTCCCTTGTAATAGATTATTTGACATCGAATTAGTTTTTATGCAATGCAATGTTAAAAAATAAAAAGGTTTTAAAGATCATAATGCATGCTTTTTTTGAACGGTATGGTACAGGTTCTAAAAATCCCATTTTATAAATGAGTACATTTGTAAATTAAATTAAAACAACACCTATTTTGAATTCGATTGAGTCTACCTTAAGTAAAGTTCTAACTGGAAATAATTTATTTCTTTTAGCAGGACCTTGTGCTGTTGAAAATGAAAAAATAACTATGGAAACAGCTGAGTTTTTAATCAAGTTGACCGATAAGCTGAATATTCCATTTGTATACAAATCTTCATTTAGAAAAGCGAATAGAACGAATGCATCTTCTTTTTCAGGTATTGGTGATGAAAAAGCATTACAATTACTTGGCAAAGTTAGATCAACTTTTAACGTGCCCATTGTAACTGACATACATGAAAGTAGTCACGCCGCATTAGCTGCTGAATTTGTGGATGTTCTTCAAATCCCTGCTTTTTTGTTTCGACAAACGGATCTATTACAAGCAGCAGCTAAAACGGGTAAAATTATAAATATAAAAAAGGGTCAGTTTGCTGCAGCTGAAGCTATGAGATATGCTGCTCAAAAGGTTAAGGACATGGACAATAACCAAATTTTGTTAACGGAACGAGGAAATATGTTTGGTTATGGAGATATGGTTGTCGATTATAGAAATTTAATTTGGTTAAAGGAAATGGGTCATCCTGTAATTATGGATTGTACACATTCTCTTCAACAGCCCAACAATGGTAGTGGTGTGACTGGAGGACTTCCACAATTAATTGAACCACTAACAAAAGCTGCAGTTGCAGTAGGTGTTGATGGTTTGTTTATTGAGACTCATCCAGATCCAAGTACTGCTTTAAGTGATGGTGCAAATATGTTGTCACTGGATAAAATGGAAGGTTTATTGATTAAACTTTTAAAGATTAATGCTGTTTTATAGCTTATCATTGTATAGAACATTCATAAAAAATATAGTTAATCATTAGTTATTGATTAGAATAAATATTTTCGCACTTTAAATTTAAATAGTACTTATGTCATTATATCTTAACGAAATTGTATCTGTTGCTGGAAAACCGGGTTTACATAAATTAGTAGGAAAACGATCTAACGGACTCATTGTTGAATCACTAAATGGTGATAAGCGAAGATTTCCTACAAGCTTAACTCAAAAAGTATCATTCCTCAATGATATTTCAATGTATACCTACGATGGTGATAAAAAATTAGAGGAAATTATTAAATCACTACATACTAAAGTAGAGGGAGGATTACAATTAATTACTAAAAAGAGTAGTGGTGAAGAAATTCAGTCTTTTTTTAGAGAAGTAATAGAAGACTATGATGAGGATCAAGTCTATAATTCGGATATATTGAAATTAGTAAGTTGGTACACTATTTTAAAAGACCAAGTTGATTTTAACCAACTCACACAAACCGATGAAGATGTCTCTAAAGATTTAAAGAACACAAAAGCGAAATCTACTTCTCAAAATAAAGCACCCAAGAATACGCCAAAGGCACAAAGTAAAGCGAAGGGTGGTGTTAAGAAAAGTGGAAATTTGAAAGCTGGATAAAATTATTCCAACGATAGGATGTTAGCATTTCTTAAATCTAAATGATTGAGGGCATTAATTCTAATACCACTGACTTTATTGCTTTTTATCCAAATACTCTCATCATAGTAAAGCAGAATAAATGGTTGCTCCTTAGCCAACAGTTTTTCCATGGATTGATATAATTCTTTTCTTTTTTTAAGATCAGTAGTATTAATAAGTTGGGTATAGTAAGTATCAAACTGATGGTTACTAAATCGGGTATAATTGGGACCATTAGGAGCCTTATTTGGCCCATAAAAACAAGCCATATAATTTTCTCCATCAGGATAGTCAGCAATCCAACTGCTCCTAAAAAATGATAATTCACCAGTAGATTTAGATTGTTTGAGTAAGCTTGCAGGTACTACATTTATGGAAATCTGAATGCCAATTTTAGCACAATTATTTTGTACAAGAATGCATAAATCTAGATAATTTGAAGTAGTAGTTAATTGTAGAGGTTTGGTTTGTTTAATCGAACATTTTGATAAATATTCCTGAGCCAATTCTAAATTATACATCGTCTCATCACTTTTTACATGAGCAGGAAGACCCCTCGGAGAAAATCCACCGTTTGGGGATTTACCTATCCCATTTCTTAAATAGTCAATCATTGTTTCTCTATCTATGGCATGATGTATCGCTTTCCTAAAATTCACATCGCAAACTGGTGACATGCTATCTTCCATGTTAAATGCAAGATATTCAGTATTCAGAAATGGATTTTTTTGTAATTCAAAATTATGGACATATTTTGGGTTGAGTTTTCCATTGGGAGTTAATATTTCGTCCTTGAATGAACTTTCAATCCCATTAAATAAATCAAGATTACCTTGAAAAAAATGAAGCAATTCGGTCTGTTTACTTTGATTAAAGGTGATAGAAATTGCATCAATAAGAGGAATAGGATGATCGGGTTTCGATTCAAAGTAATTTTCATTTTTTATAAAGTTTAATTTGATACCTTCTGACCAATTAGCGAATTGAAAAGGACCGGTACCCACTGGATTTTTTCCAAAACTATTACCATAAAACTCCACTGCTTTTTGAGGGACAACATAACAATAGGCCATGGTAAGTAGGTTTAGTAGTGGAGCGTAAGGTTTTTTAAGGTTAATCTGAAATACGGTATCATTTAACGCTTTAAATGCGTCTTTGGGATTTACAATATCGTTAAATATCCATGCTCCATCAGACGCTGTTTTTTTATCGATTATTCGATAAAATGAATATTCAAAATCAGTGGCAGTTACCCTCTCATTTATTATGGGAATCTTTGGGTCGTTGTGGAAAAAGACCTCATTATTGAGTAGAAAAGTGTACGTTTTAGCATCTTCAGAAATCGACCAACTTTTAGCTATAGCGGGTGAGATATTTAATTGACTATCTAGTTCGACTAATCCATTAAAGAGTTGATTTACAGCACGTATGTTCTCTTGTGTTCTTGCAAATGCAGGGTCCAAAGATGTAATTCCTGAAGCGCTATTAAAACGAATTATTTTTTTATCAGAAGAATCCGGAGCTGAATTACAAGAAATCAACATCATATTGATGTGTATAACTATGAAAAATCTGTTTATTATCAACCTCGTATTGTGTTTAGATTTGAATTTTATTCTTTGATAAAATTGAGACCAAACATTACATATTACGGACATTCTTGCTTTTTAGTGGAATTGAGCGGTAAAAATATACTCTTCGATCCATTTATTTCACCTAATCCCAAAGCAAGTATGATCGATATTTCCACAATTAAGCCTGACCTAGTTGTAATTAGCCATGGTCATGGTGATCATATAGCAGATGCTGTGTCCATTTGTAAACAAAGTCAAGCTCAAGTAATTTCAGTTTATGAAATTACGGAATGGCTTTCAGCTCAAGGCGTTACGAATGGCCTGCCCATGAATATTGGTGGATCTATAAATCTGGGTTTTTGTTCAATCAAAATGGTCAAAGCGGAACACAGTAGTTCTTTTCCTGATGGAAGTTATGCTGGAAGTGCAGTTGGTTTTGTAATTAAAACACCAGAGGTGTGTTTTTATTATGCTGGAGACACTACTTTAACACTAGACATGCAATTAATACCGTTAGAATATGAATTAGATTTTGCTTTTTTACCCATTGGAGATAATTTCACAATGGGCATATCTGATGCAGTTAAAGCAGCTAAGCTTATAGATTCTAAAAAAATTATTGGAATGCATTTTGATACGTTTACACCCATAGAAATTGATCATAAATCAGCTTACGCCTCATTTTCTGATGCAAGCATTCAGCTCATTTTACCTTTAATCAATCAAACCTTTGAACTTTAAAAATAACAGAACTATATGTCTAAAATAATTTGTGTAGCCAATCAAAAAGGAGGCGTCGGAAAAACAACCACAGCTATTAATCTATCCTACAGTCTTTCTGTATTGGAAAATAAAGTTTTACTGATTGACGCTGATCCTCAAGCTAATTCTACATCTCATTTGGGTTTTGATCCAAAAAATATTCGTTTAGGATTATATGAATTGATGGTGCAAGATCTCAATCCTACGGATGCAATCTTAGAAACGAATTACCCATTTTTGCATGTTCTCCCTGCCAATATTGACCTAGTAGGTGCTGAAATTGAAATGATAGATTTGCCCAACAGAGAGCGAATACTTAGTACGATTTTAGAAAAAGTTCGAAACAGTTATGATTTCATTATTATAGATTGTTCTCCATCTCTTGGATTAATTACTACCAATGCTTTGGGAGCTTCTGATTCCGTATTAATTCCTGTTCAATGTGAGTATTTTGCCTTGGAAGGATTAGGTAAGTTATTAAATACGATAAAAATTGTTCAACGAAGCATCAATACTCAATTAGAAATTGAAGGTTTGGTTTTAACGATGTATGATTCACGTTTACGTTTAAGTAATCAAGTTGTAGAGGAAGTTAAATTACATTTTCAACAGTTGGTATTCGATACCATTATTAAAAGAAACACTACATTAAGTGAAGCGCCTAGTTTTGGATTGCCCGTATTGGAACATGATGCTACAGCAGCGGGTAGTGTTGGTTATTTGAATCTAGCCAGAGAATTGCTGCAAAAAAATGGATTAACTAAAATAACGGAAGAAGAAAGAATTATACAGGAATGAGCAAGAAAGTATTAGGTCGAGGATTAAGTGCATTATTAGAAAATGTAGATACAGACATAACCAGTATTGAGCCCAAAGCCCTTCACAGTATTGCTGAAATTCAGATCAGTCAAATTATTGCTAATCCTTTTCAGCCTAGAACAAAATTCGATGAAGATGCCTTGCTAGAATTATCTGAATCGATTAAAGTTCATGGCATTATCCAGCCTATTACTGTTCGAAAAATTGGTTACGAAAAATATGAGATTATTAGCGGTGAACGAAGAACTCGGGCATCTATTTTAGCTCAAAAAACACATATACCTGCTTATATTAGATTAGCAGATGATCAACAGATGCTCGAAATGGCATTGATTGAAAATATTCAAAGAGAGAACTTAAATGCGATAGAAGTTGCCTTGTCTTACCAACGATTATTAGAAGAATGCGGTCTGAAACAAGATGCTCTTGGTGAGCGTGTTGGAAAAAAAAGAAGCACAGTGAATAACTACCTCAGACTTCTCAAACTACCTGAACAAATACAGCTTGCCATCAAAGAAGGTCAGATTATGATGGGGCATGCTCGTGCACTCATTAATGTTGAAGACCCAATTCGTCAAATTCAACTATTTAAATCAACAGTAAACAGTGGATTATCAGTGCGACAAGTCGAAGATATGGTGAAGGAGGAACGAGAAAATTTGGAGCGTAATGAATCAGATAAATCAGCTCGAAAATATTTTGACTTCTCTACTTATCTGTCACAAAAGGACAAGTTAGCAAATCACCTGAACACTTCTATAAAATTCAAATCAAAATCAAGTGATAAAGGATCAATTATCATAGATTTTTCATCCAAAGAACAATTAGAGGCATTACTCAAGAAAATGACTTAGTAGCTACTTAATCAATGAGACTATTTATTTTTATACTATTTTGTAGCATTGTTATGCTGATTTTTGGTCAAACAGTGGATGAAAACTCCTCAATCCAGCCATTATCTGACACTACAATTATTCTGAAAAATAAAAATGAAAATACAACTTGGAGTAAACCTAAGAAAGCAACGGTTTTAGCTTTGACTATTCCAGGTTCAGGACAAATCTATAATAAAAAATACCTCAAAGCAGCAATTGTTTATGGAGGTTTTGGAGGTCTAGCTTACATGTTTGACTTTAACAGAGACAGCCTCTCAAAATACCAAACCATCTATGCTGCCAAAATTGATGATGATCCTTCAACCATTGATCATTATCCAAATAGATCTGAGGCATCAGTTAAAAGTGATCGAGATTTTCATCGAAAATATAGAGATTTATCGTTGATTGGGTTTGTAATGTTATATGCACTTCAAGCCATTGATGCAAATGTAGATGCCCACCTAAATGAATTTAGCTTAAATAAAGATTTAAGTTTTAAATGTATTCCAAAAGTATATGCTTTTCATCCTGGTATAGGGATGTATAATGGGATTACTTTACAGTACAATTTTTAGATATTCATTTACATTTGTAAGCTAAAATTAAATATGAAAAATATATCAGTTATAGGCTCAGGCACTATGGGAAATGGGATAGCCCACATTTTTGCTCAACATAATTATCAGGTATCTTTAATTGATATCAATCAACCTGCCTTAGATAAAGCGTTGGTTACTATTGAAAGAAACTTAGATAGAATGGTTGCTAAAGAAAAAATTTCAGTCAATGAAAAAATAGCGACTTTAGCTAATATTTCTACTTTTACACAAATAGAAAATGGTGTTCGAAATGCTCATTTAATAGTAGAAGCCGCAACAGAAAATAAAGAACTTAAGTTTGATATATTCAAACAAATGGATACACACGCACCCATAGATTGTGTTTTAGCCTCAAATACATCATCCATTAGCATAACAGCGTTAGCTGCACAAACTAATCGACCGGATAAGGTTATAGGAATGCACTTTATGAATCCGGTACCAGTGATGAAATTAGTAGAAATTATCAATGGATATAATACGTCAAAATCAGTTACAGATACTATTGAGCAATTATCTAAAGACATTGGTAAAATACCAGCCATGGCAAATGATTACCCAGGGTTTATTGCTAATAGAATCTTAATGCCGATGATCAATGAGGCGATTTGGACATTACATGAGGGGGTTGGGGATGTCAGCAATATTGATAGTGTCATGAAACTAGGAATGGCACATCCAATGGGGCCTTTACAATTAGCCGATTTTATTGGTTTAGATGTCTGTCTAGCAATATTAAATGTGCTATATGAAGGTTTTGGAAATCCTAAATATGCTCCCTGTCCGTTACTTGTAAACATGGTAAATGCAGGTAAAAAAGGAATAAAAACCGGTGAAGGATTTTATTCCTGGTCTCACGGAACCAAAGAATTAATAGTCAGTGATAGCTTTCGTATAAAGTAGGGCTAATTATATTTTCTTAACCTCAATAGCATTTAATCCTTTCATGCCTTTTTCCAGTTGAAAGGAAACCTTATTTCCTTCCTCTACATCTTCTAAAAGGCCTTTGTAATGGACAAAATAGCTCTCATTCGTACCTGATTCCTTAATAAATCCAAATCCTTTTTCTGTATTAAAAAAATCAATCTTACCTTCTCTAACAGCATCTATATCAAAAGCTTCTTGCTTGGGAACACTTGTAACAATGTCATCTAATTCAAATTCCACTTTTTTATCTGGATCAGGAGGTGTATCAGAAATGTTCCCGTTTTCATCAATGTATGCCAACATGTTGTCAAGTCCTCCACCTTTAGAAGCGGCTTTTCGCTCTAGACGTTTTTCCTCTTTCTCTTTACGCTTTTTGATACGTTTTTTTTCTTTTTCTTTTTTGCTGTAGGTTTCTTGTGATTTTGACATTAAATGATTTGTGGTATGATAATTAGTCAGCAAAAATACATGGAATGTTCAATATTTTACAATTACACCTCTTTAGTTCCCAATTTAACGTACATAAAGCGTACAATAAATAATTCACGACTCTATTTATTCCTTAGTTCTTAATTTATACCATGATTCAAATCACTTTTAAATATTTATGCATATTTGTTGTATGAAAAACATCATTCTATTTATTTTTCTTTTCTCTTCGTTTATTTCTTTTTCACAAGAAAAACATTTTACGATACAAGATGCCATAACCGGATATCATTTGTATCCAACTGGATTATATGACTTGCAATGGTTGCCGGGTGGAAATTCATTTTCACAAATTCGTGTTGAAGGTAGTCAGTCGATTTTAGAAATTCAAGAGATAAGAATACCAAAAGGAAGAACAATAATGGTTACTTTAGATGATGTAAATAATGCCATTCAAGATTCTGCATATTTTTTATCTCGATTACCTCATGCGCAATGGTTATCAAATTCGGAGTTTATGTATACCAAAGAGCAGAATGCCTATGCGTATGATATTTATTTAAAATCCATACGAAAATTGCCTTTTTCGGTGGCAACTAAAGTTAGACAACCGTTATTATTTTCAAATGGTTCAGGATATATGGCTCATTTAGAGAACGGTTTAGCATTTGGTGTTAAAGATCATCAAGATGAAATTACTTCGGATATTGATGGTATAGTGATAGGAGAGACAGTGCATAGAAGTGAATTTGGAATAACAGATGGATTGTTTCCATCTCCTCATTTTAACAAGTTAGCGTATTATGAAATGGATGAACGCATGGTAACACAGTATCCTCTTTATCAATTATCAGATACACCGGCTACAGCACAAATGCTTCGTTATCCAACTGCAGGATCACTTAGTCATCATGTGGTCGTAAAAATTAAAAACATGTATGATTCATCAGCTCCAGTACTTATTAAAACTGATGGTGATCCAGAGCAATATTTAACCAATGTCAGTTGGTCTCCAGATGAAAAATATGTTTTGATAGCACTCGTGAATCGTGCCCAAAATCATATGTGGCTAAATATGTACGATGCTCATACAGGAGATTTTGTGAGAACATTATTTGAAGAAGAAAATAATCGCTATGTAGAACCAGAACACCCTGTAATATTTATGAATAATAATCCATCTCAATTTCTTTGGTGGAGTGAACGAGATGGTTTTAATCATTTGTATTTATATAGAGCGGATGGTAAGTTAATAAAACAAGTTACAAAAGGGAATTGGGTTGTTACAGCTTATCATGGAGTATCCAAAGATGGTCAAGAGGTCTTTATCTCCGCAACCAAAGATAGTCCATTGGAAAGGCATTTATATCGTGTGAATCTTAAAAATGGTAAAATGGTGAAACTAACAAATAAATCAGGATATCATACTATAATTCCTAACGAAGACAGAACGTTATTTATTGATAATTGGTCAAGTACAACTAACCCAAAACAAATACAAATAATAGATAAAAATGGATCCATTCTTGAGGTATTGCATCAAGCGGAAAATCCTATAAAAGATTATGACTTAGGATCTATGGAGCTGGGAAAATTAAAAGGGAATAGTGGAGATGATTTGTATTATCGCGTATTTAAACCTGTGGATTTTGACTCAACAAAAAAATATCCAGTGGTCGTGTATTTGTATAATGGACCACATCTACAGTTAATCACTAATCGGTGGATGGGCGGTGCGAATTTATGGTATCAATACATGGCTCAGAAAGGGTTTATGGTGTTTAGCATAGATGGAAGAGGAAGTGCTGATCGTGGATTTGAGTTTGAAAGTACGATACATCGAAATTGCGGTGAAAAAGAAATGGAGGATCAACTAACGGGAATAGACTGGTTAAAAAGCAAATCATGGGTAGATACTAATCGCATAGGCATTCACGGTTGGAGTTATGGAGGATTTATGACAACAAGTATGATGAGTAGACATCCGGGCATATTTAAAGTTGGTGTAGCAGGTGGCCCCGTCATTGATTGGTCACTTTATGAAATCATGTATACCGAAAGATATATGGATTTGCCGCAGGAAAATCCGGAGGGGTATACAAAAACAAACTTAAAAAATCATGTTGAAAAATTAGAAGGTAAATTATTAATGATTCATGGTGGATTAGATGATGTCGTGTTATGGCAACATAGTCTTCAATACCTAGAAACAGCGGTTAAAAAAGGAGTGCAATTAGACTATTTCGTATATCCTCACCACAAGCACAATGTCATGGGTAAAGATCGCATCCATCTTTATGAAAAAGTTAGCAACTACTTCATAGAGCATTTGTAGAATTTCTCAGGCAATTAAGGGTATTTTGTACAAAAATCATATTGATTTATGACGAATATCATAAATTGAAACAGTTTTTAAAATGTTTACATCAATAGTATTGCATTCAATTTAAAAATAATAAATATGAACTACAAACAATTGACTTACGTATGCATTACATCTACCTTTTTATGGTTAGGATGTCAGTCTAACACAGCAGAACAAAACAATGAAACAACAACAGATCAAGAGGTTATTGATCAGGTAGAAACGGAAATACCAGAGGAGTTGGATCAGAAACTTCAAGAGGCAAGTAACCAAGAAGATTCTGTGCTTCAATCTATTCAGAAGTTAGAAAACGATGTGGATAGTTTATTAGAGGGAATTTAATGATGAAAAATATGATTAAAAGACGGTCATTATTGTTGGCTTTAATGACAATTGGTGTTTTGAGTTTTGCACAACAAGAGAAGGGGAGTAAATCTTTTAAAAAAGGGATTAATGACGAAACCTTAGAATATAAAGAAAAGGCCAAAGAAAGTCGAGAAATTTTTCAAAAAGAAGTGGAAGAAGATGTTTCTGAATATCATCACAAGGTGAGAAATGATGACGATCAAGAAGCTAGCTCTCCAGGTAAAGCTTACGGTAAATATAAGCAAGGACAAACTGGTCGCGAATTTGGAGAAAAACGTTCTACAGAGGCAAAAAATAAATTTAAGAATGATGAATCCAAAATCAAGAATGAGGCTAAGATTCAAATAGCACAAACTAAAGCCTCTAATAAAATCAATGCAGCTAAAATACGATTAGAGAAACAAAAACAAAAACATGAAATATCTGCTGATGAATATGAAGAAAAAAATAAACGAATACTTCAAGCAGAGGAACGATTGAAAGCATATAAAGAGAAAGAGGATCATACTACGATTATTCCTCAAGACTAATTATTTCTTCAATAAGTTCCTCGATGGAGGATTCTAATTGAGTGCATTGGTTCATTTTTTGATGATGTTGCTCACTCAACGATTGATACTTCGAAATATCATCTGATGCTATAGTTGCTAGCTCTTTTTCAATGTCTTCAAGGGTCTGCTTCACTCTTTTAAGATCATTCTCTTGTAGACTTAACTTTTTTTGAGCTTGCTTAAGGGCAAGCTCATTTTCGTCTCGTTGCTTCCAAGTTTCTTTTTTAGGTGAGGTAACCATTTTCGATTTACTTTTAGATACAGGTGCAATCGAGGTGTTTTCCTGTTGAACTTTGTAGAGATATTCTTTGTAACTACCGGGGTATTCTCTAACATCTTGATCTTCAATCCACCATACCTTATTAGCAAGTTTCTCAATAAAATATCGATTGTGAGATACAAATATTAATGTGCCTTCATACCGTTTGAGCGCTTCAATAATGATTTCAATGGAATCAATATCTAAATGGTTGGTTGGCTCATCTAAAAGTAAAAAATTAGCTTCAGAAACTAGTGTTTTTGCTAAAGATACGCGAGCTTTCTCTCCACCGCTTAGGACTTTAATTTTTTTAAACACATCATCACCACCAAACAGGAAGCAACCCAACATACTGCGTAATTCCATTTCTGTTTTGTGAGGAGCATCATACTGAAGTTCTTCTAATATTTCATAGTCTAAATGCAAACTTTCTAATTGGTGCTGAGCATAAAACGATGTAATAACATTATGACCTTCTTTACGAGAACCTTTGAAGGGAATATCATCGGCTATAATACTAAGAAAGGTAGATTTCCCAGTTCCGTTAGCTCCAATAAGTGCAATTTTATCTCCACGAACAATTTCTCGTTCTACATCCTCAAAAAGTAACTGATTACCAAAACCTTGATTGATATGATCCAAGTTCATCACCACCTTACCACTTTGTTTACTGACTTTGAAGTCTATTTTAAGGTTTGATTTATCTTCATCAATTTCTTGAATACGATCTATTTTTTCAACCATTTTTATTCTGGATTGAACAGCTTTAGCTTTACTTGCTTTAGCTTTAAATCGATTTATAAATTTCTCTTGGTCTTTGATATACTGATTTTGATTAGCGGCTTGTCTACTTAATAAGTTATCACGTTCAATCTTTGCTTTTAAATAAAAATCATAATTACCATCCCAAAGATAGAGTTTTTGGTTACTTAGTTCAGCTGTTTTAGTTATCATTTTATTCAAGAACTCCCGGTCGTGAGATACAATGATTACACTGCCTGGATAATTACTCAAATAACTTTCTAACCACTCAATACTGGGAAGGTCAAGGTGATTAGTGGGCTCGTCCATCAACATGATATCAGGTTCTTCCAAGAGCATTTTAGCTAAAACAACACGCATTCGCCAGCCTCCACTAAATTCATTCATTGGTCGATTAAGATCCGCTGTTTTAAATCCAAGTCCTTCTAAAATTTCGGCTGTTTTATTATCAATATTATACCCGTCTAGAGCGTCAAATTCTTCTTGATAATCAGCCATCTTTTGGATATTTTCCTCACTAGGATTAGTTTCCATTAGAGAATAGAGTTTTTCTAATTCTGCTTGAACAAATAAGGCACGATCAAAAGCTTGTTTAGCGTGTTCTAGAATGGTTTGATTGCCATCTTCACTGATCATATCTTGTGAAAGATATCCTAAATTTACTCCTCCAGCTTTGTTTACAGAACCTTCACGTACTTCATATTTACCCATTATTAATTTGAGCAAGGTAGACTTACCAGCACCATTTTTACCAATGAGACCAATACGCTCTCGGGGTTTTATATACCAATCAATATCTCTAAAAAGATAGTTGCCGCCAAATTCGAAGGATACGTTTTGTATGTGAAGCAAGATTTTATTTTTTATTTAAAATAGGGGGACCTAATTATAAATCATGTCCCATTTTTTCTTTTTTGGTATCCAAATAACCTTGATTATGTGGATTGGGTTTGACCATTAATGGAATATTCTCAATAATTTCAAGACCATATCCTATAAGACCTTTTCGTTTCTTAGGATTGTTACTCATGAGTTTGATTTTACGAACGCCTAAATCTCTTAAAATTTGAGCTCCAACACCATAATCCCGTTCATCCATCTGAAAACCTAATTCTAAATTAGCTTCTACAGTATCTAATCCCTTTTCCTGTAGTTTATAGGCTTTTAGTTTATTAAGTAATCCAATTCCACGTCCTTCTTGATTCATGTATACAATTACGCCCTTCCCTGCTTCTTCAATAGTTTGCATGGCTTTTTTGAGTTGTTCGCCACAATCACATCTACAGCTACCAAAGATATCTCCAGTCAAACAACTCGAATGTACACGAACAAGAACAGCCTCATCTTTATCCCATTTCCCTTTAGTTAATGCAAGATGATCCATGCCGTTACTGGTTTGTTTATAAGCTATTAAATCAAAATTTCCGATATCAGTGGGCATTTTAACATCTATCTGTCTCTCAATGAGACTTTCATGTTTAAGTCGATACTCAATTAAATCGGCAATAGAGATAATCTTCATTTGATGTTTCTTTGCTACTTTGATCAAATCAGGAAGTCTAGCCATGGTTCCGTCCTCATTCATTATTTCAACGATACATCCAGCCGGTTCAAAACCAGCTAAACGAGACAAGTCGATTGCAGCCTCGGTATGTCCTGCTCTTCGAAGTACTCCTGCAGTTCTTGCTCTAAGTGGGAAAATATGACCAGGTTTGCCCAATTCTTTGGGATTGGTGTCTGGATTCACTAGTGCTTGAATTGTTTTTGATCGATCATAGGCAGAAATCCCTGTACTGGTCCCATGACCAATCAAATCAACAGAAACGGTAAAAGGAGTTTCAAATTGAGCTGTATTTTTACCCACCATTAAGTCAAGGTTCAATTCATCACAACGCTCTTCAGTGAGAGGAACGCAAATTAACCCCCTACCTTCAGTAGCCATAAAGTTGACTAATTCTGTTGTCATATTTCTTGCAGCAGTTAAGAAATCGCCTTCATTCTCACGATCTTCATCATCTACAACTATGACTAATTTTCCATTTTTTATTTCTTGAATGGCTTCGTCAATGGTATTAAATTTAAAATCACTCATTTATGTGTGCAAAGGTAATTATAATGATATGATTCTATACAGAATAGAGACTTAGAATACATATTATAAAATACCTAATGTATTTTCGCAGGAGTGAACATCCTCTTTGTAGCTAATAGATTCCCTTTCCCCCCACATAGAGGCGATAAATTAAAAATTTATAATCTCACTAGGAGACTTGCCAAGACCCACACGCTCTATCTCGTAACTTTTTATGAAAAAAGAGATGAGCTCAATTACTTAAGTGATATTTCTCCATATTTTAAGGAAATAGAGTTAGTGTATTTACCTCAATGGAAATCTATATTTAATTGCATACCCGCATTGCTTTCAACTACGCCATTACAGTTGGCTTATTTTAGAAGCAATGCAATGCATCGAATGGTGAAAAAAGTAATCAACCATTTTTCCATTGATGTAGTACATACACAACATTTAAGAATGAGCCAGTATACCAAGGATTTAAATGTGCCCAAAATTTTAGATTTACCGGATGCTTTTTCCCTTTATTTTAAACGAAGAAGTGAAACTGAAAGACCTTTGATTAATCGTTTAATTGACAGAATTGAAATCAAGCGATTAGCTAAAGCAGAACAAGTAATTAAAAAATTCGATCAAGTTCTAGTCTGTTCTGTGGAGGATAAAACCTACCTCCAAAAATTACACCAAGTTGACCATATAGATATTTTATTGAATGGTGTAGATCTAGAAACATTCGATTGCTATGAAGGTCATGATTATACTTTGGCTAATACATTATTATTTACCGGTAACATGGACTATGCTCCAAATGTCGATGCAGTTACCTACTTTGTAAAAGAGATGTGGCCTCAAATCCTAAAAATAAATCCAAACACAAAATTTATCATTGCTGGTCAAAGACCTATTGAATCTGTTAAAAAACTGGAGAGTAATTCAATTAAGGTAACCGGATTTGTTGAGGACATCTCGGATTTGTATCGAAAATCTACCATTTTGATAGCACCATTACGATTTGGTGCGGGCACTCAAAATAAAGTATTAGAAGCTATGGCCATGGGTGTTCCTGTGGTTTGTACTCATATTGGTTTTGAGGGCTTACAAATTAACAATGGTGATGGTGTTTATATGGAGAAAGGTAAACATGAATTTATTACTCGAGTAAATGAACTTTTAAGGGATCAAGACTTAAGAACTAGAGTAGGTAAAAAAGGTCTCAATATAGCTCACAAAAGGTTTAGTTGGGATAGCATTGCTCATCAACTAAATCAGTACATAAAAGCTATCAAATAAAGAGAGCCCCCTTTATACGTGGACTCTCTTTGTTGTGAGTTAAAACTTAATATCGAGTGTTTCGTTTTGGACGATCTTCGGCAATCTTCACAATAATATCTCTTCCTTCGAAAGAAGATTCGTGAAGTGCTGCAATCGCAGCATGTGCTTCTGTATCGTTTTCCATTTCAACAAAACCAAATCCTTTGGATCGATTTCTGTCTCTGTCAAAAATTACCTTACAGGATGATACTTCACCGTAGGGTTCAAAAAGTTCTCTTAGTTCTTGGTCGTCTACACTAAAAGGTAAACTTGCTACAAAAATGTTCATTATGTTATAAATTGTTAAATTGAGAAATGAGATGCTATGGCTGGAAGCGTAAATATAATGTAAGTGAGGCCATTTTGTATTTCTCTTAATATTGAGATGCAAATATATCTAAATTTAAAAGTTCTAACTTATTTTTTAACTTGGTATAACTTAATATTGCACCCTTAAGCAAACGATGATTACAATTAATGATTTATCCATTCGATTTGGAAAGCGAGTTCTTTTCGATGAAGTTAACTTAAAATTTAACACCAATAATTGCTATGGCATAATTGGGGCTAATGGTGCAGGGAAATCTACCTTTTTAAAAGTATTGACCGGTGAAATGGAATCAACAACAGGTCATGTTTCTATTGAAAAAGGAAAACGGATGGCCGTATTAAGTCAAGATCACTTTGCGTATGACGAATTTCCTGTTCTACACACTGTTATGATGGGTCACAAAGAAATGTATGCCATTATGCTTGAAAAGGATGAATTATATGCTAAACCAGATTTTTCTGAGGAGGATGGTATAAAAGCGTCTGAGTTGGAAGAGAAATTTGCAGAAATGAATGGATGGATGGCAGAAAGTGAAGGGGGTGAATTACTGGAAGGTTTAGGTATATCCACAGATAAGCATCACATGCTCATGAAAGACTTAAGTAACAATGAAAAAGTACGTGTTCTTATTGCTCAAACTTTATTTGGAAGTCCTGATATTTTAGTGATGGATGAGCCTACTAATGATTTAGATATTGAAACTGTGTCCTGGTTGGAAAATTTTATACTCAATTTTCCAAATTTGGTTATAGTTGTATCTCACGACAGGCATTTTTTAGACTCAGTATGTACTCAAGTAGTAGATATTGATTTTAATAAAATCAGTCAATTTGGGGGAAATTATACATTCTGGTATGAAAGTTCTCAATTGGCATTGAGACAACAACAAAATCAAAATAAAAAAGCGGAAGAACGTAAAAAAGAATTACAAGAGTTTATTGCTCGATTTAGTGCCAATGTTAAAAAATCAAAACAAGCTACTTCGAGAAAAAAAATGCTTGATAACTTAAATTTAGACGAAATAAAACCTTCCAGTAGAAAGTATCCAGCTATCATTTTTGTGCAAGAACGAGATGCGGGTGATCAAATACTTAATGTTAAAAATTTATCACTAGCACCCTATTTTAATAATATATCTTTTAACCTATCAAAAGGAGAGAAGATATTCCTTTACTCAAAACACAGTATCATTACCTCTAAATTCTATCAGGTATTGAATGGCGAGATAAAGCCGGATAGTGGAGAGATAGAGTGGGGGATAACTATAAACGCTGCATATTTACCCAATCATAATGATGAATATTTCACCTCTAAACTAAGTTTAGTAGATTGGCTACGTCAATATTCTGAGGAAAAAGATGAGACGTTCATAAGAGGTTTTTTAGGTAAAATGCTTTTCAGTGGAGAGGAAGCATTAAAACAGTGTAATGTTTTAAGTGGAGGAGAAAAAGTGCGTTGCATGATCTCTAAGCTGATGTTAGCTAATCCAAATTTTTTAATGTTAGACGAGCCATTGAATCACTTGGATCTCGAATCCATTACTGCTTTTAACAATAGCCTTAACGATTATAAAGGTACAGTGATGTTTACATCACATGATCATCAATTTATTCAATCCATTGCAGATCGAATCATTGAAATAGGTCCCAATGGTCTTGTTGATAAGAAAACAGATTACGACTCTTATCGAGAAGATAAAGATATTACCAGTAGACGAGAAGAACTTTACACAGGAATTAACATAGAAGTATAAACCATGAAAAAATTAGTATTACTAGGTGTAGCAATTTCATTATTTGCTTGCCAACAAGAAGAAGAAAAAATTGACACATCAATACCTTCAGAATTAGCCACAGAATTAGATAGTGTTAGCTATTTGATAGGGATGTATGTTGGCTCTGATATGAAACAAAAAGGAATGACAGCTATTCAAAAAACATCATTTTTAACGGGTATACAACGATCCTTGGAAGGCTTAGAATCAGAAATTAGTCCAGAAATTGCATCAACTTTTATGAATGCATATTTCAACAAATTACAACAAGAAAAATTGAATAAATCAAATCAACAAGCTGATTCATTTTTAAATGAAAATAAATCTAAACCAGGCGTAAATGTGACAGCATCTGGTTTGCAATACAAGGTACTAACTGCTGGTGATGGAGAGTTACCCACTGCAGAGGATACTATAGTGGTTCATTATACTGGCAAACTAATTGATGGGACAGTTTTTGGTAGTTCAATTAAAAGAGGTGAACCCATCAAAGTTCAAACCAGTAGTGAAATAAAAGGATGGGGTGAAGCCTTACTTATGATGCCTAAAGGTTCTACTTGGGAATTAGTAATTCCTGCATCATTGGGGTTTGGTGATCGTGATATGGGTCCTATACCCTCTAATTCTGTATTGATTTATGAGGTGAATATAGTTGACATCATACACTAAATTGAAGTTATTATTACTCAGTAACAGTACAAATCCAACAGAAAGTTACATGCAGTGGTGCTCAAGTACTATTGTTTCTTTTCTTACAGGTCATACATCAAACGTAGTTTTTATACCCTATGCAGGTGTGGGTATTTCATATATTGATTATACAGAAAAAGTCAATATTGCTTTATCTGAATGGGGCCTATCAGTTAATAATTTGGATGACTATGAGGATAAAAAAGCAGCCATTCAGAACGCAAGTGCAATTCTAGTTGGTGGAGGTAATACATTTCATTTGCTTCGAGAGTTACAACGTTTTCAGCTAACAGTTTGTATGAATGAAATAATCTCATTTGGAACACCCTATGTAGGATGGAGTGCTGGTTCCAATATAGCTTCACCTACGATTTGTACGACCAATGATATGCCAATTGTACAACCGAAGAGTTTTAAAGCATTACATTTAGTTCCTTTTCAAATCAATCCTCACTATACCGAAGATGTCATCCCCAATCATGGAGGAGAGTCCAAAGAACAACGACTAAAGGAGTTTTTAGCCATAAATCCAGATCAAAAAATAGTAGCATTACCTGAAGCATCCTATCTTATAAAAGTGAATGATACGTGTAAATATGTAGGTCATAAAGATGGAGTATTATTTACTTTAGATAGAAAAGATCGAATCAGAAATCATACTGAAGTCATTTTTGAATGATTTGATTCGATAGATGATTTTGATTTTAAAATTGAGTTGTATTATTGTAGAAAAATATAAATAAAATGAAAAATATTACATTACTATTATTGTTTGGTGCTGCTGTATCACTATCCTTAACTACGGGTTGCGGAACAGATGATACTCCAACTAAACCAACAAATAATACCCAAGATTCTACACCGACTTCAACTATTACTAACCAAATACAAATCGGTTTAGAATTATTCAAATTAAATGAGAATGCAGATAAAACATTTGGTCAATTTGATTCTGGAGATTCAAGTACTTACATTAGTGTTTATGGAAATGATGGCACCAATGGTGATGCTAATTTTAATATCACATTCCCAGGACAAACTACGGGTACCTTTACTACTGTAGTAGGTAACTCAGATGTTGATTTTCAAGCTGGTGCGGGTGAAGAAGGAACCATTTATAGAGAGGAATTCAGTGCATCTGGAAGCACAATGACAATTGTAGTAACAGAGTATGGAGCTATAGGAGAACATATTAAAGGAACTTTTTCTGGACAAGTCAAAAATGGTAGAACTGGTCAAACGGTTAATATTACAAAAGGAATTTTCGACGTTGTAAGAAGAGATGATTTGTAACATCCAACAATGATGAATTAAAAAGGGGCTGATAATCAGCCCCTTTTTTTTTGTGAGGTCGGAACCGGATTCGAACCGGTGTAGCAGCTTTTGCAGAGCTGAGCCTAGCCGCTCGGCCATCCGACCATTATTTTAGGATTGCAAATTTAAAATATCTAGATACTATTCCTAATAATTATTCATCTTATGTATCGTGGTTCTTGAAGTGAGTTGATTAATTTTGACATTTTTCTGATATAAACGTGAATAACAAGCATAGTTTCGAGATTTTATACAAACGATTTCAACCGTCACTATTCCAATACGCGTCCTATCTTACAGGGAATCCCAATGAAGCCAGTGAGATAGTAAATGATGTTTTTATATCAATATGGCACAAAAAATCTAGTTTATCCTATGATATCTCCCTAAAGTCGTATCTATACAGAGCTGTAAAAAATAAATGCATTAATTTTCTAAAGAAACAAAAATTAGATACGGTTAATGATGATGATACAATTAATGCAATTAGCTCTTATCAAACAGACCAATCCATCATCGATAAGGAACAACGTTTAATCCTTGAAAAATTAATGAATACCCTGCCACCAAAGTGCAAACAAATTTTTTCTATGAGTAGAATAGATGAATTAAAGAATGCTGAAATAGCAGGCTTGCTCGATATCTCAATCAAGACTGTAGAAGCTCAAATCACTAAAGCATTAAAAATATTTAAAAAAAAATTAACCAATGAATAAGGGTAGAGCTCCATTTAGTTGTATTAATAAATACATAGACACAATCATAATGATTTGGGAATCCAACATACTTTTAAAATTTCTTTTTGGAAAATGTACCGAAAAAGAAGTATCTGACGTAAATGCATGGCTAAATGAAAGCAAGTACAATCAACAAACTTTATCGCATTTAAAATCTACTGTGAGTAGCTACTTATAGAAAACCTATACCATCAGTGAATTCCAAATTGCAACATAGAATCACACAATACTTGACCAATAGCATGTCTCATGCTGACCAATTGCTTTTTGAAGCTGATCTGGTCAGTAATCCAGAATTGCAACAAGAATTTGAATCATTTAGAAAAGTATGGGATTTGACTGCCTCTATTCATTTTCATTCACAAGAATCTGAGCTTCGTTGGTCTGAATTTAGTTCAAGCATCATTGATGATCAAAGAAATGTTTATAGAATAACTACCCGTAAATACCTTCAATTTGCTGCAAACATCCTGATGATCGCTATGATTTCCTACATCACATGGTTTTATTCAACAAAGGATACAGTTTTCATAGCAAATCAACAAACGGTTTCACACGTTCTTGAAGATCAAACCCTGGTCACCCTTAACTCCAATTCAACTCTAACCATGGACTATAGCTTTAACACTAAACATCGGGAAGTTAGATTGGAAGGAGAAGCAGCTTTTGATGTAAAGAAAAATGGCTCCCCTTTTATAATTCATACATCAAAAGGCGATGTTAAAGTGATGGGAACACAATTTAAATTATATACAAGCAAATATTCTGATTTATTGCTTATTGATTTATATGAGGGTCAAGTTATATATACTGAAAATGGGGTAGAATATACCTTAAATTCAAATGATCACCTCATGTCCTTTAATGGTAAAATTACACATTCAAATATTCTTAATACCCCGATTGACAAGGATTACATTTCTTGCAAAAATGCACCTTTGATTTATATTCTTGAGCAAATAAATAATACTTATGGATATAGCTATGATATACCAAAACCATACTTGGAGGAAAGCTATACTTTGGTTATCCCCAAAAGTAATATTCAGGATTGCTTGAAAGTATTGAATCAAATTTCTTCCTTAAAATTCAAGCTCAAGGATAATACCTTAACGTTGGAATAATCAAATCGTTAAATTCGCACCAGTGCGAATTCATTTAATTTATATTTTAATATTTTGTCATGGTTTTGCTAATGCTCAATCCCTTTTAGATAGAGAGATAGGGAAATTTCATTTTTCGGGCACCTTGGTAGACTGTATTGATTCAATAATGCTCCGTACGGATGTTGATTTTAACTACAAACTGGAGCATGTAATCGATAAAACAGTAAAAATATCATGGGCTAATGCAGACCTAGCAAAGGCACTAGCTTATTTTCAAAATCAATATGATTTACGCTATGAGGTGAATAAAAATTCCATTTCTATTATTGCTAAAAAAAATCAAAAAATCATTATTTCAGGTACAGTTTTAGATATTACATCCTCTGAGCGAATTCCTTTTGTAAGGATTAGTTTTAACGATGATATTCACGATTTCACAACAGATCCAAATGGATTATTTCAATTATCAACCCAAAATTCTGCTATAGAACTTCGTATACAACATCAAAATTATCAAACAAAATATATAGAATTAAATGTAATTAATGGACAACATTTAATTATAAAACTTGTACCTATCGTTAAATTAGATTCTATTCATGTCAAAAGTCATATTGATTCAATTGGACTCGTATGGAAAGACTATGATCAATTAAATTTAAAATTAAACTATCCAACATTGATTGGTGAATTAGATTTATTAACCACAGTAAAACTATTGCCTGGTATACAAAACAGTTCATTTGGACAACAAGGATTATCTGTTCGTGGAGGAGATCCGGATCAAAATTCAATCTTAGTAGATAAAATACCGGTGTATAATACGTTTCATTTAATGGGTTTATACTCTATATTCAATACGCCTAATATTCAGAATATAAATATTTACAAAGAAGCTTTTCCATCTCAATTTGCCAATAGATTAAGCACTGTCATAGATATTGGATTGCATAATGGGAATAAAAAATCAACGGAAGTATTTGTTGATTTAGGGTTGTTATCGAATGGTTTAGCTATTAATGGACCTATTCTTAAAAATAAATTAAGTTATTCTTTGAGCTTACGAAGAACAAATGCAGATTTATTTTACAGACCTATCGAATTTTTCAAGAATCGTTCAAATCCTTACAAAAGTTCTTCCTATTTATGGTCTTTAGATATATTTGGTAAACTACATTATCAACTGAATGTAGACAATGAACTCAGTATAACTAGTTATTTTGGGGGCGATCAGTTAAATTTTAATTCTAATTTAACAACTTCTGTACCTGAATTTACGGAGGAAAAAACAAATGGTTCCATAGGATGGAGAAATAAACTAGTTGGTTTAAAATGGCAGACTCGCTTTAATTCTAGACTACATTTCAATTTATATGCCTCTTTTAGTAATTATGAATTGAAACTTATCGATGAATACAACCTTGAAAAACAAGATATAAATACTATCAATTCTACGAACTATCGAAGTGGTATTCAAGAATTTAGAACACTAGGTAATACAAGAATTTTTTTAAATAGTAATAATTTAATGAAAGTAGGATTGGGTTCTGTAAATTATGGATTTTTACCATATTCAAGAAATTATGTGTCAAAAACAACAGATAATATAAATAATATAAATACAACAGAAATAGATACCAATTTTTCAACTAATTCTTTTGTTACGACAGAGTACTATGGCTATGTAGATCATAAAATGTATACACGATTTGGGTATGTAAATTTTGGAATAAGAGCTACTCAATATATCAATCAAAAAAAATCGTTCTGGTACATACAGCCCAAGTTGTATTCATCAATAAATTTGAATAAAAAATCACAACTTCGATTAGGATACAGTAAATCAAATCAATTTATACAACTTATACCAAACAACAGTCTGGGGTTGCCTATAGATATTTGGTTACCAATCAATAATGCGCTTCAACCACTTCATGTAACTCAATGGTCAGGAAGATTTTCAATCAAAAATAGGAATGGAAATATTTCATTCGGTGTGTTTGATAAAGCATATAGAAATATAGTAGAGTACGATTTAAATACACCCAATATTTTAAGCCAGAATTGGGAAAATAGTATGGTTTCAGGAAATGGAATTTCTAGGGGTCTAGAATCTGGATTTGATTTTAAATTTAATAATTCAACAATCAACTTTGCTTATGCTTATTCTAGATCAATGAGGACTGTTGATGAAATAAATAACGGTGAGACCTATTATACTAAATTTGATAGGCCCCATGATTTTTCATTTTGGGCTAGTCATTCTTTTAAAAACAAACATGAACTTTCGATCGCTTTTAATTATATTAGTGGTAATCTAATAACTCTACCAACTGGAAGATTTATTACTTACCTGAACAACCAAAAAGTCATTTTAGAAGATTTCGATGATATTAATAATTTTAGATTACCAGCTATTCATCATTTAGATGTTTCGTACCGTATTTCTAAAAATCACAAAAAAATGAAATCTAATTTAATTATTGGCGTATATAATGTATATAATCGATTGAACCCATTCATGGCATTTATTGGTATTGATGAATCTTCACAACCTGTATTGAAAATTAGATCACTAATGCCCATCTTACCTATTATTAAATATGCGATTGAGTTTGATTAAATTAACATTTATATCACTTTTAATACTTTTTGTTTCTTGTGAAAAAATTATACCATTTGATAATTCAAATTTTAAGCCCAAATTAGTAATAAATGCTTTTAATACGCCTGATGGTATTCTTGAAATTCAATTTAATACATCGTTTAATTTATTGGGAGAGGAAGATACAATTGGAATAGTAAATCCTATTGAAATTCAGCTTTTTAAAGGAAATACACGCATTATTAGAGAAACATATATCCCAAATAAAGGACAGGTATTTATTCCGATATTACTTGAAGAAAATCAGACATATACGATGGAAGCTCAAACTGAAGGTTTCCCAACTATTACTTCAACAGATAAGGTACCAAAAAATATACCTGAGATACAAGTGGATACTAGTCTAAGAGATATTGTAAATTATAAAGTCAATGTAGGAATATCAGATCCATTGGACACCAATTTTTATGTGTTGGATGTACTAGTTAATGGTTTAGAAAAATCAACAACAATAGATTCCGTTTATAAATCGTATCCCGTTGTTTTTTCAAGCACAGAAAAGCTATTTTTATCATCATTCCAAAGGATTGCAAGTGGAGTTAATACCGCTTTTTTTGAAGATATTTTATTCAATGGTAATTTCAAAACCATTCAATTACTGATTCCAATTGATAATATTTTACGCCCTGATTTTAAAGCAACATCTTTTACGGTTAGGTTAAAATCGGTATCAAGTCAGATGTTTGAATTTTATCGTTTATTGTTTCAAAATAACAATGCATTCGGTGGACCTTTGTATTATGAAGGACAATTAGAAGGTAATATAAATAGTGGTCTAGGTGGATTTTATTTTTACAATGAACAGCAAAAAGAAGTATTAATTCGTTAATATTCCTTGTCTTTGAATTTAATATCGAATAACTCCAACTCTTGAACTATAGGTTGATAAATATCTTTACTAATAGGCAATATACATCCTCGTTCATTTATTTGATTCGTCATTATTAATTTGCAAGCAATTCCTAATGGAAGACCCACAGTTTTACCCATTGCCGTTTTTGTTTTATTTTCTCCTTCACAAACCAAGCTACTTTCGATGGTATAAATATTATTTTGAGATGCATATTTTATTTTATGCCACATTACAATCATATCTCGATCAGTTTCTTTTAAATTCCATTTTTTTTCTAATATATGTTGAAGAATTTGAGCTGGTGTAGCTTTTTTTATAGCGATGATGTCGTCTGAAAAAATGCCAGTACTTTCAATTTTTTCCCATAAATAAATATCATCTTGACTAATGTTTAAATACGATTTAAATTTTAGCTCAACACTATCTGTAGGGTGGTATGCTAAAAATGTATTAATAAAATCTCGATGAGTCATACCCTCAGAATTTTCGATTGAATAGGTATCATCCGTTGCTCCCAATTGAACAAAACAATTCCATGCCTTTGAAAAACCGGGTCTCCTAAATGTACCTCTATACATCGTTTCTACATCTTGTAATCCATAAGTTTCTCTATACTTTAAACTATCTCTATTGGCATATCCTTCAAATTTTCCGTAGCCATCAATTGATACTACTTCTGTTCTTCTAAAAAGCTTATGATACGGAATGTACTTATACTGATTGTTATGTATGAATTTTACAGGGCCTCCAGCTCCTGCAAGAACTACATTTCTTGGATTCCATGTAAATTTATATTTCCAAGGATTATCCTCGCAATCAGGGGCTATTAATCCACCGGTAAAGCTTTCGAATTCTATTATTTTTCCACCTCTATTATTAATTTCATCAATAATTTTCATTGCGGAAATATGATCTATCCCTGGATCTAAACCACATTCATTTAAAAAGATGAGATTTTTAGATTTCACTTTATCCGATAATTTTTTGATATCATCTGACAGATAGGATGCTGTAGCCAAATTTGTATTGAGTTTTAAGCATAATTTAGCGATGTTGTAGTGCAATGAAGCTGGCAACATACTCACCACTAAAAAAGCATTTTCAATAAGTGGCTTAATTCGCTCTTCTTGTTGTATGTCTATGGATATGCAATGCGTAGATTTGGATGTAACTTTATCTTTAATTTGTTTTATATCCAGATCTACTACCGTAATATCCCAATGGTATACAAGAGCATTTTCTTCTAAATAATTAATAAGATAAGTTGAGGATAATCCTGCACCAAAAACGACTATTTTCATTCTAGAAATATACTTCAAACGTACATTTTTTTTATAATACTTATTCAACCATTAAAAAATGGTTGATATTGCAGGATCAATACATAAATATGCAAAAAACAGTTTCCATCTCAGAACTGGTTTATGATGATGTAACATCAGAAATAAAAAATCTTTTAAATCAATCCAAAAGAGCCTCTAGTTCAGCCTATGCTCCATTTTCAGAGTTCTATGTTGGTTGTTCGGTCTTACATCAAAACGGAACCATTATTAGGGGCAGTAATCAAGAAAATTCCTCGTTCCCATCTGGCATGTGCGCAGAGCGTGTCGCTTTATTTGAGAGTTCGAAGAACTTGAGCAACAACAAAGTAAGTAAAATAGCTATATATGCTAAATCTAATCGTTATAAAGTGCCAGATATTTTAGTTCCATGTGCAGGATGTCTTCAAGTAATTTCTGACATAAGAAATAGACAAAAATCTTCCATTGAGATATGGATGTGGGGTGGAGGTGATATCGTTTTTATGGCTGAGGATGTCAGTCAGTTTTTGCCATTTCATTTTGAACTAACAAAAAAGTAAAATTATTCTTTTATAAATTGTTCAAATAAAACCTTCTCACGATAATCAAAAATAGATTGAAGTTTTTTTCTTATAAATAGTGAATTTGCGATCACGCCTAGTAAGCCAAAAGGCAATTTATAATTAACTTCATCTGTCATAATAACTCCACCTTCAATTTCTTCAAAATGATGTCTGTGATGCCAAAGAGCATAGGGTCCAAATCGTTGTTCGTCAATAAAATATACTTGATCTTTAACGGTTGTTATTTCTGTCATCCAATTTATTTTAATACCCAGTAAAGGACTCACTTTATAGGTTATGATTTGGCCCTCAAACATTTTATTTTCTGGAGAATTTGTAATAATGAACCCCATTTCTGGAGGTGTGATTTTACTTAAATTGTGAGGCGATGAAAAGAAGTCCCATGCCTCAGATAGAGAAATAGGGAGTTTTATTTGTGTTTTTAAACAGAAAAAAGACATACACACATAACACTTCGAGTTAGTGTTAGTTTTGGGTATTTTAAAATGTTGAGATAATGGAGTATATTTTGCTTTCAAATTATACATTTGCCTAATACCTAAATTATATGAATTTATTAGAGGGAAAAACAGCTATTATTACTGGTGCCAGTAGAGGTATAGGTAAGTCTATTGCAGAAAAATTTGCAGAAAATGGGTGTAACATTGCTTTTAGTTATGCAAGTTCTGTAGAGAAAGCTCAAGAATTAGAAAAAGAACTAACATCAAAATATTCAGTTAAGGCAAAGGGATTTCAGAGTAATGCAGCCGATTTCGATTCATCTCAATCATTTATAGATGAAATAGTCAATGAATTTGGTAAAATTGATATTTTAGTAAATAATGCAGGAATTACACGAGATAATTTACTAATGCGTATGTCTGAAGATCAGTGGGATGAAATCATGAATGTAAACTTAAAATCGGTATTTAATCTGACAAAAGCTTGTTTGCGTACATTTTTGAGCCAAAAATATGGAAGCATAATTAATATGAGTAGTGTTGTGGGTGTAATGGGGAATGCAGGACAAAGTAATTATGCTGCTTCAAAAGCTGGTATCATTGGATTTAGTAAATCTGTCGCAAAAGAATTAGGAAGTAGAAATGTTCGTTGCAATGTTGTCACACCAGGATTTATTGAAACAGAGATGACCGCAGAGCTCGGGGATGAAGCACTGAAGAAATGGAGCGACGGAATACCTCTAAAACGTGGAGGACAGCCAAGTGATGTTGCCAATGCTTGTGTTTATTTGGGCAGTGATATGTCGACATATGTTACAGGGCAAGTAATTAGTGTTTGTGGTGGTATGTTGATGTAATGAATAGTATACAAGGATGCCATTAGATCAAGTGGATATTGACGAATACGACACTAAAATGTCTTTTTTAGAGCATCTAGAAGCACTTAGATGGCATCTTATTCGCTCGGTTGTGGTTGTTCTTATTACATCTATATTCTCATTCATATATGGTCGATATATTTTTGATAATATATTAATTGGTGCTACAAAAAGTGACTTCTGGTCATATCGTAAGCTTTGTGATCTAAGTTATTATATTTATGATAATGATAAAATTTGCATTGATGTTATTAGTTTTAAACTTCAGGCTTTAGATATTCAAGAACAGTTTTATCAGCACTTTATGATTGCTTTTCTTGGAGGTTTAATTATGGCAATGCCTTATGTATTGTTTGAAATCTATCGATTTGTTAAACCAGCATTAAAAAAATCAGAAAGAAAATTTTCTTTTTTAGTCATTGGTTTTTCTTCTCTATTATTTTTTAGCGGAGTTTTGTTTGGATATTATATACTCTCACCTATATCTGTCAATTTTTTAGCCAATTATAGTTTGAGTGATAGCATAGAACGAAATTTTAAAGTAAGCTCAGTAGTTAATTTTATCAGTTTATTAGTTTTTGGTGCGGGTATTATTTTTGAATTGCCAATTGTTGTTTATTTTCTTGCAAAAGTTGGTCTTTTAACGGGAGAGTCAATGAGAAGGTATCGAAGAGTTGCTGTCGTGGTAATTTTAATTATTTCTGCGGTAATTACTCCTCCAGATGTAACTAGTCAAATCATTTTAACTTTCCCAATACTCTTATTGTACGAAATTGGGATTATTATAGCTAATAAAGTAAATCCAGAACCACTCATAGAATCACCAGAAAATTATGAATAAACAAATTATATCTATTGGAAATGATCACGCAGGGACGGATTTGAAGAATACAATTTTGCGCCATTTTAATGAAAAATATATTTTTATAAATCATGGAACCAATGCAACAGATTCAGTTGATTATCCAGATTTTGTACATCCAGTGGCTACTGATGTTAAAAAAAATCAAGCTACTTTTGGAATATTAATTTGTGGGAGTGCTAATGGAGTTTGTATGACGGCAAACAAGCATCAAGAAATAAGAGCTGGACTAGCCTGGAATAAGGAGGTGGCCTCATTAATCAAACAACATAATAATGCCAATGTCATTTGTATTCCAGCCCGATTTTTAAATGAATTAGAAGCATTAGAAATTATTGAAATTTACATAAATACCAAATTTGAAGGTGGTAGACACCAAAATAGAATAGATAAGATACCTTGTTTTTAAGCTTTTACTATTTTGCCATCATGGTATATGGGCACACAAGCTATTGTATCTAATTGACAGCAATATTTTATATCATTTTCAACGCCTTTACTTTTGAGTCTCTTAAAATGATTAGATTTTTTCATAGCATGATATAAATTATCTTGATTGGATTGATATAGATCTAAACATAAAAGCGATGAATCGTCTAATTGAGCATCTTTACATTTTGAAATAAATGCCCCAGCAAATAAGCTGTCTTCTAAATTTACCCTGTTTTTCCATCCAGCACAAAATAAAACAATATCCAGATTTAGTTTTTTTATATAATCGACTACAGATGATAAATTAAGAAAAGATCCAATGACTATAGTTTTAGCATGGGTTGACATCTCAACACAACGGGTACCGTTTGTAGTAGTCAATACTATTTCTTTGTTTTGAACAATATCTTTAGTATAGTCAAATGGTGAATTCCCAAAGTTAAAACCTGAGATAGTTTCACCTCCTCGTTCGCCGCCAATTAGATAATCTTTATTTTTATATTTAAGCGCTTCTGTCTCTTCTGATACAGGGATAACACAAAGTGCTCCATTATTCAAGATCGTAGATATGGTAGATGTTGCCCGAAGTATATCAATAATTACTACTGCTTTATTTTTCAATAAATCAATTTGGTTAAATAAAAGAGGCGATAATATTGTCTCAATCTTCATTCTATAAATCCAATTTTTCTTCTATAATTTGACTTACTTTTTCTAATATCCGAAATCCAGTTTCAGCCATGGTATTTTTTTCATCTAATAATGGATTAATTTCGGTTATCTCAAAGCAACATAATTTCGTACTTTTACATAATTCAATTAATATTTCTGTTGACTCTTTTTCTGAGAATCCGTTGCATACAGGAGTTCCTGTTCCATGAGATATTAGATCACAATCCATACTATCTACATCAAATGAAACATAAATAATATCACAATTTTCAAGATATTTTAGTGTTTCGTTGGCTATTTTTTTTGGGTTGGATTGTCTTACTTCCTCTACCACAAAGGTTTTCATATTTAATTCGTGGATGAGCACATTTTCTTCTTTTTCAGTGTCTCTAACACCAATAAGTACGACATCTCTAGAATCAATCTTAGGATTTATTTCAGAAATATTTTTTAGCTTCTTCCAATAATTAACTGCATCATTTGAAACATTATTTTTTTGATTAGCCTTATTGTCGATACCTAAAGATACTGCTAGTGGCATTCCATGCATATTGCCAGTAGGAGAGGTGTAGGGAGAATGTAAATCTGCATGAGCGTCTACCCAAATAACTCCAAGTCTTTTCTGTGGGAATGAATGCTTTATACCTGCGATTGTACCTCCAGCAGATGAGTGATCACCAGCTAAAACAATAGGTATATTTCCAGTATCATATACTTTTTTAAATTTATGGCAAAAGTCTTGATATATATCAATTAGCTTATTGATATTTTTAGCATGTGGAGTGTCTATACAAGAAGAGCTAAATAAAGATGAATTATGATTAATGATTTCTATGATATTTCGGTCTTTAAAGTAATCATTTCCTTGATTTAAAGCAGCAATTTTTAATGCTTCAACCCCAATACTAGCTCCATAAGTGCCTGCACCAATTTCAGACTTAGATTGAACTATTGTGGTATTACTCATGTGGTACTTAAGATATAATTTGGGTTAACAAATCTATGAAATTACTATTATTCTTTCGAATCGTTCTCAAAGTATTGAGGTCTATTAATTAAGTCTGGTACTATGAAGGCATTAGGGAAATCCTTTCTGATGGTATATAAAAACTGAAGTGATTCAATTTCACGATAAAAATCACCAACGCGTAATTTCCAATAGGGTTGTTGGTATATAACATACGATTTCAAATTATCTGGGAATATGGTGCTATACTTTTGATTGACTTCATTGATTTGGTTTCGATTTGTATTAAATGCTATTTGGATTCGATAGCCATTGATCTTAAGTGTATCAATTGCTGCATTTTTTTTTACAATTTCTTCTTCAATTTTCGGATCAATATAAACCCTTACCTGACTAAACACATCGTTAGAAAATAAAAAACTAATTAATAATAAAAGAACGCTAGACAGTTTTACCATGGCATTTTTTATATTTTTTACCACTACCACAGGGACAATCGTCATTTCTGCCCACTTTTTCTTCGGCACGAATAGGCACCTGGGTTTGTTTAGGCGTTTGAGTAGTATTATTTTGATTAAGAATAGAATCAGCGCTTCTACTTGTTTTAATCAAATTATTTTGTTTCGGTTTATGTTCTTTGGCTTCTTTTACTTCATTTGAATTCTGTGATGTTATGTCGCCTTTAAAAAGAAGTGAAGTTATCTCAGTATTTAAGTTTCGTATCATTATTTGAAATAAATTGAATGACTCTAATTTGTAAATCAGTAATGGGTCTTTTTGTTCAATAGATGCATTATTTGCTGATTGTTTTAAGTCATCTAACTCTCTAAGATGATCTTTCCAATGTTCATCTATAGTGTTTAATGCTACATAACGTTCAAAAGCATTGATTATTTCTTCCCCTTGAGTCTCTAGCGCTTTTTTGAGGTTTATGGATACATTAATTGATTTTCTGCCATCTGAAAAGGGTACTAATATATTTTTTACATCTTCACCTTTTTCAGCAAATATTTTATTAAATACGATCAATGCACGTTCTTTAATAGACTGATTTTTTCGTTCATAGGTATTCCTTAATTGATCAAATAGTTTTTGTGTTAAGGGTTCTACTTTTTCTGTGATGAATTCTTCTTCGGTTAAGCGTATATCAAATGCTAATTGACGGAGTGTCTCATCTTTCAAACCGTGATAATCATTAGCTTCTTTATAATTAATAATAGTATCTTCTACCCAATCATATAAGGCATTATTTATGTCCAAAGATAAACGGTCACCATACAAAGCATTTTTCCTACGACTATATATGACAACCCGTTGTTTGTTCATAACATCATCATATTCAAGTAGTCGTTTACGTACACCAAAATTATTCTGTTCTACCTTCTTTTGCGAACGTTCTATGGTCTTGGATATCATCGAATGTTGAATGACTTCACCTTCTTCGTAACCAAAACGGTCCATAACTTTAGATACACGATCTGAACCAAATAATCGCATTAAATTATCTTCTAGAGAAACAAAAAATTGGGATGATCCCGGATCTCCTTGTCTACCGGCTCTACCTCTTAATTGTCTATCTACTCTTCGGCTATCGTGCCTTTCTGTACCTATAATGGCTAAACCTCCAGCTTCTTTAACACCTTTACCTAATTTAATATCGGTTCCACGTCCTGCCATGTTGGTTGCTAATGTTACCGCACCGGGTTGACCAGCTTCAGCTACAATATCAGCTTCTCGTTGATGTTGTTTTGCATTTAGAACATTATGCTTGATCTTTCGCATATTCAACATTCTACTTAGTAGTTCTGAGATTTCTACAGATGTAGTCCCCACTAGAACGGGTCTGCCTTCCTTTTGTAAGACAACAATTTCTTCTGCAACTGCATTAAACTTTTCTCTTACAGTTTTGTATACCAAATCATCTCTATCCTCCCGAGCAATAGGTTTATTTGTTGGAATTACTACTACATCTAATTTGTATATTTCCCATAATTCACCTGCCTCTGTCTCAGCAGTTCCAGTCATACCACTTAATTTATGGTACATCCTAAAAAAATTTTGAAGAGTAATGCTAGCAAATGTTTGAGTAGCTGCCTCAACTTTAACATTCTCTTTTGCTTCAATGGCTTGGTGAAGACCATCTGAGTATCTTCTTCCATCCATCACACGACCAGTTTGTTCATCAACTATTTTCACTTTACCATCTTGAATAATGTATTCAACATCTTTTTCAAACATAGCGTATGCTTTTAATAACTGATTAATACTGTGTACACGTTCTGATTTGACAGAAAAATCACGCATCAATTCATCCTTTTTTAGTTGCTTTTCTTGATCGGTTAAAGTTGATTTTTCTAATTCAGCGATAGAGGAACCAACATCTGGCAAAATAAAAAAGTCTTTATCTCCACTATTTTCAGAGATTAAATCAATTCCTTTATCTGTTAGTTCAACTTGATTATTTTTTTCATCTATGGTAAAATATAATTCAGCATCTACCACATGCATCTCTTTTTGTTGATCTTGTAAATAAAAGTTTTCAGCTTTTGTCATCATTGCTTTAATGCCTTGTTCACCTAGAAATTTAATAAGTGGTTTATTTTTTGGGAAACCCCTGTAATTTCGATATAACAAAAGTCCTGCTTCATTTTCCCCAGTTTTACCTTCTTTAATCAATTTTTTAGCGTCGGCTAGAGCAGTGTTTAAGTATCTTTTTTGGGCATCTACTACTTTTTGGATTTTGGGTTTTAATTCATTAAACTCATGGATATCACCTTTGGGAGTAGGTCCACTGATGATAAGCGGTGTTCGAGCATCATCAATTAGCACAGAGTCTACTTCATCAATCATTGCAAAGTGATGTTTACGCTGAACTTGGTCTTCAGGACTATGAGCCATGTTATCTCTCAGATAATCAAACCCAAATTCATTGTTGGTACCATAGGTAATATCAGCTAAATATGCATTTTTTCGTTCAGGAGAATGGGGTCGGTAATAATCCAAACAATCTACTTTTAATCCATGAAATTGAAATATGGGTGCATTCCATTCGGCATCTCTTCTTGCTAGGTAATCATTGACAGTCACTATATGAACTCCGCGTTGCCCAAGAGCGTTCAAATATGCAGGTAAAGTTGAAACTAATGTTTTCCCTTCACCGGTTTGCATTTCTGCAATTTTCCCTTGATGTAAAACTACACCGCCTATCAATTGTACATCATAATGAACCATGTTCCAGGTAACTTCTTGACCTGCCGCATCCCAAGTAGTTTCATAAATAACTTGATTGTCTTTTATTTGTATGTGAGGTTTGTTAGCGGCCAAATCTCGGTCATAATCTGTAGCCGTTGCAGTAATTTGGTCAATTTCAGTGAACCGTCGCGCTGTTTCTTTAACAACCGCAAAAGCTTCAGGAAGTATATGGTTTAGAATTTCTTCTAATCTGCTATCTCTTTCTTTTTCTAGTATATCAATTTGATCATAAGCATCTTCTCTTTTATCAATTTCATGAAGAGTCGTTTGTTTAATTTCTGCCTTTAAATTTGATATTTGAGCGTCAATATCTGCCAAATAGTCGTTTACTTGATTTTTGAAGTGAGCCGTTTTGGCTCGTAATTCATCATTGGATAATACGTGTAGCTTTTCATATTCAGTATTAATATTATGGACTAAAGGTTCTATTTCTCTGACATCTTTATCTGCTTTGTTGCCAAATAGTTTTTGAATACCGCTTAATAACGAATTGATCATTCTTTTAATTTTAAAATGTAAATATCTAAATCTATGCCATAAGAAGTCAAAACATACACAACCTTAGTCAACTTAAGGTTATTCCATTCAATCTGAGATAAATTGAATGGAATGTGTATATATTTTTACTAATTTTTAAGCTTCAAATGTAACCATATTTATCTTTGAAGTGAATAATTTAATATGCGTATTTTAATACTAGGTTCGGGAGCAAGAGAGCATGCTATTGCTTGGAAACTTGAAAGTGAGATAGGGAAAGAAAATATTTTTATCGCCCCTGGAAATGCCGGTACATGTTTGTGTGGTGAAAATGTAAATATAGCCGTAACTGATTTTGATAACTTGAAGCGTTTCTGTTTGCAAAATGATATTGACACTATTCTTCCAGGTTCAGAAGAGTCCATTGCCTCAGGTGTTAGAGATTCTTTTGAAAATGATGATGCTACCAAGAATATTTTTATTTTTTCTCCAGATAAACATGCGGGGCAACTGGAAAGCAGTAAAGCCTTTGCAAAAAAATTTATGCAAAAACAAGGTATTCCTACGGCAGCTTATAAAACCTTTAAATTGGATAGTTTGAACGAGGGGTATCGTTTTTTAGAAACCTTATCTCCACCTTATGTCTTAAAAGCAGATGGTTTGGCTGCAGGTAAAGGAGTATTGATTTTATCTTCTCTAGAAGAAGCTAAACACGAATTGCAGGATATGCTTCAAAATGAAAAATTTGGGAGTGCCTCACAAAGTGTAGTTGTGGAAGAGTTTTTAGATGGTATTGAGTTTAGTGTTTTTGCCCTAACCGATGGGGAGAATTACGTTTTACTTCCAGAAGCAAAAGATTATAAACGAATAGGTGAGGGAGACAAAGGACTAAATACGGGTGGGATGGGTGCTGTATCTCCTGTCCCTTTTTATACGGCTGATATTCATAAAAAAACACTAGATCAAATAGTGATTCCGACTATACAAGGATTTAAAAAACATCATATTAATTACAGAGGCTTCGTATTTTTTGGATTAATTTTAGTCAATGGTGATCCAAAAGTAATTGAATATAATGTTCGATTAGGTGACCCTGAAACTGAAGTTATAATTCCACGTTTAAAAGAATCTTTATCTTCTATGATTGAAGATGCTAAAGCAGGACTCTTGCAAACCCGAATTGCTGATTCAATCAGCCATTATGCAACTACCGTTTTTGCTGTATCTGGGGGCTATCCGGAAAAATATGAAAATGGAAAAATGATTCAAATTGATTCAAAAGTAAAAACATTATTCCATGCCGGAACAAAAAGAGTTGATTATGGTTTATATACCAATGGAGGTCGTGTTTTAGCTGCTACATGTTTAGGAAATTCATTGGATGATGCACTCAATTCATCTTATACTTTATTAGATAGTGTTAATTTTGAAAACATGACATTTCGTCGAGATATTGGTCAAGATCTTAAAACATATTAAATTATGCAAGTTTTTAAAAAAATTATAAGTTATTTAACATTCAAAAAAGATACGGGAGAAGGTTCTTTTATCAAATCAATGCATATCATTAATAAGATTTCTATTACTATGTTTATTATAGCAATGATTATTTTATTAATTAAAAATATTTAATAATATTTGGTACATAATTTGATATACTCCAATAAATAAAATTTAATATTATGATTCTATTATTTATTGCCATTATGGCTGTAAGTTGGTTCGTTCAAAATCGACTTACCTCAAAATTTCGAAAGTACTCGATGACTCCCATTTCTAGTAATATGAGTGGAAAAGAGATTGCAGAAAAAATGCTATCAGATCACGGTATTTATGATGTGAAAGTTATCTCCGTAAATGGCGAGCTAACGGATCATTACAACCCCGTTAAAAAGACAGTCAACCTAAGCGAGGTAGTGTATAATGAACGAAATGCTGCTGCAGCAGCAGTTGCAGCCCATGAATGTGGTCATGCGGTTCAACACGCAAGATCATACAGTTGGTTGACATTACGAAGTAAACTTGTACCTGTTGTGAGTGTAAGTTCTCGATGGATGCAGTGGGTAATACTTGCTGGTTTTGCATTATTAGCATTTAAGGGTATACCAGAAGTGTTATACATAGGTATAGCTTTATTTGGTCTGACAACTGTCTTCAGTTTTGTAACATTGCCTGTAGAGTTTGATGCAAGTAACCGAGCATTGGCTTGGATTGAAGAGAGAAATATGGCAACTTCTGCTGAAATTGAACATAGTAAAGATGCATTGAAATGGGCAGCTATGACTTATGTAGTTGCAGCACTAGGTTCACTAGCAACCTTACTCTATTATATCTCTCTAGTAATGGGAAGAGACTAATACCATGTTTTTGAAATCATTTAAAAGAATTTTCATATTAATCCCAATCAGTTTGATTGGGATTTTTGTTTTAGGTCAATCAATTCTGTTACCCACTAGCAGAGACAGTAAGGATGATTTTTTCGAAAAATCTCAAAGTATATTACCCATCTACAAGTATGAAAATAAAACTATAGAGCCCTATTCGAAATTTGGGTTAGCTCTTGATGAAAAATTACCTTGGTATACTATTAAACAATTACCGATAATGCAAAATTGTAGAGATACAGGATATACATATATCTATTTTTCTGGCGCAGATAACATTCAAAGGGAGGGATATATTTTGTGTATGGTAGGTAATTATATCCGTTCTAGAAGAACGGTATATTTTTATATTGATAGAAATAATGATTTAGACTTCACTAACGATGGTGCACCAGATAGTTTGACTTCCTATCAGAATGATGTAGATATTACACTTAAGAATACTTCTGCTCCAGAAGCTCGATACACTTTCAAATTAACCCGTTTTAACTATGGAGAGAATATTCCATATAAGAATTTACTTACAGAGCATTATACTGCTCATAGCGGGAACAAAAAGTTTACAAAGATTAATTATTGCTATCGTGAACAACGATATAATGTTGCTGTCGCACACTATACAAATAAAACGGATTCATTTACCCTTGGAATTAAAGATATGAACGTTAATGGTCTTTACAATGATGGATGTGTCGACAAATTATATATTGGTCCTTATAAAAGCCAAGTGATATCTGATGAGCTAAAGATCATAAAACCCATAATCAGTGATAATACATTTGAATGGAGTGGTAAAACATACCGAATTACTCAAATAGAAAGCTCCGGTAAGTATATTGAATTTTATGAAGATCAATCTTTAGAATCTAATAGTCAACTTAAATTGGGTAAGAAAACACCTAATTTTACATACTTTAATGTGTTTAATATGAAACATGAACTCAAGGAGTTCAAAAAGCAAGAAGTATATTTATTTTTTTGGGATAAACTTACTATTTCGGACGAGGATAAACTCTATTTATCATTATTAAATAATGAATTTAGTGATAGAATAAAATTAATTACGTTGAATCACGGCGATCAACCCAAACAAGTAAAAATAATGTTTTATTATGATAAAATTGACTGGCCAGTTGGTTTTAGTCATGCAGAAATTGCGAGTCAATATTTTTTAGAAAATGTTCCAAGAGGATATTATTTAGGAAAACATCGAAAACTCATAAATGATAAAATTTCTCCAAAAGAGCTGTATCAATTAATAAAAAAATAAATTTCAAATATGTCTCTCACTTCACTAGTTTATGGATTGATTATTATATTTATCCTATTAATAGCATGGTATGTGACAAAGTTTTTACGAAAATTAGTTCTGATTTCATTGGTAATAATTTTAAGTTCTGGCTATCTTTTTTATAGAAAGTTAGGACCATTTGAAGTAAAACGAACTACCATTACTTTCTATGAAGAAAAATATTGTCATTCTAAAGGAGATAAGGATATATGTGATTGTATAATAGGTTTAGCTAAAAATCACATTAAAAATCATGCACAAGATGCGTTTGATATACGACAGGTTTTTCTTGCTACGAGTGGTGAATCTTTAAGTTGTTTGGAAAAAAAGAATGCTAAGATAAAATACGCTTCTTTTATGAAGAATATGATAGGATTGGATAATACTCACTGGAATGATTCAATCAAAACTAAAATTGACAAACTGAATAATCAGATAGAAAACATAAGAAAAAATTAGGCTAAACCTAGAGCATGCTTGAGGTCATTTACCTGACTTTCCCATAACATATTCATTTCTTCAACTTCATCTTCATTGACATAATCAGTAATTAATAATCCGATATCTCCGGTCAGTTCATCTTTGGTTACTTCAAATTGAAAATATTCATCGGAAGGATTATCAAGTAGTTTAAATTTGACCAACTTACCGTTAATTTTTTTTACTAATTCAGCCTTATTTTCAGAACCGTCCCAAAAAAAACTGTATTGTTTACTTCCTTTGATGTTTACATCATCACAAAACCATTCTACAAGGCCAGAAGGAGTAGACAGGTATTGAAATAGGATAGTCGGGGATGATTTTATTACAAATTCTAGTTCTAATTTTATTCTTTCCACTTCGTAAATCCTTATCGTTATTCAAATAAACGAATTTTTGGCTAATAAACTAGCTAAGACTTTTATTTTTGAAAGTCTTGTTACGATTATTTATAACATATAAAGTGTATTTTTTGATTACATTTTTATTTATTCTATTTGGATTATTAGCTTTATTATTCCTAAAACATGGAGAAAGTGTAATTGCTGTAAATCAATGTCATAATTCATACCTTGATATTTTTTTCACATTCATTACCCGATTGGGAGAAATTACCGGTTATTTAATGTCAGTTCTGATTTTAGTTTTTATCTCTGTTGATTTACGTAAAAAATATTTTCTTACACTCACTATGAGTGCATTACTATCTTTAGGTATTACTCAATCATGTAAGCATTATCTATTCAAAAATGATCATAGGCCATCCTACTTCTATGATAATTTACATGCTATAGAAAATGAAAATCAACATAAGAATAATTCTTTCCCAAGTGGACATACCACAGCAGCATTTACATTTGCTACTGTTATCGCATTTTCTTGTAGAAAGATATGGGTTCAGATTACAACACCAATTTTAGCATTGCTAGTGGCATATTCAAGGTTATATCTTGGTCAACATTTCCTTATTGATATAGTTGTTGGTGGTATTCTAGGTATAATGATTGCTAGCATTTGTTTTTATCTCATTAATGATTGGTTTTCATCTCCTAAATGATAAAAACACTTTTGTATAAACATTACATCATTTCAATAGTAATTCTAGGCTACTTTGTATTATTTATCCCTTTTTTAGGTCAAGTTCACCTTTTTGATTGGGATGAAATAAACTTTGCTGAAGCATCACGTGAAATGATAGTTACAGGAGATTGGCTTAATGTTCAAATCAATTATGAGCCTTTCTGGGAAAAACCACCCTTATTTATATGGTTTCAAGCAATTTCAATGTCATTTTTTGGTATCAACGAATTTGCTGCAAGACTTCCCAACGTCCTTATAGGTTTATTTACCATACTCTTATTATACCAAACGGTTAGGCTACGATATGGCTTGAAAGCTTCTATATTGACAGTACTGTTTTATTTAGGGTCGTTCACACCTCATTTTTATTTTAAATCTGGAATTATTGACCCACTATTTAACTTGTTTATTTTTTCAAGTGTCTTGTTTTTAGTTAGGGCAATAGAAAATAAAACGAGTTGGGCATTTTTTATTTCTGGATTGATGCTTGGATTTGCAGTAATTACTAAAGGTCCAGCTGCTATTTTATTGGTTGGATTAACGGGTCTGTGCTATCAATGGGTGTACCGCATAAATTTTTATACATTCAAAGAAATATTGATTTTGGTATTTGGTCTTGTTGTTATTCCAGGAATATTTTTTAGTATTCAAGTTTCTCAGAATGGATGGTGGTTTTTAAAAGAATTTATAATTTATCAAATAGAATTATTCAAATATCCAATTGCATCTCATGGGCAACCATTTTATTATCACGTAGTAGTTCTACTTTTTGGTTGTTTTCCTTTGTTTGTTTTAGTCTTAAAAGCTCTTTTTACTCCAATTCGAACAAGAATGGACTCTACTTATGTCCGATTCATGAAAGTTTTATTCTGGGTTGTTTTAATTGTATTTTCTTTAGTCACTACTAAAATTGTACATTACAGTAGTATGTGTTATATCCCTTTATCCATAATAGCGGGAATATGGTTTTCCAATCATAGACACATACACAAATCTATTAAGATTATTCTGATTGTAGTAGGCTTTTGTTGGTTTATTATTTTTTCTGTTTTAGGAATATTATCAATTTATCCATCTTTATTGACTTCTGTTTTTATCAATGAATTAATAGTAGATACATCCGTTACTTCAATGTTACGTAATTCGATTTCTTGGAGTTATGTCCCGTTACTCGTTTCAATAGTTTTTATCATTAGTATTTGGCTTTTACTGTTACGATATAAATCGCCAAGAATTATGCTTTTTTTAATATTAAACTCTTTGTGTGTATCTATTTTTATGACAACCACAATACCCAACATTGAACACTTAGTTCAAGGTGATTGGATAAGACAATTAGAGACCTACCAAAATAAGCCAATGGTGCATTTTACATACGGTTTTAAAAGTTATGCGCATCGTTATTATACGCAACAAAACAAGTTAGAACAGGTAGTAGAAGTGCGACAAAAAATGCTCAATGATCAGGGTATTAAATCGCTTTACGATTTTAATCAACATGAAAAAAAGATATTTGATAATCAAGTTAGAGATGCCGTGATTTTAAATACTGAAATTCCATTTTCTATCACAGCACGTATTTCAAAATTTGAAGAGTTGGAAGCTAATTACCCTAATTTAATTAAAGTCTTCGAAGGAAATGGATACGGTGTATGGGAAAGAGCTAAGGAATTTGATAAATGACAATTTTATATTTTTTGTCATTCATAAATGACTTTAATGGTTTTGCATTAAGCTTTTTTTCTATGTAATCTTGATCAATTTGTGCGTCTGTCATAGCAAAATAGGAATCCCAAACTATCAAATCATGTGACTTAGGGGGTCTATTTTTTTTTATTTGGTTTAATTCCAAAATTTCATTTTCATTATCAATTATTCTTTTAGATACAAATGGAAGTGTATATGCATTTGTATATGTTGGATATTTGTCAAGTTGATGGTTCATTAACCAAAGGTTTACTTTATTCATTAATAATTGTTTGTGTTCTAATTGTATATCATTCTCCCATGATAGGGCCATTGGACTTGAAGTGAAAGGAAAAATAAAAATAATTAGACCTAAAAATAGCAAAACTACTTTTTGTGTTACAAAATGAAATGCACAGCATATCCATTCAATACCCCTATAAGCAATAAATATGAGAAAGGGTATGATTACAATCAATACTCGAGTTAATCCAAAACTATGAAATAATCCATATGTCCAAAAAATACTATGTGCAGCAATGTAACCGAGTGAGACTCCATAAATTAAAAATAATTCTTTCAAGTCAATAGAACTTTTGAAGTTGTTGAAAAAACGAAATATACCAAGAACAAACAAGATAAAAATAGGTAAGCCTATGATATACGGTAATTGTTCGATATAGTGCATAGCTGATCCGTGCCCGTATTTTGTTTCTATTCCAGCATAGGGATTTTGATGAAACATCCATAGAAAATCATTAAAATAAAACAGTCCTAAAATTCCGAAACAAAATGTACCAATTCCTATAAAAGGAAGGTATTTTAAGCGTTTTTGGAAAAGTGAATAAGCAAAAAATAGAAGTATGATAATATATCCTTCAGAACGAATAAAAGGTAAAAAAGATAGTAAAGTAAATGCTAAAATAGATTTATCTTGTATTTCTGACCACACAATCCATACGAGGAATAACATGAAAAGTGGCTCTGTGAGTCCAGAAGATTGAACTAATAAAAATGATTGGGAGAAATAACATAAAAAAACACCATACCAGCCATTCATTTGATAATTATCCATTATATTTTTGATGGCAAATGCGCTACCCAATACACATAATGAATTAAAAATTTGCATCCCAATCCATCCCCATACAGCAAAAGGGAAAGCCATCAACATAAATACTGGTTTTGACCACATATTCATAAAGTAGTGTGGTGTTTTTAATCCTTGATGAGCTTGTAAATAATGAAGAATACTGTCACCACTATCAAACGTACTTGGAATACTTAAAGTGATAATAATATTTACAACACCTAAAGCTATCCAAAGCCATTGATTTTTATTCATAGGTCTATTGATCCATTAATCCATTCTCCATCCATGGAGGCATTATTTTTAGTGTAAAATCGTATGGCTGATTTATTCCAATCTAGCACTTGCCAAACCATTTTGTGACACAAATTGACTTTACCAAAATCTATACAAGCATCAAAAAGTTGTTGTCCAATACCTTTATTTCTGTATTCTCTAGTTACGATTAAGTCTTCCAGATACAAACATTTTCCTTTCCATGTGCTGTATCTGTAGTAGACAATAGCAAAGCCAATAACTCGGTGATCATACTCAGCGACAAAAGCATTAAATAACGGATTCATACCGAATCCGTCAAGGATTATTTGTTCTTCCGTGTTGATGACTTCTTGAGGTGCTTTTTCAAATAGTGCTAATTCATGGATAAGTTTTAATAAATCAGGTACATCGGATTGAACGGCTTTTCGAATCATTGTAACACAAATTTAATACTTCATAAACGAAGTATCAGAAACTATATATTTCATATCTATAGGTCTGTTTATAGAAATTTAAATTTCAAATCACACTATGGTAACATTAAGTTAACATTAGAAAATACTATTTGTAGTATGAATAATAAAATAAAAGGAATTATATTTTTAATACTACTCTCATTTTCGGCTCAGTCACAAATAAGTTACCCAACCGTTGAAAAAGGTTTGTCATTTAAGTCTGAAGATAAAAAAGTGAATATGAAATTTAGTTTTCGAATTCAAAGTTTGTCATCATTTGAAACCAACGAATCAGGAAATGATCAAGAAATGAAGGCTATGATTCGACGTATGCGACTAAAATCAAATGGTTACATCTATAGTCCTAAGTTTCAATATAAATTGGAGCTAGCTCTCAGTAATCGAGATTTGGGTATTACAAAAGATGCTGATCGGGTAAGTGATGGCTCTAAAATTGTGTTGGATGCGGTAGTTAAATATGCATTTTCTAAAAATCAACAGATTTGGTTTGGTCAAACTAAATTACCAGGGAACAGAGAGCGTGTTATTTCATCCATGGCATTACAATTTGTAGATCGAAGTAATGTAAATAGTAAGTTTAATATTGATCGTGATTTTGGGGTTCAGTACAGACTCAACCAAAGCGTTGGTAAAATGCCTGTAAAACTAGCTGCTGCAATTACAACGGGGGAGGGAAGAAACATTACAGCTACTAATGAAAAAAATGGTTTAGCCTACACGGGTAGATTAGAATTTTATCCATTAGGTAATTTTAGTAATAAAGGTGACTATTTTAGTGCAGATCTTGTTCGTGAGGCAAAACCACGTTTAGCCATTGGGGTGACATCTTGCATAAATAAAAATACCAATAGGAGTGGGGGGCAATTAGGCTCTTTTGTTTCTGTTATAAACGCTTCAGGGAATGACTCTGCTTTGTTTAATGATATCACTACACTATTTGTTGATGCCGTATTCAAGTTCAAAGGGTTTAGTTTTATGGGTGAATATGCCAATAAACAATTATCTGATGACATTTTAGGTTTTACATCAGGTTCAGGATATGTGGGTCAAATGGGTTACTTATTTGAAAATAACTACGAAGTATCCACTCGATACACCTCTGTTGATCTGGCAAAGGGCTTAGCCAATACTTTAAATACTAAAGAGTATACCTTAGGTTTGTCAAAGTACATTGTTGGACATAAATTAAAAGTTCAATCGGATGCGTCTTATATACAAACAGAAAACACTTCTGAGCCCAATTATCGTATTCGTTTCCAAGTAGAAATTGGAATCTAAATTTATAAAACAATTACTTATTATATATTTACAAACCAAAATTAAAATTATGAAAAAATCACTTACCATCTTCAAGTCATTCTTGTTAGCTGTGATCATTTTATTGTCAGTAAACTCATTTGCAAATGAGGCTACCTCTAACATAAAGCTTAGTAATGGAATTTTCAAAAACCTCAGCACATCACCCATTGAGGGAGGTGCCGTATTTTCTTGGATGATCGATTATGATTCTATTGCGTATGTTAAAAATGTAATTATTAAATACCAACGTAAATTAGATAAAGGTAAACCTTGGAAATATTCTCCAGTAATTGACGCCAAGAACACATCATTCAAAATAGACGGAATGAAATCCGGTGAAAAATATGTTTGGGAAATAGGTTTTCTAGAGAATGGAGAAGATATCAAAACAACACTAAAAAATGGCATACCTCAGAGTGAAGAATTAGTTTGGTCATCGAAAGGTAAATTTCAAACAGAACGTAGTTGGGGGCTTTATAAGTTTCTTGTTTTATTGGGTTCTTTAGGTTTGTTTATTTTTGGCATGAAACTAATGAGTGAGGGACTTCAGCAATCAGCTGCTGGCGGTTTACGTAAGATACTAAGTACTATGACTAAAAATAGATACTTGGGAGTTTTAAGTGGTTTTTTAATTACCGCTTTAGTTCAATCTTCTAGTGCAACTACAGTCATGACTGTGAGTTTTGTAAATGCAGGTTTACTTACATTATTAGAGTCTTCTGGCGTCATGATGGGAGCCAATATAGGAACAACTATAACAGGTTGGTTGGTTTCATTATTTGGATTTAAGATAAGTTTATCAAGTTATTCATTGATTTTTATTGCCATTGGAGCACCACTGATGTTTATGGCTAGAAAGAATGTTAAAGGATGGGCTAATGCAATCATCGGTTTTGCGATTTTATTTATGGGATTAGGATTTTTAAAGGACTCTGTTCCAGATTTAGATGCCGATTCTGGAATTGTTCAGTTTTTTACTCAATTTAGTAATTCGCCATTCATTGGACGTATTGCTTTTGTTCTACTTGGTACTTTGGTGACTGTTGTTGTCCAGTCTTCAAGCGCAGCAATGGCACTTACTTTAACGATGGTTCTGAAAGGTATCATTCCTTTTGAAGTAGGTGCTGCTATGATTTTGGGTGAGAATATTGGAACAACGATTACAGCCGAACTTGCCTCTTTAGTTGGAAATGTGCATGCTAAACGTTCGGCAAGAATACACTCCATGTTTAATATAGTCGGTGTAGGGTGGATGATTTTCCTTATGCCTGTATTTTTGGGAGTTGTAACTTGGTTTACTTCAAATATTTTAGGTATGGATCCTTTCTTAGATGATATGGGAAATACAATTAATGGAGCTGGAGCTACTATTGGTCTTTCGGCCTTCCATACTATATTCAATCTAACGAATGTTTTACTATTAATCTGGTTTGTTCCATTGTTAGTTAGATTAGCTGAAATGACAGTAAAATCTAAAGGAGAAGATGATGAAATATTTAAGCTAGAATTTATTGCTGGAGGTATAACTTCAACTCCAGAAATTTCTATTCTAGAGGCAAAAAAAGAAATAGTAAAATTTGCGGAGTTGACGAAAAAAATGCACTTTAAAAGTCAAGATCTGATTAATGAAACGGATGTAAAATTGAGAGGGAAGTTGATGAAAAAAATCATCAAATACGAAGATATTACAGATAATCTTGAATCTGAAATTGCGCATTATTTAGGAAAAGTTTCTATTTCGGAATTATCAGATAAATCATCAATCGAACTAAGATCCATGTTAAGTATCACTAGTGATTTAGAGCGAATTGGAGATATTTACATGGAAATTTCTAAAGCTGTAGATAAAAAAATTGATGCTAAACTATGGTTTGATCAAAATCAACGTGATAATTTAAATAAATTATTTTCTGAAGTTGAAAAAGGATTTGAAATCATGATGAAAAACTTAATTGGTAATTATGATGACATCAAACTCGATATAGCGATAAAACAGGAGATAGCCATCAATGAAATGAGAAATGAAATTCGTAAAAAGCATTTAAAAAGTATGGAGAAAGGTGATTATAATGCACAAAGCGGATTAATTTACAGTAATATTTTCTCATCGATAGAGCGTATCGGAGATCATATTATAAATGTTTCTGAAGCAGCATCCGGAGATATTTAGATATAATTTGTGATCATTGTAGACTAATTAAAAAAACCAAATGAAATTTCATTTGGTTTTTTTAATTTTGAAAAGATGAATGTTCTATGGATTTTAACTCTGTTTTTTTCTATTTCACTCCATGCTCAATCACTTATTGGATTAATTGACCGGAGTAATGACAATCATCCATCACTAGCTGAGGGCCATAATATGTCCATTTCGGGACTTGTAAGAGGTAGTGGGACACAAAAAACTACTGGAACAGCACAAGATTTTATTCTTATAGTTGGGATGAATCATCACTTTCTGATGCAGTTGTATCCAATGATTACATAGCGTTTTCATTAACTACACTCACTTATAGAATTATTGATTTAGCAGAAATGACAATTATCATTGATCGAAGTCCTTCAGGACCTAATCATTATGAGATTCAATATTCATTAGATGGATTTAATACTTCATTTTCATTATTTAATCAACACCATATAACTAGTTCAACGCCTCAAACCTATGTCATTGATTTACAGAGTATTCCGACATTGTCTGTAGGGCAATTTATTTCAATAAGACTCTACGCATGGGGAGCTACAAGTTCGACTGGAACATTAGATATAGAGGGCTTTATACCCACTTATCAATCAGATAGTTGGACTCCTTCTGTTACCATAGGTCAAGATCCAGGAATTGCAATTTTAGGATGTACTTCAGCAATACCTGTAAGTAATCCAAACATATGGCCTCAAAGTATATCATCTGTAAAATTAGATTGGGTAAATCCATCATGTTTTAGTCAAATTATGATTATAGCTAAAGATGGTAGTATCCCAACATTTGATCCAAGTATACAAAACTGTAACGGATCCAATGGTGATTGTGTTTCAAGTGATTTTACAGCTAACTCTATTTTTTCTGACCCTAATTCATCTACAAATTTACCTTTAAATGAGTTTTGTATTTATAAGGGTACAGGGACATCAGTTACGGTAACAAATCTAATCAATGGACATAATTATTATTTTAAAATGTACACTTATCTCAATCCGTGGTCTGATTATGTTTTATCACCAATACTATATGCTAGTATGCTGCCAGTGGAATTTGCGTTATTTTATAGTAAACAGGAATTACTATCAAATAGAATAAGTTGGAGCACAAATAGAGAGACTGAAAATGACTATTTTGAACTTGAAAAATCCAAAGATGGAATTAATTTTTTTACCTTGAATCGGATAGATGGTGGTGGGACAACTAATAAAAATATCGAATATACATCAATTGATAATTCACCATACGATCAAACATATTATCGAATTAAAAAGGTAGATTTTGATGTCTTTTCTAGTTACTCCAAAATTATTTCTCAAACCTCAATTAATATCAAACTACATATTATTGAATATCCAGAATATACTGAGGTTGTTCCAATAAATGATGACCTCTACCAGTATTCTATTGTAAATACATTTGGAACTAAAATAATTAGCGGTGAGTTTCAACATATACTTCGCATTAAAAAGTCATCGATACCACCAGGCAACTATTTTATACAGATCCAGTCTCCATATCACGAGGAGTTTTTAAAATGGTATAATTTACCTTATTTCTAAGTCAGAATAGTGTATCCTTCTAAATTATCGATACCCCAGTTTTTTAATTCTTCAGCAGACCATAATTCAGGAAAAAATATGCGTCTTTGATATTGAGGTAACATATACTTTCTCCAATCAGAGCCCCCTGTAGCTTCCTCAACAGTGCCATCATCTTTGGCTAAATATTTTCCTGCGGCATGGTAATGTGCCATAACCCATTTCACATTAAGAGTATGGTCATAATGACGCATTGCATTAAGAAGTTTGATATTCTTTTTCTTATCATCTGGCAATGATTTATAACAGGTCCATAGATTGGTTGTGTTGTATGTTTTCATAAAGTCAATAAAGTCATCCATGTATTTTTTTTCAAAATTGGCAAGCAATGCATTCTTTTTACCTGTTTTATGATCTTTTCCTGCAGCTTGCCAATAAAGGTGTTCAAAAGCATGGCTAAATGGAGTATTTCGGTCAATATCTTCTCTAAACCGGTTGTCTATCAGATTAATAAGCTCGGTACTTGCAAATTCAATTTTTCGATATTGAGCACTTTGAAAACCACTGGCAGGAGTAAGGGTGTGTCTGAATTTCTGATATTGTTCTATTTGCATCCCTTCACCCATAACATCAAATGAAGAAGATAACATGTCAACATATCGACTAATTCGATATAATTTTTCTGAGAAGAAATCAACTGTCAAATTTTTATTTGAAGAAACTTGTTCGATTTCCCAAAGCATCATTTTAAATATAATTTCATTGATTTGATGATACATGATAAATACCATCTCATCTGGAAATTGAGTGCGTTGTTGCTGAAGACTTAAAAGTGCATCCGTTTTAATGTAATCCCAATATGTGATATAATTAGCATGAAGAAGTCCTTCTAAATGAGTATTTAGGTCCTGACCTGCAGCATCAAATTTTTCTTCAAGTTTTTGTAGTAGATGTTTTCTGTTTTCTTCCATAATCGGCAAAGTAAAGAAATATCAAGATAATAATTGGAAGTTTTGACAGAACTCTTTAATCTCATCGCGTGTTTTTCTAAATGCTAAAATTAAAGAAGATGCAGAACCGCTTGCTTTACTCGGATCAGTGAAGTTATGATGAATTTTAATGTGTTTGCCAGGAAATATCGGGCACACCTCATATGCATGATCACATACAGTGATCACAACATCGAAAGATTCGACGGGTAATTCTTCTACAGTATTAGAAGTATGATTAGAAATATCTAAACCATCTTCCATTAATACACCCATTGCAAATGGATTTAGCCCATGTTTTTCTATTCCAGCACTGTATATGGTATAGGTTTTATGATGATATACTCTCATGTATGCCTCTGCCATTTGGCTTCTACAGCTATTTCCTGTGCACAGTATGAGTAATTTCTTTTTCATAAATATTTTTGTTTTTTCCATGTAATAAAGGATAGTATCATTCCTAGTGTGGGTGCAAGCAAATATAACCAATAGTATTCCCAATGGCCTGAAATCAATGCTGGAGCAAGACTTCGGGCAGGGTTCATACTTACAGCGGTGAACAATCCCACAATATAGGTGTGCAAAGCAACTTGAAAACCAATGACAAAGGCCGCATATTTATGATATTTATTTTTAGAATCAGCTATCCAAAATATTACTAGCATAAGGATGTAACTTAATACAAATTCGCATGTAAAACCAATGGATATATTAACGGAGGGTAGAGTTGTTCCCACTAATTTGCTTGGCAAAATGATATTGATCAGATAAGCACCTAAAATTGCTCCAAGCAACTGAGAAATTACATACATAATTAAATCTAGAAGAGAAAGCTCTTTATTCAGATAAAATGCTAATGATACAGCAGGATTAATATGAGCGCCAGAAATTTTTCCAAATAATAAAATAGCGACCGTAACGGCCATACCAAATACAATTGTAATTAACCATAATGAAGCTTGAAAGTTATCCGAATAATAGAGGTTACTATATTCAATACTCCATACACCTAAGAAAACTAGAATACAAGTACCCCATAATTCTGCAAAATAGTTCTTCATTTTAATTACAAATTAATATGATTTTACATATTTATACGTTTAACTTTTAAATATATAATCTTATGAAAAAATTAGTTTTTATAATTCTCTTGGCTTTATGTTCTAGTAATTTAATCTACGCTCAAGATTCAGTAGAAAAACCTTTTATTGAAATCAATGGTACAGCAGAACTTCAAGTAATTCCCGACCAAATATTTATAGGTATTCATTTAAAAGAAAATATAGACCGAGATAAAAAAACAATCACTGAACAAGAACGAGATTTGATAAAAGCCATAGAGGCAATTCAAATTAGTCCTAAAAAACTAGTAGTTACAGATGCGAATGCCTACTATGGAAAAGTTGGTTTAGTAGGAAAAGAAGTAGTAAGTAGCAAAAGATTTGAACTTGAGGTTTCAGATGCTACACAGGCTAAAAAAGTGTTTGAACAATTGGACAAATTGAATATTAAAAACGCATCCATTGTTCGGGTTGACCACACAAAATTGGAAGAGTATAAAAAAATAGTAAAAATAAACGCCATCAAAACTGCAAAAAATAAAGCTCAATACTTATTGGAAGCTATTGGAGAAGAACTAGGTGGCGCATTGAATGTAAGAGAAAATAATTTCAATACGAATGGTGTTCAATTCAGAAGTAATCAATCCTACTCAATGGCATATGAAACAAAGCCTATGGTTGAGTTAGATTTCAAGAAGATCACCCTACAATCAAGTGTTTATACTAAATGGGGAATCAAGTAAAATATTAGTTAATGATAATTTGCCTAACTATTGAATAATTATCTTTAAAGGTAGTCAAATAAAATACTCCTGTAGAAAAAGAATTCAGATCTAGAAAATTGATCCAATTTACAAATTCTCCCGAAATTACGACTTGTCCAATGTAATCGATTAATTGGTAGAGGGTCCCGGGTTGTGTTCTTACTTTAAGCATATCCTGAGCAGGGTTGGGATATATTTCCAACTCGGGCAGTAATTTTTGATTTGCGGATAGGTTAGGAGTATGGGTTAAAATACTATCTGCTTTCATTGCGTTTGGAATTCCATAGCCATAGGCATTATCGGGTTGGTTATATCGATCACAACTTTGAATAACAGCTGCATATATTTCCTGATTTGTTCTAGATGGATGAGCGGATTTAATACAAGCAATCAATCCGGCTATCAATGGACCAGAAAAAGAGGTGCCACTTCCTTTCATCAGTAATCCATTTTTATCAGGGACCGTATTTTTGCTTCCCATCGCACATACTTCTGGTTTTATTCTTCCATCTGAAGAAGGACCTCTACTTGAAAAAGCAGTTATCGAACGGTTACTATCAACAGCACCAACACACAAAACATCTTCTGCATCACACGGAGCGGTGATGTAATACCATGGTTTATTTCCAGAATTACCTGCACTATTTGTAACAAAAATCCCCCGCTCTGTAGCTTTCTGAGCGGCAATAGAAATGATAGTACTTTGCCCATCCATATCGGCATAGGAATAATCGCCTTGTAAAGAATCAAATAATGAATAACCTAAGCTCGAGTGAATGATATCGACTCCAATAGAATCTGCCCATTCCAATGCGTTGATCCAATTCAGTTCTTCTAAGTGTGTTTCGCTGTATACATTTTCTGTCCGAGCGAGCATGAAGGACGCACCAGGAGCTGCACCAATCATGCTATCCGGATAGTTTATTCCAGCGAGTGCTAAAACTTGCATACCATGTGTACTTTCATTGAAAGTCATAGAGTCATTAGTTACAAAATCTTTAGTAGCTTTAATTTGATTATTTGCCCATAACGAATCAAAAATGGGCAAACTATCTACTTTCCAAAACCCACCATCAAATAATGCTAAGGTTACTTCTTTGCCAGTATATCCCAATTGGTGATAGGATTTTAATCCCAACATATCTAACTGTAAATCACTGTATCCATAAGCATACTCTTCTAATATCCTTTGAGGTTGAACGAAATAGCGGTTAGACGATTCGATGTGACTTATAAATGAATATGAATTTAATTGATCGACATATTGATTGTTTACACAAACAGCATTTAGCCACCTACTTTTACCTATAATTGGGATATTGTCTTCTTCAAGTGCATTGATATATTCATCACATACCGATGCATCAAAAAAAGGGATGTCAGTATTACATTTATCAGTAAAATAAATCCAACTTACTTGCGCAAAAATTTTGAATTGCGCAAAAAATAAAAATAATAAAAATTTAGTCTTCAAGAATTTGTTTGATTTCATTTAATTTCATTAATGATTCTATTGGAGTCAGATTATTAACGTCCAAATTATTTAAAAAACTTAAAACTTCAGTCATTTTTGGATCATTAACTTGGAATAAATTCATCTGTATTTGATCTGTAACTTTTTTAATTGATGTTGTAGCATTGATTTTTGATCGATCATTTTCTAAATGTTTTAAAATAGCATCGGCTCGTTTGATGACTGGTTTTGGAATTCCTGCCATACTTGCTACATGTATACCAAAACTGTGTTCACTTCCACCTTTTTTCATTTTCCGTAAAAAAATAACTCTATTTTTCTTTTCTTCTGTGCTAATATGATAATTGATAATTCCATGATTAGACTCTTCTAACTGATTTAATTCATGATAGTGAGTAGCAAATAATGTCTTGGGTTTCTCTCTACTCTTATTTAAAAATTCTGCTATACTCCATGCCAAACTTACACCATCATAAGTACTAGTTCCTCTTCCAATTTCATCTAATATCACTAAACTACGCTTAGATAGGTTATTTAAAATGGATGCAGTTTCTACCATTTCTACCATAAATGTAGATTCTCCTTGAGAAATATTATCGGAAGCACCAACACGAGTATACACTTTATCAATAATTCCAATTTCTGCATGTTTTGCTGGAACATAAGATCCAACCTGAGCAAGAATGACTATTAATGCTGTTTGCCTTAATAAAGCAGATTTACCACTCATGTTCGGACCTGTCAGTATTACAATTTGTTGCTCGTCATCATTTAAATATAAATCATTGGGAATATAGGTTTCTCCTGTATCAAGTTGTTGCTCTATAACAGGGTGTCTTCCATCTTTAATTGAAATATGAAAATCAGAGGATAATTTAGGTTTCACATAGTTGGCTTGTTTAGCAACTTGAGCAAAACTTTTTAAACAATCAAGCTCAGCTATATATGATGCATTTTTTTGAATTTGTGTCACATAAACGATTAAATTATCAATAAAACTAGAATATAGGCCGGATTCAATTTCAGAAATTTTACTTTCGGCAAGTAGAATTTTTTCTTCTAAGACTTTAAGTTCAGGTGTAACATAGCGTTCTGCATTTACTAATGTTTGCTTTCGTATCCAATCTTCAGGAACTTTATCTTTATGAGTATGTGTGACTTCTAGGTAGTATCCATACACATTATTATAGGCTAATTTTAAGCTCGAAATTTGTGTACGTTCAGATTCTCTATTTTTGATACCAATAAGGTGATCTTTACTGTTTTTAGAAATTGATATGTATTCATCAAGTTCATCATTAACACCCAGTTTAAAAATACCTCCTTTACTTAAAACTACAGGAGCATCTTCAGAGATGTGTGAGTCAATTAAACCAATAATTTCATCACTATTAATGAGATTTTGTGCATATTGACTAATGGAGTCATCTTTTGAATCAGTACAAAGTTTTTGAATCCGATTAATGGATTTAAGCGCTATTGATAATTGAATTAATTCGCGTGGATTGATTCGTTTTAGTGCTACTTTACTAATAATTCGTTCTAGGTCACCAATTTGAGCAATCTCTTTACTTAAAGAATGATCGAATGATTGACTATTGAGAATATATTCTACTGTGGATTGACGATCTTTTATCTGTTGAATATCTAAAAGGGGGAAAAGAAGCCATTTCTTTAATAGCCTACTCCCCATTGGAGTGATAGTATGATCTATTATATCCAATAGTGATTTACCATTGGGGTGATTACTCTGTATAAGTTCTAAGTTTCGAAGTGTAAATGAATCGATCCATAAAAATTCGTGTTCATCAATTCGTTTGATGGTATTAATGTGATCAAGATTAATGTGATGACTTTGATTAAGGTAATGAAGAATTGCTCCACCAGCCACAATGGCTTCCTCCAATTGATCGATACCAAATCCTTTTAAAGTAGTAACCTTAAAATGATTTAATAATTGATCTTTCGCAAAATCATATTCAAAAAACCAAGAATCAATGGGGTAGTGGTAGAGGTCCTCACCAAATGTGGATACAAAAATTTTCTTATAATCTTTGCTGATAACAATTTCTGAAGGTTGAATGGATAATATTAATTTTTGAATGTATGAGATGCTGCCTTGAGCAACCATGAATTCTCCAGTACTTAAATCTGAAAAAGCGACACCGTATTTGTTTTTTGATTGAAAGACTGCGGCTAAATAATTGTTACTTTTACTGTCTAAAGTTTTATCATTTGTAGAAACACCAGGAGTTATCAGTTCTGTAACCCCTCTTTTGACAATACCCTTTACTGATTTAGGATCTTCCAGTTGTTCACAAATAGCAACACGTTGACCAGCCCGAATCAATTTAGGTAAGTATGTGTCAAGTGAGTGGTAAGGAAAACCAGCTAATTCTACATTCCCTGCAGCTCCATTTTTTCTGTAGGTTAAAACAATGTCTAAAATTTTTGAGGCAATTACAGCGTCATCTCCAAAAAGTTCATAAAAATCACCCACCCTAAAAAGTAATAAAGTACCTGGATATGAAGCTTTTATCTCTCTAAATTGCTTCATTAGTGGAGTTTCTTTTTGCTGTTTTATCTTCGTACCCAATTCTATAAAGTAATATTTTGACTCGCAAGGTAAAAAACCAAGATTTGAATCGACTAACTGTTGAAAAATATAGGAAAGTTTCAAAAACACCAATTATCCTTGTTTTTGATAATATACGTTCCATGCACAATGTAGGGGCAATTTTTAGAACATGTGACGGATTTAGGATAGAAAAAATACTATTGTGTGGAATTACAGCAACACCACCCCACAGGGATATTAGAAAAACAGCCTTAGGAGCTGAAACTACGGTAGACTGGATGTATTATCAGACCACTCATGCAGCTATAGAAACGTTAGTTGGTTGTCATATCATTGCACTTGAACAAGTTAAAGATAGTGTGCCTCTTAGGCAGGCTTGTATTCCTAAAAATAAAACAATAGTATTAATCGTTGGTAATGAGGTGGATGGTGTAGATGAAAACATTTTAGGCTATTGCGACCAAGTTGTCGAAATACCTCAATTTGGAACAAAACACTCTTTTAATGTCTCGGTTTCAGCGGGGATAGCTTTATGGGAAATATTTAATAAATTGAATGAATAAGTCACTACTTACGGTTATATATTTAGCTATAATTTTATTTACAACTATAAAATTAAAAGCTAATAGTCAGTTAGATGCAATACTTGAATCTATTAAAAACGAACAAATAAGAATAGATTTAATAGATCATGTTAATGATCAACGTGTGACTCTCAAAAGTGATATACAATCTTACCAAGGTACTCTTATCTATCTAACTCATACTCAACAAATAGTTGACCGTATCATTGGAGATCGTTCTTTAATCATTGATCAAAAAATAAAACAATCACAAAATATACTTGACATACTACAAAAAGTCAATAGCAAGAATGTCCATTTTTATACCCAGTTTAGCCCAACCATAGATCTCATATTAAAAATCCAAAGTGTTAATGATTCAAAGCGAATTCAAACCATTTTACAATCAAACATTCTTCCAGCTCTTCAATGTATTCCATTCTATATAAATAAAAATATCGCGGGAAGTTTTTTAAAAATTGCTGCCCATATTGAACCCTCTGCCGTTTTGGATCATTTCAAAGAGTTTAAAAGTGCTTCATTTTCTACAGAGGTTCTTGACGAGGTTGCGCAAACAGCACCAATGAAGATTAAAACCTACTTACATAGTTGGAATACAATTCATCAGTCTATTAAAGCTAGTAAGAATAATATTACTCAAGTGGTATACGATATTTATGAGGAAGTAGGCCCAATATCCAGAGCCTATATACTTTTAAATGACATTGTAAATCATAAAATTAGCATAAGTAAGGCCCACCAGATTGCCAAATCAGATCAATCCTTGTTTATTTATCTCATTCAAATGCAATCAAATGGAGTAATCTATGCTCAACATTCCTCTGACGAAGCACTAAAATATCAATGCTTAAAAAAGGTAAATATGATTAATGATCTTCATGAAGAATCAGATGAGATTCGTTTTAGTATTCTTAATGAAATGAAAGCTAATGAAATTTATACGCTCATGGTTTATAGTGAAGATGAGATATATACTTCTACTTTTTTAGGAATGTATCATCATTTAGTTCCAAAAATTCAAAATAATAGCACCTATGAATTTCTATTTGATTTGAAATTTAACAGATTCCGAACCTTTATTAAAATGTGTGCTGGTTATAATACTTTAGATGATTTTTTATCAAAAATGGGAGAGTATGAAAAACAAAAATTATTTAAAAATTTGGTTCAACAGATTGAAGTCATTAATGATAACCTTAGCAGTGCAGTTACCATCGTTGATACTTATGGTAGCATCAAATCCATTTCTACAAAACTTTTGTTTCAAGATGCTATTTTGACCTATTTTAACGGTCTCATGTACTCAGATATTGAAGCCAGAAAATTATACAGTTCTATTTTAAGTATTTGTAATATTGATCATGATAAAGAATCTGAAAATTTTATCCAATCAAAGAAACAAGCTTTTGAAATTCTAACTTTAGATAGAATCTTTAAAGATGGAAAAAATGTACAGCAACATTTTTTCTTTGATGATGAGGATGGAAGATCTTCGTTTAATCATTTTTTGAGAACTTTCACTACTCCAAATTGGCGTTTAGAAGATTTCGGGACCTATATAGTTATACGAAGTGTTAAAGGTTCTAAAATTGAAATTTATGCCAATAAGCCTGATTCAGAATATGCCGGTCAAGATGCCATAAAACAGTTATTTATTGAATCCAATCGTTGGCCAGATATTGTTGTACATCGGGGACATTCTTATTTTGTGGATGCAGCTATCAAAAGTTTGACTCCCAATGCTGAAATTGTATTTCTTGGATCTTGTGGAGGATATAATATTATATCAGAAGTCTTAAAGTATACTCCAAAAGCTCATATTATTAGTAGCAAACAAATTGGAACGATGTTGGTTAATGATCAGTTATGTTTTTCTATGAACGAAATCATAAGAAGGAAAGAAAATTTGAACTGGGAAAAATTATGGAATGATTTGAATAGTTCTTTTTTTAAAGGATCAACTGCTTATGAAAGGTTTCAAGATTATATACCACCACACAAAAATCTAGGAGCCCTATTGATTTCATCCTATCAATCCATCCTTTAGTATGATCGAAGAGGTTCTCAAGAAATATTGGAAATATAATACGTTTAGACCACTTCAGCGGGAAATTATTGTTTCCATATTGAACCATAGAGATACACTAGCACTTTTACCTACAGGTGGGGGAAAAAGTGTTTGTTTTCAACTTCCTGCACTAGTGAAGGAAGGGGTTTGTTTTGTTTTTAGTCCCTTGATAGCATTAATGAAAGATCAGGTAGACAAACTTACTCAAATTGGTGTTTCATCTATAGCAATTCATAGTGGTTTGTCTCAAAATGAACTCGAAACGGAATACCAAAATATTCTAAATAATAAATATAAATTGGTCTATTTAAGTCCAGAGCGTTCATCAACTAAGCAGTTTAGAAGTTATTTATCACAAATAAATGTTAGTTTCTTTGTTGTAGATGAAGCACATTGTATTTCTCAATGGGGCCACCAATTTAGACCAGAATATTTAAAAATAGGTGAACTTAGAGAGATAGTTCCTGAAGCAAATTTCATCGCTGTGACAGCAACTGCAAACCAAACTGTAGAAAAGGATATTAAGCAATATTTAAAATTTAAAAAAAATTGTACGGTATTTAGAAGTTCATTTAAAAGACCCAATTTAAGTTATTTAGTAATTAATGATTTCAATAAAATAAATCGTCTTAGATTGATTTTCAATAAAATTAAAGGTTCAGCTATTGTTTATGTAAATACTAGAAAAAATGCTGAGGATACAGCTAAAATTTTGATCCAACATGGTATTTCTTCTAACTTTTATCACGCAGGTCTTTCGATGGAAAAACGAGAAGAAATTCAGGATGGATGGATCAAGAATAGAACACGAGTGATTGTGAGTACAAATGCATTTGGCATGGGCATTGATAAACCAGATGTTCGTTTAGTTGTTCATGTAGATGATACTAAAAGCCCTGAAGAATATTATCAAGAAGCTGGAAGAGCTGGGAGAGACGGATTATCATCTCAATGTATCATCTTGTCATCTGATAGGAGTGATTTGAAAACAATAGAGTATTTATCAATCCAAGAGATTGAACGTATCTTAAATGCACTATACAATCATCACCAAATTGCCTATACAGCTGGAAAAGGAATGACCTATTCTTTTGATTTGCAACTGTTTTCAAAAAATTTTAATTTAAATGTAAAAGATGTAGTTTATGCAATTCAAATGCTTGAAACACTAGGATATCTTAAAAATGAAAATATTTCGCAACAAAACAGATTAAAATTCACAGTTCAACAACAAGCATTATATGTGTATCAGGTAAAAAATAAATATTTGGATGAGATTATTAAATTACTCCTTCGATCTTATTCTGGATTATTTGAGTATTATACACACATTCAATTAGATGTATTAGCAAAAAGACAAAAATGCAGTGTTAATGATTTATTATCTTCACTTCAAAAATTAAAAAATGACGGAATTATTGATTTTATTCCCAAAAAATCAGGAGATACCATCACATATCTCAAATCTAGACCAACATCTGTTAAATTAGATGCCACCTACTATAATGAATTGATACATCAAACAAAAATTAGAAAGCAATTTATGATTGAATATGTTTCAAACAATAAAGAATGTAGAGAAATATTCTTGTTGCGATATTTTGGAGAATCAACGGATTCACCGTGTAATCAATGCGATATTTGTAGGATAAAAGCAAAAAATAAGAATCAGTATTACGCTAGTAATGCATTGATTAAAAAAATTTTGATTTTGACACAAGGTAAACATCTAGATTTGCAATCACTAGTGGCTAAATTTGATATAATTGAAGAAAATGATGTCATGTCTACAATTAAATGGCTCCTAGAAAATCATTACTTAATCAAAAATAAAGAAGGATATACTTGGAAAAAAAACCAAGAATAATAGCGACAGTCGTAAATGATGTGTTGTATGATCAGAGAATGATTCGTACATGCTCAACGTTAGCTCATTTTTATGATGTAGAATTGTGGGGACGAAAAAAATTCAACACTAAGGCTAAACATTTAAATTTTAAACAAGTACGTCTTCGTTTTTTAATAAATAAGGGCCCTTTATTTTATTTAATATTAAATATTCGTTTCTTTTATAGATTATTAAGTAGTGAATTTGATGTTGTTCATGCTGTTGATTTAGACACATTGGTTGCTGGTTTTTTTGCAGCCAAATTAAAAGGTAAAAAAATTGTATATGATTCACATGAATATTTCACAGAAGTTCCAGAATTAATCCATCGACCACTAAAGAAAAAAATATGGAATTGGATTGAATCTATCTTAGTCCCCAGAGTAGATGCAGCCATCACTGTGAGTCAACCCATTGCCGATATATACACAAAATTATATAAACTGCCATTTGCAGTGGTTAGAAACTGTCCGGAAGTATCGTTATTGAGTCTTGAAATTAAATCAGAGGAAACACCCTATATCATCTATCAAGGTGCTCTAAACAAAGGCAGAGGACTTGAAGCACTTATAATTGCTATGAAAGACATTCCTATTCACCTAAAAATAGCTGGTACAGGAGATATTGAAAACGAATTAAAAAAGCTAATAGAGATTCATAAATTAAGTCATAAAATATTTTTTTTGGGAGTATTACAACCAGATAAGCTTAAAGGGATTACTCAAAATGCATTTGTTGGATATAATTCAATGGAAAAGCTTGGTCTAAGTTATTATTATTCCTTAAGCAATAAGTTTTTTGATTACATTCAAGCTCATGTTCCGGTAATTACTAATGGATTTCCAGCATACAAAGCCATAAATGATACGTATAAATGCTGTTATCTTTCTGAAGCCCAACCCACAAAAATTTCAAATGCAATTAATATGCTTCTCAATAATAAAAATGCTTATAAAGAGTTAAAAGACAACACTATCATTGCAGCAAAAGAATTGAATTGGAACAAAGAAAAAATCAACTTAATTAAGATTTATGAAAAAATTGTCTCTTGACTATAAACGCATTCATCTTGTAGCATTTGATGTACCATATCCTGCTGACTATGGAGGGGTTATTGATATTTTTTATAAACTAAAAGCCCTTCACAAAGTTGGAGTAGATGTAATTTTACATTTGTATAATTATGGTAGAAAGCAAAATAGAACAGAATTAGAGAAGTATAGCTTATCTGTTCACTATTATACACGTAGAAAATTTAGAAATCCATTTATAGGATCCAAACCCTATATCGTCAGTTCTCGAAATGATGAGTTATTGTTATCAAATTTATCAAAAGATAATGCACCCATCATTTTTGAGGGTCTACATAGTACTTTTCATCTGCCTCATCCAGCTTTATCCAATCGATTTAAAATTGTTCGAACTCATAATATCGAGCATACATATTACAAACATTTAGAAAAATCAGAGATTAGGTATTTTAAAAAATATTTTTTTAGGATTGAGGCCGAGAAGCTAAGAAAGTACCAAAATATATTAAAGCATGCTGATGTCGTCGCTGCTATAAGTCCAAGCGACCATCAGTATTTTAATGAAAAATTCAATAACTCTATATATATACCAGCATTTCATAGTAATGAGAAATTAAGTTATGTTGAAAAAGAAGGAGACTATATTTTATATCATGGCAATTTATCGGTGGCAGAAAACTACAAAGCAGCTATTGAATTGGTGCAAAATGTATTTTCAAAACTCACTATCCCTGTATATATTGCTGGTAATAATCCGCCAAAAGAATTGATTTCATGTTGTGATAGTTATAGTAACATTACTTTAAAAACAAACTTGAACACAAATCAAATTCATCAATTGATTCAAAATGCTCATATCAATGTTATGTATACATCACAGAATACTGGAATAAAATTGAAATTGCTCAATGCTTTGTATCTAGGGAAATTTGCAATTGTAAATCCATTGATGATTAAAGGTTCTGGTCTAGAAAATTTATGTGAAGTATGCTCTACGTTTGATGATATGGTTCTCAAAATAAAGTCATTCATGTTATTAGAATTTACCGTAGAATATTTTAAAAATCGTGAGGCATTCTTGATACAAAATTTTAATAATCAAAAGGCAATCATTGATTTGATCGAATCTATTCGTTTTCCTTCTGAAATAGTAGATTACAAATACACACAAAAAAATAATCGTACTATACTTAGACTTTCTTCATTTATCACACAGTTAATTACCTAATCCTTCAATTTTAGAGATATAGGTATAAATTTGCACACCAAGTTACTAAGACATGCAAAAAAGTTCCACCATAGGCTACATTCTAATTTTCTTTTTGTTTTTAGGGTTCTGGTTTTTTAATAAAGACAATGTTCAGCAACTAGAAAATCAAAATCAGGAAGAGGTTATTGAGGATAAAACTCCCGTCTCTGATACTACTATGGTATCATCTCAAAAACCAGATTTAGCAAATGAACAAATAATTGAAAACACACATACACTTAGCAATGAGGTTTTGAGTGTTCAGTTTACGAATAAGGGTGGAGTTCCAAAAAGAGTAGATCTTTTAGATTTCAAAAAATATGACTCCACACATTTGATTTTATTTGATTCTAATCAAATGAGGATAGGATATAGCATTCCTTTATCTAATGGTAGAGTTATTCAAACTTTAAACAGTGAATTCAATATTGTTAAATCTAGCAAAAGCAGTATATCTTATTCCTATGCTATAGGGTCTGGAGAAGTAATTCAAACATATACCTTAAAACCTAATTCTTATGCAATAGATTATGCTGTTGATTTTAAAAATTTAGATCAAATTATTGCCTCTAATAATAAACTTGCCGAGCTAAAATGGTCTTCAGAAATTCAAAATCTTGAAAAAATCGCAAAAGATGAGAGGCCAGTAACCTCCGTTTATTATAAATATTTGGCAGATGACGATATTGATAACCTCAGTGAATCTAGCGATGATGAAGAAGTGCTATCAACGGGAGTTCAATGGGTTTCGTTCAAGCAAAAGTTTTTTAATCAAACTTTGATTCATAAAGATGGATTCAAAGAAGACGGAATCGAAATATCTACGGTAGAACCAGAGAATGAAGATGACGCTATCGTAAAAAATTTATCTGCAACTTTTTTTATTCCAATCGAATCAAATTCGGTTAAAGAAAATATGGTTATATACTTTGGACCTAATCATTATCCGACTTTAAAAGACCAAGGGGTTGAACTACAAAAAATTATTCCATTAGGATGGGGTATCTTTGGTTGGGTAAATAAAGGCATTGTCATTCCTATATTCAATTGGCTAGACAACTATTTTTCTAATTACGGATTAATAATATTATTACTCACACTAATCATCAAATTAGGTCTATTTTTCCCTATGTATAAGGTTTACAAGTCTTCAGCTAAAATGAAGTTATTGAAACCCGAATTAGATGAGATTAAAGAAAGATCTAAAGGTGATCTTCAAAAAGCTCAACAAGAGCAAATGAAACTATACAAACAGGCAGGTGTTAGTCCATTAGGAGGTTGCTTACCACAACTTATTCAAATGCCGATTCTATTTGCTATGTTTCGATTTTTTCCAGCCTCAATTGAGCTTAGACAAGAATCTCTATGGTGGGCAGAAGATTTAAGTAGCTATGATAGTATATATGATTTTCCTAATGGCTTCTCTATACCTTTTTATGGTGATCACATAAGTTTATTTACCCTAATGATGACCACAGTTACTTTGCTATTTACATATATGAATAGTCAAAATAGTGGTCAGATGGTAGGCCCAATGAAAACAGTCATGTATGTCATGCCAATTTTATTTTTAGGCTTTTTTAACAATTATGCAGCAGCTTTATCTTTTTATTATTTTTTATCTACTTGTATAACCATTATTCAAAACTTCGTGATCAGAAAATATGTCATTGATGAAGAAAAACTACATCTTCAAATTCAGGAAAGTAAAAAGAAGAAAATTGTAATTAAAAAATCTAAATTACAAAAAAGATTAGAAGATATGGCTAAAAAGAGGGGGGTAGATCCCTATACTGGCAAACCTAAAAAGAAATAATTAGAGACCAGCTAATAAAAATTCTATCTCACTACAGGTCAGGTTGAATCTTTCAGCTATATTCTTGTTCGTAAGTTTACCTTTATACATATAGGTCCCATCACGTAAACCATTATGATTCATCAAATATGATTTAAGACCTCCAGCAGCTGAAATATCTAACAGCAAATTGGTCAAAATATTACTTAGAGCGTAACTTGCAGTTCTTGAGTAACGCGACGGAATATTTGGAACACAGTAATGCAATACACCATATTTTTCAAATACTGGATTAAAATGATCGGTGGGTATCGATGTTTCAAAACAACCTCCTTGATCAATACTTACGTCAATAATAATAGAATTAGTTCTCATATTACTTACCATTTCGTCACTAACAACACAAGGGCTGTAGCCTATTGGACTTCGTAATGCCCCAATAGCAATATCACATTCGGCAATTGATTTAGCTAGTGATTGTGGGATGATTGTTGAGCTATGTATTCGAGATCCAAGATTTTTTTCAATTCTGCGTAGTTTATTAATATTATTATCAAAAACTTTTACAGAGGCACCTAAACCTATTGCTGCTTTCGCTGCATATTGACCTACAGCACCTGCACCTATGATGACCACTTTGGTCGGTTGAATACCTGGAATACCTCCAAATAATTCACCCTTACCTGATTTAAAATTACTTAAATATTCTGTAGCTATTAATACAGATGCACGTCCAGCAATTTCACTCATACTTCTCATTATTGGTAATGCTCCTTCGTCATCTCTTAACAATTCATAACCAATAGCAGTTATATGCTTAGCCATTAATTTTTTTATTAATGTATCTTGAGTCTTTATAAATTGCAACGCACTAATTAGTATTTGTCCAGATTGCATCAGGTTTATTTCCTCATCGGTAGGAGGCGCAACCTTCAAAATGATATTATTTTTATATACGGTAGAAGGGTCATCAACGATTTCACCACCAACAGCACTATAATCAAGATCGCTGAAATTAGCCTTTAAACCGCACCCGGTTTCTAACTGAACGGAGTGACCGAGTTCAACAAGAAGTTGGACAGACATGGGTGATAATGGAACTCTATTTTCTTGATAAATCGTTTCCTTGGGTATACCAATACTTAGAGATTTATGTTCATTGGATATAGGAACAAGCTTTTCCTGAGGTTGAAGTGATGCTTCACGAGCTAAGTCACCAAAAGATGGATTTGAAAGTGAATTCATATAATATAGGTATAACGCAATATACTATTTTATATATAAAAATGAACACCCAAAAGAAATGTTAATAATCAAATCCTGAAAATTATTATTTATAAATTACGTTTGTAATGTATGCGAAAATTTGGAATTCTTGTAATTGTATTTTTATTACCCTTTTGGTCTTTTGCGGATGTAGACGATTCTTTATCTAAATCAGCATCACCAAAAGAAAATTTCAATATTGATATTGTTTCCTTTGAAGATAATAAAGTGCCAGTTAATTATGAACTTTTCAAATGTCACATTAATTCTAAAGACTTTGAAGTCCCAATGGATTACAATAATTATGTGAAATCTCAAATTGATTTTTTTGGTATTCGTTGGCAATCAAAACTTAAAACGATGATTACGATGTCTGAATATATATTTCCAATCTATGAAGAAATACTCAGTTCATACGACATGCCTATGGAAATTAAATATTTATCGGTTATTGAATCTGCATTAAATCCATTTGCTGGATCACATGCGGGAGCAGTAGGGCCATGGCAATTTATGCCTGCTACAGCTAGAATTTTTGATTTAGAAATCAATAGCTCAATTGATGAAAGAAGATCTTTAGAAAAAAGTACACATGCAGCTTGTAGCTATTTACAGCAAATGTATAAGCAATATGGTGATTGGCATATGGCTTTAGCAGCATATAACTGTGGACCAGGTAATGTCCGTAAAGCAATGCGAAATTCAGGTAAAAGAGATTTTTGGGGGATTTACAATTACTTACCTAGAGAAACTCAAAATTATGTACCTAAATTTATTGCTGTCACCTATATGATGAATTTTTATGATCATTATGGCATTACTCCTGCACCTATTTCCTCAGATATTTTTAACGTAGAGAAAGTATTTTGTCAAAAAGGGCTAGATTTTTCTGTCATTGCCAAAAATCTAGAAATTACAGTAGAAGATTTAGCCCAAATTAATCCTGAAATAAAGTCAAACGAGATACCCTACGAAGATGATGGGTACTTTCTAATCATACCATCTCATTTGTATAATCAGTTTTATGAATTACAAGAAACAATTATTAGAGAATCTGAACTAAAAGCAGAACAATTACGAATCGAAATAGCGAATCGACCTAAACCCAGATACTATTATGTAAAGAAGGGTGATTGTATTCAACTGATTGCTCAAAAATTTGATATATCAAATGCTGAATTAAGGTCTTGGAATAATCTCCGAGGAAATGTAATACACCCCCATCAAAAATTACGCGTTTCTAATTAAGAGTTGTGTGCAAAATAGTTCATTTATTACTTATTTCTCTATTTCTCCAGTCTTGTTCGTCCGATAATGATAGAGCCAGCTTGTTACCTGATTCAAGTGGGAATATTTCTGAAATTGTCATTGTTACTGATGCTACCAATAGAGCATATTATAAAAATTCACTTGATGCCATTTTTCAAAAACCTATTCTTGGGCTGCCATCTCCTAGTGAACCTACCTTTAAAATTTTATATACTGATCAACATTTCTTTAAAGGTTATTTTAAAAATCACCACCATATAATTGTAATTTTTTCTCAAGATCATCTGGATGACTTGGCTACGATTTTTGACCAATCATTGTTGGCTAAACTGTCTGAGATGTTTAACAAGAATCCAAAACTGCTTGGTATAAAGCAAGTCGATTTGTATGCCAAGAATCAAAACATATTCTTTGTTTTGGCTGAAAACAGAGAACGAATGCTGACCAAAATTAAAGAAATGGACAATCAATTCTTTGAAACAGCTTTGAATCACCAACAAATGTCAGGTTATACCAAGTTATTAGGCACTAGAGACTATGCAAAAGATCCAAATTTTGCTAGAATATTGAAAAATAATAATTACGCATTAAAGATACCCAAGACTTACAGAATTGCTATTGAAAATGACGAGTTCATTTGGCTACGTAAAGTAAGTTCCACCAGAGAACAACAATTTGGAATTCTACTTTTTGAAAGTCCTTTTACGGATACCAGTGATTTAAACTTATCTCATTTACTATCCGTTAGAAATCGTTTTACCAAAACATATATCCCAGGAGAAATTGAGGGTAGTTATATGAAGTACTCAGATGTAATTGTTCCAACTGTTAAGAAATCTCAATATGCAAACAGGCCTGCTATTGATATTTATGGTTGGTGGAATGTATCAGGTGATTACATGGGAGGACCCTCACATATCAAAGTGATTGTCGATAAATCCCGAAGTCGTTTGATTTTTGCAGAAGGTTTTTTATTCTATCCTAATGAAAATAAAGGTGAATCTATGCAAGAATTGAATATAATTTTGAATACACTTAAAATAAAATGAAACATATTGCTATATGGGCATCTGGTGGGGGGAGTAATGCTGATGTTATTCTATCTTACTTTAAGAATGTAATGGATTGTAAAATTATTTATTTAGGATGCAATAGGAAAGATGCTGGAGCTTTTGACGTGGCCAAAAAACATAATATTGAGGGGCTTTATATGGATAAAGCATCCTGGAATGCAGATCAGATTTTAAAACAACTTGAAGTGCTAAAAATTGATTTTATAGTCTTAGCAGGTTTCTTAAAACTAGTACCGAAGGAGGTTGTAGCTCAATATCAAGGTAAAATAATAAATATACATCCAAGTCTTCTTCCCAGGTATGGAGGAAAAAACATGTACGGTGATCATGTCCATAAAGCGGTTATTGAAAATCAGGAAACAATCTCAGGGATTACAATTCATGAGGTAAATGAAGAATTTGACCAAGGTAAACTACTCGCTCAATACACCTTAATACGAGACAAATTAGATACTTTAGAAAATCTTAAAGCTCAGATTCAGCAGTTAGAGCACACCCATTTTGCTTCAATTATCCATTCCTGGATACAATCTAAATCTGTGTGATTTTAAACTCTGTACGTCTATTTTTTGCTCGATTTTCGTCAGAGTTATTGGGCACTATTGGTTTTTGATCCCCATATCCTTTAAATTGGATTCTATTTGAATCTATGGCATGGTTTATTAAGTAATTGTATACCGATTGAGCTCTATTTTGTGACAACTCAAGATTATGTTCTGAACTTCCAAGATTATCGGTATGGCCACTGATTTCAATTTGTGTCGTTACATTATTCTTTAAAAATTGTAGCAACTTATCCAATTCTTGCATGCTTTCTTTTTTAAGATCATATTTATCCGTATCAAAAAATATATTATTAAGTACAACACTGTTTCCAATTTCAATTTTTTCTAAGTCGATATAAATCTCTATGGGTTCACCGCTTATGACTTGAGGCATATTAAAGCTTTCAGAATGAAAAAGATATCCTTTTTTATCGATGGTTAAAGCATACTGCATGTTGGATTTTAAAGGGACTAAAAATACTCCATCATTATCCTCAGCATAGGTTACTATGGGAAGATTAATCCCTCGCAAGGGAGTAAGTTCTATACTCGCACTCAGTGGATTTTTTGTCTTCGCATCTCTTACTAATCCTTTTAAGTATCCAACTTGTTTGGCACGAATGAATTCAGGTAATTCAAATGTATATATATCTAGGCCTCCGTTGCCTTCTATCTTATCGCTACTATAGTATGCAGTCTTTCCATCTCTTGATACGATCAAATTCCAATCAAATCCATTGGAATTGATGGGATAACCAAGATTAACTGGTTCTTCCCAAGTATTATCAGCCGTTTTGTAGGAAACAAACAAATCACTTTTTCCCATACCAGGATGCCCCTCAGAACTAAAATATAAGGTTTGATTATCTGCATGTATAAAAGGAAATTGTTCATCTTTAGAGGTATTGATATTGGGACCAAGATTTACAGGTTCAGACCAGCCATTTTCTCCAAATATAGCCATCCAAATATCAGTGCCTCCGAAACCGCCAGGTCTATCACTTGTAAAAAATAGGGTTTTACCATCTGAAGATATACTGGGTTGTGATTCCCAATATTTAGTATTTATAGGAGACTGAAGGTTTAATGGTTCAGACCAGGTATTATTTTTTTGAATGGTAATCCATAAATCACACTGACCTTTCCCACCTGACCGACTGCACGATGTAAAAAAAATGTAATTGCCATCTGATGAAACACTAAATGCACCCTCATTTTCAATCGTATTTACGGGAGGTCCAATGCTTTGTATTTTTTGCCAATTGCCATCTATTTTCTTAGAATAATAAATATCTTCATTAGGTCTGGTATCGGATAAGTCACCTATTCTTCTTGTGATGTATATTGTTTTTTCGTCAATGGCAAATGCTGGCGAGTATTCTTGTTCGGATGTATTGATTGAAGGACCCAAATTTATTGGTGTTACATCTACAGGGTTCTCCATGGCAGCTTTTGAAAAGCTAATATTGATAAGATTTAATTCTGCTTGTTTTGCATATTTGTCATTTGATTTATTGATGTCTAGAAAAAGCTTATAATATAGGGCGGAGCTATCTAGATTGCTGAGTTCAAAAAATACATGGCCTAACTCATACAGTCCAAAAAAGTGATCTGGTTTCAGATTAATAAGCTGTAAATACGTATTCTTAGCTTCATTCATTTGATTATTTTTTTGGTAGGTATTGGCTAGTGCGTCATACGCATTCAAAAAACCAGGTGCTTTTTTTATAGCTTCTTGAAAAAGAAGAATGGCTTGTTTGTATTCGCCATATCCTTGGTATTTTAAACCTTCATCAAATAAAGATTGAGCTTTTTTGGTTATTCTTTCTTGTCCCAAAGCATTGGGTATAGATACACAAGAGTGTAAAGTAAAAATTAATAAACAGATTACATACGCTGATATTTTAATTCCGTTCATATTCATGTATTTTAACATCGCTAATTATAGTATTATTAATTTTAAAAGTGATCATGGTTCGTTTTGAATGAAATCCGTGTTTCCCTATGGCTCCTGGATTAAAGTGTATCAAATTTAATTGCTTATCTCTCATAACCCTACAAATATGCGAATGACCACATATAAATAAGTCTGGTTTTATTTTAATTAAACGTTCTTTTACAGACTTTTGGTACTTTCCGGGGTAACCACCAATATGCGTCATATATACTTTTAATTTATCAATTTCAAAAAAAAGTTCTTTTGGATATTTGGCACGTACATCTGATGAATCAATATTACCGTATACACCACGAATTTGTATATTTTCAAGTAATCCATCAGTGGAATGCAAATCTCCCCAATCGCCCGCATGCCATAACTCATCAACAATAGGTACTTTTCGAAGAATTTCTGGCCCCAAAAAGCTATGAGTATCTGATATTAATAATATTGTTTTAATGGTTGTAAAAATAAGATAGAATCAGTCAAGATATAGTTTTATTGTTTAGAAATCAACGACATTCGTATCTGTGAATATTAACTTACTATTAATTATCAGCATTGGGCTTGTGAGTTATCTTAGTTTCTCTAATCAAGCTCTCTTTTCCAATTTGCTCTTCAGTCCATATCAAATAGTCCAAAAAAAAGAATGGTACCGTTTTCTAACTAGTGCATGGTTACATGCAGACTTTATGCATTTATTTATTAATCTGTTTGTTCTATTTAGTTTTGGTAACTATTTAGAACGATATTTAAGCATTGATTTTGGAAATAGTGCAGGGGAATTATATCTTATTTTATTTTTAGGATCTACTATTATTGCTCACCTGCCCGCTTTTATTAAATTTAAAAATAATTTCAACTACAGTGCCGTAGGTGCATCTGGTGGAGTATCAGGAGTATTATTTGCTTACATTATTATAAATCCTATGAGTATGCTTCAATTGTATCTATTTATACCCATACCTGCTATAGTCTTTGGTTTGCTCTATCTCTGGTACTCCTATTATATGTCGAAAAAAAATATAGATAATATTGGCCACGATGCACACTTATATGGAGCAATAGGGGGGATGGGTATTTTAACTGTTTTCAAGCCTACAGTTTGGGGTGGCTTCCTACAACAGATACTCGCTTTATTTTAAATTTTAAAATGGTAAATCATCTGAATCGTCACTGGAAAAACTTATTCCAGCAATGTCATCAGAAGCAGGAATCTCTGCTGTATTGGTAACATTTTCGGCATTTATTTTTTCAATTCTCCAGGCTTTTACATCCGTATACCATTTAGAGTTATATTCACGAGATTCAATATTAATAGATACTTTTAAAGAATCATTCATTTGAAATTTTGATAGGTCTTGTGTCTTTTCATTCCAACAACTTATGCAAACTTTTTTGGGATATTGTTCTGCTGTTTCAATAATAAAATCTTGTTTTTTCCAAGCACCTCTGGTGCTTTGTCCTTCCTGTGCTGCAAGCACTTGAATTAATTTTCCTTCAATGACAATATTTTCCATAATATATGATGCAATTTTAAGGTCTTATTCCTCGCATATCAAGTCTATTGATTTTTTTATTTTAAGACATATAGGTATACCTCAACTAAATAATGTACTACAAATTATTTATGAGCAATGCCAGAAATAGCTTTAGCTGCTACATAAGAGCCACTCCAAGCTGCCTGAAAATTAAATCCGCCTGTGATAGCATCTATATTAAGTAATTCACCTACTGCATATAAATGATGATGATTTTCAATAGCAAATGTAAATGGATTTACTGATGACAAGTCTATTCCACCAGCTGTGACAAATTCTTCTTTGAAAGTACTTTTACCTTCAATAGATACTTCAAAACAGGTGAGATTTTTGAGTATTGAATCTATTCCTTTTTTACCAAGTTCGGCCCAATTTAAATACTCCTTAAATCCCATTTGAATAAATAAATTTTGCCATAATCTTTTCGGCAATCCATGACCGATCCAGTTGGAAATCTTTTGTTTGGGTTGATCTTTTATCTGTATTAAAAGTTGTCTTTTCAAAAGCTCGATATCGTAATTGTTCCAGTTTATGATAAGCTTAAAGGAGTATTCTATCTCTGCTAATGGTATAGCTAACCATGCGCTCAATCTTAATATTGCTGGACCACTGAATCCCCAATGAGTGATTAGTAATGGTCCATGTTCTTCATGGTCGGGTATCTCTTTAATTTTAACTTTTGAATTGGGGACGCTTATGCCGGCTAAAACGATAAATTCATGTTGTTTGACATTAAATGTAAATAATGAAGGTACTGGGCCTACTATTGGAATTTTTATTGAGCGAAGGAGATCATACATCATCAGGTTACTTCCGGTTGCTAATACAACAAAATCTGCATGAGTATCAAAGTTTTTGAATTTCAATTCCCATTGTTGATTTTTAAATTCCATTTGTTTTAATCTTGATTTTAATCGAATAGATATACCTAGTATTTTACATTGATGAGTTAGGCAATTATAAATGGTTTGTGAAGAATTACTTACTGGAAATATTCGACCATCATCTTCCGTTTTTAATTTTACTCCATAAGCATTAAACCAATTTTGAGTATCCTTTGAATTGAATTGATTAAAAACAGGCTCTAAAAAATCATATCCTCTTGGGTAATTTTTTATCAATTCTTTTGGATCATAGATAGCATTGGTGACATTGCACCTTCCCCCTCCTGATACTAATACTTTTGCTAGCAGATGATTACTGGCCTCATAAATGGTTATTTTTATATCAGGATTTATCATAGCTAAATTTATGGCTGTAAAAAAACCTGCAGCACCACCACCAATAATAGCTACTTTTTTGACCATAATTAAAGTTTAAAAAATTCAATGGTCTCAGTAACGGCCTCAGCAAAAGGCTTACTTATTTTTCGTTCTTTAAGTGGATGTTTTGAATTAAAAGTATGATCTCCATTTTCAATTTCTAATAATATAGCATGCGATATATTAGTATAGATAAAATGTGCTTCTGAAATTGGAACAACATCATCATTTTCGCCATGAACAATAAGTATAGGACAACTAATATTTTCAAATTGTTGGCTTAAGCTAAGTGTACTAGCATTTTGTGCAAAGGCCTCAACAAACTGAAAAAAAATAGGCATTTTTTGATGGGTACGTCTGTTTATAATTTCATGTACTCCATCTTCTTTCCAAGCTCTAAAATCTTTCATTTCAAGATACTGTTCTAAATTTGAGACTGAAGACCATGTTGCACATTTTTTCACCCTATCATCCTGAGCAGCTCTAAGCAGAGCAATAGCACCGCCTCTACTATGACCTATAACAAAAAACTCACCATTCCAATCGAAAGGAATATAATTTGATTTTTTTTCAATAAAGTCCATAACAAATCCCAACTCATCAAATTCGATTTTGAAATTATTATTCCCAAATGTCTCTAAATCTACAAATTCAGTTAGTTGTTCTGGTGTGGTACCGTTATGAGAGAAATTAAATTTAAAAAAAGGAAGTCCTTTAATGGAGAATATCTCCGCCGCCAATGGCCATGCGCCCCAATCTTTAAAACCTTTAAATCCATGAACAAATAAGACTATGGGTACAGATTCAGTATATGAAGAAAAGGTTAAATCTGCTGTAATAAGTTTTTGATGAGAACCCTTAAATATATATGATTTTGACTGAATATTACTTTTCAATAGTTCATATATTTAAATGTTTTTTTGGCATCAAAATCAAGGGCTTCCTGACCGATACGAATGATTTCAACTTTGGACATATATATTGTTTCTAATGGTTTATTATTTTTTCCAGTAGCAACATTACCAATACTATTGACAATTTCTTGCCCAATCACTACTTCACCAAAAACATTATAATTTCCATCTAGCCAAGGTGTAGCTACGTGGGTAATAAAAAACTGACTTCCATTGGTATTTGGTCCTGAGTTAGCCATACTAAAAACACCTGGTTTATCATGTTTAAGATCAGGATGAATCTCATTCTTGAATTTGTAACCTGGACCACCAGTACCATTGCCAATAGGGTCACCTCCCTGAATCATAAAATTAGGTATAACTCGATGAAATGATAAGCTGTCAAAATAATGTTTTCCTAGTGGGAATGCCTGATTTTTGATACTACCTTCCGCTAAACCTATAAAGTTTGCCACGGTTAATGGTGCTTTATCATAAGCTAATTTCCCAACAATTCCGCCCATTGAAGTTTCAATATATGCGTATATACCAGGCTCTTTCAAAGCGGGGGATTTATAAATTGTTGATACATGAAGATAGTTGTTTTTCGACTCAGTATTTTTATCTTTTTTAAGCTTTTTTACCTCTACTTGATACTCAAATCCTTCTTGGTACTCAAAATTATCAATGAATCCGCAATATTTTTCCCAATTCTCAGAACGGGTATCTTTCATAATTTGAAGACAGTTATCTTTTTTAATACTATGAATATAAAAGTTAGGGTTGCTAGTATTTAAAATTCCACAGGAAGTCAAAAAGAATAGAGCAATATAGTTGTATAATAATTTCATGTAATACAAATGTAAATTGAATTTTATGAAAGAGAAATGTATAATCAACTTATGATTAAATATTCATGATGCAAGCATTCAAAAAAATTTGCACATATATTTATTATTTATTAGAATTGTTAAAAAAATTAAAATGAAAAAAAAAATATTATTAGCAGTAGTTATCTCATCAACGTTATTGTGGGGCTGTAAAGATGATGAAACAGCTCCAAAAAAATCTGGATCATCTTCTTCAATTGAAATTAAAGAAATTAATATGGGTCTTTATGCAAAACTTACAGCCACTTGGTGTGGTCCTTGTGGTGCATGGGGATGGGACTTAAATGAGGAAATTTCTGAATCAACTAAAAATAATGCAATATCTGCAAGTATTTATGGTTCTGCGTCCAGTAAAATGTCTAATGAGACAGCAATTCAATTTGCAAATGATTTTGGTGTAAAAGGATGGCCAAGTTTCACATTTAATGGTAAAAATAGAACAGAATATTCTGAAAGTGGTGGAATTTTTCCTACTACAACTAAATCCAATATTGAAAATGCATCTTCAGATTTTGCTTCTTCATCAGTACAAATGGGCGTTGGTGGTAATATCTCTATAGAGGGAAATACCTTGAAATTAGATTGGGCAGCTAAGGCATTTAAAGATCAAACAGGTTCTTTCAAAATAGGTGCATATATACTTGAAGATAATGTAATTGAAGAACAAGCAGGAAAAACAGGAAATGTAGCTCATCATCATGTATTGAGAGATAAAATGACTATTGACTTTTATGGAGATGATTTTGAAGGTGTTTTATCAGCAGGCACAACCACTAATCTTTCATCACTTACTTATAGCCTAGATGAATCTTGGAATAAAGATAATATTGAAGTAATTGGTATTATTTGGAAAATGAATAGTAGCGGTGGCTACGATTTTGTAAATGCTGCTCGGTTTAATTAGTATATATTACCACCATATGAAAAGCCCTTTCTTGAGAAAGGGCTTTTTTTTTAAATCATTATACATCTATACTTAGTACATGTATTTATACTTGTAGCTTTTGTATAATTGCATCACTTTTTACATGAATTTAAAACAAGAAATCGCTAAGCGAAAAACATTTGGTATTATTTCTCATCCAGATGCAGGTAAAACTACATTGACCGAAAAATTATTATTATTTGGTGGTGCTATTCAAACTGCGGGTGCTGTAAAAAGTAACAAAATCAAGAAGTCTGCTACTTCCGATTTTATGGAAATTGAGAAACAAAGGGGAATTTCCGTTGCTACATCAGTTATGAGCTTTGAGTATCAAGGCAAAAAAATCAATATTTTAGATACACCAGGACATAAAGATTTTGCTGAAGATACTTACAGAACTTTAACGGCTGTAGATAGCGTAATACTTGTAGTTGATATAGCTAAAGGGGTAGAGGCACAAACTAGAAAATTGATGCAAGTATGCCGTATGAGAAATACCCCAGTAATTATTTTTGTTAATAAATTAGATAGAGAGGGGCAAGAACCTTTTGATATTTTAGAAGAATTGGAGCAGGAATTACAAATCAGTACTCGACCGCTCAGTTGGCCTATTAATATGGGTTCTCGTTTCAAAGGTGTTTATGTATTACACGATAATTCATTAAATTTATTTAAAGCTGATAAAACTAAAAAAGCGGCAGAGTACGTCAATATTAATGACATAACAAATCCAGAGTTAGATGAGATAATAGGGGAGACTGACGCGAAAAAACTGCGAGAAGATGTTGAGTTAATACAAGGTGTTTTTGAGCCATTTGATGTTAACATGTATGAAGATGGCTTGTTAGCTCCAGTCTTCTTTGGGTCGGCTTTAAATAATTTTGGTGTTCAAGAAATGTTGGACACTTTTATAAAAATTGCGCCAAGTCCGAAACCTAGACAAACTGATATACGTGAGATTGAGCCAATAGAATCTAAAATGACTGGCTTTATTTTTAAAATTCATGCAAATCTTGACCCAAATCATCGAGATAGAATTGCATTTTTGAGAGTTTGCTCGGGTACTTTTGAGCGAAATAAGTTTTATCTTCATAGTAGAACGGATAAAAAAATGAGATTCAGTAATCCATACACTTTTTTGGCGGATAGCAAAGAAGTTACACAATTTGCTTATCCTGGTGATGTAGTTGGATTATATGATACGGGAAATTTTAAAATTGGTGACGGTTTAACAGAAGGCGAAAAACTTGAATTCAAAGGGATTCCAAGTTTTAGTCCAGAACTCTTTAGAGAAGTTGTAAATATGGACCCGATGAAAAGTAAACAATTAGAAAAAGGACTCAATCAACTCACTGATGAGGGAGTAGCTCAACTATTTACACAACAACCTGGAAACCGTAAAATAGTTGGTGTAGTTGGTGAATTGCAATTTGAGGTAATTCAATATCGTTTGGAACACGAATATAATGCTAAAGCTCGTTTTGATTCTGTTAATTATCATAAAGCATGTTGGATGACCGGTAATATACAAAAAATTGAAGAATTCACTAAATACAAGCCTCAAGATATTGTGAAAGATAAGGATGAAAATTTAGTTTTTCTTGCACAAACAGCTTACATTCTTCAAATGGCAAAGACCAACAATCCTGAAATTGAATTTCATGAAACAAGTGAGTTTAAGGTAGGATAATTTAACGAAAAGTAAAGCTCAAATACTGCCTAGAACCACTTGGTGAAAGTCCCTCGATTCTAATTTGTCCAATATGATTTTCTAATTTATCGATAAATTGACTCACAGATTCATACTTTTGATTGTTAATTCTAATAAATATAAAACCATCTGGTATATTCATTTGCCTTAATCTGCCATTAGTAATATTGGTCACCTTGATGCCACCATTGACATTATATGTCTGCTTTTCTAATTTTGATATTTTTTCAAATTCTCCTCCAAGAATGTCACTACGAATACTCTGCTTCTTTTGTTTTTCCGTAGTTCCATCATTGTTTACAAGAGTTATGTCAACTGTTTTATTTTCTCCATTTCGAATAAACTCTAATTTAACAATGTCTCCTGGACGAGTAAATGCCAATAATTCATCAAATGTAGATTTTGCATCAATTATTTTCCCATCAAATGAAACAATAATATCACCAGCTTTCAAAAGATTAGAAGCATTCTCATTTCGATTATTTAATTTCATTATAAGAACACCCGATGATACACCAAGCTTATCTGCTATTTCACCATCTATATCATCTACATCGATTCCTATGAATGCTCGTTGTACAATACCGTAATTTTTAAGGTCTTCTATTATTTTTAAGACGATATTGCTAGGTATCGCAAAGCCATAACCCACATAACTGCCTGTTTTTGAGGCAATAGCCGTATTAACGCCTACTAGATCTCCATTTAAATTGACTAATGCTCCGCCGCTATTACCTGGATTAATAGCAGCATCGGTCTGAATGAATGATTCTATTGGAAACTGATTATTAACTATGTTTATGTTTCGACCTTTCGCTGAAACAATTCCAGCAGTAACCGTGCTGGTTAGATTAAATGGATTACCAACAGCCAAAACCCATTCACCAATTTTAACTTCGTCGGAATTTGAAAATTGAATAGGTAAAAGATTACTGCTATTTATCTTTAAAAGTGCTAGATCACTGCTCGGATCTGCACCGACAAGCTCTGCAGTATAGTTTCGTTTATTATTACTGATAACTACTTCTATCTTGTCAGCATTTTTTACGACATGATGATTGGTCACGATATATCCATTTTCGCTAATAATAACGCCAGAACCTGTGCTAGCTACTTTACCAATTCTCCCAAAAGGATCATAATCAAACCCCCAAAAAAATGAACTTCTTTGATATTGTTGTGATTCTGTTTTAATAAATACTACACTTGGTGTACTTTTTTGGGATGCTTCTATAAAATTAATATCACTATACATTTTTGTAGAAGTATTTAAAATAGGAATGGAAAATGAATCTTTTGCTTGTTGATTAACAATAATCTCTGGAGCTGAATTTAACCATTGATTAAAAATAAAAGCTCCCATAAAGGAGGATAAAAGTAAAAGAAAAAACAAAAAGGCAATTGTACGTTTATTCATGATTTCAATTCTTCAAAAATAGAGTGTAAAATTCTATTTTACATCCGCTTTAACGTACAAATTAACAATGGGTTGATTCGGATCATTAGTATAAATCGAGATTATCTTCGTTTGTTTGCCTTTTTTGAAAAGGGAATCATAACTCACTTTTGTTTCCATTGATTCACCCGGTAACAATACACGTTTTGAAAGATTAAGTAAGGTACATGAACAATCGGTATCAATTCTTCTTAAAATGAGTGGACTTTTTCCTGTATTGGACATGGTAACAAATTTTGCCCGTTTTGATCCTGCATTCATAGTTCCTAAATTTATAGTCGTAGTACTCACAAATATTTGAGCAGCATTTTTGATCTGTTTTCTTCTCCAACTAATAAAATCAGTTTGTATATTTATAGAATAGGGTAGTTGTTTTTTAGGATAAAATTTATCATCAGTAGTTAAATTTATGTAACCACTAATTGGACCAATAGTGTCAGTAAGAGATAAATCAATTTCAAATATCACTTTTCTTTTCTCTCCAATAGGAACTGTAATTGGAAGATTTAATGGTTTTATAAATGGAATATTTTCCTTCTGCGAATAAACTGTGATTGGATTATAACCATCATTTGAAAGCTCAATAGTGTCTGTAAATATGGAATTTTCAAAACGATCAATCCATTTAAATTTAATTTTATTTATCAATAAATAGCCAAATTCTCCCCGAATGTATTCATAATTATCCCTATTGTATGAAGATTTAATTTCTGCTTCAAATTTCAATTCAATTTGATAACCATCCTCAAAATTTCCACGTACATATATCCATTTTTTAGTTTTTCCTGCAAAACCTTTAGGATTAAACTCTGCTAAAATTTGCCCCCGCTCACCGGGCATGAAAGTGTCTTTGGAGGATCTAGGGTTAGTGCATCCACAAGCGGCATCAATTGCACTAATGATAAATGGAGAATTACCATAATTAGTAAAATCATATTTTGCAGTAACAATACCATTTTCTTCAAATATTGTTCCGAAATCATGAAATCGCTGATCAAAAACGATGTCATTCATTTTGACTTTACCAAAAGATATGAAAGAAAAGAAAACTAAAAATGAGAGCAATAAAAATTTCAACTTCATACGTTTGAACTTAAAGATGCGGAAGGTATATATAATTTATAGGTTAGATGAAATAATTATAAAAAACGTTGCCTTATTATACAAATCTATATCTACATTCGCTTAGTGAGTGAAAATATACTAGATGGTACATCAAATAGTTTTTCTGAACAAGAAAAAGAAATTGATAAAGTATTAAGACCCATTTCCTTTCAAGATTTCTCCGGACAAGACCGAATTTTAGAAAATCTTAAAATTTTTGTTGAAGCAGCAAATCAGCGCAATGAAGCTTTAGATCACGTTTTACTTCATGGTCCTCCTGGATTAGGAAAGACTACATTAGCAAATATTATTGCACATGAATTAGATAGTAATATCAAAATCACAAGTGGGCCGGTTTTAGAAAAACCTGGAGATCTAGCTGGACTTCTTACTAATCTTCAAGATGGGGATGTTTTATTCATTGATGAGATCCATCGTTTAAGCCCTGTTATTGAAGAGTACTTATACTCTGCAATGGAAGATTATAAGATTGATATTCTTCTCGACACTGGACCAAACGCTAGAACAGTTCAGATAAATATCAGTCCTTTTACGCTTATAGGCGCAACAACTCGTAGTGGATTACTCACTTCACCTCTCAGAGCTAGATTTGGTATTACATCACGTTTAGAATATTATGACACATCTTTACTAGCTTCTATTGTAGAACGATCATCTTCTATTCTTAAAATGGAGATTGACCATAAAGCTGCTATAGAGATAGCTGGTCGAAGTAGAGGTACTCCACGTATTGCAAACGCTCTTCTCAGAAGAACACGCGATTTTGCCCAAATAAAAGGAGATGGCACCATAAGTCTTGATATTGCTAAGATAGCATTGGATGCTCTTAATGTGGATGCTCGCGGTTTAGATGAAATGGATAATCGTATTCTTTCGGCTATTATAGATAAATTTAAAGGAGGTCCAGTTGGTATAAACACCATTGCCACAGCAGTTAGTGAGGAAGCAGGAACTATTGAAGAAGTGTATGAACCATTCTTAATCAAAGAAGGATTTTTACAACGAACTGCTCGTGGGAGAGAGGCTACAGATTTGGCTTATAAACACCTTGGAAAAAATAAAAATTCTGACTTAAATCTACCCTTATTTTGAAATCGATCATTTCAAAAAATACACAAATTATTAAAAATATTGCTACTGAAATTGGATTCAGCTACTGTGGGGTAAGTAAAGCTGAACAACTTTCACAAGAAGCTTTTCATCTAGAAAAATGGCTCAACAAAAAAATGCATGGTAAAATGTATTGGATGGAAAATCATTTTGAAAAAAGAATTGACCCTACAAAGCTTGTACCAGATTCAAAATCAGTTATTTCGCTTTTATTTAACTATTATCCCGAAGAGAATTTTGATAACAGTGCATATAAAATTAGTAAGTATGCCTATGGTAAAGATTATCATTTTGTTTTAAAAGAAAAACTTAAATACTTTATGCAATGTATTGGTGAACAGATCGGAGAGGTCTCTGGAAGAGTATTTGTAGATTCAGCACCAGTTTTAGATAGAGCATGGGCAGCAAAAAGCGGTTTGGGTTGGATTGGCAAGAATAGTATGCTAATAACAAAGCAGCATGGAAGTTTTTATTTTATTGCTGAAATAATCATTGATTTAGAATTAGAATATGATGCCGTTGCGACTGATCATTGCGGAACGTGTACAGCATGTATAGATGCATGTCCAACTGATGCCATTATAGCAGATAAAGTAATAGATAGTAATAAGTGTATTTCATATTTGACTATTGAATTGAAAGATCAAATCCCCAATTCATTCAAACAAAAAATGGATGGGTGGGTGTTTGGGTGTGATATATGTCAAGACGTTTGTCCATGGAATAGATTTTCAACCCATACAAATGAAAAACAATTTGATAAACATCCCCAATTGGATGTTCTGCATCAAAGCGAATGGAAAGAATTAACGGAAGAAATTTTTAAATCTGTTTTCAAAAAGTCTGCAATTAAAAGAGCAGGATACATGAAATTGAAAGAAAATATAGCATTCTCTAAAGAATGATATTATTTATTGAGTTGAATAGTAAATTAGTTAAATGTTTACCTCATTCCCTCAAATAAATCTAATGTTGATGGCCTCCAGGTCCGTGAACGTGACCATGGCTAATTTCTTCTTCAGTAGCTGCTCTTAAAGAGGCAATACTCCCAGTAAAATGTAATGTTTTCCCAGCTAATTGATGATTGAAATCCATAGTAACTTTATCATGACCAATAGATTGAACAACACCAACCATTGGTTGACCTTCTTGGTTGGTCAATTGCAATTGAGCTCCTTCGAATACTTCAGTACTTATTACTCCATCTACTAAAAATATTTGTTTATCTAATTCAGCTATGGCATTCTCATTAAATTCTCCATATCCCTCAGCAGCAGATACAGTAAAATCATACGAATCTCCTGTTTTAAGTCCTGCTAATTGTTTTTCAAAACCTGGGATCATCATACCATGTCCGTGAATGTATGTAAGCGGTTGCTCTCCAGATGCATCTAATTTTTGACCGTCTACATTCAATTCGTAATGTACACCGACTACTGTGTTTTTTTCTATTATCATTTGTGGCAAATTTAATGGGGTATATTCACTACCAAAATATGAGACAGTTTTTTTTAAATAAAATATCATAAATAAAAACCAAATGATGGCTTGCACTAATTTTGTAGCTCATGAAATATGAAAGAATTAGTTCGGAGGAATTATTGAAACTAGAAAAAGAATTTATTGATTTTTTAGTGGTAAATGGAATTACAGCAGAAGATTGGGTGGATATAAAATTAAATAAACCACAAGATTCAGAAGAAATCATCCTTCAATTTAGTGATGTAGTCTGGGAAAGTATCTTAAGAAGTACTACTTTCTTAAAAAAAATGGAATCAAACAAAGCATTCTATTTTAAATGTGATAAAGAAAATATAGCGGTTAAGATAGTTACAAAGGATGATCAGTTAGTAAAATCTGCATCTAAAAAATATAGTAAAACAAGAGAACTTGAAATGTTTGATATGATAAAAAATGGCTGTATCATATCTGATGGTAAAAGCTATAAACAGTTGAAATGAGTGTTTACAGTTTCATTAATCAATACCTTTTTTATTACGTTTAAGTATATTTTTTTGATACCTTGATTGAACAATATCAATCAATACCAAAACAATGATGACAAAATAAAAGGTTGTTTTACTCATTTTTTCAATAGGATTATTTAGGATGTGCAAGTGTGCCAATTCTGCACCTTCAGTAAGAAGCATAATCCCTACAATAAATAGGATAAATAAACCGAGCACCTCAAATAGTTTATTTTTTTCTAAAAACTCTGATACTCCATTCGCTAACCAAATCATGAGAATACCACCTATCACAATTGCTAAAGCCATGATACTAAAAATTTGGGTAAGAGCCATAGCACTTAATATTGAATCAAAAGAAAACACTAAATTCATAACAACTATCCAAGCAATAACAGAACCTACTGATTTTGGTTGATTATCTTCCAATTTATTTAAGTCATCAATGGGAGCAATCATGTGCCAAATTTCTTTCAATGCTGTGTACAAAATAAAAACACCTCCAATAAGAACAATTAAGCTGTGTAAGTTAAAATGACCATTTATATAATCAAAATCCAATGAAAAAATGATTTTGTTTGCTACTTGTATTAAGTTTACTAAAACAAACAATAATCCAATTCTCAAAAAAATAGCAATACCTATTCCTAGTTTTCGTACCTGATTTTGTCTACCTAAAGGAGCACGTTTACTTTCAATGGATATATATAATAAATTATCAAATCCTAATACGATTTGAAGTAAAATGAGCATAAACAGTGTGCCCAGATTTTCGAAAGTAAATATCGACTGCACTTTACTTATTTTTTAGGAATATTTTCCAAAATAACCAACAGAAATTCCCAAAATTTTGCTGTTGATGATATGCTACATCGTTCATCAGGACTATGCGCACCTTTAATTGTTGGTCCAAAACTTATCATATCTATCCCAGGGTATCTTTCACCCAAAAGACCACATTCTAATCCTGCATGGATAGCCATCACTTTTGGTTTAGAATTAAATAATGTTTCATATTTTTCGACTAGAAGAGTTAATATCTGAGATGCTGGATTAGGAGACCAACCCGGATACGAACCCCCATGTTCAATTTTACAACCCATCAATTTAAAAGGAGCAGCTACTGTATTTGCTACATCATATTTACCCGTTTCTAATGAACTGCGTTGAAGACTTTGAGTGATAAATTCTCCATTTTTTACAATTACTCTAGCTAATGATGATGAAGTTTCTACAAGCCCTGCTATTGCTTGACTATATCGAAACACACCATTATGACAGGCATAAATTGCTGCTGTAATCTTAGCTGTATCTTCTAAACTCATTCCGTAGTTTACCCTCTTTTGAGATTCAATATTGATTGACAAGTTTGGATCTTGAATAGAAAATTCTTTGCGAATATCTTGAGCTCTCTCTTTAAATAATGGTAAATAGCTAGGGTTAACTGATATGGTAGCAAAACTCTCACGAGGTATAGCATTTCGTAAACTTCCCCCATCTATTTCTATAATTTGAAGATTATAATCTTGACAATCATAGATTAATCGATTCATAATTTTATTCGCATTACCAAGCTCCTCATTAATTTGAACTCCAGAATGTCCACCGTTTAGACCATTAACAGTAATTTTATACGTTTCTGAACCCGTCATAATTGGAACTTCAGCATATTTATATGAAGTATTTGTATCAATACCCCCAGCACATCCGATACTGAACTCGTCATCATCTTCAGTATCTAAATTGAGAAGAATAGTCCCATTTAATTTACCCTTTTCTAATTCCATAGCCCCAGTCATACCCGTTTCTTCATCTATGGTAAATAAAGCCTCAATGGGAGGATGCTTTAAATTGGTAGCGGATAAAACAGCCATAATTGCAGCAACACCCATGCCATTATCAGCCCCTAATGTGGTTCCACGTGCTCTCACCCAATCATCTTGAATGTACATTTCAATCCCTTGTGTTTCAAAATCAAATGTAGTGTCGGCATTTTTTTGATGTACCATATCCAAATGACTTTGCATGATAACGGTTTGACAATCTTCCATGCCCGGAGAGGCAGGCTTTTTAATTATCACATTTCCGACTTTATCGGTGTAAGTATCTAAATTCAACTTAGATCCAAAATCTTGCATAAATGCAATTACTTTATCTTCTTTTTTACTTGGACGGGGAACATTATTTAAATCAGCAAAATGGTTCCAGACGATTGTTGGCTCTAAATCTCTTATATTCATAGCAGCGAAATTAAACATTGATTAAACATTTATCTTATGTTTCAGGATAATTCATCAATAAAATAATCGCCATCAGTAATTCAATCAATTTTAATTGTGATTTAAACTTTTTAAAAGTAAAAAATTATTAAATTTGACCAATAATAGCAATTTAAAACAATTTAAGCATGAAAAAAATGATTACATCTTGCATTGCTTCATTACTAGCTGTAATGACAGTTAATGCACAAAATTGGGTAAACACATCTCCCCAAAACAAAAAAGTAGTGTTAGAGGAGTTTACTGGTATAAAATGTACCTTTTGTCCTGATGGTCACAAACGTGCCAACGAACTTAAAGCAGCCAATAAAGGAAATGTTTTCCTAGTAAATATTCATTCCGGTGGATATGCAACACCAGCAGCTGGTGAGCCAGATTTTAGAACTACAGAAGGTGATGCTATTGATGATGCATCAGGATTAACAGGATATCCTGCAGGTTCGATTAACCGATTCAAATCACCACGCGCAGAAAGTAGAGCTAATTGGTCTGCATCTGCAAATACAGTTTTAGCTCAATCATCACCAGTTAATACTTATGTAAAATCTTTTTTTGATCGAAAAACAAGAGAGTTGACTACCGAAGTTGAGGTGTATTATACTGCTGATGGTAGCGCTAACAATAAGCTTACGGTAATGTTAACACAAGATAATATTTTAGGTCCACAAACAGGTGGAACCACCTATTATCCTGAAAATTTTGTTGGTGATCAATATAAACATAATCATGTTTTGAGAGATGTATTAACTCCTGGTGGAGCCTGGGGTGAAACCATATCAGAAACTTCAAAAGGAAGTTATATCTACAAAAAATATGTAACTGTTCTTCCAGAGAAAATCAAAAATGTACCACTAACTTTTTTTAATCTAAATGTAGTTGCTTTTGTTTCTGAAAGTGATAATAATAATATTTTAACTGGTGCAGAGGCTAGTGTTGAGTATGATCCAACAGGAGCTGTAGATCTGTCTCTAACTAACAAAACAGTTGCCCCATCTGGATTATGTGTAGATGCCTTTAAACCATCTGTAGAAGTTACCAATACATCAAGCGAAACGGTTACATCTTTTGATATGACCATCAATACAAATGGAGTTGAAAAAACTGAGTCATTTTCAGGTAGCTTAGCTCCTGGCGCTAAAACAACAATTGAATTTAATCAGACCATCACTCCACAAGGTGAATACAATGTGTCTGTTTCTGGATTTAAAAATATAAATGGTGGTGACTTTTTTGACACTGACTTATCTAATGATGCTACAACAATTAGTGGTCTTGGATTCCAAAAAAATGCATTTACTTACAACAAATTTGGACTCAATGGAACTATGGATATGCATGCTGGAAGACTAATCAAAGCCAATGATGATTACAAATTAGTTGGAGATAGAGGTAAAGCTGGAGGTTCAATGTTATACTACTTACATTCTTCATGGGGTAATTCAGGTAAACCTGGACAATTAATCCTCGGTGAAGCAGATTTTACGTCAATGACTGATCCTATTGTTTCCTTTTATTATGCCTATAGTGATGGAGGTTTAGGTGGAACTGCACCTGTATTTGATATAGAAGTATCTGATAACTGTGGAGTAGGATTTGATTATGTAAAAATGATTGAATGTGAAGAAACAGGCCAACCAGCTGATCCTCAGTACTTATATGCACCTACATCCAATGAATTTAGACAAGTAACCATTGACTTGTCAGCATATGCAGGTAAAAAAGTATTAATCTCTATTGCTGGTGTTCCTGGAAGTAGCGGAAATGCTTTATACCTTGACGAAATAGAAGTTGGAAGTGCTTCTAAAATAGCCAATGTCCAAACAATAGATATAAACGGCTTGAAAGTTTATCCTAACCCAGCAAATGATGTATTGAATATTACATTAGAAAATAAGGATGAGGCTAAAGCTGTATTGTTAGACATGCAAGGAAAAGTAATTACTGATTTCAATATTGTGAATGGTAACGGCACTCTGAATACTGGTGCTATAAGCGAAGGTATATACTTATTGAACATTTCATGTAATGAAGATATATCGACAGTTAAAGTTGACATTAAGCACTAAATTTAGAAAAATTAATTAAAAAAAAGCCTGTACGAAATTTTCGTACAGGCTTTTTTTTTACTGTATAGTTACAGCTTAAAATTGACTTGAACTCAGAAATGTTTAAATTTGTATTAAACAATATATAAATGAAATCAATTTCACTTCTTTTTATTCTTCCATTATTTACGTTATCTACTTATGCTCAGATTAACTTTGATAAAGATACAATGAGTAACCCCTTCGTTAATCGATTGGATTTTGATTACTCTCAGAAGGCCTACCTGACCAATAATGCGAATGATGAAAATGACACCTTGTTCACTTGGCAGGTTATTTCATTGGAGCAACCTGAAGATTGGGAGCTGACTGTATGTACCGAAGGAGAATGTATCTCAGATCCCGCAGTTAATGTTGTTTATCCATTTATTCTTCCTGTAGGGGAAAAAGAAGAATTTAAAATTGGTTGGTCACTATTTGAGATTGGAGGTGAAGGTATCGTTTCTATTGAAGTGAAATCTAGGAAATATGAAAATCTAAAAGATACCGTAACTCTTAATATTGCTACACTGGCAAATATTAAAAAAACATCTAAACCTTCTTTTACCATTTACCCCAACCCAGTTAAAGATAAATTTGCAATTCAATTTTCAAGTAATAGTTCCAAAACGATTCGTATGTTTGATATTTTAGGTAATGAAGTTCTATCAAAAAAACTTCATTCTAACGAATTGATTGATATTACTAGTTTTAGTCAAGGAGTTTATATCTTGAAGATTGACGAGAATTCAGGATATTCAAAAATCATTCAGAAAAAATAATGTCATTGGCAAGCTTGTTGAGATGAACGTAAACTGATCTCCATCCTTTCCAACGATCAGTTTCACTTAGACTTTCATTGTGCCATAAACTAACAAACATTCCATCAACAGCCTGTACTTTATTTAAAAGACTTTCAATGGTCTTCTTTGCAATTTCAGGTGTTTCGCTTCGATAATACATGGGGGTAATGTCCATTATACAAAATGGAGTTAATAATAAGTCTGTTTTAATATTTTCTATCAAATCAAACCAATAAAATGATGATGCAATGCCTGCTCTAAATCCAATATGGGTTGAATAACCAAGTGTGAAATCTTCTTTAATACCTAACTTAATTAATTGCCGATAGGTGTATGGCATAGAATGTATTAAATAATGTTGACGACTCATTGTTATAGAACCAGAGATAATAGTATTTAAATTTTGATATTCTTTGCTTAATTGAATTGGATTAGAGTTGCTTACATAAGAAGGATGAATTCCTAACCGTGCATAACTCAATGAATCCAAATCCTTTATCAGTGAGATAAAATGAGGATTAGATGGCTTTATATTTTTATCGTATGAACCATATTTTCCCAATAAAATAAAATATATAACTTGCGTTTTTAGGGATAAATGGAATTCATTTTGCCATTTAAAATTAAAATAAGGGTCCGAAATAATCCCCAAAAAAACTTTGATTCGTTCTCTAATTTCAGAAATATTAACTCTTATCACATTTCTTACCAAACCCAATGTATTTCTGATTATCCCTTTATATTTATACTTCCATGCCTGATCTATATCAATCGTGCTTAAATAAGTAAACTTCTTTTTTGGAAATGAAATTTCAAAATTAGTTGTAAGTTCTTGTCGTATAAATATCGCCCATTGATTAATCAATGGTTCTTCGAGCATATTATTTTTGAATAAGACACTTGCCTCAGCTGGAAATCGTCGATGATTATCTAAACTGAATGGCAAGTATTCTTCATATCTTGATACTAAAAAAAAAGCAGCCGAGAAAAGATCAAATTGACAAGAGCCTCCAACAGTTTTAAAAAAGGCTGTGATCATTTTAGATGTTTCGAAAGAAATTTCATCCAAAATATCTGTTCTGATTGAAAACTCATCCAATAAACCATAAGGAACTATATGAAAAGACTCATTTTTTTCATGAGAATAGTTAACCATTGCTTCATTTACATTTGGAGTATATGAATAATCAACTCCTAAAAGCATTCTAAAAAACAACTCAAATATGTAATCATGTCTGGGGGTAGGGTTAGGACAATAAATTAATATAGATGTCATTTATCGAATAAATTTTATAGGAATTATAGTATTATCAATAGCTATCATAATAATATAGTAACCCGGAGTATATTGGTTAGGGAATAATTGAACATTACCAAAACGCTTATCTGTTATTTTTTGACCTAAAATCGTATATATTTCGTAAGAGGCCGAAGATGGTAGATCGATAGATAATGGGGTTTCTCCAAGAGAAAACCCAAGCTGATTTATTACTTTGAGTGAGTATGATTGGGGGGTATCCTGAAGCTCATTAATAAACCCTGCATTCACAAAACAATCAATAATACTAGATCGGTATCGAGCATCGAAATTCGAACTATCTATGGCTACTATTTTTTGGGCCATGTAAGGCATAGTAGTGTTTGGTGCTTGGTAAAAAAAATGTTCTAAAACAAGACTATCACAAGCTAATCTTCCTATTTTATCATGAATACACATTAATGCGCTAGACCACATATCTCGATCACCATCTTTAGTATCTACTAAATCATCTGGATATTTTCTGTTGGTATTTATAGGTATTCCATTCCAAGTTTGATTACCATCCCAACTAAATATTTTATTGGGAGTATTGTCGTTAAATGTTCTACTATATGCTTTTGAAAAATAATCACAAGATCCTTCTTCCATAGCCTCACGTTGCCTTCCTATTGTATTATTGGGTGATGCAATTTCGCTTAAAGAATGAACAAATTCATGAACTACAACCTCACCATCCTCTGCATCATCTATTCCGCCGTCCCCAAATTGCAATGAATGATTGCTAGGAGTGTAACCAGAATTATCTTGACCTCCAAAGGCATGAACATCTACTATTAGAGTATCAGTAAGTATGTCGTACCCTAAATCATTTACATACTGACCCACTGAATTGATATGATAGTAGGTATTTAGATATTCGAATGCATCGTCTTCTCTTGAAAAGTATAGGCTATCTTTAAAAGAATAGAAAGATGTATCTTTAGGTACACTTAAATCATCGAAATATAAAAACTCTGATAAAAGAAAAAATGTATCAGAATCAAATGTAGCGCGTACTTTTTTCCAAAACAACTCATTATCTAAAGATGAATTGGATAAATCATTATTATCAGAATAGTTTCCACCATAAATGACGTTTGCAGAATTGATAGGATTAACTAAAAATACCTTAACAAATATATTGGTATCTTTTTGAGCATACTTAATCTTATCTTGATAAAAAACCATTGAATTAGTCTCATTAAAATAACCTGTTACAGGATTACCATGATGCAATAACTCTTTATTTTTAACCTCCATAAGTCTGCCATTTACTAAAATTGCTTCTTTAGAAAAATTTCTAGTACTAAAAGTAGAGTCCAACGTTAAAAAGTTCTGGCATAAAAAGGAGGAATCTTTATAAACATGCAACTTAATGCCTGAAAATAAAATCTTAACGTCACCTATATAGTGATCATAGGTGTAATGTGTAGCAAATTGACTCTGAATTTCAAATGCTAAGACAAGTCGATTATTTGAGGGTAAGTTAACAGGTACCTCAATAGATCTATTCATATCTATTTTTTGAGACAATAGTCTATCCTGAGCATAAACATTGAATGCCCAAAAACTTATAAATATTTGTATAGCTATTAACCGGATCAAATGAATTGTATATTATTATTCATAAACTAATATATCCATTTTAAGGAGATTATCAATTATTTGTTGATGTTTAGATTTAGGAACACTCAAAATAAATAAACCATCATTATTTAAAACGTATGAAATGTCTTTATGATTATTCATGAAGTTATATAACTGATATTGATTTTCTATTTCCGTTGAACAAATAATCGTATTTTTCTCCGTAATTGATATAATATCACTCGAGTTTATACATAACTTTGCTGCTAAACCATAGGCTCTAATCAATCCAGAAATTCCTAATTTTTTACCACCGTAATAACGAATTACAACACAAACTACATTGGTTATTCTTGCAGACAGAATCTCATTAAGTATTGGTCTACCTGCACTATTTCCTGGTTCACCATCATCATTAAAACGTTGATATGATCGATCTGGTCTCAATACACATGCTGAACAAACATGGGTAGAGTCAGCGTAGGTCGATTTATAAAATTTTAGGGCATCACTGAAATCCTCTGGAGCTTGAGCCGGAAACAGAAATCCGTAAAATTTACTTCCATGAACTGAAATTTGAGATGTGACTAATTTCTTAATACCTAAATATTGATTAGCTTGCATAGGCAATCAAAATAATGGATAAAACAGAAGTAAAAATACCTAACTTATTTTTAAAGGATAATTTTTCCTTAAAAATGATTACGGAAAATATGGTGCTTAACAACACAATAGCAATATTGTTTATTCCAAAGACAAAGCTACTTTTCATACTGAATGCTTGTATAGAGTACAATAAAAAAAAGATGGAAAAATAGTTTGGCACTCCTAATACAATTCCTGCCATTGTACTTTTTGTGTTCCATTGATTAAATTTAAAATATGATGTTAGTAGCAATACAAAAAATCCAATAATAAATGCACCCAAAAAAATAGAATATGTGATGGTACTTAAAGGAATTTCATGACTATACGATGATTCTAAAATTTTTAAAGATGTATCTATTGTTCCACTACCTAAAAAGACCAAAATAGGTAGATAAGTCAACTTTTTAGACCACGTGCTTTTTTCTTTTTGAGTAATCAAATATATACTGATCAATGAAGAAATGAGACCTATTACAAATACAAATGAGATATTTTCACCCGTAAAAAAACTTACAAAAATAACTGGGATAACTACAGACATTTTAGTACTAACGGCATTTACGCTTACTCCAAACTTTTCGGTTGTTAATGCCATACAAAAGAAAATAGCAACAAATAAAGTTCCTAAAATAAAGCAATATTGAAACCATTCAGTAGATAGGTTTCGAATGATCTCTTTTTGATCTGAAAATGAAAAACCAATTACAAAACACACAAAGTAGTTGACTACAATAGCTTGAATCTTATTAATTTGATAGGTCTTAAACCAATTAAAAATTAAATTAATTAAAGTGCTAAATACTATGCTTAATAAAAGGTAGCTAAATGACATCTAAGATCGATTATAGAATGAAATGATATCATTAAAAGATTTTTTTTTTCGATTGGGTTCTATGGATAAATGTGGAGCAGGTACCCCATCATTCCAGCTTTCACTAGATTTAAGCTTAATAATCTCATCCCAGTACTCCAAATCTATAAAATGCTGCAAAGTCTTTGCTCCACCCTCAACTAAAACACTATGAATATTTCGTTGATATAAATCATGGAGAACATTACTTAATGTAAAGTTTTCAAGTAAAACTAACTCTACGTTATCCTTTTTGATTGATGTTTTAGAATTATATACAATTGTATGTCCTGTTTTCATTGTTGATGCTTCCATATCAATGGATAGGTTTGGAGATAAAATTATTTTAATAGGATCTTTACCATCGGAATACCGGACATTTAACAAGGGATTGTCTTGAGTTAAAGTAATAGCTCCGACAAGTATTGCCTGGTGGGATGCTCTAAGGTCGTGAACAAATGCATCATTTCTTTGGTCACTTATTTTCCTGTTAGAAGAATCATTTTCAAGTCTCCCAATAAAACTATCCTTTGTCTCTGCCCATTTTAGAGTAATAAAGGGTACTTTATTTTGATAAGCAGAATAAAAAAATTTATTTAAACCCATGCATTCATCTGAGAGTATATTCTCAACAACAGTAATTCCAGCGCCTACCATATGTTGTATTCCTTTACCCGAAACTAGAGGATTAGGATCTTGAGCACCGATAACAATTCGATTGGGTCTTATTTTTGTTATTAATTCAGTACATGGAGGAGTTTTCCCAAAATGGGAGCAAGGTTCTAAATTAACGTAAATATCACATTCAGAAGCATTTATATCATTGGGTAAATTCTCGAAGGCATCAACCTCAGCGTGAGGCATACCAAATCCACGATGATATCCTTCAGAAACAATCATATTATCTTTGACAAAGACACAACCAACCATGGGATTTGGTGCTACATAATACTTGCCTTGAGCAGCAAGTTCTAAACAACGATTCATGAATATTTGATCTGCATTCACCTCTTCAAAGTTATAAATCTTATGATATAAAGAATCTAATTAAGTCATGTTTTAGATAAATTAAAAAATTGACCCAAAAGGGAAATAACTATCTTAATTTGCAATACAATGAAGTTGAGTCTTATAAAAGCCTTGTACATCGATGAATTAAAAGAGATCTATAGCTACGGGGAATCTGAAAATATATTCTACATAGCAATTCAATGGTTAGAAAGAAGGAATAAAACGGATGTTATTCTTGGATTAGAAACTCTTTTAAAAGAGACCTATATTGATGTATTAGTAGAATTGAAGGCTGGTAAGCCGATCCAATATATAACACAAGAAACATCATTTTATTCTCAGTTACTCTATGTAAATAAAAATGTGCTTATCCCTCGTCCAGAAACGGAAGAATTGGTTCATTGGGTGATACAAAATGAACAGAATAAAAATGTACATATCCTTGATATAGGAACAGGAAGTGGTTGCATTGCACTCACACTAAAAAAACATTTACCTAAAGCAAAAATCTCAGCTTGCGATATATCACAAGAGGCATTATCCGTTGCTAAATCCAATGCTAAAAAACTAGAAATTGATGTACATTTTTTTACATGTAATATATTAACAGACACACTAGATAAATTCGATATCATAGTATCTAATCCTCCCTATATAGCAGTAAAGGAGAAATCTTCTATCCATCAAAACGTATTGGATTTTGAACCTCACGAAGCACTCTTTGTAGCTAATAATGATCCACTGATTTTTTATAAAACTATTATCAATAAAACAATAAAAAATAGGTCAATTTTATATTTTGAAACCAGTGAATTTTATACTCATGATTTAGAAAAATGGTTAGAAAAAAACAAATTGAAGTATGAATGGAGAAATGATTTTCAAGGGAAAAAAAGATTATTGAGGGTATTTGATTAGCATACATTCATAGCATTTATTTTTTATCCCCATACTAGTTGGAATAATGTGAATATTTTAGCCCTTAAAGCTATCCATATCAAACATTAAGCATATAGATTGCACATCATAATTATACATGAATTAAATGAATTCAGAAAACGAAAAGATAATACCTATCAATATTGAGGACGAAATGAAAACCGCTTACATCGATTATTCGATGTCAGTTATTGTATCTCGTGCATTACCCGATGTTAGGGATGGTTTGAAACCGGTACATAGAAGAGTATTATATGGCATGACTGAGCTTGGTCTAGCTAGTAACAGACCTTACAAAAAATCTGCTAGAATAGTAGGAGAGGTGCTTGGAAAATATCATCCACATGGTGATTCCTCTGTATATGACACTATGGTTCGTATGGCACAAGACTGGAGTTTACGTTACCCAATGGTAGATGGTCAAGGTAACTTTGGAAGTATAGATGGAGATCCTCCAGCAGCTATGCGATATACGGAAGCAAGAATGCGAAAAGTAGCAGAGGATATGCTTGCAGACATAGATAAAGACACGGTAGACTTTAGACCAAATTTTGATGAGAGTTTATCCGAGCCTACTGTACTTCCATCACGTATACCTAATTTATTAGTCAATGGTGCTGCGGGTATCGCAGTAGGAATGGCTACTAACATGGCTCCTCATAATCTTTCAGAAGTTATAGATGGAACCATAGCCTATATTGATGATCGTGATATTACAATAGAAGGACTAATGGAACATGTGAAAGCTCCTGATTTTCCAACTGGAGGAATAATATACGGTACAGAAGGTGTTAAAAATGCATTTGAGACCGGAAGAGGTCGTATAGTAATGCGTGGTAAAGCAGAATTTGACTTAACAAAAACAGGTAAAGAGCAAATCGTTATTACAGAAGTGCCTTATCAAGTAAGTCCATCTCAAATCATCATCAAGGCAGTGGATCTTGTAAATGATAAAGTAATTGAGGGCATTAGTGAAGTACGAGATGAAAGCGGCAGGCAAGGACTTCGTATAGTTTTTGATCTAAAAAGAGACGCTATTCCAAATATTGTTTTAAATAAACTTTACAAATATACACCTCTTCAAACGAGTTTCAGTGTCAACAATATAGCACTAGTAAAGGGTAAGCCAGAAATGTTGAATCTTAAGAATATGATTCATCACTATGTGGATCATCGGCACGAGGTTGTTGTTAGAAGAACAGAATATTTGCTTAAAGAGGCAGAAAAAAGAGCGCATATACTTGAAGGTTTAATTATAGCATTAGACAATTTAGATGCTGTTATTAAATTAATTAGAGCCTCAAAAAATGCTGATGAAGCCAGAAATGGGTTAATGTCAGAGTTTGAATTATCTCAAATTCAAGCAAAAGCAATACTTGATATGAGGCTACAAAAATTAACGGGCCTCGAAATAGAGAAAGTTAGAGATGAATATGCAGAACTGATGGCAACCATTGCTGATTTAAAAGATATTTTAATCAATGAGCCAAGAAGAATGCAAATCATCAAAGATGAATTGCTTGAAATGAAAGACAAATATGGCGATGAAAGAAGAACATCAATTGAATTTGACGCAGGTGAAATAAATATTGAAGACCTTATTGCTAATGAAGAAATGGTAGTTACTATATCTAATATGGGATATATAAAGCGAACACCTCTCACTGAATACAAATCTCAAAGTAGAGGCGGTACAGGCAATAAAGGAGTAAAACACCGTGATCAAGATTTTGTGGAACATCTTTTTGTTACCATGACTCATAATTATATTCTATTATTTACAGATCAAGGAAGATGTTTTTGGATGAAGGTATATGAAATACCCGTTGGAAGTAAAGTTTCGCAAGGTAGAGCCATTCAAAATCTGATTAATATACCACCTGATGATACCGTTAGGGCTTTTGTTGCAACTGGTAACCTTAAAGATGAAGATTATGTGAATAGTAATTTTATCGTAATGTGTACTAAAAATGGTACAATCAAGAAAACAACATTGGAACAATACTCTAGACCAAGAACAAATGGAATTAATGCCATTACAGTTCGAGATGGAGATCAATTATTAGAAGCAAAACTCACAAATGGAACAGCCGAAATACTTCTAGCTAAAAAGAGTGGCAAAGCAATTCGTTTTAATGAGTCCAATGTAAGACCTATGGGTCGAACGGCTGCTGGGGTAAGAGGAGTTCGACTTGAAAGTGATCAAGATGAAGTTATTGGAATGGTTTGTGTTAATGATAGTTCAGATAACGATACATCTATTATGGTAGTTTCAGAAAAAGGATATGGTAAACGGACAGATATAGATGATTATCGAATCACGGGTAGGGGAGGAAAAGGAGTAAAAACACTCAGTATAACTGAAAAAACAGGATCATTGATCTCTATTAAAGATGTAACAGATGAAAATAACCTGATGATTATTACACGAAATGGAATAACAATTCGTATGAAAATGGAGGATGTTAGAGTTATGGGAAGAGCAACTCAAGGAGTTAGACTCATTAAAATTAGAGATAATGATGATATTGCATCTGTCGCCAAAGTACCTAAAGTAGAGGAAGAAAATGAAGAATTAAATGATTCCAACATTTCAACCATAGAAGATAATGAACAAAATAATGACACACTGGACAAACCAGAAAACAATAACCATGACAATACATAAAAATTTTTTAGTTTTAGCAATTTTGATCTTTATTGGATCAACAGTTCGTGCACAGAAATTCACTGTAGAATCCATGAAAATGGAACTGGAAGATATGACTAAACCAGACAGCGATCGAGATTACGACAATCTTATCAAATGGGCCAATGAAACAAAAGAAAATCCTAAAACTTCGAATGATCCTAAAATGTGGTATTATAGAGGTTTAACCTTTCTTAAAATATCAACGCTAAATAATGAACTTTCAAGTAATAATCCTGACGCAATACTGATTGCCCTTGAAGCGTTCCAAAATGCAATTTCAACAGATGTAAAAAATAGGGTAACGAAAGATGCAGAAGCGAATTTATTAAATGTAGCTATAGGGTTATACAATAGAGCTTATAAATCATATCAAGCTGAAAATTTTTCAAAAGCATATGAAGAGTTTAACTTAGCGGTACCTTTAATGAAATACGACTTTGATGGATTACTTAAACGAAATAATTTAACTACAGCAGAATTAGAAAAAATGATGGGATTTTCTGCTTTGAATGACGGTAGAGTGGATGATGCAAAAAAGGTCTTTCAAAAGCTTATTGATGGTGGATCTACAGAAACATTTATATTCAGTAGTCTTGCTAATATTCAGTTAAATGAAGGAGATACAACTGGAGCTTTAACCACTATTAGCAATGGAAAATCATTCAACGAAACTGATAAAACATTAATAAATATGGAGTTAGATATCTTTCTAAAGCAAGGAAGAAGTAAAGAACTCATTGAAAAATTAAATATAGCCATAAATGATGATCCAGGAAATACGATATATTATTTTGCAAGAGCTATCAGCTATGAAGGGTTAGAAGAATCAGACAAAGCTGAAGCTGATTATGATAAAATATTAGAAATTGACCCAACATATTATGATGCAGCATACAACAAAGGATTGATATACTTGGTCAAAGTACAAAAAATTGTAGAGGAGCTCAATGGAGAATACAAGCCTAGTATTATCGAAAAAAAGGAATTAGAAATTGACGGACATTATAAAAAAGCTGTCGTTGAATTTGAGAATGTTTTCAATAATAATTCAGAGTTAGATCCTAATGACAAACTTGAGTTAGCCAAAACAATGAAAAAAATCTATGCGCGATTGAATCAGATGGATAAATTCAACGAAATGAAAGCTTATTTAGAAAGTAACAATTAATACTATAAAAAGGGGGATCTATCATATTTTCCCTTTTTTATTATTCCTACTAGTTAACATAATATAAATTATAGGACAATTGGCGCACACTAAGAAGTATATATTACATTTGTGTATGCTTAAAGCGTTTAGAATTATAGGATTTCTTGAAGGATTATCTTTTATTGGATTAATCGGAATCGGTGTTCCGTTGAAATATCTTTCTGGTAATGATAGTATTGTAAAAGTACTTGGTATGCCGCATGGTATTTTGTTTCTATCATACCTTTTCTTTGCGTTAATAATTAAGCAACAAAAAAAATGGTCTACTTATGATTTTGGGATTATTTTAATTGCTGCATTTATTCCTTTCGCAACGTTCTATACTGATCATAAATATCTTAAATAAATGGTATCACCTCTGATTCATGGAATTGCTTTAGGTTTTGGTACAGCATTAATGATTGGTCCTGTTTTTTTTACTCTGTTAAAAAATTCAATGCAAGGAAGAAAATTATATGGTATTCTAACTGCATTAGGTATAATAACCAGTGATATTATAGTCGTTATTATCTGTCTTTTATTGTCTCAAGAATTCTTGATTTATTATGTTAACCAATTAGGCTTCCAGTTATTTGGTATTGCTATATTAATATTTATAGGAATTTCATTCATAATAAAACCTATAGAATTACCCACTCAGAACTCAAAATTACCTAGTAAGCAATCTTTAAAGACCTTTATTCAAGGTTTTTCAATAAATTTTATAAATCCGGCAGTTTTTTTAATTTGGATAGGATTTATTGCTATAGGAAATCAAAAATTTACCGAAAAATTTGATGTTTATACATTTATTATTGGCATTCTATTTGGAATATTTTCAACAGATATATTAAAAGTTTTTGCTGCCGTTTCAATATCTAAATACTTAAAGTCAAATAAGCTAGTTGTTTTTTCAAAAATTTTAGGATTAGTTCTTATAACAATAGCTTTATTTATACTAGCCAAAGTTATTCTATCTTTTTAATTTTTCTTTTTGAATGGCTGCCTAATGTTGTATTCAGAAGGTTTGACTTTTTTTAAAAATGGAGTCAATATTAGATTAAAAAATTTAGATTGGTGTTTTGCATAAAACGTCATATTTTTAGGCAAAGCCCCTACTCCACTTTTAATTTCTTCTGCTGTTCGTCCAAGCCGTATAACTTTTGATTTACATTTTATACCAAAATCAATAAAATCATAAAGAATACGTTGGTACAAGGCATAATCTTTCACGAACCGATGATCTATACCAATGAAATTTCCGTCTAATATATTATCAAAGTGAGTTGCTGTAGCAAATCCAATGAGTTGATTATTTAAAAGATAAGCTTTAAAATAAAAGGAATCCTTTAATGTCTTTTTAAGTAATAAAAATGTATTTGCATTGAGTCTACCAAATGAGAAATTAGCTTTATCTACCATACCATGATAAAGTTCATTAATGTCATTTATTCGTTCTAAGATTGACTCACAATCAAAATCAACTATTTCAAGTTTATCAGATTTATTAAATACTTGTTTGGCTTTGGTTCTAAACTTGGAATTTAAAGAAAATAAATAGTCATCGAATGTTCGCCACCTTGAATCCAAATCAACAACCATATTCACATCAATCATTAACTCATGGAAACTAACTTTACTAAAGGTATTATATATATTGGATGTTGACCAAAATTCTTTAATTAAAGCAATTGAAATAGGCTTTTGCTTTTGTTTTTCTGCTTTAACTACTCTTTCAAATGCTTGATTTAGTAATTGAATTTTTTCACTAGTACCAATAGTGGATGAAAAATAAAAACCGTTCTCACCTGTTGCAAAAGCATTGCCACAAATTAGTATTCTTGATTTGAGTTGTTCGATGATTGATTTTGGAAAAGCTCTTCCAAATTTATTTACTAGAGCATGGCTATTAATCTCATTTTTTGTAATCCAAAGAAGTTGAAAGTAAGCTATTCCTATTACATCAGAATTATTATCTAGAAAAACAACATATCTAAACTCTGCTTTAGTTAAACCATCTTCTATTGCTTTTAAATAAGGTATAGATAAATAAATATTTTGAGATGGTAAAATGAAATTCCAATTATTAGAATCTACTAAGTCGACAGAATCTACAATATGTAAAGTTCTATTGGTTGAAGCAACATTATTGTTTGATTTCAATGGATCTATTTTGAAATAATATCCTGAATGTGTAGATCTAGAGTGTCAAAAATTTTCTGTTTATTTTCAGTAACCTCAAAAACAACATTCAAGTTATCATCTACAACAATAACTTGAGGAAAATGTTTAACTACTCCAGTTTTTAACTGATCGCTGTAGCTTTTGGAATTTACAATATGATCAAAATGAAATGGAAACTTTTTAAGTGATTTTCTGACTGTTTCTTCATCCTCATCACTAAAAGCTATAAAATTGACTTTATCATTATTTTTGTATTTAACTACCAATTCATTAAGTTCGGGTATTTCTCGAATACAATCTCCGCACCACGTTGCCCATACACAAATAATGGTTGCTTCACCTAATAGGGAATCAGTTGACACTAGTTTATCATCGATAGTCTTAAAATTAAATGAAGGGATTTGATTTTCTGACATCGTTTTATTTTGACACGAAATGATAACAAAAAATAATATAAAAAAGTAATTTTTCATTTGACAATGTTAGAACAATCGTATGGTATAGCCTAATAATAAATCACCTCAACAAATGAATTTCACCACTGTTATAAAACCAACGTGTTTGTTTAGGATTGGTATATTTTACTTTGAAAAAATAAACGCCCTGCTGAACGGGTTTACTTTCGAAAGTTCCATCCCACCGATCATTTACATTATTTGAATGGAAAATTTTTTCACCCCATAAATTATAAATATCCATCTCCATTTTATATACGCCTTGAATCATACCAGATAGTCCATAGGTGTCATTTATACCATCATCATTAGGTGAAAAACTATTAGGAATATGAATAAATATATCGGCACTTACATATACTGTTTTAGTAATTTCATCAAAACATCCCTCTTTATTTAAAATTCGTAGAGATATATTGTATATTCCAGAATCTGCAAATGTATGCTCTGTAGTTTTTCCCTCATAACTGAATACATTGTTCGATTTGTCGGTAACAGTCCAAGACCATTGAATAGCGTCAAGTGAGGAGCTATCTTTAAGTGCAATACTATTTTTAAGTGTAGATGGTTCATCTGGACTATAGACAAAATCGGCTATTGGATTATCAAAAACAACGATTAACTCATTTCTTACTATTGAATCTATACATCCTTGATCCGAAATAGCGCTAATTTTAATTTGATAAGTACCTGGACTGGTATAGGTGTATGTTGGATTGAGGCCAGAACCTGAATTACCATCGCCAAAATCATAATTATATGTGTCAATTGTGCCTGATGAAATTGTTGAATTATTAATAATGGATAATGAAAAAGGTATACAACCCGTATCCGAATTAGTAAATAATGATATGACTGGTAATGGGTCAATTTCGATATCTTTCAATAGCGTGTCTTTACATCCTTTATCACTCATTGTTATTAGTTCCACAGCATATGAACCTACTGATGGGAAATTATAAATAACATCAGAACTAATAAATGTTTTGCCATCTAAACTCCAATTATTTGAAGTAATAGTACCTGCACTAATTGTGCTTGTATTCATTAAATTCGTTTGGCTTCCAAAACAAGTATTTGAAGCATTAAAAGAACTAGTAGGTAATGGATAGACTTCAAAAAACTGTTGAATACTATCTATACATCCTTCTGAACTTAGAGTTCTTAACTTAAGCACGTGAGTTCCAACATTGGTTGGAATAAATACTGGATTTCTAATAGTTGATATCTTATTACCATCAAGTAACCACTCATATGAATCTATAACACTTGGCGAATTGATTTGAGAAAAATCAGTTGCAGAAATAGGTATATTCAAACACTCATTGGAAATAAGAAATGAGGAAGATTGTACAGAATGAACAACGAAACTATCTTGATAATTTATTGAGCAGCCATTTTTAGTTAAAACATTTAATTGAATATAGTTCTTACCTACATTTATTGCTTGATAATCAAACATAGAATCTGAAGACACAAACGAACCATTTATCTCCCAATTATATATCGAAAAACTATCGGAACCCATAACATTAGTTGAACTTATGGTTTGAGTTAGTCCGTTACATATATTTATTACGTTGATGTCAGAAATACTAGGATTTGTGATCATGATATTTTCTGTAGTATCGGTAGAACACCCTTTGTCGGTAAGAATCTTTAATTTAATAGTCTTTGTTCCACCAGATGAATATAAAACCTTAACCGAATCTTTGGATGATGTGTATCCATCATCCAAATCCCATGAGATAGAATAATTTCCTGTAGTTAATAATGAAGCATCAACAAACTGTGTGCTATCACCAAAACAAGTTGAGTTAACAATGAAATTTGGTTTTGCTAATGGATTTACCGTAACATCTTGCACAAAAGAATCTCTACAAAAACTATCTTGTTCCATCACTAACTTAATGGTGTATTGACCAGGAGAGTTAAATTGTTTATCAAAATCAAATTGATACGAGGTGTCTAATGTAGAAGTCGACCACATGGTATCTGTAAAAATTCCTTTGTCTATTTGAGTTGTATTTTTAAACTCATTCATAATACCTAAACAGGTATCATTATAGCTAAATGAAACATCGAAATAAGGATATTTAAATACGGAGTGGTCAATGGTATTTGAACAACCGCTATCTGATGTTACAGTAAGTGTAATTGTGTAAGTACCTGAGTCTTGATAAAAGAATGATGGAGATTCTGTGGTATCTCCTCCAAAACTTGAAAATTCCCAGTCATATTTTTTAATTGAACCTATCAGTAATGTTGATGTATTTTTAAAATATGATGAATCAAAATAACAAACATCAGAATAATCAAATCCAGCGATCGGGTTAGGATTAACAAATAAAGAATCAAGAATGGTATCTTTACACTGATTCTTTGTAATAACTTCCATTCTTAATTGGAATTTACCGATAGTGTCAAAATAATGAGTTATATCTTTAGTATACTTTGTAGGATCATTGTCAATATTCCAAATTGAAGTCAATCTTTCTTCTTTTGTAGGAATAATACTCACATCATTAAAGGTCACAAATGAACTATCACAAATACTGCCATAAGCAATTTTAGCAACTGGATTATCATACACATTAACTTCAACAAACGCTGAATCATAATTACTACAACCATCATAAGAGGGCTTATAGACATATAATTTAGCCGTAAATGTACCCGTATCTTTGTATATGTGGGTAGGATTTTGTGACGTGGATGTGTTGCCATCTCCGAAATCCCATTCCCATTTTGTAGCTGTATATTCTGCCGACCCCTTAAATTTTGTTGGTCGACCGAGACATGTTGCAGAAATCGTATTTTGAGTTGAATTACTAACACTTGCCTTGGCTGTTAAGTCCTTAATGTTTGCACCTGCTGCATAACCATAACTTTCGTATCTTCCTTCACCGTATGCAGTAGCAATGAAGCCAGCAGCGGCTTTTAAACGATGAGTTCCTGCAGATACTTGAAAACGAGAGTAACTATAGTTTGCATTATTGGGAACAGTAGTAAATGACTTAGAAGCACCATCAACCGTAAATGTGGATGTTGCAGAGGTAGGAATAACTACATTTATGTAATGATTATCAATATCATAATATTGGCTAGAATATAGGGTAATGTCTTTAAGAGTCTGCTCAAGTGGATTAAGTACAGTCATGGATGGATCACCAAGATTACTTCCAAAACCACCATCACAGGATGCTGTTCTTTGAAACTGAACAGCCATTATAGGTTTTGTAGCAATTACATTACGAATTTTTGTTTCATTAGTAATCTCTCCAAATTCACCTTTATCTAAATAAAGTATATCAGGTGCAGATCCTGTATTAAATACAATCACTTCCGTTTTATCTTCTGAAGCGATAAAACGGTAATTATCTCCCGTTCTTCCTAATGCTGGAACAAGAACAAATCTACTCCCCCACGAATTAGTAGGATACATTTGTTCCATCAAATTATCTCCAGACGCTAAACCACCACAGCCACTATTGATAGAAAGATATGAACTTCCAGAAAATACAGCAATTGTCCTACAATTGGCTGTTGAACCAGTGTCAATTACTTCAATAGAGCTGCCCGTTAAATCAGCAGAAAAAGCACCACTACTAGCCACCCCTTGATAAAACTCACCAGCGTCTAGTGTGATATAATATGGAACATTTGCAGCCAATGTCCCACCACCGTTTTTAGAGATAGTCTGATTGGGTGTAATTTTAATCTTCGTATCATCTTTAACTGCAACAATACCAAATGTATTTCGTCCTGAGGATCCAAATGAGACTTGGTTGTAACCAACAATAAAATAATTTTTTCCTAATGTTCTCGTAGGCAGCACAAGAGTTGCATCTGATTGATCATCCTGATAATGATGTGCATAGACAATCACATCTTTAGCTGAGGTAATATGGACACCTTTACTTGTAATACAATCCGAGCAATCATTGTAAGAATAGGTAGATGGTATTGTTACTACTGTTATAGCGTTTGCTGTTACAGAGAATGATTGAGACCAAGATTGCCCAGGAACAGAAACAGTACCTGTCGTACTTGAATCACTTGTTATGTATAATGATGTTCTAGAACCCGACCCTTCCCTGTGTTTCATAAATCCAACCCAAAAATCTTTTCCTTTATTAGATTTAGACTGAGCAGTTGAAGACGAGTTTATTAAAAATAGGAAGGTGAAAATAAGAATAAGGCGACTTAATAAAGCACCTACAGTAAAGTACCGATTCATTTAAGATTAATTATTGACTAAATCAAAAGTAATTTTAAATCATGATAAGAAATGTCATATTTTAGACATTATTCCAAAAGGCAGGTGTAAGTAATATCAAAACTGTAAATAGCTCTAGTCTTCCTAGAAGCATTAGAAAAGAAAGAAAAAGCTGAGCTCCCTCACTAAAAAATGCAAAATTATGACTTGGGTCAACACCACCTAGTCCAGGACCAATATTACCTAAACAGGCTATACTAGCCCCCGCAGAGGTCATAATATCATATCCAAAGGCAGAAATTACTAATGCTCCAATAATAAATATAAGTATGTAGATAAAAAAGAAAGCTAATACATTGTATACATTTTTGGGTTCAACACTTTGATCGTTAATTCTTACCGGAATCACTGCTCTTGGGTGTAATAATCTTCTAAATTCTAAGTATGCATTTTTTATTATAATCAAGTGTCTAACCACTTTTACACCACCTGCTGTTGAGCCTGCACTACCACCAATGAACATCAATAGGATTATTAACATGTAGGCAAATGGAGACCACATTGCATAGTTTGATGTAGAAAAACCAGTCGTAGTTACGATGGTCGTAACTTGGAATAAGGCAGCTCTGAAAGCAGGTTCTATTTCATGGATGGAATCAAAATAGAGTAATACACTGATGAGCATTGAAAAAATAATAATGATACCAAGATAAACTCTAAATTCATTGTTTTCGTAGGCTTTTTTGAAAGAGAATTTGAGCAAAAAATAGATAATTGTGAAATTAATCCCCCCAATCATCATAAAAAATGTAATGATATATTCAATTAAAGGAGAATCAAAAGCAGAGATACTCAAATTTTTTGTTGAAAACCCTCCTGTACTTATCGTTGTAAAGGAATGATTTAATGCATCAATCCAGTTCATTCCAGCATATTTTAGTAGCACACACTCAATTCCAGTAAGCATTACATAAATCAACCACAATCGTTTAGCCGTATCTGTAATTTTAGCATGGATTTTGCCTGAATTTGGTCCAGGTGATTCAGCGGTAAATAATTCCATACCACCCATTCCTAAGATGGGTAAAATAGCAACAGTCAATACAATGATACCCATCCCACCTATCCATTGAGTCATACTTCTCCATAGCATTAATCCTGGTGTCAATTGTTCTACATCCGTTAAAATTGATGCACCCGTAGTCGTATATCCAGAAATAGTTTCAAATATGGCTGAGGGTATAGAAGAAATAGCACCACTCAACAAAAACGGCATAGCTCCAGATATTCCCAAGATAATCCAACCCAATGTCACAATAATATAACCATCTCTCTTGGTTAAATTTTTATTGGAATTTTTTGTTAGCCACCACAACAAAATACCAATATTAGCGGATACAACAGCAGAAATAAGTATGGGACTAATATCTGAAGAATTAAGAAGCCAAGCAACAGGCAATATGCTTGCCATAAAAAGCCCGTTTAAGAACAATAATATTCCTAAAATATGAGTGATTGCTTTAAAATGAAACATTATATGTGATACTAATTAAAATAATCTAATGTTTTTTCAATCGCATTCGGAAGCGCAAAAATAACAACCTTATCGTTGGCCTCAATTTGAAAAGCAGGAAATGCAATTAAGCCTTCATCATTACGTATAATTCCACCAATGGTAGCGTCTTTAGGTAAATTAAGCTCGCCAATTGTTTTCTTAGTTGCCTTTGAATTTTCATGCACTTGAATTTCAATCGCTTCTGCTTCTAGGCCATGAATTCCTGCTATATTAATTATATCAGCATGTCTAACATATCTGAAAATATTATTTGCTGCAATGAGTTTTTTATTGATAAGAGTATCAATACCAATGGTTTGAGACAAATTGATGTAATCCATATTTTCGACCATGGCAATTGTTTTTTTAACACCATGATTTTTGGCTACAAGACAACTCATTATATTGGTTTCCGAATTACCGGTGACTGCAATAAAAGCATCCATTTCGCCAATATTTTCATCCTCTAATAAATGAACATCATGACCATCATCATTAATAATTAACGTATCCGATAGGGAATCTGCTAAAAATTCGCATCGTTCTGCATCTGACTCTATAAGCTTAACATTTTTTCTTCTACTTAACTTTTTAGCGGTATTATATCCTATACTACCCCCACCCAATATCATGACATTTTTTACTTCAAACTTTAGTTTACCGCAAATTTTTCTGATTTGAACAATACCGTCGGGTAGACATAAAAAGAAAACATGGTCATTTTTAAGATAAATAAAATCGTCATTAGGAATAATTGGAATACCATCCCTTTCTATAGCAATAACTCTAAATTGATTTTTTAGACTAAAAGATTCACATCCATCTATTGTTTGGTTGATAAGACTACTTCCTTCTTCAAGGTAAACTCCAAGTAGCGTTAATTTCCCAAACTCAAAATCAAAAGCATTGGTGAATGCAGATCTTCTTAAAAGGCGGATAATTTCATTGGATGCTAAATCTTCAGGAGATATTATTACGTCTATTCCTAATCGTTCAAGATCCAGTCTATCTTTCAATTTATGAAATTCAGAATTGTTAACACGTGCAATTGTTTTTTTTGCCCCAAGTTGTTTTCCTAAAGTAGCTATTGTAAGATTAGCGGTTTCTGAGGATGTAACAGAAATTAATAGATCAGTATCTGATATTCCAGCTTTATCTAAGATGCTTATTGAATATGCATTTCCATGCACCGTCATCAAATCTAGTTCTGAATCTGCACGTGATAAAATGGATGAACGTGTATCAATTAAGACTATACTGTGAGATTCCTTTCTAAGTAGTTTAGCTAAGTGGAATCCAACTTCTCCTGCACCCGCAATTATAATTTTCATTATGGTGAGTACAAATGTATAATCAAAATTTATCGTAAATTACAATTAGAATTCTAAAACATCATTTTTCAACTGAATTTACAACAGCCATTACGGATCTTGCAGAAGCAATTAATTGTCGTTCACCTTTTGTTTCAATATAAACTTTTCCAGAAGTAAATACCATTTTAGCACCTGATTTTTCAACTGTACCAATAGCAATTATTTTATCTCCTTTGCCTGGGTGAAAATAATCGATACTAATATTTGCTGTAACCACACCTTTACCAATAGGCATTAAGGAATAGGCGGCAAAACCCATCGTTATATCTAATATGGTAGCTGTAGCACCGCCATGAAGATAACCAAACTGCTGCATATGTTTGGTTTCAAATGGCATCTGACCCACTACCCTTCCACATTCTATAGAAGTGAGATTAAAACCCATCAAATGCATAAAATGCTGACCTTTTAGCTTTTCGGTGATGGTATCTTTAAAATTTGGATTTCTGGGATTGAACATGATTTTATATCACTGACATTTTTTAATAAATAAGTGCATCATAAGCACCTTTCAATTCTGCATAAGCATGGTTTTCATTAAGTTTTTTGGTAACTGAAAGACCTTTTTCGTAAATGGATATCGCTGAACCTGTATTACCCATTTTTTCATATAATTTACCGAGATGGTAGTAGGTTGCAAAATATAATGGACTCATAGAAACTAATTTTTCAAAGAGTTCAAGCGCTTCTTGATCATGACCTATAGCTATGTATTCTGTTGCCAATGCATAATTCATGAACTCATCGTGAGGAGAATCATTTAAAAACATTTTAATCTGCTTAATTCTATCGGAATTTGACATCTATTATCACTATAAATTATAACTTTGTAATCTAAAATATCAATATATTCTGAATGAAAATATTAGTTTGTATTAGCGTTGTTCCTGACACAACGACAAAAATAACTTTTAAAGATAACGACACAACTTTTGACAAATCTAGTGTACAGTATATTTTAAATCCTTACGATGAATTATCCTTAACTCGAGCTCTGGAAATTGCTGAACAAAACGCCGGAACTGTCCACACCATTACTGTGGGAGAATCTGATTGTGATCCAATTATAAGAAAGGCATTAGCCATAGGTGCACATGAAGCATATCGAGTAGATGCTCAACCCAAAAATGCTCCTTTTGTTGCTCATCAAATTGCATCACATATCAAATCTGAGAATTATGATTTAATTTTAACAGGAAGAGAATCCATCGATTATAATGGAGGAATGGTTCAAGGCTTACTGGCTGAATTATTACAATGGCCATTAATGAATGTAGCCACCGAAATTAATTATTCTAATCAAGAAATTACAGCATGTCGAGATATTGATGGTGGTAGAGAAAATGTCAAATCTTCAATCCCTTGTGTTGTAAGTGCACAGAAAGACTTGTGCGAACCTAGAATTCCAAATATGAGGGGTATAATGATGGCTCGATCTAAACCATTTAATGTAATTAAAGCTATTGATCTACCCGAATTTACGGAAATAACAAAATATGAGCTACCTCCTTCTAAAACAGGAGTAAAACTTATAAGTGCTGAAAATGCAGAAGAACTAATCGATATTTTACACAACGAAGAAAAATTATTTTAAAATGGCAGTACTTATTTTCGCTGAAAGTGATAGTGGTTTTTATAAAAAATCAACATTCGAAGCAATTTCTTACGGAAGAAAACTAGCAGACCAATTAGGTACAACATGCATAGTTATATCCATAGGTAATAAAGGCACAGAAAATCTTGGTTCATTTGGGGCACATCAAGAAGTGCTTTATGTAAATGAACTATATCAAACTTTCAATCCTCAATCATACGCAAAAGCAATAAGCCAGACAGCTCAACAATTAGATTGTAATGTTATTATTATTTCTCAAACCTACACCGGTAAATCAATTGCACCTTTATTAGCTATCAAACAAAATGCATCTATAGCAACTGGTGTAATTGGAATGGCAAATACTATTGATGGTTTTACCGTTAAAACTACCGCTTTTTCTAACAAAGCAATTGCTCACGTAAAACTTAATCAAGAGCAAAAAATATTAACAATTATTCCAAATTCCTATCAAATAAATACTTACTCTGAAACATCAGAAATTATAAATTTAGAGGATACCATCGCTGCTTCAGATATTAACTCAACCGTTTTATCCACTCATAAAGAAACGGGCAAAATACCTTTAACAGAGGCAGAATTGGTCATTTCTGGAGGAAGAGGTCTCAAAGGCACAGAAAATTGGAACCTTGTTGAGGAATTAGCCAGTGCGTTAGGAGCAGCAACAGCATGTTCTAAACCTGTTAGTGATATGGAATGGCGACCTCACAGCGAACATGTTGGTCAAACTGGAATCACCATCAAACCCAATCTATACATTGCTGCTGGAATATCAGGAGCTATTCAACATTTAGCAGGTGTGAGTGGCAGTAAAGTTATTTGTGTGATTAACACTGATCCTGAAGCTCCTTTTTTCAAAGCTGCTGATTATGGAATTGTTGGTGATGCATTAGAAGTACTTCCCAGACTTACAAGAAGAATTTTGGAAATCAAAAAATAAAAACACTCCATTTTATATGGAAGATAAGATTAAATTAAATATCGTGGGTCTAACATCCAGTCATTCCCAACGCAATAGTTACACGCTTATTTTAGGAGAAGATAATGGTGAACTCAAACTTCCTGTAATCATTGGCGGATACGAAGCTCAATCTATCGCATTAGTTATAGAAGGTTTAAAACCTCAACGTCCATTGACCCATGATCTAATTCAAGATTTTTTAAATCAATACCAAATCGTTTTAAAAGAGGTTATAATCAATAAGCTTGAGGAAGGAGTATTTTACTCTACTTTAGTAACAAGTATGAACGGTAAGGAAATCCATATTGATGCCAGAACTAGTGATGCTGTAGCGTTAGCTCTCCGATCCAAGTGCAACATTTATACATTTCGAAGTATTTTAAATGATGCTGGAATTCAGTACGAAGATGATGATGAAAATTCTTTAGATTTAGATACCCAAGAAATTGAACAAATCCCTGAACCTAATGACACCCTAGGTCATTTATCTTTGGATCAATTGAAATTAGAGTTAGATAAGGCTATACAAATTGAGGATTACAAAAGAGCAGCATTAATCAGAGATAAAATTAAATCTTTAGATAGCTGAGTATTTATACCAATTTATCCATATACTTTTCCATGTGTTTAATTTTCTGGTGAAGTTGAGTGCTAGATTCATCAACACCTTGTTTCAGGACATTTAAGTGATTTTTTATATCTTGTATCGATTCATTTTTATTGGATGATTTGAACATACCACCCTTGCCTAAAATTAACCACTCTGCATTTACATTAGGATAACTCAATAAAATCTGTCGAACAGTTGTTAAACTTACCTTATTTCTTCCGGAACTAATATGAGATAAAATGACAGTATTGATACCTGTCTTTTCGGCAAATGCTGATTTTGTATTAGAAGTTTTATCAATCAATGCTTCTACTCTTCTATTGATATCTAAATCCATTTAACAAATGTAAATATTATTTACATTTGTCAATGTAACAATTGTTAATTTATTGAGATTGAATTTAAACTTATGTACTATTAATTTACTTTTCATTTCATAGTTAATCAACTGATTTTAAGTATTTTAAATGTAAATTTTTAACAATTATTAACATTCGGTCAGAATGGCATATTTTTTAAAAATGAAAAGATCTTTAAATTTGTAATACATTTAACAAAACATGAAAAAACAAGATATACTATTGCTTACTGGATTAATGTTGGTGCTAATTCTAGTACGTGTGATTTTTAATATTCCAAATTTTAATCCAATTGGAGCCATAGCCTTAATGGGTGGTGTATTATTTCGTAAAAACAGCTTAGCGTTTAGTATCCCCTTAGGGGCTCTTTTTATGGGAGATCTCCTTTTAGCCTTCTCCTCTCCTGCTTATGCTGAATATTTATTTTCACAAACATTCATATTTGTATATATTTCGTTTATTGTCATTATTCTGTTAGGTAAACAAATCAGCACACAGATTACTTTAACCAAAGTATTTGTTGGAAGTATTGCCAGTGCTGTTTTATTTTTTTTAATTACAAACGCAGGTTCATGGTTATCTTTAAATTACGAACCCAATTTTAATGGCTTAATCCTTGCATACGAGGCTGGTATTCCCTTCTTTAGAGCATCATTATTGAGCCAAATCATTTTCAGTGTTGGCATATTTGTGGTTTACAACTTTGCTTCTCGTAAAAAAATTATTTTAGCGTAAATCTTCTAGAATTCTTGAATAATCATTCCTGAACGCAATTTAGGTTCAATGTAAGTAGACTTTGGTGGCAATGTTTTATTTTGATCTGAAACTTTTCTAACTTCCTCAAAACTACAAGGCTTGTTAGTAATGCCGATAGTGTAAATACCTGAATCTATTAACTTACACATATCATTTTCACCTTGTGTATGAGGATAAAATGCAATTTGAGAATCAGTACTACTATTTGAAATTCCAAATACATTGTAAATAATATGTTGCTCTATGATCTCAACATCTAATCTTCCAGCTCGATCTCCCCTAAAACTAATTTCGTACCATTCCTTATCTAAATAAATACCAAAAGTACCTTCATTATTGACTATGTAAATCGATTCTGTCGATTTTTTAACATCAAACTCTTCTGATAATTTAGACAAAATGGAAACTTTATCATTAAGATGAATGGAATTCACCAAACGATGGAAAGGAAGAATTGATAATTGATCTTCTTGAATCACAAAACACATCATTTTATCATTGAAATAATGATGAGATACTTCATTGAACTTTGATACAGATGCACTCCTATGATGACCATCCGCAATATAAAAATCATCTATTAATTCAAATTCATGATTAAGTCGATCCATTTCTTCAGATAAAGTCACTTTAGAAACAATATGTTTTTTTCCATCAGGCGATTGAAATGAAAATACGGGTTTTGTTTTATATGAATCTATCGCGATGTTTCCTTTATAAGCAAGGAGTGTGGGTTCTCCTAAAACTTTAGCTGTTTTGAATAGCTCAACTAAATAATGCAATCTACTAGGCCTAATTTCTTCGTGTTTTTTTATCTTATTATTATTATAATCATCTACTGAACATAGCGCAATTATTCCTTTATAAGAAATCCCATTTTGATCTACTTGTTCATATACATAAAATGACTCTTCGAGTTCTTGTAATAAGATGCCATCCGCCTTCATTTTTCGAATGTATTGTAATGCAAAAGGTAAAAACTTTTCAGGTGATTGATACGAACCTGAATATCTAAGATGCCCCTTGGTTAGGTGATGAAAAGTAAAGGGATTATTTTGGATTTCATTGACTAAATCCTCTTTGCTTGAAAAATCAGTTGATTTTGCAGAAACGTGTTCTACATATTTCTGATCTGGACGAAGTCCCCGAAAAGGAAATAATTTTGGCATTTATTTAAAATAGTCTATAACACTTTGAGCTAATTCTATACCCACCCTTTCTTGGGCCTCTTGTGTACTAGCTCCAATATGTGGACTGAGTCCAACATGAGGCATCCGTAATAATCGATCATCAGTTGGAGGTTCATTTTCAAAAACATCTGTAGCTACATAGCGAACTTTTCCAGATTGAATAGCTTCTATAAGCGCATTTTCGCTGATTGTTCCTCCTCTCGCACAATTTACGATGCCTACTCCATCTTTCATTTGATTGAATTCGTTTTTATCCAAAACATACCCTTGACCTCCAGGAATGTGCAAACTAATAAAATCAGAATCAGTCAATACTTTGGCCTTAGATGTGGTTTTAATTTGTATTTTATGGCTAAAGGCATACTCTGAATGTAAATTTAATGATATATCTCCTTCATCTATAAATGGGTCAAATGCTATAATCTTCATACCACATCCAAGCGCTATCGAAGCTGTTTCTTTGGCAATTCTTCCAAATCCAATCAGACCCAAGGTTTTTCGCTGTAATTCAATGCCGTTACTAGCTTTTTTCTTTAAACTTTTAAAATCAGTCATCCCGTCGATTGACATTTTTTTATTGACCATGGGTAATGATCTAACCATTCCAAATAAGTGCGCTATAGCTAATTCGGCAACTGATCGAGTTGAGGCACCTGGGGTATTAAAAACGGCTATGTTTTTTTCTTTCGCATATTCTACATCAATATTATCTAGCCCCACTCCACCTCTACCGATTAACTTTAGGTTTGGATTTTGATCGATAAGTTCTTTTCTGACTTGAGTTGCACTTCTTACTAAAATTGCATCAAAAACATTGAGTTGAGTCGCTAGCATATTTTGAGGAATAAAATCAGTATCCACCTCATGTCCTGCATTTTTTAGTAATTCAATACCTGTAGGGTGCATCCCATCATTAATTAGTATTTTCATAATTATGATTTAAAATTTTTCATTACATCTACCAGAACTTGTACACTTTCTAGTTGAAGTGCATTATACATGCTCGCTCTAAATCCACCCACACTTCGGTGTCCTTTAATTCCACTTATATTGGCTTCATTACAAGCTTGCATGAAAGAATCATTAAGTTTATCATCCTTCAAAACAAAGGTAGCATTCATTTTAGAACGATCTTCGATAGCAGTAGTACCCTCAAAAAGTTCATTTCTATCTATTTCAGAGTAAAGCAAGTCTGCTTTTTTAGAATTGTACATTTCTATATTTCCCAGTCCCTGATGATCAATCCATTTTAACGTTTGAAGGCAACCAAAAACGGCAAATACAGAAGGTGTATTAAACATAGATCCCTTTTTAATATGAGTATTATAATCAAGCATTGTTGGAATATAACGGTTAACTTTATTTAATATATTTTTTTTAATAACGACCAAAGTAGTGCCTGCTGGTCCCATATTTTTTTGAGCACCTGCATAAATTAAGTCAAAAGCTCTAAAATTTATTTTTCTACTAAATATATCTGAACTCATATCACAAATCAATGGAACAGGGCATTCAGGGAAGGTATGCATCTGCGTTCCAAAAATGGTATTATTTGAGGTGCAATGAAAATAATCATAGTCATTTCCTATGGTATAGTTTTTAGGGATATAATTAAAATTTTTTTCTTCTGAACTACCTAATACGTCTACGGAACCAAAATGCCTGGCTTCTTTTATTGCGTTTGAAGCCCAGGTACCCGTATTGCAATATGCTGCTCTATTCTCAAGTAGATTCATAGCAACCATTAGAAACTGAGTGCTTGCTCCACCTTGTAGGTATAATACCTCATAATCATCACCGATGTTCATGATTTTTTTAACCAAACTTTGTGCTTCATCCATCACAGCAACAAACTCCTTACCTCTATGAGATACCTCAATCAGAGATAGATGAGTTCCTGAAAAATTTTGTAAGGCTGATACACAGTTATCAATAACTTCTTTGGGTAAAATTGCTGGTCCAGCAGAAAAATTGTGAATTTGTTTCATAAAAATATAATTGGGGCAAAACTATTTATTTCTTGTTATTTGCAGTCTATCATTAGTGAAACTTAAATTAAAAATAACATTATTTTTTAAGCGTCTAGATAATTTTCTTGATAAAAGATTAGAATTTGTAAGTTTACCTGGTTTTAAAGGGAAAAGTATTTATCATGTTACTAAATTTTTTTTCAACGGGCTTTTTAAAGAAGATTTAAATTTAAGGGCTTCATCATTAGCTTTTAATTTTTTTATTGCCATTTTCCCTTTAATAATATTCTTATTTACCCTAATTCCTTACATTCCGATTGATCATTTAGACACTTTAATATCGAGTTTTATAAAACGCTTGTTGCCTATTGATGCATATCATTTTATTCAAGATACCATTCAAGATATATTATTAAATCAAAATGCAGGCTTACTTTCTTTTGGATTTATTGCTGCTGTATATTTTGCTAGTAATGGTTTTGCTAGCCTACTTGCTGCATTTGATGTCAATGTTGATTCAAAAATGCAACGTAACTGGTTGGATATCAGGCTAAAAAGTATTTTACTTTTGATCACAGTGCTATCTCAATTAATCATGACTATAGCATTGTCCCTATCTTTTAATTATAGTTTTAGTGCTCTTGGTAATAGAATTACTATTGATGAAAATTCATTTGATATTTACCTAAAATTTATCGAGTACAGCCTCACTTTGTTTTTAACCTATTTGATTTATAGTTCTGTGTATTATATTGGTTCAAATAAAGGAGCAAAATGGCGATTCTTTTCCGCGGGCAGCACTTTGGCTACCATTTTAAGTATAGTATCTACCTATGGATTTCGACTTTATGTTGAAAATTTCAATTCGTACAACAAATTATATGGCTCTGTAGGAACATTGCTGGTCCTCATGATATTAATTTATGTTAATAGTTTTGTTGTACTGATAGGATTTGAGCTCAATCGTAGTATTGATCGAGCTAAGTAGTAGTACAAATGAAAATTGCTTTACATTAAATAAAATTCATGAATCATTATACTTTTTGTTTGATAAAATAACGAATGGATTATTTTTGCAGCCTTGTAAAAGCAATTCGGACTAAAACCATGGAGAAGTGGCAGAGTGGTCGAATGCACCAGTCTTGAAAACTGGCGTACTGAGAGGTACCGGGGGTTCGAATCCCTCCTTCTCCGCACTATAAAAAACCTGGCTTTGTCCAGGTTTTTTTTTATCAAAATTTGACATTCTAAATACAATTCTTTATCAACGCATTTTTTTTCGTTTAACGAGAAAAGGAACAATTGATTGATTTAATGACCCTGAAATGTCAACAGGAACATATTCAATTTTATGTTGATGTAATTCTCCAATCAAATCGGATTGAAAATCATTCATAGATTCTTGATATTTAATTTTGATCTCATGTGGCAATAATTTGATTGATTCTCCAGTTTCTGGATCTTCGAATCTTACAGGGAGGTTTCCAAAGTCAAAGTTAAATTCACTTTTTTTATGTAATATGTGGAAGATGATAACTTCATGTTTATGGTATTTTAAATGTCTAATTGAATCAAAAAAATGGGTAAGGGATTGGTCTTTATCAAAAAAATCTGTAAAAAGAACAACTAATCCTCTTCTGTGAACTTGATTAGCTATCTGATGAATTGTAGCACTAATATCAGTATCTGTTTTTTGAGATTTGAAGTTAAGAAAATGCTCCATTTTAGACATGATTTCTTTATAGTGTCTTGTAGAAGAAGATACCTTTGTAAATTCTAGTATTTCATTATCAAAAAAACATAAAGAGGAAGCATCACGTTGTTTTTTTAATAATTCTAAAAATGATGCAGTCATCGATATAGCATATTGAAGTTTGGTTAACAAACCTTCATATTTTAATTGCATACTAGGTGATGCATCGATCAAAAAATGGCAGCGTAAATTTGTTTCTTCATCGTATTGTTTATTATATAGCTTATCCGAACGTGCAAAAAGTTTCCAATCAATATTTTTAGTGCTTTCTCCAGAATTATATTGCCTATGTTCAGCGAATTCTACCGAATACCCTTGAAATGGACTTTTATGAAAACCTGTTATAAACCCCTCCACTGCCTTTTTAGCAAGTAAATTAAGGCTTCCTGTCTGTATAATATCTTCTGGACGAATTTGCATAAAAAAAGCGATATGTCTAGTTTTTAAACATATCGCTCAATATTAGTTAATTATAGGTTAATTTATGCTAATTGGTTATCAATTTTACTCGTAATGGAGGTCTTTGGAACAGCCCCAACAATTTTATCTACGACTTCACCGTTTTTAAATACCAAAAGTGTCGGAATAGATCTAACACCATATTTCATAGGTGTTGCTGGGTTTAAATCAATATTCATTTTACCAATTTTAGCTTTACCTGTGTACTCGTTTGCTATTTCTTCGACTATAGGTCCAATCATGCGACATGGTCCACACCATTCTGCCCAAAAATCAACTAATACAGGAGTGTCACTGTTCAAAACCTCTTGTTCAAAATTTGAATCTGAAAATTCTAATGCCATAATATATTTACTTTTTTATGGTACAATAATACGTTGTATTTAAAAGACAAAAAATAAGCATTGTTTATAAAGCTATAAATTTTAAATTTTTAGAAGTTCGATTCTAAAGAGAGTTCCTTTACCATTACTAGAGGATTTAACATAAATCTTTCCTTGATGATAATTTTCAATAATTCGTTTCACTAATGATAACCCTAATCCCCATCCTCTTTTTTTGGTGGTATAACCAGGTTTGAAAATAGTTTTTTGTTTATTTACGGGAATACCCTTACCAGTATCATGTATATCAATAAATATAAAATTGGAATCATTATCGTGGACAATAAATGTAATACGGCCTTCTCCATCCATCGCATCTATGGCATTTTTACACAGGTTTTCAATCACCCAAGCAAAGAGTGGCTTATTGACAGAAACAAAAATGGTGTTTACCTTTTCTGGATTTTCAATGGTTATACTTACCTTGTCGGATGTCCGTGAGTTGATATAGGAAACACTTTCATTTAATACTTCAAATAATCCATAGGTCATCAATACAGGCTCTGAACCAATTTTTGAAAATCTTTCTGTAATTAAATTCAATCGATTTAAATCATGATTAATTTCATCTAAGACATGATCGGGTACATCATAATTATTATCCCTAAGGTAATCAACCCAACCAATAAGAGATGAAATAGGTGTCCCCAACTGGTGGGCTGTCTCTTTACTCATTCCTGCCCAAACTTTGTTTTGTTCACTTCTCCTAGTATAACTAAATGTAAAATAACTTATACCTAAAAAAATGGCTATTATTCCCAACTGAAAATATGGATATATCTTTAATTGATTTAATAATTCTGAATTTTCATGATAAATCTTGATTGTTTCCCCAGCCATATACTCAATTTCAATGGGTTCATTTTCAAGCTCCATTGATTTGAGTTTTTCTTTTAGAAAATTCTTACCCCGATAATTGCTAGAATCTAAATTACGAGACCCTCTAATAGCACCAGTGTTATCAGTTAAGATGACAGGAATAGTAGTATTATCTTCAATAATTTTGAACAAGAAATATACATCTCCATCATAATCAGGTGAAGCTATGAGTCTTGTAGCATCTGCCCAAGTGGCAATTTTATCACGTTCACGAAGCTCCAGCCTCTCTACTAATCGATTGGTATACCAAAGGGAATAAAACCCAATAAGAAAGGCAAATGTTAGAAGTAGAATTTTTAAAACTCGCTTCATTTGATATGTATTCGTGTTCAATAGGATACTCGAAGTTATTATATCAAAACCAAAAATCAGACAAAAAAGTATTTTTGCTATGTGATTGTATCATTAAAACATCAAAATACAGACTATAAAATAAATTTAAATCAAGGAATCACCATTGGCATTCCTATTCAAAGAATCAATGGTGTGAAAGGTTTTGGAATACATAATGCTACATATCATACCTATGAAAATGATGGGTTTATTGGAAATAAAAACAAAGGTGGATCATGTAACCTTGAAACTATCACCTTTACCCCACATGGAAATGGAACGCATACGGAGTGTTTCGGTCATATCAGCTTAGATACTCATTTTGTAAATGATCATATAGTTGATAATTTTTATTTCGCTAAATTAGTTACTGCACCTACCATACTAGTAAATAATCATTTGATACTCGACTTCAACAACCTAGATATCCTCTCATTAAAAAATTACAAATCATTGATAATTAGGAGTTTGCCAAATAATGATTTGAAAAAGATAAAGGATTATTCAAATCAAGCTACACCTTTTATTTCTGCCGATGACATGAGGTCTATTGTCGAAGCAGGAATTGAACATCTGATTATTGATTTACCATCTGTTGATCCTGAATGGGATGGCGGAAAATTAACTGCTCATCATATTTTTTGGAATTACCCAGACCAACCAAGAAAGCAGTGTAGTATAACTGAATTTGCGTATATACCTAACGATACTCTAGATGGTGATTATCTTTTAAAGCTAAATATTGCAAACTTTGTCTCAGATGCTGCACCGAGTAAGCCTATTCTATATCCATTAATTACCAATTAAGTTGAACGAAAAAATACTCTATTTTTTATCCTATCTTGTTAGCATATATATTCGATTAAGGGGTCGTAAAAATGCTGATATTCATGATATTCTAATAGTAAAACTTGACGAAATTGGAGATATAATAACAGCTTTACCTGTTTTTTATACCATACATAATCAATATCCATCGGCTCGCATGACGTTGTTTTGTAAACCATTTAATACTGTTTTTTTTGAACACTTAGACTATATAAACTGCATAACTGAACATCATCAATTAAAATTTGATCATCCCTATGATTTAATTATTGAACTCAGAGGAAATTGGGAAACTTTAAAATATGCTCTAAGGTATAGACCACAAATTTTTTTAGATCGGGGAACCGTTCGATTGAAAAATAAATTTTTTGGTGGACAGAAAAATGAAATATTGACTAATATTCAAATTATCGACTCAATTGTTGACAAACTCGTTAATTTATCTAATTCAATAGTTTTTTCAAAAAAAGAAGAGACCAAAGTAAGAGCATTTATTAAACAACAAGGATTAAACAAATTTGTCCTATTACATTTGGGCGCCAGGGATGAAGCAAGAAGATGGCCTATTGACCGATTCCGGGAAATTATTGCATATATAAATACAAAATATTCTATACATTGTATTTTGGTAGGCGGTCCAGAAGATGATTCTCTAAATAAAACTTGTTTATCCGCAGTAAAAAACAAAAACAACCTCAATATCGTAGGAAAATTTAATCTATTAGAATTTGCTGCATTATGTTCTAGAGCTACTCTTTTTATTGGAAATGAAAGTGGTCCTTTACACATAGCTGCTGCTCAGAATACGCCAAATATTGGACTTTTTGGTCCAGGCGTAAAAGGTGTATTTTATCCAATAAATGATAAATCTATTGTTCATCATTATTTTTTAGCCCGTAGACATAACAAACAAACAGTAATTAATAGTACTATCTATTCTATTTCCGTGCAAGAGGTTAAAAAATCGATTGATTTGATGCTTTCATAGAAAAAATACTCATATCGAACGTGTATCACCTACATTCGAACAAAATTTTATATATATGCAATCATCAAATAACAGAAATTCAACTCCCAATCTTTCATTATCTAAAATAGGTTGGATAGCAGGTATTTTTTTTATCATCATTATCTTAGCTAAATCGTCTACTACTATTCGGTCTGGTCAAGCAGGTGTTTTATACAAAACATTTAGCAATGGTGTAGTGACAGATCAGACATTCGGTGAAGGCTTTCATATAATTGCCCCATGGAACAAGATGATTATCTATGAGGTACGCCAGCAAGAAGTATTTGAACAAATGTCTGTTTTATCAAGTAATGGTTTAGAAATAAAATTAGATGCCTCTGCATGGTTTCAACCGCAATATGAAAATCTAGGAAAGCTCCATCAACAGAAAGGAGAAGATTATATACAACGTGTTCTACTACCCACAATTCGATCAGCTGCAAGGAGTGTTGTAGGACGTTATACTCCAGAGCAATTGTACAGTAGTAAGCGTGATGCCATTCAAAATGAAATTTATGAGGAAGCAAAACGAATAGTTGAAAAACAACATTTACAACTCAACGAGATACTCGTCAGAGATGTTACACTTCCAACTACCATTAAAGATGCTATTGAACGTAAATTAAGACAAGAACAAGAAGCATTAGAATATGAATTTCGACTAGTTAAAGCTAAGAAAGAAGCTGAACGTCAAAAGATTGATGCAGAGGGAAAAGCCGTTGCAAATACCATTTTAAGTGCGTCACTCACAGACAAAATACTAAAGGAAAAAGGAATAGATGCTACACTTGAACTAGCAAAATCTAACAATACAAAAGTGGTTGTGGTAGGAAGTGGTCAAGATGGTTTACCATTAATTCTTGGGAATCAGTAATCTAAACTAATTTTCTTCGAAGTATTTTACCTACATTAGATTTTGGTAATTCATCTCTAAAAACAATGATTTTAGGTAATTTATAATTGGTTAGCTTGTCTTTACAAAAAGATAGTATTTCTTCTTCAGTTAGACTATCCTCTTTCTTTACTATAAATGCCATGACACACTCTGTAGTTTTAGGGTGAGGTTCACTTCGAACACCTACCTCTAGAACTTTGGGATGACCTGAAATTACAGCTTCCACCTCACTTGGATATACATTAAAGCCCGAAACACATACCATTTCTTTTTTTCGGTCTACAATCCGAAAAAAACCATCTTCATCCATAATACCAATATCTCCAGACAAGAAATAATCACCGTGCATTACCTCCTGAGTAGCATCGGGTCTATTCCAATAACCAGCCATGACTTGAGGGCCTTTAATCCCAATTTCTCCCCGTTCTCCTACTGGAACCTCATTTCTTTGATCATCAAATATTTTGATAACAGTGTTAGGGATAGGTAAACCAATAGTACCCATGCGATGTGTGCCATCTGTTGGATTTATGGTCGCTGCAGGTGAAGTTTCTGATAAACCATAGGCCTCTAATAGTGGAGATCCTGTAACTTCTTGCCATTTAGTTGCTACTGCATCTTGTACAGCCATACCCCCTCCTAATGCTATTTTTAATTTTGAAAAATCAATATCCTTGAAAGTTGGTTGATTTAATAATCCATTAAAGAGGGTATTCACTCCAGTAATGAGGGAAAATGGATTTTTCTTTAGGTCTTTCAAAAACGCTTTCATATCTCTAGGATTAGTAATAAGAACATTTCGTGATCCATAGTTAAAAAAAGCAAGACAATTAGCCGTTAAAGCAAAAATATGGTACAAAGGTAAAGCTGTAATAACTACAGGTTCTCCCGGTGTGAATAGTCCTGTTAACCATCCATCTACTTGTGATAATTGACTACAAATATTACCGTGAGTTAAAATAGCTCCTTTTGAAACGCCAGTTGTTCCGCCTGTATATTGCAGGAATGCCATATGTTCATGTGTAATCATAGCTCTTTCTGGAACTTTACTCTTACATTCATTTAAAATAGATTTGAATGAAATTGCTTGAGGAAGTTGATAGGTGGGTACCATTTTTTTAATATACTTAACTAAAGTATTAACCAATGTTCCTTTGAAACCTCCCAACATATCACCAATTCGAGTTACAATAACTGTTTCTATATCCGTATCTTGTTGTATAATTTCAAAATTATGTGCAAAGTTTTCTAAAATGATTACAGCTTTGGCCCCACTATCTTTATACTGATGCTTCATCTCCTCTGGCGTATATAGTGGATTGGTATTAACAGCAACAAAACCGCACTTCAAGACCGCAAACATAGCAACAGGGAATTGAAGAAGATTGGGCATTTGAATGACAACTCGATCTCCTTTCTGAAGATTCGTTTTATTTTGAAGGTACCAAGCTAATGCATCAACCTCAGCCTTTAATTGATTGAATGTAAGAGTTACATCCATATTTTGAAAGGCCACTTGATCACCAAAAGTTGCAACTACATCTTCAAAAACATGAGCTAGTGATGCATATTTATTTTCATCTACCGTTTGTGGGACAAATTCAGGGTAGCTTTTAAACCAATTGTATTGTTCTGACATTGCCGTAAAAATACATGGAAAGCGTAAAAAAAAAAATTGAACATTAAAAAGTAATAATTTAATATGTCCGTTTAGGAACACATATATCCCCAACTAAGTCTAAATCCTGACTAAAAATTGTGAAGCATAGTAAAATTATGAAATAGACTTAATTAAAAACATGTAAAAAATAAAAGCACATTTAACCAAGTGTTAAAAGTGCTTTTATTACTGGTGCACTCGAGAGGATTCGAACCCCTAACCCTCGGAGCCGAAATCCGATATTCTATCCAGTTGAACTACGAGTGCAATTCCTTTTAAACTCATACCCAACGAGCCGATTCGCCGTGGCGAACTATCCAATTGAACCTCAAAAGCATATTGGACAAAAGGAATGAATCTAATAAACTTTCTAAGAACTAAAAAGCCCTTTCAATTGCTGAAAAGGCTTTAATGGTGATCCCTCTGGGACTCGAACCCAGGACCACTACATTAAAAGTGTAATGCTCTACCAGCTGAGCTAAGGAATCATTTCCGCTTTCGCGGCTGCAAATGTAAAATTTTATAAATCTAACACAAACATTATTATAAAAGTTTTTCGTAGGTATAATGGACTTTAGATGGTATGGCATTTAAATTTTTAAATAATGCATGCATTTTAGGATTAAAATCACCTATCCATGCTAGTTCTGAGCTATGTATATGAGGGTCATTCATCATGGAATTGTATACATCCATAATCATTAAAGCATATAGTCCTTTATTTTGATATGCTTGTGTTACACCAAAGATAATCCCTCTTATTTTAGTTATTTTCTGAGTCTTTAAATGATAGTAAAATTTTAATTTTCCCCACCAATTCATATTTCCATTGACATGTTTAAATAATTGATTCAATTCAATAATACTTAAGTAAAATCCAATCGGAATATCACCATTGTATAGAAAAACTAAATATTCCTCTCGTATGATTAATTTCATTTCTTTAAACAAAACACGAATACGTTCTACTGTAAATGGGACAAAATGAGCATGATGTTGCCAGGCATCATTGTAAATGGTTACAAAATCGCTAACATATTTTTCAGAATTATTATGAGAATAATGCTCCACTCTGTACTGATTATTAATCTTCAATAGATTACAAAAACGTTCATATTTAGATATGTCAAATAGATTAGGATTTCCAATACTTGTTGTTTGTTCAATGCATACTCTAAAACCATATGTTTCATAAAGATGTTGATAGTACGGAAAATTATAATTCTCTTGATACGATGGTGAATCGAAACCCTTCACAAGCAAACCCCAATATTTATCCCTTTCTCCAAAATTAATCGGTGCCTCTACCCTTTCAAATCCTCTTTCTTTAAGCCAATTAATTCCGGTATTAAAGAGGCTATTGGCTACATCTTGATTGTTTTCACAATCAAAGAAACCAAGCCCTGATTGTTTAGTCTTATGTGAAAAAAAAGCAGCTATTCTACCAACATATTTGCCAGACTTAACAGCTAACCAACGTTGAGCATCACCCGAATCAAAAGCTGAATTTTTAGAGGGCGTAAAAATAGATTCTATATCCTGATCAATGTGTGAAATAAAAAATTTATCTCTCCTATATAAATCCCTACTAAACTGATGCCAAGCACTAATTTGTTTTTTTGTAATTATTTGAATAACTTCTATAGACATAGGGTTTCCAATGCATTTTTTATCATTTTATCAATAATTTTATGGGGTTCTAAACTAAATTCACCCGTTAATCGATTGGCCAAAATAGCATTTATTGAAATTGAATCAAAACCTAGAAGACCAGATAATCCATAAATAGCAGATGTTTCCATTTCTATATTTCCAACCTTATTTCCCTGATAGGTAATCTCACCCATATCTGCAAGCGAATATTTAGCAGTTAGATTAGATGATCTAAATTGAGGACCATAAAAACCACAAGCCGTTAACGTGATACTGGGTTGATAATCATAAAATTGTTTTTCTAGTTTTTGACTACAACCGACAACAGGTAGATTTTTATCCAAATAGGAAATTGTATCAAAAGAATGATTGTAAAAATCAAATAAACTATCAGAGGCAATAGCATATCTTGAATAAACGGTAGAATTCAATTCTATATTTGGATTTACGCTACCAGATGTGCCAAGTCGAATAATATTCAAAGATTTAGGTTTAGCTAGAGGTTGCCCTGATGCCAAATCATAATTAACCAATAGAGCTAGTTCGTTGAGAACAATATCTATGTTGTCTGTCCCTATTCCTGTTGATAGAACCATCATTGATTTATTTCCAATACGTCCACCAACTGATTTAAATTCTCTTTTAGAAGTCATATAATCAATAGAATCGAAGTATTTAGACACATCATCAACCCTTTCGGGATCTCCAACTGTGATGATCGTTGGATAAATTTGATCGGGTTTTAATCCTAAGTGGTATATAGAACCATTTTTATTAAGGATAATATCGCTATTTGTGAATTGTTTCAAGGTAAAAAGGTGTTTATCTTTGCAGCAAGTTTAACAAATTTTATGATAGATATAAAAACACCTAAAGATCACATCATCTTGGTGCCTATGGATTTTTCTGATTCTTCGATTAATGCGGTATATTATGCAGTCGAAATGGCTAACTTATTTGATAGTGAAATTACATTACTTCATGTAATAAGCAAAAGTACTTTATCTAGTCTATTTATTAACGACAGTGAAGTTGCTCTTTTGAGAGATAAGGTTCGTAAAAAATTAGAAGATATTAAGACAGAAATTTTGGAAAAATGGCCTAAAGTTTCTGTAAATACTTTAGTATCAGAAGGAAAACCATTTAAAGTTATCAATAAAATTGCTATGGATAGTAAATGCGATACCATTGTAATGGGTACCAATGGTGCAAATGGAATTGAACAATTTACTGGAAGCACCACAAGTCGCGTGATAAAAAGTTCTACTATCCCTGTAATAGCTGTTAAGGAGAAAAAAACGGAACCTAGATTTGATAAAATCGTATTACCCATTGATTTAACAAAAACGAGTAAACAAAAAATTGACTGGGCTGTCAAAATGGGAATAAAGTATAATTCTACTATCCATATTCTCATGGAACTTGAAAAAGATGAATTGATTGAAAAGAAAGTCAAAGCTAATTTACATCAAGCAGAATCTATTTTTGAAAAAAATGGCGTAAAATATGAATCGCATCTCTTAGATGATCGATCTTATCCAGATCATTTGGGTAAAGACACTATTAAATATGCTGAAGAAATTAATGCCGATTTAATCATGATTATGACAAAATCAGAAACGGGTAAACTAGCAGATCTATTTGTTGGTTCATACGCTGAGCAGATCGTCAATAGTTCGCAAAGAACACCTGTAATGTGTATAAACCCAAAGGCAACAGGTGCAAAGACTACCGGTGGTTCTGGTTTTTACTAGATTTTTTTTATGAATACAAAAAAAGGAGCATGCTAGCATGCTCCTTTTTTATTTACATTTTTAAACAAATTAACTCCAAATATTTACCTTTCTGGGTCGTGCTTTCTCTACAACAAGTTGTTTGCCATGAAATTCTTTATCATGCATCTCTTCAATTGCTTTTTCCCCATCTTTTTCTTTTGCGAATTCAACAAATCCAGTACCAGTTGGTTCTTTAGTTACGCGATCATAAATCACTTTAGCATAACTAACTTCTCCATATTTTTCAAATAGCATTTCTAGATAGTGCGCATTGTATGATGTAGGCAAGTTTTTTACAATAAGATTCATAAGTACAAATTTAGAATAAACTTCGTGAAGGGTTAGGCATTTGATGTTATACTGTTTATAATTTTGCCATCTTTCATTTCCAAAATACGGTCAGCCATTGACGCCAACTCATTATTATGAGTGACTATAACAAATGTTTGTCCTAATTCATCCCTTAATTGAACAAATAGGCGATGCAATTCATTGGCATTTTCAGTATCTAAATTTCCGCTAGGTTCATCAGCAAAAATTACCTTAGGATTATTTATCAAAGCTCTAGCAACAGCTACACGTTGTTGTTCTCCTCCTGATAATTCATTGGGTTTATGATGAATTCTATTCTTTAAATCTAGTTTTGTTAATAAATCCGTGGCTTTTTGAATGGCATCATTTTTTTTCTCTCCTCTTATTAAAGCAGGCATGCAAACATTTTCTAATGCAGAAAATTCAGGTAGTAAATGATGAAATTGAAAAATAAAACCAATCGTATTATTTCTAAAGTTAGCCATCTGGTTTGAATTGTAGCCACTGATATCTATTTCATCATACTTAACAACCCCTTCATTGGGCTCATCTAATGTTCCCAATAATTGAAGAAGAGTAGATTTACCTGCACCACTAGGTCCAGTAATACTTACAATTTCCTTATTTTTAATTAAAATGTTGACCGATTTTAGAACTTGTAGCTCTCCATAAAATTTACTTATATTTTCACCAGATATCATAGTTTTTTTTTACATTCCAATAAACCTCAAAAACTCAGATCGAGTTGTATCCTTTGTAAACTGACCAGATATTGCAGATGTAATCGTATTTGAGGTAACATCCTCAACCCCTCTGCATTCTACACACATATGTCTGGCATCAATTACAACTGCAGCATCTTCAATACCTAATGTTTCTTTTAAATTTTCCATTATTTGTTTAGTCAATCTTTCTTGAACTTGCGGTCGTTGGGAAAAATACTTCACCATTCTATGAATCTTACTCAATCCAATAACTTTACCATTGGCAATATATGCTACGTGAGCTTTCCCTATTATGGGTACAAAATGATGTTCACACATGGAATAAACAGAAATATTTTTTTCAACCAACATTTGATTGTATCCATATTTATTCTCAAATAATGTCACATCAGGCTTATTGTTGGGATTTAGGCCACTAAAAATTTCAGACACATACATTTTAGCTACTCTTTTTGGTGTTTCTTTTAGACTATCATCGCTCAAGTCTAGACCCAAAGTCTCCATAATATCCTTGAAATGAGCCGCTATTTTCTCAATTTTATCCTTATCCGACAATTCAAAAGCCCCTTCAACAGTAGGAGAATCCAATGCTGAATTTATTTTAATGATATGTTTATTTTCCATTGTATTCTATGTAGTTTCTATCTGTTTCGTAAAGTGTAATATGAAGATCTAAGTTTGAATCTAACTTGTTATAAATTTTATGCCATATCACATAAGCTATATTCTCGGCAGTTGGTATTAAAGTATTGAACTCAGGTACATCTAAATTCAAATTCCTATGATCAAATTTATCTATAACTTCTTCTCTAATTATATTTTTTAGTAGCTTTAAATCAATTAAGTATCCACTTTCCGGATCAACTTCGCCTGTAACTTTTACGTAGAGTGTATAATTATGTCCATGAAAATTTTTGTTGTTACATAACCCATAAAAATCATGATTTTTTTGTTCACTCCAGTTGGGATTATTAAGTCTATGTGCTGAATTAAATCGTTCAATACGAATGGCGGAAACAATCATACCTTACAAACATCGCATTAATAATTTTTGTTTAATGTTTTTTGATGATTTTTTACTAAAAAGCTAATAAATGACTCTAAAAAGGATAATTTTTTATCAAATTATTTATTTAATTAATTAATTATCAGCAATATATGTTTTTGACTAACTTTTTAATATAAATTTTAAACAAAAATTAGTTTTTCTTAAATTCTGTTTTACTTTTGCATCATAAAGTTAAACAAAATGAAAAATAACAATTCCTTTGAAGCGCAATTACATAAATTACAACCCATACTCCGAAATTATGCATTACAGCTTACACAAAATACGGAGGATGCTAATGATTTGGTTCAAGAAACGTTGTTGAAAGCTATTATATACTCCAAAAAATTCCAGGAAGGCACTAACTTAAAAGGATGGCTTTTTACGATCATGCGTAACAGTTTTATAAACAACTATCGAAGAATTACGAAAAGAAATACATTCATGGACACTCAAGATGAGCAGTTCATTATTGATCATGCCAAGACTTTCAATGCCCACAACAACGGTGAGTCTAAATTTATCAAACAAGATTTATCTAATGCTATTGATAGCTTACCTGATGATTTAAGAATTACATTTGAAATGAACACTTTGGGATATAAATATCATGAAATAGCTGAAAAAATTGGCATCCCCATTGGTACAATTAAAACAAGAATATTTGTAGCTAGGAGAAGATTAAGAGCTCAACTTGCTGAGTACGAAAAAACGTATGGACTTTCAGCTAGTTAATCTATCTACTATTTCTAAGATAATTTAGAGAAAAGATAGGATTATCCGTTTGAATTGCATTCACATATTCAAAGTCAATTTTTCTGTAATCGCTAGTTTTCTTGAATCCATATAGCATAATTTGCTTAGAACTATCAACTAGCTGCTGCATTCTTAGTTCATTGGTTTTATCAAAACGGGTAACTATTCCCTTCAGCTTGAAGCGCATGACATCACCTACGCCAATACTGTCCATATCAGATATCAGAAAACAGTTATACTTGTTTCGTCTATTTAAAGCATAAAGTAAATTAGCATCATTGCATTCAACAGAAATTTTATCCAATGAATTCAGTTTTTGTAATTTTTCGTGAAGTAATCCTCCCAATGAATCCATTCTATATGGGACGTCAAAATTATCTTTAACATTAAAACTGAAATATTTATCACTCCATTGAGTGTTGATACAATATATCAAACTATCCAAGGTAATAATTCCATGATTGTACTCATTCGAAAATTGTTTTCTAAAATAACAAGATGATATTTCTTCCATCAAAAGCCAATTAACCCGACCTTTACATTGAGTAGAATTTTCAAGATACGTATCATGATATACCATTAATTCGCCATCTCTTGTAAATTGTATATCAACTTCTACCCCATCTAAATCATAATAATCAAGAGCTTTAGAAATACTGGGAACTGAATTGGGAGCAAATTGACCACTTAAATTATCAAACCCTAATCCACCATGTCCCAAAATCAACACATCGTTTGGATTAATATCCTCAGAATGACATCCTATTAGACTTGATATAATGACTAAAATATATAAGCGCATAGTATTGAAACAGAACCAGTAATATTATTGAACTGATCAAAACTTCCAGCTGAAGCTGATCTTTCTGTAGCGACACCGTAACCAATTCTAGAAATAGCTCTCCAATTTTCATTAATTGAATAAACCACTGATGAAGTATAACAAATGGTTTGAATATTAACAATTCGTAATGGTTTTTGACGTCGATATTCTATTCCTAATTCAGCAGACCATTTATTTTTCTCTGCAAGTTTGTAACCATAATAAATACCGATACCTAGAACTGGATTATTAGAAAATCCATCAGAGAAATTATAGTTTGTACCAAATTCAAGAATATTATTTTTATGTTCAAAACGAGGGTGAATTATTCCATTTTTTCCAAAATAATTTATCTCATATCCACCTAATATGGAGAACGATGGTTTACCATTCTGAGCACATATTGGGTATGATAACACACCAAGAATGAAAAATAATATGAATCTAAACATCACGCCCAAGAATGTTTTTTAAACGTTTATATAGTGCACTTGTAGGTAAACCCATTACATTGTAATAACAACCTTTAATAGAAGATATATGGCTTAAGCCAATCCAATCTTGAATACCATAACTACCTGCTTTATCAAAGGGATGAAAATTTGAAATGTAGTAATTAATATCCTTATCACTAAGTTCATTTAGTTCTACATAAGTTTGAACTGAAAATGTTGACTGCTTTGCTATTGATCGAAGGGTGACTCCGGTATAAACCTCATGTGTTTTATCACTTAATTTTTCCAACATCTCTTTAGCCTCATTATAATCTTTAGGTTTATTTAATATTTCATTTTGAATGATAACTACGGTGTCAGCTGTAATTAATAGTTCATCTTTATTCAAATCGGAGTAAGACATCGATTTTTTTTTGGATAAATACGCAGCTACATCTCTTGGATTAATAGCTTTTGGGTAATTTTCTTCACATTCTATAGTTACTGTTTTAAATTGAATATCCAACTGTTCAAGTAATTTTTTTCTTCTAGGAGATTGAGAGCCGAGGAGTATTTTCATAATTATCTAAAAAAATAGAACCGATAAAATACCAGTAAAAATTACATATTTAAGAATTGTACTCAATTTAGAATAGTCAAGCGAATTTTTGGCAAATTTCACATCTAGTGTAACCTTGTATAGCGGAATTAGAACAAATAAAACAATGTAAGATGTAAAAATATATTTCAGATATCCTTGAAAATAAAATGACTGATAATAATAGGAGAATATTAACAACGATATGGATAGTAAAAGGATAATATAAACCAGTATATTGGTCTTTTTGATGCCTATCAAAATTGGAACTGTATAGCTATTTGTAGCTCTATCTCCCTCTATATCTTCAGCGTCTTTAATAATTTCTCTACATAAAATAATTAAACCCGAAAAAATACTGTAATGATACAATAGAAATGGATCTATTGAAGGGGATATAAAAGAGATAGAATAAATACTCAAGAAACTCAATAATGCGATGAATATATTACCTACAAATAAAAAATCCTTCAACCTCCAACTGTATATGAGCAATATAAATAAGGTTAAAATATTAAGAAGCAAAAACCTGATTTCTAAAAAATATCCTGAGACCAAACCAATAAGTGCAAAAAAAATCAAATGTAAAATTACCAGACCTTTGGGTAAAAAATGTAAATAGGACTGCTTATTATTAATAAAATCTCTTTCTTTATCAAAAAAATCATTGATCCAGTAACCAAATGATGAACAAGCTATTGTACCGATAGAAACCCAATAAAATCTCGTATTTAATAATGTGGATAGCGAAGCAAAACGATCTAAATAATACGCACAAAATAATTGTGAAGCCCCTATAAAAAAAATATTCATAGGTCTATATATTTTAATGTATGAGCGCATTATCCTCTTTTTGGAAACTTCATCCGGTAACGTACATTGACTTTTCCCCGACTTATGTTGTTTAGCTTTCCTTTCAAAAGTTGTCGTTTAAAAGCTGAAATGTGATCAATAAATAAAACGCCCTCGATATGATCATACTCATGCTGAATTACACGAGCAGTCATTCCATTGAATTCTTCTTCTCTTATTGTTCCTTCAGGGGTCTGATATTTCATTAGAATAGACGGTTTACGATAAACATCCTCTCTTATTTCAGGTATGCTTAAACATCCCTCTTCAAATGCCCATTCATCTCCCGATTCTCTAATGATTTCTGGGTTAATGAATACCTTACGTATACCTTCTGATTTGTTCTCTGAAAAATGAGTTGAATCAATCATAAATAAACGGATTGATTTTCCAATTTGTGGTGCAGCTAAACCAACACCATCACTAGTATCCATTGTTTGATACATCGCGTCAATAAGTTGATTTAGTTCTCCATCAAAAACATCAATTGTCTGACATTTAGCCCTTAAAATTGGATCACCATAAGCTCGTATTGGATAAATCATTTGTGGTATAAAAATTCTTGCAAAATTAGGGTTGCAGCTGTGCTATCCAATAATTTCTTGTTCATGCGTTGTTTCTTTTTCATTCCACTTTCAATTAAAGCCTTCATTGCATCTTTAGAAGTATACATTTCATTGATTCGGTGAATGGTTATGTATGGGAATGATTTACTAAAACGTTCAATGAAAACCAAAATTTGTTCCTCTATGGTTGAATAACTTCCGTCATGACGAGTTGGTTGCCCAACCACAATATCGCTTACCTCTTCTTTTGTTATATAATCGCCTAAATATTCCAATAGATCTTTTGTCTCAACCGTAATCAAAGGAGAAGCAATTATTTGTAAAGGGTCTGTAGAAGCTATTCCGGTTCTTTTTCCCCCATAATCAAGTGCAAGTATGCGTGACAAATTTTTAATGATTTATAATTCGAAGATAATTATTTTAACATATGCACTTCAACTAATTCAATAATGTAGATTATATGGTGGTAAACAAATGGACACATCTGTTTTTTTCTAAACTAATAAAATAAAATTTGTTTAATGTTTTCCAAAAATGAACTTATTCATATTTTTTCAGAGTTATCTTCCAGGATATCTCCTACAAATTTGGAAATAGAACATGCGATTAGACAGAGCTATGTCAATAATAACTGGTTAACTATTGAAAATTATTGGAAAAGCTTACTTCATTGGAAAAATTTACTTTCTGAAGAATCTTTAAATGATTTTTTAATCGACTATACGCCAACTAGAAACCCAAAAAAAATTGGTATAATCATGGCTGGAAATATACCTATGGTTGGCTTTCACGACTTATTGTGTACTCTTCTCATGGGACATATTCTTCAAATAAAACAATCCAGTGATGATAAACATGTAATACCAGTTCTCACAAACCTGTTGATCGAAATAGAGCCACGTTTAGTTAATAGAATTCAATATGTAGATAGACTAAAAAATAGTGATGCGGTAATCGCGACCGGAAATAATAACTCCTATCGTTATTTTGAGACTTATTTCAAACATATTCCAAGTTTGTTAAGAAAAAATAGAAAATCAATAGCTGTATTAGATGGATCCGAATCCACAGATGATTTAAAATTATTAGCAAGTGATATCCTTACTTATTTTGGATTAGGTTGCAGAAATGTTAGCCAAATTTATATCCCAAAAGGTTTTACTATTGAAAAATTATTAGATGAGGTTATGGATTATAAAGAGCTCATTAATCATAATAAATATGCGAATAATTACACCTATCACCGAGCATTATTACTTATGAATAGTGAGAAACACCTAGACACTGGATTTTTATTATTTAAAAAACAACTAAATATCCATGCACCTTTAGCTTGTGTTCATTACGATGAATATCAATCTTCGCATGAAATATCTGACTTTATTGAACAAAATAAAGAACAAATTCAATGCGTAGTAGGGAATTATTCTTCCACAAACACAGTCGCTTTTGGTCAAACACAATGGCCTGATTTAAAGCAATTTGCAGACAATATAAATACCTTATATTTTTTATCAACAGTGTAAACGAATGATAGTAATAGCTGATATCCTACAAATTTTTAATTTTGAAATTATATTAAAATGAATCACCCTCCAACTGACACATTATTGTCCACTAATTTTTTTCTTAAGAACCAAGTCGATTTTAGTCGGGGTAAAGTTAGAGATGTATACACCATAGGTGACGACTATGTTGTTATGATTGCTTCTGATCGTATTTCTGCATTTGATCATGTTCTTCCAAGTCCAATTCCATATAAAGGTCAGGTTTTGAATCAAATAGCATCTAAATTTTTAGACGATACTAAAACTATTGTTCCCAATTGGAAAATTAAAGAAATTGACCCACATGTAACTGTAGGATATAAGTGTGTACCCTACCCCGTTGAATTTGTGATTCGAGGATATCTTGCCGGGCATGCATGGAGAGAATACAAATCCGGAAAACGTGAAATTTGTGGTGTTTCATTGCCTGAAGGTCTTAAAGAAAATGATAAATTACCAACCCCCATCCTAACTCCCTCTACTAAAGCTGAAAATGGTCATGATTTAGATATTAGTAAAGATGAAATAATCAATCAGAAAATCATCAAAAAAAGTGAATTAGATCTATTAGAAAAATATGCATTTAAACTATATGATTTTGGATCTAAGCATTCCCTCAATCAAGGGTTAATCCTTGTAGATACCAAATATGAATTTGGTAAATACAAAAATCAAATAATGCTTATCGATGAAATTCATACTCCTGATTCTTCTCGTTATTTTTATAATAAAGACTATGAAACCATTCAATCTAAAGATCAACAACAGAAGCAACTATCCAAAGAATTTGTAAGACAATGGCTCATTGCTCATGATTTTCAGGGATTAGATGGTCAAGTGATGCCTCAAATGCCCGATGAATTTATTCATAATATTACACAACGCTACATCGAGTTATTTGAAAATATTACTGGAAACAAATTTATTAAACGAGATTATCACAATATTTCACAAATTATAGAAAACAGAGTTAACGAATTTTTAGAAACCCTTGTGTCCTAATGAACAAACTAATTTTATCCTTATTAACTGTATTTTTTTGGTCTTCGACAATTGCTCAAAGCGTTGTAACCTATGCTGGTAAGCCTCATGACGATTACGAAACATATTATGAGTCATCATCCAATTTAGATTTATTATCTTCCTACTTTAGCTCTCCGGAAGGGATATGCATTGATTCGTCAGGAAATATGTATATCTCTGAAAAAAATAAAATTCGATTAATAAACAACAATAAAGTGCATATACGCGCTGGAAGTCTTCAAAAACCTTCCTTTGCGGAAGGGTACAAAAATGGTACAGGTACTCAAACTACATTTAGAAATCCATGCGGAATGGTTTGCGATAGTGATGGGAATGTTTATGTTGCCGATGTTGAAAATCACTGTATTAGGAAAATAGCCAAATATGTTAATCTGGGAAATGGACAAGTTGTATCCACTTTTGCAGGAGCAAATCCTACTGTAGGATTACCTGGCTATGGAACAAGCGGCAGTACTGATGGAAAAACAACCGCTGCCCGATTCAACAAACCGATGGGTATTGCCATGGATATAGATGGATACTTTTATGTAACTGATTACGACAACATGACTATTCGAAAAATATCACCCACAGGTGATGTTTCTACTCTATCTGGTAAAGCATTATCTGAGGGTTTCTCAGACGGAAAATCCACTGACGCACGTTTTGGAGCTCCATGGGGAGTTGCCATTTATAATGATAATCATATTGTGGTTTCTGATCCTTGGAATACTAACATACGTAAAATTAATATTTATTCGGGTGAAACTTCTACTCTAGCTGGTCCAACAAATGGATCAGATTCAAGACAAGTGGATGGCACACTATCAGATGCTCGTTTTAAATCCCCAAAGGGAATAGCTGTGGTAAATGGGATTGTATATGTAGCTGATCAGAATACTATTCGTGCGATTGACGAAGCCAATAATAAGGTAAGTACTTTTGCAGGTAATATTGATAATTTTGAAATAATAGATGGGTCTGGAAAATCTGCCTCCTTTACAGAACTCAGTGGTTTAATCACAGACAACTTGGGAAATTTATATGCTACAGAAAATAGTCAATTAATAAACAGTCATGTCATTCGAAAAATTACAATAAATAATTTAGCACCTGTAGCGGACTTTAAATCTTCTAAAACTAGTTTGTTGGTAAATGAACTCACAACCCTAACTGACTTGTCTTCAGGACAAGAGGTCACTAGTAGAACTTGGGAAATAAATCCACAAACATATGAGATTTCACAAGGTGACCTTAGTTCAAAGACATTAGATATAAAATTTACAGTAGCTGGATTTTATTCAATCACACTTAATATCACCAATGAATATGGTACTGATTCGAAAGTAGTAAAAGACTATATTGCTGTATCTACCACAGGAAATGTAACAAAACTAACTAATTCTGATGCTTTGATTGTTTATCCAAACCCAGTATATGATGAATTATTTGTAGACTTTAATGAATATTTTGTAGGAAACAAAGCTGTTTTAAGCTTACATACGATTGATGGTCATTTTATACAAAACATTGAAGTTAGTAAAAGAGTTAGTGTCTCACATTTGCCCAATGGTGTTTATTTAGTTTTACTAAAAAGCGACAACACACACATCGTTAAGAGAATTATTATTCATCATAAATAAGATTTAAAGAGATGATCTGCTTGAAGAATAGCATCTTTAAATACGATTGGATCTAAACCCAATTGATCAATTCCAAAATAGTTGACCATATTTTCAGTGGGCATGTTACCCACCAAGTCATCTTTTGCCATAGGGCAGCCACCAAAACCTCTCAAAGCACCATCAAATTTGACACAACCATTTTGGTAAGCTGTTTCTACTTTTATTAACCAATCTTCTGTGGTAGTATGAAAATGAGCACCAATATCAAGATGTGTATAATATTTTGTAATATGAGCAAAAACTTTTTGAATAGATTCTTGATTTGAAATCCCTACTGTATCAGAAATTGAAAAAAACTTAACACCTAGATTTGATAATTTCCCAATCCAGTCTGAGACAATTGCAGCATTCCATTCATCACCGTATGGATTACCAAAGCCCATAGAAATATAAAGTACTAAATTCTTATCATTAGAATGACAAAGCTCTAAAATAGATCGAACGGTATTAACCGAATCATCCATAGATGTATTGGTATTTCTTAATTGAAAAGTATTTGAAATACTAAATGGGTATCCAAGAAAATCAATCTGATCAAAAGTGACAGCTTCCTTTGCTCCTCTCTCATTAGCGACGATAACAGACAATTGAGTGGAGGTATTTATCAAATCAAGATGATCTAAAACTTCAGCTGTATCTCTCATTTGAGGAATAATTTTAGGAGATACAAAACTGCCACAATCTAAAGTATGAAAACCCACTTTCAGTAAAGTATTCATGTATTCAATTTTGAGAGTTGTAGGTATAAAGTCTAAGACACCTTGCATAGCATCTCTGGGGCATTCTACTAACTTAATTGAACCAATATTAGACAATGTTGTCATTCTGCATCAAAAGTACCATTTTTGCACTCTTTTTTAAAATATGAGTAAAGAAAACCGAGAGCCTTCCGTGATAAAAAAATCTACAGAAACATCTAATGTTCATTCAGACTTATTGACGAATCATACATCATTTTCCAAAACTAAAAGTATGGATAGTGAAAAACAATTAGATGCCACATCCTATCAACAAAATACACTTGAAGAGCTAATTGACCTCGCAAATGGCCTGATGGTTCAGACGCCAAGCACAGCTGTAAAACATTTTAATATCATCAAAAAAATATTTTACGATAAATATAATGATAAAAAAAATCAGGAAGAAGACTCAAAAAAAGAGAATTCTGAATTTGAATTCTCAAAAAAGCATCTAATTGAAACCATAAAAAATATCGAAAATCAAATAAAGCTAGCTCAGAAAGAAGAAAAAGAACGCGTCAATTTAGAAAAAAAGAAAAATTTTGAACGCAGAAATGATTTGCTCAAACAATTAGAAGATCTGGTTAATCAAGACGAAACGCTTGAAACAATAAATCAAGTAAAAGATATTCAAAAAGAATGGAAATCAATTCGAATTTTACCCAATAATGGGATTAATGATCAATGGACACAATACCATTATTTGCAAAATAAATTTTATGATAACCATAGTATAAATATAGAACTGAAAGAACTTGACCGGCAAAAGAATCTAGAATATAAAATAGAATTGACTAAGAAAATGGAATCACTCATTGATGAAAAATCTATTAAAAGATGTTTTATCATGCTCAATAAGTATCATGAAGAATTCAGAAATACAGGGCCCGTTCCAAAAGAGAGCGAAGAACCAATATGGTTGGCATTTAAAAAAGCTTCTGATGAAATCAGGTTATCCAAACAAGCAGAAATAGATGCTATTGAAAACACTAAAGAAGATAATTTAAAACAAAAAGAAATCCTGTTAGAAAAAGTCATTTTAATCAATGCCGTTACACCAAAATCATCTAAAGAGTGGGCTGATAAAACGAAACAGATGGATGAATTATTTACAGAATGGAAAAAAATAGGTCCAGTACCCAAAGCTAATAATGAGGAAGTTTGGATTAATTTTAGTGGGAATAGAAATGATTTTTTTTCCAAAAAGAAATTATTTTATAGTGAACAAAATTCATTAAGAAAAGAAAATCTAACGGCTAAAGAAAATTTATGTATAAAAGTGGATGAACTTAAAAACAGTACTGATTGGGCAAAAACTTCGAAATTAATCATCCAATTACAACAAGAATGGAAAGAGATTGGTCCTGTTCCAGATAAATACAATCAAGCTATTTGGAAAAAATTTAGAAGTGCCTGTGATTTTTTCTTCGATGCTAAGAATAAAGCTAACTCAGGCAAAATTCAATTAGAAAAGGAAAATTTACATAAAAAAGAAGCTTTAATAGAAGAATTACAAACTTTAACTAAAAGCAATGAAGAACACAAGACCGCTTTTCAGTTACTAAAACGTATCAATGCCGATTGGAGATCTATTGGATTTGTTCCTTACAAAAAAGTTAAAACTATCAGTAAAGCATATGAATCTGCAAACAATGCCGTATATAACAAATTTAGTAAACAAATTGAAGATGCTAAAAATGCAAACCTAAAGGAGCATTATGAAGAGCTGGTGCAAACTTCCAATGGTGACAAAGCACTTATTAAAGAGGAACAAAACTTAAATCGTAAAATTCAAAATATTCAAGAAGAGATCACCGGTCTTGAGACCAATATGTCATTTTTTGCCTCATCAAAAACTGCCGATAAGATGCTCAAAGATTTTGAATTAAAGATTTCAAAGAATCGAAAGTTAATTGATGCATTGAAAAAAGAAATTACTACACTGAAACAAGTTCGTAAAAATTCTCAAAACTCACTAGTAGATAATGGCGTTTCAAACGATCAAGATGGATAATCGTCCATACAATAAGTTTGTCATATCGTTAAAATACATTTACTACTTTATCACGGCTCAAGGCAAGCATGCCACGCATTCTCCATGGGTGTATCAGTTCATTACAACGATTCTTAAATATTCAAATAATTCTTCTTTTTCACCTGCTGAAAAAGAGCGAAAAAAACTAAAGCAGACCCATACTTCTATTTCATTTATTGACTTTGGTAAATCAGGCTTGACCTATGATAAAAAGATAAAAACCATTGCTCAAAATTCGTTAAAATCAAAAAAATATGCCCAATTATTACGACGTGTTGTACAAGTGTATCAAGCAAAAAACATACTCGAACTTGGAACTTCTTTAGGGATTACTACCGCATATTTAGCTTACGATAAATCCATAAATATTACCACACTTGAAGGTTCTAATGAGGTTCTAAAACTTGCTAAAAAAACATGGGAAACACTCGGTATTACTCAAATTGAAAGTATATTGGGTGATTTTAATCAAACATTAGATACACTAGGTAATAAGATATTTGATGTTATTTATATCGATGGTAATCATCAATATAAACCTACCCTATCCTATTTTCATAAACTTCAATCTCATAGTCATCCTAAAACGCTTTTCATTTTTGATGACATTCACTACTCTCCGGCTATGGAAATGGCATGGAAAGAAATTCAAAAAATGCCTCAAGTAACCCTGACCATAGATTTATTTTTCTTGGGTTTTGTGTGGATCGATACCCAATTTTCAATGGAAAAATTCAATCTACGTTTTTAAAAAAAATATAGGATTTATTCAATATATAAATCGAAGACCTGTTTAGCTATCTATCTTTTCATAGCTTAATAGAGAAGTGTTGCCAATAATACTTGGTGTTTTAACACATCCCCAAACAAAGAAAATGAAAAAATATAGTTGATATATAAATGTATACTGAAACATGGTTTTAAAAACTTAATTTCTACTCTAAAAACTTTCCTGTAAAAATCGGTCATTCGATCTCTGAAAGTCACGCTTCAAATACAGTGGTAAACAAATCTCATAGTGTATTAGATTTTCAAAGTTACTTGCCACAAATATAAATTTTAAACCAAGTAATGAACCAATAATCTTAGCCATGTTTATTTTTCATAATCGTATACTATTCAATATAAACCTTCGTTTTAGAATAAAATTTAAATTAATATGGATATAGACATTACTCCAGAAAAACTGATTCAGCTTATTTACCATGAGCTCCCACCCCAAGAATGCATTATGCTATTGGAAAAATTATCCCAGGATGATGAACTTTATGCAACCTATACCGAGTTGAAAGAACAAACGCATTTGCTTTCTCATGTTCAAGTATCACCCAGCAACACATCTGTTCAAATCATCCTTGAAGAATCATGTTCTTCATCTCCAATGGAGATGATCTAACGGCATACTTCTTCGTCTAGAACGAAAAGCTAACTGATAAACTTGGTAATAATGGAAGCTGGTTCTCTCGTTTATAATTGATTCGATCAAAGTAGAAGATATTTTCTCGATTATACACATTCGTTACGGAAGCTATAATTTCAACTTTACGTTTGACATAGGCTGATTTTTCTTTAAAATCAATTCTTCGTTTGATGGATGCATCTAATCGATGGTAATAAGGCAAACGTCCTTTGTTTAACTCATCGTATACGATTCCTAAATCCCCATTAGCTGTTGTATAATCAGCACTTGCACCACCGTCAAAATCCAACAACTCATAATAACCCTGTGTCAGTGTAAAAGGAAAACCTGAACCAAAGTTCCATCGAAGGTTTGCATTCCAAACCAGATTTTTACCAAAATCATACGAACCGACCACATTTATATTGTGTCTTCGATCAAAATGAGGCTGATACTCTCTACGTCCATCATATCTATTGACTATATTAAACGAATAGACATTCCATAAATACCATTGCTTATTCTCCAATTTATACGTTACATCAAAGCCATAGGCTTCACCCTTTTCAACAATATAATTTTCATACAAGTAATACGGTCTTAATCGTTGGTTTTCAGCGTTATTATCAAATATTTTGTCCCGATTTATATTTGTAACTTGGGTAAACTCTTTAATATATCCCTCTATGTTGATCTCAGAAATGGAATTTACATCAAATTCAAAACCAGCTACAGCATGTCTCGCTTTTTGTAATTTAGAGACTACTTCTTCACCCAAAAAAGTTTCAGGCAAATCAGTTGGACCACTTAAAAAACCATAAAATAAGTTGACCACATCCCGGTCACTTACCGCACTCATCAGATTTTGGGAATACATACCAGCACTAGCCTTAAAACGTATCCTTCGAGTCATGTTATACTTTAAACGAATTCGAGGTTCTAACGTCGTTTCTTGAAGACTGGCATACCGTTGCATTCGAAGACCAGTTTCTAGAAGTATCTTTTTATTGAAATTCTTTAAATAATTTATAAAAGCATTTATTTCACTTGTATTTTCATTTTGAGATATCCGTCTATTCGAAGTGTTGTAAAATTCAAAATCAGTTCTAAATCCATTCATTTCGACACCATATTTGATTTTATCATTAGCGTTGATAAATCGATTAAAATTAAGATTCACATTATACCCACTAATTCCAGAAGATCTGGGTTTACTATCCAGTTCTATTTGTTGAATTAAATAGTTGCTAAACGTAACACTACCATCAACAATTACTTGACTATTTTCTGGCACTAAAAGAAATTTTGAACCCAAACCTCTGGATTTCCAATTGTATGACGTGGAACTTGGAAAATCAACTTTATCAGAATAATCAAACCCAAAAATACTCATGTTACTTCCTTTGGATGAATTAAAAGAAAGCTTTGTATATAAATCACTAAAGGAATAAGGCAATACACCCTCATTTACATAGGGGTATATGATAGGTGCCGATGTATTTAAATATGAATTTTTATATGAAATGATGTAACTACTGCTACTTTTTTCGGCCTTATATTTTTTTAAAGGTCCTTCTAATAATAGTTTTCCATTGAACGGACTAACATTGATTTTTCCAGCTAACCTATTTTTATTTCCATCCCGAGTTTTAACATCCACAATCGCAGAAATTCGTCCCCCATATTCTGAGCTGAAACCAGCTGAGTACACATCAACCGATTTGAGGATATCACTATCAAACACAGAGAACAATCCAATACTATGAAATGGATTATAAACCGTTAATCCATCCAATAATACTTTATTCATGACAGGTGAACCCCCACGAATATATAATTGACCTCCTTGATCACCAGAAAAAACAACACCTGGTAAAACTTGTAAATATTGAACTAAATCAGGCTCTCCTCCTACCGACGGTATTCGGGTAAGTTGAATAGGCTTTATCGATGTTTTGGATATATTAATTTCTTTCGTTTTACGAATCTTATTGGCATTTACAAAAACTTGATCTAGCTTTTTGCTTTGTGATTTTAAATAAAAATTATGCGAAATGACTTTGCTAGGCTTAGCTTCAAAATTAAAAAATAACGTATCATACCCTATATTAGTGGCATATGCAGTATAAGCTCCTGATTCTAGATCAGCTATATTAAACAAACCACTAGCATCAGTGTAGGCTCCTTGATTTATTGTCGTAAATGTAACAATCGCTAAGGCCAGTGGCTCTCCAGTTTCTTTATCGAAAACAAATCCACGAAAAGTTGCATTTTGTGCCATAATCAAATTGCTTAAGCAGAAGCAAACAATAATGGATAAGAATCTTATTTTCATGAAATTAAAGATTGCAAACTAAGGTTATTTATAAGAAACAAACAGAATTAAAATAATTTTACTTAAGTATGGTTTCACTTGTATTCTGAACAGCAAGAATACCTAATCCATTGTCTATGTTCGAATGAATAACGACTGCATTGTTGAATCCACCGTTGAAGGATATTTCTTTAGCATCATCAGCCCTTTGAATAGATCTGTAATATTCAAAAAAATCTGAGGTAATATGAGAAAATTCTACTTTGTATTTGTTATCAGGATTGGAAGAAACTAGTCCATTAGGTGCTACTGTTTGAATAATTTTATTTGAACCATTGAAAAGTTCATCAGAAAATATAACTCCTGCATCACTTAGTACGTATGAATTGTATCCTGTCAAAGAAGGATCTGATTTAGTAAATGCCATCGGTATCCAATCACCTATGGTCTGATTCCAGTAAAAGATATTAAGTTTATAGAAATTACTTTTATTTCCTGGGTCATTGAATGAAACTTGTATCAAATCACCTGGCAATCCCGATGTATCTAATCCCCCATTTTCTGTAAGGGTAGAGATAGCATTCACATTAACAGGTACAATTACAGTTGATGATACGTTCACATAATCTGGATGTCGAACGGATAATTTTATTGGCTTTCCTGAGGTAGGTATGAAATCAGATGAGTAATTAAAATCTCCGGAACTTGGACTCATCGTTTTCGTTTCATCAACAGTTTCAATCATTACCGTTGCATTTGGTATACCTTTTAATCCCGAACTATCCATGACAGCTGAACTATTGGTTAATTGGAGTTTAGCAGGCTGGCCATTCGTAAATATCGCATTTACTACCATCTTACTTTTATAATTTTCCAATAAATCGGGTTGAATACTATCTTGATAACATCCAAAAAATAAGAAGGTTAAACTGATAATGATATATTTTTTCATTCTATGTAATTTTTTTAAAATTTAACAATATAGGCTACTCCAGGAACAAATGCTAGGTATGCCCTATCAACCACTAATTTGGAAAAATTAGCTGAATCAAAAACAGCGGCCACACTTAATGGATTTATATTGCCGAGGGCATTGTATAAATAAAATCGCCATTCTTGTTCTAATCCGTAAGTGTTTTTTAAACGAATAACACTCACATCAAAACGTTGATACACATTACTTCTATAATTATTTAAAGTATTGTATTCTAATTGCGTATTTCCATTGATATCTCTGAACTTGCCAATAGGCAAAGTAAATAACTGACCAGATCCCAAAAGATAATTAAATCCAAAATTCCAATCACTTCGAGGATTGGTATAATTAACGTACAATTTAAGCATGTGTGGTCTATCAAAACTAAAAAGATATTCTTGATCATATAGGTCTGAAAACGTTCTAAAACTTCGACTATATGCGTAACTCAACCATCCCGTAATATCACCATCACTTTTCTGAATTAACCATTCTGCTCCATAAGATCTACCCGTTCCAAAAACTACACTGGATTGCCAATCCAATTCAGGATTACTCGCATCTGACAAGTTAGATACTCCAACAAGATTGGTCATACGTTTAGAGTATAAATTAAAAGATCCAGCATAAATTTTACCTAATTTACGTTCATAACTCAACTCAAAAATATCCAGTTGTGTGGGTTTTACCAATGAAGTACTTGGCACCCATATATTATCTGGACTTCCTGTTCTTCCTAAATTGAGTTGGGTAAGAAACTGATTATGCCGATTGTATCCCACTTTAAGAGCATCGCGGTGTTGCAACAAAAAAGTACCATGAATTCTGGGTTCAAATGCCAATTTATGATAACCATCATGAGTATAGTATACTTGACGAAGCCCTAAGTCAAAATACGTTTTATCATTCAATCTCCAGTGATCCTCTCCATATAGGGAGAGTTCATTAGAGAAAACACTTTTTGTATTTCCTGTAATTGTATTAATATCAGCAATAGTTGGATAACCTTGTGAACGATATATTTTTTTTCCTGGTTGAAAAAATCGAAAACTGGATTGTAATCCAAACTGGATTGAATGAGCATTATTTTTGATGAATGTCCAATTGCTTTGGACACCCAAATCTTGAATCCCATTTGTTAATTCAAGTTGAGTGGTAGGTATTGTGGTAATATTGGGGTCAAATATTTCTTCTTTGAAAATAGATTTTGCTTTGTAACTAGAAATATAGAGTTGATGTTCAGCATTTAAGCTATAATTCAACTTTTGCTTATACTTGATTGATGCTAAAAGATTAGACCATTTTTGGGTAAATCCTACTACACGAGTATCGTTCGAACTTGGCAATGAATCGTCGCTTTGTAGAGATATGAAATAAAAATCTCGTGTATTCATAAAGTTGAACTCAATTTTATCATTTGAATGAAGAGTTTTACCAAAATTAAGTTGGATATCATAAATATTTGCATTGAGGCTATTTTGGCGACTTTCTAATGGTACCATCAAGTCTATCCATGATCTTCGTGCAGCTAATGTAAAAAATCCTTTGCCTTTATTGATGTTACTAATGTAGATTCCAGCATTAAGTGGTGTCATCTCAAATTCACCGTCTAAACCACTATATGAGCTGTTTTTTTCGCTTTCTAAGTCAATATAAGAAGATACCCTACCCCCATATTTTGCTGGAGATAATCCTCTGTAAATTTTTGTGTTTTTAATACTCTTGTTATGAAAAGTTGAAGATATTCCAAATAAGTGATTGTAATTATAAATAGGTGTTCCATTATACAACATCATATTTTGATCGACATCCCCACCTCTTACAAATAAATTGCTATAGCCCTCTGTACCTTGTTCAATTCCTGGCAACATTTGCAATTGTCTATTTACATCTGATTCTCCAAGAAAGTAAGGCATATTTTCTAAATTTTTGTTTTTATTTTTAGTAGAAAAATCTAAATATCCAGCGTGAAATCCTAAGTGATAATTATTATTCCCAACTTTAGGTTGTAAAAAAATAATTCGATCTGTTGATGAGTTAATTTGTAATTGAAGCGTATCATAATCAGGATGAACAAATAATACACGAGCATCCTCCTCAAAATATTTCAATAAAAATGCACCCATATCATTGGAATATGAAACATTGTTTTCTCCTAATTCTATGACCTGTACATGGGGGATTCCATTTTCATCTTCATCCATAATAAAACCAGAAGTATAACCTTGAGCTAAAACATTAGCGTAGAATAGATTAACAATAGCCGTGAGATATAAAAATCGCATGCACAAATATGCTTAGGTAAACTAGTTAAAACAAGACTTTACCAAATATAATTCTAGTAGATTTAATTAAAAAAGGTACAAGTTGGTTTAATTCGCAGTGTGAGAAAATATATCCCCTTTTTGAGTTTTTTATTTTTGGCATTTAGAAGCCCAACCCCCACTCTTCCTCCTAAATTGATAGTTTTATTGAGTGTTGATCAAATGAGAGCTGATTATTTAGAAAAATTCGATCAAAATTTTGAAGGAGGGTTAAATTATTTAATTCAAAATGGACAGACTTTTAACCATACAAATCATAATCATTTTTATACAACAACTGCGCCAGGTCATGCAACTATAGCTACAGGTTATCATCCATCTAATCATGGGATTACCAATAATAATATTTATGTTAGAAAACAATCCAAAATACAATATTGCATTCAAGACACATCGGTTAATTATATGGGTATAGAAAACTGTACCCTACCCAAAAATTCTGTTAAAAATTTACTAAAACCCAGCCTTGGAGATTACATCAAGACACAATTATCTAAATCTAAATCATACAGTGTATCGCTCAAAGACAGAGCATCAATTTTAATGGGTGGTCATCTTGCCAATCGATCCTTTTGGTTTGATTCAAAAAGCACACAAATGGTAAGTACAGATTTCTACAAAGATTCATTTCCCCATTGGGTTCAAAATTTTAAAGCAAAAGATTTAATGAAATCTGAGATAGAATCGGGATGGGAACTTGAATCAGATTTTAATTCTAAATCATTTAAATATAGAGACCATAGACCAGAAGAGTTTGGTTTTTTTGATACTCATTTTCCTCATACCCTGAAACAAGCCAATGAAATTTCCGATATTGATGTGAATTCGGGTGATTTCCTTTGGCATACTCCTTTTGGTGACCAGTTCGTGCTGAAATTTGCCAAGGAATTGATAGTTCAGGAAAAACTTGGTATAGATGAATGTATAGATGTTCTAACTTTGAGCCTATCTGCTGCGGATATAATTGGGCACCAATTTGGACCAGAAAGTTTTGAAATTTACGATTATTATCAAAAGTTAGATCAATATTTATTAGATTTTATTCAGTTCTTAAACAATCAAGTTGGGGTAGATAATTATTTACTAGTTTTGACATCTGATCATGGAGTTGCACAATTTCCTGAATCCAACACTAATTCTAACCATCCATCAAAAAGAATAACATCCTCACAATTCAAACAGGATATAGACTCCATTGATATACTTATACAACAAGAATTTAAAATTAATCAATCAACCATAATATTCGCAAACTATCAGGGTGTAGAACCAAATTTTGCTGTTATTCAGTCACATGAAATAGATAGTAGTAAATTGGTGAGTCAAATTCAATTCCATTTAGAAAATTTAAATTACATACAAGAAACGTATTCGTTTTTTGAAATTGATAATCCAGCCTGTTACAAATCCTATATTCAAAAAATTAGAAATAGTCACTCCCCCGACCAGGGTTTATTTATTAAAATCCTTCAAACGGAAAACTATCTTATTGATATGAGACCTTACGGGACAACTCATGGAACTCCATTCAACTATGATACCCATGTACCTCTTATTTTCTTGGGACCCTCTATTCATGCTGGAACAAATAATACGATTACTTTTACAACGGATATAGTTCCAACTATTTTAGATTATTTATCAATTAAGACATCAACAGAATTTGATGGAAAGATACTTAATTTAAGCGACTACAAATAATAGATGAAGCATAATTTAAGTGAATATGCTCGTGTAATTCGCTTGCCATCAGTCAGTTTGTTACCATATTGATCTACCCACTGATCTTGTACTTTACCAAAACCATATTTCACATTAACTTCTACTGGTGATAATCCTCTATAAAATTGAACTCCACCGGTAATTGCAGGCATCAACCATGCTTTATTAATTGGTTCAGATCTATTGATTGAAAAATCAATCAATCCAATCTTATTAAACTCATAACCACACCCTATATTAAAGCCTACCTTTTCTTGAGAGCGAAATGTGGATTCTGCTCCATAGAAAAAATGAAACATTAGGGGTATTTGTAAATTACCAAATCCTGTTCCGCCTATTACGCTAGTGGAACTTGCACTTGCGTTACCAAATCCTATCGCTACGGGTAAAGATGCAGCTATAGCTAAATTACTATTCAACTCTGCTAGGTTGTATCGAGGCACAAAACCTATTGTAAAATACGATGAATAGCTAGTTTGAGTTGCTCCTTTTTCAATGCGTTTAATATTGCCTGGATCGGTATAAACCACATCAACTTCCCCGAGTGGAGATGAAATAAAATCAATGAAATAGGAACTGGATACTCCGGTATGAAGTCTTCCCCTCCAATCATTAAATAAAGGGGTCTTATCTTCCTGTAAATATGCATCATTTTCATCATCTATATTATCATAAACTTGGGCTTGTAAAGACGAAACACCCAATGCACAAAGAAAAAATAATAGTCTTTTTAACACAATGGCAAAGGTAGAACTAGAAAAAAGATATGATGTCATTTTTTATTCATAATTACAGAACCAAAGCCAAATAAAGAATAAAAAAGAGGAATAAACATACAAAAAGTAAATATGCTTGTCTGTCTTTCAAAAAGCGATTCAAAGAACAAAGCGACTAAAAAAACAACACTAATTCCTAACATAGGAAAAGATGCATTTTGAATCAGTGGAATAAGTGATATAAAAAAGAAAAGAAGTATACCAATACCTATCCAACCAAATTTCATACCGTAATCCAAAAACTGATTATGTGGACCAATTCTATTTTCAAGATCTAACGGGGTATTTTTTTTCACATACATTGCTTGTAAAGCTTGTTCTTTTTTCTCTATTCCTACTCCAAACGGGTATGCTTTTATAACATGAATAGCCATAGTAGATGCTTCAATACGCATACCCATAGACTTGTGGTTAATCTCATCTCCTTTACCCCAGCTGTTATAATCTTCCAGACTATTTTTTATTTTATTACGGAACGAATCACTATACTGAACCGATAAACCTAGAGTAATGATTATGCTTAAGAAAGAATAAAGTAAAATTGAGTATGATCGTTTTTGAATTGAATAGGCAATCACAGATACAAATGCTCCTACATAGAATGATAATAAACCCGTACGAGAACTTAAAATATGGAAACTAATGGCTATGACTACTAGCATAATTTTAGCTAAATTTCGATGCCATATTTTTGGTATTTTTTTTTGAACCAATAAACCCAATAATAAAAAAAGGATACATGCATTAATGATCCCAAAATGAATGTGATGCATATTAGGAATGGGTATGCTTTTACTTTGAAGAAGCAAGGCATCATAATGGGCTTTATGGACTAAATAATTGGTGATAGCATATATATTAATTACAAAAACAATACCCGATATAACCAAAGAAAACAAAATCAAATGATTTTTTTTAGCATCAAAAACTAAAAAGGAGGAGGACAACAATGCAATAAAACCAACTACTAACAATAGCTTAGAGAATAATGTGTCTGATGCACCATAAATTCCCATAGATGCTAAATGAGTTAAGAGGATAATAAAAGAAAGGTAACAAACTACTTTGACTCGTTTATCACTATAATTATTAAAAGTTAAAACAACATAAACCAAGGAAAAAAAAGTGGTTAGGCTGACTATAAATGGGGAAATCCATAAACTTAAAAACCCAACCTGAAGTAAGTAAAAAATGGATGAATTATTGAACTTTTTGAGCGATATATTATTGAGCAATGGCATAACTTAGCATCACTCTCTCATTGTTTTTCAGATCAATACTTTTAGCAGATATGTCTGATAATTTAATAATAAGAGAACTATTTTCTTCCTTTTCGAAATTACCGATCACTTTCACAAAAATTGTTTTTTTGTTTATAGGATTAGTAACCATGATAACTTGACCAATGGGTGCGTTAAAATGATATGCAAAATTCTTATCACTAGGAATTTGAGGATCATCGAGCATAGCCGTTCCATTTTCCTCAATTTTCTCAATGTCATATTCTTTTAATCGCTCCACTTTTATGCTATATCCAGAGTTATCCTTTATCGTTTTTGTTTCAACTTGAGTTTCAAATTCCTGATCTTTATACGAAGAATCTGAAGAAATTTCAACATCAATTGAACTAACAATAGAATCCGTAGTATCTGACGAAACAAAAACAGTTTTTGCCTGTCCATCCTGCACTAATAAGCGCTGACCAACTGTTAATTCATTAGACGTAAGATTATTTAAATTTTTAATCATTTCAACCTTGGTATTGTACTTTACACTGATAGAATATAATGTCTCACCTGGAACAACTTTGTGATACTTAGCAAAAGTACTCACACCATTTGACCGTAAAGGATTATTTTTTATGTTTGATTCTTGTAAAACTGAATTATTTGAAAAAAAGTCGCTAACCACTTTATCTTGAACCGATGATTGAATATCCGTTGGTATCCAAACTATATCATCAATTTTAATTACTTCATCTGACCCGGGATTTTCATTAATAATTGATTTTAGAGATATATTATATTTTCTGCTCAGACTATACAACCCGTCCCCTTTTTCTACCTGATGTAAAATATATGTTTTATCATTTTTTACTCGAGTGCCAATGGAATCGGTTTTATGAGCATAAGAACAAAGCGATGAGAATAGAACTATTATTCCAATTAAATTTTTCATATTACAAATTTATTTAGGATTACATTGCAATAACAGTGAGTTATTCACTTTATTATGCATAATTATATTATTTTGGTCGTAGACAAACAAGATAAATGGATTATAATCTAATTTGTTTTAAATTATACTTTCTAAAACTACTCCTAATCGGATTCGCTTTTAATTTTGGAGTTGCCTTTGGTCAGACAGATGAAATTGAAATTAGGATTCAAGATACCGTATATTTTAATTCCTGCAATACTGAGACCTATCAGTATATTGACTTCTATAAAAAAACAAGATTTGAAGAAAATGACACCCATGATTTAGCTACACTCTACCAATGGGAATTCTATAATACTTTTTTTAATACCGGTGATTTTGATGTAAGCAGAATGCCTTGTTCACTTGCTGGGAAATTCGGTATTATCAAACACATCATGGAAATAGCCAGTGATGATCAAATTTATAAAACAGTTATAATCGCACTGGTTGATTCCAATACTTCTGCGGCATATATTACTGAGGAAGCTTTTATAAATGATGAATTGACATACGTTCCAAAAGAATGAAAATATTAATTATACGATTTAGTAGTATTGGAGATATTGTTCTAACATCACCTATTATCCGTTGCATCAAAAATCAGATTATTGAGTCTGAAATTCATTTTCTTACTAAAGATAGCTTTGCCGGATTATTGGCACATCATCCATATATTCAGAAAATTCATTCACTTAAAAAAAATGATTTATCAGCAATCATTGAATCTTTAAAAACTGAAAATTTTGATTGCATTATTGATTTACATAAAAATATTAGAACCTTTAAAATTAAGCGAGTTCTTCATATCAAAAGTTATTCTTTTGCTAAACTAAATATTCAAAAATGGCTCTTCGTTAATTTTAAAATTGATCTTTTACCAGAAAAACATATTATCGATCGATATTTTGAAGGTATTCAATCCCTTGGTATCACTAATGACCAAAACGGTATCGACTTTTATTTACCTCACAATTTTACTTATGATTTAAAAATCCACGCACTCCATAAACATAACTTTTATGTAGTTGCATTAGGCGCCACATATTACACCAAGCAAATTCCAATTGACACGTTAAATGCGTTATTTAAACAGTTAAATGATGCTCCTATTGTCCTTATTGGCCATGGTGAAGTAGATTATAACAAGTCAATATCTATCATGGAAAATCCCAAAAATAAAACAATGATCAATTTATGTAATCAGCTAACCATACATGAATCTGCATCTTTAATACAGCAATCTAAACTCCTATTAACTGGTGACACAGGTATGATGCATATTGCCTCTAGTTTTGATGTACCTATTGTTACCCTATGGGGAAACACACATCCCAAATTTGGTATGTACGCCTATCGAAACTATGGAATTAAAAACTATATCGTAGACTTGCCTTGTCACCCTTGCAGTAAACTAGGAAACAATGCTTGTCCTAGACAACATTTTCATTGTATGAAAAAACAAGATATTGATAAAATAATTGCTGAGTTGCCAATTAATTAACCTACATATATTTGTCCCATGACTAAAATATCCATTAAATTTTTAATTTCTTTAGGGTTATTCCTTTTATTTTTTAATATCCAAGCTCAAGATAAAATAGCTTTTAGTAAATTAGAGAAAAATGAAAACGGAGATTATACACTAAATGGTATAAGATATACAGGAGAATCGTTGCTTTTATGGCCATCAAATAATAAACCTATGCAGCGTGTATTATGGAAAAATGGCAAAATCAATGGTTATTTCAAAAGTTGGTATGAAGATGGAAAAAAAGACCAAGACATTGAATACAAAAATGGGGTCCGACATGGATATTTTAAAACCTATTATTCCAATGGTAATCCAGAAGTAGACTGTCGTTATAATGAAGGGAAAATAGACGGAAGCTACAAGTCATATTACACCAGTGGACAAGTTAAAAAAATAGCCACATTTATAGATGGATTAGAACAGGGTAATTTTATGCTGTACCATACCAATGGTAATTTAGAGCAAAAAGGGGCCTACAAAAATGGTAAACCTCAAGGCTTGATTACATCCTATGATCGTGATGGGAATATACGAAAAGAAATCCTTTACGCTAACGGACTTCGAGATGGAAAGTGTACTTTTTATCATATTAATGGGCAAGTTGCAGAAACATCTTCCTTTAATAGTGGGTATTTAGACGGTTTAAAACAAACATATACCATTGAAGGACAACTAATTAGTTCAGAAAGGTACATCAATGGAAAATTAGATGGCGAATTCACGACTTATACAATGAATGGAGAACCATTAGAAATTAAAACCTATCAAAATGGGCAATTGAATGGACCATATCAATTATATAAACGACAAGGATTAGACACGTATGGTTTATATAAAGACGACCTAAAAACAGGACCATGGATAGAACACAAATTTGCTGAGGGTGGCCCAGATGAAGGAAGTTATCGATTAGGAAAAAAGAATGGGATCTGGAAACTCGGATCCACTAGTCTATTTGGTAAATGCAAAGGCGAGTTCATTGATAATGTAAAAAATGGAACTTGGGAATATTGGTATCACGATGGCAAGAAATGGAAAACTGAAAAATGGGATCATGGAGTTTTGATTAAATAATCGAATTGGTATCACAATCCCCAAAAACATCCATTAATTGTAGTCCTGAATCCAATTTTATTAATTCATCCTCTCTCTAACATTTTTTAAATAGTCCATACGTTAAACATCATGAGTCTTTTGCTAAATATTGAATTAAAAGAATATCTAGATGAAAAGGTAACCCAATACAACTCGCCAAATTTTATAGAAAGTGACCCCATTCAAATTCCACATCAGTATGACCTAAAAGAGGATATTGAGATTTCAGGATTTCTAACGGCTACTATTGCTTGGGGAAATAGAACTATGATCATTAAAAATGGTCATAAAATGATGCAGATGATGGGCAACTCTCCATATGATTTTGTGATGTCATACAATGAAACCCAATTAAAACTACTGGATGGATTTGTTCACCGAACTTTCAATAGTGTTGATTTCGGATTCTTCATCAAAGCTCTAAACCATATATACACCAACCACGGTGGAATGGAAAAAGTGTTTTCACTTCATCAATCTACAGGTAGTATTCTACCTGCAATAACAGAATTTAAACGGCTATTTTTTTCTGTTGAACATCCCATTAGAACAACCAAGCATGTAAGTGATCCGGCAAAAGGTAGTTCTTCTAAGAGAATTAATATGATGCTTCGTTGGTTTTGCAGACAAGATAATCATGGAGTTGACTTTGGAATCTGGAAGAACATACCCCCTACTATTCTATCTTGCCCTTTGGATGTTCACTCTGGAAACGTAGCTAGACAGTTTGATTTGCTCACAAGAAAACAGAATGATGTTAAGGCCCTAAATGAATTGGATAGCAATCTGAGATTATTGGACGCTAATGACCCTGTAAAGTATGATTTTGCTTTATTCGGTCTAGGTGTTTTTGAGCAGTTTTAAAAACAATGTCCGTTATAATTTAACCCATGGCTTTTTCCAAGTCAGCAATTAAATCATCTACATCTTCTATACCAACACTCAATCGAATTAAAGAATCAACTACACCTGATTTTTCTCGTTCTTCCTTCGGTATTGAAGCATGCGTCATAGTAGCTGGATGGCCAATGAGGCTTTCTACTCCACCTAAACTTTCTGCCAATGCAAATAAGTGCGTACTTTTAACAATTTGTTTAGCATCTTCAATGTGGTTTCCTTTAAGTGTAAAGGAAATCATACCTCCAAAACCACGCATTTGTAGCTTAGCAACCTCATGGTTAGTGTGGCTTTCAAATCCAGGCCAATATACGGTATCCACTTTCGGATGACTGTTCAACCAACGGGCTATTTTTTCTCCATTTTCACAATGCCGTTGAATTCGAACATGAAGCGTTTTAATTCCTCGCAATACCAGGAAAGAATCCATGGGTGCGGTAACCGCACCACTACTATTTTGAATACGGTACATTTCATCCGCAATTTGATCATCATTGCAAATTAATGCACCCATAACTACATCGCTATGTCCACCCAAATATTTAGTGACAGAATGCATCACAATATCTGCTCCCAAATCAAGAGGGTTTTGAAGATAAGGAGTAGCAAATGTATTATCAACGCCAAGCATCGCTCCTACTGATTTAGCAATGACAGAAACCGCCTTAATATCAATAATATTCATCATGGGATTGGTTGGTGTTTCTACCCAAATCAACTTCGTATTGGCATTTACGGCATTAGCAATATTTTGTGTGTCGAGCATATCAACAAAATGAAATTTGATTCCATATTTCTCGAAAATGGTTTTAAATATTCGGTATGATCCGCCATATAAATCATTGGTAGATATAACCTCATCTCCAGGATTAAGCATTTTAATCACACAGTCTATGGCTGCTAAACCGCTCCCAAAACATGCTCCATATTTTCCATTTTCTATGCCTGCTAAATTTGCTTCAAGTGCATTACGGGTTGGATTACCTGTTCTACTATATTCGTATCCTTTATGGTTTCCAATACCATCTTGAACATATGTACTGGTTTGATAAATAGGAGTCATAATTGCTCCTGTAGCTGAGTCTGGTTCTAATCCTGCATGGATTGCTTTGGTTCCGAATTTCATTAGATATATTATTAACGTCTCAAATGTAAGGTGTATTCAACATCTAACACAAGGTTTCCTCATATAATTATTAATGAATCCGCTAATTATTAAAGATCATTCGTTTAGTATCCACAACCTCATCATCGATGACTAGACTGTAGCTATATACCCCAGATACACCATATCCGTGGTAATACATGATTTCTGTGATTTCTTGATTTGATAATATAAAGGAGATGTCTTTTATTCGATTTCCTTGCATATCTTGAATACGAATAATGGCATTCTTAGTATGGATTTTTGTATTTGATTTCACACTGATAATGGTTGATTCATCAAATGGATTAGGCTTGTTTTGGAGTAATTCGAAGGGTGAATATATATTTTTATTCAAATTGTTAATTCCAGACATCCTTAAAAAGTTCTCTTGCCCAAACACACTTTCAATACCATTTTGATCCACTGACGCTACACTCACAAAATACAATGAATTAAAGTTTGGAAAAATAGTATCTATCTTAGAATGAATCGTATAAACCGTATCCCAATCATTAGTTTTAGATCGGATTGTAACACGATAGTTGTCATAATTCATGGGATCATCAATAGAAACTACAAAACCTCTTTTTTCAAAATCTCTAATTTCGTAGGCTGGAGCATGCGGTCCAATAGCTAACATGGCCGCTGCTGCGCCATTAATTACAGTATTTCGTGCCAAATAATTAAAATCTACATAAAAACTATCGATGATGAGATCACCATTAACATCTTTACCGACAATATCATTATGAGTATGTTGTCTATCTGTATAATCAGGACCATTGGAGGCATCTCCATGCTCATTAGCCGAAGTAAATCGAATAGCTGCATATCCATTATTGCGAAATGGTATATGATCACCTCCTCTACCTAATCTATCTTCAGCAGACATGATGGTAAGTAACATGGGAACTCTAACTATTGGTATTAGTTCTTCTTGGTATTGTAATTTGACAAAACGAGCTAATTGTTTTTGAATCGATGTGGAGCCATTTGAAAATAATCTAACTTGTAAACTATCTACATCATTGAGTCCTGGGCAAGAAGGTTCTGAGGATGTTTTACCGCAAATCACACCACCTATGACATCATTATTGAATACCCCTTCAATTGGTATAGCTTTTGTTTTAGCATAATCAGCAAATGCTTTGGCCCCATTTAAACCTTGCTCCTCACCTGTAGTAGCCATAAAAACAATGGTATTTTTAAACGTATAGCGACTCATTACACGAGCTAACTCTATTACCAATGCTGTCCCAGAGGCATTGTCTTCAATCCCTTGAGCTATGCAATCTACATCGCATCTACCTGCACAACGACTATCAAAGTGGCCTTCAATGACAATAACTTGATGGTAATCAATATCTGTTCCTGGCAATATACCTAGTACATTTTTGTGGCGAGTCATTCCACAAATGTCTTGATCAAACTGTAAAAATGAGGTAACTAGCCGTTGATCATTTTCATTACTTATAGCTTGAAATTTGGACATAATCCATTGCCGAGCAGCACCAATCCCTCTGAACGTAGAAAGGGTATCTGAACCAGTATTACGATTTTCAAAAGTAGCCAGTTTCAGGATATACGATTTAAGAGAATCAGAAGAAACTTGACTATTAATCCCTTGGATAATGGCATCATGGTCATCAATGATAGTAGTGGACACATAATCACTCGAGGAGTAATCGCCCATTAAAATGTCCATTGCAATAGCATTGGTTAGTGTAATATTAGTTTGTGCAAATACTGATAGTGATAGTGTACACCAACTAAAGATTATGAAAAGACGTGTCATCATAAGAAATAAATTGTTAGTCAATTTGTGCTCACGACTGGATTCGAACCAGCACGTCCAAAAGCGGACACCAGCCCCTCAAGCTGGCGTGTCTACCAATTTCACCACGTGAGCAATGAAGATGCGAATTTATAGGATAAATTAAATTTTCAGTCAGATTTTTTAATAAGAATACTGTCGTTACCTTTTAAGTAAAATTATTTATTTCTCTTCGAATGTCTTTATCTTTCAAAGACTCTCTTTTGTCGTATATTTTTTTACCTTTCCCTAAGCCAATTTCTAACTTAGCAAATCCTTTGGGTGAGATAAATACTTCAATAGGAATAACAGTGATACCCTGGTCTTTTAATTTATTTGTGATTTTTTTGAGTTCATTTTTGGTGAGTAACAGACATTTATCTCGATCTGGATTTTGTTGTACATAGCCCGCATTTTTAAATTCAGCAATACGCATCCCTCTTATTTTGAAAACTTGTTTGTCATCAAAAAAGCAATATCCTTCAGAGATACTGACTTTCTTGGCTCGAATAGACTTAATTTCAGCACCTGTCAGTACAATACCTGCCTCAAATGTTTCCTCAATGGCATACTCAAAATATGCTTTTTTATTTCGGGTAACGCTATGTTCTCTATTTTTTTTCTTAGTCACGTTGAGCAACTCGTTTTAATGATTCAAGTTCATCAGCATTTAGTATTTTCTGTCCAGTTTCAACTTTAGCTATCAGTCTGCCATTCACTTTTGCTGTAATAGTACAAACAATCTCATTGTGAATTACACTTTTAATTGTAGCAATAAAACGAACCTCATCCCCAATTTTAGCTGGTGATATGTGTTGAACATTTACAAATGTGCCAATCCCCTCCTCATCAACTTCCTTCATGTCTAATACAAACAATCTACTTGACCACTCAGCATCCCGAGCCAAAGCAAAAGTACTGTAGTATGGATGAACCTCTACCCCATTGAATTTGGCTAAATCTTTTTTTGATACTGTGGTATAAAATTCTTTAGTATCACCGTATTTAAATAACTGTTTCATGGTATTAGATAATTATTAGAATCAAATATGTGACGAAATTACCATTAAATACTAGAAACTGAATTACTTAAGTTCTATAATGCTGATACCCTCTCCACCAAGATCAACATGTTCGTATGAAATGGACTGAATAGCTGAGTTCAATTTGATATGTTTTCTGATTTCAGACTTAAGGATTCCATTGCCTTTTCCATGTAAAATTCGAAGGGTTGTTATTCCCATAATTAGAGCTGAATCAATCAAATGGTCTACTTTTACTAACGCATCCATTGTTCGCATTCCACGCACATCAATTTCAGACTTAAAGTTCTGTTGTATTTGATTATAAGAAGATGAACTGATATATTTTTTAACTTGTTTTGATGAAGATTGACCCACTTTTTCAATTTGATCTAAAGATGTTTTTGTTGTTATAGCACCAAATTTAATCGTTACTTTATTTTTATTAATCTCAACAATCTCACCAGAAGTATGGGTATTTTTAATTTGAACTTGCATTCCAACAGAAAATAGAGTCTTAACAATAAATGGTTCTGAAGTTTTAGGGCTATAATTGGCTACTTTTTTTTCTAATAGCTCTCTTGCATATTTCGTCTTTTTTTGGTTGGCCGAGGATTCCTTGATTATACGAATTGTTTTTTCAATATCCTTATTAGCAGCTTTAACGATACGTTTGGCTTCCTGCTCAGCTTCATTTATAATCGATAGCCTTTGAGTATCTATGGATTCTTTCAATGATTTGTACTCATTTTCATACCTGGCAGCATTAGAGAGTTTTTCTTGAAGTAGAAGTTCAATTTCTTTGATCTTTTCTTGTTGAGATTGTACATCCGATAAAAGTTGATCCAAATCATATTGTTTGGTATCTGTAAGTTCTTTGGCTCTTTGAATGAGTTTTTTATTCAGTCCAATATTAGTAGCCACTTCATACACAAATGAACTGCCGGGGTGACCAATTTGCAACTCATACTGGGGTTTTAAATTTTCTACATCAAATAACATCGCTGCATTTTGGACACCCTTGAGTTGATCTGCTTTTGCTTTTATATTACTAAAATGGGTTGTAATAATTCCAAATGCATTCTGGGCATGTACACGTTCTAAAATAGCCTCTGCCATAGGCCCGCCAAATGTAGGATCTGTACCAGTCCCTATTTCATCCATCAATACTAAAGTATTATTATCGCAAAAATTAATGATATGTTTAGCGGATTTGAGATGCGAAGAATAGGTACTTAAATCAGATTCAATACTCTGATCATCTCCAATATCAATGAATATTTTTTGAAACAATTGAATACTACTTTTCGGTGAACATGGGATTAAGAAACCATGTTGTAACATTAAATGTAATAACCCAACAGTTTTTAATGCAACAGACTTTCCTCCAGCATTTGGTCCAGAAATAATAATTAATCTTTGACTTGCATTAAATGAATAGTTTAGTGGAACGATCGATTGTTTTTCTAATGATAATCGATCCTCTAATAATGGATGTCTGCAATCAATCATTAATGTTTCATCACTAAACAAGGGTAAAACACATCTCCAATCCTCTGCTAGTCTAGCCTTGGAACGTACGAAGTCAAAATATGCAAGATGATGACGAGCTTGTTTGATCTCACTTAAATTATCTACAACATGACGTGTTATCTTTCTGAGTATTACAATCTCTTCTTGTCTTCGCTTTATATGTAATTCTGCCAAATCATTATTTAAGCTTACCAACTCGATAGGTTCTACATACGAAACCTTACCCGTTCCTGATTGATCAATTAAAACCCCATGGATTTTACGTTTATGCTCTGATAGAACTGGCAAAACCACTCTCCCATTTTTTATACCTAATTCAGTATCTGCTAAAAATCCTTGATCTTTGGCATTTTGAAATAAACGATTTGAATTCCGGACAATGTTCGACTCTGCTTTTTTGATATCAGAAATTACCTTCTTTAAAACAGGGGATGCCGATGATTTAATTGCACCGTCTGGACCTAAAATAGATTCAATACTATCAATCAATGAAAAATCAATGAGATTATTTTTGAAAACATCAGCCATTAAGGGATAAGAAACTGAATGATTTTCAAAAAATAAACTGATTTTTCGAATAGCTACAAGAAGGTCTTGGATATGTTGAAGAGTTTCTATTTCATAAAAAAAACCCTGAATTTGTGCCATTTTTTCATAGATATCAAAATCTAAATGAAGAACAACGTTTAACTCCCCTTTTAGAATAATTTTTTGGATTTCAGTAGTTTGATGCAATGCAATATGTAATACATCCGCATTATTTGAAAATTTGATCTTACGATATATCGCTGTTCCCATTTGAGTTTCACAATGGTCTTTAGCTTTAGATAAAATTTGATCGAAACCTAGCTTTTTGGAAATACTTTTAGGATATAACACTACTTAAAAGTTCTTAATTTTAGAGTAACCTGGTCCATTATTTGAGAAAATACTTCCGGATGCCTTGCATATGATCTAAAACTACTATCATAATCTGATTTTGTTATCTCATACTTGTTAAAGACAATTGCGTAGGATGTATCCCTCATTTTGTTGGTTTCAATACTTCCAGTACTGAATGATCGCTGAGCAGCATCTAATAGTTGAAGATCCGTAATAACATCAATCATAACTTCTTTATTTAAAATACCCTCTGGTAAATCATCAGATTTAGGAGTGCAAGTCACAAAAAAAATAACTAAGCAAACAAAAAATATCTTTGTAGTTAAATAATGCATTATTTCATCCACGAAAATATCAAACAAATACGTCAACATGCAGGAAAATCTAATTTAGTTGTCGTTTCTAAATACCGATCAATCCAGGAGTTGGAAAAAGTATATGAAACAAATCAACAAGATTTTGCAGAAAATAGAGTACAAGAACTTTTAAAGAAGAAAGAAATGATGCCATCAGATATCCGTTGGCACATGATTGGACATCTTCAAACCAATAAAGTCAAACTCATTGCACCATTCATTCATTTAATTCAATCTGTAGATAGTTTAAAATTACTTCGAGAAATCAATAAACAAGGAAAAATATATAACCGAGTTATTCCTATACTTTTTCAGATCCACATTGCACAGGAAGAAGATAAATACGGGCTTTCAGAAGAAGAACTTAGGAAGTTAATTCAATCAACTGAAATAGAAAGTCTTAAAAATATAACGGTTAAAGGACTGATGGGTATGGCTACTAATACTCATATAGAGTCACACATTGAAGCAGAATTTTTAAAACTTTCGGATTTATATAATGAATATAAAGACCAACTCCATTGGGAAATATTATCTATGGGTATGAGTGGTGATTTTCACATAGCTATCAAATGTGGTAGTAATTTAATACGCGTTGGTAGTAAAATATTTAATTCTCCCCAATAATAAGAAAAGGCCCCCGAAGGGACCTTTTCAATTGACTATGAAAACTCTAAATCTTGGGCTAGAACGCCCAAGGTCTTTAATCTATATTGCCTCTATGGAGACGCTTATGATTGCCTTATAATAAAATACAAAATTATAACTTTTATTTGGTTGTGCAACAACTAAATTAAAAAATTATACAATATTTACAAAAGAACGCTTGTTAGCTCTTTTCTTGAATTCAACTTTACCATCGGTCAATGCAAATAATGTATGATCTTTACCAATCCCTACATTTTTTCCTGGATGATGAACTGTACCTCGCTGTCTAACAATAATATTTCCAGCGATACAATCTTGTCCACCAAAAATTTTAACACCAAGTCTTTTACTGTGAGACTCTCTTCCGTTTTTACTACTTCCAGCTCCTTTTTTGTGTGCCATGATTATTTAACTTTAATACTTTCAATTTGAATTTGAGTAAGATATTGTCTGTGACCATTTTTCACTTTATATCCCTTTCTTCTTTTTTTCTTAAAAACGATAACTTTATCTCCTTTGAGATGATCTAAAACTTTTGCAGTGACTGAAGCGCCCTTGATGGATGGAGTACCTACACTTACTTTACCAGCATCATCAACAAGCATTACATTATCAAAATTGACTGATTTGCCAGTGTCTGCACCTATCCTGTGAACGAACAATTTTTGGTCTTTTTGAACTTTGAATTGCTTTCCTGCTATATCTACTATTGCGTACATTTTATTTTAAGAGCTGCAAAAGTAAAATTAATTTATAAATCTTACTACAAGTTCACTTTTTTTTAATAATAATTATTCATATTTTTTTGAGTAATGTGGAAAAGAGGTAATATTTTTTTTACTTTTGCACTCAATTATTAAACAATGGATTTAGTTAAGCAAATACAAGCAGAACAAATAAGAACAGACTTACCTGATTTTGCAGCAGGTGACAACATATCTGTTCACTACAAAATCAAAGAAGGCGATAAAGAACGTATTCAGGTTTTTCAAGGTACTGTTCTACAACGAAGAAATACTGGAATGGATGAAACATTTACCGTTCGAAAAATCAGTAGTGGTGTTGGTGTAGAAAGAATATTCCCTTTCCATTCTCCATTTATAGATAAAATTGAGCTCAACAGACGAGGTAAAGTACGAAGAGCTCGTATATTTTATCTTAGAGGTCGTTCTGGAAAAAGTGCTCGTATTAAAGAAAAAAGATAATTATCAAATTAAAAATAATACAAAGCCCGTCTTGGTAGAACCACGATGGGCTTTTTTATTTGCAAATAAACATACCTTTATGACCTTGAAATAAATCATGGAAATTTTAGCAAAATATAACCCTAGTGGCATCGAATCAAAATGGTACGATAGATGGATGGAAAATAAATTATTTTCTTCTACTCCTGATGACAGACCTAGTTATTCTGTTGTTATGCCTCCTCCAAATGTTACAGGTATTCTTCATATGGGTCACATGCTGAATAATACCATCCAGGATATTTTGGTAAGAAGAGCTCGTATGTTAGGCTATAATGTATGCTGGGTTCCAGGTACTGATCACGCTTCTATAGCCACTGAGAATAAAGTCGTTCAGTTATTGAATCAACAGGGAATAAAGAAGGATGATTTAACTCGTGATGAATTTCTTACCCACGCTTTCGAATGGAAAGATAAGTATGGGAATATCATTTTAGATCAATTAAAAAAATTAGGCTGTAGTTGTGATTGGCAAAAGACTCGCTTTACCATGGAGCACGATTTGTCTGAAGCTGTTATTGATTCTTTTATTGATCTTCATCAACGAGGGTTTATTTATCATGGCACCCGAATGATCAATTGGGATCCCGTTGGGAAAACCGCTCTCAGTGATGAAGAAGTTATTCATGAAGAACAACAGGCTTACCTATATTATATTAATTATTCGATTGTTGATTCTGAGGAAACAATTCAAATAGCTACAACAAGACCAGAAACCATCATGGGTGATACTGCCATTTGTGTGCATCCCACAGATGATCGATACCTTCATCTTATTGGTAAGTCATGTCGGATTCCTTTAATAGGTAGGAAAATACCTATCATAGCCGATGAATATATTGATATAGAGTTTGGAACTGGTGCTCTTAAAGTTACACCAGCTCACGACTTTAATGATTATGAACTTGGAAAAAAACATAATCTTGAAACTATCGATATTTTTAATGATGATGGAACATTAAGTCCATCCGCTCAAATTTTTGTAGGTGAAGATCGCTTTAAAGCAAGAAAACTTGTTGTTAATCAACTTACTGAAAAAGGCTTCTTAAACAATACAGAACAAATCTCGAATAAAATAGGCAGAAGTGAACGCTCTAAAGGTATAGTAGAACCTCGCTTATCAGCTCAATGGTTTGTAGATATGAAAAAATTTATGGCCACCTACCCAGAGTCTTTGTCTGATGTTTTGGATGGAACTATTGATTTTTATCCTGCTAAATTTAAAAACACATACAAACATTGGCTTGAAAACATTAAAGATTGGTGTATTTCTAGACAATTATGGTGGGGGCATCGAATCCCAGCTTGGTATACTCCTGATGGCAATATTATCATTGCTAAAACTGCAGAAGAAGCACTAAATCAATTAGGAAATAAACAATGGACTATTAATGACTTAAAACAAGATGAAGATGTACTGGATACTTGGTTTAGTAGTTGGCTGTGGCCTATTAGCGTTTTTGATGGATTCCAAAAAGATAAACATCAAGAAATAGACTATTACTACCCTACTACAGATCTTGTAACAGCTCCTGATATTATCTTTTTTTGGGTAGCAAGAATGATTATGGCGGGTCATGCATTTAAGGGTCAATTTCCATTTAAAAATGTATATTTCACCGGGATTGTTAGAGATAAAGATAGACGTAAAATGTCAAAATCCTTGGGGAATAGCCCCGACCCTATTCAACTCATGGAACAATTTGGCACAGATGGGGTTCGCATGGGTTTAATGCTTAGTGCTCCAGCTGGAAATGATATTTTATTTGATGAAGCTTTGTGCGAACAAGGCAGAAATTTTTGCAATAAATTATGGAATTCATTCCGATTTCTCAAAGGACTTGAAACAACAGATACCCCTAACATCTATTATCAAAAATACAATAATCAAATTCACCAATGGATGAGAGCCAGAATAGCGAAGTCTACGGCTATTGTTAATACAAATTTTGAAGAATTTCGTATATCTGATGCACTCATGGAACTTTACAAATTAACACGCGATGATTTTAGTGGTTGGTACTTGGAAATGATTAAACCCAACTATGGTAATCCCATTCCTAAAGGTGATTTAGATCAAAGTATTTTGCTATTTGATCAGATTTTAAAGTTACTTCATCCTTTTATGCCATTTATAACTGAAGAAATTTGGCACAGTTTGAATCAAAGAGGAGATGAATTCATCAATCAACAAAGTTGGCCAGATTTCAAAACAGAGGAAGATCCTATACATCCTCGTGTTTTTGATCTTATCACTGAAATTAGAAGCAAGAGAAATGAGAATGGTATTTCTCCTAAAGTTGCAGCTTTGATTCAACTGAATACAAACAATACAGACATTTATATTCATTCCTCAGGTATTATTCAAAAATTAGCTCATGCTAGTATTGGAGAGATAACCTCAGAAGATACAATATTCAAAGTACTTATCGGTACCGATGAGGTATCTTTAACTTTCAATAATTTTGTTAAAAAAATGGACAATCAATCTGTTATAAAAGAGATAAATCGATTAAAAGGATTTTTAGTAAGTATTGATAAAAAACTAAACAATGAAAAATTTATGAATAATGCTAACCCGTCTATAATAGCAAATGAAATGAAGAAAAAATCAGACACTGAATTGAAGATAAAGAGTCTTCAAAAACAAATTGAATCATCTGAAACCATCTGATATCAAGTATGTATTAATAAAATCTTCTGCCAAGGACTGTTTGTTCTCTACAAAATGATTGAACTGAGCATACAAATCAACATTAAATAAATTAATAAGAACATATGGCTCTAAAAGGCCTTTACCTTGTATATATCTAGCATAACTTAATGACGGAATATCCTGATTTTCAGTAGCCTCTAACATTTTTTCCCAACAATAAACTTCTAAATATTGGCTCATTGGTAGAGTAACTTCTTTTTTAAGTAATCCATTTATGTCATAAAATTCTTCGGCTGATAATAACGCTTCACGATAAAACTTAAAATGCATCATATCGGTGTATATTTCCTCTCTTTTGTAATAGTTTCCAACAATATTTATGGGAGATAATCTTAAAATCCAATTCCGATAAAATGACTTATTCTGATTTTCAATAATTGATTCCATCAAACTAAAAATAGACTCTTCTGGGTAAATCAACAAACTTTTTTTGCAAGTTTCTAACGCTAATTTTTGATCCCCTTTTTTATTTAATGAAAAAGCTAAAAGTTTAACCGGTTCATTTAATTTAGGTTGAAGATCTATAGCCTGTTTAAAAAAATTGATAGCTTTTCCATAATATTCTAATTCTGTGTATACCTCTCCTAGCCGTAACAAGGGTTGATAATTCATAGTATCCATAATGAATGATTTTGTATGATATTTGATTGCATCTTGGTAGTTATGGGCATTCATTGATTCATTTCCTTTCTCATAAAAAAATTTAGAAGAATCAGCTATTAAATCGTAATCAAAATAATTTTTATCTACATATAAATTTCGCAACATAGAACTTGCATCACTATTATAGGGAACACTCATATTTGCAAAATATATGGCATTGTAAAAGAAAAATAATGAGGATTTATTTTCGTCTGATTTGGACATATTAACAGATTTATAATAGGCACTAAATGCAATATCTTGATACAAATTCCATAATGATATATTAACCGGATATCGATTCAAAATCAACTCCATGGTACTAGAAGCTTTTTTAAATTTTTGTTTTTTATAGTAGCGGTCTACATTATTAAGTAGCCTTCTATCCCTTTTGTCCATTTGGGCATAGGTGTTGAATGTTAAAAAGCCAATGAATACAACTAAAATTATTCGCATAAATAAGTTCAAAGTGATAAAATTATTTTCGTTCGAAAATACATTAATAAACGTAGTACCACCTATTTTTGAATAAGATTAAACATGCTTAAAAAATTACATTGGCTATTTATCAAGTCATTCATTGGTCCATTTGTGGGTACTTTTTTTGTCGCATTGTTCTTGTTTCTGATGCAGACCATCTGGAAATATTTGGAGGACTTGGTTGGTAAAGGATTGGAAATTTCAGTTATTTTAGAATTCATTTTTTATTTTGCCATTCATTTAATTCCTATGGCTCTTCCTTTGGCCATTTTATTATCATCTATGATGGTTTTCGGGAACATGGCTGAACGATATGAACTTGTAGCTATTAAGAGTGCTGGAGTATCTCTATTAAAGGCTATGCGTCCCATGTTTCTAATAAGTATCATACTTGCTATATCTGCCTTCTTTGTTTCAAATCATTTGATCCCTAAAGCAAATTTAAGTTGGGGTGCACTTCTCTATGATGTAATGCAAAAAAAACCAGCTATGAATATTGTTGACAATGTATTTTTTAAGGACATCGAAGGCTATCAAATACGCGTAGGTAAAAAACATAAGGATAACCAAACAATTGAAGATATACTAATCTACGTTAATACAAATAAAAAAGAAGGTAATAATAATATACTCATTGCTAAAAGAGGAAAAATGTCTATCAGTAATGATAAACAATTCATGACATTATTTCTTGAAGATGGTAAACGATATCAAGAATTAGTAAATGACCCCAATTACAACATTTCAATGCCCCACAATACGATGTCTTTTGACACCTATTCTTTGACCATTAATTTAAGTGAACTAGCATTTAGTAGGACAGAAAAGGAACGTTTTTCTGAAGATCATCGTATGATGAATATTGATCAATTATCCACCAGAATAGACTCTTTAGATCGATTTATTGCTAGAAAAAATAATGCTATCATTGATTATATTCATCCATATTTTCATGAAACATCCGACTCAATCAAAATTAAGGACTCATCCGTTTCAAAGAGGTTAGCTTATCTAGAATCAATAAAGAATAACACGCCAAAAAACAACGTAGAAATAGAAGAAAAATTAGCTGCAGGTCTGTCTCCTATGAGATCAAATGCCCTATCACCAGCAACCACTAATCAAAGCAATAGAGATGATATTTTAGAACGTGCACTCCAAAACACCAACAACATAATCCGAATCACAGAAAATAATCAGAATGATTTATCATCTCAGTTAGAATTAAAGGCAAAATATGCTGTCGAATGGCATCGTAAATTCACCTTGGCAGTATCGTGTATTTTATTATTCTTTATAGGAGCTCCATTGGGAGCAATCATAAAAAAAGGTGGATTTGGTTTACCGCTAGTCATCTCTATCCTTCTTTTTATACTTTATTATGTGGTTACTATTTTTGGTGAAAAATTAATTAAACAAGGTGTATTACCACCAGTGATAGGAATGTGGTTAGCACTTGGATTATTTTTTCCTATGGCTATATTTTTAACCTATAAAGCAAGTCGTGACTCTCAACTATTTAATATTGATTTCTATAAAAATATAATTCCTAAAAAATGGAGAAATTAAATATACTCCAAATAAGTAACCGAGTTCCTTGGCCTCTTAATGAGGGAGGAACTATAGGTATTTACAATTACACTAAAGCCTTTCATTCCTTAGGGCACAAAGTCACCTTATATTGTTTGGATGGGTACAAGCACAATACTCCCATTACAGAAGCAAAAAAAGAATTAGAGAAATTGGCTACCGTTTTAATCCACCCAATAGACACAGACCTAAACTTTGATGATGCATTAAAACATCTTATTAAAAATAAATCATATAATGTCAGTCGATTTTACAATCGAATATTCGAGCAAGAATTAATTCAATTATTAACCAACCAGTCCTTTGACATAATTCAATTAGAAGGAACATTTGTTGGTCCATACATTGATACCATTCGTAATAACTTTAATGGATTGATATCCGTCCGTATGCACAATGTGGAGCATGAAATATGGGAACGTCTAGCTAAAAACACCTCTAATCCTCTGAAAAAAATATATCTGAACATTCTTGCTAAACAATTAAAAAAATATGAATCTAACTTGATAAAAAAGGTCGATACTATTGTAACTGTTACACATGAAGATGCTAGTAAGTTTAAAAAATTATATCCTAAAGGTAAATTTAAAACCATCCCAGCTGGAATAAATTTACACACATGGAGATATACTCCTAGCTCCACATATCATCAATGGTACCATATAGGATCTATGGAATGGCATGCAAACGTAGAAGCTGTGAACTGGTTTGTAAAAGAAATTCATCCATTACTTCAAAATGAAGATGAAGCCTATTGTTTGACTATAGCTGGCAAAGGTTTACCGTCTAATTCATTTGAAAACATATCTCAACTTAACACTATCCAAAATGTACCCGACGCGTATGAATTTGTAAAAAGTTTGGATGTTTGTGTAGTGCCATTAAAAAGTGGAAGTGGGATACGACTTAAAATATTAGAAGCTATGGCCGCAGGAAAACTAGTCATATCTACAACCATTGGAGCACAAGGCATCGAATATATTAATCAGAAACATTTGCTTATCGCTGATACTCCCCAAGAATTTCTTTCCATATTTCAAAACATCAAACAAGGGGAGATAGATTATGTTGAAATCATTAAAGAAGCCAGAAAATTAATAGAAAAAAAATATGCTACTGAGGCGTTGGCCAAGGAAAAACTTGCATATTACTCCCGAATTATGGTTTAAAAAAAGGCGATTTGCTGTACAAATCGCCTTTCGCGTTTTAAATTTCTAGTATTGAATTTAATCAACCGTTATTTCTTTGATTTTACCATAGCCCAAGTTATTCAATCCCTCCCTAATTTTATAGGCATGTCCAACAACAATAATGACCATATTGTCTGGTTTTAACATTCGTTTAGCAATCGCATTGACATCGGATACCGTCATGGAATTAATCATATTTGCCTGTTGGATCGTATAATCTTTTGGCAAATTATACTCCGCAATTCTGCTTAAGAAGTTTAGCTTTTGAAAAGGTGTTTCATAATCCAAAGCCTCACTTAGCGTAATAGAGGATTTTGTAAACTCTAACTCCTCTTGAGTTATTCCTTTATCTAAATAATTATTAATCTCATACATGACCTCACGAATAGCACTATCCGTTGCCTCCTTTTTGATTTCTGATGAAAAACGGAAAACACCATAATATTTATTACCTGAGAACCCTGAACGTGCACCATAGGTGAATCCTTTATCTTCCCTTAAATTCAAGTTTATACGACTGTTAAAAGCACCTCCCAACGTAAAATTCATCACGCCAGATTTAAAATATTCTCCATTATAATCATATTTAGGTCCAGGGTGTCCAATATAAACTGTTGACTGAGCGGCATAGGGCTTATCAACAAGATAAATGGTTGTCGACTCCGGAGAATTTAGTGCTGGAATTGGAGGGACAGATACGTCTGTATTTTTCCATTCCTTCAAAAATGAAATCTTTGAAATTGCTTCTGTCTCTGTTAAATCACCAGAAACTACTAATGTGCTTACATTTGGTGAATAAAAGGATTTATAAAAAGATTTCACATCGTCGATACTAATCTTGGAAAGTGATTTATAGTCTCCATAATAATACTCTTCCAAAATAGTTCCTTCATACATTATAGAACCCCAAGCTTTATTTGCCATTACAGATGGGTTACTTTTCTGATTTTTTAAATTTTCCAAAATTTGATTTTTGATTCGTTTAAAATCTTCTTCATCAAATCGTGGCTCAAATAAGGCATCTTTCAACAAGGCTAGTGTAGGGTCCACATTTTCTTTAAGGCAGCTAACAAAAACTGAGCTACTCATCGTACCGCTATTAAAACGAATGTTAGCTCCTAATTTTTCAAGAGCTCTAGAAAATTCTTCAGTTGTAAGTTTTTCAGTACCCTCTCCCATTAAAGATGCTGTAACCATCGCTGTACCTGTATTTATTTTTTTATCTCCTTCTAAAAGATGCCCCCCTTCCATTTCAAGGTAAATATAAACCAATGGTGATTCATTGGATTCACTTCCTATAATCGTTAGACCGTTATCAAACTTCTGCGTATAGAAATCAGGTACGGTAAATGCTTTGGCAACTGGTTTGGTTGGACGAGCACTTCGGTCAAAATCATCCGCAGGTGGGTTGTATGACAATCCCTCATATTGCTTATCTATTTTTTTCTCTACATGCGCATGTGGGTTAATACTTTTTGGCGTATCATCATCTTCGCTTTTTTCAGATAGATCTCGTTCAACTCTTAATATTACTGCTTTTTTATTTTTTATATATTTATTGTAAACACGAATAACATCATCTTTAGTCACAGCATTATATCGATCAATATCATCTTGCAAATTATACCCATTCCCTTTCATCATCGCATATTGTCCTAATACTTCAGATTTAGAATCTATGCTGTTAATTACACTATATATAGATGTTAAAACTTGAGCTTTTGTAATTTCTAAATCTTCATCTGTAACCCCTCTAGTCTCAAATTCCTCAATTGAAGCCTTCATATTTTTTTCTACTTCTGATTCGCTTAGACCACCAGCCATTTCTGGTTTAGTTACCACTTGAATGGCAAACATTCCTGCTAATTCTAGTGTTTGATGAAATGCTGCTGTTTGAAGGGCTAATTCTGTTTTTTCAAGATTTTTGTAGAGGATAGAATTATTACCTCCACCAATAATTTCAGCAAGAATATCTAATGCAGCTTCATCTGAATGAAATTCAGGAACTGTAGGAATAGCCATTAAGGTTAAAGGAGCAAAAATATTATCATAATCTTTGACATAATAATCTGATGCTAAATAAGGCTTTTTAGGATACATTTTAGGAACATCAGGGCATTTTGAAATTCCTTTAAAGTATTTTTCAGCCCAAACTTTAACTTGTTCTGGGTTTACATCACCAGAGACTATCAAAGTAGCATTATTGGGTCCGTACCAACGCAAAAAGAAATTGCGTAGATCGTCATAACTAGCCAAATCCAAATCATCTACAAATCCGATAGGAGTCCACTCATAGGGATGGTTATTAAATAATGATTTAAACAAAATCTCGTTCACCATTCCGTAAGGTTGATTATCGTAACGTTGTCTTTTTTCATTTTTAACAGCATTTCTTTGATTTTCAAATTTCTTTTGGGTAAATCCTTCTAGATGAGTACCCATTCGATCCGATTCTAACCATAGCATTGTTTCAGTCATATTGCTTGGAGCAGTTTGGTGATACACGGTTTTGTCAAAGGAAGTATAGGCATTATTCGTTCCACCTGCTTCACTTATTATCTTAAAATGTTCTTCATCACCTACATTCTTGGAACCCTGGAACATCATGTGTTCAAAGAAATGTGCAAATCCACTATTTCTTATACTTTCTCTTGCACTGCCTACATGATAAGCAACTCTTACATGTACAATTGGATCAGAATGATCTTCGTGGATAATAAGAGTTAAATCATTGACTGGTAATTTATATTTTTCGTAGGGAATAAGAATTTTACCTTCTTGAGGAGTCACTTTTTCAATTAACTCAAATGAAGTTTGAGCATTTGTGACTAATTGAGCACAAATAATTAGTGCTAATGTGAATTGTTTTTTCATGTTTATTAGTTTAATAATTATTGAATCAAATCAACAGTTATTAAATGTGGTTTTAACAACTATATTGAAATGAAATGGTTGTTTTTTTATTTGATTGTAACTTGAATTGTTTTTGACCATTCTTCTCCATAGGATACATGCATACCATCAGCAAATTGGAGGGTTAATTTATAGTTTCCAGGACTCAAATTAACACTATCTTGGCTCTGACCTGCACCATAATGAATATGTGTGGGGTCTGCTACAATAATTAAATCCTTATCAATTGGGCCATCGTTAATTAATAAATGATGATGACCATGATCTGGCTTAGGTTCTCCTTTGGGTTCCAAAACCATTCCCTCTACACCCATTTTGAGTAAAAAAGGTGAAGTGAGTGTATCCCCATCTTTAATATTGAGAAATGAAACCCCAGTAGAACTACTATTATCATGACCCTTGTCTTGAGTACATCCGAAAATGAATAAAATTGTTGTAACAATTAATAGTTTGTGCATGCTTGCAAAATTAAGATAATCAAGGCACCTTGAAAGCTATTTGAGATAAAAAATGAGAAATTAAAAAGGCCCATATTTAATGGGCCTTTGATGGGTGGAAGACCGGGCTCGAACCGGCGACCCTCGGTACCACAAACCGATGCTCTAACCAACTGAGCTACAACCACCATATTGATTAAAATTAAATTGTTGCAAATATATTACTCCCACAATCATATAAAACACAAAAAATAAATAAAAATACTATCCTTTTATTTACTGAATATATTGTGGGCAATTCAACTATGAATCAACCGTTATTTGAATGTAATATTGAAATTGTTTATTAATTTATGAATCGTACAATTCTATTATTTTCACTCACCGTTTTGGGGATTTTCTCTACAGGAACTCTTTTAGCTCAAAAAACAGAAACATATACGAATCAGCTAAACGTTTTTGAAAATGCAAAAATGTTATACATTAAGAAACAGTTCGTTCCCTCAATTCAACTATTTGAGGAATGTATTGCCCACAATAAACATCCAAATCTGAATTTCGAATGCGCACTATATATTGCTTTGTCTCGAATAAAACTAGACAAAAAGTATGCTCAAATTGAATTGGCAAAACTAATCCGAACTCAACCTGACCATCATCTTAGTGACGAGATATACCTGGAACTTGCTTTGCATTATTTCGATAAAGAAAATTTTAACCGATCAAAGGCCTACTTTGATAAAATAAATATTTTAGATTTACCCAAAGAAAGACGAGACGAGTTCACATTTAAAAAAGGATATGCTTTGTTTAAAAATGATGAATACATGAAAGCCAAACATGAATTCATTAAATTAATGAATTCTGATGGTCCCTATTATATTGAGGCAAATTACTATTATGGGTATCAATGTTATATTCTTAAAGACTTTGATTGCGCTATGGTTACTTTTACAAAAATAGGAGACAAAGGACCCAAAACGATGCAGTTGTATCTCGCTCAAATGCATTACGAAAATGAAGATTATGAAAAAGCTTTCACAATCGTTAAAAATCTAAAACTAAGTAAGCAACAAAATGAGATTGAACTCCTCATAGGAAAAATACAATATCAATTGGGCCATAAAAATATAGCCTTGAACCATTTTGAGAAATATAAAGGTAACATTCTTAAACTAAGTTCCGATGAATTATATCAATTTGCAGATGTTTATTACCTCAATAAAGAATTCAAGAAAGCATTGCCTTTTTACATTTTACTGGCAAATGAAGAAACAGAATTAGGTCAGACCTCCAATTATCATATTGGCTTAATAGATGTTAAAAATGATCAAAAGGAAAGAGCCATAAATGCATTTTCTGAAGCCCGACGAAAAAATTTCAATCCAGAAATAAGTGAAATTGCGGCATATAATTACGCAAAACTATCTGCCGAATTAAAACAAAATAACACCGCAATTAATGCTATCAACTCATTTATTGTAACCTATCCTAAATCCTCGTACATCAACGAAGTGAAATCACTTTTAGCTGATGTTTTTTTAACTACTAAAAACTATAAATCTGCAATTGAAATCCTCGAAAACATACCTACACTTGACTCCAGATCTAAGGAAGTATATCAAGAATTAACTTTTCACAGAGCAGAGGAGCTATATCTAAATCATGAATATGAAATGGCAGATGCTTATTTTTCTAAATCTCTAATTTATCCAATCAAAAATACACTTGAAAGTGAGTCATACTTCTGGAAAGCAGAAATTGCTGCTAAGAGGAATGATTATGACGCTAGTATCAATCTAATGAATCGATATATGAGTCTTAATCAAGACCAAGTATATAAAAATTATGGATATTACAGTCTCGGATACAGTTATTTTAAAAAGAAAGATTATGCCAAGGCACAAAATTATTTTGAAAAATATCTGGATTATGAATCATTCTCTACCAAAAATAGACTTACCTACCTAAACAATAAACACCATCTTGCTGATTGTTATTTCATAAATGGGCTTTATAAAAAAGCCATAGAAACCTATGATTTTGTTATACAAAATGATTATAAAAATAGTGACTATGCTTTGTATCAGCAAGGAATGGTATATGGTTTACAAGAAAAACATTTAGATAAAATCTCTGTTCTTCGAAAAATTCAAAAAGATTTTAATAAAAGTATATTTATTGATGATGCTTTATTTCAGATGGGTATGGAACATTTAGCAATTGAAGATTACAGTACCGCTGATAAACTATTTAACCTCATCATATCGCAACATGACTATTCCCCATTTTTACCTGTGAGTTATCTAAAAATGGGGTTAATTAATTATAACCAAAATAATGATGAAGTCGCACTTCGATACTATAAAACAGTAGTGGAGCGATTTCCTAAAACAAAAGTAAGTAAAGAAGCCTTATCATTCGTAGAAATTATTTATAATAACCAAGGAAAACCTCAAGACTATTTTGACTATGTAAAAGAAATTCCTGGAGCTTCTGTAAGTATTAATCTACAAGACAGTACGATTTACCAAAATGCTATGAATTTTTATACTGAAGAAAATTTCAAACGTGCATCAAAAGAACTGGATAATTACATTAAACGATTTGGTGACGATGGCTTTTTTATCATAGCAGCTAATTATTACAAAGCAGAATGTGACTTCTACACCGGTGACAAAATTCAAGCACTCAATCACTATGATTATGTAGCAAAACAAAGTACAAATCCCTATCAAGAAAAATCAATTATAAAACTAACAAATCACTATTTCAAAGAAAAACAATATCCTCAAGCACTTGATTATTATCGAAGATTAGAACCTATATCAGCATCAAAATCTACCTATTTAAATGCTATTCTGGGTCAAATGCGGTGCTATGATGCATTATCTGATTTTTCTCAGGCAAAAGCTAAAGCTATTCAATTACTCCCCATCGAAAATGTACCTACTGATAACTTAGTGGAAGCGAATATGCTCTTGGGTAAAATCCAACGACTAGATAGTAATTTTAAGAGTGCTAAATTCCATTACGATTATGTAATTGCTGAAAGTCGAAATGAAATGACAGCTGAGGCTCTTTATCATCGAGCGTCTTACTCTTTCAAGCAAAAAGATATGGATGCATCTAGAACTGATATAATTACATTAAATGATGATTTTTCTGCCTATGAATACTGGGTTGTAAAAGGATTTATTTTATTGAGCGACATTTATTTATTTGAGGATGATTTGTTTCAGGCAAAAGCTACTCTTCAAAGTATTTTGGACAATTATTTTAACAAAGAAGACGGCTTACTAGATACATGTCATGAAAAGATACAAGCAATACATGAACTAGAGGATAAGAAATCATTGCTTGAAATAGAAAATATTACCGAATAACGAAACCTGAAAATTTTAGCTTGTTAATCAACGAGGTTTATATATTTGCATTCGTTAAAATGGCCTCGTAGCTCAGCTGAATAGAGCACCTGATTACGGCTCAGGAGGTCTCAGGTTTGAATCCTGACGAGGTCACCAGTAACCGCAACGAATAAAACAGTTTTGTTTTGTTCGTTGCGGTTTTTTTGTTTTATGTGGCTTTTTCAAAAAACACAAAGCATATCAAACAAAATTTAATGTGATTTTTCATTAACTTGGTTTCACCATTTTTATAATTTAGAAATAAAGCGAATCACTTTTAGCTTAAGTGGAGTTCTAGGAAAATACTTGAGTCCCAGCTCAAGCCATGTAGGTTTATCTAATACACTTTTATAGTGAGAGAATGTACTAAAACCACTCTCCCCATGATAAGAACCAATTCCACTATACCCTACTCCACCAAAAGGTAAATATCGGTTAGAAATATGCATCAATGCATCATTGACTGCTCCGCCACCAAAAGAAACCTCCTCGAGAATCTTCTTTTTGGTTTTCTTACTTTCAGTGAATACATAACATGCAAGTGGTTTGGGGTTCATTTTTATTAAAGCTATGGCTTCTTCTAGAGTATCATAAGAAATGAGCGGCAAAATAGGACCGAAAATTTCATCTTGCATACATGTATGGTTCATAGTTACCTTAGAAAGAATACTCGGTGATATAGTACGATTATTTGGATTACAAATTCCCCCATAAGCAAGTTTATCCGTTTCGATAAGCTTGCAAAGTCTATGGTAGTTTTTTTCATTAATTATTTGCACATAATTACCGTTCTCTATGGCATAATGCTGTGCTTGTATTTCCTTGATCATTTGATCGAGTGCTTGTTTATAGATGCTGCTATGAACTAAGGCATAGTCCGGTGCAATGCACGTTTGACCTGCATTTAAATATTTAGCCCAAATTAACCGTTTTACGGACATATTTAAATGACATGTTTCATCCAAAATTGCAGGACTTTTACCACCTAATTCCAAAGTTACGGGAACCAGATTTTTAGCAGCAGCTTGATAGACTAATTTCCCTACTGCCACACTTCCTGTAAAGAATATTTTATCAAAAGGTAATTCAGTGAGACTTTTGGCGGTTGATTCACCACCTTCTACAACTGTAAAAAAACCAGAATCAAAATTATCATTGACCAAAGAAGCGATAACAGTGCTAGATTTTACAGGAATTTCACTCGGTTTCAATACTACGCAGCAGCCTGCCGCTATCGCTGCGATAGCTGGAGCAAAAGAGAGTAAGTATGGATAATTCCAAGCACCAATTATAAGACACACTCCAAGAGGTTCCGGTATCACATAACTACGACCAGGAAAATTAATTAAATTGGTTTTTTTAGGTTGTATACTCGTCCACTTACCAATATGAGCTATTGCCTCGTCAATATCGCTATGTAACAGATTTAGTTCTGTTGAAATGGTATCAAAAGACGACTTCTTGAAGTCATGGTAAATGGCATTAATGAATTTATTTTCATTTTCTTTTAATAGCTTTTTTAATTTTTGAAGCTGTTGTATTCTATATGCGATAGATCGAGTGATCCCTTGCTCAAAAAATGATTGTTGTGACTGAAATTGGGCATTCATATGTGACGTAAACTGGGAATTAGATTGAAATAAAACGCATCGATATGTTTTGATAAAAATATAATCCTGCGATATATATTTACATTCCAAAAATAGCTAAAACATACCATGAAAATTGTAATCAAACGAAATATCACATTTGAAACGCGACCAAAAAGAATGATTGTCATAGAATACCCAAATTATATTGAAGTTAAAAAATGCTTCATTGGTATTTATATTTAAATCCATAACACAAACATATTTTGAGCGAGTTCTTTGAATATAGAACCCTTATCTTAACAGTGATAATCGGGTTTAGAACAAGAAACTTAGATGAAATTTATTTGCCGTATTTACCAACAGTTTTTTATAGGTTTGTTTCTAACAATATAGACATCAACCCTTGAAATCAGGCGAAACGTGAAATGCTAGACGATAAAAAAAAAGAAGCCCCGCAATCTACGAAGCTCCTTGATTTTATTGGTAGAGGCTATTAGACTTTTATCTAACCTTTAGTCTAAAAATCTAGACTAATAAGATTTATCAGTTAGATAAATCACAAAATCAGAAACCACGTGCGTATGTCAATGATTCACCAAAATGTATAAAACTTACTATCGCCAACTGGTTTCAGTACAATGTTGCAATCGCTTTAAATAGTCCTTAGTTTCTTTTAAAACTAATTTATTAGTTTTTTTCTCAACCTCTCCAATAGACGAATTTATTGATATTAAGCATATAAGTAGAGTCAATATTTTTTGTCTATGCACATACAAAAAAATGAAATAAAGTTATAACCTAAAAATTTAACTGACTCTCCCAAGGAGGATTGAACTCTTTTACTCTTTTCATAGTACAGTTTGGTCCAATCCAAATAACATAAGATAGCCCCGCTTG